>Ga0255336_100022_pt1 | contig 389860 bp, 371 predicted proteins | sample MeOH1_35cm_T3_17_FD_189102 | JGI IMG/M metagenome (GOLD analysis project Ga0255336, IMG submission 189102) | Sandy soil microbial communities from University of British Columbia, Vancouver, Canada - MeOH1_35cm_T3_179 | ecosystem: Engineered > Artificial ecosystem > Sand microcosm > Unclassified...
GGCGGGTCTGCTCATAGAGCTTGGTCAGCATCACGTACCAGGTCGAGAACGACATGATCACCAGGATGACCAGCGTGCCGCGCGCCACGAAATCGCCGTTCTTCCACAGCGCCTGCGGGCCGTAGGGATTATCGACCGAGACCGTCGAGGTCGGCGGCTGGATGCCCGCGGGCCCAGCGTCGCCCACCGGGGCCGAAGCCGCCGGGGCGTCCGCGGCCGGAGCGGCCGGCGTTGCCGCGGGAGCGTCCGCAGCAGGGGCGGCCGGCGCCGCCGTCGGCGCGGTCTGGGCCGGTGTCGTCGCCGGCGGCGTCTGGGCCAGGGCAACCGCACCGAAGGTCATAAAGGCCGCAGCGAACGCGGAAAGGTAAAGAGACTTGGACATGCTTTCTCCGATTGTCTGGCTCAGCTCTGGCTGCTTCTAAAAGGCTCCAGCCTCAATCATGCAGCTTGAAGTCGATTTTCCATTGGTGCTTTTCCGTGATCGGCTGCCCGTTGCGAATCGCGGGATGGTATCTGGCGTTCTGGACGTAGGCTATGGCGGCCTCGCCGAACGCATCGCCGCCGCGGACCTCGCCGAGCTTGCAGTCGCTCGGATGGCCGCTGGTATCCACCGTGCACTCGACCACGGCATAGCCTTCGCGGCCACTGGCTTCCATGCGGGCGGGATATTGGAGGCGAGGCCCTTCGATCGGGCGGGCGCTCACTTCCTGGTCCGGCACCACGGCCTTGGGGGCGGGTGGCGCTGGCGGCGCGGGCGCCGGCGGAACGACCGAGGTGACCGCTTGGATGGCGTTGGTCGTCGTGACCGGCTGCTGGATCGTGACTTCAGGGGGAGGAATGAAGGGCGGCGGCGGCGGGGCCAGATCCGGTGGTGGCGGCGGCGGTGCGTCGGGTGGCGGCGGCTTGATCTGCTCGATCACCTTCGCTTCGAGCGGTCCCTTGAGGACTTCCATCGCCCGATTGGCCAGCCCGCTCAACACGGCGTAGATCAGCGCGATATGCAACAGAACCACGATCGCAAAACCGGCGAATGATCGCCCCGGGTTTTGCTGTTGCGCGTAACTCATCCTTACTGACCTCCCATCCCCTTCCTTTTCAGAAGGGTTACAGATCTTTAACTTGTCCAACCTACAACCGCAGTGACACGCTGGCGGGCGAAGTCGAAAGCGGACGTCGTAAAATCCCTAGCTGTGCCGACAGGTTAGCCTCAACCTGCGGCGCAATTGTCATGGCAGATTTACACGCTCTGCATAACGCAAGGCGCAAAAAAAGCCACGCTGGACATAAAAGAGTCAACTAGGAAATCGTCTGTTCGATCCTTGATGCCTCCTCTTCAGGCTGGATAGTAGTTTTCCGCATCTTTAAAGCCGTTCCTGGACAGAAAGTTACCTGTCTGGCGCAAAAGTAGGCAGTGGCCACGGAAATTACGTCCGCACGATCCGACCTTCGATCGGGTAGGCCGGATCGTTGTATCCGGGCGTGGACGGGTGGCCGGGTGCGACCAATTCGTCGATGAGCGCCTCGTCCTCGGCAGAGAAACGGTCGCCCAGCGCGCCCACATAATCGTCCCATTGGGCCTCGGTACGCGGTCCGGCGATGACGGCGGTGACCAGCCGGTTGTTCAACACCCAATTGACGGCGAAATGCACGGCCGAGCTGCCGCGCGCCTCGGCATGCCGCTTGATTTCCTGGGCGAGGCGCAGCGATTCGGGCCGCCATTCCGTTTCGCTCAGGCGCTTATCCTGCCGGCTCGCGCGCGTTCCCTCCGGCGGCGGCGCATCGGCACTGTACTTGCCGGTCAGCACGCCCCGCGCCAGCGGGCTGTAAGGCACCACGCCCAGCCCATAGAAATCGCACGCCGGCAGATGCTCGACCTCGGGCATCCGGTTCATGGCGTTATAGTAGGGTTGGCTCACCACCGGCCGATCGATGCCGAGGCGGTCGCATAGGTTGCAGATCTCGGCGAGCCGCCAGGACCGGAAGTTCGAGACGCCGAAATAGCGGATCTTGCCCTGCCTGACGAGATCGCCTATCGCCCGCACCGTCTCGGCCAGCGGCGTCGCCTGATCCTCCTTATGCAGGTAATAGATGTCGATATAGTCGGTGCCGAGCCGCTTCAGGCTGGCTTCGGCCGCCGCCATCAACCATTTGCGCGACAGGCCCCGCTCGTTGGCGCCGTCGCCCATCGCGTTGCAGGCCTTGGTTGCCAGCACCCAATTGTCGCGATCGCCGGCGATGGCGCGGCCGACGGTCTTTTCGGACTCGCCCGCATTGTACACGTCGGCCGTATCGATGAAGTTGACACCCTGGTCGCGCGCCTTGGCGATGATCCGGTGCGAGACCGCCTCGTCGGCGGGGCCGCCGAACATCATGGTGCCGAGGCACAGCGTCGAGACCTTGACGCCGCTCCGCCCCAAATTCCGATATTCCATGTGCCGTCTCCCTGCGCCGAATTCGATCGGCCGAGCATAAGCGAGCGGGGCCGCCGGCCCAACCGCTTTGACCGATTGACAGATCGGCCGGTCTCCAGTGAGGTCGCAGCCTTTCTGCCCTTGCGAGTGCGGTCCTCATGCTTCAGATCCCGATCGCCGACGGTCCTGCCGTCACCCTCGCCCTGCCGGCGTCCGGCAGCGGGCCGGGGCTGCTGCTGCTGTCGGACCCGGCGAGCGCCTATCCGGTCTCGGCCGAACGCTGGGCCGAGGAGGGATATGTCGTCCTGAGCCTGGCGGCCGGGTCGCTCGACGATATCGAGACGGCGCAGGGCTTGCTCCGGGCTCGGCCTGAGGTCGCCGGCGGGATCGGCGCGATCGGCCAGGGGCGGGCTGCTTCGCTGGCGCTTCGGGCGCCGGGCTTCGCAGCCGTCGCCTGCCATGCCGATGGGCCGCTCGACCTCGCCGGTGCGGCGGTGCGGTGCCCGCTCGTGCTGCATGTCGCCGAGGGCGACACGGCGGCGGCGCGGGCCGCCTTTCCGGAGAGCCGGATCCACGCCTATGCCGCCTTCGACAAGCCGGCGGCATTGATGGCCCATTCGCGCAGCCTGGCGCTGTTCCGCCGCGTGCTCGGTCCGGCCTACGATCTGAGCGCGCTCTGGGAGGAGCATACGCGCCAGGAATTCGTCGAGCGCGATGTCGATGCCACGATGCGGACGATGGTGGCCTCGCCCTATGTCAATCACATCCCGACCATGACCGGCGGCGTCGGTCAGGAGGAGCTGGCGCGGTTCTACCGCCATCATTTCATTCCGAAGTCGCCGAAGGACACGAAGCTCGTTCCCGTCTCCCGCACCATCGGCACGGATCGCGTGGTCGACGAGATGCTGTTCTGCTTCACCCATGATATCGAGATGGACTGGATGCTGCCCGGCGTGGCGCCGACCGGCCGCTATGTCGAGATCCCCTTGGTCGCCATCGTTAATTTCCGCGGACCGAAGCTCTATCACGAGCATATCTATTGGGATCAGGCGTCGGTGCTGGTCCAGATCGGGCTGCTCGATCCGGCCGGCCTGCCGGTCGCCGGCGCCGAGACCGCGCGCAAGCTCATCGACGAGACCTTGCCCTCGAACGCATTAATGGCGCGCTGGTCAGACAGCGCTCCTTGAATTGATAGCGCGCTGGTCAGACAGCGCTCCTTGAGGAGAAGCCCGCATGCCGCGCCACATCGCCTGCCTGACCTTCGATCACGACAATATCTCGCCCTATATCGCCCGCGGCCAGGCCTCGCCGACGATGGTCTCGCGCTGCGAGTTCGGCATCGTCGCCATTCCGCGCATCCTGGCGCTGCTGAAGAAATACGAGATCCGCGCCAGCTTCTTCACGCCGGGCCATACGATCGAGAGCTATCCCGCCTGCGTCGCCAAGGTGATCGAGGCCGGGCACGAGATCGCCCATCACGGCTGGACCCATCGGGTGCCGGCGACGCTGGAGCGGGCGGAGGAGGAGAACGACCTCGCGCGCGGCATCGAGACCATTCGGCGCGTCACCGGCCGGGCGCCGCGCGGCTATCGCTCGCCGTCGTGGGATTTCAGCGAGCATACGCTCGACCTGCTGATCGACCACGGCTTCGAATATGATTCGAGCCTGATGGGCCATGACCATGATTGCTATCCGGCCCGCCGGCATGGCGAATATCCGCTGCTGCAGCCGATGCGGCACGGCGAGGAGACCGCTCTGATCGAGATGCCGATCAGCTGGTCGCTCGACGATTTCCCACATTTCGAATTCTCCCGCTCGCCCGCCGGCCTCTTGCCGGGGCTCATGAACGCCGGCCTGGTGCTGGAGAATTTCGTCAATGATTTCCGCTATATGACCCGAGAGACCGAGTGGGGCATCCTCACCTATACCTTCCATCCCCATGTCATCGGCCGCGGCCATCGCATGCTCATGCTGGAGCAGTTGATCCTGGCGCTGCAGGGGCTGGGCGCCGAGTTCATGGCGATGGAGGATGCGCTCGACGCGTGGCGGGCGCGGTAGGGCGGTGACGGCGCGCGTAGCGGCGGGCGAAGGCAGCTGGTCGGATGTGCTGGGCGAAGGGCGCCTGGCGCTGTTCGTCCTGATCTGCCTGGGCGTCTGGCTGATCGCCGCCGACAGCCTGGTCACGGCGACGATCATGCCCGACATCGGTCGGGCGCTCGGCGGCTATGCCTATTTCGGTTGGGCCACGGCCGGCTATCTGTTGGGCTCGGTGTTGGCCGGGGCGAGCGCCGGCCTGCTCGCGCGCCGGTACGGGCTCCGGCGCGCCACCGCGGCGGCGGCCCTGCTCTATGCCGCGGGCTGTGCGATGAGTGCCGCCGGCCCGGACATATCGGTCTTTCTGCTCGGCCGCCTGCTGCAGGGGATCGGCGGCGGCTGGGTCGGCGGCTTCTGTTCCGTCGCCATCGGCCTCGTCTTTCCGGATCGCACCCTGCCCAAGGTCTATGCCGCCATCACCTCGGTCTGGGGGGTGGCGAGCGTGCTCGGTCCGCTCATCGGCGGCGTGTTCGCCGATGCCGGCATCTGGCGCTGGGTCTTCTGGTTCTTCGCGATCCAGGCCGTGGCCGTCGGCGCCGCCGCCTTCGTCATGCTGCCCAAGGGCGAGAATGGCGAGACGAAGGCGGGGATCGCCTGGCCCCAGCTCGGCCTCATCGGGCTCGGCACCGCCGCGATCGGCCTCGCCGATCTGGCGGAAAGCGCGTTCCACTCCGCAGCCCTGACCGTGATCGGAGTCTTTCTGCTGCTGGCCATGGTCTGGTACGACGAGCGCGCCGTCGTCCGGCTGCTGCCCCAAGGATCAGGCGATCTCAAGAGCCGGCCCGGCGCCGGCTATGCGGCCCAGTTCCTGCTGACCACGGCCTCGATGGGCTATTCCGTCTATGGGCCGGCGCTGCTCCAGACCCTCGTCGGCCTGAACGCGCTCTCCGCGGGATATGTGGTGGCGATGGAGGCCGTGGCCTGGACGGTGGCGGGCTTGGCCGTTTCCAGCCTAGGCGGCGCCTGGCCGGGGCGCATGATCCGTCTGGGCGGGGTCTCGGCGGTGGCGGGGATCGCCTGGAGCGCGCTCGCCTTTCCGGCCGGCGACGTGATCGGGGTCGTCGGCGCGGGCGTGCTGCTCGGCGGCGGGTTCGGCCTGTCCTGGGCCTTCATGTGCCAGCGCATCCTGGCGGCACTCGAGGGCGACGAGCGCGGGATCGGTGCGGCCGGCATCTCCACCGTCCGGCTGACCGGCTCGGCGGCGGGGGCGGCGCTGGCCGCGGCTGTGGCCAACCTCGTCGGCGTGTCGGCCGGCTTGACCGAGGATACCGCCTATGCGGCCGGCATCTGGGTGTTCGCCGCCGCCCTGCCGGTCGCCGCCGCCGGCCTGTGGGCCGCCTGGCGCCTCGGCGCCGACGAGCATCCGCTGGTCGAGCTGGCGGCCCCCTGAACCGAGGCCAAGGCATAGAGGAGGGATGCGCCTTGGGCCAGGTTGTTCATGGCAATCCGCCAACGAAATCCAACGATCTCAAAAAATGGCCAACGAGCTATAATGCCGGCTGCCACGCACGATGTCGCCGTGGATCCTATACCGTTTTCAGGCGGCGCTGCCGGGCGCGGGGGATCTGGAAGGGCATCTTCATCCTAAGGCCCCTTGCGGCGAAAGGATCAAACGGAAGCGTGAATCGGAGTGATCTCCGATCCGCGAACGATTTCTCTTTCGGAGTTGGCCATGCGTGTCGGTCTATTCATTCCTTGCTACATGGATGCTTTCGAACCTGACGTCGGGGTCGCCACCCTCGAGTTGCTCGAACGGTTCGGATGCGATGTCGACTATCCATTCGATCAGACCTGCTGCGGCCAACCCATGACCAATACGGGATGCCACGCGGAGTCCGCCGCCACCGAAGCGCTGTTCGTGAAGAACTTCTCGAAATTCGACTATATCGTCGGGCCGTCCGGCAGCTGCGTGCACCAGATCCGCGAGCATTTGACCGCCATCGATCAGACCGACGAGGTTCGGGCTGTCCGAGCCCGGACCTACGAGCTGACCGAGTTCCTGCACGACATCCTGAAGGTCGATGCCTTTCCCTGGGCCGAGTTTCCGCACAAGGTCGGGGTCCACTATAACTGCAATTCGCTGCGCGGCATCGGGTTGGCAAGCCCCTCTGAGCTCAACAAGCCATTCTATTCCAAGCCAAAAGATCTCTTGTCCAAGGTCAAGGGGATCGAATTCGTCGAGCCGGCGCGTTGGGACGAGTGTTGCGGCTTCGGCGGTACCTTCTGCGTCTTCGAGCCGGGCGTCTCGGCCAAGATGGGCTACGACAAGGTCAGCGATCATAGCCGTGCGGGCGCCGAATACATCGTCTCGGCGGATTCATCCTGCCTGATGCATCAAAAGGGCTGCGCCGAACGGATCGGCCTGCCGATCCGGTTCATCCACATCGCTCGCATCTTGAACGGAGCCACAGCATGAGCGAGCAGCCGCACGGCCTCATTCATCCCGATCTGCGCAGCGACCGCAACGAAAGCGCAACCGGGCAGGATGGCAAGCGCCTCGATCATGCCGAAGGCGCATCGCAGCCTTTGCGCTCCAAATCCCGTGAGAAGCAGCCGCGCGGGGCGAAAATCCGCGGCGACGCGCCGATCGATCAGAGCGAGGCGGCAAATCGGTTCATCGCCGCTACCGAGCATGAGAAGATGCATGATGAGCGGCTATGGGATCTCCGCAAAAAACGGGACCATATCGCGCATGGCATCGACGAATGGGAAGAGCTGCGGGAGCTCGCCTCTCAGATCAAGCAGCATACGCTCGCCCATCTCGACCAGTATCTGGAGCAGTTCGAGGCGGCGGCGATCGCCAACGGCGTTCATGTCCATTGGGCGGCGGACGGCGCCGAGCATAATCGCATCGTGCACGGCATCCTGGCCGATCACGGCGCCAAGAGCCTGATCAAGTCCAAGTCGATGCTGACCGAGGAATGCGGGCTCCGCCCTTATTTGAAGGGCGTCGGCATCGATGTCATCGAGACCGATCTCGGTGAGCGCATCCAGCAGCTCGACGACGAGGATCCGAGCCATGTGGTGGTTCCCGCCGTGCACAAGATGCGGGCCGACGTGGCGGATATCTTTGCCGAGAAGCTCGGCACCGACCCGAACAATGACGATCCGAACTATCTTGCCGAGCAGCAGCGGCAGGCGACGCGCCCCTTGATTCTGGCGGCTGATGCCGGCATGACCGGCGCCAATTTCGCGGTCGCGGAAACCGGCAGCTTCGTGGTCTGCACCAACGAGGGCAATGCCGATCTGTCGTCGAACGTGCCGCCGCTCCACATCGCCTCGATCGGCATCGAGAAGCTGATCCCGCGGCTCGAGCATCTCGGCGTGTTCGTGCGCCTCTTGGCCCGAAGCGCGCTCGGCACGCCGATGACCCAATACACCTCGCATTTCCGCGGCCCGCGCAAGGGCGGCGAGATGCACATCGTGCTGGTCGACAATGGCCGCACGGCGCGTCTCGGCATGCCGGAGTTCTGGTCCTCGCTCAAATGCATCCGTTGCGGTGCCTGCATGAATACATGCCCGGTCTATCGCCGCAGCGGCGGGCTCAGCTACGGCGCGACCTATTCCGGCCCGATCGGCGTGATCTTGGATCCGACCTTCAACAAGAGGAAATACTCGGCGCTGCCGTTCTCTTCGACCCTCAATGGTTCCTGCACCAATGTTTGTCCGGTGAAAATCAACATTCACGAGCAAATCTTCGCCTGGCGCAAGGTCCTGTCGGAAGAGCACGAAATCCCGCTGCTGAAGCATGCGATGATGAAGGCCGCAGGAGAGGTGCTGTCGCATCCCGCGCTCTACCGAATGGCCGTCGGGGCTGCGGATTCGGCGCTGCGTCATCTGCCCCGGTTCCTGATCTACAACCCGTTGAACACCTAGACGACCGGCCGAGAAATGCCCGAAGCACCTCGGCAAACCTTTCATTCCTGGTGGAAGCAGAATCGCGGCGTGTCCGCCGATACGTCCGAGCCATCGTCGGGAGAGCCGGTATGAGCGCGCGCGATGCGATCTTCGCCGCGATCCGTGCGCACCGCCCGCCTGGACAGCATGATCTTCCCCTCGTGCCGATCTTCCCCGTGGCCGAGCCGGAAGGCCGGATCGCCACTTTCGGGCGAAACCTGAAATCCATGGGCGGTCAGCTGTTCGAACCGGATCCTGGCGGCGATCCGCTGGCGCCCCTTCGAGCCCGTTTGACCACGGCCGAGATCGTCTGTTCCGCCGCTGCCGAGGTTTCCGGAAACCGGAACCTGGCCGCCGTTATGAAACCCCAAGATCTGGCCGACATCGATGTGGCGATAGTGCGGGCGGCATTCGGGATCGCGGAAACGGGCTCGGTTTTGTTCACGGAGCAGGAGCTGCAGGTCAACGCTCTCGCCTATCTCGCGCAGCATCTCGTCGTGCTGCTCGATCCGGACGATATCGTCTCCAGCACGCAGGAAGCCTATCACCGGCCCGAATTTCATCACGCCCACTATGCTTCCTTCCATAGCGGGCCCTCGGCAACCGCGGACATAGAAGGCGTGCTGATCCATGGCGCGCAGGGCGTGCGATCCTTGACCGTTCTGCTGCTGCCCAAAGAGCACGGCGCGACAGCTTCCGTCAGTTAGAGGCCGACTCAGCGATCATGTCGAGCCGACATGATCGCCTCGGGCGCCAGCACCATCTCCACCGTCGGGAAATCGAGCGGCGGATCGCCGCGCCGGAAGCTCGTGTCCCTGATCTTGGTAAAGCCGGACCGGGCATAGAAGCTTTCGGCGTTCAAAAGGGCGATCACCTTCACCGGCCCCTCGAATCCCGCCTGCGCCTCTTCGACCCCGTGCTTCAGCAGGCGTGTGCCGATCCCGCGCCCGGCGGCGGTCTCGCGGACATAGAGCAGGATGACCTCGCCCGGCACGATGCCGACGAAGCCCAGCAGCCGTCCGTCGGCCGCCTCGGCCGCCCAGACCTGGTTCGCTTTGATGTATTTGTCGTAGATCGCCGGACTGCGCCCTTCGAACCAGATACGCATCTGCTCGGGGGTGTAATGATTGCCGGAACCTTTGGCGATCGCGTCCTGGTGAATCTCGAACAGCGTGTCGGCGTCGGCGGAAGTCGCCTGGCGGATGGTCATCCTCACGAGCCCGCCGCCGCTTGCGCCACCCGCTCCGCCAGCCTGCCGCGCGCCTCGGCGAGGTGATCGAAGCGGTGGGTGTAGCTACCGAGCCCCATGGTCTGGGATCTTAGCTCACCGATCAGGTCGTGCAGCTCGGCCTCCGGCACCAGCGCCTCGACATCGTCCCAGCCGGTCCAGCCCTGATGCTCGCCGAAGCCCAGGATCTGGCCGCGATGGCCGGTGAGCAGGCGCTGCACATTCGCCGTGAAATCGTTGGGCACGCTGACCGTGACCCGGTCGATCGGCTCCAGCAGCACGGGCTCGGCCTTGGCCAACCCCTCGGTCATCGCCATGCGTGTCGCGTTCTTGAAGGCCATGTCCGAGCTGTCGACGGCATGGAAGCCGCCATCGACCAGCCGCACCTCGATATCGACGACCGGATAGCCGAACGGGCCTTTGCGCGTCGCCTCCGCGGCCGCTTCGCCGACGGCCGGGATATATTGCCGGGGCACCGAGCCGCCGACGATCCGGTCGGCGAAATGAAAGCCGGTGCCGCGGTCGCGCGGCTCGATCTCGATCTTCACATCGGCGAACTGGCCATGGCCGCCGGTCTGCCGCTTCATGCGCGAATGCTGATGCACGGAACGCCGGATCGTCTCCTTGAACGGCACCAGCGGCCGGGCCGCCGACACTTTGAGATTGTAGAGGCGGGCGAGCCGGTCGATCGCGTTCTTCAGATGGATCTCCCCCTGGCCGCGCAGCACCATCTCGCCGGTCTCGCCATCCTGCTCGACCGACAGGGACGGGTCCTCCTCGGTCAGCTTCTGCAGGGCGCCCGACAGCTTGACATCGTCCTTGCGATTCTCCGAGGCGAGCGCCAGGGCGTAGACCGGCTGCGGCGCTTCCGGAAAGGGCAGGGGATCGACCACGCTCGCCGGTTCCAGCGTCATGCCGGTAGTGATGCCTTCCATCCGGCCGAGTGCCACCAGCTCGCCGGCCTCGGCTTCCGCCGCCTTCGCCCAGTCACCGCCTTCCATGCGGTGGATGCCGCCGATACGGACGCCGCCGAGCGTGCCGCCCTCCTTCACCGCGCCGCGCCAGATCCGGGCATGGGAGAGCTTGCCGGCATGGACGGCATAGACCGTCTTGAAGATCTGGACCAGCGGCTCGCCCTCCTCGGCCACGCCGCGCTCGGCAGCGGCCTGCGACGGGTCCGGCGTGTCGTGGCGCAGCGCCTTCCACAGGCGGCGAACGCCGTTGCCGCGATCAGCCGAGCCGAACAGCACCTCGACGATGGCGCCGCCGACCTGATCCTTGTGGAGCTGCCGGTAGATCTCCTCGGAGCTGGGCTTCACATCCTCCAGCACCTTTTCCAACAGCCCGTCATCATGGTCGGCCAGCGTCTCGACCAGGCTGCCCAGCGCCTCGGCGCCGCGCGCCCGGGCATGCGAGGGCAGCTTGATCAGCTCCGAGGGCTCGCCCTTGCGGTAACGATAGGCCCGTTCGCTGACGACATCGACATAGCCCGAGATCGCTTCGCCGTCGCGGATCGGCACCTGGCGCAGCACCAGCGGGCGGGGAGAATAGGCCTGGAGGGCGGCGAGCGTGTCGCGCACCCTGCCATCGAGCGTGTCGATCTTGTTGACGAAAAGCAGGTGCGGGATCCGGCGCTCGTCGAGCGCCTTCAGGATCGGCGCCAGCGTCAGCGCGCGGTCCGGTGCCGGCTCGCACAGCACCACGGCCAGATCGACCACGCTCAGCGCCGCCGCCGTCTCGGCCGAGAACTCGACCGAGCCGGGGCAATCGAGCAGCGACCAGCGATCGCCCAGATAGCGGCAATGACCGAGCGTCAGCTCGGTGGTCATGGCGCGGCCGCCGGTACGCCGGCCGGTTCGCTCCAGGCCGCCGGCCGCGGCCAGCAGGCTTTCGAAGATCGTGGTCTTGCCGGAACCGTAAGGCCCGACCAGGGCGACGGAACGCGGGTGGGACGATGCTGACGACATGAACGCCTCCCTCCGGCCTGCCGGCCGTGATTCAGCTCATTTTCTCATCATTGCCGGTCTTGTCGGGTGGGACGCGGACAGGACAGCCGACGCGTCGCGAGACGCAATCTCGTCGGTCGGAAATCTCATGGACGCCATCGGCATGAATGGTCCGCCAGACCTGTCCGCTCGGGGGCTGATCCTATGCCAATCCGGCGGCGCCTGTCATCCGCCTTGACCAGCGAGCGGTGATGCACTCGATCGGCGCATTCAAACAATTTGTACCACTTTTGATGGATTTACCGGATCGATAAAGCCCCTCGAATGCAATTGTCAGTTTAATAAGGGGCAGGGAGGTGTGCCATGAACACGAAATTATTCCGGCGTACGGGTTTCCTTGCCGGGTCTGCCGCGCTGACGCTTGCGATATCGGCCTGCGCGCCGACCGGCGGCGGCTCCGAGCCGCATTTGCAGGTCGATCAGGGTCCGAACTGGACGGCCCAGACGCGCAGCGATTTCTACACGCGCTACCAGGGCTCGCAGATCATGCCGCTTGCCTGGATGAAGGCGCTGAAGCAGCCCGGCGGAGCGCCGTTCCTGTCGGACAGCCTCAGCCGTTACGGCTATCTGCCGAACGACGACATCAATGCCGGCGGGCTCCCGGTCGGTTTCACCACCGGCGACGGCATGATCGGGATGAGCTGTGCCGCCTGCCACACGCGCCAGATCACTGTCGCCGGGGCGCCGTACCGCATCGATGGCGGCCCTGCGATCACCGACTTCCAGAGCTTTCTCGCCGATCTCGACACATCGGTCGGCACCGTGCTGGTCGACCCGGCCGCGTTCGACGCCTTCGCCCAATCTGTGCTCGGCGGGACGCCGTCGCCCGGCGACAAGGCGAAGCTGAGGCAGGAGGTGAGCGACTGGTATCTGCGCTACGACACGCTGATCAAGCGCGCCCTGCCGTCGCCGGCTTGGGGACCGGCGCGGCTCGATGCCGTCGCCATGATCTTCAACCGGCTGACCGGGCTCGATCTGGGGCCGGCGCCGAGCTATCTCATCGCCGACAATATCCGCCCGGCCGTGGCCCCCGTGCGCTACCCGTTCCTGTGGAACGCGCCGGTGCAGGACATGACGCAATGGCCGGGTTTCGCCGGCAACGGCAACGACATTCTCGGGCTTTCCCGCAATCTGGGCGAGGTCTACGGCGTCTTTGCCATGTTCCATCCGACCAAATCGGCGTCGAGCCCGTTCGGCATCGATTATACCGGGATCAATTCGGCCGATTTCAAAGGGCTGGGCGCTCTCGAAACCCTGATCAAGCAGCTTGGGCCGCCGAAATGGCCGTGGGCGCTCGATCAGGCGCTCGTGGCCCAGGGGAAGACCGTATTCGAACGCGGCGCCGATGCGGGCGGCTGCGCCGACTGTCACGGTATCAGGGCCGGCATCACGCGCTTCTTCGAGCAGCAGACCTGGGAAACGCGCATACTCGATGTCGGCACCGACAGCCGGGAATATGACATCCTGGCCTGGACCGCCCAGTCCGGCGTGCTCGACGGTGCCAAGATCCCGCTGATCACCGATCCGCTGAAGCCGACCGACAAATCCTTCAGCATCCTCAGCACCGCCGTCATCGGCTCGATCCTTCAGCATTACCTGCCGTTCACCGCGGCGGAGCAGCAGGCCCAGGCGCGGGCGGGGGAGGCGGCCCCGAACGCCCTGTCGATCACGCCCGAGACCGCCGATCTCAAGGATGCGTTCCGCCAGAGCGTGCCGGCGGCTTCCACCGGCTTCGCCTATGAATCGCGCGTGCTCCAGGGCATCTGGGCCGCGGCCCCCTATCTGCACAACGGCTCGGTGCCGAGCCTGGCCGAGCTGCTGAAGCCGGCGGCCCAGCGCACGGCCGCTTTCCAGGTCGGACCGGCCTACGACACCGTCAATGTCGGCCTCGCGGCCAATCAGACCGCGTTCGGCTATACGCTGAAGACGACCGGCTGCGACGATCGGAATTCCGGCAACAGCCGCTGCGGCCATGAATACGGCACCAGCCTGTCGCCGGAGGACAAGCGAGCCCTGCTCGAATATCTGAAGGCCCTGTAACGGTTCAACGGCCGCCCGCTTCGAGGGCGGCCAATACCTCTGCCGTGGTGCGGCGCGCGCCGGTCTGCAGATATTCCATGGCGCGCAGCGAGGCGTCGTGGGCGGCGCGGCTCGAACCCACGACGCAATCCTCGACGACGCGGGTGAAATAGTCGTTCTGATGCGCGTCGAGGAAAGTGTAATGCACGCATACGTCGGTCAAGGCGCCGATCAGGATCAGCGTCTCGGCCTCGAGCCCCTTGAGCAGGATCTCCAGATCGGTGCCGAAGAAGGCGGAATAGCGACGCTTGCGAATGAAATAGTCGATGCCGGGCCGATAGCCGATATCGTCCGAGATCGCAGTCATGGGATCGGTCTCGATCGCATGGATCCGTTCTTCTCCGTCGAGCTCCCGGCCGAAATCGACGAGATCGGGCCGGTGCGCTTCCTGGATGAAGACGACCGGGACGTTGACGGACCGCGCCGCGCCGATGAGCCGGGCGGCGTTGACATGCATCTCCTTGCCGTCGCTCATGTGCGGTACCGGCGGATCTTCCATCTGACCGCATCCCTGAATGTCGATGACGACCAGAACCGCCTTGCCTTCGATCATGTTGCGCATCTGTCCTTGTCCCTTGACCGTTCGCTGCCTTGGGACCGATGGGTAAAGCAGGTCCCCGCCGCCGACGAATGCCGGAATAGGCAAGGATAGTTGCGACGGATTGGAAGCAAGTGCTGCGACACTTTCGCTGCGGCGCAACTTAAGTTTCACACACAGTCATGCATCGCGTGCACGCGGCTCGCTAGGCTCCCTCCCTGCGGAAAAGGCTCAACTCGTTCCAGCGGTTGAGCAAATTCAAGGGGGCTTCGGCATGGTTGCGGCGCGCTCGGCAAGGACATTCACCCTATTGTGCACAACGGCGATCCTGCTGCCGTGCCAGGCTTTCGCGGATCCGCCCGCGGCCGATCCGGCCGCCGCGACAACGGGCGTAGAGGAGATCACCGTCACCGCGCAGAAGCGTTCGGAAAATCTGCGCGAGGTGCCGGAGAGCATCTCCGTCCTTTCCGGCGAGCAGCTTCAGCAACAGCATATCGACGATTATGCCGATCTGGCGCGGGTCGTGCCGGACCTGTCCTTTTCAAGCGCCGGGGGGCCGGGCCTGAGCAATCTCGAGATCCGCGGCATCAGCTCGAGCACCGGCACGTCGACCGTGTCGATCTATCTCGACGACGCGCCGATCACCATCCGCAACAATTCCTTCTATTCCGGCCAGACCGAGCCGCTGCTCTTCGATCTCTCGCAGACCGAGGTGCTACGCGGCCCGCAAGGCACGCTATACGGCGCCAGCGCCATGGGCGGCACGATCCGGTTCGTGAGCAACCCGGTCGATCTCGACGATTACCAGGGGAGCGTCGGCAGCGAGCTGTCGGGCACCGAGCATGGCGGCCTCAACTATGTCGGCAAGGGCGTCATCAACGTGCCGATCGTGAAGGGCGAGCTCGGTCTGCGCCTCGGGCTGGAGACGACGCAGGATAGCGGCTTCGTCGACCACGCCAATACCAGCGGCATCATCGACCGCAACGGCATCAATGGCGACCGCGCCAATGTGGTGAAGGCGTCGCTCCTCTGGGAGGCGACGCCGCGCCTCACGATCGAGCCCGCGATCTTCGCGCAGCGGACGGTGATCAACGATACCGGCCTCGTCGATCTGGCGACCCCCAACTACACCACCACCAAGCTGGTGCAGGAAGGCGGCACCGACAGCTTCGCGGTGCCGAGCGTCAAGGTGAATTACGATCTGGGCTTCGCCGACCTGACCTCGGTCTCGAGCTACGCCTACCGGCATTTCCCGCGCACCACCGACGGCACCTTCTTCAACAGCGAGTTCGTCGGCGGCTTCGTCGACGGGCTTGGTGTCACTGGGCTCGACGGCCAGCTCGACGGCAACAAACTGTCCGCCCTCGCCGGGCCGGTCTACAACGCGATCACGACCGAGCAGACGACGCAGGAAATCCGCCTCGTCTCCAAGCCCTACGATCCGAATAGCGGCAATCCCTTCACCTGGATCTTCGGCCTCTATTATTCGGATTCGCGCAATCGCGGCACCTCGGCCCAGTTCATTCCGGGCTTCAATTCGACCTTCGACGCGACCTACGGCTTCGATGCCTCGCAAGTACTGGGCGTGGCGATCCCGCAGGACGATCTCTTCTATCAATTCGCCACCCGCATCGACGACCGCGAATATGCGACCTTCGGCGAGGTCTCCTATTATCCGATGCCGCAGCTCAAATTCACCGGCGGCCTGCGCTATCTCTACGCCCGCAGCTCGCTCACCTCCGTCTCCAACGGCTTCTTCGCCAGCACGCCGATCTCCAGCGGCAATATCCGGGCCTATGCGCCGACGCCGAAATTCTCGGTGACTTATGATCTGACCGAAAGCGTCACCACCTATGCCACGGCCGGCAAGGGCTTCCGCCTCGGCGGCATCAACACGCCGGTGCCGGCCTCGCAATGCGCGCCGGACTTGGCCCAGTTCGGCCTCACCGACGCGCCGGGCGGCTATCAGCCGGACAAGCTGTGGAACTACGAGGGCGGCGTCAAAGGCCGATTCTTCAACAACCGCGTGTCGGTCAACACCTCGATCTACGACATCGAATGGGACAAGATTCAGATCGACGTGCCGCTCAAGACCTGCGGCTTCGATTTCACCGCCAATGTCGGCCAGGCGCGGAGCTACGGCACCGAGACCGAGGTGCTGTTCAAGGCCACCCCGTCGCTCACCCTCGGCACCTCCGGCCAGTACAACCACGACGCCTTCACCGAGGATGTCCCCGGCCTGGGCGTCAACAAGGGCGATCCGGTGCCGGGTTCGCCCAAATGGTCGCTCAATTTCACCGCCGATTACGAGCCCTATGTCGGCGGCGATATCAACCCGTTCTTCCGCGCCAATTGGCAATTCATCGGCAACAGCCACGGCACCATCATCCGCGACAATCCGGATTACGACCGGCCGACCTATAACCTCATGGGAGCGAGCATCGGCGCCACCATCGGCGCGTGGGAAGTCTCGATCTTCGCCAAGAACCTGCTCGATGCCGACAAGATCATCCAGCGCCCGGCCGATAATTTCGTGGCCGAAGGCTACACGCCGACCCCGCGCATCATCGGCGTCGCGGTGAACGCGACGTTCTGACGATCGCCGAGGAATCAAGCTTCTCCAGGAACGATCGGGCGAAAACCGGTGTGTCATAAAAGGGAAGGGCAAATGGTCGCGGCGCAGCTCGGAGCGCCGCGCGCCATATGCCAACCTTCGCCCGCATATCTGCGTATGGGCAAAGGGGTGGTGCCGGCCGCCGCGTCGGTCGTTCTGGAGTAAATCATGTCCGAGCCTCTCACCGTCGCCCAGCATCTGGTCAACCGGTTGGCCGAGATCGGTATTCGCCATCTGTTCGGCGTGCCGGGCGATTTCAATCTGCTCTTCCTCGATGCCGTCATCGCCCATCCGCAGGTGCGCTGGGTCGGCAATGTCAACGAGCTCAACGCCGCCTATGCCGCCGACGGCTATGCGCGCTGCCATGGTGCCGCCGCCTTGCTCACGACCTTCGGCGTGGGCGAGCTCAGCGCCGTCAACGGCCTCGCCGGCAGCTATGCCGAGCATCTGCCCGTGCTCCAGATCGTCGGCGTGCCCTCGACCCCGTCGCAGCGCGCGCGGAAGCTGCTGCACCACACGCTCGGCGACGGCGAGTTCGAACGGTTCAGCCGGATGCACCGGGAGGTCACGGTCGCCCAGGCGCATCTGACGGCGAGCAACGCGGTCGCCGCGATCGACCATGTGCTGAGCGAGATGCTGCTGCATCGGCGGCCGGGCTATATCGTGCTGCCGACGGATGTGGTGAGCGCTCCGGTGCCGAAGGCGCCGCCCTTCCGCCCGGTCGAGCCGCTGTGCGACGATCGGCAGCTCGCCGCCTTCACGGAACATGCGCGCAAGTTGCTGGCGGCGTCGGGGCGCACCGCCGTGCTGGCCGATCTCTTCGCCGACCGGTTCGGCGCGCGCGCGGAGGTGCGGGCGCTGATCGAGCAGGGCGGCTTCGACCATGCAGCCATGCTGATGAGCAAGGGCCTGCTCGACGAGACCGCGCCCGGCTTCGCCGGCACCTATATCGGCGCGCTCGGTTCGGCCCATGCGCGCGAGATGGTCGAGACGGCCGATGTGCTGATCGCGGCCGGGCTGCTGCTCGGCGACCTGGCCTCGGGCGGCTTCAGCCATCGCTTCAGGACGGAGCGGCTGATCGATCTCCAGCCGTTCCATGCCAGCGTCGCCGGCAAGGAATATCGCGACGTGCCGCTGCGACAGGCGCTCCGGGTCTTGACGGAGATCGCGCCGCCGCAGCCGCGCCGTGCCGAGATCCTGCCGCGCAAGCCCGCTGCCGAGATCGCCGAGACGGCGCCGCTCACTCAGGCGATCCTGTGGGACCGGATGGAGCGCTTCCTACGTCCGGACGATCTGGTCGTGGCCGATATGGGCACCGCCTATTTCGGCATGGCGACGAAGACCTTGCCCAAGGGCGCGAAGCTGATCGGCCAGCCGCTCTGGGGCTCGATCGGCTACTCGATCCCGGCCGCCTTCGGCGCCGGCACGGCCGCGCCCGATCGTCGGCTGATCGTGCTGGTCGGCGACGGCTCGGCGCAGCTTACCGCTCAGGAAATCAGCGCCATGCTGCGGGATGGGCAGAAGCCGATCATCTTTCTGGTCAACAATGACGGCTACACGATAGAGCGGGCGATCCATGGCGCCGAGGCCGTCTACAACGACATTCCGCGCTGGGATTGGCAATTGCTCGCCCGCGCCATGGGCGGCGAGGGAAAATCGGTCTCGCTCCGGGCCGAGACGGTGGGCGAGCTCGACCGTGCCATGGAAACGAGCGAGGCCGCCGACACCCTCACCCTGGTGGAGCTGGTGCTGCCCAAGCACGATGTGCCGGAGCTGCTCGCCACCCTCACCCGCGCCGTCGCCCAGGTGAAGAGCGACGGCGATTAGGGCCCCTACGCCGCCTTCTGCGTCTTCCAGGCGCTGAAGGCGGCCAGGATCTCGGCGCTGGTGCGGCGGGCGCCGGCTTGGAGATATTCCATGGCGCGCAATGACGCGTCATGGGCGTCCTGGCTGGAGCCGCCGACGCAATCCTCGACGACGCGGCAGTGATAATCGCCCTGATGGCCGTCGACGAAGGTGTAATGCACGCATACGTCGGTCAGGCCGCCGGTCAGGATCAGCGTCTGCACCTTGAGGCCCTTGAGCAGGATTTCGAGATCGGTGCCATAGAAGGCCGAATAGCGGCGCTTGGGCACGAAATAATCGCCGGGGCGGAAATCGACCTCCTCGGCGGCGATCTCGGTCGAGCGCAGCCCCTCGACGCAATGGACATCCTCGGCGCCGTCGAGCTCGCGGCCGAAATCGATCAGGTCGGGCCGATGGACCTCCTGGATGAAGACGATGGGAATGCCGTTCTCGCGGGCCGAGGCGACGAGGCCGCGCGCGATCGCGCGCCGCTCGATGGCGCCGCCCATATGCGGAATGCCGTTCTCCGCACCCGGCACGTAATCGCCGCCGCGCTGGAAATCCACCATGATCAGAGCCGGCTTGCCGACGATCAGCGGACGCTTGCCGTTCTTGCGTTCAGTCATGTCATCTCCGTCCCTTGCCGCGCTTGGCACAGCGCTTGCCTGTGTGATCGCCGGAATGCCGCGCATTCCAACGGTCGCCGGGTTCGAGAATGCCTTCTGCCGCCCCCCTCAAGAATGACGAGGTGGGCAAAGATGATTGCCGAGATTCGAAACTATGAGACTGAGTCCCAAGAGCTTCAGCGGCAAGATCGGCGATAGCGACATCCGTCTGCTGCGCGTCTTCTGCGCGGTCGCGCGCTGCGGCGGCTTTGCCGCGGCGGAATCGGAGCTGCAGCTCGGGCTGCCCTCGATCAGCCGCTACATCAAGGATCTGGAGACGCGGCTCGGCGTGCGGCTGTGCCGGCGCGGGCGGGTGGGCTTCTCGCTGACCGAGCAGGGACGGCAGGTCTATTCCTCCAGCCTCCAGCTCATCGCCGACCTCGAACGGTTCGAAACCAACATCCGAAGCATCCACTCCGATCTCACCGGCACGCTCAATATCGGCATCATCGACACGCTGATCACCGACCGGAACATGCCGATCCCGGCGATCCTCAAGAGCTACAAGACCAAGCATCCCTCGGTTCAGTTCAACCTCATCACCACGACCTCCAACATCATCGAGCAGTCGGTGCTGAACGGCTCGCTCCATGCCGGGCTGGTCATCGGGCGGCGGCATATCAATCAGCTCGATTACCGGCTGCTCTATACCGAATATTGCAACCTCTACTGCTCGGAAGACCATCCGCTGTTCGATCGCGCCGACGACATCCGGCTGGAGGAGCTGCCGAAATACGATTACGCCTCCTATTCCTTCATGGAGGAGTTCGACCGCGCCCGGTCCGGCGGGCTCTTCACCAAGACCGCCTCGGTCGATTGCATGGAGGCGGTGGCGACGCTGGTCAGCACCGGCTGCTTCATCGGCACGATCGCCGATCACTATGTCGAATCGCTGTGGCGGCTGCGGAAATTCAAGATCATCCTGCCGGACCTGTTCGGCTTCTCGACCGATATCGAGCTCATCACCCGGCACGGCGCCACTTCGCCGCTGGTGCTGGCCCTGCTCGACAATGTCGATGCGCTGCCGGCGCAGGCCGCCGCCAGCGCAACAGGCAAGATGCTCGCGAAACAGGCGCTGGTGCCGACGGCGACCCGCGAGGCCGCGATAGTTTCACGATGGGATAACTAACCTTGTGAAGCTTGCCATTCTCCCTATCGGCACGCGCGCTCATCCTCGGTGTCATCCCGACCTAGAGCACGATCGCATTGGCCGCAAACGGCCAATGCGTGAATCGTACTCTAACTATTTGAATAGAGACGGATTCACGGAATGGGTGGATTCCACCCATTCCGATCCGGCTCTAGCGGAGGTGCATGGAAATGGCTGATCCGACCCGGCGGCCCCTGTCTCGACGCCGCTTCCTCGGTGCCGCCGGTGCTGCGGCAGCACTGCAACTGCCCTTCATCCGGCCCTCCTACGCGGCGCGCAGCCTCAAGGTCTCGACCTTCGGCGGCTATTTCGAGCGCAGCTTCGCCGATCACGTCTATCCGGCCTTCACCAAGGCCACGGGCATCGAGGTCCAGTCGGTCGGGCAGCCCGAGGGCGTCCAGTTCCTGTTCCAGCTGATCGAGGCCAACAAGACCGGCAACGTGCCGCTCGACATCTGCTGCAATGGCGGGATCGACGTGCTGCGCGGCCGGTCCCAGGGGCTTTGGCGCGGCTTCGAGCCGGCCAGGGTCGCCAATATCGCCAACCTCTCGGTGCCGCCGGTGGGCGCCGTGCTCGACAATGTGCCGGCCATGTCCTGGTACATGACCTTCGTCGTCAATCCCGAGGAACTGACGCCGCTGCCCGATAGCTGGACCGTGCTTTGGGACAAGCATCCCGACGCCTGGGGCATCATGGCCGGCAGCAACTCGCCGATCCTGGAGATCACCGCCAAGACCTATTTCGGCGGCACCGAGGCGCTGATGAGCAAGGAGGGCATCGACCAGGTCATCGCCAAGATCGCCGGGCTCAAACCCAACACCAAGCTGTGGTGGCAGGATGAGGGCACCATGCAGACCGCCCTCCTCAACGACGAGGTCGCGGGCGGCACCTACATGCACGACACGGCGATCGTGATGGTCCGCAACGGCACCGCCGTGCGCTCGATCTTTCCCAGGGAGGGCGCGGTCGAGAGCACCAACTATTGGTGCCAGCCGAGCGCCTCGGCCAAGATCGAGGAGGCGCAGCTCTTCCTCGATTTCATGTCGACCGCCGAGGCGCAGGAGCTGATCGCCCGATATGTCGGCTCGGCGCCGGTGATGGCGCGGGACAAGCTCGGCCTCACCGACGCGGAGTTCGCCGCCGTCTCGTCCGACATCCCGTCGATTCCGGCGGCGACCGAGGCGCGGTATAAGTTCACCGATTACATGGAGCAGCAATTCACCAAGATGGTGATGGGTTAATGCCGGCCTGATAAGGCGCAGCTTATCAGACCGGCATCGCGAGCAAGCGCGAGCGCGCGCCGCATGGCGCGAAAGCCAAGTCCACGGATGTGGGCGCCGGCGATTGAGGCTTCAAACGCGTTAAAGTCTGCGCGCCAGGAAATCGAGTAGCGCCAGATACATCCGGCGGCGATCGTCCGGCCGGGTGAAGCCATGGCCCTCATGCTCGAAATAGACGCTCTCGACCGGGATGCCGCGGGCTTCGAGCGCCGCCACGACCGCTTCGCTCTCGCTCATGGGCACGCGCGGGTCGCGCTTGCCGTGGGCGACCAGCAGCGGCGCCTTCAGCCGGTCGATATGGGTCAGCGGCGAGGCCTGGACGAGCACGTCGCGATCGCGCTCGGCATCGCCATATTCGGCCGCGCGGTGCCGCCGGCGCCAGGGGCTGGTATCGCGGAAGAAGGTCAGGAAATCGCCGATGCCGTAATATTCGATGCCGAGCTTCCACAGCTCGGGCTGCAGCGTCAGCGCCGCCAGCACCATGAAGCCGCCATAGCTCTGCCCCATGACGGCTATGGCGCCGGCATCGATGCCGGGCTGCGCCGCCAGCCAGTTGCGGACATGGCGCAGATCCTCGACCGCGTCGAGCCGCTTCTCGACATCGTCGAGACTGGCGAAATGCCGGCCATAGCCGGTCGAGCCGCGGACATTGGGAAAGAGCACCGTATAGCCCGCGAGCGGCAGCGCCTGCCAATCCGCGCGGAAGACCGGGCGGAGCTGGCTTTCCGGGCCGCCATGCACGAACACCACGGCCTTGCGCCCGGTCGCGGGCGCGGGCTCGTTCGGCTCGGCGAGCCAGGCCGCGATCTGCCGGCCGTCGAAGCTCGGGATGCCGACCAGCCGCCAGCGCACCAGCCCCTGGCCCGTCGTGTCGGCGGCGAGCAGAAGCCGTGTCGCGCCGGTCGCGAGCTCGTAGAGGCAGAGCGCGCGCGGCCGGTCCGGGCCGGTGAGCGTGAAGACGAGGCTGCTGCCGTCCGGCGACCAACTCGGCCCTTCGACCACGCCTTCGGGCAGCGCCACGGGGGTGGCGGCGCCGGTGGCGGCATCGACCAGCAGCAGATGCGACCAGCCCTGGCGGTTGACCAGCACGGCGAGCCGATCGCCGCCGGGCGCCAGGGCCGCCGCCTCGACATCGCCGTCGCCGGCCGAGAACAGCGGCATGCAGCGCGCCGTTGCCGGATCGAGCCGCGCCAGGCCGATGAAATCGCCGATCTCGGTCAGGCAATAGGCGCCGCCGCCATCCTTGCGAAAGCGCAGCGCGGCATAGGTCGCCCTGCCGTTCGCCCGCGCGACCGTGCGGGTGATGCCGGTCGCGGGATCGACTAGGCGCAGCGCATGGTCGCCGCTGCCGCGCTCCTCGCGCACACCGATGAGCGCGCCGTCGGGGCTCCAGCTCAGCACCGTCTGCTGGCCTTGGAACTCGGCGACGCGGCGCGTCTCGCGGCTGTCGAGCTCCATCACATAGAGATCGAAGCCCATGCCGTCGCGGCTGTTGGCCGTGTAGGCGATGCGCTTGCCGTCGGGCGCCCAGGCGCCCCAGACATGCATCGCCTCGGGCGCGTCGGTGAGGGGCGCGGGCCCGTCCGCGCCCGGCGCCAGCAGATGAAGCTGCTGGCGTTCGTCGCCGCCGCGATCGCCCCCGAAGACGAGGGTATCGTCGGCGGGCGAGCGGGCAAGGAAGCCGACCGGCTCGTCCAGCGCGGTCAGCTGCCGGCGCGTGCCCGTCTCGATATCGAGCGACCAGATCTGCATCTGGCCGCTATCGTCGGCCAGGTGGAACAGCGTCCTGCCGTCCTTGGAGAAAGCCGGCGCCGAGGCCGAACGGAGTTGCATCAGCCGGTCGATCAACGTCTCTGCCGTCACTTGCCGTCCCCCTTGAGAACCCGATCCGGCCAGCCTAGCGCAGTTCCGGGCGCGGAACAGACAGTTCAGATATCAAGCCAGCCCGGCAATATGCCGCCGCCTTCCGGATTGACCCTTGCTTCGGCACCTCATTAGTCTGGCCCCCTTCGTCGCGGCTGAAGGAAGCACCATTCATGGCTCGGAAATTCAAGATCGCGGTCATCCCCGGCGACGGCATCGGGCGCGAGGTCGTGCCGGCAGGCATCGGCGTGCTCGAGGCGGCCGGTCGCAAGTTCGGCATCGACTTCGCCTGGACCGAGTTCGATTGGAGCTGCGAGCGCTTCACCCGCACCGGCAAGATGATGCCCGATGACGGGCTCGACCAGTTGCGCGGCTTCGATGCGATCTATCTGGGCGCCGTGGGCTATCCGGGCGTGCCGGATCATGTCTCGCTCTGGGGCCTGCTGATCCCGATCCGGCGCGGCTTCCAGCAATATATCAATCTTCGGCCGATCCGCCTGCTGCCCGGCGTTGATTGCCCGCTGAAGAACCCGGGCAAGATCGATTTCTACGTCGTGCGCGAGAATAACGAGGGCGAATATTCCTCGATCGGCGGGCGCATGTACGAGGGCACCGAGCAGGAGATGGCGGTGCAGCAGGCGGTGTTCACCCGCAAGGGCTGCGACCGGGTCATGCGCTTCGCCTTCGAGCTCGCCATGCGCCGCGGCAAGCACGTCACCTCGGCGACCAAATCGAACGGCATCAGCCACTCCATGCCCTATTGGGACGAGCGCTTCGCCGCGATCGGCAAGGAATATCCCGGCGTGCGCACGGACCAGTTCCACATCGACATCCTGACCGCGCATTTCGTGCGCCATCCGGATTGGTTCGACGTGGTCGTGGCCTCCAACCTGTTCGGCGACATCCTGTCCGACCTCGGTCCGGCAGTCGTGGGCTCGATCGGCATCGCGGCCGGCGCCAACATCAATCCGGAGAAGGAATTTCCCTCGATGTTCGAGCCGGTGCACGGCTCGGCGCCCGACATCGCCGGCAAGGGCATCGCCAATCCGATCGGCCAGATCTGGTCCGGCGCCATGATGCTCGACCATCTGGGCCATCCCGAGGCGGCGGCGGCCGTCGAAGGCGCCATCGCCAAGGTGCTGGCGGCGGGCGAGCCGCGCACGCCTGATCTCGGCGGCAAGGCCAGGATGACCGATCTCGCCGAGGCGATCGCGGCGGCACTGGGGTGAGCTATCGGGAACACCCTTTGACGAAGGTCTCTCGATCGATTTTCCAATAGAGCGATACATTACGGTCGTAGCTACATGACGTACTGAAAGGCCGATCCGGACATCATCAAGTAACAAGCCTCAGTAAGATGTCGAGTTCGGTAGGGAGCATTTATTCGCGCTCCTTGCCGCTCGGATCTGGCACGCGAGGTCGCAGGTCGATACCCGCAACGTTGGGTAACTTCGGACTTTGCCGTGCATTCACTAGCTGAGGCGAGAACCCGATCCATGACATACACTGCTGGCCAAGCGGACGCGGCCGACCATCCCATCCTGCACGCGGCCATCTCGATCGCGCCGATGATCCATGCGGCGAAAGACGAGATCGAGCGGGGGCGTCGCCTGCCGCAGCCGATCGTGGCGGCGATGAAGGAAGCCGGCGTTTTCGCCATGGCGATGCCGCGCGCCTGGGGCGGTCCCGAGCTCGATCTGCCGACGCAGTTCCGTATCATCGAGGCGCTGGCCCTGGCCGACGGATCGGTCGGCTGGTGCGCGATGATCAATTGCGACGGCGGCTATGTGACCGCCTTCATCGACGATGCCGCCGGGCGCGCGCTCTATCCCGACATTTCGGTCGCCACCGCCGCGCCGATCTCGCCCACCGGTCAGGCGATCATCGTGCCCGGCGGCTATCGCGTGAGCGGGCGCTTCCCCTTCGCCAGCGGCAGCAATCATTGCGAACGGGCCTGGCTGGGCTGCGCCGTGATCGAGGACGGCGCACCGCGCCTCGATGCCAATGGCGTGCCGGCAACCCGGCACTGTGTGGTGCCCATGTCCCAGTGCGAGATCGCCGACACCTGGTACACGACGGGCTTGCGCGGTACCGGCAGCAACGACCTGGTCGTGAACGATCTGTTCGTCGAGGAGAAGTACACCTTCAGCTTCCAGGATCCGGCGCAGGTGAAGCGGTCCGGCCCGCTCTACGCGTTTCCCTTCATGTTCGTGGCCAAGGCATCGGCGCCGGCGCTCGGCATCGCGCGTCACGCGCTCAACGCCCTGATCGAGGTCGCCACCGAGAAAAAAACGCGCACCTATCTGGTCGGCGGCCGTCTGGTGCAGCCCAAGCAGTTGCGCGAGGAGGTGTATGTTCAAGAAGCAGTCGGGCGCGCCGAAACCATGCTCACCTCGGCCCGCGCCTATCAGTTCGACGTCATGGGCGATCTATGGCAGGCCCTGCTCGCGGGCAACGCGCCGACACCGGCCCAGATCGCCCGTTTCACCACGGCGCCGACCCATGTCATCGGAACCTGCGTCGATGTGGTGGAACTCGTGTGCAAGGCCGCGGGCGGTACGGCCGTCTATCAGAAGGGGCCGTTCGACCGATGCCTGCGCGACATCCTAACCATGAACCAGCACGTGATCGCGTCGCTCAAGACCTATGAGATGGCGGGCCGTCTGCTGCTCGGGCTGGAACCGCTGAGGGGGCTCCTGTAGGGCGGGTTAGGCGAGGGAGGGCGCGAACCTCTCCGCACGGGCGCGCGCCCAGGCTTCGGCGAAGGGCGCGTCGTCCGTGCCGGCGAGCAGTTCGCCCGGCTTGCGGTGGAACGGCGTGCCGTCGGTGTCGCTCTCCAGGAAATATTGGCGACTCTCCGGCCTCATCTCTTCGAGCAGGAAACGGATCGCTCTTTCAGAGAAGTTTCATGACCGATCGGGCGCGCCGATGCCCTTGATCAGCCAATTGAGCAGCGAGCGGGAAAGCATGTCGATGCCGACGGCGGTGTCGGCGCCGACCGGCGCCGCCGGATCGTACCATTCATGGACGCGGCTCATGGCCGCGATCAGGAGATCGACGATCGGGCCGACCGGCAGGTTCGGATGCAGCTCGCCCGAGGCCTGGCCGCGCTCGAACAGATGCCGCCAGAAATCGAAATAGAGCAGACGCTTGGCGTGATTGCGCTGGCGCATGCTGACCGGCAGCTGGGCGAAGACGCGCGGATAGGCGCGCGTGACTTCGCTGGCATCGAGCAGCGCATGGAGATGCGTGCGGACCGCGATATGCAGCCGGTCCAGCTCCGAGGCACCAGGTGCGGCGGCGCCGACCGCTTCGCGCACCATCAGATCGAAGGCGGCGATGCCGTCATCGAGCACTTGGTTGAGCAGCTCCTCCTTGGAGCTGAAGTGATAGTACATGCTGCCGGTCGCGAGGCGGGACGCCTTGGCGATGTCGCGCAGCGTCGTCGCCTTGTAGCCCTGGTCCCGGAACAGCCGCGCCGCCGCGAGCAGAATGCGCCGCTTCGTCCCCAGCGCCCGGCGATGCGTCTGGTTTGGTTCGGGGCGGTTCTGTTGGTCGGGCGTCGCGAAGATCGGGGATGCTCGTGGCGCGTTCATATGACTCACGCTACATCAACCATAACGGAAACTGAACAACTGTATCCGAGGGTTATGGTATTTTTCCACAACCCTCGGCCCCTACCATCGCATTTGTGCGGCCGAGCCGCCTAGTGGGAAAAAGCTAGCGCTGTCATCGCGCGACGCGGTCGAAAATCGCGCAGCGCGGTCGAAACCCGCGGCCGATCACGGTGCCAGGGCGATTTTCTCCTTGTGCGCCTCGACATCCTCGCGGTTCCACCAACCGCCGCCGAGCGACTGGAACAAGGCGACCGTATCGGCGTAGCGGCTGCCCTGCGCCTGGACCCGGGCCAGCACCGCCTGCTGGTAGGTCTGCTCGGCATTGAGCAGGGTGAGATAGGCGACGGCGCCGAGCTGAAGCTGCTTGCGCGCGATGGCGAGGCTGTCCCCGGCCGCCTTTTCGGCCACCAGATCGGCTTCGAGCGTCTCGGCGTCGGATTGGAGCGCATGCAGCGTGTCGGCGACGTTCTGGAAGGCGCCGATGACGGCGCCGCGATATTGGGCCGCGGCCTGCTCGAGCGCCGCATCGGCTTGGCGCCGGCGATGCAGCAGCGTGCCGCCGTCGAGCACGGTCTGGGACAGGGTGCCGCCGATCGTCCAGAAGCCGTTGCCGGGCAGGAAGAGCTGGCCGATCTGCGTCGCCGAGGTGCCGTCGGTGATGTTGAAGGTGAAATTCGGGAGCTGGTTGGCGATCGCGACGCCGACCTCGGCGCTTGCCGAGTGGAGCTGCGCTTCCGCGGATTGGATATCGGGGCGCTGCTCGATCAGCTTGGCGGGCAGGCTGAGCGGCAGATCTTCCGGCAGGCTGAGGCCGGCGAGCTCGAAGCGTTCGGCCGGCGCCTGATTGGGCAGGCCGCCGGCGAGTGCTGCGATCAGATCGCGTTGCTGTGCCAGCTGCTTGCGCAGCCCGGGCAGGGTCGCCTGCGCCTGGGCCAGGGTTGCCTGCTGGGCTGCGACATCCGCGGGCGCCACCTGGCCCAGCGTGAGTTGCCGGCGCAGCAGGTCGAGCGCGCCCCGGTCGGCTTCGACGATCGCCTCTGTGGCCGCGATCTGGGCCCGCAGCGAGGCTTCCGTGATGGCCGCGGCGACGACGTTTGAGGTGATGGTGAGATAGGTCGCTTCGAGCTGATAGCGCTGCGCCTCCGCCTGCGCCTCGGCGGATTCGACCGTGCGCCGGGTCAGGCCGAACAGGTCCGGCATATAGGAGACCGTGACCTGGGCGGTGTAGAGGTTGAAATAGCTCGCCGGCACCGACAAGGTCGGCGAGATCTGGGCCGCATCCTTCTGCCGTTGCGGGGTGAAGCCCGCCTGCACCGTCGGAAAGAAGGCGCCGCGCTCGGCCGCGACATTCTCCATGGCGCCGCGCAGGGCCGCCTGCGCCGCCTCCAGGTCGGGATTGGCCTTGAGCGAGCGTTCGATCAGGGCGTTGAGCGGCTCGGAATGGAACAGCGTCCACCACTGGCCGGGAATGTCCATGCCGTCGACGAAGCGCTGGGCGGCACCGCCCTGGGCGTCGGTGCCGGCGGTGGCGGCGATCGGCTCGGCCGTATATCCCGCCCCTTCGGGGACGGCCGGCTTTTCGAAATCCGGCCCGACGGCGCAGCCGGCGAGGAAGGCGAGCGGTGTCGTCGCCAGCAGATACTTCTTCATCGGCTTCATTCTGCCGCCTCCGGCTCGGCACCCATTTCGATGATCTCCCGGCCACGGCGCGAGAACAGCTCGACCAGCACGGGCAGGACGATGAGGATCAGCACCGGCGCCAGCAGGATGCCGCCGACCACGACCAGCGCCAGCGGCTTCTGCACCTGCGAGCCGATGCCGGTCGAGAAGGCGGCGGGCAGCAGCCCGACGCAGGCGGCGATGCAGGTCATGACCACCGGCCGCATCTGCACCTGGCAGGCTTTGAGGATGGCGGCGCTGCGCTCCATGCCCTCCTCGACCAGCTTGTTGAAGTAGGAGAGCACGATGATGCCGTCCATCGCCGAGATGCCGAACAGGGCGATGAAGCCGATCGCCGCCGACACGCTGAAGGCCGTCCCCGTCACGTAGAGGGCGAAGATGCCGCCGACCAGCGCCATCGGCATGACGCTCGCGGCGAGCAGCATATCCGTGACCGAGGAGAAATTGATGTAGAGCAGGACGCAGATGAGCGCGAGGCTGATCGGCACCGCCACCGCGAGCCGATCGATCGCCTCCTGAAGCTGACCGAACTCGCCGACCCATTCCATGCGATAGCCGGCGGGCAGGCGCAGCTCCTTGGCGATCTTCTGCTGGGCTTCGAGCACGGCGCTGCCGAGGTCCCGGCCGCGAACGCTGAACTTGATGGGGATATAGCGCTGCTCCTGCTCGCGATAGATGAAGGCGGCGCCGGAGACGAGCTTGACCGTGGCGACCTCGCCCAGCGGGATCTGCACGACGCCGTTGCCGCCGGGGGCGGGCGCGCCGATCGTGATGCGCCGGATCGCGTCGAGGCTCTGGCGATATTCCGGCGCCAGCCGGACGACCATCGGAAAGTTGCGGTCGCTGCCATCCTCATAGAGATTGCCCGCGGCCTGGCCGCCGATCGCGGCGAAGATGGTCGCGTTGATGTCGCCGGTCGCAAGGCCGTAACGCGCGGCCTGGGCCCGGTCGATATCGATCCTGACGGTCGGCTGGCCCAGGGAATTGAGCACGGCGAGATCGGCGATGCCCGGCACCGTCGCCATGACGTCCTTGATCTTGGCGGCGGTCTTCTCCAGCGTCTCGAGGCTGTTGCCGAACAGCTTGACCGAATTCTCGCCCTTCACGCCCGAAGCGGCCTCCTCGACATTGTCCTCGATCGTCTGTGAGAAATTGAACTCGACGCCCGGGAATTGCGCTTCGAGGGCGGAGCTCACCTGCTCGGTCAGCTTCTCCTTGTCGACGCCCGACGGCCACTGATCGGAGGATTTCAGCGGCACATAGAACTCGGCGTTGAAGAAGCCGGTCGCATCGGTGCCGTCGTCGGGGCGGCCATGCTGGGAGATGGCGGTGACGACCTCGGGGAAGCTCTTGATGACCTGCCGCATGCGATTGACGTAACCGTTGCCTTCCTCGAGCGAGACGGTCGGCGGCATGGTGGCGCGGATCCAGAAATTGCCTTCCTCGAGCTTGGGCAGGAATTCGAGGCCCAGATGGCTGCCGGCGAACACCGCGCTTACCATCAAGAGGGACGCCGCGCCCAGGGTCAGTATCCGGTTGGCGAGGGCGAACTCGATCGCGGGCTTATAGAGGCGGTGGAGATACTTCACGATCACCGTCTCGACCTCGCTCACCTTGCCCGGCAGCAGGATCGCGCTCAGCGCCGGCGAGACCGTGAAGGTGGCGATGAGGCCGCCCAGGATGGCATAGGCATAGGTGCGCGCCATCGGGCCGAAGATGTGGCCTTCGACGCCGGAGAGCGTGAAGAGCGGCACGAAGCCGGCGATGATGATCGCCGCCGAGAAGAAGATCGCCTGGTTGACCTCGACCGCGGCGTTCAGGATCGGCGCGAAGACGCGCCGGAGCGGCGCCGGCAGGCGCTCGAACCTGAGCGGATTGACGGATTCCGGATGGCTGCCCGCTTCGACCAGATGGCGGAAGATGTTTTCGACCATGATCACCGTGGCGTCCACGATCAGGCCGAAATCGATCGCGCCGACGGAGAGGAGATTGGCCGAATCGCCGCGCAGCAGCAGAATGGTGATGGCGAAGAACAGCGCGAAGGGGATCGTCGTCGCGACGATGAGCGCGCTTCTGAGATTGCCCAGAAAGATCCATTGCACGGCGAAGATCAGCAGGATGCCGACCACCATGTTGTGCAGCACGGTATGGGTCGTGATGCCGATCAGCTCGGTCCGGTCGTAGATCTTCTCGACATGGACACCGGGCGGCAGGATGCCGCCGGCATTGATCTTGTCGATCTCCGCCTCGACGCCCTTGAGCGTCGGCGTGCTCTGGGCGCCGCGCCGCATCAGAATGATGCCTTCGACGATATCGTCCGAATCATCCTGGCCGGCGATGCCGAGACGCGGCTCGTGGCCGACGCTGATCGTCGCCACGTCGCCCAGCAGCACGGGCGTGCCGTTGGTCGAGGTCAGCATCGTGCCGCGCATGTCGGCCATGGAGTGGATCAGGCCGATGCCGCGAACCACGGCCGCCTGAGGGCCGAAATTCACCGTCTGGCCGCCGGCATTGACGTTGCTGTTGCTCAGCACCTGGATGATCTGCGGCAGGGTCAGGCCGTACTCGGTGAGCTTGGCGAGATCGACGGTCACGTCATAGGTCTTGCTCTTGCCGCCCCAGCCCGTGACGTCGGTGACGCCGGCCAGCGCCTTGAAGTGGCGCTCGAGCACCCAATCCTGAAGCGTCTTCAGATCGGCCACCGAATAGCCGGGGGGGCCGACCACGCGATAGCGGTAGATCTCGCCGATCGGGCTGGTCGGCGAGATCTGGGGCGACGCGCCGTTGGGCAGGCTTCCGAGCTGGCCCAGCTGGTTGATGACCTGCTGCTTCGCCTCCTCGTAGGTGTAGTCGTAGCTGAACTGCACCTTCACGTCGGAGAGGCCGAACAGCGAGATGGTGCGGACGGTCGTCACATGCGGCACGCCGGCGAGCTGCACCTCGATCGGGATGGTGATATAGCGCTCGATCTCTTCGGCGGATTGGCCGCTGCTCTGCGTCACGACCTCGACCAGCGGCGGCACCGGGTCGGGATAGGCCTCGATGTTCAGCTGCAAGAAACTGGCAATGCCGGCGCCGAACAGAAACAGCATCAGCACGACCATCAGCACCCGCTGACGCAGGACGAACTCGATCAACTTGCCCATGAATGAATGTCCTGCGGAGTTCAGCCGGCGTCGGCCGCTCGATCGATGAAGAGGGCGCCGCCGGTGACGATCTTCTCGCCCGGCTCCAAGCCGGAGAGGATCTCGACCATCCCGTCGGCGATGCGCCCGGTACGGATCTTGCGCAGCGCCACCAGCCCGTCGTCGCGGGCGACCCAGACGCGCGCCTCGTCGCCTTCGTAGACGACGGCGCTTTCGGGCGCGGCCGCCACTGTCGCCTCACCGCCGGTTATGATGCTGAAGCGCGCGAACATCTCGGGCTTCAGCGCGCCGTCGGGATTGTCGATCTCGGCCCGCACCGGCAGGCGGCGGGTCGTGGCGTCGACCGAGGACGCGACCCAGCTCAGCTTCGCCTTGAACAGCCGGTCCGGAAAGGCTTGCAGCTTGACCTCGACCGGCTCGCCGACGCGCATGGCCGGCGCGTCGGCTTCGCGCACATTGGCGACCAGCCAGACGGTCGAAAGATCGCCGATCGAGAACACCGGCCCGGAGGCGCCGGACTGGATGAACTGGCCCAATCCGATCTGGCGCATGATCACGGTACCGCCGATCGGCGCCGTCACCACGGCTTCCGGGCTCATCTTGCCCGAGGCTTCGAGCTCGGCCACTTCCTTATCGTCCTTGCCGAGAATCCGCAGCCGGTTGCGGACGGCGGCGAGACCGGCCTCGGCCGATCGATAATTCGCCTGGGCGGCGGCCAGATCGGCCTGGCTCTGCTGCCAATCCTTGTGGGCGCCGGCTTGCGCATCGAACAGATCGTGCTGGCGCTTTTCCGTGGTCTGCGCGGCGTTCAGCAGCGCCCGCGTGGAATTGACGGTCGCGACGGCGGTCGAAAGATCGTTCTGGGCCTGCACGAATTCCGACGCGTCGAGCACGAAGAGCGGCTGACCCTGCTTGACCAGGTCGCCGGGCCGTACCAGCAGCCGGGTCACCCGACCGGAATAGGGCGAGAAGACCGGAGTCGTCTTGTCGTCGTCGATCGCGATCTTGCCGTCCGTCACCTCGGCGGTGCGGAACAGATGCGTCTCGACCGGCGCCAGCGTCAGGCCGGCGAATTGCTCGGCGGTCGGCCGAAAGGTGCCGGCCGGCGTTGACGGCGCGGCATTGCTGGTTTCCGGGTCGGAAGCGAGGCCGCGCACGGCCGGGACCAGGATGAAGGCGACGCCGATCAGCGTCGCCAGGCCGCCAAGGAGTGTCCATTGCAGACGTGGCGGCAGGGCACGCCTAGTCCGGCTGTCGACGGCGTTCTCGGAATCGGGCTGAAGCGAGTCGGGCATGATCCATACTTCCGTGCTGCCTTGCGGCGGGGACGGCCATCAAAAAGGAGAATGCCCCGTCGGGCGGCGTAGAGCCGCTATTTTCCGGTCGATGCCGGCCGTACCAGGCGGTTGCAAGATCTAACCTTTGCAACATGAAGAAACGAGACAGAACAAACGGCAGGGAAATGAAATTCCCATAAAAAAATTCCTATCCAATGCCGCAAGTACATTATGAAAAGTTAAAGCTTTTCCTGCTGTTCAGGTATAGCGTGTCAACCTTACAAGTACCTGAACCGGGCTTTCGGAAGGCGGCGCGGTCACGCTAGGATCGGCCGGCATCGCGAATGGAAGCTGGCGCATGGCATGAGACTGTTGCTGGTCGAAGATAATGATCGGTTGTCGTCGCTGCTCGAGACCGGGCTCGGCGCTGCCGGGTTCGAGGTCGACCTCGTCACCAGCGGGGCCGACGCGCTGGCGGTCGCCGCCGGGACGCAATATCCGGTCCTGGTGCTCGATCTGGGCCTGCCCGACGAGGATGGGCTCGACGTGCTGCGACAGCTGCGCGGCCGCGGCGACGCCACGCCCGTGCTCGTGCTGACGGCGCGAAACGGGCTGCAGGACCGGGTCAGGGGGCTGCAGGCGGGTGCCGACGACTATCTCGGCAAGCCGTTCGCGCTCGAGGAGCTGGTGGCCCGGCTCCAGGCGCTGCTGCGCCGGCCGGGCAATCTGCTCGGCCAGCGGCTGGGGGTCGGCAATGTCGTGCTCGATACCGAGGCGCGGCAGGTCTATGTCGAGGAGGTGCCGCAGGCGCTGTCGGCGCGCGAGATCTCGGTGCTCGAATTGCTGCTGCGGCGGTCCGGTCGAGTCGTCTCGAAGAAGCTGGTGGAAGACCAGCTGTTCGGTCTTTCGGGCGAGGTCGGCTCCAACGCGGTCGAGGTCTATGTCCATCGCCTGCGCAAGCAGCTGGCCGAGGCGGGTGCCACCGCGCAGATCCATACGGTGCGCGGCGTCGGCTATATGATCATGGCGGGAAAATAGCCGATGGGAGTCGGCTCCATCGTCTCGCGCATCGTCAATCTGCATCTGCTGGCCATCGTCGTCACCTCGACCCTGATGCCGTTGGCGCTGTATTGGATGCTGAGCACGGCTGCCGACGACCTGCATCATCGGGCGCTCGGCGATCAGGCGGCCGAGCTCGCCCGCTATGTGCGGACCGGGCCGGACGGGGCCCTGACGCTGGACCTGCCGCCGCGCGTCCGCGATCTCTATTCGGAAAGCTACGGCCGCTACGAATATGCGATCCTCGATCAGGCTGGCGGCGTCGTCGTTTCCTCGGGCGACGATACGCCGTCGGTCGCCGATCTGCGCCGACCCGGGCCGAGCGCCCGGTTCTTCACGCGCCGGGCGGGCGCCAAGATACTCTACGGCGCCGTCTTTCCGGAGGAGCGGGACGGGCGGAAGCTGTGGATCGAGGTGTCGGAGGATCTGGAGCATCGCGACGTGCTGATCGACGACATCGTCGCCGATTTCTTCGTCGATGTCGGCTGGATCACGATCCCGATCCTGGTGGCGCTGTTGTTCATCGATATCGCGATCTTCCGGCGCGCGCTCCGGCCGGTGATCGAGGCCTCGGCGCGGGCGCAGAATATCGGTCCGGCGCGCACCGATGTCCGCCTGCCGACGGAAGGGATGCCGCACGAGATCGTGCCGCTGGTCAGCGCCGTCAATCAGGCGTTCGACCGGCTGGAGCAGGGCTTTCGCATCCAGCGCGACTTCACCGGCGATGCCGCGCACGAGCTGCGCACGCCGCTCACCATCCTGCGCACCCATGTCGACATGCTGGAGGATCAGGCGATCGCCGAGGCGCTGCGGCGCGACATCGAGGGGATGAGCCGCATCATCAACCAGCTGCTCGACATCGCCGAGCTCGAAACCTTGATCGTGGAGCCGGGCGAACTGGCCGAGATCGGGGCCGTGGCGTCGGAGGCGGCGGGTTTTCTGGCGCCGCTCGCGGTCAAGGAGGGCAAGCAGATCGCCGTGACCGGCGCCGATGCGGAGATCTGGGTCGAGGGCAATGCGCAGGCTCTGTTCCGCGCCGTGCGCAATCTGGCGGAAAATGCCCTGGCGCACACGCCGGCGGGCAGCACGGTCGAGCTCAATCTCGATGTCGATGGCACCATCGCGGTGCTCGATGCGGGGCCCGGGGTGCCGGAGGAGATCCGGCCGATGATCTTCCGCCGGTTCTGGCGCGCCGATCGCCGGCGTACCGATGGCGGCGGGCTCGGGCTCGCCATCGTCGCCCGCATCGCGGAGGCCCATGGCGGTTCGGTTTCCGTGGCCAACCGGCCGAGCGGCGGGGCGATCTTCACCTTGCGGCTGACGCCGACGCGCCGCCGCAAGGAGAACAAGCTTACGTTAGTGCCTGATGGCATTGAGTCGAACCGACTTAACGTCTGAATCAGTCTTTAAACACATGAGCAAGACGGCGATTCAGACTTCAGGTCGATACGATCAAAGTCATTAGGGGTAGTGGTGGGCGATCAGCTCGGTGGATTGGGGATCGAGGATCGACCGGACGGTGGCGACCCGATGCTGAGCCGCTTCCTCGCGGCCGACATCGCAATCCTCGACCGCCAGCCGGATCTGGGTGCGCATGAAATCGACCTCGCTGCCGCTGTTCTCATGGCCGAGGTGGCCGAACACATGGGCCTGCATCGGTTTCGACGGCTCGGGGAAAGCGACGGCGTCCCATTCGGAGGTGAGCGACTTAACCGCGGCATGGCAGGATGGCAGCGCTTCCGAGCGCTGGGCGGCCGAAGCCGGCACGGCCAGATTCAAGACGATAAGGAGGGTGCCCGCGCGGAGCGCGAGCGAGGCGAAAGACGAGAACTTCATGGTCATACCTTGTGGAAACGCCGCCGTACGCACCAGATCGGCGCACGGCGGCTTGGTTTGGAGCGGCCGGGCGAGCCAGCCGCTCGCGGCTAGAAGTGGAGAATGACGTCGGCGGCGAAGAGCACCGTGTAGTTTTTATCGGGCGCGATGCCGGCGTTGGAGTTGCCGTTAAATGCCTTGGCATCGATCGACCGGTCCCAATCGATCTCGGGACGAACCTCGACCTGCGGCGACATCCAGTGCTGCCAGCCCAGGCCGAAATTGAGGTAGGTGGCCTTGGTGCCGGTCCGCTGTCCTTGCTCGTCGTCGTAGAACTCCGGACGGAAGGAAATATTGTCGAGCGGCGTGATCTGATAGTTCAGATAGGCGACCGTGCCGATCGCCGACGCGCGGCAGGAGAGCGTCGCGGCATTATGGCAATTGGCCAGGTCCGGCGCATTGAACGGGATGAACTGGGGCGAGAAGGGGGTGCCGCCCGCGGCGACGGCGGCCGTGGCGGTCGGATTGTTCAGGTTCGGCACGCCGTTCTGCCACAGATCATAGGCTTCGAACGACAGATGCCATTTGTCGTTGAACTTATGATAGTAAGTAAAGCCGTACCATTGCAGGTTATTGTAGCCCCAAGTGCCGTTGTTGATACCGTTGGCGCAGCCATAGATATTGTCGTCGCCGCTGTCGGTCGTATAGCGGATGCAGGCGGCGAAGGAGGGCTGGGCGCCCGGGTCCTTGCGGAAGGTGCTGCCCGGAAAGAGCGGGTTCGGGTCGGGATTGTGCACCGTCTGGCCATAGTGCCAGAGCGTCGATTCGGTGCCGATATTGATGCCGGCCTGGAGGAAGAGGTTCTTGGTGACAGCCAGCGTCGCCTGCACGCCTTCGTTCGTGTAATTGTCGAAGCTGTAGGACATCGAGTGGGTGTACATGTAGTTGTTCGGCGCCAGCTGCGCCTCGATGTCCGGCAGCGAGATGTAGCGACCCGCCCGCAGCATCAGCCCGTGGGCGACTTGCGGTATGTAAAGCTCGCCATAGAGCATCGGGAAATCGTAGCCGTTGACCTTGTTGTCCTTGAGCAGCTGATAGCTGGCCAGGCCGTATGAGGTCGTATAGCGGTAGTTCTCGCCGTAGATGGCAGAAAGCCGCATGCCCCAATCGACATGGTCGGTCTGCACCGTGTCCGGGAAGCGGTCGAGATAGAAGACCAACTGGTCTAGCTGCACCGTGTTCGGCGTATAGGCATAGGCGATGGGCGCGTTGCCGCCCGGCCGGACCGTGTTGCTGCTGAGATTGGCGCCAACGTCGAGCCAGCCATAGAATTGAAAGTTGTTATCCTGCAGCCAATGGCCGATTGAAGTATTCGCGGTCGCCACCATCAGCGGGCTGTCGACCGAACCCGGCCTTGTCACGCCGAGCGAGGTGGTGCCGCCATAGGGCCATTCCGTGAAGGGCATGGGCGGCGTGGTTTCGGGAGTCGCAGGCCAATCGTCGCGGCGCGAGGCCGGCGCGTTGGGATCGGAGGGAGCGCTCGACTGACCCCATTCGAGCTTGTAGTAGTTCAAGAAACGTGTCGCGACATCGTCACCGAGATAGGTGTCGAGGCAGGCGAAGTTCTTATAGGGATCGACGGTGCCGGTGCAGTCGGTCGAGCTCGCAACGGCATCTTCGGCATGCGCGGCGGCCGGCCGAAAGGCGAGGGAAAATACGGCGGCCAGCGCCAGCGCCCCCGGCGCCACGCTGGTCCGAAACGATCCGGTCATGGGTATTACTCGCACCATTTGCTTGTAGGTGCGGCAAAACATCATGCCATCGCATAAAAAATCCATATCACCTTGCGAATACCGACGTTAAAAACAGGGTAATACAGATACATTGGCAATCTATTCTGTGCCGTGCTAGACAAGTAGGGTCGCTGATCCGTTTTTACGGTATTTTTATACGGATCAAAGGCGACCCATCTGGAATTTATATCTGCCGGTATCCTAATATGGTGCCGGACAGTTCCGTCTTGTCGCGGAGTGTATGCACATGTTCGATATTATCTGGCTCGTCGTCATCTCCGGGATGTTCGGCGTCGGCCTCGCTTATCTGGTCGCTTGCGACCACGTTTGAGGAAGCATCATGCTGTTTGACTATATTCTCGGCGGCGCCGTCTCGATCGGCTTGCTGGCCTATCTGGTCTATGCGTTGATCAATCCCGAGCGATTCTAGGGACTTATCATGACTTTGAACGGCATCGCCCAGATCGCCCTCTTTTGCATTCTGGTCATCGCGTTGACCCGGCCGCTGGGCCAGTTCATGACGCGCGTTTTCAATGGTGAGCGCACCTTCCTGAGCCCGGTCTTGCGCCCGGTCGAACGCGGCTTCTACGCGCTCGCCGGCGTGCGCGAGAATGACGAGCAGGATTGGCTGATCTATGGCGCCGCCATGCTCATCTTCAATCTGGTCTGCGCCATCCTGCTCTATGCCATGCTGCGGCTGCAGGATGTGCTGCCGCTCAACCCGCAAGGACAGTCGGCGCTCGCCCCCGATCTCGCCTTGAACACGGCGGTCAGCTTCGTCACCAACACGAACTGGCAGTTCTATTCGGGCGAGACGACGATGAGCTACTTCACCCAGATGCTGGGGCTCACCGTTCATAACTTCGTCTCCGCGGCCACCGGCGTGGCGCTGGCGATCGCGCTCATCCGCGGCTTCGCCCGGCGTTCGGCCAAGACGCTCGGCAATTTCTGGGTCGATCTCACCCGCTGCTGCCTTTACATCCTGCTGCCGATCTCGATCGTCTACGCGCTGTTCCTGGTCTGGCAAGGCGTGCCGCAGACCTTGGGCGCCTATGTCGATGCCGCCACGCTCGACGGCGTCAAGCAGACCATCGCGGTCGGGCCCGTCGCCTCGCAAGAGGCGATCAAGATGCTCGGCACCAACGGCGGCGGCTTCTTCAACGCCAACTCCGCCCACCCCTTCGAGAATCCGACCGCGCTCTCGAACCTGATCCAGATGATCTCGATCTTCTCCATCGGAGCGGCGCTCACCAACGTCTTCGGGCGCATGGTCGGCAATCAGCGCCAGGGTTGGGCCTTGTTCGGCGTGATGGGGCTTCTGTTCCTGGCCGGCGTCGCCGTCGTCTATCCGGTCGAGGCCGGCGGCAACCCGCAATTCGCGACCCTGGGCATCGACCAGGCGGCGAGCGGCCTCCAGGCCGGCGGCAACATGGAAGGCAAGGAGGTCCGGTTCGGCATCGCCAACACCGCTCTCTTCGCCACCGTCACCACCGACGCCAGCTGCGGCGCCGTCAACGGCATGCATGACAGCTTCATGCCGCTCGCCGGCATGATCCCGATGATCAACATCCAGTTGGGCGAGATCATCTTCGGCGGCGTCGGCTCCGGCCTCTACGGCATGCTCATGTTCGCGGTCGTCGCCATGTTCGTGGCCGGGCTCATGGTCGGGCGCACGCCCGAATATGTCGGCAAGAAGCTGGAGAGCCGCGAGGTCAAGATGGCGATCCTGGCCATCCTGATCCTGCCGGTCTCGATCCTGGGTTTCACGGCCATCGCCGCGGTCGTGCCCGACGGCACGGCCACGCTCAGCAATGCCGGTCCGCACGGCTTCAGCGAGATCCTCTACGCCTTCACCTCGGCCACCGGCAACAACGGCAGCGCCTTCGCCGGCTACGGCGTCAACACCTTCCTCAACATCACCATGGCGATCGCCATGTTCATGGGCCGCTTCCTGTTCATCGTGCCGATGCTGGCGGTGGCGGGCTCGCTCGCCGCCAAGAAGATCGTTCCGGCTTCCGCCGGTACCTTCCCGACCGATAACGGCCTCTTCGTCGCTCTGCTGATCGGCGTCATCCTGATCATCGGCGGCCTCACCTTCTTCCCGGCGCTCGCACTCGGCCCTGTGGTCGAGCATCTCGCGATGCAGGCCGGCACGCTCTTTTGATCCGGAGGCTCCCCATGCATTCCCCCCTTGAGCCGGTCCGGCACGATCGCCGCTCGAGCTCGATCTTCGACACCTCGATTTTGGTGCCGGCGATCGGTGGCTCCTTCCGCAAGCTCGATCCGCGCACGCTGGTCCGCAATCCGGTCATGTTCGTGGTCGAGGTGGTGGCGGCCCTCACCACCATCATCCTCATCCGCGACCTGGCCTTCGGCATCGGCAATATCCTGTTCGAAACCCAGATCGTGATCTGGCTCTGGTTCACCGTCGTCTTCGCCAATTTCGCCGAGGCGGTCGCCGAAGGACGCGGCAAGGCGCAGGCCGACGCGCTGCGCAAGACGCGGACGGAAAGCGTCGCCAAGAAGCTCGGCAGCATGTCCGACGAGACCTACAAGGAGGTCCCCGGCCTTTCTCTCAAGGCGGGCGACCTGGTGCTGGTCGAGGCGGGGGATCTCATCCCGTCCGATGGCGAGGTGATCGAGGGCGTCGCCTCGATCGACGAATCGGCGATCACCGGCGAATCCGCTCCGGTCATCCGCGAAAGCGGCGGCGACCGGTCGGCCGTCACAGGCGGCACGCGCGTGCTGTCGGACTGGATCAAGGTGCGCATCACCGCCAGCGCCGGCTCGACCTTCCTCGACCGCATGATCGCGCTGGTCGAAGGCGCTTCTCGCCAGAAGACGCCGAACGAGATCGCGCTCACCATCCTGCTGATCGGCATGACCCTCATCTTCGTGCTCGCCACGGTGACGATCCCGAGCTTCGCCGCCTATGGTGGCGGCGCCGTCTCGGTCGTGGTGCTGGTGGCTCTGTTCGTGACGCTCATTCCGACCACGATCGGCGCCCTCCTCTCGGCGATCGGCATCGCCGGCATGGATCGGCTGGTGAAGTTCAACGTGCTCGCCATGTCCGGCCGCGCGGTCGAGGCGGCGGGCGATGTCGACACGCTGTTGCTCGACAAGACCGGCACGATCACCCTCGGCAACCGTGTCGCCAGCGAGTTCGTGCCGCTGCCCGGTATCACCCCGCAGGAGCTGGCCGACGCCGCCCAGCTCGCCAGCCTCTCGGACGAGACGCCGGAAGGCCGCTCGGTCGTGATCCTGGCCAAGGAGCAATACGGCATCCGCGCCCGCGAGATGGGGCCGCTGAAGGCGCAGTTCATTCCCTTCTCGGCGCAGACCCGTATGAGCGGCATCGATGTCGAAGGCAGCGCCATCCGCAAGGGTGCCACCGATGCGGTCATCGCCTGGGTGCGCCAGGTCAACAAGAACCCCAACGCCACCTTCCCGCGCGAGCTCGACCAGGCGGTGGAGCGGATCGCCAAGTCCGGCGGCACGCCGCTCGCGGTCGCCAAGGATGGCCGCATGCTCGGCGTCATCCATCTCAAGGATGTGGTCAAGGGCGGCATTCGCGAGCGCTTCGCCGAGCTGCGCCAGATGGGCATCCGCACGGTGATGATCACCGGCGACAACCCGCTGACTGCCGCCGCCATCGCCGCCGAGTCGGGGGTCGACGACTTCCTCGCCCAGGCGACGCCGGAGGCGAAGCTCCGGCTCATCCGCGAGGAGCAGGCCAAGGGCAAGCTCGTCGCCATGTGCGGCGACGGCACCAATGACGCGCCGGCGCTGGCCCAGGCCGATGTCGGCGTCGCCATGCAGACTGGCACGATGGCGGCCCGCGAGGCCGGCAACATGATCGATCTCGACAGCGATCCGACCAAGCTCATCGAGATCGTCGGCATCGGCAAGCAATTGCTGATGACCCGCGGCTCGCTCACCACCTTCTCGATCGCCAACGACGTGGCGAAATATTTCGCCATCATCCCGGCGATGTTCCTGACGTTCTACCCGCAGCTCCAGACGCTCAACGTCATGCGGCTGGGCACACCGCAAAGCGCCATCCTGTCGGCGATCATCTTCAACGCGCTCATCATCATCGCCCTCATCCCGCTGGCGCTGCGCGGCGTGCAGTACAAGCCGCAATCGGCCCAGCGCCTGCTGGCCCGCAACATCCTGATCTACGGCGTCGGCGGCGTGATCGTCCCGTTCATCGGCATCAAGGCGATCGACATGATCGTCAACGCTCTCGGCCTGGCCTGAGGAGGCCGCTATGCTCAAGCAATTCCGTCCCGCCATCACCCTGCTGCTGGCATTCACCTTGCTACTCGGGCTGATCTATCCGCTGGCGATCACCGGCGTCGCCCAGCTCTTCTTCCCGCGTCAGGCCGCCGGCAGCCTGATCGAGAAGGACGGCAAGGTGATCGGCTCGTCGCTGATCGGCCAGAACTTCACCTCGGACAAGTATTTCCACGGCCGGCCGTCGGCCACGGTCGAGCCCGATCCGAACGACGCGACCAAGACCGTGGCCACGCCCTATGCCGCCGACAACTCCACCGGCTCCAACTACGGCCCGACCTCGAAGGCGCTCATCGATCGGGTGAGCGGCGACGTGGCGACGCTCAAGGCGGAGAAGAACGCACCGGTGCCGGTCGATCTCGTCACCGCGTCCGGCAGCGGGCTCGATCCGGACATCACCCCGGCCGCGGCCGCCTTCCAGGTCGAACGCGTCGCCAAGGCGCGCGGGATATCGCCCGACAAGGTGCGTGAGCTGGTCGCCCAGACGACCCAGGGCCGCACGCTCGGCATCCTGGGCGAGCCCAGGGTCAATGTCTTGGCGCTGAACCTGGCGCTCGACGCCGCCGCCGGCGGGAAATAGCCGAAACGCATGGTTGCCGGTTGCTTCGACGCATGATCTGGCCTGGCGGCCCGATCAGTGCTACTAGGGGCGCCTTTAAAAGATCCCTCGGAGTAACCGGCCCGTGCGCCTGCTGCGTCTCGTCCCCGACAATACCAAGATCCGCTTCATGCGGGGCCGCTTCGCCGGCGTGATCACCTCCGCGGTGCTCAGCATCGCCTCGATCATCCTGTTTATTCATCCGGGGCTCAACTACACGATCGATTTCCGCGGCGGCGTGCTGACAGAGCTGCGCTTCGCCGCGGATGTCGACGACGCCAAGCTGCGCAGCGCCTTCGGCGAGCTCGGCATGGGCGATGCGCTCGTTCAGCCTTTCGGCTCGCCGCGCGATCAGCTGGTGCGTCTGACCACGGGCGCCAGCGCCGAGACGATCCGGCCGCAGGTCCAGGCCGTGCTCGACAAATATTTTCCGGGCACGGAGATCCTGCGGCTCGAGGTCGTCGGCGCCAAGGTTTCCAACGACCTTACCACCGCCGGCCTGGAGGCGACGGGGTTCGCCTTGCTCGGCATCCTTGCCTGGATCTGGTTCCGCTTCGACTGGCAGTTCGGCGTCGGCCTGGTGGTGACGCTGGTGCTCGACGCCACCAAGACGATCGGCTTCTACGCCGTGACTCAGCTGCCCTTCGATCAGGATGCGCTGGCGGCCGTGCTGATCCTGATCGGCTTCTCGGTCACCGACAAGGTCGTGGTCTATGACCGCATCCGCGAGAATCTGCGCAAGTTCAAGGCGATGCCGCTGCGCGAGGTGATCGATCTCTCGATCAACCAGACGCTCTCGCGCACGGTCGCGACCTCGCTCACCGTGCTGCTGTCGATCGTGCCGCTCGCGATCATCGCCCGCGGCTCGGTGCAGTTCTTCGCCATCACCATGGTGTTCGGCATCTTCGTCGGCACCATGTCCTCGATCTTCATCGCCTCGCCGATCCTGCTGTTCCTCGGTGAAAAGCGCCTGCGCCGCGGCGACGGGGCACCGTCGGGGGCGGCTACCGCTCAGTAAGGATGGTCGAGCCGATCGCGACGATCCTCGCCGGGCTGCTCGACCTTACGATCCGGCTCATGGTCGCGATCATGCGACTGCTCGGTGCCAGCTTCCGGCCGTGGCGCTATGTCCTGTTTCCGCGATTTCGGGCCGAAATGAACGCGGGCTTCGCCGATGAGGCGGCGCGGCATCGCTTCTTGACGCGCGGTGCTTTGGCGATGGTCGGCAGCGTGATTGTCGTGGGCGCCTGCGTCTGGCTGCCGCTGGTCATTATGCGGCCGGCGGAGAAACCGGTGCATGAGCATCTGGGGCAGAAGCTCCGCCAGCTTCTGCCGCATCACCCGCAAAGCGCGGCGCAACCATAAACCGAAACCCCGGCGCCGTTCCTGACGGGCACTTTTAGGACCATCGGCGAAGCATGAGTGATATCGTGGCGGTGTGTATCGGAACCACTATATTCACTCGGTACGAGGCGGGAAATTGCACGTGGAATTGGTGAGCTTTCTGACGACGCTGGGCTCCTGGCTCTTCTTCAGCCTCGTTGCCGGGATGTCGGTGGTGCGCTTGACCATCGGTGCCATGGAGCTGATCGGCGATCACGAGAAAGCGGAGCGGCTCGCTCGGAATTTCAATCACGTCACGAGCTACTTGCGCTGACCCGCGCGGGGTAGGGCAACGTCCGATCGTTCAGAGATGACGTTCGATATCCATCCGGCCATGGAGGATACGGACAACATCGACACCATCATCGGCCAGCCGGTAGAAAACAAATGGGCGCCTGAGGCCGTGCCTGCCCGGAGATACGGGAGGGCTACTATAAGCAGCCCGGCTTGGGGGCGGGAAGAAAGGGTATATTTCCCCTTCATGCCGCAGGCGATCGAGCCGCCCGCTTTTGCGCGATGAACGCATCGAAGTCGAAGGGTGTGGACGGGCCGCTTTCCTCGCCCTCGATAAGGGCGTTCCGCAGCGCCGCGAGCGTCGCTTCCTGCTCTTCCAGCAAGCGAAGGCCCGCCCGCATTACATCGCTCGCATTGTCGTATCGGCCTTCAGCGACCATCGTCTCGATGAAGCCGGTGAAATGCCCGCCAAGGCTGAAGGACGTATTTTTGCTGGCCATAAGCACCTCCAAGCAAATAGCACCAAAGATTGGTATAAGGTGAAAGCCTCTTCACGACCCGATCAACCCCAATTGCGGACTCGACGGCTCGGCATGGTCGCGCTTGGGGATGCGGCCGGCGCGGCGGGCGAGGTAGCCGGCTTCGACCGCGTGGCGCATGGCGCGGGCCATCGAGACCGGCGATTCCGCCTTGGCGATCGCGGTCTGCAGCAGGACGGCCGCGCAGCCGAGCTCCATGGCGAGGCAGGCGTCAGACGCCGTGCCGATGCCGGCATCGAGGATGACCGGGACCGGCGAGTGCCGGCAGATCCGCTCGATCGCCTGCGGATTGGCGATGCCCATGCCCGAGCCGATGAGCGAGCCCAGCGGCATGACCGCGGCACAGCCGATATCGGCCAGCTTGCGGGCCGTCACCGGATCGTCGTTGGTATAGGGAAAGACGGCGAACCCGCTCGCCACCAGTTGCTCGGCCGCCTTCAAGAGCTGCTCGACATCGGGATAAAGCGTGTCGCGGTCGCCGATCAGCTCCAGCTTGACCCAGTTGGTGTCGAGCGCCTCGCGCGCCAGCTCGGCGGTCAGCACGGCATCGCGAACCGTGGCGCAGCCGGCCGTGTTGGGCAGCAGCTTGAAACGGCCGCCGAGCACGTCGAGCAGGCTCTCGCCGTATGAATCGAGGCTGATGCGGCGGATCGAGGCGGTGACGATCTCGGCGCCGCCGGCTTCGAGGGCGGCCAGCATCGAGCGCTGGTTGGGGTAGCCCGCGGTGCCCATGACCAGGCGCGAGCCGATGGCGGCGCCGGCGATCTCGAAGCGGTCGATAGTGCTCATCCTCAATTCCTCTTTCTCAGCCGCCCGCCACGGCCTTGATGATCTCGATCTCGTCGCCGGCCTCGATCATGGTGCCGGGCCACAGCCGGCGCAGCACGACGCCGCCATTGCGCGCCACCGCCACGCCGCGCCCCTCGACGGCAATGCCGCGCGCGGCAAGAAGATCCTGGATCGATAGCGTCTCGAACGGTTGCTCGACGCCGTTCACCCTGATGGTCGGTTGCTCGGTCATGTCGCTCCGGTTTCGAATCGATCGAGATGAAACGGCGCCAGGCGCGGATCCTCCCGACCGGACAGGATGGCGCCGGCGACGAGCTCCGCCGTCGCCGGGGTCAAGAGAATGCCGTTACGGTGATGCCCGGTCGCCAGCACCAGCCCGTCGATGCCGGACGAGCCCAGGATCGGCATGTCGTCGGGCGAGCCGGGGCGGAAGCCGGTCCACATCTCCTGGACCGGCAGTTCCTCGATGCCGGGCAGCGTGCGCCAGGCATCGTCGAGCAGCCCCAGCACGCCGCCGGCAGTGAGATTGTCGTCCCAACCGCGCTCTTCCGTGGTGGCACCGATCAGCAGCCTGCCGTCGCGGCGCGGCACCAGATAGCAGCCGGCGCCCCAGACCACATGGCGGATCAGCGGCAATGCCGGCGGCATGGATAGGGCGATCATCTGTCCTTTGATCGGGCGAGTCGGCGGCCGGGCCGGGCGCGGCAGGCCCGGCACCTCGCGGCTCCAGGCCCCGGCGGCCACCACCACGATGTCGGCCGGGTGGCGCTCGCCACCGCGGACGACGCCACAGGCCCGGCCGCCGGCCATGTCGATGCCGACCGGCCCGCCGGTGAGCAATTCGCCGCCGCTTCTGCGGAACGCTTCGACCAGTGCGGCACCGAGCAGGCGATTGTCGGCCTGATGATCGTTCGGGCTCAGCACGCCGGCGACGATCGTGGCGGCCAGCGACGGTTCGCGCTCGCGCGCGGCGCTGCCGGTCAGCCATTCGAACACGCCGCCCAGCCGCCGTTGAAACTCGATGCCGTGGCGCAGCTTCTCAGCCTGGTCGCGGTTGAAGGCCACGACCAGCGTGCCGGTCGCATCATATCCGACCGGCAGGCCCGAGGCGGCTTCGAGCTCGGCGGCGAAACCGGGCCAGAGCGACTGGCTGAAGCGGCCGAGCGTGTAGAGCGCCTCCTCGGTCGGCTCCGCCTCGATGCCGGCGGCGAGCATGCCGGCAGCGGCCCAGGACGCGCCGCGGCCGGGCTCACCGCGCTCGAAGATCGTCACGGGTGCGCCGGCCTGGCGGAGCCGCCAGCCGATCGAAAGGCCGATGACGCCGCCGCCGACGATCGCGACGCGAGGGGGGGATTGGATGGAATTCAAATGAGAAGCGCCTGGCATCCTCGTGCATCCCTTCGCTGGCATGACCCAGATCAGGTTCTATGGGTGTGATCTCAGCCTCTGGAGCGGATCTCCAGGGCACCCCATACACGTTGATGTGACGCTAGCATCACCGGCCCGGCGACCGCAACCCGCCCGGCATTGCGTTCTCGTCAGAGCTTGCAGTCCCCCAGATCGCCGTTGGCGATCGAGAAGGCGTAAGGGCCGCCGCCCTTGAGCTCGACATTGCGCACCAGGCAGGCCCGGCCGCTCTTGCCCGTGAGCTTCACGTCGTAGCGCCCGGGCGTCACGTCGGTGAGCGTCAGGCGTTCATCGGCGGAGACGGATTTGTCGGCATCGTTCAGGCATTGATTCTTGCCCCATTGCTCGGTGCCGGCGGGCGCCAGCATCAGCTCGACGATGGTCACGTCGGTCAGGTTCCAGAAGCGCAGCTTCTCGGCGGCTTGGGCCGGCAGAACCAGGGAGGCCACCAGAAGCGGGGCGAGATAGGTGATGCGCATGATGGGATGGCCGGCCCGCATCGGACGGATGCAGGCCGGCCGGCCTCCTTACGGGTTGCTGGGCGTCTGGGGGTTGCCCGCCGCCGGCATCGTCGGGTCGAGCAGGAAAGCCGTCCCGATGATGGTACCGTTGCCGAGCACCTCGTTGTAGCCCTTCTTCTTGGTCACGAAGACGCCGTTGCTGCCGGGGATGTTCTGGCGATAGACCGGCGTTCCGCCCGCCAATTGCTGGGCCGCGAGCTGGTAGATCTGGGTATTCTCGTTGCCCAGGCGCCCGCCCAGCCACTGGATCTTGAGCGCCATCAGCCCGGCGAAGTCCGGCGCCGAGGCGCTGGTGCCGATGAAGCCGAAGAAGCCGCCATTGATGCCGACCTCGTCGAAGCTGCGATTGGGGCCGCACGGCTTGACCGCGACGCTGGGGCAGCCGCCCATATGCAGCGACACGTCGGGCACGGCCCGCATCTTGGCGCCGGTCGCGACCAGCTTCTGGAAGTCGGGCTTCTTGTAGACGATGCTCGTGCCGCCGCCCGAGGCCCAGATGGCGCCGGTCGCCGGCGTGCCGAAATCGGGGTCGCCGACGACGGGGTCCGGATTGGCGTTCTCGCTCACATAGGTGGAGGCGAGGCTGCCCGAGGTGAAGGAGGTGACCAGGTTGGTGCCGCCGACACCGGTGACGTGCGGCGAGGAGGCCGGCGACTCGGCGGTGGTGACGAAGCCGCCGCAGCCCGCGGTCGCGCCGGGTTCGAGGCAGGCGAGAGCCGGCACCGGGTTGGAGCCGAAATCGCCCGAGCTCGCGACGAAGGTGATGCCTTCGGCATTGCCCTGCGCGAACAGATCGTCGAAGACCACCAGGATGCCGCTGAAATCCTGGCCGCCGTTATAGTCGGGGGTATAGAAGACTTCGCCGCCGCCGAACGACATGCTGACGACGTCGACGGCGTTGTCCTCGTCGATCTGGGTTATGGCGGCCAGCAGCGTGGTGTCGTTCAGGTCCGGAATGTTGTAATGGACGATCGACGCGCCGGGCGCCGTCCCGCCGGATTGCTGGATATCGAGCTGGATTTCGGCCGAGTTGAACGGGTTGGTCGGATCGTAAGGCGTGGCGCCGTACAGGTTGATCTCGGTGATCTTCGGCGTCGGCACCCCCTCATGGGCGAAATAGGCGTTGGTGTCGGCCTGGCTCTGCCCGGCTTCCATCAGGATGCCGATCGTGACGCCCTTGCCGTTGACGACCTTGTTGCTCGGGAACTGATAGGCCTGCTTCAGATCGTCGAACCAATAGCCGCCGGTCGGGCTCGTCCGGTTGTCGGGCGTGTCGCCGGCGGGGATCAGCAGCGGCTTCTTCATGTGAATGGTGTTCGAGAAGGTCGATATCACGGCGCCGCTGGCCAGGAGCGTCGGCGTCAGCACCATCGCCCGGGTCGCGGCCAGCCTCGAACGGCCGTTGGAGAATTTGGTCGTGGCCAGTTCCGTCGAGAAGGCGCGCTCGATGGCGCTCGCCGTGCCGACCGCATGGAGCGAGTGGGTGTGGACTTCCGTGACGGTGATGCCGCTGGCGGCCAGTTCCTTGCTCATCTTCTTGACCAGCGCCGGCGAGGGCGCGAAGCGCGCATTGAACTCGGTCGGCGAGAGCCATTTGTGATATTGGGCCGAGCCGGGCGTGGTCTGGTCGGCTTCGAGCTTTTCGAGATCCGCGCGATTCTGGATCGGCACATAGATGTCGAACTCGACCGGCAGCTGCGCCATCGCGCGCGTGCCGATCTGCCCCTTCTCGAACGCGGAAGCATGGCCGGTCGCCAGGACCGCGCCCAATATTCCGGCAACCGTATAGGAAAGTCGTCCAATTCGCTTCATTGAAATCCCCCGTGTTTGAAGAGCTTCGCGTCCCGGCAGATGTGTCCGCGCCCCATGCGTCTCTCACGTTAGGCCAACCGCTCGACGGAACCGGCGGTCGAGCCGAATATGCGTCCTTACAGTGTCCCGACAAGTAATCGAGACACGGATAGAGGTTGGTCTCTCCCCGATACTCGTGCTGATGCTAATGGCATAAGGATTCGATTTCGCTTCCCCGTCAGGTGGAAGGCGACGCTCTAGATATCGTACCTTTACCATAATGCCGCAGCGGAACGCTTGCCAGCAAGGGAATTATGCCGATGTCATTCAACGTCTTGTGAACGCCAATCCATCGCCCTCGTGGCGATATGAGGCGCCTTTATCGCACCTCTCGGTTGCGAAAAATTAACCAGACGAAGAGAGTGGGAAAGGGTCAATTCGGTCCCGAGTCGGGGGGGACTTGGCGCGCTCGCACCAGTATCGAGGCCTATTCTTATTTATTTGGCCGGGCCTTGGCCAGGATAGCGCGAGTTTGGCGGTGTCACGAGATTGAAATATCCCTGAACGTCGGGCCTCCATACCGAGAATTCGACGTGCCGAAAGCGGTTCTATGCTTTTTTGGTTCCGTTCGACCGTCGCTCTGGGCTACTCACCTGCCATTCTCTGGCGAAGCGGCGGGAGAGGATTGATGCAGCTCGCTTGGGGGCAGCCGAATTTCGAATGGGCGGCGCGGTTGCGTCCCAATGTCTGGGACGCTGTCGCTTTGCCGATTGTGCTGGGCTTCATTGCCCTGATCGCCTATGGCGGCCAGCAGGCGGTGACGCCGTTTCAGCTCGGCCACGAGATCCCGATCTCGCTCGATCCGTCGGCCTTGCCGCTCTATGCCGTCCGAACGGTGCTGCGCATGGGCGTGGCGCTTGCCGCCTCGCTCGTCTTCAGCTTGGTCTACGCCGCTCTGGCCGCGAAGAGCCGACAGGCCGAGAAGCTGCTCATCCCCGTCCTCGATATCCTGCAATCCATACCGATCCTGGGCTTCGAGGCGATTGCCGTCGTCCCTTTCATCACGCTCTTTCCCGGCCAGCTGCTCGGCGTCGAATGTGCCGCCATCTTCGCCATCTTCACCAGCCAGGCCTGGAACATGACCTTCAGCCTCTATCAGAGCTTCCGGACCGTGCCGGGCGAGCTGAACGAGGCGGTGCGCATGTATCAGCTGACGCCGTTCCAGAGCTTCTGGCGGCTGGAGGTCCCGCATGCCATGCCGGGCCTGGTCTGGAACATGATGATGTCCGTGTCGGGCGGCTGGTTCTTCGTCGTCGCGTCCGAGGCGATCAAGATCGACGGCCATCCGGTGCTGTTGCCCGGCATCGGCTCCTACATCAGCGCGGCCATCGATCAACAGAATCTGATGGCGATCTTCTATGCCATCGGCACCATGCTGATCGTCATCCTGATGTACGACCAGATGCTGTTCCGGCCGCTGCTCGCCTGGTCGCAGAAGTTCAAGAACGAGCTTTCCGGCGAGGAGGGGATGCGGCGGCCTTGGTTCCTCATCGTCCTGCAGCGCGCCCGCGTGTTCGACCTCATCGGTTGGCTCTTCAAGAGCGGTTGGACGACCCTCGGCGCTGCCATCGGCCTGGTCGTGCCGCGCCGGGCCCCCAAGCCGATCGAAGACAAGGAAACCCCGCGCAGCGTCGAATGGGGCGTCAATATCGTCTTCGGCGGGGCCGCGATCTATGCGCTCTGGTGGCTGGTCGATTATATCGGCAGCAACGTGCCGATCAGCGAGATCTTCGAGGTGATCCTGCTCGGCGGGGTGACAGCCCTCCGGGTCATCGTGCTGATCGCTATCGCCAGCCTGATCTGGGTTCCTATCGGGGTCTGGATCGGGCTCAGGCCTAAGATCGCGCAAATCGCCCAGCCGATCATCCAGTTCCTGGCGGCGTTCCCGTCGAACCTGCTGTTTCCGATCGTCGTGCTCGGCATCACGCATTTCCATCTCAATGTCGAGATCTGGATCAGCCCGCTGATGATCCTCGGCACGCAATGGTACATCCTGTTCAACGTCATCGGCGGCGTCATCGCGATCCCGGCCGAGCTGCACTACGCCGCGCAGAATCTGGGCGTCACCCGCTGGCTCTGGTGGCGCCGGATCATCCTGCCCGGCATCTTCTCGGCCTATGTCACCGGCGCGCTCACGGCGGCCGGCGGCGCCTGGAACGCCTCGATCGTGGCCGAGGTCGTGCAATGGGGCGACACGACGCTCACCGCCACCGGCGTCGGCGCCTATATCACCGAGCATTCGGAGGGCGCGCGCGCCGTGCTCGGCAACGGCGTGCTCTGCCTCTATGTCATCCTGTTCAACCGCCTGCTGTGGCGGCGGCTTTACAACCTCGCGGCTGAAAAGCTGCGGCTCGACTGAGGAGCGTGACCATGGATCACGAAACGATGATGGTCGCCCAAGGGGTGAAGAAGGTGTTCCGCGGCAACGATGCGGGCGGCCGCTCGGTGCTGGAGGATGTCAACTTCACCCTTTCCGAGGGCGAGATCGTGGCCTGCCTCGGCAAATCCGGCTCGGGCAAATCGACCTTCCTCAGGATCCTCGCCGGGCTCATCCCGGCGACCGGCGGCGATGTCCGCTACAAGGGCAATCCGGTCAAGGGTCCGCTGCGCGGCGTCGGCATGGTGTTCCAGAGTTTCGCGCTCTTTCCCTGGCTCACCGTGCTCGGCAATGTCGAGCTCGGGCTCGAGGCGCTGCGCGTGCCGCCGGCCGAGCGGCGCAAGCGCGCGCTGGCCGCGATCGACCTCATCGGCCTCGACGGCTTCGAGTCGGCCTACCCCAAGGAGCTGTCGGGCGGCATGCGCCAGCGCGTGGGCTTTGCCCGCGCCCTCGTCATCAATCCCGAGGTGCTGCTGCTCGACGAACCTTTCTCGGCGCTCGACGTGCTGACGGCCGAGACGCTGCGCGGCGACTTGACCGACCTCTGGGCCGACAAGCTCATCCCGACCAAGAGCATCCTCGTCGTCTCGCACAATATCGAGGAAGCGGTCGAGATGGCCGACCGCATCATCATCTTCACCTCCAATCCCGGCCGCATCCAGGTCGAGATCCCGATCCCGATGCCGCGCCCGCGCGACTGGAACAGCCCGGATTTCCGCCGCATCGTCGACGAGGTCTACGGTCATCTCACCACCGGCCATATCGGCAAGCGCGGCATCAAGGCCGAGCAGATCTCCGTGGGCTACCGCCTGCCCGACGCGCCGGTGCAGCAACTCGCCGGCCTGATCGAGACGCTGATGGAGAGCCGGTTCGAGGGCAAGGCCGACCTGCCGGCGCTCGCCGAATATCAGAGCCTCGATGTCGACGATCTGTTCCCGCTGATCGAGGCGCTGCAGCTCCTGGGCTTCGCCCATGTCGAGAACGGCGATATCGCGCTGACCCCGGCCGGCAAGATCTATGGCGACGCCGCGCTGCTGGAGCGCAAGCGGCTCCTGGCCGAGCAGCTCATGCGCCACATCCCGCTCGCCGTCCATATCCGCAAGGTGCTGGAGGAGCGGCCCAATCACCGCGCGCCGGCCGGCCGGTTCCTGGCCGAGCTCGAGGACCAGCTCGAGGAGGAGGAAGCGGCCTCGGTGCTGGAGACCGTGATCAATTGGGGCCGCCATGCCGAGCTCTTCGCCTATGATTACGACACCGAGACGGTGACGCTCGAAGATCCCGACGGGCGGGAGTAGGGCTCCCTATTCTCCGTTCCGCTGCTTAATGGCCGAATATCCGATCAGGCCGGCCGCGCGAAGTCGGTCGAGCGGGAAATCTCCTCCCACGCGGCGATCTCGGCCTTCATCGCCTCGATCTTATCCTGGACGAGCTTCAGGGCATCCGCGCCGAGATAGAGCCGCACCGGCGGATTCTCGGCCGCGACCAGCTTGAGCAGCGCCTGTGCCGCCTTGGCGGGATCGCCGGGCTGGTTGCCGCTCTTCGCCTGCCGGGCGGCGCGGATCGGGTTCATCACCGCGTCGTAGTCGGCGACGGTTCGATCGGCCCGCACCATTGAGCGTCCCGCCCAGTCGGTCCGGAACTGGCCCGGCGCCAGCGCCGTCACATGGATGCCCAGTGATTTCACTTCCTTGCCGAGCGCTTCGGAAATGCCCTCGAGAGCGAACTTGCTGCCGCAGTAATAGCTCACGCCCGGCATGGCGATGAAGCCGCCCATGGATGTGACGTTGATGATATGGCCGGAGCGCCGCGTCCGCATGCCGGGCAATACCGCCTTGATCATCGCGACGGCGCCGAACAGGTTGGCATCGAACTGCCGCCGCATGTCGTCCAGCGACGATTCCTCCAGGATGCCCTCGTGGCCGTAGCCGGCATTGTTGACAAGGACGTCGATCGGACCGACCGCGCGCTCCGCTTGGGCAACAGCTTTCGGAACGGCGTCGAAGTTCGTTACGTCGAGGAGGACGGCGTGCGCGCGATCGGGCGCGAAGGTCACGAACCTGGATGCGGCATCCGCATCGCGGACCGTGCCGATCACCCGGTGACCCGCCGCCAGCACGCCTTCGGCAAAGGCTTTGCCGAGCCCGGAACTGACGCCCGTGATCAGAAAGGTCTTGATGGTGCTCATGACTGCTCCTTTCCTGGCGGCCAGTGATCGGGCCGCTGATCTATATCACGATATGATATTTATATCACGATATAGAATTCAAGGGGGCGATGGGATGACGGAGTGCGATGGCCATGGCGGGAACAGCGCGACAGCCTCTGAGGGCAAGAAACCGGCAGCTCGCTCGGGACCTCGTGCTCGATGCCGCCGAGAGGCTGCTCCAGAAGAGCGAGACGGCGGAATTTTCCATGCGCGCGCTGGCCTCGGAAGCCGGCGTCGGTTTTGCGACGCCGTTCAATCATTTCGGCAGCAAGAACGCGATCATGCAGGCGCTCTCGTCCCGCCTCATCGAACGAATGGCGGCGCGTTTTCGCGATGAAGCATCCGACGGCGACGCGATCGACCATGTGCTGGCGATGGGACGGATCAGTGTGGCGCTCTTGCTGGAGAAGCCCGATGTCCATAAGGCGGTGGTGGGGTCGCTCGGTGTCGCCAACCCGGTGCCCGGTTCGGTCCGGCAGAACTCGCGGGAGCTATGGTCTCTGGCGCTCGGGGATTATGCCGGCATGGCTCTCGATATGAGGGGGCTGGCGCAAGCCGTGCTCGCGGATCAGCTTGCCTTCCATTTCCGGGGCTGCGTCTCGTTCTGGATCGCCGGAGAGCTTCAGGCCGCGGATCTCGGCGCCGCGTTCCAAGCCGGTGCTTGCGCGATCCTTCTCGGCTTCGCCGAGCGGGAGCGCCGCAGCCATCTGATCGAGCAGATCAAACCCGGCGTTCGCCCTGGCTTCACGGGCGCGTAAGGTTCTGTTCCCAGGCGCTGTATCGTCTGCAATTCCCTCGGAGCATCCCACCATGCGGCTGACCATCAGAAGCGCCGTGCCGGAAGACGAAGCCGGCCTTGTCGAGCTGTGGCGTGCCTGCGAACTCGTCGCGAGCTACAACGATCCCGCCGCCGATTTCCGGTTCGCCATGGCCGGCGCCTGTTCCGACGTGCTGGTCGGCGAGGACGAGACCGGTTGCCTGAGCGGCAGCGTCATGGTCGGGCATGATGGTCACCGCGGCTGGCTCTACTACGTTGCCTCCGCGCCTCACGCCCGCGGCAGCGGCGTGGGGCGGCAAATGGTGCAGGCGGCGGAAGAGTGGCTGCGGCGGAGCGGGGTGGTCAAAGCGCAGCTCCTGGTGCGGGAGACGAACACCAAGGCGGTCTCCTTCTATGAGCATCTCGATTACGAGGTGGCGCCGCGGGTGGTCATGAGCAAATGGCTGAGCAAGCCGGAATAGAGCCGTCCCATCCCTTCGAGCCTGATGACATTAACTCAGTTCGACTTAATGTCTGAATCAGTCTCTAACCCTATGAACTAGACAGCGATTCAGACTTTAGGTCGATTCGACCTAAAGTCATCGCGGTCTAGGAAGCCGGGCTGGGGGCGAGGCGATCCGCCTCCGCCTGGCGCCGCAGCGTGAATAGTACCATCGAGGTGAAAAGCATGACGATCACGAAATAAACACTCACCGCGAACGGCATCCATCTCAGCAGATCCAGCAGCCGCAGCGTGATGCTGAACGACAAGAACACGACGACGGCGATGCTCGCGTATAAGATGACCTTTATTTGAACCTCCACCGCCTGCGTGCGAAAGGCGCGCGTCTCGAGCGGCCACTTCTTTCTGCTATACTGGAGCCAGTACACGAGAAATGCGTTCAGGGCGCAGATCAGCGTGACGATGCCGAGGAGACGGTAGCCGGAAAACCCTGCGGCCGGGTGGTGCTGCTGGATAGTGATCATGAAGGCGGCAAACAGGAGATATGCCAGGACGGCGAGAAAAACGGTGAATGGCGAGACGATATCGAAAAGTCCACGGCGCTGCAGACTGGCTGTCCGCTTGACCGCCGGCGGCGAGCGCGTGAGCGCTTTTCTTTTGACCCAGGCTCCCATCAACGAAACGAGAACGAACGGCAATACCTGCACCATGACATAGCCGGAGTGCAGGCGTGTCACCGGTCCGGCATCCCAGTCCGGGCTCCGCATGTGGTTGAACAGCCAGCCCAGCAGCACCAGACCGAGGACCGCGATGCCTGCGTTCACCGCGCGATATGCGGTTAGAAAGCGCTCGCGAGATTTGCGGTCCCAGCCCGGAAGTTGGGCCTCCGCCTTCGCGCGTGCATATCTTGTGAGCCAGGCCGGATGCAGCACGGACACGACCAATATCTGCACTGTGAACGCCGCAAGGAATGCATAGGCTTCGATCACGACAGCACCTCACTTTGCTGATGGTTGCCGGCTGATGGAGACGGCGAACGCGTTGCGGATTTCCGAATCGGTCACACCGGCCTCGCGCAACTCGGAGACGGTTTCGCCGAGCTTGCGCAACGTCCATTCCTGCAGGTTGATCTCACAGTTCGCCTTGGCCCGGGGGTGGACATAGGTGCCGCGGTAGCCTTTGGTTTCGATGACCGAATCCCGCTCCAACAGCTTGTAGGCCTTGGCCACTGTCTTGCTGTTGAGCTCGAGATCATTGGCGAGCTGGCGGATAGAGGGCAGCGCGTCACCCGCCTTCAGAATGCCGTCCATGACCGCAGCCTTGATCTGTTCGATGAGCTGCTGGAACTGCGGCACGGGATTGTCGATGTCGATGGTGATGTCCATCAGGGAGGCTGCCTATATGTACCAGTAGAACCAATGGTACAACTGGTTCGTAAACTATGCAAGCCCCGTTGTCGCGAGATTTGCCGCAATACGGTTTGGGCGCGCGGTGTTCCGAGCTGCAGGAGAAACGTCCGCTATTGGAGCGCTGCCGTAAGCACTCAGCGGCAGCCTTATCGATCTACAGCAGGCTCGCGCCGATATTGACCGAGAGCGCCAGGACCACGGTGTTGAAGAAGAAGCTGAGCGTGCCGTGGGCGAGCGCCACGCGCCGGACCAGGCGGGAGTGGATATCCACGTCCGAGACCTGACAGGTCATGCCGATGACGCCGGAGAAATAGAGGAAATCCCAATAGTCCGGGTCGGGCTCGCCGGGAAACTCGATCGGCACCGGATCCCTGAGGCCGCGCCCCGGCCCGAAATATTCGTGGGCGTAGATCTGCGCGAAGATGGTGTGGATGAACAGCCAAGAGAGGACGATGGTGACGGCGGCCAGCAGGATGTGGAGCCGCACCACGTCGGGCGGCATGTCCTTGATGCCGCCGAGAATGAAGCCGATGGCGACCAGGCTGGCGGTCGCCGCGGCCGCCATCAGCGTCAGCACGGTCCAGCGGCCGGCCTGCTGGCGCAAGGCGCGCTGGCGGACCTGGTCCGGCGTCGAGCGCATCGCCATCTCGGCGGCGAGGACGAGATAAAGCGTCGCAGCGATGTCCCAGCCGGCGAGGAAACGGATCGGCAGGCCGAACCCGCCCGGCAGGAGCGCCAGCACGACGCAGCCGATGAAAAGCGCCGCATACAGCCTCGGTCGGGCCGGCGGACGCAAACGGAGCGGCAAGCGGGATTTAGCCTTCGGCATGCGCGAGCTTAGGCCGTGTGCCCGACGCAGGGCAACCACCCACCGAGCGCTCGATGATGGACAGTTGCGCCGGGGCTGCGCTAAATCCCGATTCTCCTATCGAATCGGTGAGAAGTTGATGCGTCTTCTGTCCAAGTTCCTTGCGGCGTTCGCTCTTGTCGCGCTGCTGGCGTTCTCGAGCGGCCCGGCCTCGGCCCATGCGGTTCTCGTTCAGTCGACACCTGCCGCCAATGGCAGCGTCGCCGGCCCGTCGGTCGCCTTCTCGCTGCGCTTCAACAGCCGAATCGATGCGGCGCGCTCGGTCCTGACGCTGACCCATCCCGACAAATCGACCTCGACGCTCCCCGTCGCCACCGGCGCCGAAGCGAGCGACCTCGAGGCCAAGGCCGAGCTGCCGCCGGGCGCCTATTCGCTGCGCTGGCAGGTGCTGGCGGTCGACGGCCATATCACCCGCGGCGACGTGGCCTTCACCGTAACCGGCAACTGAGCGGATCCGGCCGGTTTCATGACACTTCTGATCGATCTGTTCGGCTATCTGTCGGTCATCGTCCACGGGCTGACGATCGTCGCGCAATCCATGGCGCTCGGCGGCGCCATCTTCCTGATTTTCCTGGCGCGTCCGTTCGAGCCCGAGCTCGATGCCGGCGGCGAAATCCGCCGACGCACGCGCCGGATCGCGCTGTGGAGCACGCTGGCGCTGATCCTGGCCGAGGCGGTGACGCTGGCGCTGCAGAGCGCCGTGCTGATCGGCACGGTCGATATCGATCTCGGCGGCGTCATGGGCGCCGAGTTCGCGGTCTACAGCCTGATCAAGATCGGCGGCGCCGTCGTGCTGGCGCTCTGTCTCGCCGACCGGCAGGACCGGGCGCCCGCGGGCATCCTCGGGGCCGCGATCGTGATCGTGCTCGCCGCCGCCACGGGCACCACCCATGCCGCCGCCCGCCTCGACAACCGGGCGCCGCTGATGGTGGTCGAAGGGCTGCATCAATTGGGTGCCGCGATCTGGATCGGCGGCCTGCCCTGCTTCGTCATGGCGCTCGCCCGCTGCCACGATGGCGGCGCCTGGCGCCGGGTCGGCAAGCGCTTCTCGCAGATGTCGACGCTCGGAGTCCTCGCCATCCTGGTGTCCGGCGTCTTCATGGCGTTCCTCTATGTCGGCTCGTGGGACGGGTTCTACGGCACCGCCTACGGCGTCATGGTCTTCACCAAGATCATGCTGTTCCTGGCGCTGTTGGCCATGGGTGCCATGAACTACCGGCTGGTCGAGAGGCTCCGGCGCGATCCCAACACGCCGGTGACGCGGCTGAAGCGCTTCGCCGAGGTCGAGATGGGCGTGGGCTTCACGCTCTTCTTCGCCGCCGCCTCGCTCACATCCTCGCCGCCGGCGGTCGATCTCACCAACGATCGGGTGAGCTGGGCCGAAGTGGTCGAGCGCAACGTGCCGATGTGGCCGCGCCTGAGCTCGCCCGATCACGCCGATCTCGGCATTCCGGCCCTCCAGATCCAGCTCGACGCCGAGGCGGCACAGCAGGCGAAGAAGCCGCCGCCGGCCTTCGTGCCCGGTTCCGGCGACCTGCCGCCGCGCAACGCCTTCGACATCGCCTGGTCCGAGTACAACCATCACTGGGCCGGCCTGTTCGTGCTGGCGATCGGGTTTCTCGCGCTGCTCAATCAGGCCGGGCTTCGCTGGGCCCGGCATTGGCCGCTGGTCTTTCTCGGCCTCGCCGGCTTCCTGTTCGTCCGCTCGGATCCGGAGGTTTGGCCGCTCGGCGACATCGGCTTCTTCGACAGTTTCCGCGATGTCGAGGTGGCGCAGCATCGGGTCTTCGTGCTGATGCTCGTGGTCTTCGCCTTCTTCGAATGGCGGGTGCGGGTCGGTGGCCTGGCGAAAACCAAGGCGGCACTCGTCTTCCCGCTGATCACGGCGCTGGGCGGCCTGCTGCTGCTGACGCACCAGCACGCCATCGCCAACGTCAAGGACCAGCTGCTGATCGAGCTCACCCATACGCCGCTGGCACTCGCCGGCATCGCCGCCGGCTGGTCGCGCTGGCTCGAGCTCAGGCTCGACCCGCCGGCCAATCGCTGGGCCGGCTGGGTGTGGCCGATCTGTTTCCTCTTGGTGGGATTGGTGCTTCTATCTTATCGGGAAGCCTGATTCGATCCGGAACGATCCCGCTCCGGATCGTTGGACTATCTTGAGGCGCCGGCGATGATCCGCATCTCCGGCCACCGCAACCATGCGTCAGGAGGGACCGATGCCGGCGGAAGGGAAACGGAGACGAGGGCCGGTCGAGCCGCCCTGCACCATGGTCATCTTCGGTGCGGCCGGGGATCTGACCAAGCGCCTGCTGGTCCCGGCGCTCTACAATCTCGCCCGCGACGGGCTGATGTCGGACGGGTTCCGGCTGATCGGCATCGCCCGCGCGCAGCATGACAGCGAGGCGTTCCGCGCCGAGCTCGGCCAGGACATCCGCAAATTCGCCACCGGCGAATTCGACAAGCATGTCTGGGACGAGCTGGTCGAGCGGATGAGCTATGTCCAGGGTAATTTCGACGACCCGGCCGCCTACAAGGCGCTGCTACAGCACATCAAGGAGTTGCAGCCCGGCGGCACCGGCGATATCGGCAACGTGCTGTTCTATCTGGCGACGGCGCCGGAATATTTCTCGCCGATCGTCGATCAGCTCGCGGCCGCCGGCCTCGTCCAGGAAGGCCCTGAATCCTGGCGGCGCGTCATCGTCGAGAAGCCGTTCGGCCATGATCTGGCCTCGGCCAAGGAGCTGAACGCGCAGCTTCTTTCCGTGCTGGACGAGCGGCAGATCTACCGGATGGACCATTATCTGGGCAAGGAGACGGTCCAGAACATGATGGTCTTCCGCTTCGCCAACGGCATCTTCGAGCCGTTGTGGAATCGCGACCATATCGACCATGTCCAGATCACCGTCGCCGAGACGGTGGGCGTCGAGCAGCGCGGCAATTTCTACGAGGTCACCGGCGCGCTGCGCGACATGGTGCCGAACCATATCTTCCAGCTCCTCTCCATCGTCGCGATGGAGGTGCCGACCTCGTTCGACGCCGACGCCGTGCGCTCGGAAAAGGTCAAGGTGCTGGCCTCGGTCCGCCCGATCACGCCCGAGACGATCCTGCAGGACACCGTGCGCGGCCAGTATGGCGCCGGCCTCATGGCCGAGAAGCCGGTCAAGGGCTATCGGGAGGAGGACAGGGTCTCGCCCGATTCCGATACCCAGACCTATGTCGCGCTCAAGCTCATGATCGATAATTGGCGCTGGGCCGGCGTGCCGTTCTATCTCCGCACGGGCAAGCGTCTGCCGCGCCGCATGAGCGAGATCTGCATCCAGTTCAAGCGCGCGCCCACGGCGGTCTTCCGCGACACGCCGGTCGAGGAGGTGACGCCCAACCTGCTGGTCATCCGCATCCAGCCGGACGAGGGCATCTCGCTGCAGTTCGGCGCCAAAATTCCGGGGGCTGAGCTCGAGATCGGCGGCGTCAAGATGAACTTCCAGTACAAGGATTATTTCGACGCCTCCCCGGCGACCGGCTACGAGACGCTCATCCATGACTGCATGATCGGCGACCAGACGCTGTTCCAGCGCGCCGACAATGTCGAGGCCGGCTGGCGCGTGGTGCAGCCGATCCTCGACGCCTGGGCCCAGCGCCGCCCGCGCGGCTTCCCCAATTACGAGGCCGGCGCGTCCGGCCCGCGCAGCGCCGACGAGCTGTTGGCTCGGGACGGCAGGGTGTGGCGCAAGATCTGAGTTTTCGAGGCGCCGCTCGCCGGCCCCGTCACGAGGTGGACTGCAGGCCGTAGGTGCGGATCGTGCCGACCTTGCGATAGCCGATGCGCGAGTAGACGGGGAAGCCTGCGTCGGAGGCATGGAGAGTGGCGCGCGTCAGCCCCGTGGCCCGCCCGCCTTCGTGAAGCGCCTTGCGCACGACGGCGGTAGCGTAGCCCCTGCGCTGAAAGCCGGGGGCGGTGGCGACCAGGGCCAGGAACAGGTTGCCCTCGTCCGCCACCGTGGCGGCGCAGGCGACGGGCGTATCGCCACGCAGCGCCAGGTAGGCGTGCATCTGGTCGGACTTCCACAGCGTGGAGCCGACCAGCCCGGTCCGGCCGGCTTCGAGCGGGAAGCCGTACCCTTGCGAGTTCAGGTCGGCATAAGCTTGGAGATGCTCGTCCGTCCGTACCCGCTCGAAACGCAATTCCGCATGGTCCGGCTCGGCCATCGGCAGAATGTCGCCGGCCATGGCGTGCTGGCTGAGCGCGAACGCCCGCTCGGCGACTGCCGGCAAGGCCGCGCGTGCGGCATCGTCGAGCTGTTCTTCGAACAGGTTGACAAATCCCATGCCGGTGCGTCCGCGCATGTAGGACGCCGCGTCCTGAAGGCGGTCTTGCAGCAAATGCGTGCCGATGCCTTCCTCGTCGAGAAAGATCATGTTCCAGAACGGAAAGAGGCTGTCCGTCCAGCGCAGCGCCAGCCCCGGCCGCTTCTGCCTGTCGGCGCCGCCATGGTCGTCGGTGAAACGGCGCCACATGGTCAGGTATTGATTGAGGAGTTCGCGGCTTTCCGGGCTCATCGTCACGGGGTCTTTTGACGGCATCACGGTCATTTCCTTCACTGGTCGATATCGTCGGAGAGGCTGGGCGGCATGATCGTCCTTACCGGGAATCACGCTTCCTCCCGCAGCAGATCCCGCACGGCGGAAGCGAGCCTCACGACGCCTTCGGCGAGGCGGTCGGGGGGATTCAGCGTGAAGTTCAGCCGCATCGCGCGACGGTTGCGGCCTTCGGGGTCGAACGCGCTGCTCGGCGCGATGCAGACGCCCATCTGCATCGCGGCTTCCAGCAGACGGTCGGTGTCGAAGGCGGGATCACGGGCCACGGCCCAGACGAACATGCCGCCCGCGGGGCTCTCCCAGGTGAACCATTTCGCCAGGTGCTCGGCCAAAGCCGCGCAGAGCGCATCGCGCCGGGCACGGTAGACGCCGAGAGCGAACGACTGGGTGCGATCGACCAGTCCGGCCTCCAACGCGGCCAGCACGAGGCGCTGGGTCAATCCGCTGGTGCACAAATCCGTCCCTTGCTTGGCCAGTGTCAGGGCCTCGATCATCTCCGGCGCCGCGATCACCCAACCGATTCGAAGACCGGGCGCCAGTTCCTTGGACATGGTGCCGAGATAGACCACCGGGCCGTCATAGCCCGCCCCGCGCCCCGCCTGGCCCGATAGCGCGATCATCCGCGGCAGGGGCGCCGCATCGTAGCCGAGCATGCCGTAGGGATCGTCTTCGACCAGCCATGTCCCGGTGTCTTGCGCCGCCGCGACGAGCGCCTGCCGCGTCGCCAGGCCGACCAACCTGCCGGTCGGGTTCGAGAAATTGGGGACGGTGTAGGCGAATTGGGCGCCCGCCAGCGCCCGCATCGGATCGAATCCTTCAAGCTCGAGGTCCATGGCGCGGTAGGCAGGGCTGCGCGGCCGCCAGGCATCCAGCGCGCCGAGATATGTGGGGAACTGGGCCGCGATCAATCCGCCTTCCTCCAGCAGCACCTTGCCGATGAGGTCGAGCCCTTGCATGCCGCCCGATGTCACCAGGACATTCTCGCGCCTCAACCGCAATTCCGGAGAGCTGAACCGGGCCGCGAGCGCGTCCCGCAACGGCGCCAGGCCCTCGACCGGGCCATATCCGAGAGTGTCCTCCGGGTGCTGAGCCACGACCTGCCGGGACAGGGCCGCCAGCTGTGCGGCCGGGTAGATGTCGGCCGGCGGCAAGCCGCCTGCCAGGTTGATCAGGTCCGGTGTCTCGGCGGCGGCGCAAAAGGTACGCGTCACGTCGTTCGTCGTTCCGAGCCAGCGGGCGAAGGCGGGGCGCATGACGGTTCCGTTCGAGCGCGTGGTTGGATCAGCAAACATCTCGACCGCCTCTTTCCATCGTCAGAGTTATAACACCGCGTTCAGAGAGATTTCGTGCAATGAGAGCGGGAAAATGCCAAAATATCTTGTATATTCCCTAATATTTTGCCGGTTGAGAGTGAAACTCACCCATGATCAAATTGGATGCCATCGACCGGCGCATTCTGGCCGCGCTGCAGGTGGATGGCCGTATGTCGACCCTGGAGGTCGCCGCAAAGGTCGGCCTCTCGCCCACCCCGTGCAGCCGCCGCATCAAGCGGCTGGAGGAGACGGGCGTCATCGAGGGCTATATGGCCAGAGTCAATCCCGTGGCGCTGGGCCGGAGTATCTGCGTCATGGTGTCGGTGCGGCTAGCCAAGCAAGGGCCTGAAGGCCACGGACAATTTCTCAGGGCTATCCAGGGGCGAGCCGAAATCACCGAATGCCTCCTGGTGACCGGCAACATCGACTATCTGCTGCGGGCCTGGGTCGAAGACATCGACGCTCTTCGTGTCTTCATCACGGAAGTACTCCAGTCAATCCCGACCGTCGCCGAGACATCGACGATGCTTATCGTTCACAGCACGAAACAGGCTGATTTTTGAGCCCAGGGCTCAAAACTCAGGGAGTGGCGGCCGCGACGATGGCCTCGACATGGAGGTCGGCGCAATCGATGACGGGGGCGCCGCCCCAGGCGCCGGGCGGGATCACCGACAGGTTGGTTCCGGCGAGAATGACGGCATCGAGATCGTGCTGCGCCGTGAGATCTTCGGCCAGCGCGGCGAGCTCGCCTGAGGTCGCCTCCTCGGCGCCTCGCCGGGCGACCGTCGTATAGAGATCGTGGATCCGGTCGGACTGGGCGGGCGAGGGGTCCATGACCGTCGCCGCCAGCCGGCCGAAGAAGCGGCTCTCAAGGGTCGTCCGCGTGCCGAGCAACGCCACACGCCGCGCGCTTTGGCGCTGCAGTGCCCGATCCAGCACATCGACGATATCGATGATCGGCACGCCCGCCTGCCGGGCCAGCGCCGGCGCCACCAGATGCGGGGTCACGGCACTGATCGCCACGAGCGCGGCACCGGCCTGTTCCAGCTCCCGGACGAGCCCGCCCAGATGGGCCACGAGTGCCGCCTCGTCCCCGCGATCGGCGGCGTCGAGCACCTGGTCGAGGTCGGCGTGATTGATCAGCAGCCGCAGCGACAGGTTCCGGCGCGCGCAGGCGGCCAGCAGCAGCTTGTAGTAATGCCAGGTCGCGTCCGGCGACAAGCCGCCGATCAGCCCGATCAGTTTCGTTTCCGCTGCCATCTCAAGCCCTTAGAAAGAATACCACGGTCATGAAGCTGCCGATGGCGATGATGATGGCACGGATATGGGCCGGGTTCATCCGCCGGGCGATGCGCGCGCCGACATAGCCGCCGATGACAGCCGCGACCAGCATGGTCAATGTCTGCGGCCACCAGACCTTGCCGGCGAGCGCGAAGCAGATGACCGCGGCGCCGTTCATCAGGCCGGCCAGCAAGGTCTTGAGCGCGTTCATCTCATGGATGTCGCTCAAGCCGAACAGCCCGAACAGCGCCAGCATCAGGATGCCGATGGCGCCGCCGAAATAGCCGCCATAGATGCCGATCGCGAATTGCACGAGGGTGAGCGAGACCGGCCCGACCGTGACCACCCGCAGCAGCAAGGATGTCAGCCGGCGGCCGACCGCGAACAGCAATGTCGCGCCCAGCAGCAGCCAGGGAATGATCGCGTCGAAAGTATGCTGTGGCGTGTAGAGCAGCAGCAGCGCCCCGCAGATGCCGCCCGTAAGGCTCGCCGCCGCGAGCGGCCACAGGCCGAGCCCCGGCAGCGCCGGGAAATCCCGCCGGTAGGCCCAGGCGCTGGCGAAGCTGCCGGGCGAGACCGCGACCGTGCTCGACGCATTGGCGACGATCGAGGGCACGCCGGTGAAGACCAGCGCCGGGAAGGTCACGAACGAGCCGCCGCCCGCGACCGCGTTCATGATGCCGGCGAGGAACGCCGCCGCGAACAGGAGCAGGAAGTCCATACCCTGTGGTAGGGGCAGCAACGCCCGGCTGGCAAGGCAAGAAGCGTTTCACTCCCAAATGCGGTGAATCAGTGCCGGCAAGGTGGCAACGATATTCGCCGCGCTCGATAATCGCTTGGAAATTCAGCCTCGGCATGATAAGAACAGTCCGTGAACAACCGTTCTATCGATGATCCCGTCCTGACGCGCTTCCGCGCTGCGCTTGGCGAGCTGTATGGCTCGCGGCTCGAACGCGTCGTGCTGTTCGGTTCACGGGCGCGCGGCGAGGCGCGGCCGGATTCGGATTATGACGTGGCGGTGTTCGTCAAGGGTCTGGAGGATCGCTGGCAGGAAGTCGACCGCATCGTGTCCGTGGTTACGGACATCATCGACGATACCGGTGCGGTCATCCATGCCATGCCCTATCTCGCGGGGTCTTATGACAACCGGACTTCGTTGATGCGGGAGATTCGCCGCGAAGGCATCGATCTGTGACTCCGGAAACCGGCGAACATCTTGCCAAGGCGCGCGATTATCTGAGCAAGGCGCGCGGCTTGCTCGACGTGATGCATTATGCCGACGAAGCCGGACGAGCGGCATATCTTGCCGGGTTCCATGCCGCGCAGGCTTTGATCTCGGAACGCACCGGCAAGATTGCCAAGACCCATGAGGGTGTAAACAGCCAATTCAATCTGTTGACCAAAGGCGACCCGCGTGTAGACGCCGAGCTGCGCCGTTTTCTGTCACAGGCGTACAATCTGAAGGCCGTAGCCGACTACGAGGCCGGGCCGGAGGCAGTCATCCCTAAGGAGCGGGCGGAAGCCGCGATCGTCACGGCCATCCGGTTCGTCGACTGCGTGGCGATGCTGCTATATTCATGATGCCGGCGAGGAAGTCCGCTGCGAACAGGAGCAGGAAGTCCATACCCTGTGGTAGGGGCAGCAGCGTCCGATTGGCAAGGCAAGAAGCGTTTGACAGACCTCTTGCGAATCCCCAATTTCCAGGCATGTATCGACCTGATAGGGCTGACCCTCGTGGATAGTGGAATCGTTGCTGGCCATCGCAAGATCGACGGCGACAGCCTGCGCTCGCTCTTTCTGAAATTCTTCGCCGAGCGCGGCCATGCCGTGATCCCGAGCGCCTCGCTCATCCCGGAAAACGATCCGAGCGTGCTGTTCACCACCGCCGGCATGCATCCGCTCGTGCCGTATCTGATGGGCCGCCCGCACCCGGCCGGCGTACGTCTGGTCGACACGCAGAAATGCGTGCGCACCAACGATATCGAGGAAGTGGGCGACGCCACGCATCTCACCTTCTTCGAGATGCTCGGCAATTGGTCGCTCGGCGACTATTTCAAGGAAGAGTCGATCGCCTATAGCTGGGAGTTCCTGACCAGCCCGGACTGGCTCAACATTCCCCCGGAGCGGATCGGCATCAGCTGCTTCGGCGGCGGCAATGGCGTCGAGCGCGACGAGGTGTCCTACGCGCAATGGCGCAAGCTCGGCGTGCCCGACGAACGTATCGCCTTCCTCGGCATCGCGGATAATTGGTGGGCGGCCGGCGACGAGGGACCGTGCGGCCCCGATACCGAGATCTTCTACGACACCAAGGCCGGTGTCGCCTGTGAACGCGGGGCGGACTGCAAGCCCGGCTGCCCGTGCAACCGCTGGGTCGAGATCTGGAACAACGTGTTCATGACCTATCTCCGCACCGGCGGCCAGATCCAGGATCTGCCGAAGCGGAACGTCGATACCGGCATGGGGCTGGAGCGCGCGCTCGCCGTGCTGAACGGCGTCGAGACGGTCTATGAGACCTCGTCCTTCCGCCCGATCATCGAGGCGTTGATCGCCAAGTCGAGCTTCTCCGAGGCGGAGATCCGGGCGAAGCCGGAGCTGCTGAGGGCGCTCCGCGTCATCTCCGACCATCTGCGCACCTCGGTCTTCGTCATCGGCGACCAGCGCGGCACCACGCCCTCGAACCAGGGGGCGGGTTATGTGCTGCGCCGGCTCATCCGCCGCGCCATCCGCTTCTGCGATCCGCTCGGCATCGATCACGATGCCTGGGTCGAGACGCACAAGCTGGTCATCGGCATGTTCGAGGCGGCTTACCCCGAGCTCAGGCAGAATGCCGGCCGGATCGCGCACGAGCTGACGCTGGAGAAGGACCGCTTCGCCCAGACGCTCCGGACCGGCATCCGGCTGCTCGCCAAGGAGGTCGAGGAGCTGAAGGCGACCGGCGCCACGGTCCTGCCGGGCGAGAGCGCGTTCAAGCTCTACGACACTTACGGCTTCCCGATCGAGTTCACCCGCGAGCTTGCGCACGAGCAGGGCATGGCGATCGACATGGAGGCGTACGACCGCCGCTTCGCCGAGCATCGCGAGGCGTCGCGCACGCGCGCGGCCAAGAGCGGCCTTGCCGACGACAGCGAGGAATCGGTGCGCTACCACACCGCGACCCATCTGCTGCATGCGGCGCTGCGCAACGTGCTCGGCCCCCATGTCTTCCAGAAGGGCTCGAACATCACCCAGGAGCGGCTGCGCTTCGATTTCAGCCATCCGCAGCCCATGACCAAGGACGAGATCGCCAAGGTCGAGCATTGGGTGCAGGACGCGATCGACGCCCATATCCCCGTGACCTCGGAGACGATGGGGTTGCAGGAGGCGCAGGCCAAGGGCGCCATCGGTCTCTTCACCGACAAGTACGACAACCAGGTCTCGGTCTATTCGATCGGCGACCGGTCGATGGAGCTGTGCGGCGGTCCGCACGTCCACAACACGGCCGAGATCGGCAAGTTCAGGATCACCAAGGAGCAATCCTCCTCGGCCGGCGTTCGGCGCATCCGCGCCGAGATCTCTTAATCTCCGGGTGAGCGGAGCTCCCCCGGGCCTCAGGCGCCGGGCGCCCACATCCGTGGGCTTGGCTTCCGCGCCATGCGGCGCGCGCTCGCCGTCGCTCGCGGTATAAATCTGGTTTCCACACCCCCTCGACAGGCCGGTTCGATCCGGTCAGTCTGGGGCGGTGGAAAACAAGAAAAGCCCGAGCATGCCGGCCGACGCTCCCGCGCTCCGCAAGCGGGCCGCTCGGCCGCGTGATGCCGCCACCTTGATCCTGACCCGCGGCACCGGTGCCGAGGCCGCCCTGCTGATGGGTCGCCGCCATGAAGGCCATCGCTTCATGCCCGGCATGTGGGTCTTTCCCGGCGGGCGGATCGACCGCGCCGACGCCTATATCCGCCCGATGAGCCCGCTCCGTCCCGAGGTGGCCGAGCGGCTCGCCATCGGCTGCAGCGCGCGGCGTGCCGAGGCGCTGGCGCTCGCCGGCATCCGCGAGACCTTCGAGGAGACCGGGCTCAGGGTCGGGCGGCCGGTCCCGGGCAGGACGCCCAGGGCACCGTCGCCGACCTGGGCCGCCTTCATGGCGGCCGGCGTCGCACCGGCGCTCGACATGCTGGATTACATCGCCCGCGCGATCACCCCGCCGTACCGGCCGATCCGCTTTCACGCCCGCTTCTTCATGGCCGACGCCAGCCACGCTCTGGGCGAGGCCAAGCCCAGCGACGAGCTGGTCGAGCTGCGCTGGGTTCCGATCGGCGAGGCAAGAGCGCTCGAGCTGCCGCGCATCACCGCGATCGTGCTCGACGAGATCGCGGCCCGGCTCGGCAGCCCGGCCGCGCGGCCGGCACCCTTCTACAGCATGCGCCACGGCAAATCGGTCGTGGCTTACGACTGAGGGCGAGCGTCCGGCGCGGAACGGCCCCTTGAGGCTAGAGCGGATCATGTTTTGGTGGAAACACCAAAACATGTGAATCCGCTCGTCAACCCAATGATGTAGACCAAATTCACACGTTTAGACGTTTCCGTCTAAACGTGATTTGGTCTAGAGCCGGCCTTCCTCGTAATCCAGGGTCGAATAGCCGAGCTGGGTGAAGCCTTCCTCGAGCAGGTCGCCGAGATCCGGAATGCCCATCAGATAGTTGGCCGGATTGCGCTGGTGGCGCTCGCGGGCGAGCTCGCGGGCCTCTTCCCATTCGTCCCGGGTGAAGTCGCCGCGGCCGATCCAGACCATCGCGATCACGTCGACCGCGCCATCCTCGCTCAGATCCGCCAGCGCCTCCGCCAGCTCGGCCGAGGTCATGTCGTCCGGAAAATCTTCCAGCACTTCCTCTTCGCCATCATCGCTCGCATTGGAGCCCGGCTCGTCTTCCGATGGCGGCACCTTGGCGTCGAAGGCGCGCGCCTTGACGATGATGAAGGCGACCACCTCCGGGTCGACCTCGATCGCTACCTGTTCCTCATTGTCATCTTCCGCCATGAGCCTCTCCTCGAAACCGTCACGGGCGATCGACCGATGAACGCCGCTTCGCCCAGAGTCTCACATGTGCCAAATAAGCGGACGCGTAAAGGCCGCAGTTGGAAAATATCCTGCGGCGCGGTGGTTGGTTGTATGATGAAGCGGGTTGAATGACGAGGCGACGGCAATGAATCGGTGGCTTTGGGGAATGTTCGGCGCGGCGGCCGTGGCGCTCCTGGCGATCGTCGGCGTCTATGCCTACGGCCAGATGGGCCCGCAGGGCGGCCGGCTCGCCGTCGGCGGGCCGTTCTCGCTGGTCGATGGCGACGGCCGCACCGTGACCGACCGCGATTTCCACGGCAAGCTGATGATGATCTATTTCGGCTATACGCGCTGCCCCGACGCTTGCCCGACCGCGCTCAACGACATGGCGCTGGCGCTCGACAAGCTGGGTGACCAGCGCAAGCTGGTGCAGCCGATCTTCATCACCGTCGATCCGGAGCGCGACACCGGCAAGGTGGTCAAGGATTACGTCGCCGCCTTCGGCCCCGACTTCATCGGCCTGACCGGCCCGCTGCCCGACATCAAGGCGGCCGAGAAGGAATTCCACGTCTACGCCGCCAAGCACCAGACCAAGGACGGCGATTACGACATGGATCACAGCTCGATCATCTATGTCATGGACAGGTCCGGCCAGTTCGTCGGCAATTTCACCCACGAGACCGACCCGGACCAGATGGCCGCGACGCTCAACCAGCTCGCCGGCAACGCCAAGGCGACGAGCTGATCAGTCGCGGCCTTGCCGGAAGCGAAACGGCAGCGGGTTAGGTTATTTCGCCAAGGCCCGATAGGTCGGACCGTAATGGGTCAGGGACCATTCGAAGGCGGCTTCAAGTGTCGCTTCGGCGCTGTCGAGACGGCGGATCTCGATCGTCCCGTCGTCCCGCAACAGCAAGGACAGATCATCGCCTTGCTTGAGGCCGGCCGCGTCGAGCATTTCCTTCGGGATCGCGAGGGAGAGCGAACGACACTCCGCCATCAGCTTGGCGAATGCTTTCTTCATGATGATCTCATGTCGACCACCGGCGAGCTGCCCAGAACACCGCTCCCACAAAGATCGCTTCGAACGTAACCTCGAACAAATGGGCGGTCGCATGCTGATCGAAGAATGCCGTGTAAACGATCAGAAGAACCATGCCGGCTATCCCGCAAATGCGGGCTACGCCGTCGCTTTGTCGCTTTGTCATGGCGTCTTCCGGCTAAGCCGCCGCCTCAGTCGCTGTTCAGCATCTGCTTGATGCCGCGCACCGCCTGCCTGATGCGATCGGTGTTCTCGACCAGCCCCAGCCGCACATGGGTGTCGCCATACTCGCCGAAGCCGATGCCGGGGGCGACCGCGACATTGGCCTGCTCCAGCAGCAGCTTGGAGAATTCGAGGCTGCCCAGATGCTTGAACCGGTCCGGCAGCGGCGCCCAGGCGAACATCGAGGCTTCGGGCGAGGGTACGGGCCAGCCGGCGGCGTTCAGCCCCTCGATCAGCACGTCGCGCCGGCGCTTGTAGGTGGCGCGGTACTGCGCCACGCAATCCTGCGGGCCGTTCAAGGCCGCGATCGAGGCGACCTGGATCGGGGTGAAGGCGCCGTAATCGAGATAGGATTTCATCCGCGCGAGCGCGCCGATCAGCTTGGCGCAGCCGACGGCATAGCCGATGCGCCAGCCCGGCATCGAATAGGTCTTGCTCATGCTGCCGAACTCGACCGCGATGTCGCGGGCGCCGGGGATCTCCAGGATCGAGGGCGGCGGCTTGTCGCCGAAATAGATCTCGCCATAGGCGAGGTCGGACAGCACATAGAGGCCGCGCGCGCGAGCGAACTCGACGACCTCGCCGTAGAAATCGAGATCGCGCGTCTCGCCCGTGGGGTTGGACGGGTAATTGACGATGAGCGCGATCGGCGCCGGCACGCTGTGCTTGAAGGCGCGTTCGAGCGTGGCAACGAACTGGTCGGGCGGCACCGGCGGAATGTGGCGGACGGCGGCACCGGCGATAATGAAACCGAAGGCGTGGATCGGGTAGGAGGGGTTGGGCACCAGCACGACATCGCCGGGGCTGGTGATCGCCTGGGCCAGGTTGGCGAGGCCCTCCTTCGAGCCCAGCGTCACGATCGCCTCGCGCTCGGGATCGATCTCGACATTGAAGCGGCGCGCGTAATAGCCGGCGATGGCGCGGCGCAGCCCCGGAATGCCGCGGCTGTTGGAATAGCGGTGGGTGCGCGGGTCCTGCACCGTCTCGATCAGCTTCTGCACGACATGCGGCGGGCTCGGCATGTCGGGATTGCCCATGCCGAAATCGATCACGTCGCGCCCGGCGGCCCGGGCCTCGGCCTTGAGCCGGTTGACCTCGGCGAAGACATAGGGCGGCAGGCGGCGGATGCGATGGAACTCGGACTCGGTCATGATGGACGAGGCGACTCGGGATGGCGGTTGAGGGGCCGTCACCTCACCACCGAACGGGTCGAGCCGCAATACCCGTCACGATCGGGTAGTGTCTCAGTTTGAAATTTGTCGTCGCCGCACGATGCGGACGAGCCGGATGGATCTCTTACTTAGGGCGGCATGCTGGCGGTGCGCCACGGATCTGCGGCATGAGGCTTCGATGGCGACGGCCGCAGTTAAAATGAAATCAATATATGGTTGAAGTTAGTGTGCTCAACATACTAGCGTTATGGGCGAGTGATTTTCATTGATTATCAATTAATTAGCGGCATTTATCCGAGTGGTTAATGCTCAAGCAAGCATGTTGGGGGGCGAGACATGGCTAACACCTTATATTTTGGTGATAATCTTCACGTCCTTCGTCAGTACGTGAAAGACGAGAGCGTAGATCTCGTCTATCTAGACCCACCCTTCAATTCAAAGGTCAGTTTTAACGTTCTCTATAAAACGCCTTCAGGCCACCGTTCGCGCGCGCAGGTTCATGCGTTCGAAGACGCTTGGAACTGGGGGGACGCTGCGGAGCTAGCGTATTCTGATATTCTGAAGTCTGGAACCCCAGCCGCTGGCATACTTCGTGCTCTGCGAGGGTTTCTCGGTGAAAATGATATGATGGCCTACTTGGCCATGATGGCGGTACGCCTAATAGAGTTGCATCGTGTGTTAAAGGGTACGGGAAGCCTATATCTACACTGCGATCCAACGGCAAGCCATTACTTGAAAATCATCCTCGACGGAATATTCGGAAGCAGTCGTTTCGAAAGCGAGATAGTTTGGAAGCGCTACGGAGCTCACAGTAATTCCAAAAAATATGGAGCCGTTCATGATATAATATTATTCTATACCAAAGGAGAGATTGGCACATTCAACAAACAGTTTACCGAATACGATGAGGCTTACATCAAAGAACGGTTTCGATTTGTTGATCCAGATGGACGTCGTTGGGCAGAACAAAATCTAGGAAATCCCGCTACGCGTCCAAATTTGATATATAACTTTACCGCCAAAAATGGAATTACCTATACACCGCCTAGGAATGGCTGGAAATACACACCTGGGCGTATGGCCGCTCTTGATGCCGAAAATCGCCTCCATTATCCACAGAAACAAGAAGGTAGGCTTCGACTAAAAAGTTATCAGGATGAGCTTCAAGGTGTACAGCTTCAGGATATTTGGACGGACTTGGTCACTATCGGCGGAACTAGCTCAGAACGGTTAGGATATCCAACTCAAAAACCACGAGCACTTCTAGAGAGGATAATCAGTTCATCAAGCAATAGGGGAGATACGATATTAGATCCGTTTTGTGGGTGTGGGACAGCGATTCACGCGGCCCTTGCCCTTGATCGACGCTATATTGGAATCGATATTACCCATGTAGCAATCCAAATTATACAAGACAGAATTCGAAAACATTTCCCTCGCGAAGCCATCGAAATCATTGGCAGACCTGCCGATGTCGATGGCGCAATAGCTCTGGCGGAACACGACAAATATCAATTCCAGTGGTGGGCGACGTGGTTAGTCGGCGGTCAACCGCGCGGCGGCCATAAGAAGGGCGCCGACAGAGGTGTAGATGGAGAGCTCTTCTTCAAGACCGGCGCGAACCGAGATGGCTTCGCCGTTATTTCTGTCAAAGGTGGTCAATATGTCACGCCGGCGATGGTCTCTGAACTTTGCGCAGTCCGAGAGCGCGAAGGAGCGGATATTGGCATTTTCATCTGTCTGAAGGAACCGACCCGGGAGATGCGCGCCAACGCCGCTGCGGCCGGGGTTGTTGACGATCAATACCCTCGCATCCAGATCCTAACGATTGAACAACTGCTCGCGGGGCACCGCCCGAAGTTACCCCCCCTCTACGACACCAGCATGATGTCAACAACAGCTAAGCGGCGCAGGCTACCGGCCAAAGTGCCGTCTCCCGAAGAATTGCGCCGACAACCGCAGATGCCGCTGCCAATTCCCGGAGGGAGGACGCAGCAAGTCTCTTTCGCGCTGCATGAGCCGGAGCAAGACAAATACACGGCGTCTCCCGCCAAACGACCTAAAGTGAGTTAGGTTATCCGCATAGTTAGCGAAATCGGGCGAAGATGCTCAATGAGCTACCGGGCGCTTCTGATAGCTCTTCGGCCGATTCGGCTTTCCGGCCTGCACATCAATGAGCGCAACGATGTCTTCCGCGACCAAAGCCGATCTGAATACCGCCCGAGCCGCACCGCCCTTCTTCCCGGGTGCCTTCGCGTTCGGGTTCTTGCCATCGTCCTCCGGCCAAGATCTGTCGATTCCTCACCCGTGGCGATCCGCACTACGTTCACGGCATTGCTGATCACATCGGCAATGCGCTTCTGGCCCTTAGGTCAGGTGGGCATTTTCCGGCTCATGGATGGGCTGGACAAGCGGAATGAGCCGTCCGATCACGTCCGCATCGAAACCGAGCCGCGCCAGGATCGCCGCGGTATCGGCACCCGGCTTCGGTGCCGAGCTGGTCAGGCCGGCCGGACTCCCGGAGAAATTCACCTGCGGTGCCGGCTGCACCACCCCGTCCAGGCTGGCGAAGCTGCCGAGCGCCTGATGCTGCGGATGGGCCGGCGCCTCCGACCATTCCAGCACCGGCGTGACGCATGCATCGGTGCCGTCGAAGCGCCGAGCCCAGTGATCGCGGTCTGCCGTCTTAAAGGTCGCGGCGAAGCGCGCCGCCGTCCCGGCCCAGTGGGCGCGGTCATATTGCAGTGCCGGGTCGATCTCGCCTTCGAGGCCGAGGCCGGTCAGCAAGGTCCGGTAGAATTTCGGCTCGATCGCGCCGACCGCGACATGGCGGCCGTCGGCGCAGCTGTAGCCGCGATAGAAGGGCGCGCCGCCATCGAGCAGGTTGGTCGCGCGCTCCGGCCCCCAGCGCTTGGCGGCGGTGAGCCCGTAGAAGAGCGGCGTCAGCGCCAGCGCGCCGGCGGCGATGCTGGTCTCGACCACCTGGCCTTCGCCGGTGCCGCGTGCGCTGAGCAGGGCGGCCAGCAGCCCCGCCGCCAGCATCATGGCGCCGCCGCCATAGTCGCCGATGAGGTTGAGCGGCACGGGCGGCGGCTCGCCCGGGCTGCCCATGGCGGCGAGCGCGCCCGAGAGGCCCAGATAATTGAGGTCGTGCCCGGCCATGGCGGCCATCGGGCCGCTGCTGCCCCAGCCGCTGATGCGGCCATAGACGAGCCGGGGATTGTCGGCGCGGCAGATCAGGGGGCCGAGGCCCAGCCGTTCCATGACGCCGGGGCGGAAGCCCTCGATCACGGCATCGGCCGAGGCGATGAGCCGCCGCGCCGCCGCCACCCCCTCCGGGTTCTTGAGGTCGAGCGCCACGGATTTCTTGCCGCGGCCCGGCACGTCGAAGCGCTCGGGGTAGGGGGCACCGTTTCCGGCGCCGGCCCGTTCGAGCTTGATCACCTCGGCGCCGAAATCGGCGAGCACCATGCCGGCGAAGGGCACCGGGCCGATCGCCGCCATCTCGATGATGGTGATGCCGGCGAGCGGTCCGGGCATTACCGGGTCACCGTTTGATCCCGACCGTGTCGTCGAGCACGGTGTCGGTCAGGTCCGCCCCCTCGGTCTGCGCGCCGGTCAGGTTGGCGGCACTGAGATCGCCGCCCTTGAGGCTCGCGCTCTTGAGGTTGGCGCCGCGCAGATCGGCGTGCCGCGCCTCGACGGCATCGAGCCTGGTGGTGAGCGAGCGGTCCTTGCCGAGCGCCAGCGGCGACAGGTTGGCGTCGCGGAGATCGGCGAAATTGAGCCTGGCCCCGCGCAGATTGGCGCCGCGCAGATCGGCGCGCACCAGCCGGCAGGAGCGCAGGTCGGCGCCTTCGAGCTGGGCCGCCTGGAGTGCCGCCCCTTCGAGATCCATGCCGACCATGGTGGCGCGGTTGGCGCGAAACGCGGTCAGGCGCGCGCCGGCCCAGCCATGGGTCTTGCGCAGATCGTAATCGGCGACATCGAGCGGCTTGCCCTCGGCGCCGTCGCTGGTGACGAACAGCTCGTGCAGATGGATCAGCAGCTCGATCGATTCCGGCAGCTCGTTGATCGATTTGCCGGCCGGCTTGTCGGTCATGACTCCGCTCATATCGGCGCCGGCGGTCTCGACCATGGTCATGTCGGCGCCGGTCAGGATCGCGTTCTTCATGCTGGCGCCGCGCAGATCGGCGCCGCTCATCTCCGCGCCTTCGAGATTGCAGCCATTGAGCACGGCGTTCCGGAGATCGGCCCGCACCAGCTTGCAATTGCGCATCAGCGCGTCGGTGAAGTCCGTGTGCTGGGCGATGGCGCCGGAAAGGCGCGCCTGGGATAGGTTGGCATTGACCATCCTGGCGCCGACCAGATCGGAGGACGCGCTGTTGTCGATCACCACCGTCTTCAAATCGCCGCCGCGCGTCTTCTGGGCGATCGTGCCGTCGCGCAGATCGGCGTCGAACAGATCGGCGCCGGTGAGGTTGGCGCCGCGCAGGCTGGCGCCGCGCAGATCGGTCCGCACCAGCTTGGCGCCGCGCAGATCGGCATGGGCGAGATTGACGCCGAACAGCGCCGCGTTGTTGAAGATCGTGCCGGCGCAGCGCGCCTTCTCCATATTGGCGGCCGTCAGGTCGGCATCGGTCAAATTGTGGCCGATCAGATCGAGCTTGGAGAGGTCGCGATAGCTGAGCAGCGCGCGCTGCCCGCCCGGACGCCCGGCGATAAAGAGCTCATGGCGCTTGATCGCCATGTCGAGCTCTTCCTGCGTCATGGGGATGCGCGGACGCACCACGGTTTCCATCGCCATGCCAAGTCTCACCTTCGAACTGCCGTCAACATCGAACCTTGCAATCACGCCTAGCGTAGGGCAAGCGGATTGATCGTGCTTATCGGGTTTCGCTCAATTATCCGGCAGCGTCAATCGCATACCATTGGGAACGGCAAGGCCGAATTCCTTCTCCAGCGTGGCGACGAGGGCGGCTTCATCTGGAAGCTCGATCGTATGCCGCTCGTCCCCTTGATGGATCTCCAGCCGAAGATTACGAAGCACCACGCGGCGATCGGCCCGCGTCAATTGTGCCGTCAGGGTCCGGCGAAAGATCGAGCTCGGATGGGTCGCGACGTAATGGTTGGCAACCTCGATATCGACCGGATACTGGGCTTCGAGGGTGAAGGCGTAATAGTCGCTGAAATTGTCGTCGCCGACATCGCCTTCGAGCACCCACAGCCCGTGCTCGTGCCGCAGCCGGTAGGCGGCGCCCGGCACGTGGGTGACGACATCGGGCAGCAGCGGGATCGGCCGCAACAGCCCGAAGCCGCCGAAACCGACATCGGCGAGGAAGGCGCCTTCCCTGGTGTCGACCTTCAGCAGCATGTGGCTGCGCGGCGCGACGCGCGTGCCGTCGAGCCGGACGCGCGCGGTCAGGATGTGGGTTCCGAACCCGATGCGGTCGAGCACCGCCTTGAACAGCATGCCATGCTCGAAGCAATAGCCGCCGCGCCGCGCATGGACCAGCTTCGCCATCAACGAAGGCAGGTCGAGCGCGATCGTCTCGCCGCGCAGCACATCCAGATTCTCGAACGGAATGGCGCCGACATGGGCCTCGTGCAGCCCGGCCAGGCAAGTCTCGGTCGCGGCCAGCGGGCCATGATAGCCGATGCGGGTGAGATAGGCGTCGAGATCGAGCGGGTTTTCCATGGCGGGCGTTCCCCCCTGAATGGCCTATCCTGACGCGAGGGCCGGGCGGGGGCAAGCGGGTCGGCGGCATTGTTCGGGGAGGGCGGCTCGCTCTGCCGGCCTGCGGAGATCGAATGCCGTCAGCAGAGCGGCTTGTCGGGGCCGACGATCACGACCGTGCGGCCGGGTTTCTCGACGGCAACGCCATTCTCGACGATAGGGGCCATTTGCCGCCCTCGGACCTGCTGCAAGGCGCTCGCCGTCGAGACGTCAGGTCCGGAAGTGTCGATGACCTTTGCGTCCACGACGCGGCCTGCGGCGGTCTCTGTATATTCGACCCTGACCCATTCTCCAGGCCTCAGATCATTCGTGGTCCTGACATTGTTGACGCAGAAATTTATATTTATCTCGACGTCTCTGGCGACATGCCCAGTCGTATCCTGATCCGGCCGCTGATACTTGACGCCGGCAATGTAGTTCAGGCAGGCCTCACCGAATGTATCGGGCGGGTAGGTGTCGACCAATTTCGTCTCCGCCACGCTGCCGTCGTCGGCGATGCGGATGCGGGCCAGGCAATAGCCGATAACACCGGCAACAAGCGCCGGATGAGGATATTCCAGCTTCGGCCTGCTGACCACGACAGGGCTCAAGATGGCATCGGCCAGCGTGTATGGAATGACGGTGACCGCGTCATTGACCCGCCGCGGACGGCCATCGACCAACGTGGGACGAAATCGCCAGGTCTCGGTTGAACCGATCGCCGCCTGGTCGAAGACACCCGGAGGAACGCTGTCTTCGATCCGAACATTGGTTGCGAGCCCGAGCTCGGTCACGTCGAACCGGACCGTCACATGCCCTTCCTGCTTGGCGAGGAACGCTTCACGCGGATAGCGCGGCTTCGGGCGGTCGATGAAGGCCGGCGTGCTCTCGGGCGCGACCGGCTTGAAATGCAGCTGGATCGTATTGTCGGTCTGCTCGACCGGCCTGCCCTGGAAGAGCTTCGGATGGTATCGCCATGTCGAGATGGCGGCGGTCGCCCGCTCCGAGAAGATCGGCGGAAGGTCGCTCTTGATCACGGTCGCATTCGAGACCCGGCCGTCGATATCGACGGTGAAGCGCACGGTGACATTGCCTTCGGCGTTGGCTTCGTTCGGCGGGTATGAAGGGGGCGGCCGGTCGATCGGCGTTGCCGCCTGGACGGTCGTATCGCTCGTTCCCGCGTGCGCGCCCAAGGCCGTGCAGCATAGAAGCAGAATGGCGACCGAGACGGTTCGCGGTAACGAAAGGTGCATAAAGCGCTCCTGATCCAACTACCCAAGATTGATCGGGCGATGGAAGCCGGTCAAGAGTCGCTTCGGCGCGCTTGCCCATCCGCCGAGAGGCCGCGATGGATCATGCCGTCGAGCCGGGAGGTTTGTGGCACTCAGGCTGATTCCAGATATTGCTTTGCCGCGAAGGCGGTCAATTTCCATTCACCTTCTGCAACTTGGACCCATTTGTCGCTTTTCGCGCGGGGATCCAGGCGCATTTCCTTCTCACCCGGATCGTCGCTGACTGGGTCGAAGCCGAGATTTTTGTAGTAATCAGTCCCGGTTGCGTCGAACAGCGTTAAGATCCCATTTTTTCCATTGTCTTGTGAGTAGTTGACCGCCCATTCCAGAAGGATGTCACCGCCATTTTTTGCGCCGATATGGGAAACCAGATATTCGACCCTTATATCCCGATCTTGAGATTTCATGACCATCGCTGCCACGGGGCCTTCGGTCAGTTTGTACACGGCCCTTATGCCCTCATGCCCCCACATTTCGTCCGCCATATCGGCTCGTCTAACGACGTCGGCATTCCATTTTTTGACATCGGGATTGGGCTTGTTCTTGCCTTTTCCTGTCGAAACGACTCCGTATTTCCAATATTTTATATTTTCCTTCAGCGTTCGGCATAGTGACTCGAAGTCATTCTTATCGACGACATAGACGGGTGCCTTGGTAATCCATCGCATGTTACTCGCCTCACCGATTGTCACACCGTTATTCTCGTTCATATTGTCTACAAGACGGTGTCAGTGAAGCCCCTGAAGAATTACCGTTGTAATATGCGTTGTCCGCCGTCTTTCAGAACGGCTTGAAGCTGCGCCTCGTCGATATCGCAACCGTAAATCTGATCGCACGTCGACGCGCCCTTCCGCCGCTCAGGCGATCACCCGCCGGCGATCTGGTCGATCGCCTCGACCAGAAAATCGATGAACAGCCGCGCGCGCAGCGGCAGCTGGCGTCCGAACGGATGCAGCACGTAGACCGGCGTCGTGAACATCGGGATCTCCGGCAGCACGATTCGGAGCCGCCCCTGCGCCAGATCATCCTTGATCGCAAGGCGCATGAATTGCGCGATGCCGGCTCCTTCGAGCGCGGCGTCGATCAGGTACTGGGCGTCGTCGGTGTCGAACGGACCATCGGGGACGAGCTGCATGCCGTCGGCGAAGGTGAACGGCAGGGGCCGGCCGGCGAACAGATAGCGCAGGCAGGCATGCTGCCTGAGGTCGTCGATCGAGCCGGGCGCGCCCCGCCGCTCGATATAGCGGGGCGATGCGGCCAGGACATAGTGCAGGATTCCCAGCGAGCGGCCGATCAGATTGGTATCCTGCAATTCCCCGATGCGCACCGCGATGTCGAAGCTTTCGCGGATCAGATCGACGCGCCGATCCGTGACGCTGATCTCGAGCTTGATGTCCGGATACCGGTCGAGGAACGAGCCGGCCCAGGCGGTGATGAGCGGCCGTCCGAACGTCGTCGGCACGGTGACCCGCAGCAGGCCCCGCACAGTCGCGGGAACCTGGACGATATCCTCGGCCTCCTCGATGGCGCGCAGATGCGGGGCGACGCGCTCATAATACGCGGCCCCTTCGGCGGTCGGGCTGAGCGCGCGCGTCGAGCGCTGCAGCAGGCGCACGCCGAGACGCTGCTCCAGCCGGGCGACGCTCTTCGATACCGCCGAGGGGCTGGCGCCGATCTGCCGGGCGGCGCTGGCGAAGGACCCCGCATCGACCGTGCGGACGAAGGCGACCAGGCCGGCGGTTTTTTCCAGGATCGTCGCCATTCAGGACATTTGTTCACGACAGAGCTGAGCATTCTCTATCTATTCAGCCACACGCGATCGGATAGGTATAGTCCCGCTTTTGTCTCTCACCCTTATGTATACCCCTTTCGAACGAAGAGCTTCATCATGATCGAGCCGACTGAACCGGCGCAAAGTTCGATCACGCGCCGGCACGTCCTCGCCGGCGCCCTGGGCGCGGCGGCGGCAATGACCGTGTCCGCCGGCGCATCGGCGGAAACCGGCGTCTCGCATTCACCGGTCGCTCACAGCACCGACAACCACAGCAAGGGAACCATGATCATGAGCACGATCACCACCAAGGACGGCGTTCAGATCTTCTACAAGGATTGGGGCACCGGCCAACCCATCGTCTTCCACCATGGCTGGCCGCTCAGCTCGGACGATTGGGACACCCAGATGCTGTTCTTCGTCCAGAAGGGCTACCGGGTCGTGGCCATGGATCGCCGCGGGCACGGGCGGTCGAGCCAGGTCTCCGACGGCCATGACATGGACCATTACGCCGCCGACGCGGCCGCGGTCGTGGACCATCTCGATCTGCGCAACTCCGTCCATATCGGCCACTCGACCGGCGGCGGCGAGGTCACCCGCTACGTGGCGCGCCACGGCAAGGGCCGGGTCGCCAAGGCGGTGCTGATGTCCTCCGTGCCGCCGCTGATGCTGAAGACGGCGAACAATCCGGACGGCCTGCCGATCGAGGTGTTCGACGGCCTCCGCGCCGGTCTCGCCGCCAACCGCGCCCAGTTCTATCGCGACGTCCCGTCGGGTCCGTTCTACGGCTTCAACCGGCCGGGCGCGAAGCCGCTGGAAGGCGTCATCGCGAATTGGTGGCGTCAAGGCATGATGGGCGGCGCCAAGGCCCATTACGACGGCATCAAGGCCTTCTCCGAAACGGACTTCACCGAGGATTTGAAGAGCATCGAGGTGCCGACGTTCGTCATGCATGGCGACGACGATCAGATCGTTCCCTACAAGGACGCGGCATTGCTCTCGGTCAAGCTGCTCAAGCACGGCACCTTGAAGGTCTATCCGGGCTTCCCGCACGGCATGCTCACCACCCATGCCGACACGATCAACGAGGATCTGCTGGCGTTCATTCGAGGCTGACGACGCGACCGGCCCACACCTCCCCGCCGTCATGGCGGGGAGGTGGGGTGCGGCAACGATGAAGCAGCGCACACGAATGGGCGGCATTAGCGAAAGACCGGCCCCGCATGCCGGCATTGGTGCGAAGGACGGCGAGGAGTTTAACCTATCTCACAAACGCGAACGTGAAGATGACGTCGCTCGCGATCCGTAATTGTATCTTCGAAACCATGTCTTCCTTCGCGAAGCTCTGCGCAAAGTTTACGAAATGGGGTATTATAGAAAGACCTAAGAATAAAATTTACAAAATAAAAAGGACCAATTCCCCCAGAGACCGGAATACGACAATTTCGATATTGACCAATTGTCAAATGTGAGACAGGGTGATCATAGTCAATAGCCGCATCTTTATCAAAATCGAATCTAATTGGAACCGTCACAACATTTCTATCTATAACATCTCCATATATTTCATCAAGTTCGTATATTTCACTATTATTTTGATATTCTAGCAAATCGGGAGAGGGAAAAAAAGCAAGTCTATGTTTGACGAGGTGCCCTCCCTTAAACGTGTAGAGAGTTTGAATGAGTCCGCCATCTATAAGCCTCATGTTGTATGATCTATCTGCCTTTAAGACCGAATAAGCATCAGCATAGGGTACGTTTTTCAACGTAATAGACAGATCTGCCCCGCGACCAAAATCAATCTCGGCAATGTCTCCTTGCCGTCTAAGTGCCGGGTAATTCTGATCAATACATATTCCCGATGAGATGAGGTCTGCCGTGAGCGCTTCGATCTCGGTCCTTACCTCTTCAGGCGTCATTGTCGTCGATCCTCGACAGCAAGATTCTTCGGAGCGTCTCGACGTCATCAGAAGGAAGGTCCTCCAGCAGGACGCGTCCAGCTTCAATGTCCGAAACCAGACTCGAAAGGCTTGAGGCTGCTCCCTGGATTTTTCGATGCTCAGCCGCCGACAGATCCCGATTGACTACCTTTAAATATTTTCGAGTTTCGGCATTAGGATATATAAAACTGAGTTCATAATTATGCGCTTCTACGCGCTTAAATTCCTCTTCCAATTTCGCCATTTGAGAACCAACACCTAGAACCTTGACCCAAGCCTTACTGCGGGTGATGGCGGTGAATATCTGATTCCTGACACGAGCAACATTATAAGGTGTGCCGTAGCAATCCTGGGCATTTATCACATAGACCATTCCCGCTTCATTGCCCTTTGCCCGAAATATCCCGGTGAAAGCTATGGATGACTCTTCTTGCTTAAAGAATACGTCAGATGATGTGTCTACCCCCGCCACATGAGATTGAATTCCGCGCTCAAACAGGAGGCGGCGTGGGCCGGCAACTTGCTTGATTGTAGAAATAGGATCAGGGTTTATGACGATTATATCGTCATGATTCAATTCATCATTTTTCAGATTCAGCTCAATCTGGCTAACAAGCCATTCACTCTGTTCTTCAGAAGAATTAAATGTCCTGAACTCGACCAATTTATCGACTTCGGCCGGACTTTCAAGGAACTCCGGACTGGAGTCCGGCGTACGGGATAAGGTAACGTCGTGACCATCCTCAAGTGCTCCTGACTTGACAATATAACCGACATCTTTCCATAGATCGGCGCGATCAAACATTTGAATGAGGCCGGTCCCTGTCTTTGGATCGCGATCTCTGTAGATACCGAAGCCCAACGAGTGAGCGGTAGCAAGAACGGGCCGGGAATTCCGGTAGCACTTTTCTAAGATAATATCTTGGCTGGGGTGTCCTTTGGTCGCTTCAGAGAATACGACGTTTGGCCTTCCATTTTTGTCAATACCAAATAGCTCTTCCGGCGGCGGAAGGGTGCTCTCAGTAAGTGATTGAAGTTCATCATAAGCATATACCAGTCTCTTCTTTGCCCCCAGCGACCGGTAGCACAGCATCAGGAAATTTGAATGGAAATCTTGAGCTTCGTCCACAAGAATGGCGTCAAAAACGGGAATGTCCTTCTTTGCCGATGCTAAGGCCATTTCAACAACGCCCTGGAAAGCCGATTGGGTAGAAAACCGCTCTCTGGCGGCGCGAAAATCCCAAAACTCGATACCATTGTTCTGACAAAATTGAAAATAAACACCAGTTCTGCTCGGACCACCGGGGGCTCCCCAGGCATTTATCACTTGGATATTTTCCCAATCTGGCCCTTCGCCCGTCTGTTCGAATACAAATGTCTCTATGAAACGCCGAAATTGAGCCTTAAGCGATCTTGTGTTGAAGGTTACGGCAATTTTCCAATCGGGGTGTTGTATGTGAAGATAGGCCGCTTTGAGTGCGAGAACGATTGTCTTGCCGGAGCCGGCAAGGCCGCGAATTCGTTGAACGCCATCTACTGTCTCGATGACCGCTTTACTCTGAAGGGAGTCTAGATTCGCGATCGACTCCTCCAAGGTCTTTAACCTTGCCCCTCGGGAGTCAGTCTTAATCGTTTGGCGCTTCCGCCGCCCCTTCCGAATGGATGAGATTGACTGAACAACTGAATGAACTGCTTCGTACAAATCCGGCCGATTCCACGGGATCGTCTTTACGATAGAGATCAGAGTGTCGTCGTTGGCGACCGGATAAGCCTTATCGAACGAAGTAGATTTAGCGAGAGGAGCGTAAGTGATGACGGCGGGTGGGACGAGAAGCTGTCGTCCTTGCATCAATATTTTATGCTGCCGAAAGCGTGTCTCGAGATTATTGGCAAATTCATCTTGGATATTTTGAAAATCTCCAATATCAGCTCCTTCTATCAGATGGAATATAACTGCACCATGGAGTGGGCTAATCCACAATGCATCGACTGACTTGGCTCCTTCCTCACCCAGGAGGACAGGATATCCAACATACAGAACCCCCTTTTCTGGAAATGCCCCCTTAAGCAGGGCTGCTAGCCGTTGGCTAGTGACTGGCTTTCTAGTCGAGCCCCAAATCACGTCGGTCATTTAGATTCACAAATCCCCCTCACCTAGACGCTAGGAGCATAACGAGTTGGCTTCCTTGGCGCCACTGTCGACGGCCTGTTTAACTCTGAACCAAGCAGGGGACGCGATCCGAGCGGAGCAGCGGCTATCATTCGGGGGCTTACGCCTTTAGCGAAGTTATTCACAGCCTTGCCCCTGGGAGGATAGGCGTCATCTTGCCCGTCGGCAGACAATATGTTCCTATTTCGTTCATGTCTATGGCATCGCAGATACCCGCCTCGGCGGACACGGCCCAAACCGACCCCGCCGGGGCTCGGGAGGAGACTCGTGCCCAAACCCCGGCGGAGCGGGATCTGCAGGCGCTCGACGATCTCATCGGCATCGGCATGAAGCTGGCGAAGGCAGTGGAGCGCGTCGCTTCGGGCGAGGCGACGCCGGCCGAGGCGGCGGCCTTCGAGGGCGTCGATCTCTGCCTCGCCTTCTCGCGCGTCGCCCGTGCCGTGCGCCAGACCGTGGCGCTCCGAGGCCGGCTCGCCGACGAGGCGAAGAAGCATCGCGAGAATGAAGCCGACGCGAAGCGGGAACTCGAAGTCCGCCGGGCGCGCTGGCAGCGCAGCAAGGGCCATGTCGAGGCGGCGGTGGCGCAGGCGATCGAGGAGCGCTTCGACTACGACGGCTATCACCAGCACGGCGCCTCGGCGCACGATACCGAGAATCTGCTGGGCGATCTGCGCGAGAAGCTCCGCGATCCCGACATTCGGCGCGAGATCGGCAGCCGGCCGGTCGGCGAGGTCGTCGAGGGTATCTGCCGCGATCTCGGCATGCCCGTGCCCTGGAGCCTCTGGCGCGAGACCTCCTGGTTCGCCCGCGAAGGCTGGGAGATCGACGAGGAAGACGAGCCGAGGAAGAAGGCGGATATCGTCGCGGCGCCGCCGGCACCGCAGGTGCAGAAGCTCGATCCGGCGCTCTATGAGGCGGCCATGCGCCAGAGGTACGGCGTCAATTACGAGCGGGCCATGCGCGCCGCCGCCTGGGCGAGCGAGGAGGAGCGGCGGCGGATCGCCTTCGGGCGGGGGCCGCCTCGGGGCGATACGTCCTGAGAACCGGCTCGAATGGCCTTGCGATTGACGGCTCTCCGGCCGTCCGCTACCATCGCGTCCATGACTGGCATGATGTCCATTGCCCAGGCGGCGCTGCGAATTACCCGCCCGATCCTCAGCGAGGATCGGGTCGATGATTCGCGTCTTTTTGCCGTTTCGGAGTCTTGCCATGCCTACGGACCCTCTCAGTCCTGACACCATCACTGCCTGTTTCGCCGTCCGCGCCGCGGCCGAACCCGGCATCCTCTCCCGCCTGATCGAGCTTTTCGCCAAGCGCAACCTCGTGCCCTCGGCCGTGCAGGCGCGCCTCATCGGCGCCGGGCGCGACATGCTCGCGGTCGATCTGCAGGTCGAGCGGCTTGAGCCGGGGCTGGCCGAGCTGATCGCCGAGAGCATGCGCGCGATGGTCTCGGTCGAGCGGGTGCTGCTCGCCCCGGTGCTCGCGGCCGACGCGGCCTGACATGACCCGCCTTTTTCTGTACGACACGACGCTCCGCGACGGGGCGCAGACCTGGGGCGTCGATTTCTCGCTCGCCGACAAGCGGGCGACGGCGCTGGCCTTGGACGCGCTCGGCATCGATTATGTCGAGGCCGGCTGGCCCGGCGCCAACCCGGCCGACAGCGCCTTCTTCGCCGACCTGCCCTCGCTCGCGCACGCCCGTTTCGCCGCCTTCGGCATGACCCGGCGCGCCGGCATCGGCGCCGGCCAGGATGCCGGCCTCCGCGCGGTGCTGGCGCCCGGCACGCCGGTCGTCTGCCTGGTCGGCAAGGCGTGGGATTTCCAGGTCACCGGCGCGCTCGGCACCACCTTGCCCGAGAATATCGACATGATCGGCGAGTCGATCGCGCATGCGGTCGCATCCGGGCGCGAGGCGATCTTCGATGCCGAGCATTTCTTCGACGGCTACAAGGCGAACCCCGGCTACGCGCTCGATTGCCTGAAAGCGGCGTTCGAGGCCGGCGCCCGCTGGCTGGTGCTGTGCGACACCAATGGCGGCACGCTGCCGCACGAAATCGAGCGGATCGTCGGCGCCGTCGCCGAGACCGTGCCGGGCGACCGGCTCGGCATCCATTGCCATGACGATACCGGCAATGCCGTCGCCAATTCGCTGGCGGCGGTGCGCGCCGGGGCGCGGCAGATCCAGGGCACGCTCAACGGCCTGGGCGAGCGTTGCGGCAATGCCGATCTCGTCAGCCTGATCCCGACCTTGATGCTGAAGCTCGGTCATGAACTGGGCGTGACCGAGGCGGGATTGCGCAACCTGACCAAGCTGTCGCGCCTCGCCGACGAGCGCCTCAACCGCCTGCCCGATCCGCGCGCGCCCTATGTCGGCGAGCGCGCTTTCGCGCACAAGGGCGGGCTCCACGCCTCGGCCGTCGCCAAGGACAGCCGCAGCTACGAGCATGTGGCGCCGGAGGCGGTCGGCAATGTCCGGCACATCCTGGTCTCGGACCAGGCCGGGCGCGCCAATATCCTGGGTCAGCTCGCCGAATTCGGCATCCCGCTCGACGCCGGCGATCCGCGCGTCGGCGCGCTGGTCGATCTGGTCAAGGAGCGCGAGGCCGCCGGCTATGCCTATGACGGCGCCGGCGCCAGCTTCGAGCTGCTGGCGCGCCGCCGGCTCGGCCTGATCGGGCGCGATTTCTTCCGGCTGATGCGGTTCCGCGTCGTCGACGAGCGCGTGCGCAACGCCGAGGGCGGCATCGAGACCCTGTCGGAGGCGAGCGTCGAGCTGGAGGTCGAGGGCAAGCCGCTGATGGTGGTGGCGCGCGGCAACGGCCCGGTCGACGCGCTCGACACGGCGCTCCGCCGCGCGCTGGAGCCCGCCTACCCGGCGCTCCACGGCGTGCGCCTCACCGACTACAAGGTGCGCATCCTGACGCCGGAGGAGGGCACGCGCGCGGTCACGCGGGTGATGATCGAGAGCAAGGACCCCGACGCGCATCGCTGGTGCACGGTCGGCGTCGCGGAGAACGTCATCGAAGCCTCGTACCAGGCACTGGAGGATAGTCTGGTCTACCGGCTGATGCGGGGTTAGGCGGCGCTCCATGCCGTTTGATCGATCATTGGAAGAAGATCAAGCCGTAATCGCCGATCTCCTCGAAACCCAGCGCCCTATAGGCGCGCTGGGCCGGGATATTGTCGTCGCCGGTGAAGAGGATGGCGCTGCGAGCGCCCTCCGCGCGGGCGATCTGGAGCGCGCCGGCGACCACGCGGCGGGCATGGCCGCGGCAGCGCAGCGGCGGCGGGGTCCAGACGGCGCCGACCTGCACCATGTCGGGGATGGCGGCGTTGAAGGTGCAGGAGGCGATCGGCGTCCCGTCCCGCTCCAGGATGAATTGCCTGCCCTCCGCGATCATCAGCCCGACGTTGGTCCGGTTCGCCGCGCGCGTCCGGTCGTCGTCCGCCTCGTCGAGCGCCTCGATGCCGTAGGCGGCGGTCCAGTCGAGCAGCCGGTCGAGATCGGCCGGCCCGGCGCGGCGGCAGGCGCTGCCATTGAGCGCGGCCGGAAGCCGCAGGGCGGCGAGATCGAGGGCGAACAGCATGTCGCGCAGATCGGCCCGGAGCGCACGGTCCGGCGCCAGCGCCGCGCGCACGGCCGTGCATTGCGCCCAGGGGCCGATCAGCCCCGCAAGATTCCGGCCTTCGCGCAAGGCGGCGGCGGCGATCTCGACCGTCGCTTCCGGCGCCTGCAGCAGCAGGTTGCCGTTCCAGAAATGGCTGGCGAGGCCGATGATCTCGCCATGGCGCCGGCCCGCCGCCCAATGGCCGCGATAGGCCGTCTCGCCGTCCTCCAGGCCGGAGCGGGCGAGGTTGGAGCGCAGGAACAATGAGCTTTCGGCGTGACGGGCGAGGAAGCGCTCGACCGCTTCCTCGTCGCCCGGTCCCAGCCGCCGGATCTCGATGCCGGTCATCCGGGCATCCGGCGCGGGCCATCGAGGACAGCCGGGTTGAGCACCCTGACAGGGGCGCCGTCGAGCCAGGCCAGCACGTCCTCGACCGTGTCGCCGTAGAAGACCGCGTAGCTCTCACGGCTGACGAAGCCCAGATGCGGCGACAGCACGGTGTTGGGCAGGCTGCGCAGCGGATGGTCGGACGGCAGCGGCTCGCGGTCATAGACATCGAGCCCGGCTCCGGCGATCCTGCCTTCGCGGAGGGCGGCGACAAGGGCGGCCTCCTCGACGATCGGCCCGCGCGAGGTGTTGATCAGATAGGCCGACTTCTTCATCAGCCCCAGCTCGCGGGCGCCGACCAGGCCGCGCGAGCGGTCGGACAGGACCAGATGGATGCTCAGCACGTCGGCGCTCCGGAACAGCGCGTCCTTTTCGACCCGGCGGAATCCTGCCGCCTCGGCCTTTTCCGCGGTCAAATTCTCGCTCCAGGCAATCGTCTCCATGCCGAAGGCGCGGCCGATCGCGCCCACCCGGCTGCCGAGCTTGCCGGCGCCGAGCAGCCCCAGCACCTTGCCGTGGAGCGTGGTGCCGATGGTGGTCTGCCAGCCGCCCTTGCGCATGGCGGCATCCTCGAACGCCAGATGCCGGACGGTCGCCAGCACCAGCGCCCAGGCCAGCTCGACCGTCGCATGCTCGCCGCCGCCGCCGCCGGTATGGCTGATGGTGATGCCGTGCTCGGTCGCCGCCGCCGCGTCGAGCGACGGGCTGCGCCCGCCGGTGAGGGTGATGAGCTTGAGCTTGGGCAAGGCCTCGATGAGGGCGCGCGGAAAGGGCGTGCGCTCGCGCATCAAGCAGACGATGTCGAACGGCGCCAGCGCCTGCTGAGCCTCCTCCAGCGAGCCGAAGGCGCGGTCGAAGACGGTGATCTCGGCGCGCTCGCTGAGCTTGGACCAGTCGGCCGCGTCGAGCGCCGCGCGCTGGTAATCGTCCAGAATGGCGAGCTTAAGCATCTTGCGGCACCGGGCGGGGACGGCCCGCCTCGTCGATCGCGACAAAGGTGAAGATGGCTTGGGTCACGCGTACGCTCTCCTCTGTTTCACGCGGCCGGCGCCAGGCCTCGACCGCAATTTTCATCGAGGTCCGGCCGACCGAGGCGATCCGGGCATAAAGGCTCACCTCGTCGCCGACATGGACCGGCGACAGGAACGACATGCCGTCGACCGAGACGGTGGCGCAGCGCCCGCGCGAGCGGCGCGCGGCGGCGTTGCCGGCGGCCAGGTCCATCTGCGCCATCAGCCAGCCGCCGAAGATGTCGCCCGACGGGTTGGTATCGGCCGGCATGGCGATGGCCCGGATCATCGGCATCTCGGGCGGCAGGGCGGCATGGTCCATAAGGCGCGTCTCCTTCTACGAGCCGGCAGCCTCGCTTGGCCGGGGTCCGAAGGCAAGAGCTCAACCCGCGCCGAGATAGGCCGCGATGACACGCGGGTCTCGCGCGATCTCGGCGGCCGGGCCGGACAGCGCGATGCGGCCGTTCTCCAGCACATAGGCCCGGTCGGCGACCTCGAGCGCGGTGCCGGCATTCTGCTCGATCAGCAGGATGGTGCGGCCTTGTTGCCGGAGCCGGGCGATGATGGCGAAGATCTCGTCGACCAGCAGCGGCGCCAGCCCCATCGAAGGCTCGTCGAGCAGCAGCAGGCGCGGATCGGCCATGAGCGCCCGGCCGATCGCCAGCATCTGCTGCTCGCCGCCCGACATAAGCCCGGCCGGCTGGTCGAGCCGCTCGGCCAGGCGCGGAAAAAGGTCGAGCACCCCGGCGCGCCGCCGCGCGATCTCGGCCTTGCTCGGCACGAGGTAGGCGCCCATGCGCAGATTGTCGGCGACCGAGAGGCCGGCGAAGAGCTGGCGTCCTTCCGGCACCTGGACGATGCCGCGGCGGGCGATGCGGTGCGGCCGGTCGCCGGCGATCTCGCGGCTCTCGAACCGGATCGAGCCCGCGACCGGCATCAGGCCCGACAGGCCGCGCAGGATGGTGGTCTTGCCGGCGCCGTTGGCACCGATCAGCGCCGCGATCGTGCCCGTCTCGACATCGAGATCGACGCCATGGACGGCGGTGATGGCGCCGTAGCGCAGCGTGAGGCCGCGCACCTTGAGCAGCGCCTCGCTCACGACGCCAGCCCCCGCGCCAGCTTGGCGCCGAGATACGCCTCGATCACCGCCGGATCGCTGCGGATCTGGGCGGGCGTGCCCTCGGCGATCTTGCGGCCGAAATTGAGCACGGTGATCCGGTCGCAGAGCCGCATCACCAGACGCATGTCGTGCTCGACCACCAGCAGCGTGACACCCAGCCGGCGCAGGAGATCGACCAGCGCATGGGTCTCGGAGGGGTTCATGCCTGCCGCCGGCTCGTCGAGCATGAGCAGCTTCGGCTCGGCCGCCATGGCGCGGGCGATCTCCAGCCGCCGCTGGTCGCCATAGGAGAGTCCGCCCGCCCGCTGCTGCGCCGCACCGGCGAGCCCGACCAGATCGAGCAACGCCATGCCGCGCTCCCCTGCCGCGCGCGCCGGCAGGCGGCGGCTATGGAAGCCGGTCAGGACGTTCTCGAACACGGTCATCTCGGCGAAGAGCCGGATATTCTGGAAGGTGCGGGCGAGGCCGGCGCGTGTGCGCCGCCAGCTCGGCAATCCGTCGAGCGCGGCGCCGTCGAGCCGCACCCGGCCGGCATCGGGCGGGGTCAGGCCGGAGAGCAGGTTGAACAAGGTGGTCTTGCCGGCGCCGTTCGGCCCGATCAGCCCGTGCACCTGGCCGCTTTCGACGGTGAGATCGACGGCATCGACGGCGAGGAGGCCACGGAAGCGCCGGCTCAGGCCCTCGACGACCAGCAGATCGCCGCTCATCCGGTGCGCCCGATCCGCCAGGCGAGCAGGCCGCGCGGCATGAACAGCACGGCGAGCACGATGATGAGGCCGTTCACGACCAGCCGGAAATCATGGAGCGGCCGCAGCAGCTCGGGCAAAAGGGTCAGGATCACGGCGCCCAGCACCGGCCCGAAGGGCGAGCCGATGCCGCCCAGGAGCGCGAAGCTCAGGATCGTCACGGCCTGGTCGAAGCCGTAATCATTAGGCCCGATGAAGGAGGAGACATGGGCGTTCAGCGCGCCCGCCAGCCCCGCCAGCATGGCCGAGACCACAAGCATGGCGAGCTTGCAGGCGGGCAGGTCGATGCCCATCACCCCGGCCGCGACCTCGTCCTGCCGCATCGCCTCCAGCGCCCGGCCGAGGCGCGAGCGGGCCATGAGCGTGAAGCCCGCGAGTGCCAGGATGAGCGCGCCATAGATCAGGCCGAGCCCGGCCTTCTCCGGGATGCCGGACAGGCCGAGCGCGCCGCCGGTGATCTCGGCATTGACGAAGACGGAGCGCAGCACCTCGCCGAGCCCGATGGTCGCGAGCGCCAGATAGACGCCCGACAGCTTGAGCGTCGGCGTGAAGATCACCAGGGCGGCCAGCGCCGGGATCGCCATCGCCGCCAGCAGCACGAGCGGAAAGGGCAGGTCGAGCTTCACGGTCAGGAGCGCCGAGCTGTAGGCGCCGAGGCCCATGAACGCCGCCTGGGCGAGCGAGAGCTGGCCTGCCGCCAGCACCGCATACATGCTGAGCGCCAACAGGCCGTTCACGCCCACGGCGTAGATGAGGCTCTGATAGCTCCAGAAGAAATCGTCGAGCATGTCAGGCCCGGCGAGCCGCAGCGCGGCCGAGCAGCCCGACCGGGCGCAGCCACAAGGTCAGCACCAGCAGGAGGAAGCCGACCGCATCCTTGAGCGAGGAGGCGAGATAGCCGGCGGTCAAGGCCTCCAGGAGCCCGACCATGAGGCCGGCGAGCAGTGCCCCACGAATGTCGCCGAGCCCGCCGATGATGATCACGGCGAAGCCCTTGAGCATCATGGCCTCGCCCATATAGGGCTCGATCGCGTTGAATTCGAGGCCGATGAGCACGCCGGCGGTGCCACCGAGCGCGCCCGAGATGAAGGAGACCAGCCGCACCAGCCCGTCGGCATCGACGCCCGTGAGCTGCGCCGCCTCGCCATTCTCCGACAGCGCACGGAGCGCCAGGCCGAAGCGCGTCCGCTCGATCAGCAGCACCAATGCTGCGACGAGGGCGAAGGCGACGCCGATCACCAGCAGCTGGCCGCCGGACAGGCGCAGCCCGCCGATCTCGACGGCACCGCCGAAGAGCGCCGGGGGAAAGCGCCGGATCTCGGTGCCGAACCAGGCCGTCATCAGTGCGTAGAGCAGCAATGTCGCCCCCAGCGTCACCATCAGCGAGGCAAGCTCGGGGCCGCGCACGCGCCGGAGCCGGGTCAGCAGCAGCCCGTCCAGCACGATCGCGATCGCCCCCGAACCGAGTGCCGCCAGCGGCAGCACCAGCCAGATCGAGCCCACGGTCTTCGCCAGATAGAGCGCCAGGAACGCCCCGGCCGAGAAGTAAAAGCCGTAGGTCAGGTTGATGACCCGCAGCACGCCGAACATCAGCGTGAAACCCAGCGCGAACAGTGCGTAAGTGGCGCCGGCGGTAACGCCGTTCAGGAGCTGCTGGCCGAGCATCAGGGCAGGATCTGGAACTTGCCGTCGCGCATCTCGAGCACGACGACGCCAGAATTGTCGGCCGGGCTGCGCATCTCGGTGAAGGAGAAGGGGCCCATGACGCCGGTATATTTGACGGTGGCGAGCGCGGCCTTGATCTTCTCCGGCTCGGCGGCACCGGCCTGGTCGAGCGCCTGCGCCACGATGTGCACGGCGTCGAAGGCCTGGGCCGCGAACTGGTCGGGATCGCTGCCGTACTTGGCCCGGTAGTCGGCGACGAACTTCTTGTTGGCGGCATCGTCCTTGGCGATGAACCAGGGGCTGCCGACCAGCGTGCCGTCGGCGGCGGATCCCGCGATCTCGCCGAGCTTGGGCGAGTTGAAGCCGTTGCCGCCGATGAAGCGCATCTCGGGCGGGAAGCCCAGCGCGCGCGCCTCGAGCAGGATGCCCGACGCCGCCTCGACCAGGGCCGAGACGACGACCGCGTCGGGGTTGAGGCTCTTGATCTTGGTGAGCTGCGCCGAGAAGTCCGTGTCCTTGGCGCCGAAGCTCTCGGTCGCGACCGTCTCGATGCCGAGCTTGGCCAGCGACTCGCGCATCACGTCATAGGCGAACTTGGTGAAGGCGTCGTCATTGCCGTAGAGGACGGCCACCTTCTTGATGCCGAGCTTGCGTTGGGCCGTGGCAAGGGTAACCGGTACGACATCGGCCTCGGGCAGCGAGGTGCGGAAGACATAGGGGCCGATCTCGGTGATGCCGTTCACCGTGTTCGAGGTGGCGAGGATCGGGATATGCCGCTCGTTGGCGACCGGGCCGATCGCGAACATCTCGCCCGAGAGGGTCGGGCCCAGGATCATCGGCACCTTGTCGCGCCCGATCAGCTTGCGCACGGCGTTGATGGCCTGGTCCTTGTTGCCGGCGGAATCCTCGTACTCGATCGCCAGCGGCCGGCCCTTCAGCACGCCGCCCGCGGCGTTGATATCGGCGAGCGCCAGATCGAAGCCGTTCTTGATCGCGAGCCCGTAGCGGCTGACCGGTCCGGTCAGCACCTCGACCGCTCCCAGCGTGACCGGCTCGGCCGCGCCGGCCCGGCCGGCGGCGAGACCGCAGGTCATCAGGGCGAGGAGGGCAAGCGTCCGCGTCTTCATGAATTCTTCCTTTGCCGTGAGGAGAGGGGATCTATTCCGACATCGCTTCCATGGTCCAGCCCGTCGCCGCGACATCATCGCGGTTCGCAACACTGCCGACGATACGGTCGATGCGCGCATCGTCGCGCATGGGCAGGTGATATCGCAGACCGATTTCGGTTTGCGAGGGGTCGGCGAGCCGGCTGGTCGTGACATTGTTCAGCACCAGCTTGCCTTTTCCGGCCGGTTCGGTCAGCGCCGCCCTGACATCCGCCTCGACCGATGTGGCGCAGTGGATCGTGACGACATAGATGCAATCCGACATCACGTCGCGGCGCGGCAGCCGGTTGATCAGTTGAGTCAACGGATTCATGCCCAGATTGATCATGAGAATGAGGGCGGTGATGAAGCATGCGAGGACGGTTTGACCGCTGCCGGCGACGATGCCGACCGCGGCCGAGCACCATAGTGTCGCGGCCGTATTGAGGCCGCGCACGTTCAGTCCTTCGCGCAGGATGACGCCGGCGCCGAGAAAGCCGATGCCCGAGACGATCTGTGCCGCGATCCGGGCGGCGGCGTCGGGCGTCCCGGTGACCGGCGCCCAGACCACGAAGCTGGCGGCGCCGATCGCGACCAGCGCATTGGTCTTGAGCCCGGCGGTGCGGTGACGCCATTGCCGCTCGGCCCCGATCAGCACACCCAGCACGAAGGCGACCAGCAGATGAGGCATGCTGGCCAGGACCGTTTCCAGGGTCACTTCTTCCGTTCCCTCCGCATGTGCGCGCCCGCCGGCCAGGAGCATAGCGAATTGAGCGCGATACCCAAGGCGATTGCGGCTGTAAACATATGCACAAGACAGCGATGCAGACTTCAGGTCGATTCGACCTAAAGTCATCGCGGTCTAGCGCCGGTTCCTACCATAGGCGCTTCTTCAGGGAGGAGATTTCAAGGTGACATTCAATCTTGCCGGCAAGAAAGCCCTCATCACGGCCGCGGCCCAAGGGATCGGGCGGGCGACGGCGCTCGCCTTCGCCCGCGCCGGCGCCACCGTCACGGCGACCGACATCAACGGCGCGAAGCTGGAGGAGCTGGCCGGCGAGCCCGGTCTCTCGACTCGACTGCTCGACGTACGCGATCCCGATGCGATCACAGCCCTCTCGGCCGAGCTCGGGGCGATCGACGTGCTGTTCAACGCCGCAGGCTTCGTCCATCACGGCTCGATCCTCGACTGCAGCGAGGCGGATTGGGATTTCTCGTTCGATCTCAACGTCAAGAGCATGCACCGGATGATCCGCGCCTTCCTGCCGGCGATGCTGGCGAATGGCGGCGGCTCGATCATCAATATCTCGTCGGTCGTCTCCTCCTTGCGCGGCTTCGCCAACCGCTACGCCTACGGCTCGACCAAGGCAGCGGTGATCGGTCTCACCAAATCGGTGGCGGCGGATTTCATCCGCCAGGGCATACGCTGCAACGCCATCTGTCCGGGCACGATCCAGACGCCGTCGCTCGACGACCGGATCGCCGCCTTCGACGATCCGGTCAAGGCCCGCGCCGCCTTCATCGAGCGCCAGCCCATGGGCCGGCTCGGCACGGCCGAGGAGATCGCTGCCGCGGCGCTCTACCTCGCCAGCGACGAGGCGTCGTTCACGACCGGCCTGATCATGTCGGTGGATGGGGGATTTACGCTGTAGCCGCCTGCAGCAGCCTGACGCGTTCCTTCAGCGTCTCGAAGGCACGGTCGCGGATGCCGAGGGCCGCGAGCGCCTCCGCGGTCTTGAACACGTAGTCGGAGCAGGGGCCGAGCCAGCCGCAGGCGCCGGCGATGACCTCGGCCGCCTTCTCGTCGTCGAGCGGCCCCGTATAGCGCGGATGGGCGTGGTTGATGGTGAAAGCGATGGCCGGCACCTTCCGGCCATCCTCCAGATGCGCCGCGACCCAGCGCGGGCGATAGGCACCGCTCATCATCTCCCGGCGCCAGATGATGGCGAGCTCGTGCCGCGCGTCCATCGCCTCGGTCCGGAAGGCCACGCCCTGGCAGGAACCGCCGCGGTCGAGGCCGAGCGTCAAGCCCGGCTTCTCCGGCGTGCCCCGGCTGGTCGGGGTCCATAGGCAGAAGCGGCGGTGCCAGCCATGGATGCGTCCGCGCTGTGTCTCGACATGGGTGAAGGCTGGGTTCCAGATCAGCGAGCCATAGCCGAAGACCCAAATATCGCCGTCGCCGGCTCCGGCCGGATGGGTGGCCAGGACATGGTCGAGCGAGGCGGCCAGTTCCTCGTCACTCAGCATGACGACATCGCCGAGACCGGCGACGGCACGCCGGATCATCCCCGAAAGGATGTTCTCGCGCGTCAGCTCCAAAGGTGCTTGCGGCTTGTCGGACACGTCCATCGGCCTTCGGCGGATTGTTGCAGCGCGATGAAGCCTAACCGGTCGAGGCCGGCTAGGCGAGTGCCCTAATAGGTTCTCAGGGCTGCGCCGGTGCGATCGCGGCGTGATGACGGTGCAGCGTCTCTGCCAGGTCGCCGCGCGGCGCCACCACGACCCGCTCGAGCCCGAGCCAGCCCGCCATATGCTGCAGCTCGGCCAGCAACTCGCCCGCGACAGTGTTGGCGTCGATGCCGGGCTCGCTGTAGGTCGCCATCACCTTCAAGGTGCCGGTGGCGCGGTCGGCCTTGAGATCGACACGGCCGACCAGGGTTTCGCCGAGCAGGAAGGGCAGCACGTAATAGCCATGGAGCCGCTTGGCCTCGGGCGTGTAGATCTCGATCCGGTAGCGGAAGTTCCACATCCGCTCGGTCCGCGTCCGTTCAAAGATCAGCGGATCGAAGGGCGAGAGCAGCGCGCGCGCCCGCACCTTGCGCGGCAGCTTGGCATCGGGATGGAGATAGGCTGGCTGGCTCCAGCCCCTGACCGCGACGGGAAGGAGCGCGCCGGCCTCGACCAGCTCGGCCACGCGCGGCTTCGAATCCTCGGGCTTCAAGCGGAAATAATCCCGGAGATCGGGCTCGGTCGCCACACCCAGGGCGCGGGCGGCGATCATCAGCAATTGCCGCTGGGCCTCGGCCCGCTCCGGGACCGGGGCGGTGAGCGCCGATTTCGGCAGCACGCGCTCGGTCAGATCGTAGACGCGTTCGAAATTGCGCCTGGTCGCGGTCGTGACCCGGCCCGACCAGAACAGGTATTCCAATGCGCGCTTGCCGTCGCTCCAACCCCACCAGGAGCCTTTGCCGCCGCCGCCCTCTTCCAGATCCGAAGCGGAGATCGGGCCTTTCGCCCGCACCTCGTCCAGGATGCGCTCGACATACTCGGCCTGCTCGCGTTGAGCGCGGGCGATGCCGCCCCACATATTTTCCATCCGCTCCGCATCCGCCATACGCCAGCGCAGCAGCGGATAGAGCTCGATCGGCAGGAGCGAGGCCTCGTGCCCCCAATATTCGAACAGATGTCGGCGCTTGCCGTCATAAGCGGCCTTGTCGATGAGGCCGACATCATAGGTGCCGAGGCGCGAGAAGGCCGGCATGAAATGGGCGCGGACCAGGACATTGACCGAGTCGATCTGCAGCAGGCCGAGCCGACGGGTCAGCCGCTTCAGATTGGGGCCGCTCGGGGCTTCCGGCCGCTGCTCGGCGAAGCCTTGCGCGGCCAGAGCCACGCGTCGCGCCTCTCCGGCCGAAAGCTTTTCACGCGCCACCATTCAAATGTCCGTCACTCGCCGTGGCGCCATAAGCCCGATTAGTACATATGCTGTCCGCCATTGATCGACAGAGTCGAGCCGGTGATGAAGCCCGCATCCTCGCCGACCAGGAACAGCACGCCGCGCGCGATCTCCTCGGCGTGGCCCAGCCGGCCGACCGGGATCTTGGCGATGATCTTCTCCAGCACATTGGGCGGCACGGCGCGGACCATCTCGGTATCGATATAGCCGGGGGCGATGGCATTGACGGTGATGCCCTTGGCCGCACCCTCCTGCGCCAGCGCCTTGGTGAAGCCGTGCATGCCCGATTTGGCGGCGGCGTAGTTGACCTGGCCGTACTGGCCGGCCTGGCCGTTGATCGAGCCGATATTGACGATGCGGCCGAAATTCCGCTCGCGCATACCTTCGATCACGGCGCGCGCCAGATTGAAGCAGGAGGTCAGGTTGGTGTCGATCACCTCCTGCCACTGCTCCGAGGACATGCGGTGGATGGTGGTGTCGCGCGTGATGCCGGCATTGTTGACCAGAATATCGACCGGCCCCAGCTCGTCGGCGATCTGCTTCGCCCCGTCGCGGCAGGCATCGAATTTCGAGACATCGAATTTGTAGGACTGGATGCCGGTCTCCGCGGTGAAGCGGCGCGCGACCTCCTCGTTGCCGACATAATTCGCCGCCACCTTGTGGCCGGCATCCCGCAAGGCAATGGAAATCGCGGCGCCGATGCCGCGGGTCCCGCCAGTCACGATCGCAACGCGTCCTGCCATCTCACCGTCTCCCTTGGCTTTTCTATGCTCTCCCTCGACCGTCCTGCAACGGCCGAGGGGGCGTTCTGAACCCGATCTTAATCGCGCTGCACGCAAAGGGCGATGCCCATGCCGCCGCCTATACATAAAGTCGCAAGGCCCTTCTTGGCGTCGCGCTTCTGCATCTCGTGCAGCAGCGTCACCAGCACGCGCGCCCCCGAGGCGCCGATCGGATGGCCGAGTGCGATGGCGCCGCCATTGACGTTGACCCTGCCCGAATCCCAGCCGAGTTCCTTGTTGACGGCGCAAGCTTGCGCCGCGAAGGCCTCGTTGGCCTCGATCAGGTCGAGCTGATCGGCGGACCAGCCTGCCTTCTTCAAAGCGGCGCGGCTGGCAGGGATCGGCCCCGTGCCCATGACCGCCGGATCGACTCCGGCCGTGGCCCAGGAGACGATCCGGGCGAGCGGCTTGACGCCGCGCTTGGCGGCATCGTCGGCGCTCATGAGCACCAGGGCGGCGGCACCGTCATTGAGGCCGGAGGCATTGCCGGCCGTGACCGTGCCGGTCTTGGAGAAGGCCGGGCGCAGCTTGGTCAGCGCCTCGATCGTGGTGCCGCTGCGCGGGTGCTCGTCGGTGTCGAACACCACCTCGCCCTTGCGAGTCGTCATCATGACCGGGACGATCTCGTCCTTGAAGCGGCCCGCCTCGATCGCGGCGATCGCCTTGGCCTGCGAGGATTGGGCGAACGCATCCTGCTGCTCGCGGGTGATCTGCCAGCGCTCGGCGACGTTCTCGGCGGTGATGCCCATGTGATAATCGTTGAAGGCGTCCCAGAGACCATCCTTGATCATGGTGTCGATGAGCGTGCCGTCGCCCATGCGGACGCCGTTCCTGAGCTGGATGGCATGGGCCGACTGGCTCATGCTCTCCTGGCCGCCGGCGACGACGATCCGGCTGTCGCCGGTCTTGATCGCCTGATAGCCCATGGCGACGGCGCGCAGGCCCGAGCCGCAGACCTGGTTGAGGCCGTAGGCGGTGGTCTCGACCGGCAGGCCGGCATTGATCGAGGCCTGACGGGCGGGGTTCATGCCGGCGGCGGCGGCCAGCACCTGGCCCAGGATGACCTCGGAAACCTCGGCGGCGTCGACATTGGCGCGGGCCAGGACCTCGCGAATGACCGCGGCGCCGAGCGCCTGGGCCGGGAGCGAGGAGAGCGAGCCGTTGAAGGAACCGATCGCCGTGCGGGCGGCCCCCGCGATCACGACATCCGACATAAGTGTATCCTCCGGGAAAACTTTTCTTGCCAAAAGGCGATCCGGCAGCATACCGCTCCGGCAGAAACACCGTCCAGTACTGCCTCAGTCGGCGTACTGAAGGTTCGATAGCCAATCCGCCAAAGGCGACCAGACCAGGTCGGGCGCCTGCCGGCCGACGACCAGACCAATATGGCCAAGATCGGGCTGGAGGCATTTGACCTGCGTCAAAAGGTCTGCGAGCGGCAGAGCCGAAGCGGGCGGCACCAGCCGATCCCGAGACGGGACGACGACCAGGGCGGGCCGGTCGAACCGGCGCGGATCGACCGGGTGGCCCGCGATCTTCCAGCGATTGGCGAGCGTGTCGTTGGCGCCATACCAGCCGGCGAAGCATTCGCGCGCGACCGGCAGGGCCAAGGGCACGCCGTCATTCAGCCAATCCTCGGTCGCGACGAAATTCAGCGCGTCGGCGCCGGCCGGGTCGAGCTCGGCGAAGCGGCTGAACTTGCGGATCGCCAGATGCGGGTCGGCCAGGAAGAAGAGGCCTTGCAGGATATCGGTCGGCACCTGACCGAGCGCGCCGAAACCGGTATCGACGAGATCGGCCAAGGCCGAGATCCAGCGCGCATGGCCGCCCTGGTCGCTGTGAAAGTCCCAAGGGGTCGCGAGCAGCGCCAGCCCCGCGACCTGGCGCCGCCGCCTAAGCGCCAGCGCCAGCGCCAGCAGCCCGCCCATGCAATAGCCCAGGATCGCGAGCTTGCCCGGAGCGATGGCGGTGGCCGCCTCGAAGGCCTGGTCGAGTCGCCCGGCGACATAGCCGGTGAGGTCGAGCTGACGCTCGCTCTCGCCCGGCCGGTCCCAATCGACCAGCAGCGGCCGGAGCCGCCGCGACGAGAGATAGCGCAGCAGGCTACGGCCTTCGGCCAGGTCGAGCACATAGGCGCGATTGATGAGCGAGGGCACGACCAGGACCGGCGTGCCGTCCTCGGGTCCGTAATCGAGCAGCCGGGTGGTGCCCTCCTGCCAGACCACCGGCGGCTCGGCCAGGACGCGGCGATAGGGATGGCGGCGATAGGCTTCGAGCCCGGCGGCAAAGCGGTCGGCCCGCCGGCGCAGCTCCGACTCGACCGCCTGGGCGAAATCAGGGAGAGGGGTCGCGCCGAGCTCGTGGGCGAGGGCTGCGGCGCGGTCGCCGAGGTCGCCCTTCCACGGCACCGAGCCGCTCTTCAAGAACGGCAAGGCGAGCCTGGAGCTGAACCAGGTCGATCCCGCCGCCATCAGATGCGCCGGTAGCGGGCGGGGTCCCTGGCGTGGTGTCGCTTTGGCCATGCCATCCTTCCCCGCTTTGCGCGGCAAATCTCGACCAGAGCGTCTGCCACATCGCCGCCGTCGCAGCCAGGCCGCCGCCCAAGGCCGCCATCATGCCGGCCAAGGCCTCGGTCAGCTCCGGATCGGCCGCGGCCGCGGCGACCTGGTCCTGCCAGAGCTCGACATAGCGGCGAGCGAGCGCGTCGAGATCCGGCGGCTTGGTCATGGCGTGACTATACAGCGCTCTTATCGGGTTGCAATTGCGCCTATGCTGCACAGCATCATTGTTCTATGCTGCGCAGCATCGATGCACAAAAAGATCAGGATAATCTGTCGATGAATGCCAAATCGCCGGCCGAGGCTGCTCCCGTCGTCATCAAGAAATACGCCAATAGGCGTCTCTACAATACCCAGACCTCCAGCTACGTGACGCTCGACAATCTGAGCCAGATGGTTCGGAACGGCGGCGATTTCATCGTCTACGACGCCAAGAACGGCGAAGACATCACCCGTTCGGTGCTGACCCAGATCATCGTCGAGGAAGAGCAGAAGGGCCAGAATCTCCTGCCCATCAGCTTCCTGCGCCAGCTCATCGGCTTCTACGGCAACAACATGCAGTGGCTGGTGCCGCGCTACCTCGATTACGCGATGAAATCCTTCACGCACAATCAGGATCAGCTCAGCAAGAACGTCGGCGCCTCGCTCGGCGGCATCTTCCCGTTCGGCCCGCTCGAGGAGATGGGCAAGCAGAACATGGCGCTGTTCGAGAAGGCCATGAAGATGTTCTCGCCCTTCGGCCCCGAAGGCGCCGAGGGTGCCGTCGTCGAGGTGGCCAAGGCTCCCGAGCCCCCGGCGGCGCCCGCTCAGGATCTCAACGCGCAGAGCATCCGCGAGCTGACCGAGCGGCTCAATCTTCTGCAGAACCAGCTCGACGCCATCTCCCGCGACAAGAGCGAGAAGTAGCGGCCGCCGCTACCGCTCCTCGGGCGTGTTGGCCTGGAGGAACGGCAGGACCGCCTGATTGAAGTCGCGCGGCATCACCTGCGTGAAGCAATGGCCGCCCGACGGGAACATCTTCAGCTCGGCATTGGGAATGGCGCGGGCCAGCGCCTCGCTGTAATAGGCCGGCGTGACATTGTCGTCGGCCGCGCCCACGACCAGGGTCGGCGCCTTGATCTTGCCGAGGTCCGCGGTTCGATCGAAGGCCATCACCGCCTCGATCCGGCTGACCATGATCTCGGGCGGCGCGAAGCTGGCGACGAGCTGCGCTTCCTGGCCGCGCAGCTTTTCATTGTTCTCGGCGATCCAGGCGTGCGGATAGAGCATCAGGCTGGCGTTCTGGATATAGGCCAGCGGCCCCAGCCCCTGCAGGATCTCCCGCCGCATCATGAAATGGCGGCGGAAATAGGCGTCGGGCTTGGGCCAGCTCGCGGCGATCACCATGGCGCCGACGCGCTTCGGGTGCTCGATCGCCAGCACCTGGGCGATGGCGCCGCCGGTCGAGTGGCCGACGATGTGGGCCTTCTCGATCTCGAGCGCGTCCATGATGCCGATGACGTCCTCGGCCATCTTCTCGACCGTGTATTTCATCCGGACATGGTCGCTCTGACCGACGCCGCGATGATCGTGCGTCACCACCGAAAAATGCTTGGCGAAGGCCTTTAGCTGGTCCTGCCAATAACTTGCGAGACCGCCAAGCCCCGAGACGAGCATGACCGGATATCCGTCGCCATGACGCTCGACATAGAGGCTGCAATCGCCGACCGACATGCGTGGCATGATGCTTTCAGGCCCCTCCCAGATGAGTTGTTGGGAGCTATCATCCGGCCTCATCAGTGTCAAACCATCACACGTCCCAGCTCGCTCCCGCCACTGCAACACGGCCATGCGCCGATGTAGAAGCTGTCATGGAAGGGAACCCCGGAGTTGAGAAACGTGTTGGCTCGGGAGTACCTACTGCTCTCGAGGATGATGTCATGAAGCGAACCACCAGCCGAACCCAGGATATCGACCGCCATGTGGGGGCGCGTATTCGCGAACGACGCATCATGCTCGGGCTGACGCAGCAGCAGCTCGCGGACCTGATTGGCGTGACCTATCAGCAGGCGCACAAGTATGAGAGAGGCATCAATCGGATATCGGCCGGCCGCCTGTTCGAGATCGCCCGTGTGCTCACCGTGCCGGTCAGCGAGTTCTTCGACGGGCTGGAAGCGGGCGAGACCGAGCGCTCGAATACGCCGCGCGAGCGCATGTGCCTCGAGCTGGCGCGCAACTTCTCCCAGATCGAGAATGAGCGCCATCAGGAGGCGCTGAGTCAGCTCGCCCGCGCCTTGGCCGTCCAGCACTGACGGCCCGGCGCTGACGGCCGGCAAAGCCGGCCGCTTTCAGGCACCGGATCGGTCGATCCGGTCGGCCTGGCGCTAAACGAGCGGGCCGCGCCGGCGAGAGAGGCCGGTGACCAAGGTCAGCAGGAACATGACCAGGAAGACGAAGAACAGGATCTGGGCGATGCCCGAGGCCGCGGCGGCGACACCGCCAAAGCCCAGGAAGCCCGCGAGTAACGCGATGATGAAGAAGATGGCTGCCCAGTAAAGCATTTGCTGATTCTCCCGTCTACGGCACGGCCGGTCGGCGCGATGCCTGTCACGAGAGAAACACGACGCGGCCCGCCGGGTTCCGGCAGGCCTGTTTTAAGATCCCGGGGTGTTGCTAGCGGGTCGGAACCGGCTTCTCGCCGCGATAATCGTAGAAACCGCGGGAGGTTTTCTTGCCGAGCCAGCCGGCTTCGACATATTTGACGAGCAGCGGGCAGGGGCGGTACTTCGAATCGGCGAGCCCTTCATAGAGCACCTGCATGATCGAGAGGCAGGTGTCGAGCCCGATGAAATCCGCCAGTTCCAGCGGCCCCATCGGATGGTTGGCGCCGAGCTTCATCGCGATATCGATGGCCTCGACCGTGCCGACGCCCTCATAGAGCGTATAGATCGCCTCGTTGATCATCGGCAGCAGGATGCGATTGACGATGAAGGCCGGGAAATCCTCCGTCGCCACCGGGATCTTGCCGAGATGGAGCGCCATCTCGCGGATCGCCTGGAAGGTATCTTCCTCGGTGGTGATGCCGCGGATCAGCTCGACCAGGGTCATCACCGGCACCGGGTTCATGAAATGCATGCCGATGAACTTGCCGGGCCGGTCGGTCGCCGCGGCGAGCCGGGTGATCGAGATCGAAGAGGTGTTGCTGGCGATGATCGCATTCGGATTGAGATGCGGCAGCAGCAGCTTGTAGATCTCGCGCTTGATCGCTTCCTTCTCGGTCGCGGCCTCGATCACCACGTCACAATCGACGAACGGGGCGTAGTCCGTGTTGGTACTGATCCGGGCGAGCGCTTCGGCCCGCCCGATCTCGTCCAGCTTGCCGCGCGCGACCTGCCGTCCAAGGCTGGCCGAGATATTCTCGATCGCCCGGCCGAGCGCATCGGGGCTGATGTCGCTCAGGCGAACATCGTAGCCGGCGCGGGCGCAGACCTGGGCGATGCCGGAGCCCATCTGGCCGGCTCCGATGATGCCGATGCGCGCGATCATGATCTTCTCAAATCATCCTTTGACCTTGTCGAGCTCGTCGGAGAGCTCGGGAACGAGCTTGAACAGATCGCCCACCACGCCGTAATCGGCGATCTGGAAGATCGGCGCTTCCTCATCCTTGTTGATGGCGACGATGACCTTGGAATCCTTCATCCCGGCCAGATGCTGAATGGCGCCCGAGATGCCGACGGCGATATAGAGCTCCGGCGCCACGATCTTGCCGGTCTGGCCGACTTGGTAGTCGTTGGGCACGAAACCGGCATCGACGGCCGCGCGCGAGGCGCCGACGGCGGCGCCCAGCTTGTCGGCGACCTTTTCCAGGAGATGGAAATTGTCGCCCGACTGCATGCCGCGCCCGCCCGAGATGACGACGCGGGCCGCGGTCAGCTCCGGCCGCTCCGATTTCGACAGTTCCGCGCCGACGAAGCTCGACAGATCCTGCGCCGGCCCGGCCTCGATCGTCTCGATCGCGGCATTGCCGCCCGTGGCCGCGGCTGCGGCGAAGCCGGTGCCGCGCACGGTGATGATCTTGATCTTGTCCTTGGACTGCACGGTCGCGAGCGCGTTGCCGGCATAGATCGGCCGCACGAACGTGTCGGGCGAGACCACGGCGGAGATTTCCGAGATCTGCGCCACATCGAGCGTGGCGGCAACGCGCGGCATGAAATTCTTGCCGCTGGTCGTGGCCGGCGACAGGACATGGCTGTAGTTCGCCGCGAGCTTGGTGACCAGCGGGGCGATCGCCTCGGCGATCGGGTGCTCGTAGGCGGGCGCATCGGCCAGCAGCACCTTGGCGACGCCTGCAACCTTGGCAGCGGCTTCGGCGGCGGGGCGGGCATTGTGGCCGGCGATCAGGATATGGACATCGCCGCCGATCGCGACCGCGGCGGTAACCGCATTCAGCGTCGCCGCCTTCAGTTCCGAGTTCGAATGCTCGGCTACGACCAGGATAGCCATCAGATGACCCTCGCCTCGTTCTTCAGCTTGTCGACCAGCTCGGCAATCGAGCCCACCTTCTTGCCGCCCTGGCGCTTCGGCGGCTCCTCGACCTTGAGCGTCACCAGGCGCGGCGCCACGTCGACGCCGAGATCCTGCGGCGAGGTCTGGTCGATCGGCTTCTTCTTGGCCTTCATGATGTTGGGGAGCGACGCGTAGCGCGGCTCGTTCAGGCGCAGATCGGTGGTGACGATCGCCGGGAGCTTGAGCGCCACCGTCTCGAGCCCGCCATCGACCTCGCGCGTCACCGTCAGCTTGTCGCCGTCGACCGCGACCTTGGACGCGAAGGTGCCTTGCGACCAGCCGAGCAATGCCGCCAGCATCTGGCCGGTCTGGCTCGAATCATCGTCGATCGCCTGCTTGCCGAGGATGACGAGCTGCGGCTGCTCCTTGTCGATGACCGCCTTCAGGAGCTTGGCGACGGCCAGCGGCTCCAGCTCGGCGTCAGTCAGCACATGGATGCCGCGATCGGCCCCCATGGCGAGCGCCGTGCGGATCGTCTCCTGGCATTGCTGCACGCCGAGCGATACGGCGACGATCTCGGTCGCGGTCCCCTTTTCCTTGAGGCGCACCGCCTCCTCGACCGCAATCTCGTCGAACGGGTTCATCGACATCTTGACGTTCGCGGTCTCGACGCCGGTCTTGTCGGCCTTGACGCGGACCTTGACGTTGTAATCGACCACCCGTTTCACGGCGACCAGCAGCTTCATTGGCATTTCTCCGCTCGTATTATTCTGTGCTGTGCGGCCCGCCGATGGCCGCACGCAGCTAAACCGAGGCGCGGACGATATGGGCGCCTCACCCCCCTGTCAACGATGACACCCCTCAGTGCCAGGGCCGGCCTCATCTATTGGCTCCCGGGACCCAGAGCACGTCCAAGGCACCGTCGTCATTGGCGTGCCGGCTCAGCACGAACAGGTGATCGGACAGGCGATTCAAATACTTGACCGTTTCGGGATTGACCGGCTCGGCCTCGGCCAGCGCCGTCACCAGCCGCTCGGCCCGGCGTGTCACCGTGCGGGCGAGATGCAGGGTTGCGGCGAGCGCGGTACCGCCGGGCAGCACGAAGGAGGAAAGCGGTTGAAGCTTGGCGTTCATGGCGTCGATCTCGGCCTCCAGCCGATCGGTCTGGACGGCGAGGATGCGCAGCGCCGAGCCGTGGCGTTCCTTGCCCTCGGGCGTGCACAGATCGGCGCCCAGATCGAACAGATCGTTCTGGATGCGCATCAGCATCCGGTCGATTTCCGGCTTGTCGCCGGCCTGGAGACGGCAGAGGCCGATCGTGGCATTGGCCTCGTCGACCGTGCCGTAGGCCTCGACGCGCACACTATGCTTGGCGACGCGGCTGCCGTCGCCGAGCGAGGTCTCGCCGCGATCGCCGCCGCGCGTGTAGATGCGGGTCAGTTGGACCATGTCATCGCCGGGCGAAGAGCATGAACAGCATGAACAGCATCAGCGCCGTGAATTGCAGGATGATTCGCCAGCGCATCAGTTGGTTCGACCGGCGCGGATTGCCGCCGCGAAAGAGCTGCACGATGCCCATGGCCAGCACCCCCAACGTCGCGAGCAGGGCGAGAATGATGGCGACGACGAAGACCGTATTCATGGCTACCAATATAGGCCGGGCGTTGCCGCGTTGGAACCGGCGCGATCGATGAAGTGCCCATGCCCTAGTTGCGGCCGCTCAGCAGGCCGCGCGCCACGACCTGCGCCTGGATCTCGGCAGCACCCTCGAAGATATTGAGGATGCGCGCATCGCACAGCACGCGGCTGATCGGGTATTCGAGCGCATAGCCGTTGCCGCCATGGATCTGCAGCGCATTGTCGGCATTGGCCCAGGCGACGCGGGCGGCCAGCAGCTTGGCCATGCCGGCCTCGATGTCGCAGCGCCGGTCGCTGTCCTTTTCGCGGGCGGCGAAATAGGTGAGCTGGCGGGCGATCATGATCTCGACCGCCATCCAGGCGAGCTTGCCGGCGACGCGCGGAAACTCTATGAGCGATCGGCCGAATTGCTGCCGGTCGAGCGCATAGCGCAACCCCAGCTCGAGCGCGTTCTGAGCGACGCCGACCGCACGGGCGGCGGTCTGCACGCGCGCGGACTCGAAGGTCGCCATGAGCTGCTTGAAGCCCTGGCCCTCGGCGCCGCCCAGGAGATTGGCGGCCGGCACTTCGAAACCGTCGAATCCCAACTCGAACTCCTTCATGCCGCGATAGCCCAGCACCCGGATCTCACCGCCGGTCATGCCTTCGGCGGGAAAGGGATTATCCTCGGTGCCGCGCGGCTTCTCGGCCAGCAGCATGGACAGGCCGCGATAGCCCGGCGCATTGGGATCGGTGCGGACCAGCAGCGTCATCAGGTCCGTGCGGGCGGCATGGGTGATCCAGGTCTTATTGCCGGTGACGCGATAGATATCGCCGTCGCGCACGGCCCGCGTCCTGAGCGAGCCCAGGTCGGAGCCGGTATTGGGCTCGGTGAAGACCGCCGTCGGCAGGATCTCGCCCGAAGCGAGCTTGGGCAGGTAATGATTCTTCTGCGCCTCGGTGCCGGCCATGCGGATGAGCTCGGCCGCGATCTCGGAGCGCGTGCCGAGCGAGCCCACGCCGATATAGGCGCGCGACAGCTCCTCGGAGACGAGCGCCATCGCCAGCTTGCCCATGCCGAGGCCGCCATATTCCTCGGGGATGGTCAGGCCGAACACGCCCAGCTCGGCCATCGCCTCGATGACCGCCATCGGGATGTACTCATCCTTCAGGTGCCATTCATGGGCATGGGGCTCGACCGCATCGGCGCAGAAGCGGCGGAACTGCTCGCGTACCAGCGTGAGCGTCTCGTCGAGGCCGAGCGCACCGAAATCGCCGTCGCGGATCAGGGAAGCGATCTCGAGCTTGAGCGAGGCCGCCGTGCCGGCCGCGACGAGCGCCGCGGGCAGGCCGGTGCGTAGAGGCGCGATATCCGTTTCGGACAGGCCGAAATCGGCCGGGCGCACGATCTCGACCTGGCTCAGCGGCAGCCCGCCCTGAAGCTGCGCCAGATATTCGCCGAAGGCCGAGAGCAGGATCGCCTGCTCCAAGGCACCCAACCTGTTCTCTTCGTCGAGTGCTGCCGCCCATTCGCGCATCTGGCGCAGCGCCCGGCCATAGGTCGCGGCCCAGGCCAGGCCGTGCAGCGCATATTGCTGGCGGTCGAGGGCGGCTGGATCGTCTCCCACCAGCTTCGCCACCGCTTGCCGGGCCGTTTCGACCAGACGATCCACCACATCGACCGCCGTCTCCGTGGCGGCCAACAGCTCCTGTTTTTGCATCGATCAGGCCTCGGAAACGTCGTCGAGCGTGCGCATGCCCGGCCGCTTGGCCTGGACCAGCACGGCCATGTTGCCGGGCTTGTGCTCGTTCCGCTGCATCTTGGTGTGGGCGCGCGGAATGTCGAGCCAGGAGAAGACCTCGCTCATGCAGGGATCGATCCGGCGCTCGACGACCAGCCGGTTGGCCTGGCTCGCCTGCAGCAGATTGGCGAAATGGCTGCCCTGGATGCGCTTCTGCCGCATCCAGACGAAACGCGCATCGAAGGTGATGTTGTAGCCGGTGGTACCGGCGCAGAACACGACCATGCCGCCGCGCTTGACCACGAAGCAGGAGACCGGAAAGGTCTGCTCGCCCGGATGCTCGAAGACGAAATCGACGTCGTTGCCCTTGCCGGTGGTCTCCCAGATCGCCTTGCCGAAGGCGCGCACCCGCTTCATGTAGTCGGCATAGGCATCGGCATCGTCGACATCGGGCAATTGGCCCCAGCAATCGAACTGTTTGCGATTGATGACGCCCTTGGCGCCGAGCTGCAGCACGAAATCGCGCTTTTCATCCTCGGAGATGACGGCGATGGCGTTGGCGCCGGCCGTGGCGATGAGCTGGATCGCCATCGAGCCCAGGCCGCCGGCGGCCCCCCAGACCAGCACATGGTCGCCGGGTCGGAGGATGTGCGGGCGATGGCCGAACAGCATGCGATAGGCGGTGGCCAGGGTCAGCACGTAGCAGCCGCTCTCCTCCCAGGTCAGGTGGCGCGGGCGCGGCATGAGCTGGCGGCCTTGGACGCGGGCGAATTGCGCGAAGGAGCCGTCCGGCGTCTCGTAGCCCCAGATGCGCTGGGAGGTCGAGAACATCGGATCGCCGCCGTTGCACTCCTCGTCGTCGCCGTCATCCTGATTGCAATGGACGACGACCTCGTCACCGACCTTGAAGCGCTTGACCTTGTCGCCGACCGCCCAGACAACGCCCGACGCGTCGGAGCCGGCGATGTGGTACTCTGCCTTATGCACGTCGAAAGGCGAGATCGGTTTGCCGAGCGCGGCCCACACGCCATTGTAGTTGACGCCGGCGGCCATCACCATGACCAGCACCTCGTCGGGGCCGATGGAGGGGGTGGGCACCACCTCGACCTGCATGGCCTGCTCCGGCTGGCCATGCCGCTCGCGGCGGATGGCCCACGCGTACATGCGCGCGGGAACATGGCCGAGCGGCGGGATCTCGCCGACCTCGTACAGATCCTTGCCGGTCGGGCTCGGCCCCGGCCCGTCGGCGCCATGCAGCGAAACCACCGATCCCATCGTTATCTCTCCCGATGTTGTTCTTGTTAACGCGCTGCATCCTGCGCCGTCCCAAATTGTTTTGCAACGCACAAGAAGTTTGATAATTGCTTATTGACGCGTCGTAGAGTCATTTTGTTCTAATTTATATCTATATAACGAGCCTGTTGTTATGATTGGCTGCCCCGAGGGAGATGAAATGCTGCTATGCCGTTGTTCTGCCGAGGGCAGTGCGTCATGAACGAGACCAGCGTCGAGCGCGATCAACCCTGGCTGATCCGCACCTATTCGGGCCATTCCTCGGCCGCCGCTTCGAACGCGCTCTACCGCACCAATCTGGCGCGCGGGCAGACCGGCCTCTCGGTCGCCTTCGATCTGCCGACCCAGACCGGCTATGATTCCGATCATGAGCTCGCCCGCGGCGAGGTCGGCAAGGTCGGCGTGCCGATCGGCCATCTGGGCGATATGCGCGCGCTCTTCGACGGCATTCCGCTCGCCCGCATGAATACCTCGCTGACGATCAACGCCACGGCCCCCTGGCTGCTGGCGCTCTATGTCGCCGCCGCCGAGGAGCAAGGGGCGGATCGCGCCGCCCTTCAGGGAACGACTCAGAATGACATCCTCAAGGAATATCTGTCGCGCGGCACCTATATTTTTCCGCCTGGGCCGAGCCTGAAGCTCACCGGCGACCTCATCGCCTTCACCTATCGGGAATTGCCGAAATGGAACCCGATCAATGTCTGCTCCTACCATCTGCAGGAGGCGGGGGCGACGCCGGTGCAGGAGCTGGGCTTCGCGCTCGCCAACGCCGCGGCCGTGCTCGATGCGGTCAAGGCCGGCGGCCAGGTGCCCGAGGCCGAGTTCGGTCAGGTCGTCGGCCGCATCAGCTTCTTCGTCAATGCCGGCATTCGTTTCGTTACCGAAATGTGCAAGATGAGGGCCTTCGTCGAACTCTGGGACACGCTCTGCCTGGAGCGCTGGGGCATCGCCGAGGAAAAGCATCGCCGCTTCCGCTACGGCGTGCAGGTGAATTCGCTCGGCCTGACCGAGCAGCAGCCGGAGAACAACGTCTACCGCATCCTGATCGAGATGCTGGCAGTGGTGCTGTCCAAGCGGGCGCGGGCGAGGGCGGTGCAGCTGCCGGCCTGGAACGAGGCGCATGGGCTGCCGCGGCCCTGGGATCAGCAATGGAGCCTGCGGCTGCAGCAGATCCTGGCCTACGAGACCGACCTTTTGGAATATGGCGACCTGTTCGACGGCTCGCCGGTGGTCGAGGCCAAGGTCGCCGAGCTCGCCGAGCAGGCGATGGCGGAGTTCAAGCGCGTCATGGCGCTGGGCGGGGCCACCGAGGCGATCGAGTATATGAAGCGGCGCCTGGTCGAATCGAATGCGCAGCGGCTGTCGGCGATCGAGCGCGGCGAGCAGATCGTCGTCGGCGTCAATAAATATACCGACAGCGCGCCCTCGCCGCTGGTGGACGCCGGCGATGCCGGTATCCTGACGGTCGATGCTTCGGTCGAGCGCGAACAGGTGGAGCGGCTCGCCGCCTGGCGCGCCGGACGCGATGCGGGCCGGGTCGAGCGGGCGCTCGAAGCGCTGCGGGCGGCGGCGGCCGAGAACCGCAACATCATGCCGGCCTCGATCGAGGCGGCCAAGGCCGGCGTCACCACCGGCGAATGGGGCGAGGTGCTGCGCCGGATCTATGGCGAATATCGCGCGCCGACCGGCGTCGGTGCCGGTGCTGCCGCCCCGCCGGCCAAGGATGCGCTCCTGCCGGTGCGCGCCCGCCTCGAAGAAGTGTCCCGCCAGGTCGGCCGGCGCCTCAAGATGCTGGTCGGCAAGCCCGGCCTCGACGGCCATTCCAACGGTGCCGAGCAGATCGCGCTCAAGGCGCGCGATGCCGGCTTCGAGGTCGTCTATGAAGGTATCCGCCTGACGCCGGCGCAGATCGTCAATACCGCGCTCGAAGAGAGCGTCCATGTCGTCGGCCTGTCGATCCTGTCCGGCAGCCACGTGGCGCTGGTGGCCGAGGTGATGGCGGGCATGAAGGCGGCCGGGCTCGACGATGTTCCGGTCGTGGTTGGCGGCATCATCCCGGCCGACGATGCCGCTACCCTGATCGCGGCTGGCGTGGCGCGGGTCTATACGCCCAAGGATTACGATCTGACCCGGATCATCGCCGATATCGTCGAGATCGTGGCCGGCGAAGAGGTTGCGGCATAGAGCAAGATGATTTTAGGCCTGTTCGGCCTAAAATCTGAATCTTGCTCTACCCATAAATTAGAGACCGATCCGCCCATGCGCATGGAGTAGCTCAAGCGCCTGCCGCGTCAGCACGCTGCGCCAGTCGCGCTCGGCCTCGACCCAGGCGTTGGGCGAGACGGCGCGCCAATCCCAGAACGGCGCCCAGGATCCGTCCGGCTGCTGGGCGGCGATCAGCCGCTCGATATCGGCCTCCACCCGGTCGGCCAGCACCGCATGCAGCAACGAGCCCGGCTTCGGCACCAGCTCCAGTGCCGTCGCATGCGGATCGTCGAGCCGGGGCGCCGAGGCGCGGAGCACGCTTGCCAGCCGATGCCAGAGCAATGCCGGCAGATCCTGCGTCTCGGCCAGGCGCAGCGCCGCCTTCAGATCATAGGCGCCGGTCAGGATCGGCTGGGCTTCGAGATTGCCGAGCAGCCCGTCCTGCACGCGGGCGAGCAGTGCCTGCGGCACGAGCGCGCGATGATCGAAGAGATAGCCGAGCAGCTCGGCCGTGGGATTGAAGCGGAAGCCGTTCCAGGCCTTGGCCAGATCCTCCGACCAGTTCCACCAGAAGGCATGCGGCGCATGGTCGATCGCGGCGTCGACGATGGGCCAGACGCCGTCGCGGCAGTGCTCGACCAGCCAGGCGACCCCGCGCCGGACCAGCGGCTCGTCCGGCCCGGCGTCCACTCGGCGCAACACGTTGAAGCCGATCGAGCTGGCGATGGCGCTCGAGGCCGGACTGCGGATGTCAGGCTCCAGCGCCCGGCCGAAGCCGCCATCCGGATTCTGATAAGCGGCCAATGCCGCCAGCACCGCCGGCGCGTTATCGCCGGTGAACGTATGTTTCAAGAGCTCGACATCGAGGCTGCGGCCCCGATCCCGGATAAAGGCGACGGCGCGGTCGAAAGCGGCAGGCGCGAGCATGGCGGCAGCCTTGTCTGGAACAAACCACGAACATCGTGACATGCTCCGGTCCGTCTGTAAAGCGGCTCTTTCCGAGCCGCCTCCACTCCGCTAGATCCTGGCGGCGATGTATTTCCCCGCTCTCGTCTACGGCATTCTCCTGCCGCTGCTGATCGCGCTCGGCGGTGCCGGGCTTGCGCACCGCCAGGCGGGCAGGGATCGCGCCCGGAAGGAGCGCGGCCGGCGGCTCAGCGAAGCGGCGGTGCCGCTGGGCTTCCTCGCCGGCTTCGCCGCCTTGGCGGGCGGGCTGCCCTTCATCGGCAATGTCGCGCATCACCGGGTCGGCGAGCTGGTGCTGCTGCTGCTGGCGCAGGCGCTGCTGCTGAGCCTGTGGGCGCCCGGCCCACGGCTGCTGCAGGGGCTCGCCCTCATCGAATCGATCGCCGCCATCTTCTGGCAACTCGGATGGGGCGGGCTGCCCGACGAGGATTGGCTGATCGGCCTTGCCGCGGCCGGCCTCTCGGTGCTGGTCGTCCGCCGGCTCGTCGTGCTGGGCAAGAGCGGGGCTGCGGCGCCGCTGGTGCTGGCATTGGCAGCGCTCGGTCTTGCGGGACTGGCGCTCTGGATGCGGGCGGGCATCGCCGGCGATCTGCCCCTGGCGCTGGCGGCCTCGCTCGCCGGCTGGCTCGCCTGGGCGCGGCCATGGGCCAAGGGCGAGGCCGGCGCCGGGCTCGTGCTGGCCGGGGGCCTCATCTTCGCCGCCATCGCCTTCGCCATCGCGCGCAGCGCGCTTCACGCCCCTTGGGCGGTATTGCTGCTGTTGCCGGCCTTCTGGCCGGAATTCCTGACCGAGCGGCTGCCGTTCCTGGCTAAGGCCGCCCGCAAGAAGGCCAACCGGCCCGGCGCCTATGTCATGGCCGCGGCTCTGCCCGTCATGCTGGCGGCGATGCTCGGGATCGTTCTGGCGCTGGTCTGAGCCTTCGCTGTTGCATCGGCGTGATGGGCGGGCGAAGCTCTCGCCATGAGTTATCTTCGTCATCTCCAAGCCTGCAATCGCTTCGATCCCGATCGTTTCCTGCCGCTGATCCTCCGGGACCGGCGGGTGGGATTCGTGCGCCGCGACAAGGCGCCGGCCCTGGCCGGGCCGGTCTTCGCCGTCGACGACAGGGCGGTCGTGTTCGCGGACAAGCTCCGGGCACCGTCCGAGATCACGGCGGCGCTGATCGAGACATCCGCGTCGCTGGTCGCGCGCGGCCTTATCGCCAGCCGCCGCAGCGAAGCCTTCGCCGTGACCGAGGGCTGGGGCGGCAAGCTGCTGTTTGAGATCGATCGCGGTGCCGTGCCCTTCTTCGGGACGCGCTCCTATGGTGTCCATCTCAACGGCTTCCGGCCGAGCAGGCAGGGACTCGAGATGTGGATCGGCCGCCGCGCCGCCGACAAGAAGATCGCGCCCGACAAGCTCGACAATCTGGTCGCGGGCGGCATCAGCGCCGGTTACGACGCGCGCGAAACGCTGGTCAAGGAATCGGCCGAGGAGGCGGATATTCCGGAGGCGATGGCGGCCCGCGCCAAACCGGTCGGCGCCGTCACCTATCGCATGGAGCTGCCGGAGGGCATGCGCGACGACGTGCTGTTCCTCTACGATCTCGCCGTCGAGGCGGATTTCGTGCCGCGCAACACCGATGGCGAGATCGCCAGCTTCCGGATCATGTCGTTCGAGGATTGCCTGAGGCTCGTCGCCGAGACCGACGAGTTCAAGTTCAACGTCAATCTGGTGCTGATCGATTTCGCGCTCCGCCACGGCGCCATCGGGCCGGAGCATCCGGAATATCTCGATCTGCTCCAAGGCTTGCGCGGCGCGCTGGCGGCCGGGCCGAAATAGCTCAGTCCGGTATCCCGGCGAGCGCTCGCACTTCGGCGGCGCTATGACCGGCCGCGCGCAGTGCTGCGAGCGTCGGCGCCTTATCCCGCTTGGCATAGCGTCGGCCGCTCGCGTCGAGCAGCAGCTTGTGATGTTGCCAGACCGGCACAGGCAGATCGAGCAGCGCCTGGAGCAGCCGATGGATATGCGTGGCCTCGACCAAATCCTCGCCGCGTGTCACCAGCTCGACGCCTTGTACGGCATCGTCCCAGGTGACGGCGAGGTGATAGCTGGTCGGGGTCTCCTTGCGCGCCAGGACGACATCGCCGAGCCGTGCCGGGTCGGCCGCGATCGTGCCGCGATCGAGATCGCGCCAGGCGAGCGGCCCGGTTTCGCCCAGCGCCCCCGCCACATCGAGGCGCCAGGCATGGGCGGCACCGGCGGCGATCCGCCGGCTTCGCTCGTCGTCCGCCAACGCGCGGCAAGTGCCGGGATAGACGCCTTCCGGCCCATGCGGCGCCGCCATCGCCTGGGCGATCTCGGCGCGGGTGCAGAAGCAGGGATAGACGAGGCCGCGCGCCCGGAGCCGGTCGAGCGCCGTCTGGTATTCGCCGAAATGCTCGGATTGCCGCCGCACCGGCTGCGGCCAGTCGAGACCGAGCCAAGCCAGATCGCGCTCGATCGCATCGGCGAATTCGGGCCGGCAGCGCGTCGCGTCGATATCCTCGAGCCGCAGCAGAAACCCCCCCTCCAGCCCGGCGGCGCGCGCGGCAAAGAGCGCGCTATAGGCATGGCCGAGATGGAGATGGCCGGTCGGGCTCGGCGCGAAACGGGTGACGGGCATAAGGGGAGCCTAGCGGGCGCGCCTCACCGGCGGCAAGCTGGGTGATGGCTCCTGAGGCCGCCTTGCGCTATGTCGAAGGTGATGCTGGACGAGGTCGCCATCATGACGGAAACGCTTTACGGTCCACGCCGCAATCCCGCCACCGGGCCGGCCGACGCGCTGGTCGTGCTGCTGCACGGGCTGGGGGCGGACGGCGCCGATCTCATCGAGCTGGCCGGGCCGCTTGGCGCGGTGTTGCCGCAGGCCGCCTTCGTGGCGCCCGACGCGCCCGAGCCGTGCGACATGGCTCCTTACGGTCGGCAATGGTTCAGCCTGCAGAGCCGGGAACCGGCGGCGCTCGCGGCCGGGGCCGATCGCGCGGCGCCGGTGCTCGCCGCCTTCATCGAGGCCGAGCTCGCGGCCCGCCGGCTCGATGCGTCGCGTCTAGCGCTGGTCGGATTTTCCCAAGGCACGATGATGGCGCTGCATCTGGGGCTGCGCCTCGATCCGGCGCCGGCGGCGATCGTCGGATTCTCCGGGCTGCTGGTAGCGCCGGAGCGGCTGGCGGCCGAGCGGCACGGCACGCCGCCTATTCTTCTGATCCACGGCACGGCGGACGACATCGTGCCGTTCGCGATGCTCGATCGCGCCATGGCGGGGCTGCGGGCGGCCGGTCTTGCGCCCGCGAGCCTCGCCTGTCCCGGCATCGGCCATGGTATCGACGAGGCCGGATTGGCGGCTGCCGCAACCTTCCTCGCGCGCTGTCTCGGGCAGGGATAGGGGTATGGGCCGCTCCGACCGGCCAGGGATTGTGTCAGTCTCGTGATTTTTGCCACCGCGACGAAAGCAGGATTACCATTCCGCTCGCGTCCTGTGATAGGGTCTCGCCGCCAGCGGTCCTGACGGAGTACCCGCGCTTGCGCATGTGGTCCGACACGCATTTCGCCTTCGCGTCCGACGCCCAACGGGGCCGGATCGGGCAAGGCAGGATATTGCCGGTCACGCCGCACCGTCCGTTCAGTCGACCAGTACGGCTCGTTCCCGTTTCATTGTCTCTGTTTGCCGATAGCCAGACGAAAGTCTGGCTATTTTGCTTTGGGCTTGGCCGATGATAAACCTCCAGACCTTGGTGTTGAACGCCGATTACCGGCCGCTCTCCCGCCATCCGCTATCGCTCTGGTCGTGGCGCGACGCGCTCACAGCGCTCATGCTCGACCGGGTGTCGCTGGTCGCCAATTACGATGTGCGCGCCCGTTCACCCAGCGTCAGCTTCGCGGTCCCGAGCGTGGTCGCGTTGAAGCGCTACAAGAAGCTCGACGGCTATCCCGCCTTCACACGCTACAACATCTATCTGCGCGATCTCTTCACCTGCCAATATTGCGCCGAGGAATTCCCGGCCGAGCAGCTGACCTTCGACCATGTCATCCCGCGCTCGCGCGGCGGCCGCACGACCTGGGAGAATGTCGTCGCCGCCTGCGGCCCGTGCAATCACGTCAAGGGTAACCGCACCCCGCGCGAGGCGGCGATGCCGCTGCTCCAGCCGCCGCACCGGCCGACCAAGAGCGAGCTCAACCGGCGCGCGCCGGATCTGCGCTACCGCGACTATCACCATACCTGGCTCGATTATCTCTATTGGGATACCGAGCTGGACGATTAGCCGTCGTCATCGGGCTGCTTTGCAAGCTGCTGCCGGCGACGACCGGAAGGCCGTCGCCGGGGCGCCGTTCCGTCGAAGCGCGATCAGGTCGTGACGGCGCTTTTCGGGTTCAGCTTGGTGATGTGGCCGCTTTCAGTGCCCGCCTTCGGATCGATGACGCAGTTGACCAGCGCCGGCTTGCCGATCGCCAGGGCGTCGGTCAGCGCCTTGGCCAGGCCTTGGGTGTCCGTTGCGTGGTAGCCGGTGCCGCCGAAGGCTTCGATCAGCCGGTCGTAGCGGGCGTTGGGGACGAAACCGGTCGGCGACGGCGCCGTGCCGATCGCGTCGCCGTGATAGATGCCGCCATTGTTGAACACCAGGATGACGACCGGCAATTGGTAGCGGCAGATGGTTTCGATTTCCATGCCGCTGAAGCCGAAGGCGCTGTCGCCCTCGATAGCGACGACCGGCCCGCCGCTGACCACGGCAGCGCCGATCGCATAGCCCATGCCGATGCCCATGACGCCCCAGGTGCCGCTGTCCAGCCGTTTGCGTGGCAGGGACATGTCGATGATGTTGCGGGCGAAATCGAGCGTATTGGCCCCTTCGTTGACGATATGGATGTCGGGCCGGTCGGCGAGGATGTCGCGCACCGCCCGCAGCGCGCTGGAATAATTCATCGGGCTCGGGTTGGCGTCGAGGTTCGCCGCCATGCGCTCGACGTTCTTCTGCTTCCGCTCTGCGATCGCCTCGATCCACTCGGCGCTGGTCCGAACCTGGCCGGGTTGGAGGGCGGCCAGCAAGGCCGAGACCGAAGATTTGATGTCGCCCACGACCGGCGCCGCGATCGGCCGGTTGCTGTCGATCTCAGTCGGCGAGATGTCCAGCTGCACGAAACGGGTGCTTTCCGACCAGAGCGGACCCTTGCCGTGGGACAGCAGCCAGTTCAGGCGGGCCCCGATGAGCACGACCACGTCGGCCTGGCCGATGGCGAAGGAGCGAGCCGCCGCCGCCGACAGGGGATGGTCGTCGGGCAGCAGGCCCTTGGCCATGGACATGGGCAGGAACGGTATGCCGGTCGTCTCGATGAAGGAGCGGATCTGCGCGTCCGCCTGGGCGTAGGCGGCGCCCTTGCCGAGAATGACGAGCGGGCGCCGGGCCTCCGCCAGCAGCGCCAGGGCGCGTTCGACCGATGCCGGCGCCGGAATCTGGCTCGGCGCCGGATCGACGGCCTTGACCAGGGATTTCTGCGCGGTCTCCTCGTCGATCGTGCCGCTGAGCGCCGCCGCCGTCAGATCCAGATAGACGCCGCCGGGCCGTCCGGATACCGCTGCGTGGATTGCCCGCGCGATGCCGATGCCGATGTCCTGCGGCCGGTTCACCCGGAACGCGGCCTTGGCAAACGGCTTCGCCGCATTCATCTGGTCGAGCTCCTCATAGTCGCCCTGCTCCAGATCCACGATCGCCCGATCGCTCGAACCGCTGATCAGGATCATCGGAAAGCAGTTGGTCGTGGCGTTGGCCAGCGCGACCATGGCGTTGAGAAAGCCGGGGGCCGAGACCGTCAGGCAGATGCCCGGCTTCTGCGTCAGATATCCCGAAATCGCGGCGGCGTTGCCGGCGCTCTGTTCGTGGCGAAAACCCAGATACCGCAATCCCTCGGCCTGGGCGAGGCGCGCCAGATCGGTGATCGGAATGCCCGCAACGCCATAGATCGTGTCGATTTCATTAAGCTTCAGCGCGTCCACCACCAGGTGGAAGCCGTCGGTCAAAACCGGGGAGGCCATGTCTCTACTCCTTGATGCGTGGTCTGCCTGATGGGGGCGGGCCGCGTCCCCGATCCAGCGACCGGGGACGCTGCCGTCGTCGGGGCTAGACCACCTTGGTTTCGTGGAGCTTGGCGATCTGATCGGGGGTATAGCCGAGGCCGGCCAAGACCTCGTCGGTATGCTCGCCCAGCAGCGGCGCTCCGGTGATCGTGGGCGAGAAATCCGAAAATTTTATCGGACTGCCGACGGTCAGATAGCTGCCGCGCTGCTTCTGCTGCACCTCGACGATCGTGCCGGTCGCCCGCAGGGCCGGATCATGCTCGATCTCCTTCATGCTCAGCACCGGCGAGCAGGGCACGTCGAATTTGCGCAGGTGATCGACCGCCTCGAACTTGGTCTTGTCGGCGAGCCATCCCTCGATCTCGGCAAAGATGTCGAAGATGTGGGGCTGGCGGGCTTGCGCCGTCGCGTAGGCCGGGTTCGTGGCCCATTCCGGCTTGCCGATCGCCTCGCAGGTCGGACCCCAATCCTGCTCCTGCACGGTGAAATAGATGTAGGCGTTGGGATCCGTCTCCCAGCCCTTGCATTTCAGCACCCAGCCCGGCTGGCCGCCGCCGCCGGCATTGCCGCCGCGCGGCACGACGTCGGTGAAGGTGCCGTAGCGGCCGTCCGCGCGGATCGGATATTGCGGGTATTCTTCCAGATAGCCGACGCGATCCAGCCGCTGCTGATCGCGCAGTTTGACCCGGCACAGATTGATCACGGCATCCTGCATCGAGACCGCCACTTTCTGGCCCTTGCCGGTCTTCTGGCGCCCGATCAGCGCCGTCAGGATGCCGATGGCCAGATGCATGCCGGTGTTGCTGTCGCCGAGCGCGGCCGAGCTGATCGTCGGCGGGCCGTCCCAGAAGCCGGTCGTCGAAGCGGCCCCGCCGGCGCATTGCGCCACGTTCTCGTAGACCTTGATGTCGGAATAGGGATGGCCCTCGCTGAAGCCCTTGACCGAGCCGAAGATCAGCCGCGGGTTCAGCTCATGGATATGTTCCCAGGTGAAACCCATGCGGTCGAGCGCGCCCGGCGCGAAATTCTCGACCAGGACATCGGCGCCCCGGATCAGTTGCTCCATGATCGCCTTGCCTTCCGGCGTCTTGGTATTCAGCTCGAGCGAGCGCTTGTTGCTGTTGAGCATGGTGAAATAGAGCGCGTCGAGATCGGGGATGTCGCGCAGCTGGCGGCGGGTGACATCGCCGACGCCGGGACGCTCGACCTTCAGGACCTCGGCGCCGAACCAGGCCAGGAGCTGCGTGCAGGCGGGACCGGCCTGCACGCCGGTGAAGTCGATGACCTTGATGCCCTCAAGTGGTAAGCTCATGATCCGTAACTCCTTGGTTTTGATGAATGACAAGCAGGGCGGAGGCCCTACTTCTCGTCGGGGTTCGAGGAATAGAGGAGGTCGCAGGCGGTCATTCCGAGCAGGACGGCCGGGACCAGCAGGGGAAGAGTGAGCGACGTGGCCGCGAGGCCGCCGCTGCCGGCGCCGACCGTGTAGGCGAACCAGGCGCAGGCGGGCACCACGACATCCGCCAGACCGGGGCGGGCGCCGTCGGGCTGCCGGCCGAACCGGACATAGCGGCCGACCAGCGCATCCGCGAATTTCAGCATGGTATTGGTCACGACGATGGTCTGGATCGACAGGCCGCCGAACCGCGAGACCGTCTCGCCCTGCATCGCCATCGAGATTGCCAGCAACGGCAGTTCGAGGGCGACGGTGCCCGGTGCCAGCCGCCGGACCATTTGGGCCAGGAGCAGGAGGCCCGCCATGATCACCAGTTCGACCGCCGGTCGCCGGAGACGCTGCCTGATTAAGCTGGAGAACAGGCCGCCGAAAAAGAACGCGCCGAGCGTGCCGGCGATGAGGGCGAAGTGGGGCCACTGGGCTTGGAAGAAAGTGATCCCGAGCTGCACGGTATTGCCGGTCATGGCGGCCGTGTAGATGCCGTGCAGGTCGACGAAGCCCAGCGCATCGACATAACCCGCGACCAGGCCAAGCGCCAGGACACGCCGGGCCGGGACCATGAAGCCCGGCGCAGCCGCCGGTGCCGTTAGACGCTGGGGCGCGGCGGATATCACGGAGCCTCCCGCCGTTCGATCCGGATGTCTTGAAGCGCGCTTGCTGCGGCGGCCGGTTTCTCCAGCGTCCGCAAATGTTCGATCCAGGTTTCCCGCTGGATCGCACCGGTCGATTCCGCATGGCCGATCGTGTCGAGCACCGCTTGGATGACCGCGCCGCAATCGCCGGCGATCGTCAGATCCCCGCCCTGCGGCTTGCTCTCGGCGCGGCCGTCGAAATCGATACGGACGACCGGCACGCTCCCGGCCACGCCCAGTTCCGATGCCGGAAACTGATCGGCGGGGACTCCGAGCAGGATGACGAGGTCGGTCTGTGCGAGGGCCTGCGGCCGAGAGTGCTCGAAGCTATAAGTGTCATTCGTCGGGAAGGTGTCGGGGGCCACGCCGCCGCGATAGGCCGGCAGGTCGAGCTCCCGGCAGAACGTCAGCCCGAGCTCGATTGCCTGGGGGCTCTGGAGCTCGGAACCGAACAGCACGCAGGGCCGTTCGGCGGCGATGATGAGCGCAGCCAGCGCCTCGATTCCGTCGAGATCGATCGCGGGTTTGGCGTCGGTCGTTCTTATCGGCCGGTCGGTCGACTGGGTCATGGTTTGGTTCCTCGGTAAATCGGCGGGCTCGCGTCTATTGGGCGGCACGTATCTCGGGCGCCGGGACAACAGCGAATTCCCGGCGCAGCGCGGCGCCGTGCTGGTCGAGCGCCGGGGCGCCGACGCGGACATGCGGATCGTCGTAGCCGCTGATCTTCACCGGATTACCGGGCATCCGGATCCCGCCGGCCTCGATCAGCATGTTGCGGGCGGCGGTCTGGGGGTGTTCGGCCGCCTGGGCGACGTTCAACAGCGGGCCGACCGGAACGCCCGCCTCATGGATGACGGCGAGCCAGTGCGCGGCCGGCCTGGTCCGGAGCACGGCTTCCAGCGCCTGCTTGAGGGCGGCGTTGTTGTCCGTGCGGTCCTGCGCGCCGCGGAACCGAGGGTCGGCGGCCAACGCCGGGTTGCCGAGGGCGTTACACAGCAGGCCGAACAGATGGTCGTTGCCGCAGCAGATGACGACATGGCCGTCGGCGGCCTCGAACACGTCGAACGGCGCCATGAATGGGTGACGGTTGCCGATGCGCTCCGGCGCCTTGCCGGTCGCGACATATTCCATCAGGCCATGTTCGAGAAAGGCCAGGGTCGCATCGAACATCGCGATATCGACCTGCGCCCCGCGGCCGGTCTGTTCCCGGGCATAGAGCGCGCTCGCGATGCCGGCGAACAGGAACACGCCGCCCAGCAGATCCGACAGTGACGTTCCGACGCGTGTCGGCGGGCCGTCGGGAAAGCCCGTGGTACTCATGATGCCGCTCATCGCTTGGATGATCGTGTCGTAGGCGGGCGAGGTCGTCAGCGGGCCGGTCTGGCCGAAGCCGGAGGAGGAGGCATAGATCAGGCACGGATTGAGCCGGGAGAGCTCTTCGTAGGAGAAACCCAGGCGGGCCATCGCACCCGGCCGGAAATTCTCGGTCAGGACGTCGGCCTGGCTGACCATGTTCAGAAAGATCTCGCGGTCGCCCGCATCCTTCAGATTGAGAACGATGCTTTCCTTGCCGCGATTGACGAAGCTGAAATAGAGCGACTGGCCTTCGAGGAACGGTCCGTAGGTCCGGGTATCGTCTCCATGTCCCGGCGGTTCGATCTTGACGACCCGGGCGCCCAAATCGCTGAGGATGGTGGTTCCGAACGGGCCGTTCAGCACATGGGTCATGTCGATCACCAGTAAGCCGGAGAACGGGCCGCGCGGCGGCTGAGGCGAGGACAAGGGCATTGGCAATCTCCTGACCAGCCGGGTAATCGCTGGCAGGGAGATCGTTAGCGAAAGGAATTCGCGACCGTTTGATTTGAGTCAACTGCCTAGGTTTCGGCCCGAGTATCGCGTGCGACCAAATAGCCATCGCTATAATCGATGCCGCCGTCTTCGGCCGGGACGACGGATGCAGCGCCGCAATTGCGGTCCCGATAACGGCGGAAGCCCCACGGTGCGGCTCCCTTCGGTTCGTTCCGGGCAGGGGCACGGGCAGGAGCCGCACATCAGCGAGGCTGAGTGAACATTGTCTCCGTCGCAGCCTTGTCGGCGAGCAATCTCGGAAGGGCTAAATGAGGTAGTTCGCCCGCGCATAGACGAGCATGAAGCCGGCTCGCAGAATGTTGCGATAGGACGGGTTGTCCTGCCACGATTCCGGAGCCGGCGGAACGGCCTCGACCACGAAGCGGGTGGCACCCGCCGCCGTGCCGTCCGCGAGACGGCGGCGCAGCAAAGCCGATTGCGCACCATCGCCCTGATGGCTTGCCAAGGTGCCGGCGAAGCCCAGCCAAGCCCACCGGCCGCTGAGGAAAAGCAGCCCCGATGCAACGGCCGTGGCGCCGTCACAGGCGAGGTAGGTCCGCACCTTCGGATGCTCTGCGAACGCGGCCGACCATGTAGCGAAAGCCGGCGCGCGCCCGATCTGCGCTATCGCGACTATCACCACACTTGGCTCGATTATCTCTACCGGGATACCGAGATGGACGATTAGGGGATCATTTGGAGAGCGCGGGCGGCATCGTGCTTCTGCAACGCCCCCTGCGCGTCAGGGAATGGTGTGGAAGAAATAGGTCGCGACGCGCGGGTGGCCTTCCAGCTTCTGAATCGATTGCTTGGCCGCATCGGCGCTTTTTGCCGTGCCGTAATATTTGAAATAGGCGATCTGCCATTTGGAGACATAGTTCCGCTCGGTCACGAGCCGGTAGAGCTTTGGCCCACAGCCCGCCGGCCATTGACTGTTATCGATCTTTAGAATGCCCGACACGTCCCAGCACGGGCTGTGGGTCAGCACGATATCGACCAGTTTGGGCTGCCGGCCATATTCCTTCTCATAGAAGGCCCAGCGCCGGATCATGATTTCCTCGGCATGCCCGCCGAGTTCGGGCTGGCTGTCGCTGGTCTGAAAGCCGCTCTTCTTCAAGTCGATACGCTCGGCTTCGATGCGCTTCAGACTCGACTGGTCGACGCCGGGCACGTCCACATACCCTTCGGACCAGATCGTCTGGATCGTGGTGTCATCCTCGTCGAAGCGCATTACCAGACCGACTTCATCCCGGGCCTCCTGGAGAAGATTGCGCATCGATTGGCGCAGCTTGTCGGTGACTTTCATGGTCCTCCTCGGAGGTGCGTGGAAACGTGTGCCGATGACACGCATCCTTTCCCTCGCGCGCTACGGGCTGATTTCGGAGGACAGGGAGATTGTTACGGATGAAACGAGACGCTCCTCGGTCTGCTGCGGACCGAGGAGACGATGCAGGCTGCGAACTCAGGCGAAATCCCGGATCACTTGGCCCGGCCGGCCGATATCGGCGAGCATGCCGGCCTCGTTCGCCACGCGGGTCCCGTTGATCCAGACGCCGCTCAGGCCGCGCGCATCGACCGTGAGCCGGGGCGCTCCGGCCGGCAGATCATAGGCGCGGCGTTTCTGGCCGCTGCCGATCTCGGCCGGATCGAACAGCACCAGGTCGGCGGCCATGCCCGGGGCGAGCGTGCCGCGATCCTTGATGCCGAAGAGGGCGGCCGGCTGCGCCGTCAGCTTATGCACGGCCGCCTCGATCGGCATGACCTTCCGATCGCGCGCCCAATGGCCGATGAGATGCAGGCCGAAGCCGGCATCGCACAGGAAGGTCAGGTGCGCGCCGGCATCGGAAAGGGCGACGTGATTGTCCGGGTCGGACACCAGCCTGCCGACCGCCTCTTCGTCGGAGTTCAGCAGCACGGCCGTGAATTGCGTCTCCAAATTCTCCGACAGGCCGAGATCGAGCAGGTAATCGAGCGGATGGACGCCCTTCTCGGCGGCGAGATCGGCCAGCGTGCGGCCTTCGAGCACCCGGTTCTCAGGCTTGGCGGTCTCGACCACCTGCAGCTTGTCCCATTCGCTGTTGAACAGCCGCATGCCGCGCAGCTCGACCAGGTCGGCCTTTACCCGCGTGCGGAATTCGGGGTCGGCATAGACCGCCTTCACCGCGTCGCCATGCGCTTCCATGGCCGGCCGCCAAGCGTCGAGCCCTTCGAACACGTACGGGTTGGCGAGCGTGAAATCCATGGTCAACGGCGTGCAGGCGACCTGGGCGGTCAGCCTATGGCCGCGCGATCGTGCTGCCTTCATCTCCTCGATGCCGGCAAAGACGCGCGTCGGATTGGTCGAATTGTGCAGCATGGCCGCGATCAGCACCGGCCGGCCGCTCGCCTCGGCGATCGTCTCAAGGTAGGGGACCGAGGTCTTCGCCCCCTTGGTCAGCATGAACAGGCCGCGCCCGCATTCGCCCATGGCCGTCACCAGCCCGCGCAGCTCGCGATCGTCGGCGAGGCGCGACGGCATCGGCACGCCATACTCGCCATTATGCGGCTCGTTGGTCGAGCTGGCGAAGCCGACGGCACCGGCCGCCATCGCCGCGCGCACGATATCCTGCATGCGTCCGATCTCGTCGTCGGTCGCCGGACGCTTCGAGGCGTCCTCGCCCAGCACATAGGTGCGGAGCGAGGAGTGGCCGAGGAAGGCCGCGACGTTGGGGCCGACCCCCTGGCGCTCCAGCATCGACAGATAGTCGGGGAAGCTTTCGAAATCCCAGCGGATGCCGGTGCGCAACGCGTCGATCGACATGCCTTCGACATGGGTCAGGTTGCGCATGGTGAGGTCGCGATCCTGCGGGCGGCAGGGCGCGATGGTGAAGCCGCAATTGCCGATCACCACGGTGGTGATGCCCAGCGCCGGTGAGGGATCGACGAATGGATCCCAGGTGATCTGGGCGTCGTAATGGGTGTGGCCGTCGATGATGCCGGGCATCAGCGCCAGCCCGTCGGCCTCGATCGTTTCCTTCGCGGTGCCGAGATCGTGGCCGATCGCGGCGATCCGGCCGCCTTCGACGGCGAGATCGGCCGCGAAAGGCTCTTTTCCGGTACCGTCGAAGATGGTGGCGCCGCGGATGACGAGATCGTGCATAGCATCCCTCACTTATATTTTTTTCGATGCTATCGCATGGGGGCGCCGAGGCGACCGGCTAGAGCCGCGCGGGTGAGGCGCGTTTGCCGCATGCCGACGGTCGCGCGCGCCGATCGGATCTTCGAAGAGCTTCAGCCGGCGAGAACCACCAGGAAGAGTTCACGAGCCGATTTGACGATGAGGCAGCCGAGCGGCCTCATCGAAGTGCTTAAACCAGCAATTTCGTCGCCTGCGCGCCCGAACCCGGGCGGCCTGTCGCCACGCCGCGCTCAGTGTGCGGCGATGCTGAGATCCTGGCTGCGGAAGCTGTCGAGCGGGCTCGGCTGCCAGCCCAGGACATAGGGTTTGATTAGCCGCTCGGCGGAAAGATAATAGATGGGAGCGGACGGAAAGTCGGCGATTGCCATCGCTTCGGCGTCCGCGAAGAGCTTGAAGCGCTGGGCGGGATCGGTCGATTGAGCCGCCTTCTCGAACAGGTCGTCGAAGCGCGGATTTGAATAGCCCATGTCATTGAAGGCGCCGGTGGTGCGCAACTGATCGAGCAGCGGCTGGGGATCGTCATAGGCGCCGGACAGGCCGCCACGCCAAGCCTCCGTCGTCTGCTTGCCGAGCCGGCGGTCGACGAAGGTCTTGAACTCCACATTGGTCAGTTCCGCTTGCACGCCGAGCACCTTCTTCCACATGGCGGCGACGGCGATCATGATCTTCTTGTGGTTCTCGCTGGTATTGTAGAGCAGCTCGAACTGGGCCGGATGCTCGGGCGAGTAGCCGGCCTCGGCATAGAGTTTGCGGGCGAGATCCTCGCGCGCCGCCTGGCTCAGCTCGGCGCCGGGAAAGGAAGCGTTGGGATAGCCTTCGATCGAATGCGGGATCCAGCCGTAGGCCGGCTGCGCGCCACCACGGACGATCCTCTTGACCAGAGTCTCCCGGTCGATCGCGAGTGTCAACGCCTCGCGGAGCTTCGGATTATCCTTGAAGGGCGGCCGGGTATTGTTGAAGCCGATGACGTAATTGCCGAAGGCGGGCGATCGCTTGTACTGGTCGGCGAGGTTGCTCTCGATGAAGTCGAGCTGGTCCTTGGGCACGTCGTTGGTCAGATCGAGATCGCCGGCGCGATAGCGCTTCAGCTCTTCGTTCTGGTCCTCGATCGGATAATATTCGACCCGGTCGATCCGGACATGGCCGGCATCCCAATAGTCCGAATTCTTGACGATGGTGATCATCGCCTGCGGCCGCCACTCGGCGAGCCGATAGGCCCCATTCGACACCATATTGCCGGGCTTGAACGCATCCTTGCCGAATTTCTCGATCGAAGCGCGATGCACCGGGCGCAGGTCGGCCAGTATCTTCGGCAAGGCGAGATCCGGTCTATCGAGCGTGATCCGCAGCGTGCGCGGATCGGGTGCCGCGACGCCGAGCTTGGTCACGTCCTTTTCCTCGCCCTTGACGATGGCGGTCGCGTTCAGGATCGACTCGGCCAGGAAGGCAACGCGAGAGGCATTGGCCGGATCGACCAGACGTCGGAAGCTGTAGACGAAATCCTCGGCGGTCAAAGGATCGCCGTTCGACCATTTGAGGCCGGACCGAAGCGTGAAGGTCCAGACCTTGCCGTCGGGCGAGACGGTCCAGCTCTCGGCCTGGGCCGGCGCGACCTTGCCGCCCGGGGCCAGCGTGGTCAGCCCTTCGTAGAGATCGACGATGATGCGGAATTGGATGGTGGTGCTGAAGCCCTGCGGATCGAGACCGCCGGGCTCGGCGCCGTTGCCCCGCCGCAGCACGGTTTCCGCGCCGGCCTCGCCGATGGCGGTGAGCAGCAGCAAGATGAGAAGTCCGAACCGAGCGAGCCGTGTCATTGGAGACCTTTCTGCAGACCTGCTCGCGCTGGTAGCATGTCTGCGTAACGTCAAGTCAATCGCCCGGATTGACGCTCCCCAATTATGCCTCGGCAAGATCCGTCCACCTGTCGCTCAATGGGCGGCGATGCTGAGATCCTGGCTGCGGAAGCTGTCGCGCGGGCTCGGCTGCCAACCCGTGACATAGGGTTTGATAAGCCTTTCCGCAGAATAGTAGTAGATCGGCGCCGCCGGAAAATCCGCGAGCGCCAGCGCTTCGGCATCGGCGAAGAGCTTGAGGCGCTCGGCCGGATCTGGCGTCCGGCCGGCCTGGGCGAACAGCGTGTCGAAACGCGGGTTGGAATAGGCCATATCGTTGAAGCCGGAGCCCGTGCGCAGCAGTTCGAGCAGCGGCTGCGGGTCGGTATAGGGGGCGATGAAGCCGCCGCGATAGGCCTCGGTCGCCTTCTTCGACAGCCTGTTGTCGATGAAGACCCGAAACTCCTCGTTATGCAGCCGCGCATCGGCGCCGAGCACCTTCTTCCACATGGCGGCGACGGCGATCATGATCTTCTTGTGGTTCTCGCTGGTATTGTAGAGCAGCTCGAACTCCGCCGGATGCTGCGCCGAGTAGCCGGCCTCGGCATAGAGCTTGCGGGCGAGATCCTCGCGCGCGCTCTGGCTCAGCGCCGCATTCGGGAACGACGCGTTGGGATATCCCGCGATGGTGTGCGGGATCCAGCCATAGGCCGGCTGCGCGCCGCCGCGGATGATCTTCTCGATCAGCGTTTCGCGATTGATCGCCAGCGTCAACGCCTCGCGCAGCTTCGGATTGTCCTTGAAGGGCGGGCGGGAATTGTTGAAGCCGATGAAGTAGATGCCGAGATAGGGCGCCTGCTTGTACTGGTCGCCGAGCGTGCGCTCGATGAAATCGAGCTGGTCCTTGGGCACGTCGGCGGTCATGTCGAGATCGCCGGCGCGATAGCGCTTCAGCTCTTCGTTCTGATCTTCGACCGGATAATATTCGACCCGATCGATCTGAACATGGCCGGCATCCCAGTAATTCGGATTCCGCACCACCGAAATCAATGCCTGCGGCCGCCATTCGACCAGCTCGTAGGCACCGTTCGAGACCATGTTGCCGGGCTTGAACGCCTCCTTGCCCAGCGCTTCGACCGAACCGCGGTGCACCGGACGAAGCGGCACCAGCATTTCCGGCAGGGCGGCATTGGGCGCTGCGAGGGTGATGCGGACCGTACGCGGATCCGGCGCCTCGACGCCGAGCTTGGTCACGTCCTTTTCCTGCCCCCTGATGATCTCCATCGCGTTCAGGATGGGTTCGGCCAGGAAGGTCGTCAGAAAGCCGTTGGCCGGGTTGACCAGCCGGCGGAGACTATAAACGAAATCATCGGCCGTGACGGGATCGCCGTTCGACCATTTCAGGTTCGGCTTGAGCGTGAAATTCCAGATCTTGCCGTCGGGCGAGACGGTCCAGCTCTCGGCCTGTCCCGGCGCGATCTTGCCGCCGGGCGCCGGTGCCGTCAGCCCTTCGTAGAGATCGGCCTCGATCCGGGCTTGGATGGTCGTATCGAAGGCTTGCGGATCGAGACCGCCCGGCTCGGCCGCGTTGCCGCGCCGCAGGACGGTCTCGGCGCTGGCCATGGTGCTGAACAGAAAAACCACTATGAGGGCGAGGAAGCCGGCGCCGGCGATCCTGCTCCGTTTCATCCGCATGTTCCTCCGCCCGATTCGCGCGTAGCTGGCAGGATTTGCCGGCTTCCTGTCAACCGGGTTGTTTAACGATCTCCAGATCTTGGCTTCGGTAGCTGTCCCGCGGGCTCGGGACAAGGCCTTTGACATAGGGTTTGACCATATGCTCGCTCGCATAGTGGAACAGAGGCAGCACCGGTAGATCGGCCAGCATATGGGTCTCGGCCTCGGCCAGCCGGCTCAGCCGCAAGGCCGGATCGGGCGTCGCCACGGCCTCCTCGAACATCCGGTCGAAGGTCTGGTCGTAATAGCCGCTGTCGTTGCGCAGGTTGGCGCTGCGGAAGATATCCATGATCGGCGCCGGATCGTCGTAGAAGGCGATATAGCCGCTGCGGAACGCCTGCGTCGTCTTCTTCTCGCGCCGGACGTCGAGGAAGGTCTTGAATTCCTGATTGCTGAGCGTGGTGTTGACGCCCAGCACGCGCTTCCACATGCCGGCGATGGCGATCATCAGCTTCTTGTGATTGTCGCTGGTGTTGTAGCTGAGCTCGACCGACAGCGGATGCTCGGCGGAGTAGCCCGCTTCGGCATAGTCGCGGCGCGCCATCGCCTCGCGCTCGGCCTGCGGCAGGTTGCGCCAGGAAACGCTGGGATTGGGATAGCCCTTCATGCCGGGCGGCACATAGCCGTAGGCGGCGGTGTTGCCGCCGACCGCGATCTTATCGACCAGCAGATCGCGATCGACCGCCAGCGTCAGCGCCTCGCGCAGCTTGAAATTATCCTTGAAGGGCGGCTGCGTCAGGTTGAAGCCCAGGTAATAGACGGCGAGAAACGGGTAGGACATGTATTCCGACCCGAAGGTCGATTTGACCATGGCGAGCTGGTCGTGCGGTACCGTCGCCGTGATATCCAGCCCGCCGGAGCGATAGCGCTTAAGCTCCTCGGTCGCATCCTCGATCGGGTAATATTCGACCTGGTCGATGCGGACATGGGCCGCGTCCCAATAATGCGGATTGCGGGCCAGGATAATGCGTGACTGCTGCTGCCATTCGACCAGCCGATAGGCGCCGTTGGAGACCATGGTGCCGGCTCGGAAGGCGGTATCGGGTGTCGCCTCGACCGAAGCGCGATGGACCGGCCGCAGCCGCGACAGGATCGCCGGCAAGGCGGGGTTCGGCACAGCGAGCGTTATCCGCACGGTCCGCGGATCGGGCGCTTCGACGCCGAGCCTGGTCAGATCCTTCTCCTTCCCGCTCTCGATCGCCGCCGCATTCTCGATCGATTCTTCCAGGAAGGCGTTGACGAAGCCGTTGGCAGGGTCGACCTGGCGGCGCAGGCTATAGACGAAATCCTCAGCCGTGAGCGTGTCGCCGTTCGACCATTCGAGCCCCGGCCTGAGCGTGAAACTCCAGACCTTGCCGTCCTCCGACACGGTCCAGCTTTCCGCCTGTCCCGGCCCGATCGCGCCGCCGGGCAGGGGCGCCGTCAGCCCCTCATAGAGGTCCGAGATGATGCGGTCCTCATTGGTCTGCTGGAACTTTGCGGGATCGAGCGTGCCGCATTCGGTGGCGTTGCCCTCGCGCAGCACGGTTTGCGCCTGCGCGGGCGAGAAGGGCAGCATCAGCAGTGAGAGGGCGGCGAGCCGGCGATGGAACGACATGGACAAGCGTCCTCCCTGAAGAGCTGCGGATGGCGGTCTCGGCTCACCCCGATCGCAAATATCGCACTGCGGCGTCGCGCGCGAAAAGATAAAGCAGGATGCGAATGGCGGCCCCCCGCTCGGTTGCCAATTCCGGGTCGCGCGCCAGGATCAATCGTGCCTCGTCATGAGCGATGGCGAGCAGCTCCTGGTCGGCGGCGAGATCGGCGATGCGGTATTCCGGCATGCCGCTCTGGCGCGTTCCCAGCACCTCGCCATGGCCGCGCAGGCGCAGATCCTCCTCGGCGATGCGGAACCCATCCTCGGTGTCGCGCATGATCTTGAGCCGCGCCCTGGCGGTCTCGCCGAGCGGCGGCGCGTAGAGCAGGAGGCAGGTCGAGGCTTGGTCGCCGCGCCCGATCCGGCCGCGCAGCTGGTGCAATTGGGCCAGGCCGAACCGCTCGGCATGCTCGATCACCATGATGCTGGCGGCGGGCACATCGACGCCGACCTCGATGACCGTGGTCGCGACCAGGAGATCGATGCCGCCGCGCGCGAACTCTTCCATCACCCGGTCGCGCTCGGCCGGCTTCATGCGGCCGTGAAGCAGGCCCGTGCGCGGACCGAACAATTCGGAAAGCTGGCGGTGCCTGGCCTCGACCGCGGCCAGATCGATGGTCTCCGATTCCTCGATCAGCGGGCAGACCCAATAGATCTTGGTGCCGGTGGCGAGCGCCCGGCGCACGGCCTCGACCACCTCGTCCATCCGGTCGAGCGAGATCAGGCTGGTGCGGATGGGCTTGCGTCCCGCCGGCTTCTCGTCGAGCCGCGAGGCGTCGAGATCGCCGTAGCTGGTCAGCATCAGCGAGCGCGGGATCGGTGTCGCCGTCATCACCAGCACATCGACGCCCTTGCCCTTGGCGGCGAGCTGCACGCGCTGCTCGACCCCGAACCGGTGCTGTTCGTCGATGACCGCGAGCGCCAAATCGCGGAAGGCGACCTCTTCCTGAAAGAGCGCATGCGTGCCGATCGCGATCTGGATCGTGCCGTCGGCGAGCCCTGCCAGGATCGCCTGCCGCGCCTTGCCCTTGTCGCGGCCGGTCAGGAGCGCGACCCGGATGCCGGCCGGCGCCGCCAGTCGTTCCAACGTGGCGAGGTGCTGGCGCGCCAGGATCTCGGTCGGCGCCATCAGGGCCGCCTGGGCGCCGGTCTCGATCGCGTTCGCCATCGCCAGCAGCGCCACCACGGTCTTGCCGCTGCCGACATCGCCTTGCAGCATCCGCAGCATGCGCTCGGGTGCCGCCATATCCGCGCCGATCTCGGCCAGCGCCAGGCGCTGCGCGCCGGTGAGCGCGAAGGGCAGGCCGGCGATGATGCGCTCCTGCAGGCTCCTGTCGCCCGCGACGATCCGGCCCGGCTGCTTCTTGGCATGGGCGCGGGTGAGGGCGAGGGCGAGCTGATCGGCCAGCAGCTCGTCATAGGCGATGCGCTGCCGGGCCGGCTTCTCGGGCTCCAGATCGGCGAGCTCGCCGGGATTGTGCAGCCTGGTCACCGCCTCGTTCCAGCCGGGCCAGCCATGCCGCTCCAGCAGGGCGGCATCCTGCCATTCCGGCAGGCTCGGCACGCGCGCCAAGGCGGCCTCGACCGATTTGCGCATCATCTTCAGCGACAGGCCGGCGGTGAGGCCATAGACCGGCTCGATCGCCAGATCCAGCTCGCCCGGCGCCGCCATATAGTCTGGGTGGCTCATCTGGAGCTGGTCGTTGAAGGCTTCGATCTTGCCGCTGACGACCCGCTCGGCGCCGATCGGCAGCACGCGCTCGAGCCAATCGCCCTTGGCGTGGAAGAAGGTGAGGGTGATGAGGCCGGTGCCGTCCGTACAGCGCACGCGATAGGGCAGGCGGCTGTTGCCCGGCGGCTGATGCGCCTCGACCGTGACGGTGAGGGTGGCGATCTGCCCTGGAACCGCCTCGGCCAGCTTGGGCGTGACGCTGCGGTCGATCAGCCCGACCGGCCGGTGCCAGACGAGGTCGACGACCAGCGGCCCGGCCGCCTTCTCGACGAGCCGGCCATAGCGCTCGCCGACGCCTTTCAGCGAGGTGACCGGCGCGAACAGGGGGAAGAGGATCTCGGGGCGCAAGGGAGAATCGATATTAAGGGCGGCGGCCACCATCGCGCCTTCGGCGATGAAGGGCAACAGCGAGGGGCGCAATACCGGAACGGATGGGAGCCATCCGCCATTTTCGTGCCCGCCGGCGTTGCCGGATCGGCCCAATTGCCCCATATCCATAGGCCACGGCATCGCGGCAACGCGTGGCCGCTGCCTTCGTTTGAGAGCCCTGCCCTATGTCCGACCCAGACGAGATCCGTCGCAAACGGCTTCTTTTCCGTTCCTGGCATCGCGGTACGCGCGAGGCGGATCTGCTTTTGGGCTCCTTCGCCGACCGGTATCTCGCGGAATTCTCGGCCGGCGAGCTCGATACCTACGAGCGGTTGCTGGAGGAGAACGACGCCGATCTCTGGGATTGGCTGACCGGCCAGGCGCCGCCGCCGGCCGAGCATGATTCGTCCGTCCTGAAGCGCATCCAATCCTTCAAATTCACGGCAAGGCCCGCTTGACTCCTCTGCACACGCTGCTCGGCAAGCCGGGCCGGATCGAAATATACGGCGCTCCCGAAGGTCACGACGCTCATGTGCTGAGCGACCTCGTCACCGGCGGGCATGCCAACACGCTGCTCCATGTCTGCCGCGACGACGGGCGGATGGCGCGGTTCCGGGCGGCGCTCAATTTCTTCGCGCCCGACATCAAGGTGCTGAGCTTCCCGGCCTGGGACTGCCTGCCCTATGACCGCGTCTCGCCCAATGCCGAGATCGTCAGCCGGCGCATCGACACGCTCACCCGCCTCGCCGCCGACCCCGAGGGCGCCAAGCGCCGCATCGTGCTGACCACGGTCAACGCGCTGGTCCAGCGCGTGCCGCCGCGCAAGCTGTTCCGTGATCGCGTCCAGGGAATCAAGGTCGGCGCGCGCCTCAATCCCGACCGGCTGCTGAGCTTCCTCCTCTCCAACGGCTATGTCCGCACCGAGACGGTGCGCGAGGCCGGCGAGTTCGCGGTGCGCGGCGGCATCGTCGATCTGTTCCCGGCCGGTGCCGTCGAGCCGCTGCGCATCGATTTCTTCGGCGACGAGATCGACCAGCTCCGCCGCTTCGACCCGATGACCCAGCGCTCGACCGCGAAGCTCGAGACGGCGACGCTGAAGCCGGTGAGCGAGATCCTGCTCGACCAGGAGTCGATCAGCCGGTTCCGCTCGCGCTACCGCACCGAGTTCGGGCCGGTGGCGCCGGACGACGTGCTCTATGGCGCGGTGAGCGAAGGCCGCCGCCATGTCGGCATGGAGCATTGGCTGCCGCTCTATTACGAAGAGCTGGAGACGCTGTTCGACTATCTGCCCAAGGCGGTGGTGAGCTTCGACCATCAGAGCGACGATGTGCGCGCGACCCGGCTTGAATCGATCGCCGAATTCTATGCCGCGCGCCAGAGCCTGACTGCGGCGCGCACGATCGATGCGGCGATGCTCTACAAGCCGGTCAAGCCCGCCCTCATGTTCCTGGACGAGCCGGAGTGGCAGCGCACGCTGGCGAAGCGCGCCGTGGCGCAGCTGACGCCGTTCGAGCCGCCGCCCGGCGCGCCCGTCACCGCCTACGATGCCGGGGCCCGGCCGGGTTTCAGCTTCGCCGAGGCGCGCAACAACCCCAAGGTCAATGTCTTCGAGGCGGTGCGCGACAAGATCGCCGAGCTCAAGGCCGGCGGCCGCAAGGTCGCCGTCGCCGCCTTCACCAAGGGGGCGGCCGACCGGCTGCGCCATGTGCTGATCGAGCGCGGCATCGATTCGGTCGATCTCGTCGAGAATTGGGCCGCTTTGCAGGAGCTGAGCCCGCGCCGGGTCGGGCTCGTCGTGCTGCCGCTCGAGCACGGCTTCCAGGTCGGCCGGCTCACCCTCATCTCCGAGCAGGACATCCTGGGCGACCGGCTGAGCCGGCCGCGGCGCCGGCGCTCCAACGTCGACAAATTCATCGCCGAGGTCTCGGCGCTGTCGGTAGGCGACCTCGTCGTCCATGCCGATCACGGCATCGGTCGCTACGAGGGGTTGGTGACGCTCGATGTCGGCGGTGCCGCCCACGACTGCCTCAAGGTCGTCTATCAGGGCGACGACAAGCTGTTCGTGCCGGTCGAGAATATCGAGATCCTGTCGCGCTACGGCTCGGAGGATGCCGGCGCCCAGCTCGACAAGCTCGGCGGCGTCGGCTGGCAGTCGCGCAAGGCGCGGGTCAAGCAGCGCATCAAGGACATCGCCGACCAGCTCATCAAGGTGGCGGCCGAGCGCGAAGTGCGCGAGGGCGAGCCGATCGTGGCGCCCCCCGGCCTCTATGACGAGTTCGCCGCCCGCTTCCCCTATCCCGAGACCGAGGATCAGCTCAACGCCATCGGCGAGACGCTGACGGATCTCGCCTCGGGCCGGCCGATGGACCGGCTCATCTGCGGCGATGTCGGCTTCGGCAAGACCGAGGTGGCGCTTCGGGCCGCCTTCGTCGCCGCCATGGCCGGCAGCCAGGTCGCCGTGGTCGTGCCGACGACGCTGCTCTGCCGCCAACATTTCAAGACGCTCTCGACCCGGCTCCAGGGCCTGCCGATCCGCGTGGCGCAGCTCTCGCGCCTGGTCAACGCCAAGGACAGCATCGAGGTCAAGAAGGGCCTGGCCGACGGGACCATCGACGTCGTGGTCGGGACCCACGCCATCCTGGCCAAGGGTATCGAGTTCAAGCGCTTGGGCCTCATCATCGTCGATGAGGAGCAGCATTTCGGCGTCGGCCAGAAGGAGCGGCTGAAGCGCTTGAAGGCCAATGTCCATGTCCTGACCCTGACGGCGACGCCGATCCCGCGCACCTTGCAGATGGCGCTCACCGGCGTGCGCGAGATGAGCCTGATCGCGACGCCCCCGGTCGATCGCCTCGCCGTGCGCACCTTCGTCATGCCCTACGATCCGGTGGTCATCCGCGAGGCGATCCTGCGCGAACGCAATCGCGGCGGACAGAGCTTCTATATCGTGCCGCGCATCAAGGATCTCGACGAGGTCAAGGACGAGCTCACGCGGCTGGTGCCCGAGATCAAATTCACCGTCGCCCATGGCCGCATGACGCCGGCCGAGCTCGAAGACGTCATGACCGCCTTCGACGACGGCAAGTACGACATGCTGGTCGCCACCAACATCGTCGAAAGCGGGCTCGACATCCCAGCCGCCAACACCATGATCCTGCACCGCGCCGATATGTTCGGCCTGGCCCAGCTCTACCAGCTGCGCGGCCGGGTCGGGCGCGGCAAGGTCCGCGCCTATGCCTATCTCACCCTGCCGCCCGACCGGATCCCGACCGAGACGGCGATGAAGCGGCTCGAGGTCATGCAGACGCTCGACACGCTTGGTGCCGGCTTCCAGCTCGCCAGCCACGATCTCGACATCCGCGGCGCCGGCAACCTCCTCGGCGACGAGCAGTCGGGCCATATCCGCGAGGTCGGGATCGAGCTCTACCAGCATCTGCTGGAGGAGGCGGTCGTGGCCGCTCGCGCCAGCGCCGCCGATGCGGCCAAGATCGACGAGGATTGGACGCCCGCCATCATGCTCGGCATGGCGGTGTTGATTCCCGAAACCTATGTCGCCGATCTCGGTGTCCGGCTCGGCCTCTATCGGCGGCTCGCCACCTTGCTCGACCGGCGCGAGATCGACCAGTTCGCGGCCGAGCTCATCGACCGATTCGGGCCGCTGCCGCCCGAGGTGGAAAACCTGCTGCAGGTCGTCGCCGTCAAGCGGCTGTGCAAGGCGGCCGGGGTCGAGAAGGTCGATGCCGGGCCCAAGGGGGTGGTCATCACCTTCCGCGAGAATCGCTTCGCCAACCCGGGCAAGCTCATCGAGCTCATCCAGAAATCCGCCGGCGCCATGAAGGTCCGGCCGGACCAGAAGCTGGTGCTGCTGCGCGACCTCGAAGAGGTGAAGGAGCGAACGGTGCAGGTGACCCGGCTGCTCGGCAAGCTGGCCGATCTCGCCGGCAGCGCCAAGGACGATACTGAGGCGGGCCTGCCGCCGCCCAGCCCCGTGCTGGTCAAGCGGCCGGCGACCAAGCCGGCCGTCGGGCGGCGCTGACCCGGCAAAATTTGCCGGGCGCGGGTCCGGCAGATCCTGCCTTCGGTCGGTTGTTGCCGGCCTGGAAATGGCTCAATCCCTGGGACTTTTGGATGGCCGCTGCTTTGCGGCACCTTATCGTGCCGTGGCAGACCGGCTACGGCCATGTCAGTGGAGGAGAGGTCATGTCCATTTCATCAATTGCGGGCTCGTCGGCGGCGAGCTCGATTTTCGCGCCCGCGCCGACCAAGCCGCAGCAGCCGACCGGCGACGTTAGCGGAACCGACGATTCCAGCAGCACCGACAGTTCCAAGAAGAGTGGCGGCGGCGGCGGAGCGTCGTCCTCGAAGACCATCACCAACGAGACGACCCAGACCAACTCCGACGGGTCGATCACCACGATCATCACTTATAGCGACGGTACGACCTCGGACTCGACCGTCCAGGCGGCACCTCAGAACGGCAAGGGCGGTGTTCCGTCCCTGCTCGATCCGTCCAATTCCGGCCAGAATTCCACCCTGTTGGCCGCCCAGGAAAATTCCAAGGGTTCATCGGGTAGTTGAGACCGATCGTCGGCGCGGGCCGCCCCTAGAGCCTGATGACATTAAGTCGAGGTGACTTAATGTCTGAATCAGTCTCTAGCCATATAAGCTAGACAGCGATTCAGACTTTAGGTCGCTTCGACCTAAAGTCATCGCGGTCTAAAGGGACGGCCCGACCGGCGCCACCTATTCCGCGGCTGCCGGGCTCGGTTGATCCTGCCGGGTCAGGTCGAAGAGCGGCAGGAAGAATTCCGGCTCCTGCGCGCCCGACAGCGCATATTTACCGTCGATGACGAAGCAGGGCACGCCGTTGATGCCGAGCCGCCGCGCCATGCGGTCCTCGGCCAGCACGGCCGCATGCTCGGCATCCGAGCGCAGGAATTTCTCGGCCGCCGCGCGGTCGAGACCGGCCGTCTCGGCCAGATCCGCCAGCACCTCGATCCGGCCGATATCCCGGCCTTCCTCGAAATAGGCGCGGAACAGCACCTCGATCATCGTCTCCTGCCGGCCTTGGCCGGCGGCGAAGCGGCTCAGCCGATGCGCCTGCAAACTGTTGGGCGTCCGTTCGATGCGGTCGAAGCGAAACTCGATGCCCTCCGACCGGCCGGTCTTGGCGATGGCGTCATAGAGGCGCGAGGCCTGCGCCGGACCGCCGAACTTAGTCATGAGATAGGTGTGGCGCTCGATCCCTTGCGACGGCATCTCGGGATTGAGCTGAAAGACGCGCCATAGGATGCGATAGGGCAGATCCGGCCGCATGGCGAGCGCGCGCTGCAGCCGGCGCTTGCCGATATAGCACCAGGGACAGACCAGGTCGGAGACGATCTCGATCAGCATGCTATTTCCAGAACCGCTTGGTCTCGGCGAAGTCGGCCCAGGCCTCGCCGAGCCGCTTGGTCGCGGCCGCCATCTCGGCCGCGGTCCAGCCCGTGATCAACCCGGCCAGATGGGCGCCGGCTTCCTTGTTGGGGGCGCTCAGCCTCAAAGCCAGCTTGCGCGCCACATCCGCATCGTTCAACGTCCCCAGCACCTGCTGAAGTTCCTTCAGCCCGGCAAGATATTGCCGGAACGGCTTCGCCGGGAACAGGCTGTGCATGAACTCGGCCGTATAGCGCAGCTTCTTCACCCCGATGCGGATCTGATGCAGCTCCTGGGGACGCGGATCCTTGAGCCGTTCGACCGCGGCGAGCAGCTTCCTGTGCCGCTTCCTCAAGAGCCGCGTGGCGAAGGCCTCGAGCGGCGACGCTAGCAGCGCTTTCATCTCGGCCGTCGGCGGTTCGGGCCAGATGCCGGCGTCGAACCAGGCGGCGAGGGTGAGCGAGATTGCCATGAAGCCGGGCGCCTTGATGGCGGCCAGCGCGCGATCGGCGGCCTCCTCGCGCAGGACGGCTGCGGCGAAGCGCTGGGTCCCGAAGCCAGCCCCGTCGCCGACCGCCTTGATCATCGGCTCCAGCGTCTCGGCCAGGAACACATCCCACTCCCGCGCATGGCCGAGCATGCTGGCAAGGCCGCCCAGATCCTGCGCCAGCGCCATGCGCGCGCGAGGCGGCAGCACGTCCCTGAACACGGTCAACAGCGAGCGCAGACGGCGGATGGCGACGCGGGCCTGATGAATGCGCTCGGGCTGGAGGCCGGTTTCGAGCGTGCCGGTCTCGGCGCGGAAATCGGCGGCGGCGGCGCGGCCGATGGCGAGCACGCCGTCCCGCACGCTCATCGAACGGCGCAGCTCGACGGCGCCGGCACGGTCCGGCCACCAATCCTCACCGGCGGCCAGGGCATAGCCCCGCTGGGCCGGCTCATGAGTGGCCAGGCGAAGCGGGACCTCGCCATGCAGGCTGAGTGCGAAATCATAGAGGCCGGCGGCCGGGCCTGCCTGCAAGGCGAGGTCGAGCTGGTGAAACCGGCCGCGACCGCGGGCCGTCTCGATCGTGCCGGCTTCCAGCGTCACCAGCAGCTCGGTGTCGCGCCAGCGGATCGTCCAATGGGTGTGGCTGAGATCGATCGCGAAGACCGGTACGAGATCGGCCGAGGCGATTTCGCGCAGCAGGCTCGGGTCGAACCCGGGCATGAGCGCCAGACGCGCGATATCGGGCCGGTCGGCGCCGACCGGGCTCTCGGTCTGCGGCCGCACATCGCCGCCGGTCGGTCGCCGGGCGACGGGCCGAACGATCTGGCTGCGGCGGCGCCCCTGATTCTGTATGGCGGTGGCCAGCCCGGCCCGGCCGAGGCGGAAATCGGCCGTATCCCAGAAGATCTGATGCAGCTTGCGCGTGCTCGGCCGTCGCAGCGATGCGGCAAGCGGCTTCGCCTTGCGCAAAGCCGGCACCGAGGCCTCCTCCAGGACCAGCAGCAGATGCAGATCATGCACCTCGGGCGGCGGGGACGGCGTTTCGACGGTCTCGATCGCCTCGGGCGGAGGATCGAGCGGGGCGGAGTCCGGCGCCATGATCACGGACGTGGCCGGCATGGCTGCGCCGCCACGGGGACGAAACGGGTCGGGCATTGTGGATCGCGAAGCATCATCGGCCGATCATATCACGCGCGCCGAATGCTGCGACTGGGCAAAGCGAGGGCCAAAGCGGCAGCGCAGCCGCTCCTCCGCCCGGCGCGAGTCTCGCCGACCAGGCGACTGCGGCACTCGCCGCCGGCTGCCAGATCGTCTCGACCGGCACTGCCGTGGCCGGCGTGTCATCGTCGCTGCACCTGGCAATCCCTTATCGCTCGCCGATATCGAGGGATATCTCGAATCGACGGTGTTCTTCGTCGATCACCCAATAACTATGCGCGCTTGGTAACTTCAGTCGAAGGCGTGTTCTATCTGCCGCCGGCGGCGGCTGAGTAGATAACGACATAAATCGCCGATCCATTTGCTCATCATTGGAATATGGGCGCTGTCCATTGCCGGCGCGGTCGTCGCAGCGTCCTACTCTGCGCCCGAACTTTTAGGTTGTATTTCGCGCGCCACAGTAATTTTACTTCCATGATACGGAAGTCTCGACATTGTCGCGCATGGTGGCATTGCCATACTGGGGCGTGACGCCTACCGTCGGCACGGGTTTCATAACGGAACCTGCCTCGAAGCTAAAAAATATCTAGGGAGGACCCTGTGTCGTTCAATTTCCTGCAGCCGCCGTGGCGCGGCCTGTCCCTTGTGTGCGCCTTCGCCTTGCTTTCGCTGTCGGCGAACGCGCTTGCCGCGAAAATCTCCACCCCGACCGTTACCGGTCCAATCGCCGCGCCCGACGTACCGGGCACGCCCACGCACAATTACATCTTCTTCGCCTCCAACCATGAGCTGGCGAAGAATGGGTATGTAGAGAGCGAGTACTTCTTCAGCGGTGCGGCCAACCGCTACAACACGCCGTCGGGCGTCACCGGCAGCGTGATCGCCGGCGGCCCTTATGCCTACACGACGCGCATGGTGGTGCGCGCGCCGGCGGATGCGCGGAAATTCAACGGCACCGTGCTCGTCGAGTGGCTTAACGTGACGAACAATTTCGATGCCGACAATTTCTGGTTCTTCGACTGGGAGCACGTCCTGGCCGAGGGCTATGCTTGGGTTGGTGTCTCGGCGCAGCGTATCGGGGTCAACGATCTCCAGACCTGGAACCCGACCCGCTACGGTAGCCTCAACGTGACCGGTGGCGGCCAGTTCACCGACGATTCGCTCTCCTACGACATCTTCTCGCAGGCGGGCGAAGCGATCCGACATCCGGGGAGCGTCAATGTGCTCAATGGGCTGAAGCCGAAGGTGATCCTCGCGGTCGGCGAATCCCAGTCCGCCAACCGGCTCTCGACCTATGTCAACAGCGTCAACCCTCTGGGCAATGTCTATGACGGCTTCGTGCTGCTCTCGACCTTGGGGGTCAAGTTCCGCACCGATCTGACCGAGCCGGTGTTCAAGCTGTCGACCGAATATGATGTGGCCCAGGTCGAGGCGTCAGCGCGTCAGCCCAACACCCCGAGATTCGTCGAGTGGGAAATCGCCGGCTCCTCGCATGTCGACCAGCATCTGCGCGACAGTCGTGAGCCGCTGGAGCTGCGCGACAATCCGCTCAATACCGGCACGTCGAGCGAGGCACAACTGGCGCCGACCTGCCAGATACCCTCCATCGGCACGCTGCCGCCGGCCAGTGCCGTGGTGAACGCGGCCGTCGACCATATGGTGGACTGGCTCAAGACCGGCACTCAGCCGCCGGCCGCACCCTATATCAAGATCGCCCAGCTCAATACCCCGCCGACCTACTCGGTACCCGCACGCAACGCCCTCGGCTTGGCCGAAGGCGGTATCCAGCTGCCGGAAGTGGCGGTGCCGACCGATCTTAACGTCGGCGTCAATGCAGGCCCGGGCGCCTGCGTCCGTTGGGGCTATCACGAGCCCTTCAGCCTTGACGAGCTGAATGCCGTCTATGGCGGCTACAACGGCTATGTTAACAAGGTGGTGAAGTCGGCGAATGCCAATGTCGCAGCCGGCTATATCGAGCAGCAAGACGCGCAACAGAGCATACTGAGCGCTATCCAGTCGAGCGTGGGCAATCCGACGGCTAAGCAGAAGCAGAATGCGCTGGAGAATTATTTCAGCTCCTTCGGGACCGATTGAGGCATCGCTGAGAGGCGCGGGGTCGGGCCTCTTCGGTCCGCCCCCGGCTCGCCGGCCCGAAGCGCTTACTCTCTGAAATCCACGGCCACTTGATCGGCCCCGTGGCCCTGAAGGTCGGACGTTGTGCAACCGCGCAACTTTATCGTCCGAGGGCAGCCGCCGGCCGGCCTCGGCCGCATGACGAGCTGCTGCCGCTCGCCGCTGAGAGCTCCAATCCAAGGCACAGGATCGGTGAGACCTTCGATTTGAACCCAAGCTTTCCGCGGGTTTCGCAGTGCGCAAAACGCTCGGTAATCTCTGACCGGGAAAGAGAAAATATCTATTTAAATCAAATAGTTATAGATAATGATCCGACTAAAGGAGTTGTTAACCGCGTCTGGGTACTCTCGCTCGTCATTTGCCGCGCCGTTTTAGAGGAAATCCGCCCAATGGATACGAGTGTGCCGGTGCTTGTCGTCGACGACTACAGCACCATGCGCCGCATCATCAAGAACCTGCTCAATCAGATCGGGTTCACCAACATCGATGAGGCCGATAACGGCGCGTCTGCGTATGACAAGATGCGCGGTCGCAAATTCGGTCTGGTCATCTCCGACTGGAACATGGAGCCGATGACGGGGCTCGAACTCCTGAAGCTGGTGCGTGCCGACGGCGCGCTCAAGGCGACGCCCTTCATCATGGTCACGGCGGAGTCCAAGACCGAGAACGTCGTCGCCGCCAAGGCTGCCGGCGTCAGCAACTATATCGTGAAGCCGTTCAACGCCGAGACGCTGAAGCAGAAGATCGCCTCGGTACTCTGAGCGGACCGCGGGAGTAGTCGCCTATGTCTGGTCTCAAGGTCCCCAAGGATCTCTCTGCCGACCAATATTTCGCCATCGAGGATTCACTCCAGTCGACTGAGCCGGGGCGGGCATTCCTGCGCATGCGCGACCGGAAGAGTCACGCGATCGCCGGCGAGGAATTCACGACCGGCCTGAGCTCGATCAAGAGCTGGATCGAGCAGGCCCAGGAGCGTTCGGCCGAGGAAATTCATCTCGACGTGCTTCGCAAGGAGCTGATGGAGATGGCGGCCTCCATCCGCAAGGCGAAGTCCGAGATCTCGGCGATGAAGCCGGCCGACGACCAGTCACCGAACTCGAACCGGCGGATCAATCTGGCGACGGAGGAGCTGGATGCGATCGTCCAGTCGACCGAGCGGGCGACGACCGACATTCTGAACGGCGCCGAGCGCATCATGGAAGTGAGCGGCCAGGTCCGCAGCGGCGGTCTCGAGCGCGAGGCCGAGGTGCTCGATCTGGAGGCGACCAACATCCTGATGGCTTGCGGTTTCCAGGATATTACCGGCCAGCGCATCGCCAAGGTCGTCTCGACCCTTCGTTATCTGGAGGAACGCGTCGATGCGATGATCCGCATCTGGGGCGTCGATAGCGACGAACGCGACGCGGTCATCACCGCCGTCGTCGATACCAGGCCGGATGCCCATCTGCTGCATGGGCCGGCCCTCACGGGCGGCGTCGATCAATCCATGGTCGATGCGCTGATGAATGGCGGCGGAGCCGATATCGATTTCGCCGTCGCGCCCAGCGAGGCGGCTCCCCCGTCGCCGGTCGAGCCCGACAAGATCGAGAAGCCGCTGGAGAAACCGGCACCGGTGGCCGAGGTCCCGGCCGAGATCGCCGGCAAGACGGTGGCGGCCGCCGCCCTCGACCAATCCTCGATCGATTCGCTCTTCCCGTAATCAGCCGGTCAGCCTTGCAATAACGCACGGGCGCGTGGCGGCGGAAGCCGCCTAAGCTCGGGTCATGTCCGACGAACTCGACGCGCGCGGGCTCAAATGCCCGCTTCCCGTGCTGAAGGCGCGCAAGGCGCTCAAGGCCGTGCCGGTGGGCCATGTGCTGACCGTGCTGGCGACCGATCCGGGCGCCCCCGGCGATTTCGAGCATTTCTGCCGCACGACCGGCAATGAGCTGATCGGCACCGAAGCGGCGGACGATCATATGAGGATCGTCCTTCGCCGCCTCGTGTGACGTTCTGTTCTATATGAGGTAGAGCAAGATTCAGATTTTAGGCCGAGCAGGCCTAAAGTCATCTTGGTCTATTGCGAGACGACGGTGACCGCGCGCCGGTTCTGCGCCAGGGCCGCCTCGCTGTCGCCGACCACTGCCGGCCGCTCCTTGCCGTAGGAAACGGTGGTGAGCCGTGCGGCCGGAACACCGAACCCGACCAGCGCATCCCGCGCCGCCCGGGCGCGCCGATCGCCCAGCGCCAGATTATATTCGCGCGTGCCGCGCTCGTCGGCATGGCCCTCGATCATGAAGCTCTGCTGCGGATAGCGCGCCAGGACCATGGCTTGGCGCTGCAGCACCAGCTTCGCTTCCGGCGAGACGCTCGATTGATCGGTGGCGAACAGGATATGGTCGCTCGCCCGCAGTTCCGCCGCCAGCGCTTCCGGCGATCCGTAGGCGCCGGCACCGACCCCGGCATTTTGCTGCCCGGCACCGCCGGCATATCCGCTCTCGGCGCTGGTGCCGTAAGCGTTGGACGATGCCGTCTCGTCCTTGTGCCCGGCACAGGCCGACAGCAGCATCAACCCGGCCAGGCCCAGCAAATTTCCGCAACGCATGCTTTCCCCCTCATAATCAATTGCATCCCAAGAGGAAGATGGCCCGAACAACCGAGCGGGCATAGGGCGGCATTGCGGCATTTTCGAGATTGTACGACGGCGCGGGTCTCAGCTCGCTTCCGATGCCGGCTCGGCCGGAGCCAGCTCGGCCTCGAGCGGCGCCAGATGCTCGGCCAGCGCCTGCGCCGCCATCCGCTCCATCTCGCGATAGCGCGCGATCAGCTCTAAACCGAACGGCGACAGCACAGCGCCGCCACCGCCCTTGCCGCCCAGCGTCGTCGTCAGCACCGGCTCGCGGAAGCTGGCGTTGAGGTCGTCGATCAGCAGCCAGGCGCGACGGTAGGACATGTCGAGCGCGCGGCCGGCGGCACTGATCGAGCCGGTATCGCGCACCAGCTCCAGCAGCCGGATCTTGCCCGGGCCGATCTGCCGCTCATCGCCGAAATCGAGGCGCAGGAAGATGCGAGTCACGACTTTTCCGCCTTGCGTGCCAAAAATTCCGCCATCATCCGGGTCGGCTCGTCGGTGACCCAGGCGGCCGCGAAAAAATCGATGCCGGCGCTGACCCCGGCCGGGATCGACAGCTCCTCCCAGCGCCGGACCAGCCGCTTCTGCAGCTTGACCGATTCCGGGCCGCAGCTCGCCAGTGCGGCGAGCCAGGTTTCGACCGCCGCATCCAATTCGGCAGCGGGCACCAGCTTTTCAAGGAAACCCCAGCGCAGCGCTTCCGCCGCGGGATAGACCTCGCCCAGCAGCACCAGCTCGCGCGTCTTGCCCCAGCCGATGAGGCCGGGCAGCAGCGCCGCCTCGACCACCGACGGCATGCCGAGCTTGACCTCGGGCATGCCGAAACGCGCCGTATCGGCGGCCACGCGCAGATCGCAGGCGGCCGCCAGCTCCATGCCGGCGCCGAGCGCGAAGCCGGCGATCCGGGCGATCACCGGCACGGGCAGCGTCCGCACCGCATCGCAGCTTCGATGCAGCAGGGTGATGAAATCGCGCGCCGACGCGATGTCGAGCCGCGCCATCTCGGTGATGTCGGCGCCGCCGACGAAGGCGCGTTCGCCGGCGCCGGTCAGGACCACAGCCCGGAGATCCGGATCGCGGCCGAGCTGCTCCAGGGCCGCGACGAACTCGGTCATGATCGCGCGATTGAGCGTGTTGAGCTTCGCCTGATTGTCGATCGTGACGAGGGCGATGCGCATGCCGTCCGGACGGGCGGGGAAATCGACGCGGACCGGCATCATGCCACCAGCAATGCGGACGCCTGGGCCAGCGGCACCGGGGCGTCGGCGAGCAGCAGCGAGATCGCCGGCTCCTCCCAGGCACGGCCGGACAGGCTCTGCGCCGGGGGCGGGCACAAACGATGCTCGATGACGAAGCGGGCCATGAGCAGGCGTCTCGCATCGCCGCCGCCGGCACCGGTCGCCAGCCCCTCGAGCGCCATCAGCAGCGCGGTCGCGGCGTGATAGAGGGCGCTTGCCGCCTCGCGGCTGAACCGCTCGTTCTCGGGCGCGCCGGCGACCTCGCGGGCGAAGCAAACGGCCTGGCCGAGCCCGGTTTCGAGCCGAGTCCTGAACTGGCCCGGCAGGCCGCGCGCCATGTCGAGGCGGGTCATGAGCGCCTCCTGCAGCTCGGTTTCGGCCCGTTCCTTGCCGACGGCGCGGCGGATCGCATCCAGCCCATTGATGTTGCTCGTCCCTTCCCACAGCACGCCCAGATGCGCGTCGCGCACCAGCCGGGCATTGACCCAATCCTCGATATAGCCGTTGCCGCCGCGCGCTTCGAGCGCGCCGGTGGCGACCGGAATATTGTCGCGGCAGGTGCGATATTTCACGATCGGCGTCATCAGCCGCAGGATCTGCCGTGCCGCCGGGTCCGTCTCGGACCGGCCGGCGATCTCGGCGGTGAAGAGCAGTGCGCTCAGCGCCTGCTCGGTCGGGATCAGGAGCTTCATCAGCTGGCGGCGCATCAGCGGATGCTCGATCACCGCCTGGCCGAAGGCGTTGCGGTGGCGGGTGGCCTGGAACGCCTCGTTGAGGCAGCGCCTCATCAGGCCGGCGGCGCGGGCGGCGTGCGAAAGCCGGCTCGAATTGACCATCTCGAGCATCTGCTTGAGGCCTTGGTCGAGTGCCCCCAGCGGATAGGCGATGGCGCCCTCGAACAGGATCTCGCCGCTGGCCATCGACCGGCTGCCCAGCTTGTCCTTGAGGCGGACCACGCGATAGGCGTTGCGCGTGCCGTCGTCGAGAAGGCGCGGCATCAGGAACAGGCCGAGGCCGCGCGTGCCGTCAGGCGCCCCTTCCGGCCGCGCCAGCAGCACGGCCAGATCGGCATCGGCATTGGAGCAGAACCATTTCTCGCCCCAAAGTCGCCAATGCTCGCCGTCGCGCACGGCCGTGAGCTCGGCAAGGCCGACATCGGAGCCGCCGGTCTTCTCGGTCATGAATTGCGCCGCGCGCAGGAGCTGCGCCATATCTCCGCTCCACATCCGGGCGAGATATTTTTCCTTGAGCGCTTCGCTGCCATGGCGCGCGACCAGTTCCGAGGCACTGTCGGTCAGGTTCACCGGGCAAAGCAGCCCGAACTCGGCCTGGACGAAGAGATAGGTGAAAGCATATTTGGCGATCGGCGGCAGTGGCGCCGCCAGCCCCAGCACCGGCCGATGCGTCATCGCATGGAGGCCGAAATCGCCGAAGGCGATCTCTTCCATCTCGCGATAGGCCGGGTGGAACTCGATCCATTCCTCGTCGCGGCCATAGCGGTCGCGGGCATGCAGCACCGGCGGGTGCTTCTCGGCGGTCTCGGCCAGCGCGTCGAGCCGGCCGCCGGCGAGGGCGCCCAAGCGTGCCAGATGCGGCGCAATGGCGGCGAAGGTCCCGGGCTCAATATAGAGTGGCAACAGGTCGCGCAGGCTGCGGTCGATCGCCCAGAAATCGAGCCCGCGGCAATCCGGCGCCAGTGCCGCGGATCGGGCCGCCACCGCCGCCCGCGTTGTCAGCGTGCGCGGCTTCATCTACAGCTTCAGCTCGTAAGGGCCGCCGCGCTCGAGCGCGCGCTGATAGGCCGGACGCTCCTGCAGGGCGACGAGATATGCCGCGAGCTTGGGATAGGTCTCGGCCGGCAGCCTGCCGCGGGCGGCACCGGCCTCGAGCGGAAAGCTCAGATTGATGTCGGCACCGGTCAGCGCCGGCCCGGCGAAGAACTGCCCCGGCGTCAATTCACTTTCCATATAGCCGAGCACGCGCTCGATATCGGCATCGACGACCGAGATGAGTGCCGCCGCGGCATCGCCGACCATGCCCAGATAGAGTCGCACCAGCAGCTGCATCATCACCGTGCCTTCGGCGAAATGCAGCCAATAGAGATAGCGCGTATGGTCGGCGCTGCCGGGTGGCGGTATCAGCCGCCCGTCGCCATACTTGCCGATCAGATATTCGATGATGGCGCCCGATTCGGCCAGGATCAGGCCGCCGTCGGTGATCACCGGCGATTTGCCGAGCGGATGAACGTCGCGCAGTGCTGCCGGCGCGCGCCGGATCATCGGGTCGCGCAGATGATGGACGATCTCATAGTCGATCCCGAGCTCTTCCAGCAGCCACAGGATGCGTTGCGAGCGCGAATTATTGAGGTGGTGGACCTGGATCATCGGCGCGGCGTCCCTCGGCGGTCGGCAGGGGACCGACCATCGCACCGGGCGCGCCGGCGCTCAACGGTGAAACGAGCGCCGATCCTCGATCAGCGGGCGGCGGGCGACAGCCGGGCCAGATGCCGAGACCGGAGGTCGCGATCGAGGACCGTAGCTGCCAGATCCGAGAGCAGCAGCGAGTCGCGCTCGGCGATCATGAGATCGATATCTTGGATCGTCATGATCTCGTCGCATTGAGTCGCAAATTGCCTGGAATCTTGCAGTTGAGCGACAGATCGACCGAGAGAAGCCGAAACGTCTTCCAGAGTTTCCCTGGTCAAGTGCAGCGAATAGGAAACGTCGTCCAAGTCCGCCCGCAGAGTCGCGATGCTGGCGAGGGTCCGGGCTCTCAGCCGCTCGCTGCGGCGCTGTTGCAGCACATACGGTGGAACGATATCGGCGGCCATGATGTTCTCCCGTGCGAGTGTCGTCCCCGCCGCGGCAAGGATCGCATTTTGCACACACCCGCATGAATCGTGCCATGATGCAAAATGCGAATCCAGGATCGTTCGAATATGTCGTTGTATTGCAAGTATATGAAATTATTTTCTTTTATCCGTTTGGTATGAAGTGTGCTTAGCAAGATGACGGGTCTGCCGTCTCTTTGGGAGCAGGAAATGAGCATCGTCGAGCATCGTACCTTGTTCACGGCGATTGCCGATAACGAGCATGAATTTCTGATCATGGCTCGCGACGCTGGCGATGCCGGATCGATCGCTCGCGCCCTGCGCGGCGGCGATGCCGAGGTGATCACGGTGCGGCCGCCGACCTTGCATGAGAAATCGTGTTGGGCGGCATGGGCGGCGCGTTTCCGCTCGCGCCCGACCCTGGAATCGGCCGCGGTCTTCCTGCCGGATGCCGAACTCGCGGCACTCGATGTCGAGGGGCGTGCCTGATGCCGGATTGTTGCGGATTTGCCGATAAGGCGGAGGCCGTTCTACCGCTTCACGAGAGTGAGTTCGGCCGGCGCGAACGCCAGCTGATCGATGCCTTGGCCGAATACGGCGTGCTGCCGGCGGGGCCTTCGCCTCTGACGCATCCCGCAGCGGTGGACGAGGCCTGCATCCGCTCGGTGGATCGCTTCCCGACGGACGAGTGATGTTCCTGCGAAAGGAATGAGAGTCCTCCGGCCGGGCGAGGCGGGAAATCCGCCGCGCTGCGTCACACGCCCGGTCACCGCTTTGCTCAAATTCCGATCGGCGCCGGCATCCGAAAGCGACGCCAATCCGGGCGGGCGCCGCTTCGGCGGCGGAAAGATCGTAGAAGCGAGAAGCGCTTGGGACGACACACCCGACGACGGACCATCGCATTCCGCGATTGGCACGCTGCATGCGTAAAGGATGCTGAAAGGTTCGGAACCTGGCGTTCTGCAACGGGCTGATGGGCGGAAGGAACGGCGATGTATACAATCCAGACAAATGGCGCCTACGGGCTGGCCGGCTCCACGCCCTATCACGGCGCCCGCTGGATCGTGTTCAAGCGCGACGGCCATTTGGTCGCGCATGATCTGAGCTGGGGCCAAGCCTGGACCTTGGCCCTCATGCTCAATCGGGTGGAAGCAGCACAGGTGACGCGGAAGACGGAATAGCCCAGAGCCCGATGCGATCGGGCCGATCCGGTCGGATCGGGCCTTGCTTTAAGCGGCCGCCTGCTCGTCGCGACGGATCTGCGTGGCCCGTCCCGTGCCGATGAACGGCACGATCGCCGAGGCGACGAAGCAGAGTCCGCCGGCCAGTAGGAAGGAACTCAGATAGTCGCCCGTCGCGGTGCGTAGATAGCCGCCCATCCAGGCGGCGAAGGCACCGCCGATCTGATGCGTGGCGGCGATCCATCCGAACATCAGGGCCGCGTTGCCCTCGCCAAAGGCCTTTCCGGCGAGCCGCACCGTCGGCGGCACGGTCGCGATCCAGTCGAGCCCGTAGAAGATCGCGAACAGCGACAGGCCGTAGAAGCTGTAATCGAAGGAAAAGGGCAGGAACAGCAGCGACAGACCGCGCAGCCCGTAATACCAGAAAAGCAGAGTCCGGCTGTCGACCCGATCCGTCAGCCAGCCCGATGCGGTCGTTCCGAAGAAATCGAAGATCCCCATCATCGCCAACAGGCCGGCGGCCCGGACTTCGGGGATGCCGTGATCGAAGCAGGCGGAGATCAGATGAGTGCCGATGAGGCCGTTGGTCGAGGCGCCGCAGACGAAGAAGCTCGCGGACAGCAGCCAGAAATCCCGACTGCCGAGGCCCACGCGCAAGGCGCGGAGCGCGCGGACCGCCGGGTTTTCGCCGTTGATCGGCGCCGGCAGCACGACCGTGCCGCCATAGGGCGGCAGCCCGATATCGGCCGGCCGGTCGCGCAGCAACAGATACGCGATCGGCGCCAGCAGCAAGGTGACGCCAGCGACCGTCAGTGAGACCGAGCGCCAGCCGGCATGTTCGGCCAAGCTCGCCAGCAGCGGCAGGAAAATAAGCTGGCCGGTGGCGCTGCTCGCCGTCAGCAGGCCCAGCACGAACCCGCGCTGCCGGATGAACCAGCGATTGGCGACGGTGGCGCCCAACACCATCGCGATCATGCCGGAGCCCGATCCCACGACCAGTCCCCAGAGCAGGGTAAGCTGCCAGGGCGCCGATATTCGAGAGGTCAGCGCCACGCCCGCCCCCAGCATCAGCAGCGACAGGCTGACCGTGCGCCGGAGCCCGAACCGTTCCATGATCGCGACCGCGAACGGGCCGACCATGCCGTAGAGGAAGATATTGAGCGCGATGGTGCCGCCGATGGTGGCGGCGGTCCAGCCGAACTCTTGTTCCAAGGGCACGATCAGCACGCCCGGCGTGGCCCTGGTGCCGGCCCCGATCAGCAGCACCAGGAAAGTGACCGCGGCGACGACCCAGCCGTAATGCCGCGTGCGCACGCTCATCGATCCGTCCCCGCCGGTGTCAGGCATACTGGGCGATACCATTGCCGAACGACCAATTCTCCTTGCGGACTTCCACCAGATTAATAAAGACATCTTCGCGGCGCAGGCCCACCCGGGCATGGAGCCCGTCGGCCACCGCCCTATAGAAGGCCTGCTTCTGCTCGCGAGTGCTCGGCGAAGATCTGGAAGCGATCGTCCTTTGGCACCTTCAGAACGTCGGTCATGGCTTCGTAGATCACGGCGCCGACGGCTTGACGGTACGATGCCGGCTTGCCGGCCGGCAGATCGATACGGGCGAGAGGCATGATGAAACTCCTGGGTTAGAGCGGGTCCGGGCCGAGTTCCGCGGTCGCGACGGCCTTCAAGGTCGCGCGCAGATCGACCGAGGCGGCCTCGCCGAAGGCTTCCTGGAAACGGTGTTCCGCCTTGGCCCAGAGCGGGCGGGCGGCGGCGATGAGATCGTTGCCGGCGGGCGTGAGCATGATGACGCGGCTGCGCCGATCCTCGCGGGCGACGTCGAGCGTCACCAGTCCCCGCTTCTGCAGCGGGCGCAGCAGATGGCCGAGCGTCGAGCGGTCCATGACCAGCCTGGCGGCCAAAGCCTGGATCGTTGCCGGGCCGAAACGATCGAGCTTGGATAAGATAGAAAATTGATTCAGCCCGAGCCCGACCGGGCTCAGCGCATCGTCGTAGAATTTGGTAACGTGCCGTGCCGCTTGGCGCAGTGCCGAGCAGCTGCAGGTCTCCGGCGCGTTCGGCATTTGATTCTCCTGCTCTTTTGCAGGCCGCCATGGCCGGGCGATCCACACCTGTGAGAGGTATGCGCAATTGCCCCTTTTTGCAAGATCTGATTCGCGAGGTCAGTCTGAGCGAATCCATCAATCAAAAATTGAGCGCCCTGCGATCGCCCCGAGCAAAAAGTTTATTCCGCGGGCTCGCCGTGCCCGCGGACGTCACGCGACTGTCATAGACTGGCTTTAGGCTCGGCCTGCGGAAAGCGGCGGGGGCCGGCGCTTTCGCCCAGGGATGGGAGAAGATCATGAGTGAGGCAACGGTCGGTCAACACCAAGCGCATCATCCGCTGAGCGAGAAACGGCTGCCGAGCTGGAGCAGCCGGGTCACCTCGTTCGGCGTCTTCGGCATCCTGGCTTTGGGCGCGGTCTACGCGACCACGGCGCTGGTCGGCGATCTCTCCAATATGCCGCCGACCACGACCATCCTGCCCTTCATCCTGCTCGGCGTAGCACTCCTGATCGCGCTCGGCTTCGAGTTCGTCAACGGCTTCCACGACACGGCCAACGCCGTGGCCACCGTCATCTACACGCATTCGATGCCGGCGCAGGTCGCCGTCGTCTGGTCGGGCGTGTGGAACTTCCTCGGCGTCATGACCTCGGCCGGGCTCGTCGCCTTCACCGTGGTCTCGCTGCTGCCGGTCGAACTGATCCTGCAGGTCGGCAGCTCCGCCGGCTTCGCCATGGTGTTCGCGCTGCTCATCGCCGCGATCATCTGGAATATCGGCACCTGGTATTTCGGCATCCCGAATTCGAGCTCGCACGCGCTCATCGGCTCGATCATCGGCGTCGGCCTGATGAACCAGCTCATGGGCGGCCCCAACGGCACCAGCGGCGTCGATTGGGCCCAGGCCACGGGCGTGTTCCGCTCACTCGCCTTCTCGCCGGTGGTGGGATTCGCCTGCTCGGCGGCGTTGCTCCTCGTCGCCAAGATGGCGCTGCCCTTTCCCAAGCTTTATTCGGCGCCCGAGAGTGCGGCACCGCCGCCGGGCTGGATCCGCGCGCTGCTGATCCTGACCTGCACGGGCGTCAGCTTCTTCCACGGCTCGAACGACGGGCAGAAGGGCATGGGGCTGATCATGCTCATCCTCATCGGCACCGTGCCGACCGCCTATGCCCTCAACCACGCCGTCGGCGCCGATCAGGTGCAGGTGTTCGTGCAGAACAGCCAGCGCGCCCAGGACGTGCTCGCCGCCCATGGCGGTTCCGGCAACAGCACCGAAATCCGCAAGGATGTGACGGACGGCATCCGCACCCGGACGGTGACGCCCGAATCGCTGCCGGCCCTGCGCCTGCTGATCGCCGACATCTCGCGCCAGGTCTCGGAATATGGCGCGCTCGGCAATGTCCCGGCCGAAAAGACGACCAACGTGCGGAACGACATGTATCTCGCGAGCGAGATGCTGTCGCGCATCTCCAAGAGCGGTGAGCCGCAATTCACCCCCGCCGAGCAGGCCGATCTCAAGACCTACAAGGGCTCGATCGACAACGCGACCAAGTTCATCCCGACCTGGGTCAAGGTCGCCGTGGCGATCGCACTCGGCCTCGGCACGATGGTCGGCTGGAAGCGCATCGTCGTCACGGTCGGCGAGAAGATCGGCAAGACGCACTTAACCTACGGCCAGGGTGCCGCCGCCGAGATCGTCGCAATGGCGACCATCGGTGCCGCCGACGTGTGGGGCTGGCCGGTTAGCACGACGCATGTGCTCTCGTCCGGTGTCGCCGGCACCATGGCGGCCAACAAGTCCGGCCTGCAATGGTCGACGCTCCGGAGCATGCTGATGGCCTGGGTGATGACGCTGCCGGCCGCGATCTTCCTCGCCGCCTCGCTGTTCTGGATCTTCCGTCACACCTTCTGATTGCGGCCGAGCCCGCTCTCAGCCGCTGGCGAGCGGGCCGGTGCCGAACCGGTCCCGATAATGGATCGCTTGACCGTTCCACCTGTTGTCGAAGCATAAAGGGCGCTTCGACAAGGGTGGGAAGGTTTGCAGATGGCGCGAGGAGGGCTGCGGTCCCACCCCTGGGGCATCGGGTTGGGCGGGCTGGTGGTTTTGATCGCCATCCTGATTCTGGTCTGGGATTGGAACTGGTTTCGGCCGCTGGTCGAAGCGCAGGCTTCGGCGGCCGTCGGCAGACCGGTCCGGATCGGCCATTTCGATGTCCGGCTCGCCGCCGACCCGCTGCTCGTCTTCGATAGTGTCTCGGTCGCGGAGCCGGCGGGCTTCCCGGACGACAAGCCGATGGGCACGATCGATCGGCTGTCCGTCCGGATCGATCCCTGGAGCCTGCTCCACGGTGCCCCGCGCATTCCGGAGATTGCGCTCGAACGTCCCGATTTCTCCCTGGCACAAGGGCCGCAGGGCCAGCCGAACTGGGCCTTCGGCGCCGACAAGCCGGCAACGACACCTCCGGCCAAGCCCATGGCATTTCCCGATATCGGCGCCCTTACCATCACCGCCGGGCGCGTCCATGTCGTCTATCCACAGCCTCAAGCCGATTTCGTGCTGAAGATCGAGACCCATGCGACCCCGGCCGAGACCGAGCCGCGGCTGGTCGTCGAGGCCGCCGGCACTTACTCGGGCCGGCCGATCGACAGCCATTTCATCGGCGGCTCGCTGCTGTCGCTGCGCGATCCGGCCAAGCCCTATCCGGTCGATTTCACCGCGGCCAACGGCGATACCAAGATTTCGCTCAAAGGCACGGTCGAGCGCCCGATGGAGTTGGGCGGCGCCAATCTGACCCTCGATCTGCGCGGCAAGGATCTCGCCGACCTCTATCCGCTGACGGGCATCCCGCTGGCGCCCACGCCGGCCTATCACCTGACCGGTCAGCTCGATTATAGCGCCGCCAAGATTCTGTTCCGGCAGTTTGCCGGTACGGTCGGCAGCAGCGACCTCAATGGCGAGATCGCGGTCGAGCCGCGGCAGGGCCATCCGCTCGTCACCGGCGATCTCACCTCGCATCGGGTGGCGCTCGCCGATCTCGCGGGCTTCATCGGCAGCACGCCCGGCAAGGCCGACACCAAGAACGATACGCATCAGGCCGAGCGCGCCCAGCAGGAAGCCAATCCCAAGCTGCTGCCGGACAAGCCGATCGATCTGCCGAGGATCCGGGCCGCCGATATCGAGATCAAATATCATGGCGAGCGGATCGAGAGCCAATCGACGCCGCTCGACAATCTCTCGGTCAACCTCTCGATCGAGAACGGCAAGATCGGCCTGCAGCCGCTGAGCTTCGGCGTCGGTCAGGGCCAGATCGTCGTCAATCTGACGCTCGACGCCCAGGAGGAACTGGTCCATGCCGTGGGCGATATCGATTTCCGCAAGGTCGATGTCAGCCGGATCATGCAATCGACCAAGATGTTCGAAGGCGCCGGCACCATCGGCGGCAAGATCAAGATCGACACGGTCGGCAATTCGCTTGCGTCCATGCTGGGGCAGGGCAATGGCGACGTGAAGCTGTTCATGGCGGGCGGTGATCTGAGCGCGCTGCTGGTCGATCTGGCCGGGCTCGATTTCGGCAACTCGCTCCTGTCGGCGATCGGCCTGCCGAGCCGCGCGCCGATCCGCTGCATGATCTTCGATGCCGGCCTCGCCAAGGGCGATCTCACCAGCCGGCTGCTGCTGGTCGACACCACCGAGGCGAATGTCGTCGGCAAGGGCCATGTCGATCTCGGCAAGGAGCAGATCGATTTTCAGCTGACTACCGATCCCAAGCATTTCAGCGTCGGCTCCTTTCCGGCGCCGATCGACATCAAGGGGCCGCTCAAGAGCCCGAGCATCGCCCCCGATGCGGCCGTGCTCGCGGAGCGCGGCACGGCCGCCGCCGTCCTGGGCGTGCTGCTGACGCCTTTGGGCGCACTGTTGCCGACGGTGCAGCTCGGTCTCGGCGAGGACAACGATTGCGGTACGCTGCTGCAGGATGTGAAGGAGGGCGCTCAGGCGCCGGTCAAGCCTCCTGCCGGAAAGAAGCCCTCGCCGAAGCCCAGGCCGGCGCACCGGCCCTCATAGATAAATCGGCCTCCGGATCGGCCGATTACCGTTGCAACGCGTTGCGGCGGTGATGAAATCTTCTCGTAACGCGATGCGCCAATCCTCTGACGGTTGTCAGAGACGAGGGGTCATCACGATGGACGACCGGCCGCCCGTAACCGATTGGGCCACGGATTTCGATCATCTCGCACCGCGCTGGGTCGAGGATCCCTTTTCGATCTGGAACGAGCTCAGGCAGACTTGCCCGGTCGCTCATACGGACCGCTTCGACGGCGTCTATCTGCTGACGCGGTACGACGACATCCGGGCAGTCGCATACGATCCTGAGCGTTTTTCCTCGCGACAAGTCGCCGTGCGCGAAGGAAAGGTGCCGTTCATCGAAGCCCCGCCGGTCACGTCCGACCCGCCGGAACATCGGGCGCATCGCAAGCTGCTGCTGCCGGCATTCACGCCGATGGAGATCGGCAAGCTCGAGCCGAGGACGCGCGGCGTTTGCCGCGAGCGGCTGGAAATGCTCGCCGGCCGGCGGGAGATCGACGGCGCAGTCGATTATGCGCAGGAAATCCCGGTACGCGTCATCGCCTCCATGCTGGGCCTTCCCGAGGCGGATGGCGATCTCTATCGCCGATGGATCCTGAACGGGTCGAAAGGCATAACCGATCCGGCATTCGCCAGGGCGCAGCAGGACGAGATGAAGGCGTATTTCACCGACGTCGTCGTCAGGCGCCGGGCGGCACCCGGCGATGATCTCGTCAGTTTCCTGATCGAGGCCGAGATCGACGGCAAGCCTCTGAGCGACGAGCATATCGTCGGCACCTTGCTGCTGCTGCTGATCGCCGGGATCGCCACAACCTGGAGCATGATCGGGATCTGCCTGTGGCATCTCGCCAACCACGCCGAAGATCGCCGCAGGCTAGCGACGGAACCGGATCTCATTCCGACGGCGGTCGAGGAGTTCCTGCGCGCCTATGCGCCGGCCACGCTGGCGCGGAAGATCGTCAAGGACACCGAGATCGGCGGCTGCCCGGTCAAGGGTGGTCAGATGGTGATGATGCCCTTCGGTGCCGCGAACCGCGATCCGGCGATGTTCGCCGAGCCCGATCGCGTCATCATCGACCGCGCCGAAAACCGGCATGTCGCCTTCGGCCTCGGCATCCACCGGTGCCTCGGCTCGAACCTGGCGCGCATGGAGATCAATGTGGCGCTGGAGGAATGGCTGAAGGCCTTTCCGAATTTCAGCCAGCCTCCCGGTGCCAGGACCGTCTGGTCGGAGGGCGTCGTGCGCGGCCCGCGCCGGCTGCCGCTCACGATCGGATAGGTCGGATGCGAGCCCCGAAGAGGGTCGGGGAATTACGCCTGAAACGCGTTGCTCCGCGCGTGAAATCCTTCTGTAGCACGGCCCTTCCAGGCTCGACCCGATGCGTTCGCAACCGGCCGCCCCCATCGGGCCGCAAGGGAAGGGAAGATCCATGAAGCACGAAGGTGGTGAGTTCGCAGCCTCGTCCGGATTGCGCGTTCGGGTGAGGTCGGAGCGGTGCCAGGGACATGCCCGCTGCGTGGCGCATGCGCCCGAGCTGTTCGAGCTGGACGAGCTCGGTTATTCGCACGAGATCGGTGCCGGCGTGGTCGCCCTCGGTCTTGAAGGGAAGGCCCGGCTCGCCAAGGCGAATTGCCCCGAATTCGCAATCGAAATCATCGAAGAGGGAGCGTCCCGATGAGCGATCGTCCGCCCGTCACCGATTGGGCCAGGGATTTCGATCCCTTCGAGCAGCGCTGGCTCGATGACCCGTACACGATCTGGAACGAGCTCAGGGAGCGTTGCCCGGTCGCCCATACCGATCGCTGCCGGGGCGTTTATCTGCCGACGCGCTACCAGGATATCCGCGACGTGGCCTACGATCCGGAGCATTTCTCCTCCCGCCGCCTCAGTGTCGGCGATGAGGAGCTGCCGCTGATCAGCAGCCCGCCGGTCACGTCGGACCCGCCCGATCATCGCGCGCATCGGCAATTGCTGTTGCCGGCCTTCACCCCCGCCGAGATCAAGAAGCTCGAGCCCCGCACCCGCGGCATCTGCCGCGAGCTGCTCGATGGCCTCGCCGGCAAGCGCCTGATCGACGGCGCCGCCGATTTCGCGCAGGAAGTTCCGGTCCGGGTCATCGCCTCCATGCTCGGCGTTCCCGAGGCGGATGGCGCGCTGTTCCGGCAATGGATCCATCGCTTTCACCAACACGCGAACGATGTGCCGGGCTCCCTGGCGGTGATCGATGAGATGACGGCGTATTTCGCCCCGTTCATCACCCAGCGCCGATCCATGCCCGGCGACGATCTCATCAGCTTCCTGACCAAGGCCAAGATCGACGGCAAGCCGCTGACCGACGAGCATGTCGACGGCACGTTGCGGCTGTTGCTGGTCGCCGGAATCGATACGACCTGGAGCATGATCGGCACGTGCCTGTGGCACCTGGCCCTCCATGAGGAGGATCGGCGTCGCCTGGCGGCGGAGCCGGCGCTCATCCCGACCGCCGTCGAGGAGCTGCTGCGCGCCTACGCGCCGGCAACGCTGTCGCGGGAGATCCTCGAGGATACCGAGATCGGCGGCTGTCCGGTCAAGGCCGGCCAGATGGTGATGCTGGCCTTCGGTGCGGCCAATCGCGACCCGGCGATGTTCCCCGAGCCCGATCGCGTCATCATCGATCGCGCCGAGAACCGCCACGCCACCTTCGGCCTCGGCATCCATCGCTGCCTGGGCTCGCACCTCGCGCGCATGGAGCTCAATGTGGCGCTGGAGGAATGGATGAAGACCTTCCCGGCTTTCACGCTGGCACCCGGTGCCGAACTCGCCTGGTCGGCGGGGATCGTGCGCGGGCCGAGGCAGGTGCCGTTGGTGATGGGGTAGGGCGATAGGCAGGCGACGGCCCGTCCGGTTTGGGTGTTTGCTCCAAAGGTTGGGGTGGTAGTATGACCCCCAATTGACAATGGCGAGAGCACCATGCCGGAACTTGTCGCGGTGATTCAGACCACGTGGCCAAAAATCCGCGTGGGCCTCTATAAGCGGGAGGACGAGCGCTTCCAGTTCATAGAAGAAGGCATTCACATCGATGAGGAAGGGAAGGAGTTCTGGTTTCGCTACGTTGAGTCCGACGTCTACGACGATATTGAGACCGCCAAGAAGGCGATGGTTGAACACTATTGTTTTCAAACCGAAGACGAATTTTGGGTGCGCCCGGACAGTGTCACTATTTTGGATGCTCCCGATTTCACAGGACCACATCATCCGATTCTAGTCCCACAGTTGGAGTAGAACCGTTCTGGGTCGATATGGGAGTGATTTGATCGGCTTGAGTTTCTGACCTTCCCGAAAAACTCCGGTAAGTGCTCATCGTCACGCACGAGACAAGCTGAGCGGTGAGCGAGCTACGGCCGAAGAGGCTCTATGGCACGACGGAAGTCGATACCGCGGACAAAGCCTCGCTCAAGCGCGAGCGGGTCGATCGTGAAGTGGAGATTCGCATCCTCGGTCAAAAAGCGATCCGCTGAGAACACTCGCGGCCGCTTCGGGCGCAAGCTCGACCACGCATGGCGTGCGCAGTTCCGCACCGATTTGGCGTCCCCAAGGGGAGAGTTCGAACGCTAACCTACAAGACGTTGAACTGGCTGCTTTCTCTGACACCGGACTTGGTCAAAATGGGTCTGCAGCACAAACGTGTGTCACAGAGGTGGACGTGCGTCAATTCGAATCAAATCGGCGCCTCAGCGGTTGTCACCAGCCCTCAGAAGGTTGACCCGACAGGTGCGGGGGTATTCGGCAGTTTGCCGTTTATCAGGTGGATAAGTGACGAGAAGGTCTCCTAGTGGGCCTATGCAGGGGCCGTCGGTCACTGTCATCTGAAAGTGAGGGAGCCGGACCCCGTCAGTGGGCAAACAGCACTCTCGGTAGCGAAGCCCGGAGCGACACGGGCATGGCTGATCATGTGATCGGTCCGCAAATTTTGAGTGCGGATGGCGTTTGTGGGTCCATTCGCCCCGCCATGGCTGAAATGGCCCGCTAAGATGGTCGAGGACATATTGGACGACAGGATAGTCATAATCCAGTTGTAAGACTGAATACTTTTGCACCGGATCGGTGACGATCGAAACCTCTAAAGGCTCAAACTCCTGAATTATCCGGTAGCAGAGCTGACCATCGTACACGCGGTTTCGAATGTGTCCGCATGGATCAATCGGCGTGCTTTGCTTGCCGCAAATCGAGCATGCCCATTTTTTGAAGCGCATGCCCGGGCTCACGAAGTGCTTATAGGGGAAGAGCGATTGCCACAAAGCGACTAGCTCGGCGCGTTGGCCGATTAGTGGTACTAGGCTTTCAATGAAGACATTGTCCAATAGGCGGCCAAAGGACAGCTCGGCTTGCTCAAGTGTACACCACCCGTCCATGAACTTGCCGCCGGACATTTGCTGATAGGCGTCTAGATAAATCGTTGTCGCTTGGGCAAAGGTTTGGACGAACCAAAGCCGATTCTTCTCATCTGTATTGGCCGTTGTCGTCTTCATCGCTTCCGCCGTCTTACCAACAGCACGCCAGAAGCGCTTTGACGGCTTATATCGATAAGCTTCTACTTTGCTGGCGAGCGCAATGGCGGTCCGATATTTTATCACGGCTAGTTGCCTGAGTTGCCGACTGGTGCGTTCCGATGGGTCTGGCGGGCGCGAGCGCGCAGGTCGACTTGGTGGCGTGCTGCGGGGGCGGTGTCTAGTTCGCCGATGTATCGGGGGATGGAGCGGCTGAAAAAGTCCCCGAGGTCTTTTGGGTCGCCCTTGTAGTGAAGTTTGAGCGTTTTATGATTCGCGCCCTCGACGAATAGAGTGATTTCGGCCGTGTCGCCCGTTTTGTGGCCAGGGAGCAGCTCATCGAGACGAGCGCTCAAGATGTTGAGCATTACGGGTAATGCGGCATACGTCACGAAAAGCACCGGCAGTCGCCACGCTCTTGAGTGAAGCGCCAACTCTTCGTAGTCGTCGCTGCGGATAGCGACGCCGAGACTGGCTTGTGAGCCCAATATCTGGCGGAGGCGGGCTAGAAATTCTTCCGACCCATCGGGAAAAACTGGGCCGCTTCCGCGTTCGTGCGGAAGAGCCAAAATGGATGCTTGAACGAGAGCAGGGCGCTGTGCCTCATCGACCCAGGGGCGGTCGAGCCAATATCCCCTGCCCAGTGATGTTTCAGCAACCTCGAACGTCAGAAACTCTCGCGCCAAACTTTCGGTCATGCGTCCCTCCGCACCCATAAGTAAGGCTGGAGAGTCAGAATTCCAATGCTGTGCCGCGCTAAATTCGCCTCAAGCTCTGTCTTGACCACCTGCCAATCTGAGGCCTTCAGGCCGTGGACCTTGGTGTCCGTATGCTTGAGCAGTAGCGCAATCGCCACCGTCCGACGCCATTCGGTGCTACCTTCTATGCGGATCCCCTTGTTATCTGGCTGCGTCCAGCCCTTGCGCTCGGCTAAGGCGATGAGTTCTCTTAGGTTTCGGTCCGTCGTGCCACCGGCAAGCATCAGCCGATCGCCGCTATCGATCAGTCGCGCGCCGCCTCTTAGGTGAAGGATCGCGAGGGCTTCAACCGGTCGCCATTCGATCCGGATTACGTCCTTCGCCAATTCTGGTGAAAGCCAGGCTGTGTTGTATTGCCGCCGGAGGATGGCGGAAATCAGCCGACGCCGCCGGTCGTCCCTTGCCCTAATTGAGGCGCGCGAGGGTGTGTGAGGCGCGATGACGGTTGGTCACCTGACGACCAAAACGATCCCGATAAGTCGGCGCGTCGAGTACGTTTGCACGATCGGAGAGCAGCCTTACGCGTTCGAGCACACCGGCATCGAGCCGTTCGAGAGCTTCATCAAGATGTTGGGGAAGCTTCAGAGGCTCGCCGATGTGATGGAGTCACGGTTTAGCGAGCGATCAGACGCCGAACTGTGCGAACTGGTTTTGCCCGTCGGCGCAGCCTTGGATTTGTCGGGGAAGGGGATTGCGAGGGTCAGGCAGGCGTCGGCATAGACGCCAACGCGGCGTCCGATAGCCTGCTAAGCTCGCTAGCGGTGAGCGGCATTCATCCTGATGTTGTGCTGTTTCACACAAAACGTGATTGCACTTCGGCGTCAACGTGCATATCCTCGCATCCTGCGGGGGCGGCCAGGCCCTCGCAGGTTCAACAACCAGGAGATGTGCGATGAAAGTCAGACAGCTGCCGACAGCTGCTGAAGTGGCGATCATCATCGCTGTGGCGGTGAAACGTAAGGAGGCGGAATTAGGGCGCGAACTCACCCGCATCAGGCTCACCGAGGTGAGTCTCGACCGGTTCATTGTTCGACTGCGACGCGACGGCAGGTTCCTCGAAGATGTCGATGCTGCGTTGGCGCGCTTCAATCTTCATCTCATTGTGGTGCCCGGGGCCTTCGGCCTCATTCGGCCGTCGGCGGTCAAGGGGTATCCGCGACTCACCAGCTCGATCGTGAAAGAGGAGCTCCGAGCAGCTCGTCGCGGAACACTCGACTATGACGCCTTGTTCGCCGAGCTTGGCGGGGATGAAGACGAGGACGAAGACGGCGAAGGGGATGAGGTCATGACCAAATAAAATCCGGCTGCGTCCCGCTACATTCACGGTCAGCCCATGCAGGCCTCGAATTGATGGCCGCCCAACCATGACAGGCGGCCAGCATGCCTGCCGGCGGCAGGCATGATCGCGGGGCGGCTCCGAGTTTCTGGTGATGCCAGATGCTGGTATCTGTCCAATAAAAAAACCGTCAGAACCAAATAACGGTAACATAACGGTAAATATGTATCAAATATACACAAAACAGCCTTAAGTATGAATAGGCTTGTTGAGGTAAAATTGTAGACATTATGTAGTTTATTTTTGTTGACACCTGCGGTATTGGTACCTATGCGTCGTATATGTAGCTTAGTTATTATATGAAAACGTAAATCACTTTTATATTTTAGTACATTACATTTTCCTGTTGGAGACGCCTTCTGCGACAATATAATCTTTAGCTGTTGGCCGCTCCAAATGATGTGGAAGGCCAATCATGGCTGCCGGCGGCAGCCATGATCATGAGCGTCCGCTTCATCGGGGGCAGCAGCCCGGCTAGGTAGCCTGCTGATTCGGCCCTCGGCTCCACTGCGGCACATATCGGGGGGTGCAGCCAGGCGCCTGTACCACGGCCTCCTTACTGTCCTCCCGTGCCGCAGTCGGATGCTGTGGTGCCAGCCTGCGGCGCCAGGCCTGCCCCGCCGTCATAGCGGCATCCATATCCCCCGCTGCCGCTGCCGTGGTGGTCGCCTGATCTCCACGGCTGACGGCCATCTGTGCATCACGGATTCGCATCAGATCACCGGCCTCGCGCCGCCCCTGGGTCGCTTGCCAAGCGGTCGCCGCCTGCCGCTCTGCGGATGCCAGCGCGGCCATCGCCGCCTGGCGTTGCTGGGCGGCCTGCCGCGCCAGCTCCGCCGCGACGTATGCCCGGTCGGCATCGGACAGCCCCTGGACGTGAACCGGCGGATGGCGCCCCAGCAGCTCGAGTGCGACCCCGCGGCGGAACTCGGGGCTCCCCCAGATGCGCACTTCGGCGCCGCCTGGACTCGTCCAGCCGTGTCTATCGGCGGCGGCTACCAGCTCTCGGATCGCTAGGTCGCTCGGCCGTCCGATCACCCGGATCTGGTCGCCTGTGTCGAGAAGCCGGGAACCATCGGTCAGGCCGATTTGGACCACCCCCGGCGCCGTCCGGATATATGCGACGTTCTTTGCGACCGACGGCGGAAGCCATGCTTTGTCGTACTGACTCGCGAGCAGGGCGGCCAGAAATTTCCGCCTGCGGTCCTCCCGCGCCTCGGCGGTGCCGGGCGAGATGGCCGGGGCGGCGGGGTCTGTCAGGTCAGTAAGGAGAGCCTGGGCCGTCGCGATGGAACGGTCGGCAGCCCGGATGTCGCTGCGGGCCTCGGTGACCCGGACTCGGGCCTGCCGCCGTGCCTGCCGGTCGCGCAGGATGGCAGGAAAAACCTCAGCATGCTCGGGCTGCTGCTGCCAAACTTTGACCGCCGTCCGGCTCACGTCCAGCTCGCGGCCGAGTCCCTGGTCGTCCTGACGTTCTGGATCTAGCCGTGCGTCTATACGGTGGCCGCCGAGAAATGCGTTGGCGGCATCTGCAATTTTGCGCCGCATATCTCTGCCGTGATGCGAGCGGAACCCCTGGTCCAGGGCTGCTGATTTCTTCTTCGAAAACCCGGCGCCGTCGAACGAACGGGTTGCGATCAGCGCGTGTAGATGAGGCTGGCGCTCACCATCCGAGGCTACCGTGCAATGCAAATCGAGCTGCACTGCAACGTGATACGTGTCGACAATGATCTGAACAACTGAACGGGCGTAGTCTGACCACAGGTCCGGCGGCACCTCGCGCGGGATTGAGTGCTGAAGCCAGCGGGCGCTCGTTGCGTTTGCCTTCTTGTCGGCCGCTTCAACTCTCCGCCAGAGAGTCTCCGGATCTGCCGCCCAGGCCGGTGCACCGGGCGGCAAGAGCATCACGGTCTCGGCCGCGAGTTCGCCGCGTTTGCGGGTGAAGTCAAAGGCTCGGCCGTCGTGGCTGAGGCGGGTGCAGGCGTGATAGGCGGCCAGGGCGACGGAGTTGCCGCCAGTCGCGCGTTCGCTGGTCGACGACCGCGACACCACGCCGAGTTTGATGTGCGTTAAAGTCATGGTGGTCTCCATGGGGGCCAGGGGCGCCAGCCCCACGAGCTGAGAACTGTCTGCGACAGTTCTCCTAAGCGAGACTGAAGGATGTCACCAGTACTCAATGATCCGATATTAGGATGCGGCTGTCCCGATTGTCACGATGGGTGCCTTGATCTTTTTTCTGCTGCCTACCTATGCTGAGGAGAGCTATCAAGGATGCGGGATATGCCGGATAATTTGTTGACAAGCATTACAGAACTGGAGGCGCGCCTGAACGCGTTGCAGGTGCGGCGGCGTCGAGCCGCTTCGGAAGAGACGCGGGTACGGAGGCAAATCGTGACCAGCAATAGGCAGCTCCAAGCACAAATAAAATTTACCTTGGGGGCGGCCTTGCTGCGCGCCATCGAAAGCGATCCGGCGGCTCTCGACGGACTCCGCCGCCTTCTCGGGCCGCATATCACCCGGCCTACCGACATCGCCTGCCTGGCCGCGACGCCGTTCCGGATGGATGAAGCCACATGACGAGCGCCTTCGACGTTTTCGGTCACGGCAGCGCGGAGGCCCGCGCGGAATGCGACGAGTCGTATCGCGCCTGGCGACGTGCATGGACGTGCGAGTGCCGTCGTCACAGCGACGTGTGGCAGTGGCGTTCCCTTCGCGGCTACGTGGCCGCAAAAATCGGGGTGCCAGCGCCACTCATGGCGCGCGGCCTGGACCTCGACGACCTAGCCGATGGGGTGCCGCCCGAGGTGCTGGCAGCGGCGAACGCTGCGACCGGCGACGCTCTCCGCGACGTCCTGCACGCGCGCATGCCGAGCCCTGGCGTGCTACGCGCTCGGCTCGATGCGCTGCGTCAGCGCGGACGCGACATGCTCGCGCAATTTCCGGAGCTGCACCTCGACCAAGCGCAGCCCGGCCCGCCAAGAGGTCTGACTCTACCGGATGACGACGAGGCCGCATCTGAAATCGACCGAGTGGCGCCGGGCCTGGCTGATGGCACGGCTGCGCAGACGGCCGCTCTGATGGCGGCGGCGGTGAGTGGCGACCTGGATATGCGTCAGCTGCCGCGCCACATCGTGATCCGCATCCTGGCAGCGCTGGAGGAGGAGGCGCGGCGAAAGGGGAAGGCGGCGGGCCTTCCGCTCGCTGCTGATCCATCATCATCTCCAGAGGCCATCCTGCGCGAGATGCTGACCAGTCCCGAGCTTTCCGCCGGGGCCTCGGTGCTGCTGGCCGCGCTGACTGCTGCCCGCGATATCGCGGGCGCCCTGGTGATGCCAGGCCTGCGATGAGGCGAGAGCGCAGTCTCGACCACGGGTACGTCTATCATCTGCGAAATGGCCGGGTGGGGCGTCGCTCAATATCCGAGTTCAGTCCAGCAAATATTCATGCCGATTTTCAATCAATAATAGCATTGCCGAAGCCTGTGCATCCCTCCTACGCAGAAATATTGCCAGTAATGGCGGATATTACCGCTCGGCTGGCGCCATTTGCGGCAGTATATTGTGTGCCGTCTCTGTGTCACCTGGAGCAAAGCGACATAGGACATGCGGAGTGGCTGCGGGACGACTCGGGGCGCATCTGGGGAGAGGTCGGCGGAGTCGCATATCCAGCGCACGCCGTAACTTTCGTTTCGTTAGGTCGGCATCCCAGCCGTTTAGTTAGCTCGATTTTTCATGAAATTTTTCACATTTTTTCGCCGCATTTGTCGGCGGCGGCTCATGCCGTCCTGGACGCTGCCGTGGCTACCGGAGCCTGGTGGCCTACCGACTACCAGTCGTCCGCAGAAGAGCGCAAGGCGCGGCTTTTTGAGCACTGGGCGACCGGATTTTATGAAGGCCAGCCACCCCGGCCTCTGCCGCCGGGGCTGAGCGTTGACTCGATTTTCGAGGAGATCGCATCCGGCCGGGCTGGTGCCGAGGTCATGGCTAACCGTGCTGCGGCTGCAGCCTGAGGTATTCCGCGCCGGGCAGGCCTCGGTCTGCTAGGTCGCTTGCAGTCTCGTGGTCGTTGAGTCCCTGCTGCCGCGCTACCCTGATGTAGGTGAGCGCCGTCACGAGGCGGTCGCCTGCCTCAGTCTCGTCATCGCCGGGTACGTCCAGCGTGATGACGACGCCGGTCACGGTCACGTCCTCGACGACGAGGCCGACGCAGGTGGGGTCGTAGCAGTAGGTGTATATACCATCGGCAACCTCGCTGTCGGACATTCCCAGATCGGTCAGGCGCCTGGCCTCTGCGATGATGGCTCGGACGTCGGCGGATTCCTGGTCGAGGATGTAATGGGGAGCGACTACAGTGTACCGCATAGTATCGACCTCGATTTGTACCGGACAAGCTCTGGCGGCTGCCAAAATCTATAAAAATTATTGCTTAGAATGGCAAGTGGATTTGCCGCTCAGCAGGGTTGCAAATGAGTATTTGTCAACATTAAAATTGGCTCTCAAGGATTTGGGTTCTTCCGATTTCCTTTGTACAAGGATTTCTCCCAAGAATTCGTTCGTATATGCCCGTTGTTCGGCCCCTCTGGAGGGGGCGAATTCTTTTCTGGGACGCCCGTCGTCCCGACAGCATCACGTCGGCTGACGAGCGGAATGCAGGTCAAACCCCGGCCAAAGGCCGCCGGGGACCGGCGCGGAGCAGCCCGGAGCCGCAGGCGAGGACTGTGAGCGGGGTTGACCGGAGTGAGCACGGTGGCACCATACCCCTTCCTCATCTCGGCCGGAAGGACGCGATGAAGGCAGGCGCGCAGCCCCGCATGGGGCGAGCACCCGTATAGGGGAAGGCGAAGGCCTGCCGCGATGATCTGGCCGTCCAACCCGTCGCAAAAGGATTACCTTTCACCACAAAACTTGAGGTCAACGAAACTGCGGGCTACGCTGTTGTGGAAGGTTGTTGCAAAACGAGGTGAAGGAATGGGACGGCTCATTGGATATGCTCGCGTGTCGACCGATGACCAGGACGTGGCCCTTCAGGTCGACGCCCTGGTGGGGGCCGGTGTTTCAACCGAAAACGTCTACGTGGATAGGATCAGCGGATCCAAGGCCGCCCGCCCCGGCTTGGATCTCATGATGAAGAGCATCCGGCCAGGCGATGTCATCGTGATTTGGCGTCTGGACCGGCTAGGGCGCAGTGTGATCCACCTCGCGCAGCTCGCGGAATCCCTTCGCGAACTGGGGGTAGGGCTGCGTAGCCTGACGGATGGAGTCGACACCAGCACTGCCACCGGCCGCCTGGTGTATGGCCTTCTCGCGACCCTCGCAGAATTCGAACGAGAAACCATTCGAGAACGCGTCCGGGCAGGAATGGCCGCCGCTAAACGCCGAGGTGGCCTCATCGGCCGCCGCCGGTCCCTGACGGCAGCGCAGGTTGAGCACGCGCGCGAACTCCGGGCCGACGGAAAATCTTACGCCGAAATCGGGGCACTTCTGGGCGTCGACCGGTCCACCGTCTGGCGTGCGACACGGTGAGCCTCGGCTTCGCCCGGCCTGGCTGGGTGGAAAAACGCTCATTTATCGCTTGGGTGACGGTGGCTACCACGGGCATGAAAGGTCCGATTGCGGCCTGCGCGCCTCTGACGGCAGGCCGGGTGGTGGCCTTGGCGGCGATTCGGGTGGGTCTAGTGGTGGTTCGGATTCCGAGTTCGCCGTATTATTTGTATTATTTGTATTTGTATTATTTGCATTTATAAGAGTGAGATATCCAGCCGCCTCGATGTCAGCGGCGGAGATGCCCGGCCGCCCCCGGACGAGCCACGATGGCCGTTCTTCTCCGCTGCCGAAATCGTGCGGCTTCAATGCCAGGATTTGGAATCCGGCTGTGGTGAACAGGTGGCTCGTCCGCCGCACAAATGCTTTGCGCGCACGCTTATTAACGACGTCCACGACGCCATCCTCGAACCGGGCGACTTTTCGCTTCGCCTTCAATTCTCCGACGTATTTGCGAAATTCTCCGACCGGCCGTGTTGTTGGGATGCCTCGTAGCTGCTGATAGATGATCGCAAGCTCTTCATCGGTCCAACCATCATCGCCCCGGACGATGTCGCCGCCGACGCCGCGCGAGATATAGCTGACAAGGGCCTGGGGTGGCGGACGATCGGCCCTGCATTCGGCGTCGTCCGTCTCCTGGTCATCATACCAATCCCATCCGGCCTGCCGGAAATATGTGCGGGCGCGGGCCAAATCGGCGGTGAGTCGCGCCGCCAAATGAAAATGAAGGTATGCCAGCCCGTCGTCCCGAGCCACATGGGCCGATATCATATCGACGATCAGTCCATAATATCGCTCTGCATGCCGAATTTTGGCCGTCAGCACGGGACTCTGGTCCCGGTGAGCGGGCCTGAGGTCGGTCAGCGGGACCAGGCAGCACGGGCTAGAGACCCGTATGTGCACCACCCGGTCGATGCCGCGTTCTTCGCAGAATGCGGCGTACGCGGCGGCCTGGGCTACCTGGGAAACCTGCGCCTGGGCCGGAAAAATCTGGCTTCTTCGCAGCGGCCGACCCCAAATCTCGCTGTCCCTGCCGTCGAGAGAGACGACCTGATCAACGATGCCTGGATCAAAGCGATAAACCTGGCTTTGGTGGAGGCCACCAGCGATCAGACGGGCGGCGACTTCCTGATCGAGCCGACGACGCTCGCGGCGCTCAGCAGCCCGGAACGAGTTATCTACGACCGGCTGTAAAGCGTTTAGCTCAGAATGAGCAAATTTGTTGACAGGCTGGGTAAGATTTGGATCTGAGGGGCTATAGCTGGTATGCCGCCCCGGTCGCACTAGCCGCCGATAGTATCGACGGCCTTGATATCCTGAATTCTATGATCCATGATTTCTTAGCCTATTGAACGATGCGGCCGGAGACCTGCTAGGGTCTACGATGGCCGCATCATTCATGCTTATCCGTCGTTTTGTATATTTCAAGTGTTTCGTGGATGATTTCGGCCATCCACTCTTCAAAACGCCCGAGGAAGTAGGGTTTCAGCGGCCTAATCGTTCTCGTCGTCGTCGCTCCGAGGCGGATATTTAAGAGCCAAAATGTGTTTCTTAAGAGCTTCGACCATATTTATGAGATCGTGTTCATCGTCGCCGGAAATTTCGGCTATTGACAGCGTCTCTAAGCCGTTATCGAGAGATTCTAAACTTGCTGATTCGAACCTGTCGTCCCAGATAATTGTCATCACTATCGTCATAGATTCCCCCTCATGTTTTGATAGGCCTGCGCTGGTTCAAATGGTCCAGTAGCACAGGAGATTTAACTTTTTGGATCACCAGCTTTGCTTCCTCGGGGGAAAGGTCGCGGCCGTAACCGGCGCCTACCGAGTCACCCTCGTGTCCAAATACTTTGTCGATGATTTCAGGGTGCAGATTGGCGGCGCGCAACTGCTGGCGGAAGTTGTGCCGTAGGCTATAGGTAACGAGCGCTGGATCGTCGAGGCCGATCGAGTCTAGATATCGGTTAGACCATTTACTCCAGTCGGCATACGCGTTCGGCCCCTGAAGCAATCCGCGTCCTCGGCGAGCCTGCTCGGTCGCCCACTCGATGATTCCAAGATGTCGAAGGTCCGGCAGAATCGGAATCAATCGAGGTCCGGCTGAGGTTTTGGTCGCATGCCGGAAATCAAGGCACGTGATGCCGCCCACATCCACCAGCGCTGACGGCAGGTCCGCAACTTCTTCGGTGCGGGCGCCAGTCAACAGGGAGATCAGCCAAAACCAGTATGGCTCGTCCCTAAGGACGTTCCTGCCCGGTTTTGATCGGCGTGAATGAGAATGGCAGCCTACGAATAGGGCGCTATCGAACAGCGTTGCGAGTTCGGCGCGAGTGAAAGCACGCCGGTCGTTCTTGCCGTCGCGCTCCTCGCGCGTTTCGCTGCGCGGCTGGACACCTTCGGCCGGGTTGACGGCCAAGAGACCAGAGCTGACGGCCCACCCGAAATAAGCTTTCAGGTTGCCGAGCAGTTTGAGGATGCTTGCACGGCTCATTTGTCGCTGTCCGGCGCGATTGATCGGCCGGTCGCGTAAATGGTCCGCGAAGCCTTTGATGTCGGACTTGGCTACGTCCACAAGGGCCTTTGCGCCGATGAGCCCAGTCAATTCCCGGAACGCCTGCTCGTAGCTCGTCCGGGCGGCGTGGCCGACGCTCGGGCGGTCGGCGAAGAACTTCTCCGCCTGTGCGCTCCAAGGCTCTTTTGCCTCCGCAGCCAGGGGCGACCGCGCCTGTTCGGGTTTCAACGTGCGCACCGCATCGGCGAGCTGCGCAGCTAAATGCAGCTGCGCTGATTGCACTATCGAGGAGTCTCTACCGTAGAGGTCGGCTTGGTATCGGGCTCGGGCCGCCGCGATCCGTGGATCGCCGGGAACCAAGCGCTCTAGCATCGCTATCAAGCGACGGGTGAGTTCGGCTCGTTCTGCCGCCGTCTCCGCTTTCGCCTGTAAGGTCGCCCTGTCTTCCGCCGTAAACTTAAAGTGTGAAATGTCGCCGTGAGGCAGAGGCACCTTCATTTTTTCGTTGCGCCCCCTGGCTGTCTGCCATTGACCATGCAACTCGGCGAGCAGCCGGGCTGCTTCGGCCCGAGCGAGCCGAGGGTTCGCAGTCTGCAAAGAACGCGTGAAAAAAGCCTTACCTGTTCGCGCTGCTATATCGGCAGGAATACGAACTCTGAGATAGAGCTGTTGCCGTCGCCTTACAACGTAGGGTATGCCCGTCATCCGGCCCTCGACGTGTGTCACATGCGTGTGTCACAGCCGATTTTGACCGATGCCAATTATGCAGCTAAATCAACGACTTGCGCAGATTTGGCGTCCCCAAGGGGAGTCGAACCCCTGTTCCCGCCGTGAGAGGGCGGTGTCCTGGGCCTCTAGACGATGGGGACCCGAGAGCGGAGAGGGTTGATATCCGATCCGCCGCCCTTCCGGCAAGCGCTAAATCCGAGGGGGCTGCTATTCGCGGAAATTCACATATTGCAGCGGCTGCTCGATCTTGAGGCCACGGATATGGGCGATCGCGTCCTGGAGGTCGTCGCGCTTCTTGCCGGTCACGCGCAGCTCGTCGCCCTGGATCGCGACCTGGATCTTGAGCTTCGAGTCTTTCAGCTCCTTGACCAGCTTCTTGGCCAGGTCCTTGTCGAGGCCCTGGCGGATGACGATGGTCTGGCGCACCGAATCGCCCGAGGCCTTTTCCGGGTCCTTGAATTCGAGCGCGCCGACCTCGACCTTGCGGCGGGTCAGGTGCGTCAGGATCAGCTCATGCATCTGCTTCAGCTTGAGCTGATCGTCGGCATGGATGGTGAGGTTGTCCTCGGCCCGTTCGAGCTTGCAATGGCTGCCCTTGAAGTCGAACCGCGTATCGATCTCGCGGGCGACGTTGGCGACGGCATTGTCGACCTCGGCGAGGTCGGTCTTCGAGACGATATCGAAGCTCGGCATGATCATCTGCTCCCGGCTGATGGAGTCAGTCTTTATAGCGCAGGCAACGGCCGGGGCTAGCCCCGGCCGTCCGTTCCGTTTCGGATCAGCCCGCGCGGCGCAGCGGGCCGACGCCGGCCGGCGGCATGGAGCGGCGGGCGGCGGGGGGGCCGCCGGCGCCACCGTGCCAGGGGCGGCGCGGGCCGGGCTTGCGCGCGGCGCGCGGCGCGGCCGAGTTGAAGTTGAAGTTGAAGGTCGGCTCCAGACCGTCGATCACCGCCGGCTCCAGCTTGGCGCGGGTGAAGCGCTCGATCCGGTCGACCAGTTGCCGGTCGGCCGGGGCGGCGAAGGAGATGGCGATGCCGGTGGCGCCGTTCCGGCCGGTCCGGCCGATGCGGTGGACATAATCCTCCGGCTGGCGCGGCAGGTCGAAATTGATGACATGCGTGATGTCCGGCACGTCGATGCCGCGCGCGGCCACGTCGGTCGCGACCAGCAGGCGCACGCGGCCCTGGCGGAGCTGCTGCACCGTCCAGTTGCGGGCGTTCTGGGCCATGTCGCCGTGAAGGGCGGCGGCCTTGTGGCCTTGGGCCTTCAGATCCTCGGCGAGCTGGTCGGCATCGCGCTTGGTCGCGGCGAAGATGATCGCCTTGCCGAGCTCGGGGCTGGAGACCAGATGGTTCAGCAGCTTGCGCTTATGCGTCATGTTGTCGGTCAGATGCACACGCTGCTCGATCGATTCCATGGTCACGGTCGAGGCCTCGATCGCGATCCGCTCCGGCTCCTTCAGCAGCCGGGCGGCCAGCGCGTTCATGCGGCGGTCGAAGGTGGCGGTGAACATGACGGTCTGGCGCGAGGCAGGCGCGGCCGCGGCGATCGTCTCGACCGCGTCGATGAAGCCCATATCGAGCATCCGGTCGGCCTCGTCGAGCACCAGCATCTCGAGGTCGGCCAAGCTGATTGCGCGGCGGTCGAGCAGGTCGATGAGCCGGCCCGGGGTCGCGACCATGAGGTCGATCGGCCGCGACAGCTCGCGCAGCTGGACGCGATAGGGCATGCCGCCCAGCACCGAGACGGTGTGGAGGCGCAGGAACTTGCCGAGCTTGCGGACGGAATCGAGGATCTGCGAGGCGAGCTCGCGGGTCGGCGCCAGCACGAGGATGCGCGGGCCGCGCGGCCGGGGCTGCATCTCCCGCGTCAGGCGCTGCAGGGCGGGGAGGACGAAGGCGGCGGTCTTGCCGGTGCCGGTCTGGGCACTGCCGATGACATCGCGCCCGTTGAGCACGATGGGAAGGGCGGCGGACTGAATCGGGGTCGGCTCCGAGAAGCCCGCGGCGTCGAGCGCTTGCAGCAGGGCCGGGTGGAGGTCGAAATCTTTAAAAGTCAAAGGTCTGATGTTCCTGGCAAAAGAGTACAGCGCCGGGGCCGCGACGCGGTCCAGCACCAGATGAGCCCGCATAGTCCCGATGGGGAAGAAGGGCGAGGTCGCGTGGTGCTTCGGAACACTAGATCGGATCCCCTCGGGATCCTCGTTCCATGAGACGCCGGCCCTCTTGGGCGGACAGCTCCAACCACTGCGCTGCGGAATATGACGATGAACACGGCAAAAAGCCAGAGGGACGCTCGCATTGCAGGCACGCGCTCACCTCACACCGCTTGAGCCGTCGAGTCGGGCATGGTCGTTAAATGGGCAAATCGGGTTGAGGCGTATGGCTAATCGGTGGATCGTGGCGGCGGGGCTCGGCGGCTGCGCCGGCGTGGCGCTCGGCGCCATGGGCCGGCATATCGGCGGCGAAAGCGGCGAGGGGCTGTTCCTGATCGCGTCCCGCTATCTCCTCTATCACGCGGCGGCGCTCCTCGCCGTAGCCCTGCTGGAGGCGCGGGCGCCGGCGCGCTCCCTCACCGTCGCCGGCTGGTGTTTCCTCCTCGGCATGCTGGGCTTCGGCGGCGGTCTCGTGGCGCAGAGCCTGACCGGCTCCGCGCTCGCGGGCCTGTCGACGCCGGTCGGCGGCACGCTCTTCATGCTCGGCTGGCTGGCGCTCGCCGCCTATGGCTGGGGCCAGCGTCGATGACCAGGCGCCCGATCGGCGGCGTCCCGATCGCGATTGCCGTCTTCACCATCTGGGGCCTCTTCCCCAGCTTCTTCAAGCTGCTCGCCGGCGTGCCACCGACCGAGATCCTGGCGCATCGCATCCTGTGGTCGGCGGTGTTCATGGCGGGGCTGGTCGCGACCGGCGGCCGGTTCGCGGCCTTGCGGGCGATCGCGGCGAACCGGCGCACGCTCCTGCTGCTCATGCTCTCGGCCTCGCTCATCACTGTCAATTGGCTGACCTATGTCGATGCCGTGACCTCGAACCATGTGCTGGAGGCGAGCCTCGGCTATTTCATGGCGCCGCTCGCCAGCGTGGCGCTCGGCCGGCTGGTGCTGGGCGAGCGGCTGACGCTGGTGCAGACGCTCGCCTGCGTGATCGCGGCGCTCGCGGTCGGCGCCTATGCGCTCGGCGTCGGCTGGGCGGTCTGGCGCTCGCTGCTGCTGGCGGTGAGCTTCGGTTCCTACGGCCTCGTGCGCAAGCTGGTGCCGGCCGAGGCGCTGCCGGGTTTCGCCGCCGAATGCTTCCTGCTGTTGCCGATCGCCGGCGGCTATCTGCTGCTGCTCTGGCTGCAAGGCCAGGCGCATATGAGCCTCGATGCGCCCGTGCGCAGCATCGAGCTGGTGCTGGCCGGCCTGCTGACCTCGGTGCCGCTGATCGGCTATTCGACCGCGGCCCGGCGGCTGCGGCTCTCGACCCTCGGGCTTCTGCAATATATCACGCCCAGCATTCAGTTCCTCCTGGGCGTGCTGGTCTATGCCGAGCCGTTCGACCTCGCCCGGCTGTTGGCCTTCGCCGCCATCTGGGGCGCGCTGGTGATCTACAGCCTCGAAAGCCTGCGGCTGAGCCGAGGGGCCGTCGTCACTGGTCGGGCGTGATGATGCCGCCGGCGACGGCGGCCGGGCCCAGGCTCGGATTCTGCGGTGATTGGCCCGACATCGCCGACATGGTCTGCAGCCGCTGCATGTTGGCGCTGTTGCCGAGCGAGGCGACCGTCGCCTGGTTCATGGCGAAATCCTTGAGCCGCGCGGTCAGGCTCTCGGCGGCGGCGTAATTGCCGGCCATCGAGGCGATGTAGCGCGGCGAATCCTTGCCGAAGGCGACCGTGTGCAGCTCGGCGACCCAGAGCCGGTAGGTCATGCCCTCGACCTGCACCATGCTGCTGGTCGCGCGCAGATTGCTCTGCAGCAGATTGCCCTGATTGATCTGGGCCGAGACATATTGCCCGCTCATCTCCAGCCAAGTCAGGCGCGAATCGAAATCGAAGCGCAGCCACAGCAGATAGGCGGCATTGAAGCTGTAGGCCGCCAGCGCCGCGAAAATGACGGCATAGATCAGGCTGGTCGCGGCGATGGCGCCAGTGTCGAGCATGGTCTCGGCCAGCGAATAGGCCGCGATCGAGCCCCAGAGGGTGAACAGCACCGCCACGAAATCGAGCAGCGTGCGGAATTGCAGCGCCCGCTGGCTCAGCGCCTGTCCGATCTGGACGGTCTCGACCGTGCGCGGGAAGGGCTGGCTTTCCTCCAGGATCTCGCCGGCGAAGGCCCCGGCGCTGGCGTTTAGGTTGATCAGCGGGTCGATATGGATGTAGCGCCGGTTCGGGATCTTTTCGCGCCAACCCTCCTGCATGGCGCGCTGATATTCGCCGCTGACGAGGGCCGGGCTGCAGGCGAGGTTCCAGGTATCCTGCACCATCGACACTGCGGTCGGCGGCGGCGGCAAAAGCTGGCGGATGAGCGCCACGAAGAACAGCGCCTGGGCCGCGAGGCCGGCGATCAGCAGCACGAACACATGCGGGAAGGGCGAGAAGCCGGGCAGCCGCGGCAAGGGCGGCGCCCACAGCGTCAGCAGGATCGGCCCGACGAAGGCGAAGAGGATGAGCGCGCTCAGCACCCAGACGGACAGGAAATTCCCTTCGGCGTCGGCGCCCCGAAGCGACGGCCGCGCCAGGATCCAGATGGCGAAAACGATATAGGCCGCGCCCACCCAGTCGATGACCGCGCTGTTGACATGCGCCTGGGTCGGGATGCCGATCAGCAAGGTCAGCCCGAGGCTCAGCAGCAGCGTCAAGAGCGTGAGCGCGCCGCGGAACTGCCATTCGGCGAGCGTGCGCAGCGGCGGCGGCGCATAGATGAGGTTGGGCACGATCGCGAACAGCAGACCGGCGATCGGTCCGCGCGGCTCGGCATATTCGAGCGCCTGTTGCCGGAGCGTCTCGCGCACCGTGTGAGCCTTGGGGCTGCCGGGGCTCTGCTGGTCGGGCGCCACCAGCTCGGCCAGGCTCTCGGGCCGGCCGCGGCCGAAATAGAAACGCAGCTTGGCGAGGCAGGCATAGAGGCAGGTGATGGCGATGGCGACCATCACGCCGGCCAGGATCAGCACCTCATAGGGCGCCAATCGCTCGCGCCCGGTCAGGCTCGACCGGACCGACAGCAGCAGGGCGATGGCGGCGATGCCGACGATCGCGGCCGCGGCCAGCAGGAACAGATTGTGGACCTTCAGCGGATTCGGGAAATTCAGCTGCTTGGCGCCGCTGCCGAATTCGTAAGACATGCTTCGCCCCCGGGCTCGCCGCCGCCCGGCCCGTCGGGAAGCGCCCGGAAACTATGCCCGGATCGGACCGACCGGGCAAGCAAAGCACGGCCGGGCCCTCCTGGAGAGCCCGGCCGTTCGAATTAGGCTAGATCAGCGCGCGGCGACCTGGGCCGTCGGCAGCGCGGATTCGATCCACTCGACCAACTTGCTCTTCGGCACGGCGCCGAGCTTCTGGGCGACAACCTGACCGTTGTTGAACAGGATCAGGGTCGGGATCGCCTTGACGCCGTACTTGGTCGGCGTCTGGGGATTCTCGTCGATGTTCAGCTTGGCGATGGTCAGCTTGCCGGCCATGCTGGCGCCGATCTCGTCAAGCGCGGGCGCGATCGCCTTGCAAGGCGAGCACCACTCGGCCCAGAAATCGACCAGCACCGGCCCGGAAGCGCCGAGCACCTCGCCGTCGAAGGACGCGTCGGTGACTTTGTTCGTATTCGCGGACATGTGAACGATCTCCTGCGGGCGGTTGCCCGCCAATCGAGGTTGGGGAGCCTGTCCCCATCCGTTGGGTAAAGACTAGGTGACGCATCGAAGCGACGTCAAGGTACGCTCCCCGGCGCCGCGTCGACCTCCATCAGCCGCGGACCGTCGGTCCAGAGCAGCAAGGTGCGGATGCGCTTGCCTGGATAGATCCTTTCCAGCGCCGCGCGATAGGCTCGGAGCTGCACCAGATAGGCCGGTGAAACCTTGCCGATCTCCAGCGGCGGCGGGCGGTTTGTCTTATAATCCACGATCAGCACCTGCGACTCGGTCACGACCAGGCGGTCGAGCCGGCCGCTCAGCGCCTGCCCGTCGATCAGCCCGACGACCGGTACCTCGGCGCGCGAGCCGGGGCCGAACAAGGGCGCGAAATCCGGATGGCGCAATACAGCCATCGTTTCTTGGGTGATCTGGTCCTGCTCCGCGGGATCGAGCCCGTGCGCCGGCCGGGCGAGGAAGCGGCGCGCCGCCGACTCGGCCGATTCGGGCGCCAGCTCCGGCAGGCTCTGCATCAGTCGGTGGATCAGGATGCCGCGCTGGAAGCGGCGCTGGTCCTGCTCGGTCGCGAGCGGTGAGCGGGTCGGCGGCTCGGCCTCGCTCGGGCGTGACGCCACCAGCGGCCGCGGCGGCGAAGGTTCGGGCGGCGGCGGCGCCGTGGCGAAGGCCGGCAGCTCGATACCGGCCGTTTCGGCGGCGGTGCCGCCCGACGGAACCGGCTGGACCTCCTGCTCGCTCAGATGGACATGGCCATCGCGATGAAATTGGTTCCAGCCCGGCGGCACCTCGATCGGCGCCGGTTTGCCGCAGCGCGCGATGCCGTGCTCGACCAACTCGTGCCAGGAGGCGGTGCCGCTGGTCGTCTGATGGTTCTTCCAGCCGCAGATATAGAGCCGGTCCTCGGCGCGGGTCAGCGCCACATAGAGGAGGCGGCGGTATTCCTGGTCGCGCTTCTCGCAGGCGAGCGCCTTGGCCGACTTGGCGAGCGTCGCCCCCGCGCCCCGGCGCGGCGCCCATAGCAGGACGCCGCCATCGGGCGACCAGAGCAGCGGCGGCAGGCGCGTCGGCACCGCCAGCGTGTCGGGCAGGAACACGATCGGCGCCTGCAGCCCTTTCGAGCCGTGCACGGTCATGATCCGCACCTCGTCGCGCCCATCCTGATCGAGATCGCGCTTGATCTCGGCCTCGCCGCTGTCGAGCCAGTGCAGCAGCCCTTGCAGCGACGGCACATGCGCGCGCTCGAAGGCGAGGGTTTGGGCCAGGAACTCGTCGATCGCGTCGACCGCCTCGTAGCCGAGCCGGCCGATCAGCCGCTCGCGCCCGTGGCCCGCGCCCAGCAGCTCGGCATAGAGCTCGTGCGGCGGCACGAAATCGACCCGTGCCAGCAGCTTGGCGAGCGTTCGGCCGGCAGCCTCGGCCCAATCCGCCGGATGCGCGCGCAGGGCCTGCCACAGGCTGCCGTGGCGGCCATGCGCCAATTCATAGAGCTGAGTCTCGTTGAGCCCGATCAACGGGCTCTTCAGCACGGTGGCGAGCGTCAGATCATCGTCCGGCAGCAAGAGGAAGCGGCCGAGCGCCATCAGATCCATCACCGCCAATTGCCGGGTCAGCACCATGCGGTCGGTACCCGCGACCGGCACGCCGCGCCGCTTCAGCTCGCGCACTAGCTCGGCGACGAAGGCGCCGCGCCGCCGCACCAGCACCAGAATGTCGCCGGCCCGGATCGGTCGGCCGCGCGAGGGCAATAGAGCTTGCCGTGCAAGCCATTCGGCGACGGTGTCGGTGATCAGCCGGGCAAGCCGCGCGCGGGGCGCCTCCTCGGCCTGCTGATGCAGCGGCGGCGCCCAAGGCTCGGGCGGCTCGGCCGGCTCGGGCTCCAGCGGCGGCCACAGCTCGACTCTACCGGCATGGCCGATGCGGTGGGCGGCATGGCGGATCTCGGCACCGTCGAGCGCCACGCCGTCGCGCGCCGCCGTCTCGGCGAAGACCGCGTCGACCAGCTCCAGCACCGGCCGGGCCGAACGGAACGAGGTTTCCAGCGGCACCAGCCGGAGCTCGCTCTTGAGGACCCTGAGCTTGTCCGCGAAATGCTCGCGCATCGCCAGGAAGGCCTGCGGATCGGCGCGCTGGAAGCTGAAGATCGATTGCTTGGCGTCGCCGACGGCGAAGATGGTGCGCGGCACGTCGCGGGCGGATAAGCCGGTGAAGAATTCCTCGGCCAGCGCCGCCACCACCTCCCACTGGTCCGGGTTGGTGTCCTGCGCCTCGTCGATCAGGATATGGTCGAGCCCGCCATCGAGCTTGAACAGCACCCAGGGCGCGACGCCAGGCCGGCGCAGCAGGTCGCGCATCGTCAGGATCAGATCGTCATAGTCGAGCAGCGCGCGCCGCCTCTTCTCGGCCTCGTAATTGGCGAGGAAGGCGGCGGCGAGGCGCGTCAGCGCCGCCGTGGCGCGGTTGACGATGATGGCGGCGAGCCGTTCCCGTCCGGCGACCAGCCGGGCCTGCTCGGCCAGCAGCGAGGCTTCCAGCCCGTCGATCGCGCAGATCGCCTTGGTCGCCAGCCGTTGGCGCGGCTCCAGCTTCTGGGTCAGGAAGATTCCGGTATAGGCGTCGAAACCTTCGATCCGTTCCGCGATGCCGGCGGCGAGCCAGGCGGCCAGGGCCGCTCCCTTGTCCTGGTCGGTGACGGATTTGGAGGCGATCATCTCCCGCGCGGCCCGGCGCAACTCCCCGCCATCGAAGGCGGCCTCGGCGCAAAGAAGCGCGATCCAGCCCGCCTCGTCCTCCTCGGCCCGAACGCCGAGCCGTTTCGCCACGCCCTCCAGATAGGCTTCGAGCCCGCCCGCCATATCGATTTGCCGGGTGAGTCGCCCGCGTTCGCCGGTCAGCGCCTGCAGCAGCTCGATGAAGCCCAGCTCATGGATCTGGCCGGTGGCATCGGCGAGCGCCCGGCCGAGCTTCCCGGCGCTCTCGGCGCGGGCGCGTTCGAGCAATCCCAACTGCGCCTCGTACAGCAGCTCGGCGGCGCTGCGCTCGTCCATCACCTCGAATTGCGGCGGGATGCCGGCTTCGAGCGGGAAGCGGCGCAGCACCGATTGGCAGAAGGCATGGATGGTGAGGATGCGCATGCCGCCCGGCGTGTCGAGGACGCGGGCGAAAAGCTGCCGCGCTCTTTCATAGAGCGGCGGGTCGGGCGCCTCGCCGGTGATGCCGAGAATATCTCCGCGCAGCTCCGTATCGTTCGCCGTGGCCCAGTGCGACAGCTTGTTGTTGAGCCGGTTCGCCATCTCGGCGGCGGCGGCCTTGGTGAAGGTCAGGCATAGGATACGGCCGGGCGGCGTGCCGCCGAGCAGCAGGTTCAGCACCCGGTCGGTCAGCACCTTGGTCTTGCCGGTGCCGGCCGAGGCCGCGACCCAGACCGAGCTGTGGCGGTCGGCCGCCCGGCGCTGAAGCAGATCGGGAGAGAGCAGCGTGTCGCTCATTCCGTCTCCGTGCCCCATTCGAGGATGCGCGCCAGATGGCCGTAATGGCTCCAGCGCGGCGCCTGGGCCGGGCGCGGCCGGGCGCGATAGGGCGTCGCCGGGTCGTCGAAGACCTCGATCAGCCGTTCGAGCCCGTAGAGCGCGTCCGCCGCCAGCTCGGCCGGGCCGCTGTCGCCGCCGAGCCGGATCTCCTCGCCGGCCGGATCGCCGCCGGACAGTCGCCAGAAGCCGAGCTCCGTGACGGCGAGGGCGGGCACGCCGTCGAAGCCGCCCGACTCCGCGATCGCCGCCTCCAGGGGCAGTTGCGGCGAGAAGCCCAGCGCCACCTCGCTCCGCTGCGGCACGGTGCCGGTCTTGTAGTCGATGACCGCGAGGCCGCCGCCCAGATGGTCGATCCGGTCGGCCTTGGCCGTCAGCAGGAATTCGCCGCCCGGCCCGTCCAGCATCAGCCGGCCGCTGCGCTCGGTCCAGCTCGCTTGCAGAATCTTGCGGCGTTCGGTTTCGAGCGCCACGAACCATTGGGCGATCCGCTCGAAGCGCGGCCACCAGAAGGCCCAGATGCCGGGCCGCGCCAGCGCCTCGCCGAAGGCGTTCCGGCCATAGGCGAGGAGGGCGGACATGGCATCGGCCGGCAACGCCTGCGGATGGGCGCGGACGAACATGTCGAGCGCCTGATGGATGAACTCGCCGCGCTCGGCCACGCCCGGATCGGCGTCAAGCGGATCGAGCGGCTTGAGCTTCAGCACATGGCGCGCATAGATCGCGTAGGGATCGCGCATCCACAGCTCGATCTCGGTGACCGACAGCCGGCGCGGCCGCGCCGAGAGCGGCGGGCGCGGGGCGGGCGCCTCGATCGCCTTGATCGCGGCGGGCCGGTCGATGAGCGTGGGATAGGCGCCGAAGGCGCGGCGCTCGCCGGTCAGCCTGGGCAGCTCGGCCGCACGCAGCACCGTGTCGAGGCGCAGGAGCCAGCGCGACGGCACGGTCGGCGCGCCTTCGACGCGGGCGGCGCGGGTCATGACCGTTTCGGGCGCCATGAAGCCCATGGCGAAATCATGGGCGGCGAGCCCGATCGCCGCTTCCGGCGGGCGCAGGCCGAATTCCTGCCGCATCGGGCGCGACAGCCATGGATCGGTCGGCGCCTGGGGCGGCCAGACACCCTCGTTGAGGCCGCCCAGCACGACCAGATCGGCCTGCTGCAGCCGCGCTTCGAGCGGCCCCAGGATCTGCAGCCGCGGATGCCGGCCCCAGCGCGGGCGGACGACGCGGCCGGCGAGAAGGGCTTCGAACAGCACCGGATAGTCGGCGCCGGCGATCGGCTCGAAATCGGCGGCGGCCTCGGCCAGCTCGGCGATGAAGGTGGCGAGCGCCTCGCCCGCCTCGAGCGCCCAGAGACGGTCGGCGCCGCTTGTCTCGTCGGTGGCGGCCAGCGCCTCGGCGGCGCGGATATGGGCGGCGAGCATATCGCCGAGGCTGGTTTCCGGTGCGCCGATCGGGGCGAGGAAATCGGCCAGGATCGCATCGAGCCGATCGATCAGCGGCTCGACCCCGGCGGCCTCACTGCGGATGGCGGTGCGCAAGCCCTCGATGCCGGGGCCGGGCCGGGGGCCGCGCAGCGCGCGGTCGAGCGCGCGCGCCTCGTCGCGCAAGCGGAGGCTCGCGAGGCCGGCGGCGGCCAGCGGATGCTTCAGCAGCGCCAGCAGCGGGACCGGGGCCAGCCGGTCCAGGGCCGCTTCGGCGATCAGCCGCAGGAAGGTGCCGGGCGCTGTCTGGTTCAGCGGCATGCCGGCGGAATCGTCGATCTCGATCTCCCAACGCGCCAGCTCGGATGCGACGCGGCGCGCGAGCCCGCGATCGGGGGTCACCAGCATCGCCGTCGCGCCGCGGGTTTCCAGCCGATGGCGCAGCAGCAGCGCGATGGCCCCCGCCTCTTCCTGCGGGCCGGCGAGATCGAGGCGACTGAGGCCGCGCTGCGCATCGTCGGGGAAGCGGACAATGGCGCGCCAGTGATGGCTGCTTGCCGCCGGCCGCATCATCTCGCGCGCCAGCGCCTGGCGATCCGTCGGCGGCGCGGGAGCGGCCCAGACCGGCAGGGCGTCGTGAGCGATGCCGATCTCGGCCAGCAGCAGCGCCATGCCGTGCTGCGGGTGGGTCGGGTCGTCGGTGATCGCCTGCCACAGCTCGGCATCGGCGCCGGTATCGACGCCGGGCAGCACCACGGCGCCCGTCGGTAGCCGGGCGATCAGCCCGATGAGCTCGGCGGCGGCGGGGCTGGCATTGCCGAAGCCGGCGGCGATGATCGGCAGGGCAGGCGGCTGCGCGCGCCAGGCGGCCGCCTGCGCGGTGATCAGCCGGTCGCGGCGCTGGGCGGGGTCGAGCGCCTGCTCGGCGTCGAGCAAGGCCGGCCAGCTCGTGGTGACGATCTTCAGAAACTCGACCGTCAGCGCCCAATGGGCGGCATGCTCCTCCGGCACCAGCCGTTCGAGCTGGTCGAACGGCACGCGCTCGGTATGGGCCTGGTCGATCAGGCGGGCGAGGTCGGCGGCGAGTGCCACCGCCTGGCCGGGCAGGATGCCGCCGCCGTCGCGCAGCTTGCCCCATCGCCGGATCAGCCGCGCCAGCAGCAATTGGCGGCGCAAGGCGGGGATCGCCGGCGGCAGGTCGAGCGCGTCGGCGAGATCGGTGGTGAGCTCCAGTTCCTCGGCATCGAGGTCGCCCAGCGCCGCCAGCCGCGGCAGCAGCATCGGCCGGCCTTCCGATCGTTTGAGAAAGGCGTCGGCGAGGCTGCGGCAGGCGCGGCGGGTCGGCAGCAGGATGATGATGCCGGCGAGGCTCAGCGGGTCGTCGCCATGGCGCGCGACCAGGCCCGCGACCAGCGCCTCCAGGAAAGGCTGGTCCGGCGGGATGGTCCAGACGGAGGGAATGTCAGCGATCGCCGCGTCGGCCACGGTAGCGCTCTTCCACGAGGGTCATGCCGGCGGGCGTGCTGACATGGAACCACTCGCCATCATGCACGATGGCACCGAGCCGGCCGGCCGCCAAGGCTCGCCGGAAGAGCACGATCATCGAGAAGCGTCCTTCGGGCGTGTCCTCGAACAGGCGCGGCGTCAGCAGCTGCACGCCGGCATAAAGGTAGGGCGCGACCTCGCCCTCGCGGCGCCAGACCGGCGTTCCCTGCTGGTCGAGGGTGAAGTCGCCCAGCCCTTCGTCGTAGCCCACCGCCGTCGCCGTCCGCTGCAGCAGCAGCATGATGTCGTGCCGGGCCGGGTCGAAGGCATCTGCCAGGCGATGGAGCGCGCTGGTGGCACCGTCGCGCCACAGGCTGTCGCCATTGACGGCGAAGAACGGCTCGGCGCCGAGCAGCGGCAGGGCGTTCCTGATGCCGCCGCCGGTTTCCAGCGACTCCGTCTCGGCCGAGATCACGATCTCCGGCGAGCGCCGCCCGGCCAGATGCTCGGTGATGCGCTCGCCCAGATAATGGACATTGACGACAACGCGCTCGACGCCCGCCGCTTCCAGCCGGTCGAGCGCATGGTCGAGCAGCGTGCGCCCGCCGATCCGGACCAGCGGCTTCGGCAAGGTATCGGTGATCGGGCGCAGCCGCTCGCCGCGCCCGGCGGCGAGCACGATGGCGGTGCGCGGGCGGATCACGGCGTGCTCCGAGGCGGGATGCCGCGCAAGGCGGGCGGCACGTGCCGGTCCATCCAGCGGGCGATCGGCGCGAGCGCGGGATGGGCGAGGCTGGCGGTCAATTGCCGCCAGACGCGCGGCAGATGGGCGAGGTAGGCCGGCTTGCCGTCGCGCCGGTCGAGCCGGCAGAACAGCCCGACGATCTTGGTGTAGCGCTGCGCGCCGAGCACGGCGAAGGCGAGGTCGAACGCGTCGGCATCGAGCCCCGGCCGGCGATCGAGATAGCGCTGCCGCATCGCCTCGCGGATCGGCGCCGATACGTCGCGGCGCGCATCTTCCAGCAGCGACATCAGATCATAGGCAATCGGGCCGATCACCGCGTCCTGGAAATCGATGACACCGCAGGCGGCCAGCGCCGGCCGGTCGAGCAGCAGCAGATTGCCGGGAAAATAGTCGCGCAGCACCAGGCTCGCCGGCACGGCGCGGGCGAGCGGCAGGATCTCACGCCAGAGCGCCTGGAATTCGGCGCGCAGCTCGGCAGGCGTCTCCTGGCCGGTCGCGGCCGGCAGGAACCAGAGCGCGAAGCGGTCGACCTCCTCCAGCAGCATCTCGTCCGAATAGTCCGGCACGCCATGCCCGGCCGCGGGATCGAACCGCTCATGCAGATCGGCCAGCAGATCGGTGGCGAGGCTGTAGAGCCGCGCCTCGTCATGGCCGGCATCGAGCAGCCGCGTGAAAGTATCGTCGCCCAGATCCTCCAGCACGGAAAAGCCGCCTTCCGGATCGGCGGCGAGGATGAGCGGGGCGGAATAGTCGAGCCGGTGCAGCAGCCGGGCGATCTTGAAGAAGGGCTTGGCGTCGAACTTGTCGGGCGACCCGTCCATCAGGATCGCCTGCCGGCCGCGGTCGCTCAGGCGGAAATACCGCCGGGTCGAGGCGTCGCCGGGGATGGGGACGAGCCTGGCCCGGCCCCAGCCGGCGCCGGCGAGGAACTCGGCGCGGCGGCGGTCGCGGTCGATCATGACGCCATCCGGTCGAGGAGGTCGCTGCCGCCCCGCGCCGCCAGCACCGCTCGACGCGATTCGGGGCCGGTGAGCGTCAGCGTCAGGTCCAGCCGCCGCTTGGGCAGCAGGCCGTCCAGCCGCTCCGGCCATTCCATCAGCACGATGCCGTCGATGAGCGCGTCCTCGAATCCCAACTCCCAGATCTCTTCAGGGTCACGCAGCCGGTAAAGGTCGAGATGCCAGATCGTGCCGGCCGCGGTGTCGTAGGTCTGGACCAGGGTGAAGGTCGGGCTCGGCACCTCGGTCTCGCCGGTGAGGCGGCCGATGAGCGCGCGCGCGAGGAAGCTCTTGCCGGCGCCGAGCGGCCCGCTCAGCGCGATCAGGTCGCGGGGACGAACGCCGCCGGCCAGCCGCTCGGCAAGTTCGATGGTCGCGCCCGGATCGGGCAGCTCGATGGTGAGGGATGGGGCGAACGCTTGGGCCACGAACCCGTTCTAAGACGCCGCGCGCCGACCGGCAAGCCTCCGCTCGGCGTTCGGCGGCCGGCCGAGGCTATTGAGCCTTCGGCGCCTGATCGGGCGTGCTCGTGTCCTGCTGCTTCTTGTGGTGATGCTTGTGCTGCTGGCCGGATTGGGGAGAGTCGGTCGAAGGCGTCTGCGGGGCCGGTGTCGTTTGCGCGAAGGCGGCCTGCCCCACCGACATCATGACCGCAACGGCCAAGATGAACGCCAGGGAAGATACAATATTTACGCGTGCTGTCATGATCCGCTCCTGCTGGACCGTTGCCGAACTCTATTCAAATCCCGGGCCATCCATAAATATAGAGGCGGCCAGAACGGGATGAATGCTTTAAAGCGAGGCAACGTTAGCCGGCGATTGTTTCTCTATTGTTGCCCGGATCCCGATGTCCTGTAACGGTGTGTAGCGCTGCCGGTGCGCCAGGTTTCTCTTGAAGATTCCCGGACGATGGCGTTCTTTTCGCCCGATCGCGGCCCTCGGGGCCGCTAGTGGTGCGATGCTAACGGATGGTTCCCATCCGTTAGCTGAATCGCTCCACTATCTTATTGGTCTGGTGGTCAAATTCATCTAACGCTTGGGCACCAAGCGTTAGATGAATTTGACCACTAGGCATCTTTGCGAAGGACGAGATCATGAAGCTCGGGAGGCGGGATTTCGTGAAGGGCGGCCTCGCCCTCTCAGCGATGGCGAGCCTGCCGGCCGTGGCCAAGGCCGATGTCGAGTTCGCGCCGAGCCCCGGCGAGTGGCGCAACTTCGAGGTGACGACCCGGCTCGATATCCTGCATCCGGCCGCCCCCACGCGCGCCTGGGTGCCGGTGCCCTCGATCGAGGCGGCCGACTGGATCCGGCCGGGCGACTATAGCTGGGACGGCAACGGCCGCCTGGCCGGCAACGAGCTGAAGCCCTACGGCGCCAAGCTGGTCTTCATCGAATGGGGGCCGGACATCTCGGCGCCGACGGCGTTCGTGAAGAGCACGGTCATGACCCGCGACCGCGCGGTCGACCTGACCAAGCCCAAGCATGTGGCGCCGCTATCGGCGGCGGAGCATGCGCTGTTCACGGCGCCGACCAGGCTCATCCCAATCGATGGGCTGGTCAAGAAGACCTCGAACAAGATCACGGCCGGCGCCCATAGCGATGTCGAGAAGGCGCACCGGATCTATGAATGGATCGTGCTCAACACCTTCCGCGATCCCAAGGTGCGCGGCTGCGGTCTCGGCGACATCTCCTTCATGCTGAAGACCGGCGATCTCGGCGGCAAATGCGCCGATCTCAATGCGCTCTTCGTCGGCTTGGCCCGCGCGGCCGGCCTGCCGGCGCGCGACCTTTACGGCATCCGCGTGGCGCCCTCGCGTTTCGGCTATAAGAGCCTGGGCGCCAATAGCGAGATCATAACCAAGGCGCAGCATTGCCGAGCCGAAGTCTTCCTCACGAATTTCGGCTGGGTTCCGGTCGATCCGGCGGATGTCCGCAAGGTCGTGCTCGAGGAGCCGCCGGGCAACCTGCCCCTCGATCACCCCAAGGTCCAGGCCGCTCGCCGCACGCTCTTCGGTGCCTGGGAAGGGAACTGGATCCCCTACAACGACGCCCATGACGTGGCGTTGCCGCAGGCCGCGGCGCCGCCCCAGGGCTTCTTCATGTATCCCGAGGCCGAGGCCGGCGGCGAGCGGCTGGACAGCCTCGATGCGGACAGCGTGAAGTATGTGATCGAGGCGCGCGAGGTCACGGCCTGACCAGACGCGTGTCTTTCAGCGGGTGCGCGCCGTCAAGGCGTTCCACGCCGCGAGAGAGTCCATGTAATCTCTCCAGTGCGCGATTTTCCGGTTTTCGATCTTTATGATCGAACAAAACCGATTGTCGTACTTCACGCCCATCGCGAGGATGGTCCCATGGACTTCATACTCGATGACGACGACACGGCCGTCGTCTGCCTTATGGGTAATCAGCTTATCGGCGGCGTGAAGCTCGATATTGTCGCCATAGCCCCTGAACATGGCCATCAGATCGGCGCGACCCTGGATAACGCGAGGCCAACCGGGAAAATCATAGAGGACCTCATAGACGAGGTCGTCAGCGACGATGTCGAAGAAGTGCTCGCCATCGACAAGGTCGCCCAGCGCCCCTCGAACCAGATCGAAATAAGGGTCGGCGGCCTTGTAGGCAGCGTATTTCGGATTCGGCATCCTGGGCTCTCCATGGGTTCAAGATGGTGAGGAGCTTCCGCCTGCAAGCGGCCGGCTCATGGTCCGACGCCGAGCACCTTCTGGAACCATAGCGTCTCGGCGGCACGCTGCGCGTCGCGATTGGGTTTCTTGCGAAAGCCGTGGCCTTCGTCATTGGCGAGCATGTACCAGACATCGCCGCTCTCGGCCCGGACCTTGGCGATGAGCTGCTCCGCCTCGGTATAGGGCACGCGCGGATCGTTCTTGCCGGCGACGACGAAGAGCGGCTTGGTCATCTTGGCCGTGTTGTTGAGGGGGGCGGTCTCCTCCATGAATTTGCGCATCTCCGGAACGCGCTCGTCGCCATATTCCATGCGCCGGAGGTCGCGGCGATATTCCTCGGTATGCTCGAGGAACGTTACCAGATTCGACATGCCGACGATGTCGTAGGCACCCGCCAGCCGATCGCCGTAGAGCGCAAAGGAGGCGAGGGTCATGAACCCGCCATAGGAGCCGCCGCTGACCACGACCCGGTTCGGATCGAGATCGGGCTGTCGGCCGATCCAGTCCAACAGAGCGCCGATGTCCTTGACGGAATCCTGGCGCTTGAAGCCGTTATCGAGGGAAAGGTAGGTCTTGCCGTAACCGTCCGAGCCGCGGACGTTCGGCGTGATGACCGCGGCCCCCAGCTCCTTTACCCAATATTGGTAGACGGGGCGGAAGCCCGGGCGTTCCTGCGCCTCCGGCCCGCCATGGATCGAGATGATGACCGGCAGCCGCCCCTTGTGCGCCTTGGGCTTGTAGACGAAGGCCGGGATGGTGCGTTCGTCGAAGGACGGGAAATGCACCAGCGACGGCTCGACGAAGCCGGCCGGATCGAGGCCGCCGGTCTCGCTGCGCGTCCAGCGGTCGAGCTTGCCGGAAGCCGGCTCGAAGCTCCAGACATCGGCGAGTGCGGTCGCGGAATCGAGCCCGATCGCAAGCCGCTTCGAATCGGGCGAGAAGCGGAGCGCCTCTGCAACCCCGATCGGCAGGCCTGGCACCGGCTCCGCCGGTCCGCCGGCGAGCGAGCGTATATAGATCTTGGAGAAGCCATCCTCATTGACGGCGAAGGCGAGCAACTGGCCGTCGGGGCTGAGATCGGTGAGCTCGACATCCCAGGCGAGCGGCTCGCCGATCGGGCTCATCTTGCCGCTCGCGAGATCGTAGCGCACGAGCCGTTGAAATTCGGCGCCCTCGTCCGAGGTCAGGATCAGTGATTTTCCATCCGGCGTGAATTGCGGCCGCCCATAGGCGATCTCGGTCGCGCTGGGATTTATCTCGTGCGCCGTACCCGAGGCGATGTCGAGCAGGAAGAGCTTCTGGGAGGCGGCCGAGATCTCGTGCGAAAAGACGAGGGTCTTGCCGTCGGGCGAGAAGGCCATGGCTTCGACGGCGCCTTCGCCGTGAAAGACGCGGCGCCGGCTTGCCGGCTCGGCGGCCGCCGTGATCCAGATATCGTAGTCCGACTTGCCCTTCTCGACCGCCGTCCAGGCGATCTGCGTGCCGTCGCGGGAGAAGATCGGACGGTCGTTGCGCGTGCCCGGCTCGGTAATCGGCACGGTGCCCCCGGTAAGGGCCGTGAGATAGGTTTGGAAATATTCGGCACCGCCGACATCGCGGCGGAACAGGAAGGCATTCGCCGAACCCGGCCGGGCGACCGCTCCCGCGATCGGTTCGTCGTAAAACGTGACCTGCTCTCGCGCCGCGCCCGGAAAGGCCACGTGATGGATCTGCGCCGTCTGGGCGAAACGGGTGCTGATCAGCATGGAGCCGTCCGCGAGCCAATCGTCGAATGCCGCGAACCGAACATTCTCGTAAGCGCGCAGCGACTCGGCGAGCGCGGGTGGGGTCGGCGGAATATTCTCGAGAACGAGTTGCCCGGCCTCGCGCCGTTCGACCGGCGAAGTCGCGGCGGCGGCGAAATCGGCCGCGAGCAGACCGAGGCTCGCGATTGTGAGAGTCCAGTAGCGGTTCATAGCATCCCCTCGACACGGATCACGACGACGCGCGCTCGAAACGGCGACACCGGCGCACGAGCATATCCGGCTACTCCTACCACCGGATTTCACGATCGAGCGAGCAGGTTGCCAAAGTAGCCTGGAGATCGACCTGCATCTGGCATGCGCCTTGCGATGGAACTTTCGCGTTCTCTCTACCGGAGCTTGCCATGGCCGCGCCCGTCCATCCCATCGACGAAGTCCTGCCATTGCCGCGCCTCCTGGCGCTCGGGCTGCAGCATGTGCTGGTCATGTACGCCAATGCCGTCGCCGTGCCGCTCATCGTCGGCGGTGCGCTGCATCTGCCCAAGGATCAGCTAGCGCTCCTGATCAATGCCGATTTGTTCGCCTGCGGCATCGCCACGCTGGTGCAGACGATCGGCATCGGCATGTTCGGCATCCGGCTGCCGGTGATCATGGGTGTGACCGCCGTCTCGATCACGCCGATGCTGGCGATCGCGGCGATGCCGGGTGTCGGCCTCACCGGCATCTATGGCGCGGTGCTGGTCGGCGGGTTGTTCGGGCTGCTGGTGGCGCCGGGCGTGAAATACGTGCTGCCCTTCTTTCCCTCTGTGGTCACCGGCACGATCATCACGATGATCGGCATCGCGCTCATGCGTGTCGGCATCGGCTGGGCCGGCGGCGGCGCCAGCGCCGCGGATTTCGGCGCGGGCGGCTATCTGCTGGTGGCGGCGCTGGTGCTGGCCGTGATCCTCGCCATCATCCGCTTCGCCCGCGGCTTTCTCGCCAATATGGCGGTGCTGATCGGCATCGCCGTGGGCTATGTCGTCACGATCGCGCTCGGCTGGACCGATTTCGGCGGCCTGCAGGACGAGGCCTGGATTCGGCTGGTGCTGCCGCTGCAGTTCGGCTGGCCGACATTCTACCTCATCCCTTCGCTCACCATGTGCCTGGTGATGACGATCGTCTTCATCGAGGCGACCGGCATGTTCCTGGCATTGGGAGCGATGACCGGCCGCGCCGTCGGCGCCGAGGACATCAAGCGCGGGCTGCGGGCCGACGCGCTCGGCACCATCATCGGCGGGCTCTTCAACACCTTTCCCTATGTTTCCTATTCCCAGAATATCGGCCTCGTCGGGGTCACCGGCGTCCATAGCCGCTGGGTCTGCGTCACCGGCGGCTTCATCATGCTGGCGCTCGGCCTGGTGCCGAAGCTCGCCTTCATCGTCGCGTCCGTGCCGCAATGCGTGCTGGGCGGCGCCGGCTTCATCATGTTCGGCATGGTTGCGGCCACCGGCATCAAGATCCTGGCGACGGTCGATTACAAGGCCCAGCGCAACAATGTGCTGGTGGTCGCGATCGCCATCGGCTTCGGCATGATCCCGATCGTCTCGCCCAATTTCTTCCGCATCATGCCGGCGGAGCTGAAGCCGATCTTCGGCGATGCCATCATCCTGACCTCGATCGCGGCCGTGCTGCTCAACGCCTATTTCAATCGGGCCGTGGCGGCGTCGGAAGCGGCGATGGATGCGATGCTGGCGGCCGAGGCCGCCGAGCATCTCTGACGAGAGCCTTGCCCGCGGCGGCGAGGCTCGTCATGGTGTCGGCGATGTTTCACTAGCCGAATCTGGAACGATGTCCACCCTGCACGAGACCGATGTCGCCATCATCGGGGCAGGCCCGGTCGGTCTTTTCGCCATCTTCGAATGCGGCATGCTGCGGATGCGCTGCCACGTCGTCGATGCGCTGGAGGCCGTGGGCGGCCAATGCGCGGCGCTCTATCCCGAGAAGCCGATCTTCGACATTCCGGGCTATCCCGAAATCGGCGCGCAGGCCCTCATCGACCGGCTGGCCGAGCAGGCGCGGCCCTTCGCGCCTTCATTCCATCTAGGCCAGCAGGTCGAGCGGCTGGAAGCCTTGCCGGGCGGCGGGTTCGAGCTCGCGACCTCGGCCGGCACCGTGATCCGGGCCAAGGGCGTCATCCTCGCCGCCGGTGCCGGCGCCTTCGGTCCGAACCGGCCGCCGCTCGACGGTATCGAAAGCTACGAGGGCACCAGCATCTTCTATCTGGTGACGCGGCGCGAGGCGTTCCGCGGCCAACGCGTGGTCATCGCCGGCGGCGGCGATTCCGCGGTCGATTGGGCGCTGAGCCTGGCCGATGTCGCGGCGCGCGTCATGGTCGTGCATCGCCGGCCCAAATTCCGCGCGGCCCCGGAAAGCGCGGCCCGGCTGCAGGCGCTTGCCGACGAAAGCAGGATCGATCTGGTCGTGCCCTATCAGCTCGACGGGCTGGAAGGTGACGCAGGCAAGCTCTCGGCCGTGATCGTCGCCGATCTCGACGGCGCCAAGCGCCGGCTCGATGCCGATGTTCTGTTGCCGTTCTTCGGCCTGTCCATGTCGCTCGGGCCGATCGCCGAATGGGGGCTGGGGCTCGACAAGCATCACATCGCGGTCGATCCGGCGACGGCCGCGACCAGCCGGCCCGGCATCTTCGCCATCGGCGATGTCGCCACATATCCGGGCAAGCTCAAGTTGATTCTGACGGGGTTTGCTGAAGCGGCGCAGGCTGCGCACGCTGTTCACCCGTTCGTGCACCCCGGCGAGGCGCTGCATTTCGAGTACTCGACCTCGAAGGGCGTGCCGCTGGCTTGACGGTCGGGCCGACCGCCGTCTGCTCCGAGGGCAGCCAGCAGGTGACGCGCGTGCCCTGGGCGGTCGCCGATTCAAGCTCGATCCGCCCGTTATGGAGCTCGATGAAGGATTTCACCAGCGACAGGCCGAGCCCGGCGCCGACCTGACGATTGCGGGTATCGCCGCGCTCGAATTTCTCGAAGACGCGGGCATGGTGCTCGGGGGCGATGCCGACGCCGGTATCGGCGACGATGAGGGCGACCTCATTGCCCTGGCGCCGGGCGCCCAAGGTGATCGAGCCGCCGGCCGGGGTGAATTTGATCGCGTTCGAGACGAGGTTGAACAGCGCCTGCCGAATCCGTCGCTCGTCGAGCAGGACCGTGCCGATATCGGTCGGGCATTCGAAATCGAGGGTGATCTCCAGCCGGCGGGCGCGTTCGCGGCTCAAGGCCAGGATGCCGGCCAGCAGCGTATGCACGTCGACCGGCGAGCGCTCCAGCGCCAGTTGCCCGGCTTCGATCTGGGCCAGGTCGAGAATGTCGTTGATGAGCGACAGCAGCCGTTGCGAGCTGTCGAGAATGCCGCGGCTATATTCGATCTGCCGCTCGTTGAGCTCGCCGAAATACTGGTTGGTCAGGATCTCGGCGAAGCCGATGATGGCGTTGAGCGGCGTCCTGAGCTCATAGGAAACATTGGCGATGAATTCGGTCTTGAGGTTGCCGGCCGTTTCCAGCGCCTCGTTCTTCTCGCGGAGCGCCATCTGCACGCGCGCCGAGTCGGTGACATCGAGATAGCTCAGCAGCACGTTGCCGTCCGGCAGCGGCACGATATTCGCTTCGAGCACCGAGCCGTCGCGCCGCTCGAGCCGGCCGGAATAAGGCGTCGAGTTGGTCACGCGGTCGATCGCGACGGCGCGGGCTATATCCCAATCCCGGCCGAAATCGGCGAGCGGACGGGTCTTGTCGATGAGCGTCGCGATATGGGGCCGGCCGGCGAGATCGGACGGGTCGAGCTGCCAGATCTCGCCATAGGCCGGATTCCACAGCTTCAGCCGTCCGTCGCTGCCGAACACGGCGATGCCTTCGAACAGATTGTCGAGCGTCTCGCGCTGAACGTCGGACAGCGTGTTGAGCGAGCGTTCCAGCGCCAGCCGGTCGGTCACGTCCTCATAGCTGAAGGTCAGCCCGCCGAACGGGTGGCGATTGATGCGCAGGCGGAGCGTCCGGTCGTCGGGCAAATGCATCAGCTCGTCGCGCGTATCCCTGAGCTCGACGAAAAGCGCCAGCTGCTCGGTCTTGAAACGGCGGAAATCGGCATGCTCGGGCAGCATCCGCATCTCGCGCAGCTGGTCGAGCACCTCCGGCAGCCCGGGCTCGGTGGCGAGCCATTCATGGTCGAGGCCCCAGAGGCGTTCGAAGGCGGTGTTGTGAAACAGCAGCCGCGCGTCCGGTCCCCAGATCGCGATGGCCGTGCTCAGCGTCTCCAGCACCTCGCGATGGCCGAGCGTCAGCCGGTCGAGCTCGGCGCGGACGGCTTCGATCTCGTAGCGATCCGTGGCGAAGCCGAGAGTGCCGCCGGATTCGAGCGGGATCTCGATCAGCTCGAACGGGCGCTCGTCGCCCGCGATCTGGAGGCGCCGCTCGGTGCGAACCGGCATGAAGCTGCTGGCGGCATCGGCGGCCATCGGTGCCGCGACCGCGTCGATGCCGACGATCTCGCCGTACCGGCGATTTCGCCCGCGAACCGCCAGCGTCTCGTCGCGCCACCAGACCGGCAGCGGCAATCGGTCGACCGCCTCGCGCAGGATGGCAAGATCGCGGCCGGCGACGGCGTGGTCGAGTGCGGCCGCCTCGCGCGCGGTGACATCCGTGCCCCAGACGAGGTCGAGCGAGGCGCCGCCCTGGGCGGCGATCGAGCGGTGGCCGGAAATCTCGATGATCCGCGGCGGCGAAACGGCATTGTCGCGCGCGCGCATGACGAAGCCGTGCCCGCTGCAGCCGAGCTGGGCGAGTGCCTCGCCGATAGCGCCGGAATCGCCCGCCGGCATGCCGTGAGTGAGGCTGTCGAGATCGAGGGGCCAGAGCGGGTCGCCGGCGTCACCGTCGAGGCGGCGCGCCTTTCCGCCCTCGAATCGGTAGCAAACGCCGGAAATGGTGCCGAGAGCGGCGGCGAGCAGAGCTACCTGAGTACGATGGGCACGCAGGCCGCGGGCATAGATCACCGCCAGAAGCGCCGCAACGACAAAGGCGGCGGCCGCCAATATCAAAGCGGTCATCGGCATAGTGCCGGCTGGAACGGTCGCCGCCGAGGATTAATCAAGAGCTGGGCTGCCGATCGAAACTGCGTCGGCGGCGATCGTACGGGTAATACAGCCGCATCACAAGCGAAGCGACGCGAATTTCGAGAATTGATAGCGGCGGCACCCTGTGGATGCCGCCGCTCCGCCGACCTACGCGATTGCGATCAGGCGGTATTTCCCAGCTTAGTAGCGGTAGTGATCGGCCTTGAACGGACCAGCCGCTTCCAATCCCAGATAATCCGCTTGCTTAGCGGTCAGCGCGGTGAGTTTGGCGCCGAGCTTGGCGAGATGAAGTGCCGCCACCTTCTCGTCCAGGTGCTTGGGCAGGACGTAGACCTTGCGTTCATACTTGCCCTTGCTGGTGTAGAGCTCGATCTGCGCCAGCACCTGGTTGGTGAAGGACGCGCTCATGACGAAGCTCGGATGGCCGGTGCCGCAGCCGAGATTGACGAGCCGCCCCTTCGCCAGCACGATCAGCCGCTTGCCGTCAGGGAACACGACTTCGTCGACCTGGGGCTTGACCTCTTCCCAGGCGTAGTTCTGCAGGGCCGCGATCTGAATCTCGCTGTCGAAATGGCCGATATTGCAAACGATCGCCCGGTCCTTCATCTGGCGCATATGGTCGAGCGTGATGACATCGACATTGCCGGTCGCGGTGACGAAGATGTCGGCGAGGCCGGCGGCTTCGTCCATGGTGACGACCTGATAGCCTTCCATCGCCGCCTGCAGCGCGCAGATCGGGTCGATCTCGGTGACCATAACGCGGGCGCCCTGGCTGCGGAGCGAGGCGGCCGAACCCTTGCCGACGTCGCCGAAGCCGCAGACGACGGCGATCTTGCCGGCCATCATCACGTCGGTGGCGCGCTTGATGCCGTCGACCAGGCTCTCGCGGCAGCCATAGAGATTGTCGAACTTCGACTTGGTGACGCTGTCATTGACGTTGATCGCCGGCACCAGCAGCTTGCCGGCCTTCATCATCTCATAGAGGCGATGGACGCCGGTCGTGGTCTCTTCCGAGATGCCGCGAACGTCCTTCAGCAGCTCCGGATATTTCTCATGGAGAATGACGGTGGCGTCGCCGCCATCGTCGAGCACCATGTTCGGAACCCAGCCGTCCGGGCCGCGCAGCGTCTGCTCGATGCACCACCAGAACTCCTCCTCGGTCTCGCCCTTCCAGGCGAAGACGGGAACGCCGGCGGCGGCGATGGCGGCGGCGGCATGGTCCTGGGTCGAGAAGATGTTGCAGGACGACCAGCGCACCGTGGCGCCGAGAGCCGTCAGCGTCTCGATCAGCACGGCGGTCTGGATGGTCATGTGCAGGCAGCCGACGATGCGCGCGCCGGCGAGCGGCTTGCTCTTGCCGAATTCCTCGCGCAGTGCCATCAGGCCGGGCATTTCCGTCTCGGCGATGGCGATTTCCTTGCGGCCCCAGCCGGCAAGATTGATGTCGGCGACCTTGTAATCCTGGCTGTCGGCCATAATACGCTCCAAAACATAACGATATAAAGCTATCTTTATATTGCTGGCGTTGCCGGTGCAACGCGTTTCTTGGACGGGCCGGTGAATTTGATCGGTTGCCCCGCTTCGCAACGGCCGATATGGTCCGCGTCTTTCGGTCTCCAGGGGGAGTAGGACAAGCATGGCCGAGATCCATAAGATCGGCGAGGCCGCCGGCCAGCAGGCCGCGCGCCCGGCGGATGTCGGCGGTGTCGCCGCCGATCAGCTGCGCTCCATCGTCGAGCGCATCGAGCGGCTGGAAGAGGAAAAGAAGGCGCTCGCGGAAGACATCAAGGATGTCTATGCCGAGGCCAAGGGCAACGGCTTCGATACCAAGATCATCCGCAAGATCATCGGCATGCGCAAACGCGATCGGGCCGAGCTCGACGAGGAGGAGACGATCCTCGAGGTCTATCTGCGCGCGCTCGGCATGCTGCCGGACACCGAGGCCGAATAGCGGGCCGGCAGGCCGATAAGATAGTGGAGCGATTCAGCGAACGGAGGAGAGCCATCCGTTAGCATCGCACCACTAGCCGCTCGAATTTTCCATTTTGATAAGCAACTTGCCCGGCGGACGGGGGGCGGCTAGGCTCGTCTCGCCGAAATGTCACGGTGACAATTGCAGGCGCCACCGAGCCTTATGGAATATTTTCTCCAGCAGCTGATCAACGGGCTGACGCTCGGGGCGATCTATGGGCTGATCGCGATCGGCTACACCATGGTCTACGGCATCATCGGCATGATCAATTTCGCCCATGGCGAGGTGTTCATGCTGAGCGCCTTCGTCGCCCTTATCACCTTCCTGCTGCTGCAGGCGACGGGCGTGGGCTCGACCATCGGCGCCATCTTCATCGTGCTGGCGGTGACCATGCTGTTCACCGCGATCCATGGCTGGGCGATCGAGCGGGTGGCCTATCGGCCGCTGCGCGACTCCTTCAAGCTGGCGCCGCTGATCAGCGCCATCGGCGTCTCGATCTTCCTGCAGAACTATGTACAGGTTTTCCAGGAGGCGCGGTCGAAATCGCTGCAGCCGGTGCTGCGCGGCGGCATCGAGCTCAGCGATGCGAGCGGCGGCTTCGGCGTCCGGCTCGAATATCTGCAGATCGTCATCATCCTCACCACCGTGGTGCTGATGGCGGGCTTCACCTATCTCATCCGCAGGACGCCGCTCGGCCGCAGCCAGCGCGCCTGCGAGCAGGACCGGGTCATGGCGGCGCTCGTCGGCGTCGATGTCGACCGGACCATCTCGCTCACCTTCGTCATGGGAGCGGCGCTGGCCTCGGTCGCCGGCGTCATGTTCCTCTTGAAATATGGCGTCATCGATTTCTTCATCGGCTTCATCGCGGGGGTCAAGGCCTTCACCGCCGCGGTCCTGGGCGGCATCGGCTCGCTGCCGGGCGCCATGCTGGGCGGCGTGCTGATCGGGCTGATCGAGGCTTTCTGGTCGGCCTATTTCTCGATCGAATATCGCGATGTCGCCGTTTTCGCCGTGCTGGTCATCGTGCTCGTCTTCCGGCCGACCGGTCTGCTCGGCCGGCCCGAGATCGAGAAGGTCTGATGCCGGCCGGCTCCCGGATCGACCTGCCGGGGCTCCTCGGCCGCGCGTTCGCAAGCGGCCTCGTCATGCTGGTGCTGAGCTTGCCGATCGTGGGCTTCCAGACCGTCGGCACCAGCGGTTCGGTCATCGTCGGCCGGCATTTCGGCGAGGTGGCGCTGTGCGGTGCCGCCATCTTCGTGCTGCGGCTGGGGTTGGGCCTGCTGCAGGAAAGCGGCGGCGGCGAGGAGCTCGGCCGTTCGGCCGCCCGGCTCGGCGCCTATCTCAGCCGCTACAGCCGCTCTATCGGCCTTGCCGGCTTCGCGGCGGCGCTCTCGATGCCACTCCTCGGCAATGTCTACTACCTCGATGTCGGCACCAACATCCTGATCTATGTGATGCTGGGCTGGGGCCTCAACATCGTGGTCGGGCTGGCCGGGCTGCTCGATTTGGGCTATGTCGCCTTCTATGCCGTCGGCGCCTATACCTTCGGCCTGCTCGCGACCGATTTCGGCTGGGGCTTCTGGGTCTGCCTGCCTCTGGCCGGCCTCTTCGCGGCCGGTTTCGGCGTGGCGCTGGGCTTTCCGGTGCTGCGCCTGCGCGGCGACTACCTCGCCATCGTGACGCTGGGCTTCGGCGAGATCATCCGAGTCGTGCTCCTGAACTGGGCGCCGGTCACCAACGGTCCGAACGGCATCGGCGGCATTCCCTATCCGACCATCTTCGGCGTCTCGTTCGGCCGGGCGGCCACCCATGGCGGCACGACCTTCGCCGATCTCTTCGGGCTCGACTACTCACCGCTGCCGCGCCAGATCTTCCTCTATTACCTGATCATGGTATTGGCGCTGCTCACCAACCTGTTCACGCTCCGGATGCGGCGCCTGCCGGTCGGCCGCGCCTGGGAGGCGTTGCGCGAGGACGAGATCGCCTGCCGCGCCATCGGCATCAACCCGACTCGGATCAAGCTCTCGGCCTTCGGCCTCGGCGCCATGCTGGCGGGATTCGCCGGCGCCTTCTATGCGACCAAGCAGACCTTCATCAGCCCGGAAAATTTCACCTTCACCGAATCGGCGACCATCCTCGCCATCGTCGTCCTGGGCGGCATGGGCAGCCAGCTCGGTATCGTGCTTGCCGCCCTCGTGCTGGTGCTGCTGCCCGAAATCGCGCGCGATCTCGCGCAATATCGCATGCTGTTCGTGGGCGCTGCGATGGTCGCCATCATGGTGACGCGGCCGCGGGGCCTGCTCGCGCACCGGCACCCCTCGATCCTGCTGAGCCGCCTCACGTGAGCGCGTCGCTGCTCCGGGTCGAGCATCTGACCATGCGCTTCGGCGGGCTCGTCGCCATCGACGATGTCGGCTTCACCGCCGGAGCCGGGGAGATCACGGCGCTCATCGGCCCGAACGGGGCCGGCAAGACCACCGTGTTCAATTGCCTGACCGGCTTCTACAAGCCGAGCGTCGGGCGGCTGACCGTGTCCACGCCCGATGGCGAATATCTGCTGGAGCAGATGGATGGATTCCGCATCGCCGGCGAGGCCGGGGTCGCGCGCACCTTCCAGAATATCCGGCTCTTCGCCGGCATGACCGTGCTGGAAAATCTGCTGGTGGCGCAGCACCGGGCGCTGATGGCGGCTTCTGCCTTCTCGATCGCCGGATTGCTCGGGCTCCGCCGCTACCGGGTGGCCGAGAGCGCCGCGATCGAGAAGGCGCGGTTCTGGCTGAAGGCGCTCGATCTCACCGCCATGGCCGACAGCCCCGCCGGCAGCCTGCCCTATGGCGCGCAGCGGCGGCTGGAGATCGGGCGGGCCATGTGCACGGAGCCGAATCTCCTCTGCCTCGATGAGCCGGCGGCCGGCCTCAATCCACGCGAATCGGCCGAGCTCAACGAGCTGCTGCTCCGCATCCGGGCCGAGCAAGGCATCGGCATCCTCTTGATCGAGCACGATATGAGCGTGGTCATGAAGATCTCCGACCATGTCGTGGTCCTCGATTACGGCCGCAAGATCGCCGATGGCGACCCGGCCGCGATCCGCAACGATCCGGCGGTGATCAAGGCCTATCTGGGCGAGCCGGACGAATTGCCGCCGGAGATCGCCGCCGATATCGGGCTCGAGGCATGACGGCGCTGCTCGAGATCCAGGGCGTCCATAGTTGCTATGGCCGGATCGAGGCGCTGAAAGGGGTCGACGTCACGATCGAGCGCGGCGAGATCGTGGCGCTGATCGGTGCCAACGGCGCCGGCAAATCGACGCTGCTCATGACCATCTGCGGCCGGCCGCGCGCCAGCGCCGGCACGATCCGGTTCGACGGCACCGACATCACCCAGATGGAGACGTTCGGCATCGTCCGCCGCGGCTTGGCGCACGCGCCCGAAGGGCGGCGGATCTTCTCGCGCATGAGCGTGCTGGAAAATCTCCAGCTCGGCGCCACCGTCGCCGATCCGGCGCATTTCGTCGAGGATCTGGAGCGCGTCTATACGCTCTTCCCGATCCTCCGGAAACGCTCGACCCAGCGCGCCGGCACCATGTCGGGCGGCGAGCAGCAGATGCTGGCGATCGGCCGTGCGCTCATGAGCCGGCCGCGCCTGCTGCTGCTCGACGAGCCCTCGCTGGGATTGGCGCCGCTGGTGGTGAAGCAAATCTTCGGCGTCATCCGCGAGATCAACGAACGGCAGCAGATGACCGTCTTCCTGGTCGAGCAGAACGCCTATCACGCGCTGCAGCTCGCCCATCGCGCCTATGTCATGCAAACCGGCCGCATCACCATGACCGGGTCCGGCGCCGATCTCCTCGCCAACCGCGATGTGCGCGCGGCTTATTTGGAAGGCGGGCATTGATGGTCTGGTTCGGCACCACCCTGCCGGTCTTCGCCGGGCTCACCGTTCTGCTGTTCGGCGGCGCCGGCTGGATGACGGGCCAGGCGATGGGTGCTCATTGGCGACCCTTCTGGCATCTGGTGCCTTATTCGCTGCTGCTGGCGGCGGCCGACCGCTTCTTCGATTGGGCATTGTTCGGCGGCGACCTTCTGCCGCCCCTCGGCTATCTCCTGGCGCTCGCAGTGATATTTTGTGTCGGCGCGGCTTCATGCCGTGCGACCAGAGCCCGCATGATGGTAAAGCAATACCCTTGGCTCTACGAGCGTGCCGGTCCGTTCGGCTGGCGGCCGAGAAACTGATCAGGGCTTGCGGGGCCTGAAACATAAGGGGGGTGAATGATGCGGAGATCCTTGATTTCATTGGCAGTACTCGGCGCTTTGGCGCTCAGCGCTGGGGCCCGGGCCGATATTCTCATCGGCATGGCCGGTCCGATCACCGGGTCGAATGCCGCGTTCGGCGAGCAGTTCAAGCGCGGTTCCGAGAAGGCGGTCGCCGATCTCAATGCCAAGGGCGGCGTGCTCGGCCAGAAACTGTCGCTGAGCGTGGGCGACGATGCCTGCGACGCCAAGCAGGCCGTCGCGGTCGCGAACCAACTCGCCTCGAAGAATGTCGTCTTCGTCGCCGGGCATTTCTGCTCCAGCTCCTCGATCCCGGCCTCGGCCGTCTATGCCGATGCCGGCATCCTGCAGATCTCGCCGGGCTCGACCAACCCGGCACTGACCGAGGATGCGGCCAAGAAGGGCTGGGACAATGTCTACCGCACTTGCGGCCGCGACGATGTCCAGGGCAAGGTCGCGGGCGAATATCTCGCCGCCCACTACAAGGGCAAGTCGGTCGCCATCGTCGACGACAAATCGACCTATGGGAAGGGCATCGCCGACGAGACGCGCAAGGCGATGAACGCGGCCGGGCTCAAGGAGGCGGTCGACGAGCAGATCACGGCCGGCGACAAGGATTTCTCCGCCCTCATCAGCAAGCTGAAGCAAGCCAATGTCGCCGCCATCTATTTCGGCGGCTACCAGGTCGAGGCCGGCCTGATCGTCCGCCAGGCGCATGAGCAGGGGCTGAAGGCGATCCTGTTGGGCGGCGATTCGCTGAACACGCAGGAATTCTGGCAGATCACCGGGCCGGCCGGGGAAGGGACGCTGTTCACCTTCGCGCCCGATCCAGAGAAAAGCCCGAGCGCCAAGGCCCTCGTCGACGCCTTTAAGAAGGATGGCTACGAGCCGGAAGGCTACACGCTCTACAGCTACGCCGCGGTCCAGATCTTCGCCCAGGCCGCCGAGAAGGCCAAATCGACCAAGCTCAAGGATCTGGTCAAGGCGATGCACGACACCACCTTCGAGACCGTGATCGGCCCGATCAAGTACGATGCCAAGGGCGACATCACCCAAGGCGGCTTCGTCGTCTGGAAATGGAACGGCGACGGCAAGTTCAGCGAATTGTCGGCCGGCTGATTCTCCCGAACGGTCCGGCGCTACCGCGCGCCGGACCGCGACCGAGGTTCATCGTGTTTCGGGGCGAGCGGGATACCGCTCTTCGGCTTCTTTCCTCTTCACCTCATGCGGCAAAAGCCCGCAAGATGATAACCCTGGCTCTAGCTGCGCGCCGGCCCTTCGCCCGGCGGCTGCGGAGTCGACCGAACCTAAATGTTCGTAAATTGCAGGGGAGAGGCAATGATGCGGAGATCGGTGATTTCACTGGCGGCACTCGGCGCATTGGTGCTCAGCGCGGGTGCCCGGGCGGATATTCTCATCGGCATGGCCGGCCCGATCACCGGGTCGAATGCCGCGTTCGGCGAGCAGTTCAAGCGCGGTACCGAGAAGGCGGTCGCCGATCTCAATGCCAAGGGTGGCGTGCTCGGCCAGAAACTGTCGCTGAGCGTGGGCGACGATGCCTGCGACGCCAAGCAGGCCGTCGCGGTCGCCAACCAACTCGCCTCGAAGAACGTTGTGTTCGTCGCCGGGCATTTCTGCTCCAGCTCCTCGATCCCGGCCTCGGCCGTCTATGCCGATGCCGGCATCCTGCAGATCTCGCCGGCCTCGACCAATCCGGCACTGACCGAGGATGCGGCCAAGAAGGGCTGGGACAATGTCTACCGCACCTGCGGCCGCGACGATGTCCAGGGCAAGGTCGCGGGCGAGTATCTCGCCGCCCACTACAAGGGCAAGGCGGTCGCCATCGTCGACGACAAATCGACCTATGGCAAAGGTCTCGCCGACGAGACGCGCAAGGCGATGAACGCGGCCGGGCTCAAGGAGGCGGTCGACGAGCAGATCACGGCCGGCGACAAGGATTTCTCCGCCCTCATCAGCAAGCTGAAGCAAGCTAATGTCGCCGCCATCTATTTCGGCGGCTATCAAGTCGAGGCCGGCCTGATCGTCCGTCAGGCGCATGAGCAGGGACTGAAGGCGCCCCTGATGGGCGGCGACTCGCTGCCGACCCAGGAATTCTGGCAGATCACCGGGCCGGCCGGCGAGGGGACGCTGTTCACCTTCTCGCCCGATCCGCAAAAGAACCCGAGCGCCAAGACCATCGTCGAGGCCTTCAAGAAGGATGGCTACGAGCCGGAAGGCTACACGCTCTACAGCTACGCGGCCGTCCAAGTCTTCGCCCAGGCCGCCGAGAAGGCCAAATCGACCAAGCTCAAGGATCTGGTCAAGGCGATGCACGACACCACCTTCGAGACGGTGATCGGCCCGATCAAGTACGATGCCAAGGGCGACATCACCGAAGGCGGCTTCGTCATGTGGAAATGGAACAGCGACGGCAAGTTCAACGAGCTGCCGACCGGCTGATTATCCGGCCCCGCCCGGCACCAGCGAGGCGCCGGGCGGGACTCGATCAGCGATCCGTATAGCCGCCGATCACCGGCAAGACCTCGCCCGTGATGAAGCTCGACATCTGCGGCGAGGCCAGGAAGACATAGGCGGGCGCGATCTCTTCCGGCTGGGCCGGCCGCTTCATCCGCGTGTTCGAGCCGAAGCTTTCGATCTTGTCCGGGTTATCGCTGGGGTTGAGCGGAGTCCAGACTGGGCCGGGCGCCACCGCATTCACGCGGATGCCCTTGGGCACGAGGCTGCCCGACAAGGCGCGGGTGAAGGCATGGATGCCACCCTTGGTCATCGAATAGTCGATGATCGCGGAATTGCCCAAGAGCCCGGTCACCGACCCCGTATTCACGATCGATGAGCCCGGCCGCATATGCGGGATGCAGGCTTGGGCCATGTGGAAGTAGCCGTAGAGGTTGGTCTTCACCGTGCGGTCGAAATGAGCCTCGGTCAAATCCTCGAAGCGGCTGACATGGAGTTGGAAGGCGGCGTTGTTGACCAGTATGTCGACCCGGCCGAATTCGCGAACGACACGCTCGACGGCGCCAAAGCAATAATCGCGGTCGGCGACATCGCCGGCGATGGTGATGGCGCGACGGCCCTCTTGCTCGACCGCCTTGCGGACGGTGTCGGCGTCGTCCTGCTCATGGTCGAGATGCAGGATGGCGATATCGGCGCCTTCACGGGCGAACAGCACGGCGACGGACCGGCCGATGCCGGAATCGCCGCCGGTGATGATCGCGACCATGTCCTGCAGCTTGCCCGAGCCCTTGTAGAACGGCGCATCATAGAGCGGCGCCAATCGCTGGGCGGCTTCGATGCCCGGCTTCTCCAGCGCTTCCCTGGGGAAGGGCGGCTCGGGATAGGGACGGGCGCCGGCCTGCATGGCGCCCTTCATCTCTTCAGGCGGCCGTTCCTTGTCCGCCCGGCGCACATGATCCTGAAGGGCGCGCTGCTGCTCGACGATTTTGCTCGGCATGGGAAAGCCTCCGGAGGTTCGAATCGGCGTGAAGCCGTTCGTCCGGCCCAACACGCGAAAACTCTCCGAGGTTCCTGCGAGCCAACGGCAAATGCCGGGCCGGGATAGTCCCGGTCCGGCCGATCAGTTCCGAACGCGAAAGCGGCCGGTGCTACTTCTTGACGGCGCCGCGACGACCGGCCGTGCGGCCGGAGCTGCGGCCGAGTCCGATCTGCTTGGCGAAGGCCGAGCGCTGCTCGGCATAGTTCGGCGCCACCATCGGGTAGTCGGGTGCCAGGTTCCACTTCGCCCGGTAGTCGTCCGGCGTCATGTTGTAGGTCGAGCGGAGATGCCGCTTCAGCATCTTCAGCTTCTTCCCGTCTTCCAGGCAGATCAGGTAATCGGGCGTGATGGACCGCTTCACGGGCACGGCCGGCTTGGCCGGTTCCACCTTGGGCTCGGGCGCATGGCCGTCGATGCCCCTGAGGGAAGTGTAGACCGCGTTGATCAGATCGGCCAGCTGGGAGGTCGGCAAGCTATTGTTGCTGACATAGGCGGCGACCACATCCGCAGTCATCCGCATCACCCCATCATCCGTCGGCTTCTCCATGTTCTTCAGTGTCCTGGCCAAAATTTCTTACTATAACAACATTGTTGCAGAGCGAATTATTGTTGTCAATAAGTTCCCGTAACTCAAATTTATCTTCATCGCCGGGCGAGCCGAAGTCGACGAGGCCTGCCGCTGAATGGCGGCCCGATTTGAACCCAACGCCGATAGATAATCTCCTATGGCGATCAGGAGAGGACGAGTGATGCGGCCCGCTTCGATAAGATCAATTCCGGCCGTCTACCGATCTTCAACAAATCGGCCGCCTCGATTCTGGTCGAATCGCCGGTTCCACTGGCCGAATCTGGAAGGGTCGGGTCAGGCCGAGTCGCCCCTGCCGGTAGCGCTATACTATCGTCGATAGCCAAGATATGGTATTCGACCCTGCCCCGGTCCGGGGCTCGGCATCTTCAGGGAACGCCTGCCGTCATGACCAATCGCCCATCTTCCGCCGCCGAGTCGGGACGGTTCTTCACCGCCTCGTTGAGCGCGGCAGACCCGGAGCTGGCCGCCGGAATTCGCGATGAGCTCGAACGCCAGCGGGGACAGATCGAGCTCATCGCGTCGGAGAACATCGTCTCGCGCGCCGTCCTCGAGGCGCAGGGCTCGGTGCTGACCAACAAATATGCCGAAGGCTATCCGGGCCGGCGCTACTATGGCGGCTGTGAATTCGTCGATGTCGCCGAAACGCTCGCGATCGAGCGCGCCAAGCGTTTGTTCAACTGCAGCTTTGCCAACGTCCAGCCACATTCGGGCGCCCAGGCGAACCAGGCCGTGTTCATGGCGCTCCTGCAGCCGGGCGATACTTTCCTCGGCATGTCGCTCGCGGCCGGCGGGCATCTCACCCACGGTGCCGCCGCCAACCAGTCCGGCAAATGGTTCAAGCCCGTGGCCTACGGCGTCCGCCGCGACGATCACCGGATCGATTACGACGAGGTCGAGGCGCTGGCCAAGGAGCACAAGCCGAAGCTCATCATCGCCGGCGGCTCGGCCTATCCGCGCGAGATCGATTTCGCGCGCTTCCGTGCCATCGCCGATTCGGTCGGGGCCTATCTGATGGTCGATATGGCGCATTTCGCCGGCCTCGCCGCCGTCGGCGCCTATCCGACTCCGCTGCCGCACGCCCATGTCGTGACCACGACCACGCACAAGACGCTGCGCGGCCCGCGCGGCGGCATGGTGCTGTCGAACGACGAGGAGTTGGGCAAGAAGATCAACTCCGCCGTCTTCCCGGGGCTTCAGGGCGGGCCGCTCATGCATGTCATCGCGGCCAAGGCGGTGGCGTTCGGCGAGGCGCTGCAGCCGAGCTTCAAGGATTACGCCCATGCGGTCGTGGCCAATGCCCGCATCCTGGCGCAGATCCTGGTCGAGCGCGGCCTCGCCATCGTCTCGGGCGGCACCGACAGCCACCTGATGCTGGTCGATCTCCGGCCCAAAAAGCTGACCGGCCGCGATGCCGAGAAGAGCCTTGAGCGCGCCGGCATGACCTGCAACAAGAACGGCATCCCGTTCGATCCGGAAAAGCCTATGGTCACGTCCGGCGTCCGTCTCGGCACCCCGGCCGGCACCACGCGCGGTTTCGGCCCCGAGGAATGGCGGACGATCGGCGGCCTGATCGGCGACGTGCTCGACGGCCTCGCCGCCCATCCGGACGACAATACCGCAGCGGAGTCCAAGGCGCGGCAACGCGTCGCCGAGCTGTGCGACCGTTTCCCGATCTACCCCGCCTGAGGTCCGAGAGCGATGCGCTGCCCCTTCTGCGGATTCGAGGATACCCAGGTCAAGGATTCCCGACCGACCGACGATCGCTCCGCGATCCGCCGCCGCCGTTTCTGCACGAACTGCGCCGCCCGCTTTACCACCTTCGAGCGGGTGCAGCTGCGCGAGCTGACGGTGGTGAAGAAGAATGCCGACCGCGAGCCTTTCGATCGCGAGAAGCTGGCACGTTCGATCTACATCGCGGTGCGCAAGCGGCCGATCGAGGGCGAGCGGATCGAGCGGGTGATCAATTCCATCGTTCGGCAATTGGAGAGCTCGGGCGAGTCCGACGTCACCACCGACCAGATCGGCGAGCTGGTGATGGAGGCGTTGGCCACGCTCGACCAGGTCGCCTATGTCCGCTTCGCCAGCGTCTATCGCGATTTCCGCGAGGCGAAGGATTTCGGCGAGTTCATCGGCCGGATCTCGCATGACGAGGATGAAGCCTGAGACCGTGAGCGACGCCGACCATATGCGTGCGGCCCTGAACCTCGCCGGGCGCGGGCTCGGCGGGGTGGCGCCCAATCCGGCGGTCGGCTGCGTCATCGTCCGCGAGAATGTCGTGGTCGGCCGCGGCTGGACCCAGCCCGGCGGCCGGCCCCATGCCGAGACCGAGGCGCTGGCGCGGGCCGGGGCGGGGGCGAGCGGTGCCACGGCCTATGTCACGCTCGAGCCCTGTTCCCATCGCGGGCAGACGCCGCCCTGCGCCGAGGCGCTGGTGGCGGCCGGCATCGCCCGCTGCGTGGTGGCGATCGAGGATCCCGATCCGCGCGTCTCCGGCCGCGGCCTCGCCATGCTGCGCGCCGCCGGCATCGCGGTCGAGACCGGGCTCATGGCCGAGGAGGCGACGCGGCTCAATGCCGGGTTCCTAAAGCGCATCCTCGACGGAAGGCCGCTCGTCACCCTCAAGCTCGCCTCCACCCTCGATGGCCGGATCGCCACCCATGCCGGCGAAAGCCGCTGGATCACCGGCGACGCGGCGCGGGCGCTCGTCCATATGCTGCGCCATCGCCATGACGCGGTGATGGTCGGCAGCGGCACCGCGATCGCCGACGATCCGGAGCTGACCGTGCGCTTGCCCGGCCTCGAGGCGCGGCAGCCGTTGCGCATCGTCGTCGACGGACGGTTGCGCACGCCCTTGACGCACAAGCTCGTGCGCGACGCCCCAACCTTGCCGACCCTCGTCATCACGCGTGAAGGCAGCGATCCGATGCGGCGCGCCGTGCTCGCCGATTGCGGCGTCCAGCTCATCGAGGTGCCGCCCGACACCGACGGCAATCTGGATCTGGTCGCGGCTTTCCAGGCGCTCGGCCAGCGCGGCCTCACGCGTATCCTCGTCGAGGGCGGGGCAACGCTGGCGGCGGCGCTGCTGCGCCGGAAGCTGGTCGATCGCCTCGCCTGGTTCCGCAGCGCCGGCCTCATCGGCGGCGACGGATTGCCGGCGGTGAAGGCCCTCGGCGTCGACCGCCTTGCGGATCAAGCGCGGGCGACCCGCCTTTCGCTCATGCGTGTGGGCGATGATGTACTGGAAACCTTGGCGCTCAGCGCTTAGGTTCAGGGCCGGATCCATCGTCGGCCAGACTTAAACCATGTTCACCGGGATCATCACGGATGTAGGCCGCGTGCGCGCCATCGAGCCCAGCGGCGATCCGCGCTACACGATCGAAACGCGGTTCGATACGAGCAAGATCGCGCTTGGCGCCTCGATCGCCTGTTCCGGCGTGTGCCTGACCGTGGTCGAGACCGGCGGTGGTTGGTTCACCGTCCAGGCCTCGGCCGAGACGCTGGGCCTCACCACGCTCAGGGATTGGCGCATCGGCACCAAGGTCAATCTCGAACAGGCCTTGAAGATGGGCGACGAGATGGGCGGCCACATCGTCTCGGGCCATGTCGACGGCCTGGGCCGGATCGTCGCGCGCGGACCCGAGAATGAATCGGTCCGCTACACGATCGAGGCGCCCGCTGAGCTGGAGCGGTTCATCGCACGCAAGGGCTCGATCACGATCGACGGCGTGTCGCTGACCGTCAACGAGGTCGAGGGCAACCGCTTCGGCGTCAATATCATTCCCCATACGCAGGCCGCGACGCGCTTCGGCGACGCGATGGTCGGCGATGCCGTCAATTTGGAGATCGACATGCTCGCCCGCTACGTGGCGCGGCTTGTCGGCAAGGATCTGCCATGAGCTTCATCGACATCGTCTCGCCGATCGCCGAGGTGATCGAGGATGCCCGCAACGGCCGCATGTTCATCCTGGTCGATGACGAGGATCGCGAGGATGAGGGCGATCTGGTCATCCCGGCCCAGATGGCGACGCCCGCCGCGATCAACTTCATGGCCAAGTACGGCCGCGGCCTGATCTGCCTGGCGATGACCCGCCAGCGGGTCGAGGAGCTGAAGCTGCCGCTGATGCCGCAGCATAATTCCTCGCGGCTGCAGACCGCCTTCACCGTCTCGATCGAGGCGAAGGAAGGGGTGACGACCGGCATCTCCGCCCCCGACCGCGCACGCACCATCTCGGTCGCGATCGATCCGACCAAAGGCGCCTCGGACCTGGTGACGCCGGGCCATATCTTCCCGCTGATGGCGCGCGACGGCGGCGTGCTGGTGCGCACCGGCCATACCGAGGCCGCGGTCGATATCGCCCGCCTCGCCGGCCTCAACCCGTCGGGCGTGATCTGCGAGATCATGAATGACGACGGCACCATGGCGCGCCGGGCCGATCTCATCGCCTTCGCCCAGCTCCACGGCCTCAAGATCGCGACCATCGCCGACCTCATCGCCTATCGCCGCCGGCACGAGCGGACGATCGAGCGGACGCTGACCAGCGAGATCGACAGCAGCCATGGCGGCCACTTCCAGATCATGGTCTATGTCAACAAGCTGAACTATGCCGAGCATCTGGCCATGGTGAAGGGCGACATCACCACCGGCGGCCCGGTGCTGGTGCGGGTCCATGCCTTGAACGTGCTCGATGACGTGCTGGGCTGCGGTCTTTCGGGCCGAGGCGGCGAGCTGCACGCCTCGATGGAGATGATCGCCGAGGCCGGGCGCGGCGTCGTGGTGCTGATCCGCGAGCCGATGCCGACCAGCCTCAGCGACCGCGTGCGCCGCCGCCTGGGCGAGCCGGTCGAGCGCAGCCGGTCGCTGCGCGATTACGGCATCGGCGCGCAGATCCTCCTGGATCTGGGCGTGCGCGAAATGATCCTGCTGTCCAACACCAGCCGCAATATCGTCGGCCTCGAAGGCTATGGGCTGCGCGTCGTCGATCAGCGGGCGATCCCGCTGCCGGGAGCGAAGCGATGACCCATATCCTGATCGTCGAGGCGCCTTACTACCGCGATATCTCGGCCGAGCTGCTCGCCGGCGCCGAGGAGGCGCTGAAGGCGGCCGGCGCCACATGGGACGTGATTCAGGTGCCTGGCGCCTTCGAGATCCCGGCGGCGATCGCACTCGCCGCCGGCCTCAACCTGCCGGCGGGGCGGGTACGCGCCCGATACTATGACGGCTATCTGGGCCTGGGTGTCGTCATCCGCGGCGAGACCACGCATTATGATTATGTCTGCGGCGAGAGCGCGCGCGGCCTGCAGGATCTGGCGCTGCGTCATGGGCTCGCCGTTGGTTTCGGCATCCTGACGGTCGAGAATGACGACCAGGCTTGGGCGCGCGCCTCGCGCACCAAGAAGAACAAAGGGGCGGAGGTCGCCAACGCCGCCCTCGCCATGGTGGCGCTGAAGAACCGGCTGACGGTGCCCGCCTGATGTCCGATCCGATCAAGCGACAGCGTGGCCGCTCGGGCAGCCCGCGCGCCGCCGCCCGCCTCGCCGCGGTCCAGGCGCTCTATCAGGTCGAGATCACCGGCATTTCCGGCTCGGTCGCGATCGGCGAGTTCGTCAAGCACCGGCTCGGCCAGGAGATCGACGGCGACGAATATGTCCCGGCCGACGAGGCGATGTTCCGCGATCTCGTCACCGGCACGCTGGCGAAGCAGGGCGAATTCGATGCTCTGATCTCGAGCGCGTTGTCGGCCGATTGGCCGATCGATCGGCTGGAGACGGTGATCCGCGCCATCCTCCGCGTCGCCGTGTTCGAGCTGGCGGCCCGCATCGACGTTCCGGCGCGCGTCGTCATCACCGAATATGTCGATGTCGCCCACGCCTTCTTCTCCGGCAAGGAGCCAGGCCTGATCAATGGCGTGCTCGATCGGCTCGGGCATCAGCTCCGCCCGACCGAATGGGAGGACGGCCACGGCTGAGCCGGCGGGCTCGGGCGAGTTCGGCCGCATCGCCCGCTATTTCGCCCCGCTCGCCAAGGCGCCGGGCGCGCTCGGCCTGCTCGACGATGCAGCATTGCTGACCTTGCCGCCGGGCGAGGAACTGGTCGTCACCGCCGACGCGCTGGTCGAGGGCGTGCATTTCCTGGCGGACGATCCGCCGGACCTCATCGCCCGCAAGCTGCTCCGCTGCAATCTTTCCGACCTAGCCGCCATGGCGGCGCGGCCGGTGGCCTATGTCATGACCATGGCGCTGCCTAAGCGCTGCGACGATGGCTGGGTCGAGCGCTTCGCCCTGGGCTTGAGCGCGGACCAGGCCGAGTTCGGCATCGTGCTGCTGGGCGGCGATTCGGTCTCGACCCCGGGACCGATCACGCTCTCGTTGACCGCTTTCGGCCGGGTCGCGGCCGGCCGGGCGGTGCGCCGCTCGGGCGCCCGGCCGGGCGATCTCCTCTACGTTTCAGGCACCATCGGCGACGGCGCGCTCGGTCTGCTGGCCGCGACCGATCGGCTGAACGGCGCCGATGCCGCCGACCGGTCCTGGCTCGCCGACCGCTACCGCCTGCCGCGCCCGCGCACGGGGCTGGGGCCGCTGCTCGCCGGGCTGGCGAGCGCGATGATGGATATCTCCGACGGGCTGGTCGGCGATCTCGACCATATCGCCGAAACTTCCGGTGTCGCCGCCGTGATCGAGGCCGCTTCGGTGCCGCTTTCGCCCGCCGCGGCTTCGGTGCTGGCGCTCGATCCGGCGCTGCTGGAGCTGGTGCTGACCGGCGGCGACGATTACGAGCTGCTGTTCACGGCCCCGCCCGGTGCGGATGTGGCGCAGGCGAGCGCCGCTGCGGGCGTGCCGGTTGCGCGGATCGGCCGGATCGAGGCGGGGCAGGGGGTTCGCGTGGTCGATCGCGCCGGCAACGAGATCGCGCTCGCGCAACGCGGCTTCCGTCACGGCTGATCGCCTTCTCTAAACCTTCTGGTGAATATTCGCCGCTAAGCTGCGGCCGGATTAGCCGGATGGGATCGATGAACAAGGTCAGGAACCTGCTGCTCGCCCTTATGCTGGGAACGAGCCTGATCGGATCGGCGGCGCTGGCGGCGGAAGGCAGCGGGCCTTCCTATGTGCGCCTGCGCCCGATCTCCTTCTCGGTCATCGGTCCTTCGAACAAGATCGACAAGGAGGTCAGCCTCAGCCTCGTGCTGGAGCTCGAGGGGGGCAAGACCGAGGCGCAATTCGATCCGTTCCGCCGCCAGGTGCTCGATTCCTTCCTGGTCGCGCTCAACGAGCTCTACGACAGCCAGAAGCCGGGCGACCCGCCGGTGCCGGGCGAGGCGATCAAGGACAAGCTGCTGGAGGTGGCGAGCGAGATCACCGGGCCGGGGCTGATCAAGTCGGTGCTCATCCTCTCGGTCGGAGAGCGCACCCACGGTCGTTGACCCTGGCTCATGGGCGCGGGCATAAGGCGCCTATGAATTGGGATGTCGTCATCATCGGCGCCGGCCATAACGGCCTCACCTGCGCCGCCTATCTCGCTGCCGCCGGGCTCAAGGTGAAGCTGGTCGAGCGTCGCTCGGTAGTCGGCGGCGCCGCCGTGACCGAGGAATTTCACCCGGGTTTCCGCAATTCGGTCGCGTCATACACGGTCAGCCTGCTCTCGCCCAAGATCATCGCCGATCTGGAGCTCGGCGCGCACGGCCTCAGGATCGTCGACCGGCGCATGCAGAATTTCCTGCCACTGCCGGATGGCGATGCGTTGCGCCTGCCGGTCGATACCGCCGCGCGCACGGCCGAGATCGCGCGCTTCTCGGGCCGCGATGCCGCCGCCTTGCCCGGCTACAACGCCGTGCTCGACCAGGCCGCCGATCTCGTCCGGGCCGTCTGGCACAAGACTCCGCCCAATCGCGGCGGCGGCTTCGCGGCTCTCGGCGCCGGCTTCGATCTCGGCCGCCTGCTGTGGCGGCTGCCGGTAGCGGCACAGCGCGATCTGCTGGAGCTGCTCGGCAACAGCGCCGGCGATCTGCTCGACCGCTGGTTCGAAAGCGATCCGATCAAGGCCGTCTTCGGCTGGGACAGCATCGTCGGCAATTACGCCAGCCCCTATGCGCCGGGCTCGGCCTATGTGCTTTTGCACCATGTCGTCGGCGAATCCAACGGCCGTAAGGGTGCCTGGGGCCATGCGATCGGCGGCATGGGCTCGATCACCCAGGCGATGGCGCGTTCCGCCCTGGCGCGCGGCGCCGAGATCGCGACCGGAGCGGCGGTCGCGGAAGTGATGGTCGAGCGCGGCCGGACGCAAGGCGTGGCGCTGGCGGACGGCACGGTGCTTCGCGCCCGCTGCGTGATCTCGAACCTCAATCCCAAGCTGCTGTTCCGCGATCTGGTCGATCCCGGCGCCGTCGAGGCGGATTTCGGCCGCCGCATGGCGGCGTGGCGCTGCCGCTCCGGCACCTTCCGGATGAATCTGGCGCTTTCGGGCCTGCCCGAATTCACCGCCGCCCCCAATCGCGACGGTATCGACCATCTGACCTCCGGCATTCTGATCGCCCCGTCGCTCGCCTATATGGAGCGCGCCTATAGCGACGCCCGGCAATTCGGCTGGTCGCGCGAGCCGGTGGTCGAGCTGCTGATCCCGTCCACGATCGACGACAGCCTGGCGCCGCCCGGCGCCCATGTCGCCAGCCTGTTCTGCCAGCATGTCTCGCCCGACCTCGCCGACGAGGATCGCGAGCGCGTCGCCGATCTGATGGTCGCCACGGTCGAGCGCTACGCGCCCGGCTTCGCCGGCCTCGTGCTCGGCCGCCAGATCCTGTCGCCGCGCGACCTCGAACGACAGTTCGGCCTGGTCGGCGGCGACATCTTCCATGGCGCGCTGGCGCTCGATCAGTTGTTCAGCGCGCGGCCGACCTTGGGCTATGCCGATTACCGCACGCCGATCGCCGGCCTCTATCAATGCGGTTCCGGGACCCACCCCGGCGGTGGCGTCTCCGGTGCGCCCGGGCACAATGCCGCGCGCGAGGTGCTGGCCGATTTCCGGCGCGGGCGGATCAAGTCATAGATTGGAAAGGCGCGCATCCATCTTGCCCTCGGGCTTGGGCAGATCCGCAAATCCCCCGATATAGCCCTCGAAGATCTCGGAAAAATCGATAAGCCGATAGAATGGCTCGATCTCGTTCAGCCGCTCGAGCGAGAAGATCGCCGCCTGGTCCAGCATCCAGTTACAGGGCAGCTCCAGATTTCGCTCGATCAGAGCGTCGAGCCGCAGCACATAGTCGAGAGCCGCCGGCGTCGGGTTCATCAAGGTGATGCAGGCAAGGGGGGCCAGGCTCGGCAGCACGGCGTCCGGGAGGGTGAACCGGCCGATATCAGGCATGTCCGTCGGCGTCAGCAGCAGATCGAAGGGCCGCTCGAGAATCATGTCCATATCGAGGCCGATCAAGGGACGGCCGGGGTAGCGCACGAACATCTGCGGCGCGATGAGGAAGCGGCTGCACGCATAGTAGGCCGATTTGCCCGTCGCCCATTCGATCGAGGTCCGGATCCGGCCATCCGTGTCCTTGATCGCCTGGAGCAGCGTCATCGCTTCGGCATCGTTCGAGACGGCATGCAGATGCAAGATCGACGATGCGCGCTGCGTGCGACGGAAGCTCTCTGCGAGCCCCGGGCCGAACAGCTTCAGATACTTCAGATCGGCGCAAGCGAAGAGGACCAGGGCGCCATCCGCCGGAGGCGGGTCGAGCCACTCGATCGCCGGGCTCCGCTCGGGTCGGCGAAGCGAGCGGATAGCCTCCGGCGCCTCGATCATTCGGCCCTGAGCGGCGATGAGCGGCGCGATCTGGGTGCGGAAGATCGTATCGCTCGGAACCGCCGCGACCGCCCGATCCAGTGCTGCGGAAGCCTGCCGCATCAGATCGCCGGCAGAGGCCCAGGCGCGCGCCCGCGTGGCCACCGATCCGCAGGCGCGCAGAGCGAGCGGCGCCGTGGCAGGGTTCGGGAGCATGAGGTCCGCCACCCAAAGCGCCTCCGCATCCGCCTTTGCGCTATGTAGTTCTCGAAGCCCCGTGAAGATGAAAGTGAGCGGATCGCCTCGGCGCTGCATTCGCGTATTCACGATGCTCAGCAGATTGCGGGCATCTCTTTTGCGGGCCAGCAACATGAACATGGTCAGCCACGGCGCCGGCTGCTCCGGGCTGGCAAGAAGCTCGTCCAGAGTCTGGCGGATCAGCGCGTCCAGGGCCGTTTGAGATTGCTCAGTCATCAAAGCCCATCCTGAAGTCGCCGCCCTGTCCTCGATCGCAGGAAGGAGCTTAAACCAAGGATGGCTTTAGTGACAATCTACACCACTATAGGGAACGGGTCCTGTCGATTGCAAAGCCGTTCTCGTGCGATCCGACCGGTGCGTTCACCGCTCTCCCTGCATGACCGGCAACCAGGGACGCACCGTCACCGTGAGCAAGCCCGATCCGACCGTGGGATCGGCCTCGGCCAGCGCTGTCGCCGCGTCCAGCGACGGGCCGCGCATGATCATCATGCCACCGCTATCGTCCAGGAACGGGCCGCCCATAACCAGCGCCCCGCTGTCGAGGAATTGCCGCATGTAGCGGACATGCTCCATGACCTCATGCTGCTCGCGGAACGGCACGCCCGGCTTCCAGGCCGGGCCTGGCGCGTGGATCAGGACGAAATGGTCGGGCACGTCATCGGTCATGGCGGCAGATCCCATCGAAGTGTTAGCCATGACTAACGGTTTCACGCCGTGACGGCCAAGTCAACCGCGTGCCCGCGGCCATTGCGCGAATTGACTCCCTTGCGGCGGCTTCGCTAAGCCCAAGCCGGAACTTCGGGAGAAAGATCATGCGGCTTGTGAAATCCTTGATTGTCGCGCTGGCGATCATGTCGGCCGTGCCGGCCTGGGCGCAGGCGCCCGAGGGCACGCGGATGCGGATCCGGGGCACGGTCGAAAGGCTTGAGGGCCAGACGCTCATCGTTAAGTCGCGCAGCGGCGACGCGCTGGCGATGAACTTCCCGGCTGGCACCATGGTGGTCGGCATGGTCAAGAGCAGCCTCGCGGACATCAAGTCCGGCGACTTCGTCGGCGTCACCTCGATCAATGGCGAGAATGGCGAGCGGCAGGCGCTCGAGGTCCATATTTTCCCGGAGGCAATGCGCGGGACCAACGAGGGGCAGGTGCCCTGGGACCTGACGCCCGACAGCCTCATGACCAACGGCGCCATCTCGGGCAGTGCCAGCGCCGCCAAGGGCCAGAAGCTGACCGTGAACTACAAGGGGCGCGAGACCGAGGTGACGGTGACGCCGCAGACGCCGATCGTCGCCTTCGCGCCCGCGGATGCGAGCCTGCTCAAGCCCGGCGCCGCCGTGCTGGTCCAGGTGCTGAAGCAGCCCGACGGCAGCATGACCGTGCTAAGGGTCAATGCCGAGAAGGACGGGGTCAAGCCGCCGATGTGATGAGGCGCGCTCCCGGCGCCGAGGGGCGGTATGGACCGGATTTACCGCTTTGCGCCGGCACCGTTTATCCGACATGATCTCTTCATGAGTGAGCCATCGCCCCATATCGTCAATATCGACGATGCCGAAGAGGTCGCCGAACTCGTCGGCGAGCGGTGGGGCGGTTATTACAAGCTGCTGACGCCGCCCGGGCCCCGCCTCGGCCATCTCGGCGTCAATGTCTCGCGCGTGCCGCCGGGGCGCACCGCTTGCCCTTTCCACAGCCATCAGCTCGAGGATGAAGTCTTCTACATCCTGTCGGGCCGGGGCGTGCTCCGCTATGGCAGCAGCCTGCGCGTGGTCGGGCCGGGCGACTGCATCACCTGTCAGTCCGGCACCGGCGTCGCGCATCAGCTCGTCAACGGCTTCGACGAGGATCTGGTCTATCTGAGCGTGGGCATGAACGATCCGAACGAGGTCTGTGTCTATCCGGATTCGGGCAAGGTCATGGTCCGTGCGCTTCACGAGATCGGCTATCTCAGCCAGACCGAGTATTTCGAGGGCGAACCCGAGGAGCCGCGCATCTTCAGCCTGGCCAAGGAGGTTGCCCAGGGCAAACCCCATAAGGGGTAGCCCTCTCCCTTCTCGCTGTGATTGTATATATTCGCCTCTTCCCGATCGGGAGGGACGGGTCCGTTTCGGTAACGAGCAATAGGCTGGCCGAATCCTCGGCCGGGTACGGGTAAAACAACAAGAAAGGCTTCCCGGTATGGCTACGGCGAATTGGATCATTATTGCATGCGGTATCCTGGCGCTGCTCTACAGCGCCTTCGCGGCGCGGCAGGTCTTGGCGGCGAACGCCGGCACCGCGCGCATGCAGGAAATCGCGGCTGCGGTGCAGGAAGGCGCCCGCGCCTATCTCAATCGGCAATACAGCACGATCGCCATCGTCGGCATCGTCATCTGCATCATCCTGGGGGTGACGCTCGGGCTCAAGGTCGCCGTCGGCTTCGTCATCGGCGCGCTCCTCTCGGGCGCTGCCGGCTATGCCGGCATGAACGTCTCGGTCCGCGCCAATGTCCGCACGGCGCAGGCCTCGCGCGACGGGCTCGCGGCCGGTCTCGGCATCGCGTTCAAGTCGGGCGCCATTACGGGCATGCTGGTGGTGGGCTTGGGCCTGCTCGGCGTCTCGATCTATTATTTCGTGCTGCGCGCGATCGTGCCCGATACCGAGCTGCGCTCGGTGCTGGAGGCGCTGCTCGGCACCTCCTTCGGCGCCTCGCTCATCTCGATCTTCGCCCGACTCGGCGGCGGCATCTTCACCAAGGGTGCGGATGTCGGCGCCGATCTCGTCGGCAAGGTCGAGGCCGGCATTCCCGAGGACGACCCGCGCAACCCCGCGGTCATCGCGGACAATGTCGGCGACAATGTCGGCGATTGCGCCGGCATGGCTGCAGACCTGTTCGAGACTTATGTGGTGACTGTGGTCGCCACAATGCTGTTGGGCTTCATCTTCTTCACCGGGGCGGCGCGCGACAGCGCCATGCTGCTGCCGCTGCTGATCGGCGGCGTCTGCATCTTCGCCTCGGTCGTCGGCACCTTCTTCGTGCGGCTGGGCGCCAACGGCAACATCATGCAGGCGCTCTACAAGGGCCTGATCGTCACCGGCATCATCTCGGCCGGTCTCATCGCCCTGGTGATCGACCAGACCGTGGGCTTCAAGAACCCGATCGAGGTCACCGGGCTGCCGGCGATCACCGGCATGGCGCTCTTCATCTGCGCGCTGGTCGGCCTCGCCGTGACCGGCCTCATCGTCGTCATCACCGAATATTACACCTCGACCGAATACCGGCCGGTGCGCTCGATCGCCAAATCCTCGACCACGGGGCACGGCACCAACGTCATCCAAGGCCTCGCCATCTCGATGGAGGCGACCGCGCTGCCGGTGCTGGTCATCTGCGTCGGCATCATCGTCGCCTACGTCACGGCCGGGCTCTACGGCATCGCCTTCGCCGCCACCACCATGCTGGCGCTCGCCGGCATGATCGTGGCGCTCGACGCCTACGGCCCCGTCACCGACAATGCCGGCGGCATCGCCGAGATGGCCGACCTACCCAAGGATGTGCGCAAGACCACCGATGCGCTCGACGCGGTCGGCAACACCACCAAGGCGGTGACCAAGGGCTATGCCATCGGCTCGGCCGGCCTCGCCTCGCTGGTGCTGTTCGCCGCCTATACCGAGGATCTGCGGTCCTATTTCCCCAACCTCAAGGTCAGCTTCGCGCTGCAGGATCCCTACGTCGTCATCGGCCTCTTCATCGGCGGGCTCCTGCCTTATCTGTTCGGCTCGATGGGCATGACCGCGGTCGGCCGGGCCGCGGGATCGGTGGTCGTCGAGGTGCGCCGGCAGTTCAAGGAGATCCCCGGCATCATGGAAGGGACGGCCAAGCCGGATTACGGCAAGGCGGTCGATCTCCTGACGCGGGCGGCGATCGGCGAGATGATCGTGCCGTCGCTGCTGCCGGTGCTGGCGCCGATCGTGCTCTATGCCGTCATCGATCTGGTGGCGGGGCAGGCGGCGGCCTTCTCGTCGCTGGGCGCCATGCTGCTCGGCACCATCGTCACCGGCCTGTTCGTCGCCATCTCCATGACCTCGGGCGGCGGCGCCTGGGACAATGCCAAGAAGTACATCGAGGAAGGGCATCATGGCGGCAAGGGCTCCGACGCCCACAAGGCGGCGGTTACCGGCGACACGGTCGGCGATCCCTACAAGGATACGGCCGGCCCGGCGGTCAATCCGATGATCAAGATCATCAATATCGTTGCCCTGCTGCTGTTGGCGATCCTGGCCGGGTTCGCCCGCTGAAGCCGATTACCCGCTGAAGCCGATTAAAAGCGAAACGGCCCCGGAGATCGCATCTCCGGGGCCGTTTTAACTCGAAAGGCGAGCACCCCGCCTAGTAACCGCCGCCACCGCCGCCGCCACCGGACGGCTTGCCGCCGCCGCCACCGCCGGTGAACTTGCCGAAGCTGTTCAGCAGCTGCTCGATGAAGGACAATTCCTTGCCCGGCGCCGGCGTGGTCCGCGCGATCATCGCGACATTGTGATCGTCGTCGATATGGGTCTGCAGATCCTTGACGGCGCCCTTGTCGTCGAACTCCACGACATAGACCCGCTGTTCCAGGAGATCGTCATCCTGCAGCGTCTGATGCTCGACCCGGCGGCTGATGTAATACCAGGTGTTCGGATCGAACGCCGCGATGCTGGAGGGCGAGCCCATCAGCCTGGTCACATCGGCCTTGGTCGAAATGCCGGGCTGAATGCTGGCGACGGAATCATTGTCGGGCAGGTTGCCGCGCACCACTTGCGGCCAAGTGCAGGCGGCGAGCGTCGAAGCGAGCGCCGCGGCGGCAAGGATCTTGACCATGCGAGCATGGCGGAATCGGCAATTTAGCATCTGTCTATCGGCAGCCATTTGCGGCAATACCTGCCTGCTGGAAAGCCACTCTGTCAATCGCGGATCGCAAGGGATCGGTGCCGCATGTCGTTAAAGAACCTGTTTGGGCGATCGCCCGAGCGCGACGCCGCCCATTCCGCCTATAGCGCGATCGTGGCGCAGGCGCGCGAACCCGCCTTTTATCGCGACTATGGCGTGCCCGATACGCTCGACGGACGCTTCGAGATGATCGCACTGCATGCCTTCCTGGTGCTCCATCGCCTGCGCGGCGAGACAGCGGCCCAGCGCTTCGGCCAGGCCCTGTTCGATCTCTTCTTCGCCGATATGGATCGGGCGCTGCGCGAGATGGGCACAGGCGATCTCTCGGTCGGCAAGCAGATCGGGCGCATGGCCGAAGGCTTCTTCGGCCGGATCGCCGCCTATCAGCGCGGCCTGGCGGAGGCGCCCGAGCTCGAGGAGGCGCTGCGGCGCAATCTCTATGGCACGGTCGCGGCCCCGGAGCCGACCGAGCTCGCCTTCATGGCCCGCTATCTCGATCGGCAGAGCAAGGCACTTGCGGCCGAGCCGACCGAGTCGATCGCCGCCGGGCAGGTCCGTTTCGTACAGGTCGAGCTTGATTTCCCGGGCCAACGGACCGAGCTTTAGCGCATGAACGACTCGACCGGCGCCCCGCCCGAATTTTCCCGCATCGTCTCCACGCATCGGCTGCATGCCCAGCCGGCGACCTACAAGATCGCCGCCAAGGAGGAGGAGCGTGCCGGCCTGGCCAACCGCTTCGGCCTTATCTCGCTCGATCGGCTGGAGGCCGAGATCACGCTCGTGCGCGAGAATGGCGAGGTCCGGCTCGACGGCGTGCTCGAGGCCGATCTGGTGCAATCCTGCACCGTCACGCTCGATCCGGTGCCGGCCAAGGTCGGCGAGCGCTTCACCATCCTCTACCGGCCCGATATCGACGAGGACGAGGCCGATCGCCTGGCCCTCGACGAGCCCGACGAGCCGCTGGTCGAGCCGCTGATCGGCGATGCGATTGACATCGGCGAGACGGTAGCGCAACAGTTGGCTGTCGCCATGGACCCTTATCCGCGAGCTGCGGGCGTCGAGGCGGTGGAGATCGAGTTCGCCGGAGAGCCGGCCGACTCACCGTTCGGGAAGCTGGCTGCGTTCAAGAAGCAATAGGCATGCGCCGGCGACCTTGCGGGCCGGCAGGATTTTGTATAGAACGCTCGGCTCTTTGCGGGCCCCCAACCTACGAGTTCGTTCCAATGGCCGTTCCTAAGAAAAGAACCTCCAAGTCACGCCGCAACATGCGCCGCGCCCACCACGCGCTGCCGACCTCGGCCTATGCCGAGTGCCCGAATTGCGGCGAGCTGAAGCGCCCGCACCATATGTGCGAGGCGTGCGGGCACTATGATGGGCGCGAAGTGACCGCCGCGAAAGCTGTCTAACAGACGGTCGCGGTCGCGTCCTTGAGCAAGAATCTCATCATCGCTCTCGATGTCATGGGCGGCGACAAGGCGCCGGACATGGTGTTGAAGGGCGCTGAGATGGCTCTCATACGCTATCCTGCCTTGCGTTTCGCGCTGGTCGGCGACGAGGAACGGATCAAACCGCTGATTGCGGCGATGCCGACCCTCAAGGCCGCCGCCACCATCGTCCATGCCGAGGATATCGTCGCCGGCGACGCCAAGCCTTCGGCGGTGCTGCGCAGCGGCAAGCGCACGAGCATGCGCCTCGCCATCGACGCGGTTGCCGAGGGCAGGGCCGATTGCGCCGTCTCGGCGGGCAATACCGGGGCGCTCATGGCCATGGCCAAGATGGTGCTGAAGACCATGCCCGGTATCGATCGGCCGGCGATCGCCTCCGTCGTGCCGACGGCGCGGGGCGAGACGGTGATGCTCGACATGGGCGCCAATCTCGAATGCGATGCCGAGAATCTGGTGCAGTTCGCGCTGATGGGCGATGCCTTCGCGCGCGCCGTGCTCGGCCTCGTCAAGCCGACGGTAGGCCTCCTCAATGTCGGCTCCGAGGAGATGAAGGGCAACGACGCGCTGCGCGAGGCCAATACGCGGCTGCGCGCCGGCATTCCGGGCCTGATTTATCACGGCTTCGTCGAGGGCGACGACATCGCCAGCGGCACGGTCGATGTCGTCGTGACCGACGGCTTCAGCGGCAATATCGCGCTGAAGACGGCCGAAGGCGTGGTCAAGCTCTATACCGATTTCGTCCGTGGCGCCTTCCGCTCCTCGTTCATGGCGCGGATCGGCGGCCTGCTCGCCCATTCGGCGCTGATGAAGCTCAGGGAGCGGCTCGATCCGCGGCGCCATAACGGCGCCATGTTCCTCGGCCTCAATGGCATCGTGGTCAAGAGCCATGGCGGCGCCGACGCCTTCAGCTTCGCCAACGCCATCGCCGTGGCCCATGATCTGAGCAGCAACGGCTTCGCTGCGCGCATCAAGGAGGAGCTGGCAGCACTCGCCGCTCCCGTGCAACCCGAACCGGTCTAGTCTCACAGCATGGCTCTTCGTTCCGTCGTCCTAGGCTGCGGCGCCTATCTGCCGGCGCGCATCGTCACCAACCAGGAGCTGGCGGAGCGGGTCGATACCAGCGACGAATGGATCGTCCAGCGCACCGGCATCCGGCAGCGCCATATCGCCGCCGACGGCGAGATGACCTCGGACCTGGCCTTCACCGCAGCGACCCGCGCGCTTGAGCATGCCGGCGTCACGGCGGACGAGCTCGATCTCATCGTGCTCGCGACCGCGACGCCCGACCACACTTTCCCGGCGACGGCAACCAAGGTGCAGTCGCGGCTCGGCATGAAGCGCGGGGCCGCCTTCGATATCCAGGCGGTCTGCTCCGGTTTCATCTTCGCGCTCGCCACCGCCGACAATTTCATCAAGACCGGCCAGGCCAAAACCGTTCTCGTCATCGGCGCCGAGACCTTCTCGCGCATCCTCGACTGGCAGGACCGGCAGACCTGCGTGCTGTTCGGCGACGGCGCCGGCGCCGTGGTGCTGCGCGGCGAGGCGGATAGCGAGCGCGGCCTGCTCTCGACCCATATCCATACCGACGGCGATCACTACGATCTGCTCTATGTCGATGGCGGCCCGTCCTCGACCATGACCACCGGGCATGTCCGGATGGAGGGGCGGGAAGTGTTCCGCCACGCCGTCCATCGCCTATCGGAAGTGGTGGGCGAGGCGCTGGCGCAGCATCATCTGACCCCGCGCGACATCGATTGGCTGGTGCCGCACCAGGCCAACAAGCGGATCATCGACGGCGTCGGCCGCAAGCTCGATCTGGGCGACGACCGGGTCGTGGTCACGGTCGACCGCCACGCCAACACGTCGGCCGCTTCGATCCCGCTCGCCTTCGCCGAGGCTGTCCATGACGGCAGGATCAAGCGCGGCCAGCTCGTCCTGCTCGAAGCCATGGGCGGCGGCCTGTCCTGGGGCGCCGGGCTGCTCAGGTATTAAATCAAGAGGCCGCGGCAACGGTCTCGCCCTCGGCCTTCGCATCGTGCCCTAAGCATATGCTTTGACGGAATAGTCTGACGCGGATACCGTTCTTCCCTCGGAATTTTCGGGGAGGCGATCGTGAGCGGAGGTACCGTTACGCGAGCACAGCTGAGCGAAGCCGTCTATCAAGAAGTCGGTCTGTCCCGAAACGAATCGGCCGATCTGGTCGAAAGCGTCCTGGGTGAGATCTCCGATGCGCTGGCGCGGGGCGAGATGGTCAAGATCTCGTCCTTCGGCAGTTTCGGCGTGCGCCACAAGGGCAAGCGCGTCGGCCGAAATCCCAAGACCGGGAAGGAAGTGCCGATCGAGCCGCGCGAGGTGCTGGTGTTCCGGGCGAGCCATGTGCTCAAGGAGCAGATCAACACTTCGCTCGCCAAGAACGGCAAGGCGCCCGGTCGGGCCTGATGGCGCCTCTGCGCGAGGGCAACGGCGCCGACGAGGAGGCGCGGCGACGTGCTGCCAAGTCGGCGAGCGCCTTCCGCACGATCAGCGAGGTCGCCGACGAGCTCGACGTGCCTCAGCACGTGCTGCGATTCTGGGAAACGAAATTTCCGCAGATCCGGCCGCTGAAGCGCGGCGGCGGCCGGCGCTACTATCGGCCCGAGGATGTCGATCTGCTCCGCCGCGTGGCGCAATTGCTCTATCAGGAAGGCTATACCATCAAGGGCGTGCAGCGCCTGCTGCGCGAGGGCCAGATCAAGGCGGCGAAGCCCGCCTCCTCAAGTGCCGGCACCATGCTGCCGCTCGGTCTCGAGGAGCCGGAGCCGGAAGAGATCGAGCCCGAGGCCGACGAGCACGCGCCGGTTCCCGTCCCGCGGCCGCGCGCCGTGCGGCCGGCCGTGCCCATGGCGCCGATTACCGACCCGGCCGCGCGCGCCATGCTCCGATCCCTGCTCGAAGAGCTGACGGATCTACGCGACCTCCTGCCCCGCAAGCGGCGTTAGACCGCGATGACAGGATCTGGACCCCAGATCCTGCTTGATCATTAGGGATACTCTAACGGCTGGTCTGGCGGCAGCCGCCGCCACAGCACCAGGCCCCAACCGATCGAAATCGCCGCCGTCGCCAGCAGGAAGACATATTCCTCCGCCGAATCCGGCATAGCGTCGACGACCCCGTCGGCGGCGATGAGCCCGAAGAAATCGAGGGCGGCGTGCGCCAGCAGACCGGGCCAGATCGAGCCGGTGAGCAGCCGCGTGCCGGCCAGGACCAGGCCGAGGCCGCCGGCCGCGATCGCCTGCAGCACGACGATTCGCGGATCGAGCGGACTCGCCAGCCCGGCCAGGTGAACCACGCCGAACAGAGTGGCCGAGATCCAGGCCGCCCGGCGCTGCCGCTGCGGGCGTAAGGCGGCGATGACGATGCCGCGGAAGATGCCCTCCTCGCCGAAGGCGACGGCGGCGGCGACGGCAAGCCAGCCCAGGAGCCGCACCGGATCGGGATTGGCGACGCCCTGGATCAGGGCCGCGGCGGTACCGAGCCAGATCGGCCAGAGCAGCTTGAGCCCGCGCGCCGGCAGTCCCCCGCCGAAGCCGCAGCTGCGCCAGGCATGGGCAAAGGTAAGGGCAAGCGCCAGCGCCGCGGCGAAGCCGATCTTGTCGACGGCATAGACCGAGAGCTCCGGCATCCCCGGCCGGGTCAGGATCAGCGCCGTCGGAACCGCCAGTTCCCACAGCACGATCGACGCGATGACGAGCGGAATGATGATCGTCGCCCGTCCCGCCATGCCTTCGATCTCCCGCTCGCTGTTCAGCCATGCATGACGGCGCTGGCGGCCGAACGCAAGTTCCGGGTTGCGCGTGCCCCCGGCACCTCCCTATAGTCGCGCCGCCGGGTCAACCGCCCGGCCTTGGCATCGGTTGGCGGACGGGCATTAGCGCAGCCTGGTAGCGCATCAGTCTGGGGGACTGGGGGTCGTCGGTTCAAATCCGGCATGCCCGACCAACCGATGCCCAACTCTCTCCTCTCGGAATATTACCCGCCCGCCAGGGCCAGCGCCTGATCCAGGTCGGCGATGAGGTCGGCGGCGGTTTCGATGCCGATCGATAGCCGCACCACATCCGGCCCGGCGCCGGCGGCCAGCCGCTGATCGTCGGAGAGCTGGCGATGGGTGGTCGAGGCCGGGTGGATGATCAGCGAGCGCGTGTCGCCGATATTGGCCAGGTGCGAGAACAGCTCGACCGATTCCACCAGCTTGATGCCGGAATCGTAGCCGCCCTTCAAGCCGAAGGTGAAGACCGAGCCGGCGCCGAGCGGCATGTAGCGCCGCGCCAGCGCGTAATAGGGGCTCGATTCAAGCCCGGCATAGGACACCCACGACACTTGCGGATGCTGCGCCAGATGGGTCGCTACGGCTTGGGCGTTCTCGACATGCCGCGCCATGCGCAGCGGCAGGGTCTCGATGCCGGCGATGGTCAGGAACGCGTTCATCGGCGCCATGGACGGGCCGAGGTCGCGCAAGCCCACCGCGTGGCCGTGGACGGTCATCGCCAGATCGCCGAAGGTCTCCTGGAAGCGCAGCCCGTGATAGGCCGGCTCCGGCTCGGTCAGGGATTTGAACTTGCCGCTCTTGGCCCAGTCGAACCGGCCCGAATCGATGACCGCGCCGCCCATGGAATTGCCGTGGCCGCCCAGGAACTTGGTCGTGGAGTGGACGATCACGTCGGCGCCCCATTCGAACGGCCGGCACAGATAGGGCGTCGCCATGGTGTTGTCGACGATGAGCGGGATGCCGGCATCATGCGCGATACGGGCGATCGCTTCGAGATCGGTCACGACGCCGCCCGGATTGGCCAGGCTCTCGACGAAGATCGCCCGGCAATCCTCGGTCAAATGGCGCTTGAAATTCTCGGGATCGGTCTGATCGACGAACCCGACGTTCCAGCCGAACTTCTTGAAGGTCCGGCCGAACTGGGTCATCGAGCCGCCATAGAGCTTGTTCGAGGCGAGGAAGCTCGCCCCCGGCTCCATGATGGTGAAGAAGGCGAGGAGCTGGGCGGCATGGCCCGACGCCGTGCAGATGGCGCCGCGGCCGCCCTCCAGGCTGGCGAGCCGTTCCTCCAGCACCGCCACGGTCGGGTTGGTCAGGCGGGAGTAGATGTAGCCGTAGCTCTGCAGGTTGAAGAGCGAGGCGGCATGGTCGACATCGTCGAACACATAGGCGGTCGTCTGATAGATCGGTGTGGTGCGGGCACCGGTCGTGGGGTCGGGGGCGGCGCCGGAATGGACGGCGCGGGTCTCGAAGCCGTAGTCGGCCATGATGTCTGTTTCTCCTGAGGGAGCCGGGTTCACATTTGCTTGCGGCGGCGGGAGCTGATCACGCCGGTATTGACGCCGTTCCAGCCCAGCTCGCCGCACAGGCGCGAATATTCGATCTTGGGGCAGCGATTCATGACGACCTTGAGGCCCGCCGCCTCGGCACGCGCGGCCGCCGCGTCATGCCGCACGCCGAGCTGCATCCAGACGATCCTGGCGCCGAGCCGGATCGCCTCCTCGACGATCTCGGGCGCCGCCGCAGATTGGCGGAAGATATCGACCATGTCGATCTTGTCGGGCACCTCGGCCAGGCACGCATAACAGCGCTCGTCCAGAATCGTCTCGCCGGCGGCGTTGGGATTGACCGGAATGACGCGGAAGCCCTTGGATTGGAGATATTTCATGGCGAAATAGCTCGGCCGGTTCCAGTTCGGGCTGGCGCCGACCATGGCGATGGTGCGCGCCTCGCGCAGCACCTCCTTGATGTACTGGTCCGAATAGCTGTCGTGATCCACGGGCCCCGCCTCTGACGATACGTGACATCCTTTCTAGCGCCCTGGTGGGGCCGCTGTCATGCTTGAGCGCTTCGGTCGCGAATTTGCCAGGGCTTGGGGTCAGTCGCCGGTCCAGACCGGCGGCCGCTTCTCGATGAAGGCGTCGATCCCTTCCTCGGCATCGCGCGCCAACATGTTGCGGGTCATGACCTCCGAGGCATAGGCGTAGGCCCGGTCGAGATCCATCTCGGCCTGGCGATAGAACGCCTCCTTGCCGATCGCGAGCGTGAGCGGGCTCTTGCCGGCGATCTGCTCGGCGAGCGCCGTCACGGCGCCGTCGAGATCGGCCTCGGGCACGACACGATTGACGAGCCCCAATTCGCGCGCCCGCTCGGCCGAAACGAGATCGCCGGTCAGCAGCATCTCCATCGCGGCCTTGCGCCCGACCGCGCGCGACAGCGCCACCATCGGGGTCGAGCAGAACAGGCCGATATTGACGCCCGGCGTGGCGAAACGCGCACTCTCGGCCGCGACCGCCAGATCGGCGCTGGCCGCGAGCTGGCAGCCGGCGGCGGTGGCGACGCCATGAATGCGCGCGATCACCGGCTTCGGCAGGCGCACGATCCGGGTCATCAGCCGCGAGCATTGCCGGAACAGCTCATCATAGAAATCGCGCCCGCTCTCGCTGCGGATCTCACGCAGATCGTGCCCGGCGCAGAAGGCCGACCCGGCGCCGGCGATCACGACCACGGCGACGGACCTGTCCCCGGCGACCGCGTCGAGCGCCGCCTCCAGCTCGGTCATGAGCGCCCGCGACAGGGCGTTGCGCGCCGCCGGCCGATTGAGCGTCAGCCACGCCACCTTGCCCCGGTCATGGCGAAGCAGGATCGGCTCGGTCGGAGTGGGCTGGACGGCCATGGGGGGCTCCTTCGCGCGGAAACGGACGCCGATCTTCCCGCATCGGGGCCGGAGCGCCAAGGGGGCGTTGCGATGGCGCATTTATGCATAGGCTGCAATCCGACGGAGTCCTGATCGATCATCCGAGCAATGTTCTTTGTCAGTTCACCACTATGCGACCGGAGGTTTCGCTTCCTGTACCAAAACGCTAGGGGTTGAGCTATCATAATTCAACTGGCGGGCGCACCTTCGAGGGATCGGTCTCCTGCCGGTTTTGGACCCTGTGGGACATCATCATGGATCTGTTTCCCGTATCCAGAATGCTCAGCACGGTACATATCGCCGGGCATTATTATCCAAAATTCTCCCAGATAAATATTACGCACGAATGGCACCTAAACAATACGATATCCGTAGATGATCGTGCCGAATTCCGAGATATATATCGGGACTTGGAAGATCTTCTGATGAAAAACAATTTATCGGCGTCTCTCGTGACGGTTCAAAAAATGTTAGCGTGCTTGGGTGATGGTGGAAGTACATACGGTCATTTCTTTGAATTCGGCCCAGAGTTGTATGGAAGGCTCAGGGATGAGACCATATCAAGGGAATATTTATCACTGAGCCCCGGCGAAGCAGACTACTATCGTGCCGAAGTCCCATTCGGTTCGGGGGTTGAGGCGAAGTTTCCATCCATCGAGTACGATATCGAAGAAGCGTCAAAGTGCCTTGGTCTCAACAGGAGTACTGCGGCGGCTTTCCATGCAATCAGATCGCTTGAATCCGCAGTCCGGGCTCTGTCCCGCTGCCTGAGTATTCCAGATCCGACTCGTGCCAACGGCAGAAATTGGGGCGAGATGCTCCGAGCGCTCAAAACCGAGATCGAGAGAAGATGGCCGACCAATAGTCACCGTATGAGCGGGGATGGAGAGTTCTTCGATAACGCCTATGCAATGTTAGCTGCGATCCAAAACCCTTGGCGCAATGCGACGATGCACCTCGATCAGAAATACACTCTGGAAGAGGCGGAACATATCTTCGTCGCGGTGAAGGGCTTTATGAAGAAGCTGGCTTTCCGGATGGATGAGAACGGGGAACCGAAGGCCTAGCAGTCACGGGCTTGCCTGCGATCTTGGAGCATCATTCGATTCCGATCGAAGGCCCCCAAGGACGGCCTCGCCATCTGACGATGCTGAAGGATCTCGCGCACCGCCTTCTCGCGCATCGCCAAGGCGGTGGGCCAGACCATGGCGCTCGAGGCGAAGCTCGCCGAGGGGCCGGTAGCCGCCGCCCATCCGCGATGCCTGAGCCCTGCGCGCCGAGAGGGCAGGGCTGCGCGGACCGCGCTTGACGGTCCGGGGCGCGGCCCTGTCTGCTCGGCCGTCCCGAGCCGTGACGGAGTTCCTCGATGAAAGAGGCGCGCATCACCATCGCCGAATTCGACGAGATCCTGCGGTCGAGCCTGCCGCTCGCCGTCGCCTGGGGCATGGAGACGGTCGAGATCGGTGCCGGCCATGCGATCATGCGCATTCCCTATGACGAAGGTTTTCTCAGGCCGGGCGGCACGATCGGCGGGCCGATCCAGATGGGGCTGGCCGATGTCGCCATGTATGCCGCCGTGCTCGGCGCCATCGGGCCGGAGCCTTTGGCCGTGACCTCCAGCCTGTCGGTGAATTTCCTGAGCAAGCCGGCGCCGGCGGCGCTCCGCGCCGAGGCGCGCATCCTCCGGCTCGGCAAGAGGCTGGCGGTCGGCGAGGTCGAGCTGTTCAGCGACGGCGTCGAAGCCATGGTCGCCCATATCGTCGCCACCTACGCGCTGCCGCGGGGCCGGACCGACCCATGACGCAGCAGACGATCGAGGCCGCGTCATACCGGAGCGGGGCGAGCTTGCGCGGGCGGTATCTGCTGCTCGCCGGCATCATGCTGGTGGCGCTCAATCTGCGGCCGGCGCTCGCCAGCGTCTCGCCCCTGCTGATCGAGATCAAGGCGGCGCTGCCGCTATCGGCCGTCGGCGCGCGCTGGCTGACGACGATTCCCGTGCTCTGCTTCGGCATCGCCAGCGCCGTGGCGCCCCGGCTCGGGCGGCAATGGGGCAGCGAGCGCACGGTCGCCGTCATGATGGCGTGCCTCACGGCCGGACTGGCGCTGCGCTGCCTGGGCGTCGATGCCGTGCTTTTCGCCGGCACGATCCTGGGGGCGGCTGCCATCGGCGTCACCGGCGTGCTGTTGCCGGCGCTGTTCAAGCGCGAATTCCCCGACCATGTCGGGTTGGTGACCGGGCTCTACACCATGGCGCTCGCGATCGGCAGTGCGGCCGCCGCCGGGCTGACGGCGCCGATCGAGCGCCTCACCGGGACGGATTGGCGGGTCGGGCTCGGCACCTGGGCGCTGCTGCCGTTGCCGGCCCTGCTGTTCTGGCTGCCGCAATTGCGCACGCGGACCGCCGCCGCCGTGCGCAAGGTGCCGAGCGGTCTTCTGCGCAGCCCGCTCGCCTGGGCCGTCACCGCCTTCATGGGGCTGCAATCGGCGATGTTCTACGCGGTGCTGGCCTGGCTGCCGGTGATCCTGCAGGAGCATGGCGCCACGGTGATCGAAAGCGGCTATGTGCTGTCGCTGTCGGTCGTGGTGCAGATCGCGGTCTCGCCGATCGTCCCCGTCCTCGCCGGCCGCCGGCCGGGGCAGGGCGGGTTGGCGGCGGTGCTGCTGACGACCAGCCTCGCGGGGTTCCTCGGCTGCCTCTATGGCGGACCGCTGCTGGTCTGGCCGGCGGCGATTCTGCTCGGCATCGGGCAAGGCGGGCTCTTCGGCCTGGCGCTGATGATGGTCGTGCTGCGCTCGCCCGATGCGACCGTGGCGGCCTCGCTCAGCGGCATGTCGCAGAGCGTCGGCTATTGCTTCGCCGCTCTCGGCCCGTTCGGCGCCGGCGCCGTGCGCGACTGGTCCGGCGGCTGGAACGGCGTGGCGATCCTCTTCGCCGGCGCCGTCCTGCTGACGTTCCTGATCGGCCTCAAGGCGGGCGCGCCGGCCCTGATCGGCGAGCGGCGCTGAGAAATCTCAGACGATCTCCTCGGAGAGCTCATCCCGCGTCCGCGTCTGCCGGCGCAGCAGGCTCGATTCGATCTCTTTCTTGAAGCTTTCGGGCACGCGCGGCAGCAGCTCGCTCTGCAGCGCGTGGATGGCGAGCCATTCTTCCCTGAGCGTGTTGTTGCTCAGGCGCTGTTGCCCGGCCAGGCTGCGATGCAGCCGGTCCCAGAGCGCGTCCCGTGTCATGCTGAGCTTGCCCTGCGCGATCGTCCGGGCGAGGTTGGCGGCAAGTTCCGGCGCGCTCGAAGCGGCGGGCGGCTTGCCGAGCGCCAGGTCGGCGAGCGCCAGCATGGCGGTCGCGAGATCCGCCTGGCGGCCGAGCAATTCGCGGATCACGTCCTGATGATCGGCGATGCTGGCCGCGACCTCGTCGATCAGATCCTCGGCACGATCGCTGATCTCGCCGATGCGCAGCGCCAGCAGCCGCTCCAGCTTCGAGACGTAGTTGGTGTCCGGGGCCAGCAGCTCGGCGAGGCCGCGCAGCGACCAGAAGCGCCAGTCCGCTTGCGGGAAGCGCTGGGTGACCTTGGTGAGGAAGGCGTCGATCCCCTCCTTGCCGATCTTGGGCGGGTTGGCGACCTCGTTGGCGATGCGGACGCGGGTGCGGATCTTCTCGGCCAGCTTCTCGACCTCGTTGATGCGGACGCGCACCGCGACGTTCATTTCCTGCGCCTGCAGGCGTGCCGCGGCGGTGATGGCACCCGAGACGGCATTCTCGGCCCGCTTCACGCCGGAGGCGACGGCCTTCAACGTCACCAGCTCGATCGGGGTCATGCCGAGCTTGTCCAGCAGCGGCCGCATGATCATGCCGACCACGCGCTGGGCCGGCCGGTTCAGCATATCCTCCGCCTCGGCGCAGATCGGCACGGCGCCGTTATAGTTCGAGACCTGGCGCTCGATCGGCTTGATCACCGGCGCCAGCTCGTTGAGGATCTCCTCCTCGCTGCCATAGCCGTCGGCGCGCAGCCGCTCGCGGATCAGCCGCACGGCCTTGATGCCGTTGACGCCGAGCATGGCGCGCGCCTTATTGCGGGCGCCCGCTTCGAGCGTATCGTAGTCGGTGCGGTCGAAGCTGTGCGCGAGCTCCTCGCGATCGTCGTTGATCACGGCGACGAGCTGCCAGCGATCCTCGATCAGGACGAGGATCTGATAGCGCAGCCGGCGCCCATGGAAGAATTCAGCCTTTCCCAACGCTCCCACCCCGGTGCATCCCTACTATCCGACAGCTTCGTCGAGACTGGTTACGGGGAGATAAATGCCTTGAATTTCATGGCGTTGGCGCGATCATACCATGATACCGCGCGATAAATCATTTGACTGGCGGGGTTTTTCCGTTGACTCGTCGGGGATGAAGCCTTAGGACACCGCCTCCGCTCGCGGGACCTTGGGCTCGCGGGCGCTTCCATTCGGGTTCGAGAGTCATGAACACCTATAATCTCAAGCCGTCCACCCTGGACAAGCGCTGGACGCTGATCGATGCCGACGGAGTGGTTCTCGGCCGCCTCGCCTCGATCATCGCCAACCATCTGCGCGGCAAGCACAAGCCGACCTACACGCCCCACATGGATTGCGGCGATCATATCGTCGTGATCAATGCGGAGAAGGTGCATCTGACCGGCAACAAGCGCAAGGACAGCATCTTCTACTGGCATACCGGCTTTGCCGGCGGCATCAAGGGCCGTTCCAAGGGTCAGATCCTCGATGGCAAGCATCCCGAGCGCGTGATCGAGAAGGCAGTTGAACGCATGGTGCCGCGCGGTCCGCTCGGCCGGCAGATCATGAGCCATCTCCGTGTTTATGCCGGCAGCGACCACCCGCATGAGGCTCAGCAGCCGACCGTGCTCGATGTCGCAGCGCTCAATCCGAAGAATAAGCGAGTTGCCTGATATGTCTGATTTGCAATCGCTCGGCACGCTGAAATCCGCCCTCGTCCAGGCGCAGGCCCAACCCTCCTCGGCCGAGCCGGTCACCGAGGCGGCGATCGCCGAGCCCAAGATCGACAAGCTCGGCCGTGCCTATGCCACCGGTAAGCGCAAGGACGCGGTCGCCCGCGTCTGGATCAAGCGCGGCAACGGCAAGTTCACGGTCAATGGCCGTGATTCGGTCGTCTATTTCGCCCGGCCGGTGCTGCGCATGCTGCTGGCCCAGCCCTTCGGCGTGTGCGACCGGACCGACCAGTTCGACGTGATCTGCACGGTCGCCGGCGGCGGCCTGTCGGGCCAGGCCGGTGCCGTCCGCCACGGCATCTCCAAGGCGTTGACCTATTTCGAGCCGGGCCTGCGCCCGCTGCTCAAGGCCCAGGGCTTCCTCACCCGCGACAGCCGCGTGGTCGAGCGTAAGAAGTACGGCAAGGCCAAGGCCCGCCGCAGCTTCCAGTTCTCGAAGCGTTAGGCCGCTTTTTCAGGGTTGCAGGAAGGGCCGGATTGGGGAAACCCGATCCGGCCCTTTTGCGTTCAATGGTGCGGAGCTTCTGAAGGGTGATCCCATGAGCAAGCTGATTCTGCCCTATCGCGGCGTGCTGCCGACGATCGCGTCCGACGCTTTCGTCGCCCCCAACGCCACCATCATCGGCGACGCGGTCATCGGTGCCGGCAGCAGCATCTGGTTCGGGTGCGTGCTGCGCGGCGACGTGCACCAGATCCGCGTCGGCGCCCGGGTCAACATCCAGGACGGCACCACGGTCCATGTCACCGGCGGCCGGTCCGCCACGCTCATCGGCGACGACGTCTCGATCGGCCATATGGCGCTGATCCATGGCTGTATGCTGGAGCATGAGAGCTTCGTCGGCATGGGCGCCATCGTCATGGACGAGGTCGTGGTCGAGACCCGCGGGATGGTCGCGGCCGGTGCCATGGTGACCCCCGGCAAGCGCGTCCGGACCGGCGAGCTCTGGGCCGGCCGCCCGGCCAAGCTGATGCGCGAGCTGACCGACGAGGATTACGAGATGATGCGCCGGACCGGCGAGAATTACGCCCGGCTGGCGCAGCAGTACCGGGCCGAGATCGAGGCCGTGGCCGGATGAGCTGGAGGAATTCCGCGCGATGAGCGACAGGCCGTTGGGCGTTCGTCGATCCGGGACGATTGGAAATCTACAGCCGTCACTCCGCGGCGGTACGCTACCCCGAGGAGAGCCACGAGACGGTGCAGATCTGTGTGCCGATGGCCCGCGCGCTCTACAGTGTCACGCGCCAGTCCGAGACCGGAAGCACGCTCGCGCACGCTCTGGGGGCGTGAGACGTGCTCGCCATGCCAGCCGGCAGCCCCACGGCGTCGACTGGCGCCGGCCGGCCGGCATCGTCTCCCTGCAATTGGCGGAGGGCTTCATTTCCGAGGCTCTGGACGCGCCCTATGGGCCGAGCTTTCGAAGTCGGCGTGGAGAAGATTCGATGAACGGCTTCGGAATGAAGATCCGACCTGGACGAAAGGCCAAGCTCTGCGGACCCATGGCCAATAACTTCAGCGGGGCTTGCGTCCCTTACCGGTCCGGAGATCTTGCATGCCGATCAATTTTACGCTGAACGACAATCGGCGACGCTTACGATACGAAGCACGCCAATTTGCGTAGGATTGGTCGATCTCGCCATCCTGGCGGAAGAGTTCCATACCGTCGATGCGAACGTCTCGTTTACCATGCTTTCCACCATGCTCGGGCTATCGAGCGAACTTGTTCAATAATAGAAATAGCGACTGCGGAGCTGGGGGGAAATTCTCCACGACCGTCCTCGTTGTCGGCATTGTTTCGATTGACATCTCAAACAGAACGCGGTCTGCGAGGTTGATTTTTCCGATGGGGACATGTCGGAACCCGGATGGCTGAGATGATCGCGCCGGAAGTATTGTTGTGTCGTCGCCGTAAGGGGCGCGGAATCGATTTCTGTACCACGTTCATTGCATTGGTAACTCGATTACGCCGGTTTCGAAAGGATTGTGTAACACGAAAGTATGATAATCATCATGTAAAGACGCATTCTTAAATCCGCCCAATCCGGATCGCTAAGGAGAGGGCGGGTAACGGCAGAACCGCTCGGACTCGGGTACATGCAGATGGGAGAATCGCTTCGCGGACGGGGGGCTTGTTCACCTCAACTACCGGGCGGAATTGATTGTTGCTGCTCCGGATTTTCCCGGATCTGCTTCTGGGAGAGACGATGGCTGAAACGCTCAAAAGACGGCGAGGGTAAAGTGGGGGGAGCTTGTTCCTTCTTCTTCAATTGATCGCCGCCTAGAGAAGAATCCACCAAGGATCGGGATGCCGCTCTTTTATTGGTATCCGCTCTTCTGGGGGGCGTCGGTCAGTATCGGGGTTGGGCGTCCGAAAAATCGAGTGTGAACCGCCCAATATTTCCGAGCACGCCTTCGACTGCGATTTCCTATTCGCTTCCAGGAGAATTTTGATGCCGTTGATCAACACGCCGTCCATCGAGACGGCTCCCGCAGCGTCCCAACCCTATCTTCAGGCCGTCAAAAGCCAGTTGGGCGTCGTGCCGAACATGTTCCGTCTCTTCGCCAACAGCCCCGCCGTTCTGGAAGGCTTTCTCGGCCTTCACGGCGCGCTCGGCAAGGGCAAGCTCAGCAACAAGACGCGCGAACGGCTGGCGCTCGCTGTCGCTCAGTTGAATGGCTGCGATTACTGCCTATCGGCGCATACTTATTTCAGCATGAACTTTGCCAAGCTCGACGATGCCGAGATCGCGAGAAACCGCAAAGGTGTTTCGGCCGACGAGAAGGCCGACGTGGCACTCCACTTTGCCCTCGACCTGACGCGCGAGCGCGGCCGGGTCGGCGAGAGCGATGTTCAGAAATTGCTCGATGCCGGCTATGGCGCGGACGAAATCTTGGAAATCATCGCCCATGTCGTCGTGAACCTATTCGCCAACTACGTAAATATCGCTCTCGGCACCGAGATCGACTTTCCGCTCGTGCGTGCGTGATTGCCGGCGCGATCGGCGGCGTCGAGAGCGCGCAGCGAAGCCATTTCCGCATCGACGCGTTCGTCGGACCGATCCGGTCCGTTCGTGCCGTCAGCCGAAGCGCATCTTCACATAGGACCCTGGCGCCGGCTCGATCGGCTTCAGCTTGCCGTCGCCCGGTTGGCGCGCCGGCACCTGGCCGCCGCCGAACTTGCCGACCCATTTGTCCCATTCCGGCCACCAGGAGCCCTCGCTCTGCTTGGCGCCCTGGAACCAGGTCTCGGGATTCTTGGGCAGCTTGGGATTTAGCCAATAGACATATTTCTTGGCGGCCGGCGGATTGACCACGCCGGCGATATGGCCCGAGCCGGCGAGGCAGAACTTGACCGGCCCCTTATAGAACTGCGTCGCCGAATAGGAGGATCTCCAAGGGGCGATATGATCCTCGCGCGTCGCCAGGATGAAGGTCGGCGTCTCGATCTTGGCGATATCGATCGGCACGTTGTTGAGCGAGATGCCGCCCGGCCGGATCAGCCGGTTCTCCTGATACATGTTGCGCAGATAGAAGCTGTGGATCGCCTTCGGCATGCGCGTGGCATCCGAGTTCCAGTAGAGCAGGTCGAAGGGGAAGGGCTCCTTGCCCAATAGGTAGTTGTTGACGACGAAGGACCAGATGAGGTCGTTGGCGCGCAGCATGTTGAAGGTCTGGGCCATGTCCGAGGATTCGAGATAGCCCTGCTGCGCCATCTTGTTCTCGAGCGCCTGGATCTGCTCCTCGTCGATGAAGACCGATAGCTCGCCGGATTCGGTGAAATCCACCATGGTCGTGAAATAGGTGGCGCTGGTGAAGCGGTGGTCCCCGCGCTGCGCCATATAGGCGAGGGTGGCGGAGAGCAGCGTGCCGCCGATGCAATAGCCGATGACGTTGGCTTCGCGCTGGCCGGTCGCCTGCTCGATCGCATCGAGGGCGGCGAGCGGCCCCCGATCCATATAGTCCTGGAATTCCTTCTGCGCGAGGCGTTCGTCGGGATTGACCCAGGAGATGACGAACACGGTGTGGCCCTGCTCGACCGCCCAGCGGATGAAGGAATTGGCCGGCTTCAGATCCAGGATGTAGAATTTGTTGATCCAAGGCGGGATGATCAGCAGCGGCCGCCGCCGCACCTTCTCGGTCGAGGGCGCATATTGGATGAGCTGCATCAGCTCGTTCTGATAGACCACCTGGCCCGGCGTCAGCGCGATGTTCCGGCCGAGCTCGAAGGCGTCGAGATCGGTCATCCTGACCGCGAGCTGGCCTTTGCCGCGCTCGAGATCGTCGAGCATGTTGTGCAGGCCCTTGACCAGATTCTCGCCCCGGCTGTCGATGGTCGTACGCAGCACCTCCGGGTTGGTCATGACGAAGTTCGAGGGCGCCATCGCATCGACGAATTGGCGGGTATAGAAATCGACCTTGCGCGCCGTCTTGTCGTCGAGCCCCTGCACCTCTTTGACCGATTCCTGCATGAAGCGGGCGGAGAGCAGGTAGGATTGCTTGATGAAATCGAAGAGCGTGTTTTCTTCCCAGGCCGGATCCCTGAAGCGTTTGTCGCCCTTCAACGGTGCGATCACCGGCTCGGCCGGCTTGCCGTGCAGGAACCGCTCGGCGGTGCGTTGCCACAACCGCATGTAATCGTTCCAGAGCGAGACCTGGGCCTGAACCATCCGGGCCGGATCGGCCATGAGCTTGGCCGTCATCTCGAAGAAGGCGCCGGCGATGTTGAGCGGATCGACCTCGGTCTTGGTCTCGCCGTTCGCCTGGCGCGCCATGAAATCGGCGACCAGACGCTGACTGCGCTCGGCGATGCCGGCGACGGCCTTGCTCAATTCGATCGGATCGGCCGGCTGGCCTTGAGGCGGGGGCGAATCGGTCATGGCGTTTCCTTGGCAGTTTCTCGTTATCGGCGGTGTTGCGCCTATCACCCGATACGCAAACGGATTCACATATGCCATAAACATGGGCTCGAAGGCAGGGTCTCGAAAGGCCGCAGTCGTGCCGGCATGCTTGATCGCGACGCGGCCAGCCTCTAAGAGATTTTCGGAAATGCGCGGCGCCGGCCCGGCGCGGGGTGGTGACGGTGCATTTCCGGTCTCCGGACGATGGCCGATCCGTGTGCACGCACCTATCCCCGAGGGGTTCTTGATGTTGGCAGGCAGTATGGGAGTTGCAGGGCGGGGCAGGCGTCGGATCGCGATCCGAGCCTCGGCGGCGCTGATCCTCTTGGCACTTGGTGGTTGCAGCTCGATCGATGATCTGAACCCGTTCGACTGGTACCGGGATCTCAGCGGCAAGACCAAGGACGATCCCGGCCCGGACGAGGCGAACACGGCCAATCTCGAAGCCGGCTCCAAGGAGCCCTATCCCAGCCTCGGGACGGTGCCCGACGTGCCGACGCGCGGCCTGACCAAGGCTCAGCGCGAGGCCCTGGCGGAGGGGCTGGTCTCCGACCGCAGCAATGCGCGCTATACCGACGCGCAGATCAGCGCCGGCAATGCCGCGGCGATTCCCGCCCCGCCGGTACAGGTACCCGAAGAGCAGACCCCCTATACGCCGCCCAGCAACGACGCGCCGCCGATACCGACCTCGCATCGCAGCCGGCTCGTCGCCGGCAGCGCGCTCGGTCAGGTGCCGGTCGCCGTCGATCGCGAATCGGCGCTGCAGACGCCGACGCCGCGCGGCAATCCGCCGGCCGAGACACCGAAGCCGGCACCGCCGCCGCCTAATCTCGCGCCGTTGCCGCCGCCTCAGGCGCCGCAGCCGCTGCCGGGGACGCCGCCGGCGCGCACGCCGGACCAGCCGACCGAGGTGGCGGGCATTCCCGTGCCGCCGGCGCCGCCGACGCGGGCCGAGCCGCTGCCGGGCGCGCCCAACCTGTCGCCGTCGCCGGCCGTGGGCTCGGGCGCAGCCGTGCCGCCGGGCAAGCGTACCAAATCGGCCCAGGTCGCCGAGATCAGCTTCGACAAGGGGGCGAGCGGCCTGCCGGCCGACGCGCCGACCAAGATCGGCAACGTGCCGGCCTTGCATAAGCAATATGGCGGCGTGGTCCGGGTGGTGGGATATGCGGCCCTGCCGGACAGCGGCAGCGATCCGGCCGGTCAGCAGCTCGCCGCCTATCAAGCGGCGCTGGAACGCGCCAACGCGGTCAAGGCGGCGCTCGTCGCCGCCGGCGTGCCGGCCACGGAGATCGTGACCGAGGCCTCGCCGGTGCATGGCGAGGGTGCCGGCGCCGATCGCGCCGACCTCTACGTCGAGTACTGACGGCGTGGCCGGCTTGCCTCCCTTGCGCATCGGTATCGCCGGCCTCGGCACGGTCGGCGCGGGCGTGATGAGGGTGCTCAGGGCGAATGGCGATGTCATCGCGGCGCGGGCCGGCCGGACGATCGAGCCGGTCGCGGTCAGCGCGCGCGATCGCCGGCGGGATCGCGGCGTGCCGATCGACGCGTTGCGCTGGCATGATGACCCGCTGGCGCTCGCCAACGATCCCGATATCGATGTCGTGGTCGAGTTGATCGGCGGCGCCGACGGGCCGGCGCTGGCCTTGGTCCAGGCGGCGCTGGCGCAGGGCAAGCCGGTGGTCACGGCCAACAAGGCGCTGCTCGCCAAGCACGGCGCCGCCCTCGGCCGGCTGGCGGCGGAGCATAAGGCGGCGATCGCGTTCGAGGCTTCGGTCGCGGGCGGCATCCCGATCATCAAGACGCTGCGCGAGGGGCTGGGCGCCAACCGGTTCAGCCGTGTCTCCGGCATCCTCAACGGCACCTGCAATTTCGTGCTGAGCCAGATGCGCGAGACCGGCCGCGGCTTCGACGAGGTGCTGCGCGAGGCGCAGGATCTCGGCTATGCCGAGGCCGATCCGACCCTCGATATCGACGGCCACGATACGGCGCATAAGCTCGCCGTGCTCGCCTCGCTCGCGTTCGACATTCCGATCGATCTCGGCATCGTCTATGTCGAAGGCATCCGCCACATCTCGCCGCTCGACATCGAATATGCCGAGGATCTGGGCTATCGCATCAAGCTGCTGGGCACGGCGGTCCGCACACCGCGCGGCATCGAGCAGCGCGTGCATCCGACCATGGTCTCGGCCAGCGACCCGATGGCGCTCGTCGGCGGCGTCGACAATGCCGTGGTGATCGAGGGCGATGCCGTCGGCCGGATCGTGCTGCAGGGGCGGGGGGCCGGCGCGGAGCCCACCGCCTCGGCCGTCGTCGCCGATCTCATCGATCTGGCCCAGGGACGGCGGCTGCCGAGTTTCCTGCCGCCCGAAAGCAGTCTTGCCGCAGTGCCGATCACGGAGCATGCGGGGCCGTGCTACGTTCGTCTCATGGTGCTGGACCAGCCCGGCGTCATTGCCGATGTCGCGGCCGAGCTGCGCAACGAGCGCGTCTCGGTCGAGGCGATGATCCAGCGCCGCAATCATCCCGGCCGCGCCGTGCCGGTCGTGCTGACCACCCATCCGAGCCAGGAGGCCGCCCTCATGCAGGCGGTGGCGCGGATCGGCCAGCTCGGCTCGGTGGTGGAGCCGCCGCGCATGATCCGCATCGAGATTTGACGCTAGCGCCGCCGAGGCGGCAAACCGGAGAACGCCCAATGACCGACGCCAAGATGGACCGCAACCTCGCGCTCGAAGCCGTGCGCGTGACCGAGGAGGCCGCGCTCGCCGCCGCCCGGCTCATGGGGCGCGGCGACGAGAAGGCGGCCGACCAGGCCGCGGTCGACGCGATGCGGACCGCGCTCAACAGCCTGGCCATCGAAGGCACGGTGGTGATCGGCGAGGGCGAGCGCGACGAGGCGCCGATGCTCTATATCGGCGAGAAGGTCGGCACCGGCCACGGCCCCAAGATCGACATCGCGCTCGATCCGCTCGAAGGCACCACGATCACCGCCAAGGGCGGCATGAACGCGCTCGCGGTCATCGCCATGGCCGATCAGGGCGGCTTCCTCAACGCGCCCGACGTCTATATGGACAAGATCGCGGTCGGCGGCGGCCTGCCCGACGGAATCGTCGATCTCGATGCATCGCCCGCGGAAAACCTGAAGAATCTGGCCCAGGCCAAGCATGTGACGGTCCAGGATCTGGTCGTCTGCATCCTCGACCGGCCGCGCCATGCCGACCTCATCGGCAAGGTGCGCGAGGCGGGCGCCCGCATCATGCTGATCTCCGACGGCGACGTATCGGGCGTCATCGCCACCAGCCGGCCGGATTCGGGCGTCGACATCTATATCGGTTCGGGCGGCGCGCCCGAAGGCGTGCTGGCCGCGGCGGCGCTGCGCTGCATCGGTGGCCAGATGCAGGGCAGGCTGCTGTTCCGCAACAATGACGAGCGGTCGCGGGCCGAGCGCTGGGGCATCAAGGATCTCGATCGCAAATACGGGCTCACCGACCTCGCCTCCGGCAACGTCATGTTCGCCGCGACCGGCGTCACCGACGGCAGCATGCTGAACGGCGTGCGCCGGGTGCCGGGTGGCGCCTCGACCCAGTCGATCGTCATGCGCTCCAAGACCGGCACCGTCCGCATCATCGAAGCCACGCATAATTTCGAGCGCAAGACGGAATGGAGCGCCTACGCCCGGTGACCCTCGCTGGCGCCGGCGCGTTTCTAGGGGTCGAGCGCTCGCTCGCCGGCAAGCGCTGGCGGCAGCGCACGGGCGACGACCGGCTGGGCATGGCCATCGCCCAGCGCCTGGGCTTGCCCGAGGTGATGGGACGTATCATGGCGTCGCGCGGCATCGAGGCCGACGGGGTCGAGCGCCATCTGGCGCCGACCCTGCGCGAGTTCCTGCCCGATCCGAGCCGGCTCAAGGACATGGACCGCGCCGTCGCCAGAATGGCGCTGGCGATCGAGCGCGGCGAGCAGATCGCCATCTTCGGCGATTACGATGTCGACGGCGCCACCTCGACGGCGCTGCTGCGACGCTTCCTCGAAACGGTGGGCGCCCGCGTCCGCTGCTACATCCCGGACCGCCGGACCGAAGGCTACGGTCCGAACAGTGCCGCCCTGGCCGCCCTCAAGGCGGAGGGCGCCTCGCTGGTCGTCACCGTCGATTGCGGCACCACGGCCTACGGGCCTCTGGGCGATGCCGCGGCGAGCGGGCTCGACGTGATCGTGATCGATCATCATGCCGCCGAGCCGGTGCTGCCGCCGGCGGTGGCGATCGTCAATCCCAACCGGCTCGACGACGATAGCGGCGCCGGCATGCTGGCCGCCGTCGGCGTCACCTTCATCACCATCATCGGGCTCAATCGCGCGCTCCGCGCGGCCGGCTGGTACGGCACCGACCGGCCCCAGCCGGACCTGTTGCAATGGCTCGATCTGGTGGCCCTCGGCACGGTCTGCGACGTGGTGCCCCTGGTCGGGCTCAACCGCGCCTTCGTGGCGCAGGGGCTCAAGGTGATGGCGGGCCGCCGCAACCACGGCCTGGCGGCGCTCGCCGACAGCGGCGCGGTCGCCGAACGGCTCGAGGCCTATCATCTGGGATATGTGCTGGGTCCGCGCGTCAATGCCGGCGGCCGCGTCGGCCGCGCCGATCTCGGCTGCCGGCTGCTGTCGACCGCCGTGCCGGATGAGGCGCGGCGGCTGGCGGCGGAGCTCGAGGCGCTCAATGCCGAGCGGCGGGCGATCGAGGCCGAGATGGCGGCCCTGGCACTCGCCCAGATCGAATCCCAGCTGACCGAGATCGGGCCGGCCGTCATCGCCCATGGCCGCGACTGGCATCCGGGCGTCATCGGCGTCGTCGCCAGCCGCTTGAAGGAGCGGTTCAACCGCCCGGCTTGCGTCATCGCCTGGGAGGCGGGTTTCGGCAAGGGCTCAGGCCGTTCGGTGCCCGGCGTCGATCTCGGCGCCGCCATCATCGCCGCGCGTCAGGCAGGATTGCTGCTGAGCGGCGGCGGCCATCCGATGGCGGCGGGATTCGCGCTGGAAGAGGCCGGGCTGGATAAGTTCTCGGCCTTTCTCACGGCCCGCATCGGCGCCGACACGGCCGGCACCGACATGACGCCGGAGCTAGGCATCGACGGGCTGCTCCAGCTCTCGGCGGCCACGCCCTCACTCTGCGAGATGCTGGCCGGGCTCGGCCCGTTCGGATCGGGCAATGCCGAGCCGCGCTTCGTGCTGCCGCATTGTCGCGTGGTCAAGGCCGACACGGTCGGCGCCAACCATGTCCGCTGCGTGCTCGCCGCCGGCGGCGGCACCGAGCGCCTGAAAGGCATCGCCTTCCGCGCCCTCGACGGCGCGCTCGGCCCGGCATTGCTGCAATCGGGCGGTGCCGCGATCCATATCGCCGGGCATCTCAAGCCCGATACCTGGCAAGGCCGCAACGGCGTGCAGCTCACCATCGAGGACGCCGCCTTCGCCCATGGCTGAGCTGTGGCGGAAGCGCTTGCCTTATCGTAATGACGCCTGTATTTCCTCCACCGGCGCTCGGATTGTCCCCATCGTCTAGAGGCCTAGGACACCGCCCTTTCACGGCGGTAACGCGGGTTCGAATCCCGCTGGGGACGCCATTTCGGAACGGAACTGCGAACTGTGACCGTGGGCGATATTGCGCCTGTGGCGGCCAGCGCTCTAAGCAGAGCGCCCTTCGATTCCATGATCCGGACCTCGCCATCCGCGACCTCGACGCGCCGGGCGAGCGCGCGACGATAGCTGCCGATCCGCATCCGCTCGCGGCAGGCCGTCGGCCGCCCTTGGCGCGACGGCGCGCATGTCATGCGGCGTTGGTCAGCGGCCGGGCGCGTTCGATCCGCTCGCGCTCGCGCGGCGAATGCATGGCGTCCCAAAGATCGCCGCGCCGCTGCACGTTTAGCCAAAAATCCGGGCTGTTGCCGAACACGCGGGCGAGGATGAGCGCGGTCGAGGCAGTCACATTGCGCCGGTTGTTGCACAACTCGTTGACGTGCTTGCGCTGCACGCCCATCGCCTCGGCCAAGGCAACCTGCGTCAGGCCCATCGGCGCCATGAACTCCTCGACGAGGATTTCGCCGACGCTGGCCGGCTTGCGTTTCGTCGTCAGCATGGATCACCTCACCGATAGCCGTGGCCGTCCAGATAGAGGCCCGTTGCCTCACCGCGTCCGCCATCCCATTCGAAGACAAGCCGCCATTGCTTGTTGACGCGAATCGAATGGCAACCCTCAAGCGTGCCGGCCAGCTTTTCGAAATGGTTGCTGGGCGGCACGCGCAAATCCTGATCCGTCGTCGCATCGTCGATCATCTGGAGTTTGCGGAACAGGCGGGCTTCCAAGTCGGGCGGAATTCTCTTCGATCGAATGTCCTCGGCAAAGAATTCCCGCAACCAGTCGTCCCGAAAACTCACGATCATTCAGCAGCTCCGCCATGAGGTAATGTACCGCCCTATGGTGCAAGTCGCAAGCCCGGAATGTCCGTCAGGAAAAGGAGCGCCCCGCTCCCAATGAGCCTTACCTGCGGCAAGCAGGTAATCGTAGCCTGGCCTGCGATTGGGCGATGGGATGGCGCTCGGATCGTTGACTTTCTTGATATTTTTGACAATCGCGGCGGCAGGGCCATTTCGAGCGCAGCGCTTAAAACTCACTCTAATCAATCTCATAAACCCGGACCGATGGCGGTGCTTATCCCGCCGTCCTGAATCGGGAATCGGGATTTCGAAGGACCGCCGATGAGATGCGCGGCGCGCAACTCCCGCGAGATCGTCATCAATGGTGGTCAGGCAGCCTCTTTCACCGGCGCGCAGAACTGTGCGAGCTGCAGAGTTGAGCGATTGGGATCGGGTGGAGGATCTGGCTGACGAAATGGCCCGACAAGTATGGGCCGAACGCAAGGACCCCGACCCGAAATAGCTTAAATCCGGTACGCCAACTACTGACCGGCCGCCGAGAGGATAGCGGCGAATTGGCGGTAACAGCTATAGGGCCACGGCGTAGACATAGTACCCATCATCACCGTCCTCGGCACGCCAGTTTCTCGACTCTTTGATCCAATTTCGAGCCAGTTCGCTGTGTGACGTAGCGGAATGGTTCGATGTGGCGCGCACGAAGCGTAGCGACAAGCGCCAATCCGTAGGCGATTGCCACGCTCTGCTGCTTGATGCAGATCAATACCCTCCACTCGTCCCGGTCGTAGGTTCTTCAGCAGAGGGAGAAGGTCCGATGCTCCGGGTTTCGATCGTAATTCTGCTGCTCTCGGCCATGGCCGAAAGCCCGGCATGGGCGGACGGCGACCCGATCGCCGGCCAGGCCCTCGCCAAACAGTCGTGTGCCGGGTGCCACGACATCCGACCCAATGCCAGCCCGGTCTGGACCGATGGCGCTCCGTCGTTCCGGTCCGTGGCCGAGCATCCGGCGATTACCGATCTCGCGTTGCACGTGTTCCTTCAGACGCCGCACGCCAAGATGCCGAACTTGAGATTGGTACCGGCCGAACTGGACGATCTGTCGAGCTATATTCTAAGTCTCCGCGGTGGCGCTAAGCGTCAGGAATATTGAGCTTATCCGTCTCGCCGTATCGTTGGGCAGCGGTTCGCTGTCGCTGATTTTTCCACGTGGATCGTGCCGAGAAAATCGCGCCACTTGATTCGCGTCAATGCGCCCGCGGCGAGGCCGGGCGATCAGATCCTCTCCTTGGTCAGTCAGGCGGAATGAGATGCGGTCATGGGCAATCGGCCACCTACTTCCGAGCATCGGGACGCGGCGGGGACACCGCCGGCTCGCTTTGCTCGCGATCTCCACCGTTCTCTTCATCGGCACCCATCCGGCGGCGGCGGACGCGGACGGGCTGCGCGAGCGGCTGCAATCCTCCAACGCGATCATCGTCGCGGGCGAGCCTCTCGATCGCGGGCCTCTGCTTTGCGCCTACGGCGCGCGTGATTTTCAGCCGGTTTGGGACGATCAGCGCCGCAGCGCCCTTCTGGAGGCGATCGCGAACAGCCGCCAAGACGGGCTCGACCCTTCGATCTTCAAGCCGACGCAGCTCGAGCGCGCGCTCTCCGAGCCGGATCTGCCCGACATCGATCGGGAACTGCTCGCGACGGACCGCTTCCTCGCCCTGGCCCGCGCCTTCGCCCAGGGCTTGGTCGCGCCCGAAACGCTCGAACGGGACTGGCTCTTGCCGCCGCCCGCCTATGATTGCGCAGGACCGCTCGCAGCACTTGCCAATGGCACGCCGCCCGCCCGAATCCTGCAGGCGTTGGCGCCGCAGACCCCCGACTATGCAATGCTGCGCCTCGCGCTGGCGCGCGTTGAAGCGAGGGCGACCCCGCAAGATTGGACGCCCTTGGCCGATCCGGTAAAGCCGCTTGCTCTGGGCGACTCCGGTCCGCCGATCGCCGCTCTCCGGGCCCGGCTTGCTGCGATCGGAGATCTTCCGGTATCCGACATGCCGGGCGAGATCTTCGACAAGGATCTGCAGACGGCTGTCGCTCACTTCCAGTCGCGCCACGGTATCGGGGCTGACGGCCGAGTCGGGAAACGAACAGTCGCGGCGCTCAATGTCGCGCCGGCCGCGCGGCTCGAGCAGATCCGGCTCAATCTCGAACGCTGGCGCGAGATGCCGCGCGACCTGCCGCCTCGGCGCGTGATCGTCAATGCAGCCTCCGCGACGCTGACGCTATATGAGGAAGGCCAGCCCGCGCTCGTGTCGCGCGTGGTCGTCGGTAAGCCGGACCATCCGACGCCGGTTCTCGCGGCGCTCATCGAGGCCGTGTCGGTCAATCCGCCCTGGAAGGTGCCGAGCTCGATCATCCATCGCGAGATCCTGCCGAAGCTGCGGCGGGATCCGGACTATCTCACGCGCAATCACTACCTCTTCTCGGACGGATCGTCCCGGCTCCAGCAACTGCCTGGACCGTGGAACGCCCTTGGACGGATCAAGCTCGAACTGCCGAACCCGGCCGACGTTTACCTGCACGACACGCCGGCCCGCGCCCTGTTCGCGCAAGATCAGCGCTCCTTCAGCCATGGCTGCATCCGGGTGGAAGCGGTCAAGCCGCTGGCGGCGATGCTGTTAGGCGTCCCCTGGACGCCCGAGGCGCTCGACCAGGTGATCGGCGAAGGGAGCACGCGGCGGATCAATCTCGCCAAGGCCGTGCCGGTGTCACTGGTCTATTTCACGGCGTTCGTCGATGCGGACGGCACGCTCGAGTTCCGCGACGACCTCTATGGCCGCGATCGACGGCTGGCGGAGGCATTGGCGGGGTTGAGCCGCGAACGCGAGCAGATGGTCGAGGCCGGGGCCGGCTGCCGCGCGGGCTGAAGCAAAGAAGTTGTGCGGCCCTCGGAAGCGATGCTATTGCGGAAGTGCCGGCACAAGCAGGGGACAGAACATGTCACGCCAGACGATGCAGGGGCGCCGCCGCGTCCTTTCTATCGGCCTTTCCATCGCTTCCTGCGCTCTCGCCAAGCCGGTGATGGCGGCGGCAGCGCTCGCCGAGCCGCCGCGCCACCTTTCCTTCTACAATTTGCATACGGGCGAAGCGCTGCGGACAGTCTTCTGGCAGGACGGCGCCTATATCCCGGATGCCCTGGTCGAGATCGACCGGGTCTTGCGCGATTTCCGCACAGGATCGGTTCATTCGATCGACAAGGGGCTGCTCGATCTGCTGACCCGGCTGCATCAGCGGCTCGACACCTCGGAGCCGTTCCACGTCATTTCCGGTTATCGGTCGCCGGAAACCAACGCCATACTGCATGAGCGGTCCGACGGTGTCGCGAGCCACAGCCTTCATATGAACGGCATGGCGATCGATATCCGGGTGCCCGACCGGTCGCTCGACACGCTACACCGCGCGGCGCTGAGCCTGGAAGGCGGCGGTGTCGGCTTCTATCCGTCATCGGATTTCGTCCATGTCGATGTCGGCCGCGTCAGGCATTGGGGACCCGAGCGGGCCTGATCGGACTGCCCTTTGGCTGAGCCGATCGTCTCGCTTTGGCGCACATTGCCAAGATCTAGGGCAGATTATTTGAAACGCTGCGCCTAGGGCGGGTCGTCATCTTGTTACCTGTTCGGTACGAGCCCGTCCAAGACGCGGAGAATCTCGTGCCACGTATCGATCTTGCCGAACGATTCGGCCATGCGTGCCGCGTGCAGACGATGATCCCGACCGTCGAGGACGGCGCGAACCGCTTGGCGAATAGCGGGCGCCTCCGGCTCGTTGGTCCCGAGATCGATGCCGACGCCCGACCAGCCGACGCGCGCATTCACATCCGCCTTGTCTTCGGTCAGCCCGGCGGTGACGAGGGGGATGCCGTAGCTCAGCGCCTGGTTGACGGTGCCGTAGCCGCCATTGGTGACGAGGACGTCGACCTCGGGCAGCAGCCATTCGAAGGGCAGATAGGTGGCAAGGCGCACATTGTCCGGGATCGGCCCGGATATGGCGTCGACGGGACGGCCGCCGGTGGTGACGACCACCAGCAGATCGGGCTCGTTCGCGAGCGCTTCCAGGGTCGGCTCGATCAACTGTCCGAAATTGTGATTGGAGACCGTGCCCTGGGTCACCAGCACGGTCTTGCGCGACCCGTCCAGCTCGTGCGCCCAGGACGGCAACGGCGCCTGCCCTGGAATGATCGGCAGAGCGCCGACGAAATGCACCGAAGCCGGAAGGTCCCGCCGCGGGAATTCGAAGCTCGGGGCTGTCAGCTGCAGGAACGCGTCCGGCAGAGCGATGCTGGCATCGAGAACATGCATCGACAGTGACCCGGCGTCGATTTCCGCCAGGCGCTTGTTCAGATGATCGCGGGCCGGGCTATAGACGGCTGCCTCGTGCGCCTCGAAGATGGCGCGGTATTCCGCGGCTTGCTCGTCCGTCGCGGCGGGCGGCAGGCCGGCGAAGTTCGGGGCGCCGTCGTCGCGGGCGAAATGCAGGAACATCGTGCCGCAGGTCACGATGGCCGGCCGCTTCGCGCGAGGGCCGAGCAGCATCGGCAACGCGCCGTAGAACATGTTGTCGATGAGAATGATATCGGCCGGAAAATCCTCGAGGATTTGCTTCAGGCCCTCATACTGAGCCGGGATCGGATCGAAGAATGCGCGCGTCATGTAGAAGAGCGACATTTCCGGGCCCGGCGGAATGTGCCTGAGCTCGGGAAATGCCGCGACCGCATCGCGGAAGTCGAGATCGGCGGCCTTGGGAAAGGCCCTGAAGGTTGCCCCGGCCCGTTCGATGTAGCTCCGCATCGCATTTGCCGATAGGCCGACGACCTCGTGACCGTCCTCCACGAGCTTTCGTCCGATCGAAAACATCGGATTGATATGTCCGATGGCGGGCGTCGAGGCGATGAGAACTTTCACTATGGACCTTCGCTTTGGTTGCTAAATTATTGAATCCACGCGCCGACCTGTCGCCACGGATTGTCTTGAATTTCAGCGCTATTCGGGATGGGCTCGAGAGTGGTGCCTCAAGGCTTCAGCTAGGATTTGAGGTCATAAATGATGGTTATCATCATAATGGCGACCTCTTTACGTCCCGATTTCAGATTCACCGAAAGGCGCTACGGCTGTAATAATTCATCCGGCTCTGTATCACCGGCATTTGCTTGGATCTATGCCAGCAAAAGCGGAAATTCGTTACGATACGGAACCCAAGCGAGAAATATTTCCAGAATTCGACCCTGCTTTTAGAATACCAAAATCAGCGGAACCTTCGAGCGGCCGTAGAGATGGCGCGTGTTGCCACCGATGACGAGTTCGATCATCCTCAGATGCTCGTACGCCCCCATGCCCACCAGGGTCGCCGAATTTCGCTCGATCTGCTTGAGCACCCGCGGACCCACCCGGGACGATAGATGCTCATCGAGAATGAACGCCGCGTCGACGCCGTTGCAGCGGAGATAGTCCCGCATCAGCTCCTGCTTGCGCGCGACGTTTCTTGCTTCCCCAGCGGTGAAGATCGTGACCTTTGCCGACGCGACGAGAATGTCCATCATCAGGGCGATCATGCGGGTGGCCTGAGGGCCGCCTTCCCAGGCGAGCAGGACGTGCTCGAATATGTCCGCCGGTGCTACGCAATCCGGTGGAATCACGACCATCCGACGGCCGGTGGTCATCAGGGAAAGCCGGTTGATTTCGATTTCGAGCGCGGTCGCGCCGGGACCCGGTTGACCGACGACGATCAAGTCCGAGAGGCGGCCATGTTCCTCGACCGCCGCGGCATAATCGGCAGTCATTTCGAGAAGCCGGACCGTGGCCGGCCCGTTCCCCCGCCGCCCCATATACGACACTTGTCGTCGCTCGGCCCATTCCCCGAGCTTCGCTCTCACGCTCTGCAGACTATCCGCTCTGCTGACCCAGGCATCTTCGGAGGTGAGCCATCCCGGATCACCGATCATGGGGTTCCTCTCGACCGTAATCGGGTCGACCGTCCCATATTGGAAGGCGACGTCGATCGTCGGCGCGAAACGGGGGGCGAGTGCCAGAGCCCAGTCGAGCTTTGCTTCGAGCAGCCTCGTCCCGTCGACGGGAAGCAACACGCGACCGAGTGGCATAGAAGTTCCTTCCCGTGATCGACCGGCCGGTATCTTACGAAGTGTGCGTGGGCAGCGTGAAACGAAACAGGCTGCCGCGGGGGTGATTCGGCGAAGCCTTCAATGTGCCGCCATGGGCCTCGACGATCGACCGGGAGATGGCCAAGCCGACGCCGAGCCCATTAGGCTTGGTGGTGAAGAAAGCGTCGAACAGATTCTCCATCTTGTCGGCCGGCAGGCCGACGCCGACATCCGCCACGGCCACGACGACCTTCCCCGACGGCTCCGCTCTCGTGCTGAGCGAGAGAAGCCTCGGCCGGTCATCCATCGTTGCCATGGCTTCCACGCCGTTCATCACCAGGTTCATGACGACTTGCTGCAGCTGCACTCGATCGGCGAGGACCGGGCGCAGGTCATGAGCAAGGTCGATCTTCAGCACTGCACCCTGTCGGCGAATCTCGGCCCCCAACAGCGTCACCGTTTCGTTGATCGCGTCGTTGACATCGACCGGCGCCCGGGTCGGCGTCGATTTCCGCGTCATCTGACGGATACTTCCCAAGATGCTGCTGGCGCGTTGCGTATCATCGACGATCCGTGCTGCTGCTGCCGCCGCCCGTTGGATATCGGGCGGCGTGTGTGAAAGCCAGGATCGACAGGCGCCGGCATCCGTGGCTATCGCGGTCAGCGGCTGACGGACTTCATGCGCGATCAAGCTGCTCAGCTCGCCGATCGCGGCGAGCCGCGAGGCATGCGCAAGCTCCGTCTGGATCGTTTGCAGCGCCTCCTGGGCCCGCCTGTAGTCGCTCACATCGATCGTCGTGCCGACATAGCTCTTGAGCCCGCCGGAATCATCCGTCTCAGGGCGGCCGACAACATGCAGATGGCGTAGCCCGTCCGACCGGATCAAACGATATTCATAGGTGAAAGCAGTGCGGCTGCGGATCGACGACTGCACCGCCAGGCGAAGTCCGGCGCGGTCGTCCGGATGGACCATGCGAAAGGCGCACCCGATGGTCGGCGCTTTGCCGCTGTCGGGATCCAGGTCGAAGATCCGGCAATGCTCGTGGGACCAGAGCAGCTTCCCCGTTCGAGCGTCCCAGCTCCAGCTTCCGGAGTGGCTCATTCTCTGGCCCTCGGCCAAGAATGCCTCGCTGCGCCGCAAATCCGCATAGAGTCGGGCGTTTTCAAGCGAAATCGCCGCCTGGGCGGCGAGGAGGTCGAGCACTGCGGCCCGCTCGGGCGTAAATGCCCCGACCGCGGCGTGGCTCTCGAGATACAGCACGCCGACCAGCTTGGCCTGCGCGACGATCGGCAGGCAATGCAGCGAGATGTGGCTCCGTTGCCGCAGATAAGGATCCGTGGGCGGCAGGCTGTTGTTCGAGGCGTCGGCCGAATTGAAACGCGACCGTGTCCGGACGACATAGTTCAGGACGGTTTTGGGGAAATCGACGTCACGGTGCCCGCCTTCCCATACCTCGACATGGATGCCATCCGCTCCGAGATGAGCCTCCGCAACAGCCTCAGGACTGTCGGCTTCCATCAGGAACAAGATACCGCGCTCGGCGGCGGCATGCTCGATCACGACCCGCATCATGATGCGGATCAGCGTGTCGAGCATGATTTCTCCGGAAAGCGCCCGAGAGGCCTTGAACAGCGCGTTGACGTCGAGCTGGTGCAATGGCAGGTCGGAGGCTGCCGGCGAGGTGCGGGCCGGATCCGAAGCAGGGAGATGCGGATTGGCGCGTTCGAGTTGCCGCACCTTGGCGTCAGCACCCCACCGGAGGTAGCAGTCGCGCGCATTCGCCAGATAGGAGATCACGACCGTTCGAATGCCGCGCGCCTCGTAGAATCGAGCCGCGCACTCCGCGGCGATCGCCTCGATCTGCACGAAGCCTGCTTCCCGGGCCAGTCGGATCGCCTCCTCATAAAGCCGTTCCGCTTCCAATTCGCGGCCCTCGATCCGCGCCATCTCAGCCGCGAGCAGCGTCAATCGGTCGGCGAAGTTTGCCGGGATACGCGCGGACCAGGTGGTCAGTTTGCGGTGTCCCCGGTGGAGGATGCTCCGGTGCAGCTCACGATGTTCGGGCGGCGACGCATCATGAGCGGCGGCGTGGGCAAGCGCCGCGTAGAACCGGAATTCCACGAACTCCAAATAGGCTCGCGCACACCAGGAGAGCTCTTCGGCCCGTTCGGCGAATGCAAGCGCGACCTCCTGCCGCCCGGCGAGCACATTGATCTGAATTTGCGCGGCACAGTGAAAGAAGGCGTTTAACGGCCAGGTGCCTTCCGCGACACGAGCGGCGTTCGGGTCGGATACCTCGAAGCTATTCTCCTCGTCGCATCCCATCAGGCTGAGCGCCAAAATTCGTTGCACCTTCAAGCTTGCGGCGGGCATCTCGAGACCCGAAGCTTCGGCGAATGCCACTCCCTGCGCCGCGTCCTTATGGACCTCCTGGAGCGGGTCTCCACAGAAGAGACGCGTCGACAACAGTCCGCGACGCGAATAGGTGGCGAAGGACAAGTCCCCAGCGGCAAGGGTGATTTCCAGGCCGCGCTGGATGAATGGTCGTCCGGACCGAATGGGTCGAATCCAAGGCGTCACATGGAGGCCGAATACCAAAAGTGCCCGTCCGCTCAATGCCAATTGCGGTCGCCGGCCGGCAAGGACGACCCCAAATCGCGACAGCCGAAATCCGAGTTCCTCATCGGCGTGATTGCTGGCGAGGACGCCGAACGAGCATACAAGCGGATAACAAGATTCGTCGGAAATCCCGTGCTGCAGCGTCAGCCGACCGGCAGCCAGCAACATGATATCGGATAAGTTGCGATCGGTAAGGAGAGCGGGTGTAACAAGGTCGGCGAAGACCTCCATGGTCGCGCGATGGGCGGGATCGATCATGGGCGGCAATGCGCGCAGCTGGTCCTCGGACAGTGCTCCCGCCAGACCCCGCACGCGACCACCTTCCTCAGCCACCTCGCGGTCGGTCGGGTGAGGGGTCCAATCGATTCCGACCTGGCGCAGGAACTCGAGGCAGACCTCGACGGCACGCGCGAGCTGCCCGCGGATGGTATACAGGTTTGCCCGAAGCCTGGTCACCTCCGCGCTGGCCCGGACGTTCGGGCAGCTCTGCGACAGGACCAGCAACAGCGCTTCCGCCACGTCCAGATGGCCGACCAGGACTTCGCACTCCGCGCGCAGCAAGGCGACCGCAAAGGCGGTCGGGCTGGCGCGCGGATGCGACGCGTCCCCCAGCAGCTCGTGTGCGACCTCCAGATAGGCGATGGCGGCATCGTAGGCGGCCGCGGCCCGCGCACGCCGGCCGGCGGAAAGGTTGACGGCAACGATCCGTTCCCGCTCGGCCTCGCTCGTCACGTTGCCGAGGCCGCGGTTTACCTGATTGGCTGCGAGGTAAAGCCTTTCGCCCGTCTCATCGGGAGTCATGTGTCCCGCCAGCGCCATGCCGATGCGAAGATGCAGCGCCGGCTTGTCCTCTGCCGGCTGAAGCCCATAGGCGGCCTCCTGAACCCGATCATGCACGAAGGCGTAAGACCTGTCCCGGCGCGCGATCAGCTCGGCCTGAAGCGCCGGCCGCAGGCTCGCGATAACCTCTTGCGCAGGCTCGCCGGAGGCAAGGGCGATATCGTCGAGCTCGGCGGCGCTTCCGAGCGAGGCAAGAATTTGCAGCATCCGCTGCGTGCCTTCCGGCAGCAGCTTTAGCTTGGCCGCCATCAAATCGGCGACGCTGTCCGTGAACCCCTTTGCCCGAACGCGGGCGATATCCCACTGCCAGCTTCCGGCGCTCGGATCATAGGCAAGCAAGTCCTCGTCATTCAGTGTCTTGAGGAACTGGGTGGCGAAAAAAGGGTTTCCGCCGGTCTTGGCATGGACCAAATTCGCCAACGGCCGGGCCTGGGCGCGCCCACATTCGAGCGTCTCGGCGATCAGTACCTCAATGTCGATCGGCCTCAAGGGTCGAAGCGCGATTTCCTCGATGGGGACACCAGCGCTGCGGATCGCGTCGAGCTGCGACATGAGCGGATGAAGGGGGCCGACCTCATTGGTCCGGTAAGCCCCGATGAGCAGCAGGTTCGATACGTCTCGCCGGGAGACCAGATCGCCGACAAGCTCGAGCGTCGCCGCATCCAGCCATTGCAGATCGTCGATGAAGAGGATGAACGGGCGGCCGGGGCGGGCAAGCGCGCCAACCAGCCTTCGAAAGACGATGCGGAGACGAGCCGACCGATCCTGCGGCGCCAGATCCGGGAGCGGGGGCTGCCGGCCAAGTAAAAGCTCGAACGCCGGAATGAGTTCTGTCACAAAATGGCCGTTCGACCCGACAGCCTCCGCCAGAGTTTGGCGCCATGCGGCAACCTCCCTGTCATCGTAGGTGAGGATCTGACGCAGCACGGATACGAACGCTTGGCTCAGCGCCGCATACGGCACGTCCCGCATCAGTTCGTCGAATTTTCCGGTCCCGATCAGGGCTCGTTCGGGCGCCGGACCGGATTGAAACGCCGCGACAAGCGATGATTTTCCGACGCCGGAAGGCCCGGAAACCAGTGCGACGACCGTCTGTCGCTTTTCGACGACGCGATCGAAGGCCGCCCGTAGAGCGGCAATTTCGGCTGTCCGGCCATAGAGCGTGCGCGGGATGCGGATGGCGGGGACAGCGTCGTACCGGCCGAGAGCGAAAGCGTGAATCCGGCGCCGGGCCGTCCACTCCCTCAGGCATTCATTGAGGTCGGCCGCGAGGCCCTCCGCCGACTGATAGCGGTCCGCAGGTTCCTTCGACAGAAGCTTGAGCACGATCGCGGAAATCTGCGCGGGCAGTTCCGGCGTCCGTTCGCTGGGCGCGGGCGGGGCGCGGGCGACATGGCAATGTATCCACTCTTCCGGCGCGGTCGCGGAAAACGGCAAGGCGCCGGTGAACAGTTCATAGAGTGTCACGCCGAGCGCATAGAGATCGCTGCGGCCGTCGATCGGGCGGTTCATCCGGCCGGTCTGCTCCGGCGCGATATAGGGCAGCGTTCCGACCAGCACATCGGCGGGCGGCCCTTGGTGCGCTTGATGAACGGCGTTCCCGAACCCGGTCAGCCGTGCGCCGCCGGCTTCGGTCACCAGGATGTTGCCGGGCTTGAGGTCGCGGTGCAGCAATCCATGGCGGTGGAGCTTGCCCGCGGCGTCGGCCATCCCGACCGCCAGGCGAAGCCGGGCGTCGAGCTCGATCGGGTTCCCGATGAGCCCGGCCAGCACTTCGCCGCCAGGGTCGTCGAGCACCAGCATCATGTTTTCCTTGTGCGGGACCAGCTCGATCGGAAGCACCGCCCAGGCCGGGTCGAGATCGGCGGCCAGGGCATATTCGTTCTCGAGTTTCTCGAGGCTGCGGATCGTCGGCTGCCGCGGCACCAGGGCGAGCCGAGAGCGGGTTTCGCCGGGTTGACGAGCCCGATAGAGGATGAAGGTGGAATCTGCCCGTAGCGGTTCGATCATGCATTTGGTGAGATCGATCATCGATCAGCCTGCCCTTCTGCCGTGCTAGGCGCAAAAAGCGTCTCGGGTCGGGCGTCGGGGCCATCCATGCCGGCAATCGCCCAACCCGAAGCGTGCCATACTTGGCCGGCATTCGTTCTGATTTGCTAAAAATACTCTCTAAGGGCAAGCCTACCTAGACCACATGTCCGCCTGAGCGCGGGGCGACCCGTCTCGCAGTATGCAGGTATCGAAGGTTACGCCGGCGTGACCGGAAGCGATATTTCTCCTAAGCTCGCCGCCGGGAGCCGGCACCGGCATCGCGGCCTATTCGTCCCGAGCGGTAGAGAGCCCGAGTTTGGAGATCGCACGCATGACCGACCAGATCCTGTCGGGGCCGGAGCGCCGCGCGGCACTTTTGGCGGCGGAGGGACGGGCGAACGAGCTGCTGGATACGATCGAACGGATGCGGCTGATCGCGCCGGGACGGACCGAGCGCATGGTCGAGGCCGATATCTATGCGTTGGCGGAACAGAGATTCGGCGTCGAGAAGCATTGGCATAAACGGATCGTCCGCGCCGGATCGAACACGCTCGCAATCGCGTCGGACAATCCGCCGGAGCGAACGATCGAGCCGGAGGACATCGTCTATGTCGATCTGGGCCCGGTGTTCGAGGAATGGGAGGCGGATGTCGGGCGCAGCTACGCGCTCGGCGACGATCCGGAGAAGCGGGCGCTCGTGGCCGACCTGCCTGTGATTTTCGAGCGCGTTCGAGATAACTTCCGGGCCAACCCCGACATCACCGGCGCGCAGCTCTATGCGTTCGCGCAGATCGAGGCAGCCGATGCCGGCTGGATGTTCGGGGGCCAGATCGCCGGGCATCTCGTCGCCGAATTCGCGCATGCTCATATCCCCGGAAACAAGGATCTGAACAAGATCTGGCCGCGCAATCCTTCGAGGATGCGGGACCCCGACGCTCTCGGCCGGGAGAAGCATTGGATCCTGGAAATCCATCTCGTGGATCGCGCGCGGAGGTTCGGCGGCTTCTACGAGCGTCTTCTCTAAAACCTCCGTCGGGCCCCTGATCCGAGGCGCCGGAATTTGTTTGCCGTTCCGGACGTTTGCGCGGACAGCGCATCATGCCTGACAGTGAGGCGGCTGGTTGGATCTGGAGAGTGGGGATGGCTGTTGCGGGGGAGCCGGCGGTTCCGCAGGACTTTTTTCAGGGTGGCGGAGAGCTCGGCCGGCTGATGCGCGCGTTCGATTGGGATACGACGCCTCTGGGGCCGCCTGTGACCTGGCCGCGCAGCCTGCAATCCATCGTCCGCATGATGCTGACCTCGCGCTATCAGATGTGGATGGCGTGGGGCGCGCAGCTCACCTTCTTCTGCAACGACGCGTACCGGCCCACTCTCGGGGTCAAGCATCCTTGGGCGCTCGGCAGGCCGGCGCGGGCGGTGTGGGCGGAGATCTGGCCGGATATCGGTCCGCTGATCGACACCGTGCTCGAGACGGGCGAGGCGACCTATTCGGAAGCGATGCTTCTGTTCCTGGAGCGCAGCGGCTTCCCGGAGGAGACCTATCACACCTTCTCCTATAGCCCGCTCTTCGACGATGCCGGTGCCATCGCCGGCATGTTCTGCGTCGTGGTCGAAGAAACCGAGCGCGTGATCAACGAGCGCCGTCTCGGCACGCTGCGGAAGCTCGCTTCCGCAGCGTCGGCGACCAGGACCGAGCAGGCGCTGTTCGAGGCGGCGGAGGCCGAGCTCTCGGACAATATCGCCGATCTGCCCTTCACCCTGACCTACCTGTTCGATGCCGGCCAAGGCTGGGCGCGGCTGGCGGCAATGACCGGCATGGCGCCGGGGGCATCGGCCGCGCCTAGCATTCTGAGGCCGGGCGACGGGCTCTGGCCGGTCGAGCGCGTTCTCGACGGGGCGGACTCGGTGATCGTCGAGAGATTGGCGGACCGGTTCCCGGATCTGCCGTCCGGCGCCTGGGACAAGCCGCCGACGCAGGCGCTGCTGGTGCCGATCGCCCAGCAGGGGCCGGAGCAGGGGGCGGCCGGGGTCCTGATCGTGGGCTTGAATCCGTACCGAACGGTCGATCAGGGCTATCGCGGCTTTCTGGAGCTGCTGGCGGGGCAGATCGCAGCGGCGCTCGCGACCGCGCGCGCCTATGAAGCGGAGCGGAAGCGGGCCGAGGCCCTCGCCGAGCTCGACCGGGCGAAGACCGCGTTCTTCTCCAACGTCAGCCACGAGTTCCGCACGCCACTGACGCTGATGCTGGGGCCGCTCGAAGAGATCCTGTCCGGCGGCCCGACGGCCACGCCCGGCGAGGTCAGGCCGCAGATCGAGCTGGCGCATCGCAACGGCGTCCGCCTGCTGCGGCTGGTCAACAATTTGCTCGATTTCTCGCGGATCGAGGCGGGGCGCGTCCAGGCCAGCTTCGTCGAGACGGATCTCGCCGGCTTCAGCGCCGAGATCGCCTCCAGCTTCCGTTCCGCCATGGACAGGGCGGGTCTCACGCTCACGGTCGATGCCCGCGCGCTGCCGGCGCCCGTGTTCCTCGATCGCGACATGTGGGAGAAGGTGCTGCTGAACCTGCTTTCGAACGCATTCAAATTCACCTTCGCGGGCGGCGTCGCGATCGCGATCGGCCCGTCCGCCGACGGGCGCTTCGCCGAGGTGCGAGTGAGCGATACCGGCATCGGCGTGGCCCCGGAGGAGCTGCCGCGCCTGTTCGAGCGCTTCCATCGGGTCGAGGGCGCCAAGGGCAGGACCTTCGAAGGCAGCGGCATCGGCCTGGCATTGGTCCAGGAGCTGGTGAAGCTCCATGAAGGCAGCATCTCGGCCGAAAGCGAGCCCGGCCGCGGCACCAGCTTCACCATCCGGCTGCCCCTCGGCACCGCGCATCTGCCGGCGGCGCAGCTCCACGAGCCACCTCGGACGGGGCAGACCACGAATGCCCATGCCTTCGTCGAGGAGGCGCTGCGCTGGCTGCCGGAGCCGGAGAAGTTCGGCGCCGAGCTCGGCGTGAGCAATCTCGTCGATGGCGCCGGCGCCGAGAGCCTGCCCGGCGTCGGTAAGCGCGTTCTGGTCGCCGACGACAATGCCGATATGCGCGACTATGTGCGACGCCTGCTCAATGCCCAGGGCTACGAGGTCGAAAGCGTCGGCGACGGCGAGGCGGCGCTTGCCGCCGCGCGTGCCCGCACACCCGATCTCGTGCTGTCGGACGTGATGATGCCGAAGCTCGACGGGTTCGGGCTGCTGCGCGCCATCCGCGGCGAGGCGGCAATCGCCGGTACGCCCGTCATCCTGCTATCGGCTCGTGCCGGCGAGGAGGCCAAGGTCGAAGGCCTCGATGCCGGCGCCGACGATTATCTGATCAAGCCGTTCGCCGCGCGCGAGCTGCTGGCCCGGGTCTCGGCCAACATCCAGATGTCGCGCGTCCGGCGCGAGGCGGCACGCGAGGTCATGCGCAGCGAGCAGCGCGTGATCATGACCCAGGAGCGGTTGACGCTGGCGCTCTCGACCGGCCGGATCGCGATCTTCGAGCTCGATGTCGAGGCCAATCGGGCGACGGTATTGGGACCGCTGGCGGAATTCTTCGGCGTGCCCGAGGCGGATGCGGCCCAGGGCCTGCCGTTGCCGCTTTTCATCGCGGGCATCGATGCGGGCGATCGGGATCGGGTTGCGGCTCTCATCGCGCGATCGATCGAGGACGGCACGCCTTACGAAGCCGAGTATCGCCTGGTCGGGGGCGATTTTCCGCGCTGCGTGGTGGCCCGAGGCGTCCTGCAGACATTGCCGGGTGGCGGCCGGCGGATGGTCGGCGCCATCATCGACGTTTCCGACGAGAAGGAGGCCGAGGAAGCCCTGCGCGAGCAGACCAAGGCGCTCGAAAGCCTCAATCGGGCCGGGGCCTCCGTCGCCGCCGATCTCGAGCTCGAAAGCGTCGTGCAGACCATTACCGACGCCGGGGTCGAGCTGACCGGCGCCCAGTTCGGCGCCTTCTTCTACAATGTGACGAACGAGGCGGGCGAGAGCTACGCGCTCTATTCGCTCTCGGGCGTGCCGCGGGAGGAATTCGACAAATTCCCGATGCCGCGCAATACGGACGTCTTCGCGCCGACATTCTCCGGCGAGGGTGTGGTCCGCTCCGACGACATTACCGCGGATCCGCGCTACGGCCGGAACACGCCCCATCGGGGCATGCCGGAAGGCCATCTGCCGGTGCGCAGCTATCTCGCCGTGCCCGTGATCTCGCGCAGCGGCGAGGTGCTGGGCGGCCTCTTCTTCGGCCATGCCCGCACCGGCAGGTTCGGCCAGCAGGAAGAGGATTTGATGGCCGGCCTCGCCGGTCAGGCCGCGATCGCCATCGACAATGTTCGCCTGTTCCAGGCGGCGCAGATGGAGATCCGTCAGCGCCGGGCTACCGAAGCGGCGCTGCAGTCGCTCAATGCCGAACTCGAGGAGCGGGTCGCGACCGAACTGGCCGAGCGGCTCAAGGCCGAGGATGCGCTGCGCCAGGCGCAGAAGATGGAGGCGGTCGGGCAACTGACCGGCGGCGTCGCCCATGATTTCAACAATCTTCTGACGGTGATCATCGGCGGACTGGAGACGGTCCGGCGCGGCGCTCCGGGGGACAATGTCCGCCTTTCCCGTGCCGTGGACATGGCGATGCAGGGCGCCCAGCGCGCGGCCACGCTGACGGCGCGCCTGCTCGCCTTCTCCCGTCGGCAGCCGCTCGAGCCCAAGCCTCTGGACCTCAATCTCGTGGTGCGCGACAGCACCGAGCTGCTGCATCGGACGCTGGGCGAGACCATCGAGCTCGAAGGCGTGCTGGCGCCGCGGCTCTGGCCGGTGGAAATCGACCAGAACCAGCTCGAGAGCGCCATTCTCAATCTGGCCGTCAATGCCCGCGACGCCATGCCGGAGGGCGGCAAGCTCACGATCGAGACGGGCAATACCATGCTCGATGAATCCTATGCCGCAACCGATACCGAGGTCATTCCCGGCCAATATGCAGTGCTGTCCATTTCCGACAGCGGCACGGGCATGTCCAAGGAGGTGCTGGGCCACGTGTTCGAGCCTTTCTATACGACCAAGGGCGCCGGAAGGGGAACCGGGCTCGGGCTCAGCATGGTCTATGGCTTCGTCAAGCAGTCGGGCGGGCACGTCACCATCTACAGCGAGGAAGGCCAGGGCACGACGGTCAGGCTCTATTTTCCGCGCTATCGCGGCGATCTGCCGGTCGAGGGCGGCTCGCCCGATGCGGGCGCGCCTCTGGGGCTGAAGGGCGAGATCATTCTGGTGGTCGAAGACAATGAGGATGTCCGCGCCTACAGCGTCATGACGCTGACCGAGCTCGGCTACGGCGTGCTGGAGGCAGCCGACGCCGAGGCGGCGCTGGCGATCCTGGAACGGCCGGGCCGGATCGATCTGCTGTTCACCGATGTCGTCCTGCCGGGCAAGACCGGGCGCGTTCTGGCGGATGAGGCGCAGCGGCTGCGTCCCGGGCTGCGCGTGCTGTTCACCACCGGCTATTCCCGCAACGCCATCGTCCATCAGGGCCGGCTCGATGCCGGCGTGCATCTGATCACCAAGCCCTTCACCTTCGACCAGCTCGCCGGCCGAATCCGCGACGTGCTGGATCGCTGAGCCGCGCCCGCAGAGCGGGAAGCCCAAGGGTGCACGCTGAGCCTTAATATGAAGCCGGACTTAAAAGGGCATCGGAAAATCGTCAGATAATATCGGGGATGCCGTCACACCACATCCTTCCCGTCCATCGGTGGGAGCGGATCATGGCGATCGATAAACCCAAGCTTTTCTTCATTACGGGGGTCAGCTCCGGCTTCGGCCGGGCTCTGGCCGAGGCAGCTCTGGCCGAAGGACACAAGGTCGTCGGCACGTTGCGCAACGAGGAGGCTCGCGCGGCCTTCGACGCGCTGGCGCCTGGACGTTCCTTCGGCCGGATTCTCGATGTGACGGATACGGAAGCGATCGGGCCGCTGGCGGCCCGGGTCGAGCAGGAGATCGGCCCGGTCGAGGTGCTGGTCAACAATGCCGGCTACGGCTATGAGGGCACGGTCGAGGAATCGCCGCTCGCGGATCTGCGCCACCAGATGGAGGTGAATTTCTTCGGTGCCGTGGCGATGATCCAGGCGGTGCTGCCCTTCATGCGCGCGCGCCGCGCCGGCCACATCATCAACATCACCTCGATGGGTGGGATAATCACCTTCCCGGGCGTCGCCTTCTACCATGCCAGCAAGTTCGCGCTCGAGGGCCTGTCGGAATCCCTCGGCAAGGAGATCAAGAGCTTCGGCATCGCCGTCACCGCGGTCGAGCCGGGCGGCTTCCGCACCGATTGGGCCGGGCGGTCGATGACGCGCGCCGCGCGCACGATCTCGGACTACGACGCGACATTCGAGCCGATCCGGGCCGAGCGGCGCCAGCGCGACGGCAATCAGCCCGGCGACCCGGCCAAGGCGGCGACCGCCATCCTGGCGCTGGTCCGCTCGACTGAGCCGCCGGCCCATCTCCTCCTCGGCAACGACGCGGTCAATCTGGTCAAGCAGAAGCTCGACACGCTGCAGACGGAGATCGCGGCGTGGGAGAAGGTAAGCCGCTCGACCGATTTCAGCTGATCAGAGTTTCTTCGTTTCCAGGATGAAAAGCACCATGGTTCAATTGGATGCCGGCAAGTCCGGCCAGTTCAAGATCGGCGGCGATATCACCGTCAACCGTCTCGGTTTCGGCGCCATGCGCATCACCGGTCCGAATATCTGGGGCCCGCCCCAGGATCCGGAGGAAGCGCGCCGCACGCTTCGCCGCCTGCCCGAGATCGGCGTCGATTTCATCGATACCGCCGATAGCTACGGACCGTTCGTCAGCGAGGATCTGATCGCGGCCACGCTCCATCCCTATGGCAAGTCGTTGATCGCGACCAAGGGCGGCTTTGCCCGGACCAGCTTGTCGGGGAGCTGGTCGCCGTTGGGCCGGCCGGAATATCTGCGCCAATGCGTGCTGATGAGCCTGCGGCGGCTCAAGCTCGATCAGATCCCGCTCTGGCAGCTTCACCGCATCGACGCCAAGGTGCCGCGCAACGAGCAGTTCGACTGCATCGCCCAGATGCAGCAGGAAGGGCTGATCCGCCATGTCGGGCTGAGCGAGGTCTCGGTCGAGGATATCCAGGCGGCGGCGCCTTTCTTCAAGGTCGCGACAGTGCAGAATCGCTATAATCTCGTCGCTCGCGCCAGCGAGGCGGTGCTCGATCATTGCGAAGCCAAGGGTATCGGCTTCATTCCCTGGCATCCGCTCGCGGCCGGCGCGCTGGCCAAGGGCTATTCGGCGCTCACCGAGATCGCGGACAGGCTCGGTGCCACCACCGGCCAGGTCGCGCTCGCCTGGATCCTGAAGCGCTCGCCGGTCATGCTGCCGATCCCGGGCACGGGCAAGGTCGCGCATCTCGAGGAGAATGTGGCCGCCGCCGGCCTGACGCTGAGCGATGCCGACTTCAAGGCGCTCGACGAGGAGGGCAGGCGAGCCGCCGGCTGAACCCCGAAATCGGGGCGGCCCCGCGCCGCCTCGGCCTTCTCCCGGTACGTAGCGGCACCAAGATTGATTCGCCTCGCGCGCGAGGCCCCGATCGGATCACGATTGACGCAACGGCGGCGAGCAGGCATGCAGCCTGGGTTCGAGGGTCATCACCCCGCGCGCTCTGGGAAGCAGTCGACATCATGCAAGCCGTTCCGATCCTTGAAACTCCACGCCTTCGCCTCCGCCGGCACGAGCCGTCGGATTTCCCGGTCTATGCGGCGCTGTGGAGCCATCCGGACATCGTCCGCTTCATCGGCGGCCGCTCCTTCACCGAGGAGGAAGTGTGGGCACGCATACAGCGTTATGTCGGTCATTGGACGCTGTTCGGGTTCGGATTCTGGGCGATCGAGGAACGGGCGACGGGCGACCTTATCGGCGAGATCGGCTTTGCGGATTTCCGTCGCGACAATATACCTGCGAGCCATGGCTGTCCCGAGACGGGCTGGATGCTGGCGCCTGACAAGCATGGCCAGGGCTATGCGACGGAAGCAGCCTTGGCGGTCCATGAATGGGGCGACGGCAATTTCACCGTCGAGCACACCTTCTGCATGATTCAGATCGATAACCGGGCGTCGATCCGGGTCGCCGAGAAGATCGGTTATCGGCTGAGGGAAGAGACGACCTATCGCGACCGCCCGATGTATCTGTTCGATCGCGCCCGGGGCGGCTGATCGTGCGCAGGCACGGCATCCCGCATTGCAGCCGTAGCTGTTTCACACCGATCCGTAGCGGCGCTGCAATCCCGCCGGCCTAGCCTTTCGGGCCTGCGCCCCGACAGGCGGGAGCGCCTTGCAGTGCGGTTAGTATGAGAGTTCTCCTCGTTTCCACGCCCTTGACCGGCCATCTCAATCCGCTGCTGGCGATCGGGCGGATGCTGATCGACCAAGGGCATGATGTGATCGGTCTGTCGGCGACCGTTCTGCGCGATCGCATCGAAGCGGCGGGTGCGGTCTTTCGCCCCTTCCCGAACGGGGCCGATGTCGATTCGAGCGACCGGGACGCCCTGTTTCCCGAATGGAAGCAGCTGGCGCCGGGACCGGCACGGCGGCGCTTCGCGCTGGAGCGTATCTATGTCGACATGATCCCGTCACAGCATCACGGCGTGCAGCGCGTGCTGCGCGAGTTTCCGACCGACCTCGTCATTGCCGACAATATGATGTTCGGCGTCCTGCCGATGCTGCTCGGGCCGCGTTCCGCGCGGCCGCCGGTCATCGTCTGCAGTGCCACCGCTCCCGGCTGGCGCCGCGACGATGGCGGGCCGACCCATGCCGGCTTGCCGCCCGCGGCGAGCGAGGCCGACCGTCGTCGCTATGCGGACCTTTATGCCGCGGACCGCGCCGCCGTGCTCGAACCCGTCTATCGCCGTTTGCGGCATTGCCTGGAAGGGATCGGGGTCGAGCCGCCGGCCATGGATATGTTCGACGCTCTGATCGAGCTGCCCGACGCCTATCTGCAGATGACGGTCCCGGCTTTCGAATTTCCACATGGCAACCTGCCGGCTTCGGTGCATTTCATCGGCACGCCGCCGATCGCCCGCAGCGATACGCCGCGGCCGCCCTGGGCGCACGAGCTCGACGGATCGCGCAAGGTGGTGCTGGTCACGCAGGGTACGCTCGCCAATCACAGCTTCGATCCCCTCGTCACGCCGACGCTGGCGGCTCTCGCCGGCGAGCAGGATGTGCTGGTGGCCGTGACCGCCGGCGGCCGTCCCGTCGACAGCATCCCAGGTCCTATTCCGGCAAATACCCGCCTGGCCTCCTATCTCCCGTTCGATTGGCTGCTGCCCAAGGTCGATCTGGTCGTCACCAATGGCGGTTACGGCAGCGTCAATCAGGCGCTGAGCCTCGGGGTGCCGCTCGTCACCGCCGGTATCACCGAGGACAAGGCCGATGTGAATGCCCGCGTCGCCTGGTCGGGAGTCGGTGTCGATCTCGCCACCAATGCCCCGACGCCGGAGGCGCTCCGCCGGGCGGCACGGACCGTGCTGGACGATCCCGCGTACCGGTCCCGCGCGCGGGCCATGGCCGCGGAATTCGCCCGCATTGATACGCGTGCTGAAGTTCTTCGGATCGTTTCGGAAGTCCGAGCGGCCTAGCCGACCAGTCTCGCATTCGGAAGATTGATCGTCACCGTCGTGCCTTGGCCCGGCGCGCTCTCGACGCCGATGCTGCCGCCATGCAGCTCGACGAGCCGCTTGGTCAGCGGCAGGCCGAGGCCGGTGCCGATCACCTTCGCGCCATTGCCGCCTTCACTGAAGCGCTCGAACAGGCGGCCGAGCTGATCGGGATCGATGCCGGTTCCGGTGTCAGTCACCGCGATGGCGAATCCGGACTGGGGCCGAGCGAAATCGAGTGAAACGATGCCCCCCACCGGCGTGAACTTGACCGCGTTCGAGAGCAGGTTGATCAAGCACTGCTTGAGCCGGAGCGCGTCGCCGCGCACGACGATGCCGGCAGCGGCCGGGCCGCGCAGATCGATGCCGCCGGCATCGGCCAGCGGGCGGATCAGGCCGAGCGCCTCCAGCGCCAGCGCCTGCAAGTCGCAATCGCTTTCGTGGAGATCGAGCTTGCCGGCTTCCGCCTTCGACAGGTCGAGGAGCTGGTTGATCAGCTCCAGGAGATGCCGGCCGCTGCCGTGGATATCGCCGAGATAGCCCAGATACCGTTCCGGTATCGGTCCATAGATCTCGGCCTGGATCAGCTCGGCGAAGCCGATGATCGCGTTCAGCGGCGTGCGCAGCTCGTGGCTGATGTCGGAGAGGAAATCCGATTTCGCCCGGCTGGCGGCCTGGGCGGTGTCGCGCGCCGCCGTCAGCTCTTCCGAGAAGCGCCTGTAGGCGTCCGCCTCGGCCTTGCTGTGCTCCAGCTCCTGCATCAGCACCATGTGGCGCGTGAGCAGGCGGGAGGTGGTTTCGTTGAGCGTGAGCAGCGCTGCCGTATAGTTCCGTTGCGCTTCGAGCGCCCTGTCGAACTGGCCGAGGGCTTCATAGGCCGTCGCGAGCGCGATATGGGCGCGGCCGCCGACATCCGGCGCCAGGCGCGGATCCGCCGGACCGTTTATCGCCTGGCGCAGCATGGCGACCGCCTCGTCGAAGCGGCCCATCGCCACCAGCGCTTCGCCCGCGCCGATCCGGCTGAGGCCGATTCCGTGCGGCTCGTCCAGATCGAGCGCGCGGCGCAGGTTGTGGATGAACAGCTCGTAGGCGGTATCGGCCAAGCCCGCGAACACACGGTATTGCGCGATGGTGTCGAGGCATTGCCAGCGGAATTGGTCGGGTGCCCGCTCGACCAGGTCCAGCAGCTCCGCCGAGATGAAATCGCCGGCCCGGCGGAGATGGCGGCTGCGCTGCTCGGGCTCGGCCGTCGACCGCACCCGTTCGATCAGGAAAATCGCCTTGTTGTTGACGATGCAGCAATATTCGACGGGGTTTTGGTGCCGGTCGCACAGCAGGATCGCCCGGTCGAACGCCTGCAGCGCGCCGGCATCGTTGCGCAGGACGGTCAGCGCCGAGCCGATCATGCTGTTCGAGCGGTATTGAACATGGATATTGCCGGCGCGCTGGCCGAGGGCCGCCGCGCTCTCGAAGGCGAAGAGCGCCTCGCTGACCTTGCCCAGTTCCCACTGGGCGCTGCCGACACCTTGCGTCGCCCGCGCCTCCTGATCGATGAGGCCATTTTCGGCGGCGAAGAGCTTGGCTTGACGATAGACGGTCTCAGCAGCGTCGAAAGATTGCGCCAGCCGGAGCGTGTAAGCCCGATCGATCAGATTTTCGCAAAATTGAAGATCATTCTCTATGCTGCTGCTGCCGTCGGCCGGGGGCGGAAATGCTTGCGGGGCGTCGCTACGGTCAGGTCCAGGCACGTCGAATTCCTGCGAGCCACGTGGCTCGTGCACAATGATGCAGAGCGAATGCTACAGGAAATAGATCAACCGCCTGTTACTGATGGGCCGTCAGTCCGGCGGCACTCATGAGGAGGCGGAAGAGCAGGGCTGCGATGCCGAGCGCGCCGACGCTCAGCGTCCAGATCAGGACCAGCCAGCCGATCCGCGTCAGCCACAGCTTCGGCGCTTCGCTCCTCAATGATAGCCCTCGCCCGGCTTCACCTTGCCGCGGAACACGTAATAGGACCAGGCGGTATAGGCGAGGATGATCGGGATGATGAAGAGCGCGCCGACCAGCGTGAAGCCCAGGCTCTGCGGCGGCCCGGCCGCGTCGCGGATCGAGACCGAGGGCGGGATGATGTTCGGCCACAGGCTGATCGCAAGCCCGCTATAGCCAAGGAACAGTAGGAAGAGCGTCAGCAGGAAGGGGGCGGCATGCGTCTCCCGCCGCCGCAGCACGCGCAGGATCAGGGCCGCCGTCGCCAGCACCAGGATCGGCACCGGGGCGAAGAAGATGATATTGGGGAAGGTGAACCAGCGCTGGGCGACCTCGGGATGGGTGAGCGGCGTCCACAGGCTGACCAGGCCGATCACCGCCAGCAGGACCAGCGTCACCGATCGGGCGAGCGCGATCATGCGCTGCTGCAGCTCCCCTTCGGTCTTCATGATCAGCCAGGTGCTGCCGAGCAGCGCATAGGCGAAGATGAGGCCGATCCCGGTGAAGATGCTGAACGGCGTCAGCCAGTCGAAGGCGCCGCCCGGATATGAGGGGCCCTTGACCTCGAAGCCGTTGATGAAGGCGCCGAGCGAGGCGCCCTGGCAGAAGGTCGCGATATAGGAGCCCCAGGCGAAGGCCTTGTCCCAGAACGGCTTGTGCGCCGCATCCGCCTTGAAGCGGAACTCGAAGCCGACGCCGCGCCAGATGAGGCCGGCCAGCATCAGGATGAGCGGGATGTAGAGCGCGCTCAGCAGCACCGAATAGGCGAGCGGAAAGGCCGCGAGCATGGCGGCCCCGCCGAGCACCAGCCAGGTCTCGTTGCCGTCCCAGACCGGCGCCACGGTGTTGACCATGATGTCCCGGTCGCCCGGATCGCGGACGAACGGAAACAGGATGCCGATGCCGAGATCGAAGCCGTCCATCAGCACATACATCATGAGGCCGAAGCCGATGATCACGGCCCAGATGACGGGAAGGTCGATGCCCATGGCTCAGTCCTCTCCGCTGGTGGCGGGCCAAACCGCCGGATCGATGTCGTCGGCCGCCGAGAGCGGCCGCGACGGCCGTTGATGGAGCTCCGGCGCATCATGTCCGGGCACCGGCCCATCCTCGTCGGGGCCCTTGGCGATCAGCTTCAGGATGTAGCTGATGCCGGTGCCGAACACGGCGAAGTACACGACGATGAAGAGGCCGAGCGAGAGGGTGAGCGCCAGCACCGAATGGTTCGAGACCGCATCCTTGGTGCGCATGACGCCATAGACGACCCAGGGCTGGCGGCCGATCTCGGTGGTGAGCCATCCGGCCAGGATCGCCGCGAGACCGGCCGGACCCATGGCGATGGCGAAGCGCAGGAACAGCCGTGTGCGGAAGAGGCTGTCCCGCCAGCGCAGCCACAGGCTCCAGAGCCCAAGCAGCGCCATCAGCATGCCGAGCCCGGCCATGATCCGGAAGGTCCAGAAGATGATGGTGGAATCGGGCCGATCCTCGGGCGGGAATTCCTTCAGGCCCGGAATGAGGCCATTCGGGTCGTGGGTCAGGATCAGGCTGCCCAGCACCGGCACCTCGATCGCGAAGCGCGTGGTCTCGGCCGCCATGTCCGGCCAGCCGAACAGGATCAGCGGCACGCTCTCGCCCGGCACGTTCTGCCAATGCCCCTCCATCGCGGCGATCTTCGCCGGCTGGTGCTTGAGCGTGTTGAGGCCGTGCTGGTCGCCGACCAGGATCTGGATCGGCGCCACGATCAACACCATCCACATCGCCATCGACATCATCGTGCGGATCGCGGGATTGTCGCGGCCCTTCAGCAGATGCCAGGCGCCGGCGGCGCCGACCATGAGGGCGGTGGCGAGATATGCCGCGATCGTCATATGGGCGAGGCGGTAGGGGAAGGACGGGTTGAAGATGACGGCCAGCCAATCGACCGGCACCACCCTGCCGTCCTGGATCTCGTAGCCCTGCGGCGTCTGCATCCAGCTGTTCGAGGCCAGGATCCAGGTCGTGGAGACGAGCGTACCCAGCGCCACCATGATCGTGGCGAAGAAATGCAGCCCCGGCCCGACCTTGTTCCAGCCGAACAGCATGACGCCCAGAAAGCCCGCTTCGAGGAAGAAGGCGGTCAGCACCTCATAGGTCAGCAGCGGCCCGGTGACGCCGCCGGCGAAACCGCTGAAATAGCTCCAATTGGTGCCGAACTCATAAGCCATGACCAGGCCCGAGACGACGCCCATGGCGAAATTGACCGCGAACACCTTGGCCCAGAAATGATGGAGGCCGCGATAGACCGGGTCCTTCTTCCACAGCCACAGCGCCTCGAGCACGGTGAGGTAGCTCGCGAGGCCGATGGTGATGGCGGGGAAGATGATGTGGAAGGAAACGGTGAAGCCGAACTGTATCCGCGCCAGTTCGAGAGCACTCAGGCCGAACATGAGAAGATCCTTTCGGCTGCATGAGGAGTGACGCGTCGCGCCGCATTTCGGGCTTGCGGCCCTATCATATCGGAATCTAAGTGGATTTCGAGAGGCGACGTCGATCTGTCAGATTGACTATGGCGTGTTTGATGAGCGGGGGTCGTCTTCGCGGCGGCATGCGGGCATGATCCGGCCGCGACGACACGGATTTTCGGGACGGAACGACGACATTATGGCGGCGAGAATGAATGTGACCTACCGGGTCCGCGGCGACGCCGCCTCGATCGAGGCGCGCGCCCGGGCGATCGCGGTCGAGCAGAGCGTCGAGATGCCGGTCGAGGCGATCGAGGACCCCGCCGTGCTCGACGGCATCGTCGGCACGGTCGAGGCGATCGCACCGGGCGGCGAGGGCGTGTTCGAGGTGCGCATCGGCCTTGCGGTCGACACCACCGGCTTCGAGATCGGGCAGCTCCTGAACATGCTGTTCGGCAACAGCTCGATCCAGGACGATGTGACGCTGCAGGATGTCGATTTTCCGGCGGCGCTGACCGCTGCCTTCGCCGGCCCGCGCCACGGGCTGGGCGAGCTGCGCCGGCGCGTCGGCGCCGAGGGGCGGGCGCTCACCTGCTCGGCGCTGAAGCCGCAAGGCATGTCGGCGGCCGATCTGGGCCGGCTGGCCGGGCGCCTGGCGCGGGGCGGGCTCGATTACATCAAGGACGATCACGGCCTCGCCGATCAGCGCTACAGCCCCTTCGCCGACCGCGTGCAGGCCTGCGCCGAGGCGGTCGCGGCTGCCGGCGGCAGGACGCGCTACGTGCCGAGCTTGTCAGGCCATCTCGACCAGCTCCGCGAGCAGGCGGAGACGGCACTCGCTGCCGGCATCGACACGGTGCTGGTGGCGCCGATGATCCTGGGGCTGCCGTCCGTCCATGCGCTGGTGCGCGAGTTTCCGGCGCTCGCCTTCATGGCACATCCGGCCATGGCCGGGGCCGCCCGGATCGCGCCGCCGCTGCTGCTCGGCAAGATCTTTAGGCTCATCGGCGCCGACGCCACCGTCTTCCCCAACCATGGCGGCCGGTTCGGCTATTCGCCCGAGACCTGCCGGGCGCTGGCCGCGGCGGCGCTCGATCCCTGGGCGGATTATCGCGCGACCGTGCCGGTCCCGGCCGGCGGCATGACGCTCGCCCGCACGGCGGAGATGCTTGATTTCTACGGGCGCGACAGCATGTTGCTGATCGGCGGCAATCTATTGTCGGCGCGCGAGCGGCTAGTCGAGGAGGCGCAGGCCTTCACCGACGCCGTCCGGCGCCATTCCTATCGGTGAGATCATGACGGACGAGCAAGATGCCACGGCCTTCCGGCCTTTTCAGGACTTCCGCTGGCCGGGGATCGACCTCCTGTCCTACAAGGAGGAAGGCAGCGCGCCGTTCAAGTCGATCACCCGCCAGACCCTGTTCCACGAGCAGGATCTCGGCTGCGAGCTGCGCTATTTCGAGATGGCGACGGATGGCTATTCGACCTTGGAGCGGCATCAGCACCGTCATGCCGTGATCATCCTGCGCGGCCACGGCCATTGCCTGGTCGGCGACGAGGTCCGCGCGGTCGGCCCCAACGATCTGGTCGCGATCCCGCCCCTGCAATGGCACCAGTTCCGCGCGAGCAAGGGCGAGCCGCTAGGCTTTCTCTGCATGGTCAATGTCGAGCGCGACCGGCCGCAATTGCCGACTGAGGCCGAGCGGGCGGCGCTGCGGGCGAATCCGGTGATCGCCGCGTTCCTCGACGACGAGCTCTAACTGTATAGGCTGCTTAAGACCGCTCCGGCGGGGCTGTCTCGGGCTGCCGCCATCAACCTTGTTGGGACGGCAAGTCCTGTTGCGCATGTGAAACGATGCTATCGTATGAGCGTCCGCATGTCCCTCTCGAGACGGGGGCGAGCGGGACATGCGCGTCGCAAGCGAGCCGAAGAAATCGGCAAAATGAGGAGTGCGGCCACTTTTCATGCAGGCGCCGGAACGAACTCGGCGCGGAGGCATTGAATAGCGGCGAAGTGGGGGAGTTGGGGCATGGTGCCGGAACCGAAGCCAGATGCGATAAGAGCCCGCATCCTGATCGTCGAAGACGAGCCGATGCTTAGGGCTACCATTGCGGAAAGCCTGCGGGATGCCGGCTTTTCGGTCGTTGAGGCTGCCAACGCCGACGAAGCGTTCACCTATATCGAGGCGGGCGCCTCCGTCGATCTGGTCTTTTCCGACGTGCGCATGCCGGGGTCCTTGGATGGGCTGGCACTCGCGCGAAAGCTCAAGACCACGAACCCGTCTTTGTCCGTGATCTTGACGTCCGCCAATTTTCGACCGGGGAACATCGATGATTTAGGGCCGTTTATCCGAAAGCCATATCGCCTCGCCGAAGTCAAAGCGCAGGTGATTCAAACTTTAGGATTGGGCCCTTCCGATGAATACGACGAATAAGCCCGCTATTCTGATTGTGGATTCCGACATCTTGGTGCGGCATCCCCTGGCGGAATATTTACGAGAATGCGGCTATCACGTTCTGGAAGCCAGCACTGCAGCCGAAGCCCGTACGTTTATTGCCGACGCGGAAGTATCGATCGACGCTGTTCTTGCCGATGTCGCCGGTCCGGGCGAGGGCGGGTTCGCCTTGGCAAGCTGGATTCGGGCCAACCATCCCCACATCGAGATCGCCTTGGCCGGCACGCTCGACAAAGCGGCCCAAAAAGCCGGCGATCTCTGCCGGGAAGGACCGACGTTGACGAAGCCCTATGATCACCAGTTCATCCTCGACCACATCCGTCGCCTCCTGGCGGCACGAGATCAGCGTCGCGGCGGCTAATTAGCGCCCGAACCGGGCTGCGCCGGGTTAGCGTCCGGTCGAGGCTTCTCGCTGGCCGTACTTTCCGCTCGCGATCGCCTCTTCGATCGCGGCCTTCAACTCGGATGCTCGGAACGGCTTCTCGAGAAGCTGAAGGCCCTGCTCGAAGGCGGACCTCATTTTCAGCGGGTGCCCGGAAATCAAGACGACAGGAATCCGCAAGCTGCCGAGATAGGCTGCCAGAGTCGTGCTGGGTTCGCCGGGCATCAAGGCATCGAGCACCACGAGGTCGACCCTCTCGCTGCTTGCCACGATCTCGCGCAAGGCTTTCCCATTACCGGCAATCGAGACCCGATGGCCCGCTTCACTCAGGATTTCCGCGAGGGTCCATCTCACGCCATCGTCGTCGTCGGCGACGATGATATGTTTGGGTTTGGCCACGGGAGCAGCTCCTCGAACTGGCCTGGACTGCGCGATCTTGCGACGTCGAGCGGATTGGCTGCCGAGAGGCTTCTGCCTGGCGACGGGACGCGAAAGATTAACCAATCGCGGCGTTTTTTATGGAACCAAACCTTGCGCGCGAATTGGCAGGCGGAAGAGGGTCGGAAACTACTCACCGCCCACCAATTCGGCCCCGGGGGTAACGTCAAGGCAAATTCCAGCCAAGCGGCGCGAGTCAGCATGCGCTCGACCTCGTCGGGCGTCCCCGGAAGGGCGCCCGATCGCATTCATCGCAAGGCCGCCTCAGAGGCCCGGTGCTATCTTGTCCTGCGTCTTCGTATCGAAATCCCCCGCCTCGTGGCGTTCGTGCAGCTGGCTGGACGGATCGCCGAAGGTGCGGTTCACCATCCGCCCGCGCTGGACGGCCGGCCGGTTACCGATCGACTCGGCCCAGCGCAAGACGTTCTTATAGTCCTGGACCGATAGGAACTCGGCGCTATCGTAAAGCCAGCCCTTCACCAGCCCGCCATACCAGGGCCAGACGGCCATGTCGGCGATCGTGTAGTCGTCGCCCGCCAGATAGGCGTTGTCCGCAAGACGGCGGTCCAAAACGTCGAGCTGGCGCTTCACCTCCATGGCGAATCGATCGATGGCATATTCGATCTTGATCGGCGCATAGGCGTAGAAATGACCGAAGCCGCCGCCGAGATACGGCGCGCTGCCCATCAGCCAGAACAGCCACGAAAGGCACTCGGTGCGCGCCCCGATCTCGGTCGGCAGGAAAGCGCCGAACTTCTCGGCGAGATAAAGCAGGATCGAGCCCGACTCGAAGACCCTGATCGGCGTTGGCGTACTGCGGTCCACCAGGGCCGGGATCTTGGAGTTCGGGTTCACCGCGACGAAGCCGCTACCGAACTGATCGCCGTCGCCGATGCGGATCAGCCAGGCATCATACTCCGCTCCGCCATGGCCGAGGGCCAGCAGTTCCTCGAGCATAACCGTGACCTTCACGCCGTTGGGCGTCCCGAGCGAGTAGAGCTGGAGCGGATGGCGGCCGACCGGCAGATCCTTGTCGTGGGTCGCCCCGGCGATCGGGCGATTGATGCTCGCGAACCGGCCACCGTTCGCCTTGTTCCAGGTCCAAACTTTCGGCGGCGTATAATCGGACGAACTGGTCATTCTAAAGCTCCGCGATTTCGATAGGGATAGATGATCATGAGCCGGCATCGGCTTCGGCGGAAACGCGGGCTATAGGTTGGCCGCGAAACCTAATACAGCGGATCGGCATCGACCCGAACCACGCCGTCGAGCCCGTCGCGCGCGGCCGGATAGCGCTCCAACACCAGCGGGTCGTGGCCCGGCAGGATGTGCTTGATCGACGAGGCGAGCTCGCGCATGCGGGTATAGCCGTTCAGCATGTCGGTCGCGCTCTCGACGATCGGGAACGGCCGATACTGCTCGAAATTGGCGTAGAAATGCGAGGCGTCGGAGCCCAGCACGACCCAGCCGCGCCGCGTCTTGACGCGCGCCACCTGCAGCCCCTTGGAATGGCCGCCCAGCTTGTGCAGGCTGAGGCCCGGCGCCAGCTCCGATTCGCCGTCATGGAAGGCGACGCGGCCGTGGAAGAGCTTGTGCACCATGGCGGAGACGTCACTCGGCTCGAACGGCGCCTTCAGGAAGTCGTGGCACATGCAGCGACCGGTGCAATAGGCCATCTCCGTGTCCTGGACATGGTAGCGCGCCTTCGGAAACAGGTCGTGATTGCCGGCATGGTCGAAATGCATGTGCGAGATGATCACGTCCTCGACCTTGTCGGTCTCGATGCCGATCGCGCGCAACCCGTCCTTGACCGGGCGCAGCATGGTCCGGCCGCGCTTTTTGCCCATCGCCTCGTCGAAGCCGGTATCGAAGATGAAGGTGCGGTCGCCACCCACGATCGCCCAGACATAGTAGGCGACCGGCATCGGCCCTTCATGCGGATCGCCGCCGATGAAGTTCTCGGCGGCCGAGCGGGAGAAATGGGCGTATTGGACGGCGTAGATCTGGTACGTGTCGGTCATTGGCATGCCCCATGTTGATCGGGAGATTATGCCGGCAGCACCGGCATCCCGAAACGAAAACGGCGCCGCGAGCAGCCCGCGACGCCGTCCTGTCCGACAACAATGTGATCAGTTCTCGTCGGTGCCGAGCGTGTCGTTGACCAGCTTCTCGCACAGCTGCGCCACGGCGGTATGGTCCTGGCCGGGGCCGAGCAGGCCGGCGGCGCTCGCCCACAGCTCGCGGCACATCGAGGCGAAGGGCGTCGGCGTCGCCGTGTCGCGTCCGACCTCGAGCGCGATCGACAGATCCTTCACCATCAGGTCGAGGCCGAAGCCGCTGTTGAACTTGCGCGACAGCACGAACTGGCGAAATTTCTTCTGCGTGCTGTTGTTCATGCCGGTGGACGCGTTCAGCACATCGACCATCTTGCCGGCATCGAGCCCGAAGCGCTGACCGATCAGCAGCGCCTCGATGCCGATGAGGAAGCCGCCGGCCGAGACGAGGTTGTTGAGCGCCTTCATCGCCTGGCCGGCGCCGATGCTGCCGACCCGCGTGATGGTGGTGCCCATCGCCTTCAGCAGCGGCTCGGCCCGGTCGAGCGCCTTGTCCGTGCCGCCGGTCATGATGGCGAGCTCGCCGGTCCGCGCCCGCGACACGCCGCCGGAGACCGGCGCGTCGATCATCTCGATCCTGGCCTCGGCGAGTCTGGCCGCGATCGTTTGAGTGACGCTCGGCACGCCCGAGCTCATCTCGATCAGGAGCGCGCCCGGCTTCAGCACCGTGGCCATGGCCTCGACCACGCTTTCGACATGCTGGCTGGTCGGTAGGATGGTGATGACGGCGTCGGCACCCTTCGCCGCCTCGGCGGCATCGCCGCCGGCGATGCCGCCGACCTCCTTGGCGAATTGGGTGGCGCGGCCGGGCACCGCGTCACAGACGGCGACCTCGAACCCGGCGCCGATCAGGCGGGCCGCCATCGGCCAGCCCATATTGCCGATACCGATGAAGGCGACCTTTGAGAATTGCGCGCTCATTTCGCCTGCTTCGGCAGTGCGCCTTCCTGTACCAGCGTCTCGTGGGCGGCCTTGAAGGCGTCGAGGCCGGCGGGGATGCCGCAATAGGCGGTGGCGTGGAGCAGGACGGCCTTGATCTCGTCGACCGAGACGCCGTTGTTGAGCGCGCCTTTGACATGGAGCTTGATCTCGGGCGCCTTGCCCTGGGCGGTCAGCATGGCGAGGTTGATCAGGCTCCTGGTCTTGCGGTCGAGCGTCGGGTCGCCCCAGGCCCAGCCCCAGGCCCAGGCGGTCGTGGCGCGCTGGAACGCCATCATGAAATCGTCGGCCTTCGCCATCGAGGCATCGACATACTCGGCGCCCAGCACCGCGCGGCGGATGGGCATGCCTTTGTCGAACAGGGCCTTGTCTTCAGACATGGGAACTCTCCTTGTGATGAAACGGCAACGTGCCGTCCGAGATATCGACCGCTTCCAAGGCGCGGCCGGTGGTGCGCGGGCCGACGCTGGCCACGACCGCGGCCACGACCAGCCAGCAGCCGGAAATGAAGACGAACACGCTGAGGTAGCCGGTGTTGAGATAGAGCGCGCTGATGATGAACGGGCCAACGACGTTGGCGAGCCGGCCGAGCCCGTAGCAGAGACCGGTGCCGGCCGAGCGCAGATCGGTCGGATAGGCCTCGGGCGTGTAGGTGTAGAGCGCGGCGTTCATGAGCTGCAGTGTGATGATCACGGCCATGCCGAAGATGACGATGAACAGCGGCGAGGGCGCCAGGCCGTAGGCGACGCCGACCACGGCGATCAGGATCGCATCGACGGTGATCAGCCATTTGCGCTCGACCCGCTCGATCAACTGCATCGCCACGACGGCGCCGACCGGATTGCAGATCGCGATCAGGCTCGAATATTCGAGCGATTTGGTGATGGTGAAGCCGTGCTGGACCAGCAGCGTCGGGACCCAGGCGACGAAGCCATAGAAGCCGATGGTCTGAAAGATCCAGACGAGCGACAGGCTGAGCGTGCGCAGCCGGTGCCGCGAATCGAACAGCGCGCCGTAGGATTGCCGTGGTGCCGTGGCGATCGGCGCCGATGTCGCTGCGGTCCGCGGCGGCGGTTCGCTGCCGGCCATGCGCTCCAGCGCCTCGACCGCGCGCAGCGCCTCGTCATGCCGGCCCTTGCTCGCGAGCCAGCGCGGCGATTCGGTCAGGCGGAGTGCCAGCGGCAGCGCCAGCATGCCGAGCGCGCCCCAGACGAAGACGAGCCGCCAGCCCCAGGAAGTGGCCGGCACGGCGAAATAGGCGACCCAGGAGGTCGCCGGGATGCCGACGAGGCCGATGGTGAAGATGGTGCTCAGATACCGGCCGCGCAGCCGGGCCGGGAACAGCTCGCTGATATAGACATTCGCCGTCACCGTCATGGCCGAGAGACCGATGCCGGTGAGGAAGCGGAAGGCGGCGAGCGAGAGCACGTCCCACGAGATGCCGTTCAGCAGCGAGAAGGTCGCGTAGACCAGGATGCTCAGGATGAAGGCGCGCTTGCGTCCGATCCGGTCGGCGAGCATGCCGCCGAAGGTGCCGCCGATGAACATGCCGCCGAAGCTGGTCGCGGTGATGAAGGCGACATCGCCGACCGGAATGCCCCAGGCGCCGACAATGCCGGGGGCCGCATAGGAGAAGGTGTTGAGATCGGCCAACTCGAAGAAATAGGCGAAAGCGAGCGTCACGGCCGCCAGCCGATGCGCCGCCGTGATCGGCAGCCGATCGAGCCGCTGACTGAGATCCAACATCCATCCTCCCTGGAATATTCTTCGACCGGCTAAACCGATCTTCCTTGCCCGACGGACAAGCATATTGTCGGACAATTTTTAGGCGGCGGCTAAAATGCCTGTCAATAGGCTTCGCTGAATCGCGACGAAGCGTCCCCTTTCGTGATAAGGAAACTTGCCGGGGACCATGGTCGAAATCCCGGCACGATGGATCGAGAGCGGAGAAGATGGGCGAAGCGGACACATTCAAGGTAGTGCCCATGCCGGTGCGGCGGCAGGTCGAGAATCGTCTGCGCGAGGCGATCGTCTCCGGCCGGTTCCTGCCCGGCGAGCATCTGTCCGACCGGGTGCTGTGCGAGACCTTCGGCACCAGCCGCAGCGTCGTGCGCGAGGCCGTCCGGTTGCTGGAGGCGGAGGGGCTGGTCGTGCAGCTTCCGCATCGCGGTCCCTTCGTCGCCGAATTGTCGCCGAGCGAGGCGACCGAGATTTACGAGGTGCGGGCAGCGCTCGAGGCGCTTGCCGGCGAGGGCTTCGCCGTGCGCGCCTCGGACGAGGAGCGCGCCGCCTTGCGCGCGGTCTATGAAGAGCTCGCCCGCGCCACGCCCGAGGCGGCGCGCGGCGGATTGTTGGACATCAAACGGCGCTTCTACGAGATCCTGACCAGGGGCAGCCGCAACGCCTATGCCGCCCGCATGCTGGACCAGTTGCTGAATCGCAATTCGCAGCTTCGCGCCACCTCGCTATCGAGCCCGACGCGCCTGCCGCAGACCATCGCCGAGATCGGCCGGATCGTCGAGGCGGTCGAGCGGCGCGACGCCGAGGGGGCGGCCCAGGCTTGCCGCGACCATGTCCGGCAGGCAGCATCGGTGGCGCTGCGCATCATCCGCGAGCGCCAGATCGGCCTCGCCGAAAATCCGGACGCACGCTCGCTGCCCTGATCGGCCTCGCCGCTGGAACCGACCGCCCCGCTCCGGGCTTTGTCTCGGGCGGGAAGGGGCGGTGGCATGGGCGCATTGAAGCAGGCGGTCGAGGAGGATGACGGGGCGGCGGTCCCGGCCGCGATCGTCGCGACCACGATCAAGCTGCTCTATGTCACGGACCAATCGCCCGGCATCACCCGGCAGCGGACCGGGCGCGGCTGGTGCTACCGGACGCCCGACGGCGCGATCATCCGCGATGCCGCGACGCTGGCGCGCATCCGCTCTCTCGCCATCCCGCCGGCCTATCGCCATGTCTGGATCAGCCCGGAGCCGAACGGCCATATCCAGGCGAGCGGCCGCGACGCGCGCGGGCGCAAGCAATATCGCTATCACGCCGCCTGGCGCGAATTCCGCGATTCCGAGAAATACGAGCGGGTGGCGACCTTCATCCGCTGCCTGCCCGCCTTGCGCGCCCGCGTCGCCGCGGACATGGCCAAGCGGGGCCTGCCGCGCGAGAAGGTGATCGCCACCATCGTCCGGCTGATGGAGACCACATTCATCCGCATCGGCAATCCCGAATATGCGCGCCAGAACAAGAGTTTCGGCCTCACGACCCTGCGCAACCGCCATGCCGCCGTGAAGGGTGGCCGGATCGAGCTCAGCTTCCTCGCCAAATCCGGCATCAAGCGCAACGTCATCGTCCGCAACCGCCAGCTCGTCCGGCTGATCCGGCAATTGCGCGAGCTGCCGGGCCAGGAGCTGTTCCAGTTCCTCGACGAGGACGGCGTTCGCCACACGGTCGGCTCGGCCGACGTGAACGAGTATCTGCGCGAGGTCAGCGGCGAGGAGATCACCGCCAAGGATTATCGCACCTGGGCCGGCACCTATCAGGCGATCATGGCGCTCATCGACGAGCCGCCCGAGGAGTCGGAGGCGGCGCGCAAGCGGGCCTTGCTGCGCGCGGTCGAGACGGTGGCGGAGAAGCTCGGCAACACGCGGGCGGTCTGCCGCAAATGCTATATCCACCCGGCCGTGCTCGACGCCCATATGACCGGCGAGCTGATCCCGCAATTCCGCACGCTGATGGACCGTGCCGCCCCTCCCCTCGACGGGCTGACGGCGGAGGAGACGGCCATCCTCGCCTTCATCGAGGCGCGGCAGCCATCGGCATGAGCCGGACCGGGCAGATCCGCATCGGCATTTCCGGCTGGACCTATGCGCCTTGGCGCGGAATCTTCTTTCCCAAAGGGCTGGTGCAGAAGCAGGAGCTGGCTTACGCTGCGGGCCGGTTCCGCTCGATCGAGGTTAATGGCACCTTCTACGGCACGCAGCGGCCGGAAAGCTTCGCCCGCTGGGCCGAGGAAACGCCGGACGGTTTCGTCTTCGCGCTCAAGGGGCCGCGCTATATCACGCATATTCTGCGGCTGAACGACATCGAGGCGCCGCTCGCCAATTTCCTGGCATCCGGCCCGCTGCGGCTCGGCCCCAAGCTCGGGCCGATCCTTTGGCAATTCCCGCCGAGCTTCAAATTCGATCCGGACCTGTTCGAGTCGTTCCTGGCGCAGCTGCCGCACGATACCGAGGCGGCCGCGGCTTTGGCCAAGCGGCATGAAGCGCGGATGGACGGCAGGGTCTGGACCGAGATCGATGCCAAGCGCCCGCTGCGCCATGCCGTCGAGATCCGGCACGACAGTTTCCGCTCGCCCGAGTTCGTGGCATTGCTGCGCCGGCGCAAGGTGGCGCTGGTCTGTGCCGACACGGTCGATTGGCCCCGGCTCATGGATCTCACCGCCGATTTCGTCTATTGCCGGCTGCATGGTTCCGAGGCGCTTTATGCCAGCGGCTATGACGATGCCGCGCTCGATCGCTGGGCCTACCTGGTGCGCAACTGGGCCGGGGGCAAGGATCCCGAGGATGCCGAACGCGCGGCCGGGCCGAGCAAGCCGCGCGCGTCCGGCCGCGACGTGTTCGTCTATTTCGACAATGACATCAAGGTTCGGGCGCCGTTCGATGCCGATGGCTTGGCCCACCGGCTCGGTGTGGCGCCGGCCTGATACGAATCGCCTAGGCCGCACCGGCCGCTTATCCTAGCTTCTCCGAACAGCCGATGAGGGAGAGAGGGGAAGCCATGAGGAACCGAATAGCGGTCGCGGCGTTGCTCGCCGGTCTCGCCGGCTGCTCCCCGCCCGGGCCGGACAAGACCGCCGACACCAGGCCGGATGGATATCCGGTGTGCCTCAAGACCTACCTCATCGACCATACCGAGCCGGCCGGAAACACGGTCCTGCTCTTCTACATGCGCGGCGGCGATGTCTGGAAGAACACGCTGCTGCAGCGCTGCATCGGGCTGAATCAAAAGGAAGGCTTCGCCTACGAAGCCTCGGTCGACGAGATCTGCTCGAACGAGCAAACCATACGGATGCTGCGGACGGGCAGCCTGTGCATGCTCGGCCCGTTCACGCCGATCTCGAAGGACGACGCCAAGAAGCTGCTAGAGTCGGATCGAAATGGGTGAAATCCACCCATTTCGTGAATCCGTCTCTATCCAAATGTTGGAGCACGATTCACGTATTGGCTGTTTCCAGCCAATGCGATCGTGCTCCGAATCGGATTGAGAGTTTCGTGAATCGAGATCGCTACCATCACGGCAATCTGCGCGACGCGCTGATCGACGCCGCCTTGGGCCTCATTGCCGAGCGCGGGCCGACCGGTTTCACCTTCGCCGAGGCGGCACGCCAGGTCGGCGTCAGCCCGGCGGCGCCCTATCGGCATTTCCGCGACCGCGAGGCGCTGGTGGCGGAGGTGGCGCGCCGCGGCTTCGATCTGTTCGAGGCGGCCTTGCGCGCGGGCTGGAACGACGGCAAGCCGGAGCCGCTCGGCGCCATGATCGCCTGCGGCCGGGCCTATCTGGCGTTCGTGCGGCGCTACCCCTCCTATTACGCCGCGATGTTCGGGAGCGATCAGCCGGCCGGCGCCGATCCGGCGTTCCAGGCGGCCGGCGAGCGCGCCTTCGGCGTGCTGAAGGAGGCCGCGGAGATGCTGTGCGGTCGCTGCCCGGCCGAGGTCCGGCCGCCGGCCCTGATGGTGGCGCTCCATCTCTGGTCGATGACCCACGGCATCGCCTCGCTCTTCCTCGGCCGCCCGGACGGGCCGCGCCGGATGCTGCCTATGGCGCCGGAGGAACTGCTGGAAGCGGAGATCCTGATCTACACGCGCTCCCTCGGGCTCGATAATCTGCCCTCTTGACAGGCGGGCCGGCCGACCGCACCTATGTAAATGTTAATCACATTAACATAAGGCGGCATCATGTATGGCTATGGTCCGGCTTTTCTGACTTTCGGCCCGCGACTCTGGGCCGGCGCGGCGATCCTCGGGCTCGCCTGGTTCTGGCCTCTGGGCCTCGGGCTTCTCGCCCTCTTCGCATGGAGCAGGAAAATGGGATGTTGGCGGTATGCGCATCACGGGCATCATCACGATCATGGCAGGCGCCGGGAAGAGTTCGCCGAGAGGTTCCGAGAGGCGTTCCGCTTCTCGCGGCCGAGCGGGAACAGCGCCTTCGACGAATATCGCAGCGAGACGCTGCGCCGGCTCGAGGAGGATCAGCAGGAATTCCAATCCTTCCTCGATCGCCTGCGCCACGCCAAGGACAAGGCCCAGTTCGACCAGTTCATGACGGAGCGCATGAAGCGCCCGGAAGGCCCGGCGCCGGAGCCCGAGCCGCCGCGGGAGTAACATTGATCCTGTCCGCCGGCTTTTCGCGAGGCCGGCGGACACCGGGTTGAAGCCCCGGCTTTTTGCTGTACAACCTAAGAATGGTTCGGTCGTCCGAACCGATCCGAGGCGGCAGGAAGTTTCACGAATTGGGCGAGGCGGCGGCAGGCGTCCCGAAGTCGGCGGTGCGGGACGAGGCGGAGGCGGCGTTCGAGGCGGAGATCCGTCGCAACCTGCCGCGCAACTATGTCGCCAACCTGGCGCACGGCCTGCTCGGCCAGACCGGCTTCCGGCTGATCAACGCGCCGACCTTCACCCCCGCCTATATCTTCCAGCTCTCCGGTTCCGAAATCTCGGTCGGGCTGGCGCTCGGCGCGCAGACGCTGGGCGGTGCCCTCTCCTCGATCCTCGGCGCCACCCTCATCGAGCACCGCAAGAAGGTGCTGCCGATGGGGCTGCTGGTCGGCTGGGGCATGCGCGCCGGCATTCTCGGCCTGGCGCTCGGCGGCTTCTTCCTGCCGGACCGGCTGGCGCTCTGGTCGGTCTATATCTGCCTCGCCATCTTCGGCCTGTTCAACGGCGTCCAGTCGGTGATCTTCAACGCGCTGATGGCCAAGGTCATCCCGTTGACGCTGCGCGGCCGGCTGACCGGGCTGCGCAATTTCCTGGCCGGGCTGACCGCGGCCGGCGTGGCTTATCTCGGCGGCAAATATTTCGTCGAGACCAACGCGCTCGGGAACGGCTACGCCACCACCTTCCTGCTCGCCTTCATTCTGACCAGCATCGGCCTGTCGATGCTGATGCTGCTGCGCGAGCCGGAGCCGCCGCAGGTCCGCCCGCGCAGCCGCTTCTTCGCCCGGATCCAGGAAATCCCGGCTCTGCTGCGCAGCGACCGGCCGCTCGCCTATTTCTACCTGGCGAATTCGCTGGTGGCGCTGGGAAGCCTCGCCATCCCCTTCTATGTGCTGTTCGCCGGCCGTTCGATCGGCCTGTCCGGCGCCAATCTCGGCATATTGTCGACGGCGCTGCTGCTGTCGCAGACCGGCACCAACCTGATCTGGGGCTCGCTCGGCGACCGGGCCGGCAACCGCATCGTGTTCCTGCTTTCGGTCGCGATCTGGGTCGGCTCGACCGTGCTGCTGATGCAGGCGCATACGCTCGCCGGTCTCGCCCTCGTCTTCGCCGGCCTGGGCGCGGGGCAGGGCGGCTATATCAACAGCTCGCAGATCATCATCCTCGAATTCGGCCGGCGCGAGGATCTGCCGATGCGGATCGCGCTGCTGAACGGGCTGAGCTCGCTCATGAATACGGTCGGGCTGGCCGTGGGCGGGTTCGCCGCGCACAGCCTGTCGCTCGAAGCCGTGTTCTGGTTCGCCATCGCCGCCAAGACCGGCGCCGTGCTGACGATCCTGTTCCGGGTCGACGAGCCGCGCCGGCGTCTAAATATATGAACTCGACAGCGATTCAGACTTTAGGTCGATTCGACCTAAAGCCATCGCGGTCTGGCATGAGGATGAGATGAAAGTTTCCGACGCGATCATGACCCGCATCAGCACCAGGGCCTTTCTCGACCGGCCGGTGCCCGAGGCGACGGTGCGCGCCATCCTGGAGACGGCGCGCTACGCGCCTTCGGGCGGCAATCTCCAGCCCTGGCACGTCTATGTCCTGGCCGGCGAGCGCCTCGCCCAATTCCGCCGGCTGATCGAGGAACGGCGGGCCGCGTCGCCGCTCGGCGAGGGCACCGAATACGATGTCTATCCCAGGGAACTCGGTCAGCCCTACAAGGCCCGGCGCAACAAATGCGGCGAGGATCTCTACGCCACCATCGGCATCGCGCGCGAGAACCGCACCGGCCGGCTTGCCCAGTTCGCTCGGAATTTCCGGCTGTTCGACGCGCCGGTGGCGCTGTTCTTCGCCATCGACCGGCAGATGGGGCCGGGGCAATGGGCCGATCTCGGCATGTTCATCCAGTCGGTCATGCTGCTGGCGCGCGAGCACGGGCTCCATAGCTGCGCGCAGGAAGCCTGGGCGCTCTGGCACAAGAGCGTGGCCGAATTCACCCGAATGCCCGAGGAGCTGATGCTCTTCTGCGGCATGGGCCTGGGCTATATGGACGAGACGGCGCCGATCAACCGCCTCAGGACGGAACGCGCGCCGCTCGAAGAGTTCGCGCATTTCGAGGGGTTCTGAGACGGTATTGCGGCGTGGCCCGCTACTCGCCCGATAGGGTTTCGCGGACATGGACCGTGAGCCAAGAGCGAAGCGCGGCGCGGGCCGCCGCCGATGCGGTCAGGAGGTCGGCCGCGAGACGGATCGCCGTCTCTCTTTCTCCGCTCGCACATGCTGCTTGCAAATGAGTGGCGATCCCGCTGACGCGGAACGCGCCTAAATTGCCCGCGGTGCTGATGGCCGCGTGCGCTTCCCTTCCCAAGGCCGCCAGGTCTCCCTCGTCCGCGAATTCTCGAATTCTGGCCTCGCCCTGCGCGGCGCCGCTCAAGTAGTTTTCCAGCAATCCGCGCAGCGAGCCGGGGGGAAGCACAGGTTCCAGCGCACTCAGGTGAACGAGATCGAGTTCCGCGAGGATGCCGTCAGCCGAGCTTGGCGGGGCGTCCGTGGTTGCGCCCGTGGGCGGCTGGGCAGAGGGCGGATCGGGCGGCATCGCCGGCCCGCTCGATTGCCGCGCCGTTGTCGCCAGGGCGATGTCCGCAAGCTTGGAGAGCAGATTCTCCGCTTGAATCGGCTTCGATATATAATCGTCCATGCCGGCGTCGAGATATTCCTGACGCGCGCCCGCCATCGCGTGCGCCGTGAGGGCGATGATCGGGGTGTTGCATTTCGGCGGGGGCAGGGCGCGAATTTGCTGCGTCGCCTGCACGCCGTCGAGCTCGGGCATCTGGATGTCCATGAGGATGACGTCGTAATCGGCGCTGCGCACCGCGTCCACGGCCTGATGCCCATTATCGACGGCATCGACCTGGTAGCCCGCCTTGCGCAACAGCAGCAGCACGAATTGCTGGTTCACCTTGTTGTCTTCGGCCACGAGGATCAGCAAGGGGCGCACCGGCAATCTCGGCTTCAAGAGCCTTGTTTCATGAGCGACCGCGGAATGGTCCGGGAACGCGGTCGTGCGGCCCACGCCGCTGTAGAGCCTGATCAGGCAGTCGAGAAGGTCATGCTGGCGCAAGGGCTTTTCGAGCATCGCGTCGAGCATTTTCGACGCCTCCTTGCCGACGCCGCGCGCGCCGGCCGAGGAAACCAGCACGAGCTTCGTCTCGGCAAGGTTGGGTATCGAGCGGATGCGTTTTGCGAGATCGGCACCGGCGAGACCCGGCATCATCTGGTCGAGGAATACGAGATCGTACGGCTTGCCGCGATGCCAGGCTCGTTCGAGCTCGGCCAAGGCGGCGAAGCCGTCGTCGACGCTTGCCACCTTCATGCCATAGGCCCCGAGCTGGCGACCGATGATCTCGAGGTTCATCGCCACGTCGTCCACGACCAAGGCGCGAACATCCTTGAGATGCTCCGGCAAGCTGCGCCGGTCGACCACGAGCGCGTTCGATGTGGCCAAAGGCAGCTCGAACCAGAAGGTCGAGCCAACGCCCGGGCGGCTCGACAGACCGATTTGGCCGCCCATCAGCTCGATGAGCTGCTTGGATATGGCAAGCCCCAGCCCGCTGCCGCCGAAGCGTCGGGTGACCGAGCTGTCCGCTTGAATGAATTTTTCGAAAAGCGTCGCCTGGACGGATGCGGGCATGCCGATCCCGCTATCCGTGACCTCGAATCGAACCAGGGGCGCGGCTCCGACGGGCCTGTCGTCTTCCGTACGCCGGAGCATGACCTGAACCGAAGCGCCGCCTTGTTCGGTGAACTTGATGGCGTTGCTCAGCAGATTGAGCAGCACTTGCCGGATACGGGTCGGATCGCCGCGAAATGCCCCTCGAGCCGCCGGGTCGACGAAGGCGCCGAGATCGATGCCCTTCTCGCGGGCCTTCGGCGAGACGAGCGCGATGGCACTCTCGACCATGTTGACGAGATCGAAATCGATGCTCTCGATATCGACTTTGCCGGCCTCGAGCTTGGAGACGTCAAGGATATCGTTGACGACGGCGAGCAGCGCCTCGCCCGATTCCCGGACAATTTCCGCGAACTGCCGTTGTTCACCAGTAAGGGGAGTGTCGAGAAGCAGCCCGGTCATGCCCAGCACGCCGTTCATCGGCGTGCGGATCTCGTGGCTCATATTGGCCAGGAATTCCGATTTGGCGCGGCTGGCGCTCTCAGCCTCTTCCTTGGCCGTGCGAAGACTATCTTCCATCGCTTCGCGCCGCCGCAGCTGATGGACCAGCAACAGGCCGAGCCCGCTGACGATGATCGTCAGCAAGGCGAGGCCCACTCCCTCCGCGACGGCGCCGTCACGCCACTCCTCGAGCGCCCGGGCCCGTGTCCATTCCGCCATGACGACGGTACCGTCGCCGGGAACTACCGCTTCGGCGACCAGCCGATCATCCTCGCCGGTACCGATATATTTCGGGTCTCGATCTCGCAGCAGCCGAAGATGCATCCCCGGCGCCAGATGGTGCGCGGCCAGAAAGTCGCTGAACATCGCATTGGCCGGTTCGCGGCTTCCCTCCCGCGCACCCTGCTCGGTGATGATGCCTTCCGTGGCATTCACGCCGAATTGCTTGAGTGTGGCGATATACTGAGCGCTGGCGTCCGCAAGCATGCTGAGGCTGTCCATGGCATTTTCCAGCGCGTTGCCATGCTCTGAAATGGTGAGGCCTGCAAATAGACTCCAAAGTATGATGAGCGCAGAGGTAATCAATAGCCCAACCAATCGGCTGAGCTTGCTCGCCAGCGGTCGATATTTCATACGAATCCGGCCGCCAGATGTTTCAATAGGTGACTTCGATTTTGACTCTATGCTCGTTGCGGCGGTCATTCTTCGGACACCTTCGGCCGGAGTTTTGTCTCCTAACCCAATGAGCAGAAATTTATCTTCGTTAGATTACTACCACGAGATGTCGAAAAAATAAACCACACCAGAATCGTTGACTCTGATGTGGAGCGGTCGACGACGACAGGGCTCTTAGAGATCGGCCGCCGATGTCGAGGCCGGACGCGCCTCTTCCTGTCCGAACCGGTCGGACCAGTCTCGCGCCACCTGGCGCAGCGCATGCGTCAGGATGTCCAGATCCTCCGCCCCGATGCTGAGCGGCGGCATGACATAGAGGATGTCGCCGAACGGCCGCGCCCAGACGCCCTGCTCGATGAAGCGCCGGCGCAGCCAGGCGGGGTCGCCGAGTGCGCCGACCTGGACCACGCCGATGGCGCCCTTGGCGCGGACATCGACGATGCCGGGCCAGGACCGGCACGGCGCCAGCGCCTCCGCCAGCACGGCTTCGATCGCGCGGGCCTGGCCCGGCCGGTCATGCACGGCGAAGAGATCGAGCGAGGCGAGTGCTGCGGCGCAGGCGAGCGGGTTGGCCATGAAGGTCGGCCCATGCATCAAGGCGGCGCCCGGATCGTCCGACCAGAAGGCGTCGAAGACGTGCCGGCGCGCGACCGTCGCCGCGAGCGACATCGTCCCGCCGGTCAGCGCCTTCGACAGGCAGATGATGTCGGGCACGATGCCGGCCTGCTCGCAGGCGAACATCGTGCCGGTGCGGCCGAAGCCGGTCATGATCTCGTCCAGGATCAAGAGCACGCCGTGCCGTGCCGCCACATCGGCCACGCGCCTCAGTGTCGCCGCGTCGTGGAACTTCATGCCGCCGGCCCCCTGGACCAGCGGCTCCAGGATGATCGCCGCCAGCTCGTGCCGATGCGCCGTCACCAGCGCCTCGAAGCTGGTATCGTCCGGTCCGGGCAGATCGCCGAGCAATTGCGCCGGGACGTATCCCGCGAGGCGGGCATGCATGCCGTCCTCATGGTCGGTGACGGACATGGCCGCCAGTGTATCGCCGTGATAGCCGTTGCGGAAGGCGAGGAAGCGGGTGCGGCCCCGGGATCCCCGATTGAGCCAATATTGCACGGCCATCTTCATCGCCACCTCGACCGCGACCGAGCCGGAATCGGTAAAGAAGACATGGTCGAGATCGCCGGGCAGGAGCGCCGCCAGCCGTTCCGCCAGCCGCTCGGCCGGCTCGTGCGTGAGGCCGCCGAACATGACATGCGGCATGATCGCGAGCTGGCGCTCGACCGCGGCGCGGATCGCCGGATGATTATGGCCGTGGCAGCAGGTCCACCAGGACGAGATGCCGTCGATCAGGCGGCGCCCGTCCGCGAGGATGATTCTGACGCCCTCGGTCGCCGCCACCTCGAGCGGCGGCGGCGCCGTCTTCATCTGGGTATAGGGCCGCCAGACCGGCCCGGCGCCGCTCATGATGCCGGGGTGAGCGGCCCCTCCAGCGGCGTGATGCCGAGGCGGTCGAACAGATCCATGTCGCGGTCATGTGCCGGATTGCCGATGGTCAGCAGGCGGGCGCCGAAGAAGATCGAGTTGGCGCCGGCGAGGTAGCACAGCGCCTGCGCCTCGTCGTTGAGCGCCTCGCGACCGGCGGAAAGGCGGATCTCGACCTCGGGCATGATGATGCGCGCGACCGCGATCATGCGCACCAGCTCCAGCGGGTCGAGCTTGGCCGATTGGACGAGCGGCGTGCCCTCGATGGCGCCCAGCATGTTGATCGGCACGCTTTCGGGCGGCACCGGCAGGTTCGCCAGCGTGTGCAGCATGCCGACCCGGTCCGCGCGCGTCTCGCCCATGCCGACGATGCCGCCGGAGCAGACATGGATGCCGGCATCGCGGACATGGGCGAGCGTGTCGAGCCGATCCTCAAAGCTGCGGGTGGTGACGACCTTGTCGTAATATTCCGGCGAGGTGTCGATATTGTGGTTGTAGTAGTCGAGGCCCGATCGTTTCAGCCGCTGCGCCTGCGCCTCGGTCAGCATGCCGAGCGTCACACATGCTTCCATGCCGAGCGCGCGCACGCCCTCGACCATCTCGCACACCTGCTCCAGATCGTGATCCTTGGGCGAGCGCCAGGCCGCCCCCATGCAATAGCGCGTGGCGCCGGCGGCACGCGCGCGCCTGGCATCCTCCAGCACCGTTTCCACCGCCATCAGCTTCGACGCCTTGACGCCGGTTTCGAAACGGGCGGATTGGGCGCAATAGCCGCAATCTTCCGGGCAGCCGCCGGTCTTGATCGAGAGCAGGGTCGAGAGCTGCACCTTGTTCGGGTCGAAATGCCGACGATGGATCGTCTGCGCGCGATGCATCAGATCGGCGAAAGGCAGCTCGAACAGCGCTGCGATCGCAGGCCGGCTCCACTCCTGTCGCGCCGAGGCGGAGGCGACCTCCGTCAAAGGTGAGGTATCGGGCAACGCTTGCACTCCCATCTTTCCCGCTCGTTCTTATCGAGTGGTGCGCCTGCGGGCAACAGACTCGGCATATCACCGCTTGAGAAAGCCCAGGTGCTGCAGGAGCAGCGGCATGGTGATCCCTTGGAGGAGGATGGAGAAGGCGACCGCGGCGAAGGTGGCGATCACGATCTGATCCCGGTACGGCAGGCTATCCGGCAGCGACAGGGCGAGTGCCAGCCCCATGGCGCCGCGCAGCCCGCCCCACCACAGCACATGCTGATGCCGGAGCGGGATGGCCCGGCGCGAGCCGTGAAAGAGCAGGCTCAAGGGATAGACCGTCAGCGCGCGGCCGAGTGGGACCAATGCCAGGGTGATCAGCAGCGGCACGGTGCCGAAGGCCGCGAAGGGCCGTTGGGCGATGCTGGTGCCGATCAGCGGGAAGACGATCGAGTTCGCGAGAAAGGCGGCGAACTCCCAGAAGGAGAGGGTAAAGTCGCCCCCCTTGAGATTGAGGATGTTGCCCTGCCAGATCCGGGCATAGCTGCCCATCAGCAATCCCGCCGAAACCGTGGCCAGCACGCCTGATACCCCCAGATGCTCGGCGATCGAGAAGGAGCCGTAGGCGGCGACGAGGGTCAGCACCGTCTCGACCAACTGGTCGGCGGTGCGACCGGCGATGCCGAGCGCGACGGCACCGCTGAGCAGGCCGACGGCGATCCCGCCCGCGATCGTCAGCGCCAGACCCGCGAGCGTCGGTGCGAAGTCGGGCAGGGCGTTGCCGCTCTCGGCCCAGGCCAGCAAGGCGGTGAACAGAACGGCGGCGACGCCGTCATTGAACAGGCTCTCGCTCTCGATCAAGAGCCGCAGACGGCCCTTGACGCCATTGTCCTTGAAGGTGGCGACGACAGCCACAGGATCGGTCGCCGCGATCAGGATCCCGAACACGAGCGCCGGCGCCGTCGGCCAATGCAGCAGCAGCACCATGCCCGTCGCGACCGCGATGGCGCCGATGACCGTGCCGACCGTCGATAGGGTCAGGATCGGCAGCAGATCGGCGCGCAGCTCTCGCCAGTGCAGCGACAGGGCGGACTCAAAGAGCAGCGGCGGCAGGATGATCTGGAAAATGAAATCATGCGTGAGCGTTATGCCGAATCCGAAGCGGGAAAAGGACAGCACGATGCCGACCGCCACCAGCCCGACCGTATAGGGCAGATGCAGCCGGCGCGCGGCGATTGCGATCACCATCGCCACCGACAGGATCGTCAGGATATGGATGTCCATCTGGCCCTCAATTCCCCTCGGGCGCGAGCCTGCCGTAGGGGCGGCGGCAAGTCGAGCAGGATCGGCTTTGACTCCTGCCGGTCTGCGCGCGATATCTCCGGCCGATGAACTCTCTCGAAGCCTTCGCCCTGGCCAAGCTCGCCGTGCTCGAACAGCGGGGCACGCGCCGCCGGCTGGTCGAGACCTGGCGTGACGGCGCGGTCACGGCGCGGCGCGACGGGCGGCAGCTCGTCTCCTTCTGCTGCAACGATTATCTCAACCTGTCCCAGCATCCGGCGGTGAAACGGGCTGCGGCCGAGGCGGTCGAGACTTACGGCGCCGGGGCGGCGGCGTCGCGGCTGGTGACCGGCAACCATCCGCTCTATGCGGTGCTCGAAGCGCGGCTCGCCGGCTGGAAGCGGACCGAGGCGGCGCTCGTCTTCGGCAGCGGCTATCTCGCCAATATCAGCATCGTGCCGGCCCTGGCCGGCGCGCGCGATCTCATTCTGGTCGATGAATGGGCGCATTCCTGCCTGATGGCCGGCACCAGGCTGTCCGGGGCCATGACTCAGGTGTTTCGGCACAACGATCTCGGCCATCTGCAAGCGCTGCTCGAACAGGAACGCGGCCGCCACGAGCATTGCCTGATCCTGACCGACCGGGTCTTCAGCATGGATGGCGATCTGGCGCCGGTGGCCGAGATGGCGGTGCTCGCCCACGCCCACGATGCCTGGCTCATGACCGACGATGCCCATGGTGCCGGATTGCTGCCGCCGCTCGATCCGGCCGAGGTGCCGCTGCAGATGGGGACGCTGTCCAAGACGCTCGGCAGCTATGGCGGCTATCTCTGCGCCGCCGCCGCCGTGATCGAGCTTTTGGTCAGCCGCGCGCGCGGCTTCATCTATACGACCGGGCTGCCGCCGGCCTCGGTCGCGGCAGCACTCGCTGCCCTCGATGTCATCGCCACCGATCCCGGGCTCGGCGCGCTGCCGCTTGCCCGCGCTCGCCAATTCGCCGAGCTGCTGGGCCTGCCCCGTCCGGACAGCCAGATCGTGCCGCTGATCGTCGGCCACGAGGCGGCGGCGCTCGGCGCGTCCGAGCGGCTCCGTGCGCAAGGTTTCCTGGTCGCGGCGATCCGGCCGCCGACCGTGCCGGCGGGCACGGCGCGGCTGCGCTTCACCTTCACCGCCGCCCACAGCGAGGCGCAGGTGGCGGCGCTCGCCGCGGCGGTGCGCGAGATCGTGCCGGCATGAGATACTTCGTCACCGCGACCGGCACCGATATCGGCAAGACCTACGTCACCGCGGCACTCGCGCATCTGGCCCGCGCCGGCGGGCGAAGCGTGCGCGTGGCGAAGCCGATCGTCAGCGGCGTCGCGGACATGCCCGGTCCCGACAGCGATACCGCCCTGCTGGCCGCGGCCGCCGGACTCGATCTCGAAACTTCCCTGGACCTGATCTCGCCCTGGCGCTTCCGGGCGCCCTTGTCGCCGGACATGGCCGCCGCCCGTGAAGGCCGTGCGATCGATTACGATGCGCTGATCGGCTTCTGCCGGACCGCCTTGGCGGGGCCGGAGCAATGCGTGCTGATCGAAGGGGTCGGCGGCGTCATGGTGCCGCTCGACGACCGGCATCTGGTGCGCGACTGGATCGCCGCGCTCAAGGTGCCGACCGTGCTGGTCGCCGGCAGCTATCTCGGCACGCTCAGCCATACGCTGACCGCGCTCGAAACTCTGCGGCAGGCCGATATCGAGGTCGCCTGGATCGTGATCAGCGAGTCGGCGGGGACCGAAGTGCCGCTCGACGACACGGTGGCGAGCCTGCGGCGCTTCGCTCGCGGCACCCCGATCGTCACGGTCGGACGGCGAAGCGGTGGGAATAGTTGGCGGGAGGCTACCGAACTCGGCTTTCTGGTTGAGCCGACTGGGTAGATACCCGCGCAGGACGAGTGTTAGCGATGTTTTGCCTTGAATAGTTCATTTCAGGGTCGACAAATTGCAAAGATGGCGCCATGATCTTAACCATGTCTGGATTAAGGCATAGCGTGAAAGTATTGCTGGCAATGCTTTCGCTCCTAGCTCCCGCGGCAATGGCCGCGGAAGTCGAGGCGCCGCATCCGGTTCTCAACCTCAATCTCGATCCGAACAAGTTCCAGCCTCAGCTCAATCCGCTGGCGCCGACGCCTTTGACGCCGCCTTCCTCATTGAGCCCGTCGGCGAAGAAGGACGACAAGTCGGACAAGACCGGCGCCTATCTCGCACCGATGATCCGGGAAGCGAATACGGCGGAAGACAGCAGCGGTACGGTTCGCAGCGGCTTCCTCAATCGGAGCGAGTTCGGCATCCAGCTCCGCAGCAATTTCTGATCCTTGATTCAATAATTTGGTGTGCCGATTCACCTGAGATTCGATGTGCCGACTATCAGGATCGGGACATGAGGATCGGCAGTACCTCATCGATCGTCATCAGCAGGTGATAGGGCGTCGTGCCGGGCATGCCGACGGCGTTCGGCCGAAGCGTGCGGTCGAGCCATTCCTGCCAACTTCCATCCGATCGCAGATAATGCGCCTCGAGGAAATCGAGGCCGCTCAGCATGCCGTCGCGTAGCGCCGGGGCCTGCGAATGCCGCCAGCGCGCGGCATGGGCCTTGATGCGTTCGCAAATGGGCCAGATCCGCTTGCTGTCGAGCAGCACCCGGCCGGATCGGTCGACCCGGTCGTAGATCCCGCCATATTCGATATCGGTGCCGTGCCGGACCGCCCAATCGAAGAGGCGCTGTGCGGCCGGGCTCGGTTGCCGGCCGCGCTGCTCGGCATAGGCGTGGAGCAGCCAGCACCATTCGAAATGGTGTCCCGGCTCCACGATCATGCCGGTTTCCGGGTGCGGCTTGCCATCCTCGTCATAGAATTCACCGAGCACGCCCTGCGCAGGATCGAAGAGGCGCTGTTCGAACAAATCCACCATCGCGTCGGCGCCCGCGCGCCAGCGCTGGTCACCATCGGCGGTCTCGAGCGCCAGATAGGCTTCGAGCAGATGCATATGCGGATTCTGGGCAAGCGCGCGGTCCGGCGCGCTCCAGTCCGGCTCGGCCGAGGCGGCGAGCCAGCCGCCGGCGCCGTGCAGGCGTTCCCGGAGCAATTCCTCGGTCGTGCGCGCGAGCGCCATCGCCTCGGCCGAGCCGAAGCCGGCATGATAATGCGCCAGCGCGAACAGGACGAAGGCGTGGCCGTAGAGATCCTTGCGCCGATCGAGCGGGCGGCCGTCGAGATCGACGCTGAACCAGAAGCCGCCATGAGTGCGGTCCTGGAAATGCTCGGTCAGAGAGTGGAAGGCAGCGTCGGCCATGTCGCGCCGGGGCGGCAAACCGGCCAGCAGCGGCCCACGGCTCCATAGATAGAGCTGGCGCGCGCAGGTCAGCAATCGGCGGCGATCGCCCGGTGCCGGCGTCGCGCCATCCGCCAGCCGTTCGTGAAAGCCCGAACGCGCCCGGTCCCAGCCTGCCGTCGCCCAATTTTCCAGGAGCGCGCCGAGAAAGCGGCGCAGCGTCGCGGCACGCATCGCATCATCCGTCATGGGCCGCTTTTAGAGTATTTTCCCTCAAAGCGAAATCGGCGACGTCAACGGCCCGAAAGCGTTCATGATGTGAGGCCAAGGGTCCGACGGTCAGGTGAGAAGCATGCTCGAGCAATATCCGGCGATCGGCAGGAACACGGCGCTCTTTCTCGATATCGACGGGACGCTGGTCGGCTTTGCCGAGGATCCCGACAAGGTCGATTTTCCCGATTCCCTGAGGATGCTGCTGGCAGGGTTCGTCGAGGAGCTGGACGGTGCGGTCGCGCTGATCAGCGGGCGGGCGCTCGAATCGGTCGATCGGCTGGCGGCACCGCTCAGGCTGCCGGCGGCGGGCCAACACGGTGCGGAATGGCGGCCGACCGCCGATGCCGCGACCATCCGGGTGCCGGCGCCCGACCTGCCGCCGGCGGCAAGGCTGCGGCTGTCCGGATTGGTCGAAGGGCGCGACGATCTCCGCCTGGAGGATAAGGGCCTGTCCGTGGCTCTGCATTACCAGCCGACCACGGCGGATGTGAGCTCGCTCGCCCTGCTGATGGCCGATCTGGGCGGCCGGGATTTCGAGTTGCTCAAGGGTCGGCTGGTGCTGGAATTGCGTCCGCGCGGCCTTCACAAGGGCGAGGCGGTGGCGCGCTTTCTCGCCATGCCGCCCTTTCAAGGTCGGATCCCCTTTTTCCTCGGCGATGATCGAACCGACGAGGATGGATTCGCCACGGTTCGCCGTCATGGCGGCCACGCGATACGCGTGGGCGGCTCGCACGTATCGAGCCTGGCCGAATACTTTCTGGCCGGGCCCGAAGCCACGCGGCAATGGCTCGGTCAGTCCCTCGATCATTTGCGGGCAATTAAATTGTCGCATCAATGACTCCGCCGACTGCTTGCGAACTCTGCAACCTCCCGCCGTGTCGCGCGTTGATCTCTTCGGATCGACGTCGCTAGACGGTCGTCGATCCGGCTTTCGTCCGGAGATGCCGGTGTTGTGAGCGGAGCGTTGGCGAGCCTCTCCCAGACTTGGTCATGGCCGGATTCTTGGTCGCGGGAGGGCGATCGCATTGTCCGGGAGGCAGCATCTTGGCGCGACTGGTAATTGTTTCAAATCGAGTGGCGGCGCCTTCGGCGCGTGACGCTAGCGCCGGCGGCCTCGCCGTTGCGATGCGCGACGCGCTGAGCAGGCAGGGCGGCATCTGGTTCGGTTGGAACGGCGAGATCGCCAAGGCGACGGCGGAAGAGCCGCAGATCCGTGACGTCGGCAACATCACCTATGCCACCGTGGCGCTGAGCCAACAGGATCACGATCGCTATTATCTGGGATATGCTAACGCCACCCTGTGGCCGCTTCTGCATTTCCGGCTCGGGCTCATGACCTTCCAGCAGACCGAGTTCGACGCGTATCTCCAGGTCAACGCGCATTTCGCCAAGCTGCTGCAGCCTTTGCTACAGCCGGGCGACCGGGTCTGGGTGCATGATTATCACCTCATTCCGCTCGCGGCCGAGTTGCGCAAGCTCGGGGTCAGGAACCAGATCGGCTTCTTCCTGCATACGCCCTTCCCGCCGATCGAAGTGTTCCAGGCATTGCCTCACTACCAGACGCTGCTCTCAGGATTCTCTTCCTACGATCTGGTCGGGTTCCAGACCGAGGAGGCGGTGACTGCCTTTCATTCGACCAGTGTCGCGCGCGGGCCCGGCGGCCCGGTCGTTGCGGCCTTTCCGATCGGCATCGATACCAAGGGATTCGAAACGATCGCGCGCCGCGCCGCCAATTCGGCCAATACCAGGCGGCTGCTCGCCAGCCTCGCCGGCCATCGGCTGGTGATCGGCGTCGACCGGCTGGATTACAGCAAGGGCATTCCCAACCGGTTCGACGCGATCTCGTGCCTGCTCGAAAAGTCGCCGGAATGGCGCGGCGAGTTCAGCTATCTCCAGATCACGCCGCATTCGCGCGGCGAGGTCGACGCCTACAAGGCGCTGCGCCGCGAGCTGGAATCGGCGGCCGGCCGAATCAATGGCCGTTTCGCCGAGTTCGACTGGTCGCCGGTTCGGTACGTCAACCGCAGCTTTCCCCGGCAGACGCTGGCGGGCTTCTATCGCGAAGCCGCCATCGGGCTGGTGACGCCCTTTCGCGACGGCATGAATCTGGTCGCCAAGGAATATGTCGCGGCCCAGGATCCGGAGAATCCCGGCGTGCTCGTGCTGTCGAGCCTAGCCGGGGCCGCAAACGAGCTCAAAGCGGCGCTGCTGGTGAATCCGCTCGACATCGACGAGATGGCGGCGGCGATCCGCCAGGGGCTCGCCATGCCACTGGAGGAGCGCCGCGAGCGCTGGTCCGACATGATGACCGTGCTTCGGGCCAACACGATCTCGACCTGGTGCGACGCCTTCCTCGCGGCCCTCTCCCGCAAGCGGCGGCGGCTCGAGGCGGCGTCGCCCACATCCTTATCGGCGGCCTGATCTTCCGGCCCGGTTTCAGATCTCGAACTTGATGCCTTGGGCCAGCGGCAGCGCGTTGGAGTAATTCACCGTGTTGGTCGCCCGCCGCATATAGGCCCGCCAGCTGTCCGAGCCGGATTCGCGGCCGCCGCCGGTCTCCTTCTCGCCGCCGAAGGCACCGCCGATCTCGGCGCCGGACGGGCCGATATTGACGTTGACGATGCCGCAATCGCTGCCCGCCGCCGACATGAAGCTTTCGGCCTCGCGCAGGTCGGTCGTGAAGATCGAGGAGCTCAGCCCCTGCGGCACCGCATTGTGCCGGCGGACCGCCTCGGCGAAATCGCTGTAGCGCATGACGTAGAGGATCGGCGCGAAGGTCTCGTGCCGGACGATCTCGGCTTGGTCCGGCATCTCGACCAGCGCCGGGCGGACATAGAAGGCGTCGGGGAACGTGTCCGCCATCAGCCGCTCGCCCCCCTCGATCCTGCCGCCGGCCGCCGCAGCGGCGCCGAGCGCCCGCTCCATGCCGTCGAAGCCGGCGCGATCGATCAGCGGGCCGACCAGCGTGCCCGGCTCCAGCGGATTGCCGACCGGGATCGAGGCATAGGCACGCTTCAGCTTCGGCACCAGCGTGTCGTAGACCTGATCATGGACGAACAGACGGCGCAGCGTGGTGCAGCGCTGGCCGGCCGTGCCGACTGCGGCGAACAGGATGGCGCGGATGGCGAGATCGAGATCGGCCGAGGGGGCGACGATCATGCCGTTATTGCCGCCCAGTTCCAGCAGGCTGCGGGCGAAGCGGCGCGCTAGGCGAGGGCCGACCTCGCGGCCCATGCGCGTCGATCCGGTGGCGGAGACGAGCGGCACGCGCGGATCGTCGACCAGCGCCTCGCCGGCTGCCTTGCCGCCGATGATGAGGCTGGACAGATGGGCCGGCGCCTCTTCGAAGCCGGCGGCGACCCGTTCGAACAGGGCCTGGGTCGCGAGTGCGGTGAGCGGCGTCTTCTCCGACGGCTTCCACACCACGCTGTTGCCGCAGACCAGCGCCAGGGCTGCGTTCCAGGCCCAGACCGCGACCGGGAAATTGAAGGCGCTGATGATGCCGACGACGCCGAGCGGATGCCAGGTCTCGCGCATGGCGTGGCCGGGGCGCTCGGTGGCGATGGTCAGGCCGTAGAGCTGGCGCGACAGGCCGACGGCGAAGTCGCAGATATCGATCATCTCCTGGACCTCGCCCAGCCCCTCCTGGACGATCTTGCCGGCTTCGAGCGAGACCAGCCGGCCCAGTTCCGCCTTGTGCGCGCGCAACGCGTCGCCGAAGCGGCGGACCAGCTCGCCCCGGCGCGGGGCGGGGACGAGACGCCACGCCGCGAACGCTTCGGCGGCCTGGTCGATGATCGCAATCGTCGCGGCCGCGTCGGCTTCGGCGAGGCGGCCCGCTACATGCCCGTCGATGGGCGAGCGGGCGGGCAGCGTGCCGCCTCCGAGCGTCCCGGCATCGACGCCCAGACGGGCGAGCAGGGCGGGGATCTCGGCGCTCGGTGTTGTGGCGGACATGTCTTATCTCCGGTCGGCTCGAATGCTGCCGACATCAGTAGCGGAGAGATGACGCCCAGACTACAGCTCTCAGCGGCGGACGGCATCCCGTCTGGCCTGGGCCGCGCGCAGCTCCTGCTCCGAGGCCTCGAGCTCGCGCACGAGGCTGGGCGAAGGCGAGGGCAGCTCCCGGCGCAGCCGCGCCAGGGCGATCTCGTGCCGGCCCAGCGCCGCTTCCAGCGCGGCTTCGGCCAGATCCGTCTCGTCGGGGGAATTCCAGCCGGTCGAGCGGCGTCCGCTGGTCACCAATTCTCGTCGGTCAAAGGTGGGCACGGTCGCGATCCTTTCTGCCCCTTATGACAACGCCTGCCGCTCTTTCATCGCGCATTCGACGCCTCGGCTTGAATAGCCCGGTTATAGTTGAGGAACTTCTAACATGAGGAGAGTTTCAACTTAGTTGCAACGAAACGTCGAAGCGATGGCGGCGCGAACTCTCCTGGCAAGCTTTTTGCTCCTTACCCGGTCACGACGTTTGAAACGTCTGAATTCATCGTTGCCGGGAGCCGACCATGTCCCTGAAGGATATCCGTACCGCTGAAGATCTGGCTGCGTGGATGCGCCGCATGAACCTGTCGTTGACCGCCGCCGCGGAGCAGCTCGGCCGTAAGCGCGCGACGATTGCGCGCTATGTCAATGGTATAACCGCCCTGCCCGAAAGCGTCGCCCACCATGCCTCGATCATCGAGGCGGCGCGCTGCGGCCGGCCCTTCGAGCCCCGGGGCTGCCGGCGCACCAGCCACGCGGCGTGACGAAATGCCCGACCGTGGCTTTGTGCCTGGCAAATTGCAAGGGATAATCCCCGGCCTCGGTCAAACCCCGCCATCGCGCGGGTTTGACAAGGTTCCGGCCCAGATCTCGTCGTAGCTGTAGCCCATGCCCGGCCAGGCGCCGGGCTTGGTACGGCCGGAGCGGACGAAACGGTCGCTTCGCCAGACGATGCTCTGGATCAGCCGCCAATCCTGGAATTCCTGCCACGGCCCGCGCGGTAGCTCGGCGCGCAGTTGCGTCAGCTCCTCGGCGCCGACGGCTTCCATCCGATGGGTCGCCCGCGACGTCGGCAGCACGCGATGCGCGGCGAGGAAGCGATCGGCCCGGGCGAGCTTGCCGATTGCCATGAAGCGAAGATAGAGCTCGAAATTGGAGATGGCCTGCATGGCCGGATCGACCCCGCCGGCCTGTTCGTAGAGGCCGCGGCGGAAGAATGCCGTCTCGGGCGGGATCAGGGGATGCCGGCGCATGTTGCGGTGGCGGTGCGGCGGCAGCAGCACATGGCCGATGACCCGGTCCGCCTCGTCGACCAGCAACCGGTGGCTGTAGATCATGTCCACCCGCGGATGCTCGGCGAAGTACCAGGTGACGAAGTCGAGCGTGCTCGGCGCCAGCATCTCGCCCATGCCGAGTACGGCCAGGATCTCGCCGCCGGCGCGGGCGAGGCCGCGCTGGACCGGTGTGGTCGGACCGACCTCGGGGGTCGATTCCAGATAGGCGAAGTGACGCCGGTAGCGGCGCAGCAACTCGGCCGTGCCGTCGGTCGAACCGCCATCCATCAGGATGAATTCCAGCCGCGGATAGCGTTGGCCCAGCACCGAGGCGAGCGTCCGTTCGACGAACCTGCCCTGGTTCAGCGAGGGGGTGACGATCGAGATGCGCGCGCGCTCCATGTTCCTCATCCGCGCGCCGGCCGCAGCACGGCATAGAAATAATCGCCGCGCCCCCGCCAGTCATGGAGGAGGCGGCTCGCCAGCGCCAGGGTGGCGGCCCGCGACGCCGTCGGCGCGTCGGGCTTGATGCCGTGCGGGATCGCCGCGGCGAGGCCGCTCGCGTTCAGCCGCAGGCTCATCCAGCTCCAATAGGGATGCGAGAAGCTGCGGCTGCGCACCAGTTCCAGCCCGCTCGCCGCCGCCATCTGCGCGACCGTGCGCTTAGACAGCAGGAAGCGGTTATAGGGCGCATGCCAATGCGCCCAGCTCGGGCCGAAGCAATCGATCTGCGCCGAATCGAGATTGGCGGCGCTCAAGACCAGCACCCCGTCCGGCTCGACCAGGCGGGCGGCCCGCTGCAGCACGGTCAACGGATCGATCTCCCGTTCCAGCACCATGCTCATGAACACGACATCGAAACGCCGTTCGGGCGGGATTACCCGCAGCAGATCGATCGGCTCGGCCTGCCAGATCTCATGCCCCTTGGCGCGGGCGGCTTCGGCATCCTCCGCTTCGCTCGCGGTGCCGCTGCCGTGCCAGCCCTCGGCCTGGAACCGGTCGAGCAGGCTGCCGTCGAGACAATTGATCTCGAGCAGGCGCGGCAGCACTCCCTCCGGAAGCAGGCCGCGCAGCATGCGGCGCAGCTCGGCCTCGGTCGGATCGGCCCAGCGACCGAAGGCGCCGGCGAGCGAGCCCGGCAGATTCAGGCGGCCGAGCTGGGCGAGCAAGCTCGATCGGCCGCGCCAATGGCGGAACGGGCTCGGCGCTCCCGGGTCCGGCTCGATGACGAAGCCGGTCCGGCCGGCATCGCGCCGCGTCAGCCGCCGCTGCTCCTCGGGATCGAGCGGCGGTCCCATGGCGGCGCAATGGCTCGCCGGATGATACCAGATCTCGCTCATGCCGGGCTCGGCGAAGCGCGTATCGGGCGTGGAGAAGAGCAGGGCCAGCGGCAGCCGGTCGGTGATCGGGCAGCGGGCCGCGACCAACGGCGCGGGCTCGGCCGCCGCCGGCACGGGGCCCGCCTCGTCGGCCGGAAAGGCGAGCCGCCAGCGCCGGCCCAGCCGGATGCGCAGGCGATGCCAGAAGGAAGTGCCGGTCGCATAGAGCGGCAGCTCGCGCTCGGCCGGCTCCGCGACCGGCAGCACCACGCCCTGGCCCGGCAGCAGACGGGCGCCGTGCTGGCGCAGCAGCCGCGGCCAGAGCGCCGGCGCCGGCATGCCGCCGAACGCGATATCGAGCCCGCCGGCCCGGTCGAAGTCATGGCGCCGGACGAAGGCGCCCTGCGGCAGCAGCGTCGGCACCGCGGCCAGGCTCGCGGGCTCGACCGGGCCGCCGGCAAAGCGCCAGACGCTGCGTTCGATCACGCGCTCCAGCACCAGGATGCGGTCGTCGGGATGGCGCGCGGCATGGGCGCCGACGCGGCCGAGGGTGCCGGGCAGCAGCGTATCGCCCGGGGCGAGCACGGTCAGGAAATCGCCGGTCGCCCGCGCCAGCCCCAGGGCGAAGCCGGTCTCGGCCGAGGCGCCGGCGGCGGGAATGCGGGCGCTCAGCGCCGCCTCGTAGCGTCGCGCCCAGGCGGGATCGCTGCCAAGATCGACGACGATCAGCTCCGCCGGATAATTCTGCGCGATGGCGGATTCGAGCGTCCGGGCGGTGGCGTCCGTATCGCCGCCGGCGATGGTGACGATGCTGAGGCGCGGCGGCGCCGGGCTGGCGGCCGCCGCCGGCGGCGCCACCTGGCACAGCAACAGCCCGACGAGCCAGCGCAGCCATAGGCGCGGTTCGATCGATTCGAGCGGATTGCGGCCGCGCTGGGCCGCCGCTTCTTCCTGCCGGATATGGGCGATGGCATCGGCCATGCGCGCCTCCGCCCGGTCGAGTCGATCGAGCAGCTCGGCGATGCGCGCCGATTCCTCGACGCTCATCCGCGGTGTTCCGGCGCCGATTGCCGGCAGGCTCAATTGTTCCGGCTCCGGCATCGCGCTGCCCATGGAGTCGTGTATCCCCCCGATCCGAATTCCCCGGGGCGATCATATCAGCCGAAACCGATCGTGAAAGAGCGCAGGGCGGTTCCGGACCGGGAACTGCCCTGCCGGCCGCTATTTCTGCTGGTTTTGGGCCGCGAGCGTGGCCAGCAGCGAGCCGTTGACCAGATTGCCGTGATTGGCGCCCGACGCCGCGGCCGTGGTCGGAACCGCCGGGGTCGCGGCCGGCGGGGCCGACGGCAGGCTGAACTGGACGGCCCCGCTGCCCTTGGCATGGCGGTTCTGCAGCGCCTTGGTCGAGGCGAAGGCGGCGGATTGATGGGTCGAGGCGAGAGAGATCGGTGTCGTCATGTCGGATGCTCCGGGAAGAGACTGATGGAGAGTCTCAAGCATCCGTCATGCCAGGACGGGATCTTTGAATATCAATTGCTTGCGAGAACGGTTCGAGAGCACCCGGCAGAAGCTGCCGGGCAGGTTCACGCGGCCGGGGCCGCGTCGATCGCCTGTTCGATATCGGCGAAGCTCGGCTGATGATGGGCCTGCAGCATCATGCGGGCGCTTTCGACCGCCATGATCGGCGCATAGCCCTGCATATAGGCGATGATGCCGCCCTTGATGCAGACCATATAGCGCAGCTCCTGCTCGGAAACCGATTTCAGGATGTTGGCGAGCGGCGCCAGGAAGCCGTAGCTCATGAACACGCCGAAGAAGGTGCCGACGAGGGCGCCGCCGATGAGGTGGCCCAGCACTTCCGGCGGCTCGGTGATCGAGCCCATGGTGTGGATGACGCCCAGCACCGCGGCGACGATGCCCAGCGCCGGCATGCCGTCGGCCATGGTCTGGATGGAGGCGGAGATCTGCTCCTCCTCGTGATGATGCACGTCGATGCGCGCATCCATCAGCGATTCCATCTCGTGCGGATTGTCGGCGCCCATGATCAGCATGCGGAAGAAGTCCGAGAAGAACTCGACCGCGTGGTGATCGTGCAGGAAGGTCGGATATTGCTGGAAGAGCGAGCTCTCTTCCGGATTTTCGATATGCGCCTCGAGCGCCATCGCCCCTTTCGACTTCGCCATCTTGAAGATGACGTTGAGAAGGACGAGCAGCTCGGTGAAGGCGGCTTTGTTGTATTTCGGCCCCTTATAGGCCTTGGGCAGGGTCTTGAGGATGCCGCTCAGGACCGTCTTGGGATTGCCGATGAGATAGGCGCCGAAGGCGGCGCCGAGGATGATCAGGAATTCGAAGGGCTGCCACAGGACCGGAAGATGGCCGTCGTTCAGCGCATAACCGCCGAACACGCAGAAGATGACGACGCCCACGCCGATGAAGAGGAACATGACCAGCCCGATCGCAATTCAATGGCGGCCCGCAGGGGCTGCGAGCCGTGCCCTTCATAAGCCACCGATGGTTAGAGCTCCATTAATCGCCGGGCCCTTTCCGCATGCGCGAGGAAATCACCCGCGTGGCGAATGTCATGCGCCCCTGTGAATCCGAAGGGTTGCGTTCAGTGCAAGGCGGGATCCCGAAAAGCGATGATCAAACTTCGCCTCAATATTTAAGTATCCACTATTTTCTCCAGAGTTAATCTCGACGCATTCGCCATTATGGTCCAGCCATGGCGAGACATTATTTGGTTAAGTTTCTATTAAGGCAAAAGTGGCCAGGCGAACCTGAAGGTATGTTGCTTCGCTTCCTTGGCGACTTCCTGATGCCGGCGTATCGGCGGCCGGTGAAATCGCTGTTTCATCGCTGAGGACGATCGCTCCGAAGCGTGATCATTTGGGGTTGCCCCGCATGCTGCGAGGCGCTAGGGTCCATGCCGTTCGGTTTCGCCTCCGAGGCTGGCGTCGGGTCAGCCGTTTTGGGGGCCGGTTCGCTGGTGCAGCAAAGCTGCCTACCGGTGTGCCGGCGATGTCCTCGGGGCGTGGGATCGAGCGTGGAAGGACGCGGATGCGTCCAGCGTTCCGGCCGATCGGAACAGGATGGCCGGGGATGATGGGCTCAGACGGCTTACCGCGCAGGGGGAGCATGATCGACAACATTTCACGCCTTGGGGAACGCGTTTTCCCCGAACGGCAGATCTTGATCCATAGTCGGGGCAAGATTACGCACCTCACCTTGCCGAGCCTGCTCCAGGCCGGCGTCGTCGCGATCTCGCTGGCCGGGGCCGCGTCGTTCGGGATCAGCGCCCTGTCGCCGCATGGCGAGGACGCGGCTGCGATCACCCAGCTCAAGCAGCAATTGGCCGAGGCCAAGCAGGCGGCCGATGCCGCCGGCGCCCGGCTGCAGCAGCTCGACACGCAGCGTCAGGCGCGGGGCGAGGCCGCCGATGCGACCGAGGCCGCGGCCGCCGTCGATGTCGCCACGCTGACCGATCGCGTGAAGCAGCTCGAAGGCAATCTCGACCAGGCCACGCAAAAGACCGCCGAGACCAAGAGTCTTTACGACCGCGCCGCGGCCCAGCTCGAAAAGCTCGCGGGCGAGCAGAAGCGGATGAAGGCGGACCAGGAGAAGCTGGCCGCCGAGAAGGGCAAGCTGCAGACCAAGGTCGGCGAGCTCGAGGACGAGAAGGACAAGGCCGAGCGCGGCATCGCCGGCGAGCGCGAGAAGCTGAGGCAGAAGGTTGCCGAGCTCGAGCTGAAGCTCCGCTTCAATCCGAGCCTGGGGTCGGCGCCGGCCCTGGTGGTGGGGACCGCCCCGCCCGCCGCGGCCTCGGCCGCCTCCGATGTCGAGACCACGGATGCCAAGCAGATCGCCAGCGTCGAGGGCTTCGATCTCGACAAGTTCCTGAACGGCTTCGGCCTCGGCATGCGGCCCTCGGGTGTCGGCGGCCCCTATGTCGCCCTCGGCAACGTGAAGACCGATCCCAAGGCCGAGGAAGAGGCGCGCAAGGTGCTGAGCACCCTGCCGCTCACGGCACCGCTCGATCATTTCCAGCTCGAGAGCCGGTTCGGCGTCCGCGAGGATCCGTTCAACGGCCACAAGGCGCTGCATAGCGGCCTCGATCTGTCGGCGCCCTATCGCACGCCGATCTACGCGACGGCACCCGGCGTCGTCGTCTTCGCGGGTTATGCCGCCGCCTACGGCAAGCTGGTCGAGATCGACCATGGCAACGGCATTCACACCAAATACGCCCATATGAACCGGATCATGGTCAATGTCGGCCAGAAGCTGACCAAGAAGACCGAGATCGGCCTGCTCGGCTCGTCCGGGCGCAGCACCGGGCCGCATGTGCATTACGAGGTCGTCGTGAACGGCGTGCCCCAGGATCCGGAGAAATTCTTGCAGGCCGGGGAGAAGATGCTCCAGGGCGGCAGGAGCCCGGTCACCCTGGTCAAGGCCTCGACGAAGTAGCGCCCGTGAGCCGCCGCGGGTTCGGCCGGGCGGGCATGCTCTCCGTCGTCGCCAGCGACATGCAGATCACCGGCGTGCTCCGGTCGGGTGGCCATGTGCAGATCGACGGCATCGTCAATGGCGATGTCTTCGCGCGCGAGATCACGCTCGGCCAGAGCGGCACGGTGATCGGCTCGCTCGATGCCTCGCGCATCACCCTCTTCGGCACCATGCACGGCGTGATCCAGGGCGGCCAGGTGACGGCCGGCCGCACCGCGCGCATCCATGCCGCCATCCACCATGACGGGCTCACGGTCGAGACCGGCGCCGTGGTGGAAACCCTGCCGATCCCCGACCCGGCGACGGAGATCTAGCTAGGCCGGACGGTTTCGATCGGGGGCGCGACGAGGTCGGCCCGGCAGAGATCGAGCGGATGGTAATCGCGCTGATTTTGGCGGCGCACGACCTGCTTTTGCAAGGCGTTGAATATCCCGGTAGGCCGATAGCCGCGGCCTGTCCGCGACCCTCGTTGAGGGAAACCCTGATCCCCCCGTTCGACGCCACCTCGAAAAACCGCTGTTGAATCAACTCGTTATCCGGCGATTGGCTATGTCCCCGCGGCCCGCATTCCGAGTGTTGGGCAAAAAAACTTGGAAGGCCCCAGAATAAAACCGCGTTTCGGCTGGTTTCCCTGGCGAACAACCACTGGGAGCCACCGATCATGGACCAACACAACGACCTCACCACGCCGAACGACAATGATGAGACCGAAGGCACGTCACGCCGGGGCATGCTGAAATGCATGGTCTGGGCCGGTGCGGGCGTCTTGTGGACGATGAAGGGCGGCGTGCCGCGCTCCAGCCTGCTCGGCAGCGCCGAAGCGGCGGTGCCGGCGGCATTCAGCTTCATGCAGATCAGCGATAGCCATATCGGCTTCAACGCCGCGCCGAACATGGACACGAACGGCACGCTGCAATCCGCCATCGATCTGGTGAACAAGCAGAAGAGCGGCGCCAGCTTGATGATCCATACCGGCGATGTCAGCCAGCTCTCCAAGGACGCGCAGTTCGATACGGCCGATCAGATCGTCCGCGGCGCCCGGCTCGATACGCATTACGTCCCCGGCGAGCACGACGTGCTGGTCGATGACGGCAAGGGCTTCTTCGACCGCTTCACGCCGAACGCGCCGAACGGCTGGTATTCCTTCGATCAGGAAGGCGTGCATTTCATCGCGCTCAACAATGTGCAGAACCTCAAGGCCGGCGGCCTCGGCAATCTCGGCGCCGACCAGATCGCCTGGTTGGCCAAGGACTTGGCCGGCCGCTCGGCCAGTCAGCCGATCATCGTGTTCGCCCATATTCCGCTCTGGGTCGTGAGCCAGGAATGGGGTTGGGGAACCGACGACAGCGCCCAGGCGCTAGCCCTGCTGCGCCCGTTCGGTTCGGTGACCGTGCTCAACGGCCATATCCACCAGGTGATGCAGAAAGTCGAGGGCAACTGCACCTTCCATACCGCGCGCTCGACCGCGTTCCCGCAGCCGGCGCCCGGCACGGCGCCGTCGCCCGGCCCGATCAAGGACCTGCCGCCCGGCCAGCTGCGCTCGATGCTCGGTATCGCCAAGATCGCCCGGGTCGAGACCAATTCGCCGCTCGCCATCATCGACACGCCGCTAAGTGCCTAAGGAGTAGCATCGCATGTTCCGGAACTGCTTCGCTGCCCTGATGGTCGGCGCCTTGTCGCTCGTCTCGGCAAGCGCATTCGCCGAGGATGCCAAGGTCACGATCGATAATTTCACCTTCACCCCGAGCGAGCTTCACGTCGCCGTCGGCAGCAACGTGACATGGACCAACAATGATGACATCCCCCACACGGTCGTCGATGCCGATACGCCCAAGACGACCAAATCGCCGCCGCTCGATACCGGCGACCATTACTCCCGCGTGTTCGACAAGCCGGGGACCTATCATTATTTCTGCTCCCTGCATCCGCACATGCAGGGAACCGTGGTGGTGCAATGACCCGGGCACCGCACTTCTATTCTCGATCGATGCGGGTGTTGCATTGGCTGACAGCAGCGCTGCTGCTGTTCGCCTACCCGCTGGCATGGTCGATAGAACAGGCGCAGTCGGCCGATGTGGCGGCGCGCCTGGTCATGCTGCACCGGTCGGTCGGCGTGACGGTGCTCCTGCTGACCCTGATCCGCCTGATCCAGCGTTTCTCGAGCGAGGTCCCGGCGCTGCCGTCCGACGTGCCTTTCTGGCAGCGTTGGGCGGCACGCGGGAACGAGGGGCTCCTATACCTTCTGATGCTGGCTCAGCCGTCGCTCGGGTTGGCGGCCAGTTGGCTGCACGGCGATCATATCGTCCTGTTCGGCTTCATCGGCTTCCAGGGAGTGTGGACCGATCGGGCCTTGAGCCATCAGCTGTTCCAGATCCATGGGGCGGTGGCGCTCTTGCTGCTGGCCCTCATCGGCCTTCATGCCGGGGCGGCGCTCTATCATCTCGTCGTTCGGCGGGACCATGTGATGTCGAGCATGGTCGGGGCACGCTTGCTGCCCCACAGGACGGGCAGGGCCGCCACGGAGCAAATCCCTTGAAGCGATCACGACCATCAATCCAGCTTACCCCTCGCGGGTAAGCTGGAGCAGGCGAGACGGCGATCCAGGTTCCGAGGTTTAGTCATGACTCCCGAACGGATGAGACAATCCAACCGTCAGATTGGGCCTGGATTTGTTCGGTCAGGCCGATAGCTCCTATTGTTTTTATTCTGTGGAAGGTCCGCTCTGGCTGCGTCCGAACTTCCAGTGCAATTTGATCTCATCTGCAGCGGCACGGGAATAGGAATAGGCGCGGAGCAAAGAACGCAGGCGGAAATAGAGGCAGAAGCGGGAGCGGCGGGAGCAGGGCCAGGAGAAGGGGCGGAAAGAAGGGTTTTCTCGACAGAAAGGCCCTCGATGACCGGGCGCGCTTCAAGCATCGTGATGGTGCTAACGCAAATTCTGACGACTGACCCGCCCGCTGCATGAGTGGCAGGGTGAGTCGACCAACGTGGGTAGGTCGCGCAGCGCAAGCGTCAGACTTTACGTCATGCCGCATGGGAATGTCGGATGAAGCGCCTCACAGGTGATCATCCTGTTTTCCGTTGGAAGAAAAAAACCAACCTACGCTGCCAACGGTTCCAATAAAGCCAAGAATTAGGGCGAAAATTAGCAAAGAGGGTCGTTTGATATAAGCAATGATAAAAAAAGCAACAGAGAGCATCACACTTGCGTCTTCCACAAGTGAAATATATCTTATTAGGTGTGGAATATCGAAGAGACTTGGCCTACCTACGATGTATAAAAATCCAAACGTGGCATTAAGATCAAAGGTAAAAAACGATATAGCGTACATTATAAAAAATGCTGTCAAAAGAATTGTAGCATGAATGGAAATCGACGGGACAACGGGAGCTTTTCGAGAAATTCTTACAGAAATACCGTAGTACGCATCTACAAGAGCAAGTATAGAAATCATGGGGGGCACAGATAGAACATAGAATTCGGGACGCATGTCCGCATCTCCTCAACAGCTTCTCGACTACCTGCATGCACCACCCAGGGCGATCTGGAAGTCACTTTCGAAAGTGAAAAATTCGCTACAGCTCATCCGGCGAGTGGAAAATTTTTAAGCGGACGGGAATTTGAAGAGGCTTCCGCTCACTATTGAGCGTCGCCCAAATGACTTCAATATCTTTCACGTTACTTATACAAGTGGAAGGTCGCCGACAGAGCTTCAGGAATGTCTGGAGTGGTAAAAAGGCTGCGTATGGCATGTTGAAGCCTCGATTGATAACGAGCTAGGATTGCCTTTAAGTCCTGAGCCCAGCGAATCCTTACCCCAGCACCTCGCGGAACAGCGCCGGATCGACATTGCCGCCGGAAGCGACCACGCCGATCGTGCGCGGATTGCCCGGGAACTTGCCGGCGAGGGCGGCGGCCAGCGACACCGCGCCCCCCGGCTCGATCACCAGCTTCAGCTCCTGGAACGCCACGGCCATCGCGTGCCGGACCTCGGCTTCGGTCACCACCAGCCCGCCGGCCAGGCGCGGCTGGTTGATGGCGAAGGTGAGCTCGCCCGGCGTCGCCGCCAGCAGCGCGTCGCAGATCGAGGTCGCCCCCGGATCGTTGGCGACGCGGCGTCCTTCGGCGAACGAGCGGGCATGGTCGTCGAAGCGCTCGGGCTCGCCGCTATAGAGCTTCGTCGCCGGGCTCAGCGCCGAGAAGGCGAGCGCGCAGCCGGCCAAGAGGCCGCCGCCGCTGACATTGGTGGCGAAGGCGTCCAGCGCCACGCCGGCGGCGACCGCCTGCTCGATCATCTCCAGCCCGACCGTGCCTTGACCGGCGATAATGTCGAACTCGTCATAAGGCTTCACCAGCGTGGCGCCGCGCTCCTCGTTGATGCGTCGGGCGATCGCCTCGCGATCCTCGGTCCAGCGGTCATAGGTCACGACCTCCGCGCCATAGCCGCGCGTATTGGCGATCTTGAGCGCGGGGGCGTCGGCCGGCATCACGATCACGGCGGCAATGCCGAGCAACTCGGCCGCGGCGGCCACACCTTGCGCGTGGTTGCCGGAGGAGAACGCCACGACCCCCCGCTTGCGCTCCGCCGTGTCGAGCTGGACCAGCCGGTTGAAGGCGCCGCGGAACTTGAAGGAGCCGGTGCGCTGCAGCGGCTCGGCCTTCACGAACAGGCGGAAGCCCAGCTTCTTGTCGAGGGCCGGGGAATTGAGGAGCGGCGTCTTCACCGCATATCCGGCGATGCGCGCCGCGGCCGCGCGCACGGCGTCGAAGGTGGGAAGCCCTGTCGAGCTCATGATCGGTTCCGTCTCCGTCAAAGCGAGGATGCCGGCCTCACCGGCGCAGATCGGCGCTGAGCGAGAAGGCCAGCGACTTGTTGCCGATCCGCAGCCGGTAGACCTGCAGATTCTCCAGCACGCGCTGGACATAGTTCCGTGTCTCGGTGAACGGGATCTGCTCGACCCAGTCGACCGCGTCGATATCGGGCGAGCGCGGGTCGCCGAACTGGTCGATCCACTGCTTCACCCGCGCCGGGCCGGCATTGTAGGCCGCAATCGCCAGCACGTAGGAGCCGTTGAACATGCCGAGCAGATCGTCGAGATAGGCTTGGCCCAGCGTCACGTTATAGATGCCGTCCTCGGTCAGCTGCTTGGGCTTGAACGGCAGATCGAGCACCTTGGCGATGAGCTTGGCGGTGCCCGGCATGAGCTGCATGAGGCCGAGGGCGCCCACGCTCGAAACGGCGCGCCGGTCGAACGCGCTCTCCTGCCGGGTGAGCGCCAGCAGCAGCGCCTGCTCGGCGCCGGCATTGCGCGGCATCGGCACCAGCGGATAGCCCGCGCGGAACAGGGAGATGCCGGCATAGCTCGCCTTCTTGGCGGCGAGCACGCCCAGATCCGGCCGGCCCAGCTCCTCGGCCAGGTCGGCGATCAGCGCGTGATCGGTCGGCGTCTGCGCCAGCTCGGTCAGGCGGTTGAGGAAAGGCTTTTCCCGATCCTCCTGGCCGATCGCGTCGAGCAGGCGGATCACCCGGACCAGCTCACGCCGATTGAAGGTCTCGGTCTCCTTGGCGCTGGCCTTGGGCTCGGGCACCGGCTTGGGCGGCGGCGGCACGCTCGGCATGGCAGCGGCGAGCTGGCCGTAATAGGTCGTGGTATAGGCCGAGGCCTTCTGGTACCAGCCGAGCGCCACGTCCGGCTGTCCCAGCGCCTCGGACGAGCGGCCGGCCCAATATGCGGCGCGCGACAGCGTCAGCGGCAGCTTCGCCGCCTCGTAGAGCCGGGTAAAATGACCGTAAGCCTGCTGCGGATTCTTGAAGAAGCGCAGCGCGATCCAGCCGGCGGTGAATTCCGCGTCGGCGAGCGCCGGCCCTTCCTTGAGGCCGTGAGTCGCGATCAGCTTGTAGGCGCGCGCCGGGTCGTTCTGCTGCAGCAGGTGCCGGGCCAGGATCTGGCGCTCCGGCCACCAGGCCTCCGGCCGCCCCAGCTCCTTGGCGTTTTCCATGATCTGGAGCGCGCCATCCTCGGAATCGGCCCGCCGGCGCCAGCGCATCCGCTCGAACAGCAGGCCCGGATCATTCTGCAGCGAGGCCGGCACGCGGGCGATGATCGCCGCTTCCCCGCCCTTGGCCGAGGCGGCGAGCTTCATGCGCGCATCGGCGAGCTGGCGCCAATCCTCCGGCACGCGCGGCAGCATCCGCTCGGCATCGCCGGTCTTGCCGTCCCATAGCAGCCGGTCGAGGCGGCGGATCATGTCCTCGGGCCGGACCACCTCGCTGTAGCGCGAGAGGATCAGCTGCTCGTCGGGGCCGGAGAAATCGCCATTGATCCAGACATCGCGGATCTCCTGCCGCGCCGCCTCGGTCTTGCCGTCGGCGGTAAGGAAATCCGCCTCCTTGAGCCGGGCGAGCGGCGTCACCGGCTTATGCCGCTCGAACCAGGATTTGAGCGTCGCGTCCGGGACGTTGGCGATGCCCTCCTCGGCGCGCGATTTCAGCGCGTTCTGGTGCGGCCATTCCGGATTGGCGTCGATGAACTCGCTGATCTCGGCGAAGCTGTGCCCGGAAAGCGGCCTTTGCAGATCGATCCAGCGCAGAATCTTATAGGCGAGCTTGTCGCTGGCGCCGTCGGCCAGATCCTCGGCCTTGCTGAGGCTGCCGCGATCGAGCGCTTCGAAGGCCTGAGCGGCGATCGCCTGGTCGCGCGGACCCGCTGCGGTCGAACCGGACGCCGCCCACGCGGCGGCCGGCACGGCGGAACTGATTGCGAGCGCCAGCAGCAACTTGCGGCAGGCTCTAAAGCTCGTGCTTATCCTGGACGGCGGATCGGCGACCACGCGGTTGACTTCCCTGAGCCCCAACACAGCAAATTGTACTAGCCCGCCCTCCAGCCCACAAGCGCTTGCAACGCCGAGGGACCTTTCGACACGCGGAAACCCGGGTGCGGCAGCCTCGTGGTCAGGATGATTGTCGCGGGCGAAGCCGGCCGCTATGGTCGGGGGTCTATCCGCGCCTCGCGCGCCTGGAGGTAAGTTCGATGCAGTTCACCGGGTCCTTTGTCGCTCTGCTGACCCCCTTCCGCCAGGGTGTGGTCGATGAGCGGGCCTTTCAGGATTTCGTCGCCTGGCAGATCGCCGAGGGCACTGACGGTCTGGTGCCGTGCGGCACCACGGGCGAATCGCCGACGCTGAGCCATGACGAGCATAAGCGGGTGATCGAGCTGACCATCGAGGTCGCCAAGGGCAAGGCCACGATCATGGCCGGCGCCGGATCGAACTCGACCGCCGAGGCGATCGACTTTACCCGGCATGCCCAGAAGGCCGGCGCCGATGCCGTGCTCTCGGTCTGCCCCTATTACAATCGGCCGACCCAGGAAGGGCTCTACCAGCACTACAAGGCGATCCACGAATCCTCGGACATTCCGATCTTCATCTACAACATCCCCGGCCGCAGCGGCGTCGATATGAGCATCGACACGATGAAGCGGCTGGCCGAGCTGCCGCGCATCGTCGGCGTCAAGGATGCGACCGCCGATCTCGCCCGGCCGCTGCGCACCAAGCTCGCGATCGGCGCCGACTTCATCCAGCTTTCGGGCGAGGACATCACCGTGGTGCCCTACCTGGCCCAGGGCGGCCATGGCTGCATCTCGGTCACGGCCAATGTAGCGCCACGCCTCTGTGCCGAGCTGCATCGCGCCTGGCACGCGGGCGATCTCGCCAAGGTCACGGCCATCAACGACCGGCTGGCGCCGTTGAGCGATGCGATGTTCGTGGAATCGAGCCCGGCGCCGGTCAAATACGCCGTTTCGCTGCTCGGCAAATGCCAGAACGAGATCCGTGGCCCGCTGGTGCCCGCCTCGGCCAATGCCCGCGACCGTGTGGATGCAGCGATGCGCCAGGTCGGGCTGATCAACTGAGGACGGCATGGCGCTCAGACCGACCGACAAGTTCGTCGCCCAGAACCGGCGGGCGCGTCACGATTATTTCATCGACGAGACGCTCGAAGCCGGCATCCAGCTCGAAGGCACCGAGGTAAAATCGCTGCGCGGCGGCCAGGGCTCGATCCAGGAGGCGTTCGCGCGCGAGACCAACGGTGAATTGTGGCTGGTCAATGCCTATGTGCCGCCCTATCAGATGGCGAGCGCCAAGCTCAATCACGAGCCGCGCCGCGCGCGCAAGCTGCTGGTCCATCGCAAGGAGCTGGACAAGGTTCTGGGCCTGACCAAGCGCGAGGGGGTGACGCTCGTCCCGCTCTCGATCTATTTCAACGCGCGCGGGCGCGCCAAGGTCGAGATCGGCCTGGCGCGCGGCAAGCGCAAGGCCGACAAACGCGAGGCCGAGAAGGAACGCGATTGGCAGCGCGACAAGGGCCGTATCCTGCGCGAGCGTAATCGCGGCGATTAATATTGTGGCTCTAGCGGGCTAAGGAGATTATGCGTGGACGATCATCAGATTTGGACCCCGCAAGCGTCGCTCGCAACCACCAAGGCCGAGCGCTATTCGGAGCTCGCGGGCGAGCTCAGCGGCCTGATCGAGGGCGAACGCGACTTCATCGCCAATGCCGCCAACATTGCGGCATTGCTCTTCCACGGCCTGTCCAATCTCAATTGGGCGGGTTTCTACCTGCTCAAGGACGGTGAGCTGGTGCTGGGGCCGTTCCAGGGCAAGCCCGCCTGCGTCCGCATCGCGCTCGGCCGCGGCGTCTGCGGCACGGCCGCGCAAGAGCGGCGCAGCATCGTGGTCGAGGATGTCGAGGCTTTTCCCGGCCATATCGCCTGCGACGCCGCCTCCCGCTCGGAACTGGTGGTGCCCTTGCTGCGCGGCGACGAGCTCGTGGGCGTGCTCGATCTCGACGCGCCCTTCGTCGGCCGCTTCGACGACGAGGATCGGGCCGGCTGCGAGGCGCTGGTGAAGATCTTCCTGGGTTAGACCCCGTAGTAGCTCCGGTACCAAGCGACGAAGCGCGGCACGCCCTCGGCGATCGAGATCGTGGGCTGGTAGCCGAAATCGGCCCGGAGCGGCTCGATATCGGCGAAGGTCTCGCGCACATCGCCGGGCTGCATCGGCTCGAACACCAGCTCGGCCTTGCGGCCGCAGGCGCGCTCGATCTCGCCGATGAAATCCATCAGCTTCTCGCTGCGGTGATTGCCGATATTGTAGAGCCGGTGCGGCGGATTCTGCCGATCGTCGGCGGGCGGATGGTCGAGGGCGGCGATGGTGCCGGCGACGATGTCGTCGACATAGGTGAAGTCGCGCCGCATGTCGCCATTGTTGAAGACGCGCAATTTGCGGCCTTGCAGCACCGCCTCGGTGAAGAGATAGGGCGCCATGTCGGGCCGGCCCCACGGGCCGTAGACGGTGAAGAAGCGCAGGCCGGTGAGCTTGAGGCGATAAAGATGGCTGTAGGTGTAGGCCATCAGCTCGTTGGCGCGCTTGGTCGCGGCATAGAGCGAGACCGGCGTGTCGCAGCGCTCGTCGGTCGAGAAGGGCGGGGTGCTGCCGGCGCCGTAGACCGAGGAGGAGCTGGCATAGACCAGGTGCTCGCAATGCGGCAGGAACCGCGCCAGCTCCAGCACTTCGAGGAAGCCGTCGAGATTGCTGCGGGCATAGACGCGCGGATTCTCGATCGAATAGCGCACGCCGGCCTGGGCCGCGAGATTGACGATCCGGGTGATCTGGCGATGCCGGCCCGCGAGCTCGCGCATGGCGGCCGGGTCGCCGATATCGATCTGCTCGAACACGAAGCCCGGGCGTTCCCGCAAAAGCTTCAGCCGAGCCTCTTTCAGGCGGACATCGTAATAGTCGTTGAGATTGTCGATGCCGATGACGGCCTCGTCCCGGTCGAGCAATTTCTGGGAGAGATGAAAGCCAATGAAACCTGCGGCCCCGGTGACCAGGATCGTCATCTTGCCTCGCCGTTGAATGACGCGGTCCGGTCGAGGCCGGGCCGCCCCGGATTTCTCGGGGAGTCGGCGCGCCGGGTCAAGCGCCGTGAAAAAACACGAAGCGCGCGTCCGGACCTGCTATAGGATCGAAAGCGTCGAACCTTAGCACAACCCACGCTCCACCGGATCCATGGCCAACGGCGACCATACGACTGCCATTTTCGATCTGCTCGATGATGGGCTGACGCTTTGGGATCGTGACGACCGCTTCGTCCTGGGCAGCGACCGCTGCCGCGATCTGCTCGGCGCGACCCTGACGCCCGGCATGAGCTGGCAGGCGGCGGTCGAAGGCTTCGATGCCGCCGGCCTCTTCACCGTGAAGCTCGCCACGGCGCCCGATCTCCTGGCCGAGGCGGCGAAGGGCGGGCTCGATCTCGATTGCGCCGACGGGCGCCGCCTGCGCCTGATCGAGCGGGCGAATGAAGCGGGCCGGCTCAGGCTGTTCCGCGACATCACCGAGGAGAAGCGGCGCGAGCGCGATCTGCTGGAATGGTTGGGCTATCTCGACGAGCAGATCCGCGATCTCGACCGGCTGACCATCGAGCTGTCCGAGGCGAAGCAACTGGCCGAGGCGGCGAACTTCGCCAAATCGGCCTTTCTCACCGGCATGAGCCACGAGCTCCGCACGCCGCTCAATGCCGTGCTGGGCTTCGCCGAGATCGTGCGCGATCAGGTCTTCGGCCGGCACGAGATCGACCGTTACTCGAACTATGCCGCCGACATCCACTCCAGCGGGCTCCATCTGCTCACGCTCATCAACGACATTCTCGACCTGTCCAAGATCGAGGCCGGCAAGATGGAGCTGCGCGAGGAGATCACCGATCTCGAATCGATCATCGCCAGCGCCTTCAATCTGGTGCAGGAGGCGGCACTGCGCGGCGGCATCAATCTGCGGCGCCTGACGCGCGAGCGGATCGCACTGCGCGCCGACGGCACCAAGCTCAAGCAGTGCCTGCTCAATCTGCTGGCGAACGCGGTCAAGTTCACCCCCAGCGGCGGCTCGGTGACGCTGTCGGTCAATCTCGATGCGAGCCATCTGATGCTCGGCGTCCAGGATACCGGCATCGGCATCGCGCCCGACGACATTCCGGGAGTGTTCGAGCCGTTTCGCCAGATCGACGGCGAGATCAGCCGGAAATCGCACGGCACCGGCCTGGGCATCCCGCTGACCAAGCGCTTCATGGAGCTGCATGGCGGCACGGTCGCGATCGAGAGCGAGCTCGGGCGCGGCACGCTCGCGACGCTCTTGTTGCCGATCGACCGGGTCGTGGCGCAAGAGGGGTGGGACGACGATATCGCCTCGATGGAGAAACAAGGTTGACCTCGATCCTCGTCACCGGCGGCGCCGGCTATATCGGCAGCCATAGCTGCAAGGCGCTCGCCCGCGCCGGCTTCGAGCCGGTCACCTATGACAGCCTCGTCCATGGCCATGAATGGGCCGTGCGCTGGGGCCCGCTGGTCCAGGGCGACATTGCCGACAAGCAGCGCCTCGTCGAGGTGATCCGCCGGCACGACATCAAGGCGATCATGCATTTCGCCGCCTTCCTCGAGGTCGGCGAATCGATGCGGCTGCCGCTGCGCTATCTCCAGAACAACGTCGCCGGCACCGTCTCGCTGCTCGAGGCGGCGGTCGAGACCGGCGTCAGGCACGTGGTCTTCTCCTCGACGGCCGCCGTCTTCGGCACGCCCGAGCGCGTGCCGATCGACGAGGCGCATCCGAAGGCGCCGGTCAACACCTACGGCGCCTCCAAGCTGATGATCGAGCAGGCGCTGCATTGGGTCGAGGCGCCGCACGGCATCACGCACGCGATCCTGCGCTATTTCAACGCCGCCGGCGCCGATCCCGATGGCGAAACCGGCGAGGATCACACGCCCGAGACGCATCTGATCCCGCTCATCCTGCAGGCGGCGATGGGCCAGCGGCCGGCGATCGACATCTACGGCACCGATTGGCCGACCCCGGACGGCACCTGCATCCGCGACTATATCCATGTGACCGACCTGGCCGATGCGCATGTGAAGGCGCTGCAGCATCTGATCGGCGGCGGCAAGTCGCTCTCGCTCAATCTCGGCACCGGCCGCGGCCACAGTGTGCGCGAGGTGATCGACGCCGTCGGCCGCGTCACCGGCAAGCCGGTGCCCGCGCGCGAGACCGGCCGGCGCGACGGCGACCCGGCCGTGCTGGTCGCCGATCCGGGGGCGGCCCAGCAGATTCTGGGGTGGATTCCGGCGCTCTCCGACATCGAGCCGATCGTCGAGACCGCCTGGCGCTGGGCCAATCGCCGGCAGGGGTGATCGGCGGAACCGCGCTGGTCCCGCCGATCAGCTTGGTGGGATCAGCCGATGACGAGCGTCGGCTTCAGCGTCACCGCGTTCGCGATGTTGAAGTAGTTGGGCGAGGTCGCCATCACCGCCTTGTGGATCTCGGCGAACTGTTCCTCGGTGCCGCTGCCCTTGATGCGGACGGTGTAGCTCAGGCTCTCGTAACCGTTCGCCACATTGGGATCGATGCCGAGGAAGCCGCGAAGGTCGATCTGGCCGTCGGTCTCGATGCTGAGGCTTTCGAGCGTGATCCCGCGGACGGCGCATTGCGCGACATATCCCACCGTCATGCAGGCGTTGAGCGCCGCAATCAGAAATTCCTGCGGGTTGGCGAACCGGTTCGAGCCGCCGAGCTCGTTCGGCTCGTCGATATCGAGCGTGAACCGGCGCGCCACCTTCTCGCCGCCGATCTCGAACCCGGTGATCTCGGCGCGGCTCCTGGCCTGGCCCTGCCAGCTCGTGGCGACGCGCCAGCTGGTTTTGGCCTTCGAGGAATCGCCCTTGACGCCATCGATCAAGGCGAACAGATCGTCGAGGTTGAGGCCGTTGACGATATTGGGCTCGGTGGCCTTCGACTGTGCTTTCATCATCTTATCCTTGCTTGGTTGAGGGTCGTCCGGGCGGACCTATTGCAGCGCGGCCAGCGCCGACTGGATGCGAGCGCCCTGGTCCCCGGTGGTCAGGCGGCCGAGCACCTCGACGAAGTGAGGGTGCCGGGCGCCCGAATGGATGTATTGCCAGCGATAGGCGCCGAGGAACGCAGCCTCGATCGCGTTCGCTTCCACGGCATGGACCGCGCGGCCGCATGTCGCCGCGAAGTAGCCCGCATCGGCCGCCGCCTGTGCCTGAACAATGCCGTCGACCGCCGCGACCAGCTCGATGAATTCGTCCACGGCCAGATCGCGCTCCTCGGCGGTGAGCGCGGCGTCGAGGCGCACCCATTCGAGCTCGTCGAGGATGGCGTGCTGGCTCTCCTCCCGCCAATGGTAGAGGAACACGTCCTTGAACAGCTCGGAGAGCTGCGGATCGGCCTCGATGCTCTCGCGGTAATGGAGCTGCGTGAACAGCTCGATATGCAGCGTCAGCGCCAGGACGGCCCAGCTGCTCTTGCCCAGCACCACGGCGCCGACCTCGTCGGGGTCGATATCGAACCGGTAGCCGGCGGGCAGGGTGGCCCCGACCATCTCGTCGATGCGGCGGAACAGCGCCTGGTGCTTCAGCTCCTCGTCGCTGAATCGGACCAGCGCCTCGAGCGCCACCTGATCGCCGAACCAATGGTCGCGGCTCACTTCGAGCACCTTGGCGTTGATGAACCGCTCGACCAGCCCGAACATGTTGGCGTAGGTCCGCCCCTGGATCTGGCTGACGAAGCGCTTCTCGTCGTCGGACAGTGTCGCGAATTTGGCGATCAGCGACAGCCCGTCCGGCAAGTACTTATGTGATGTGTCAAAGTTGCGGCCGCGAAGTACGTCGAGATCGATGTCCCAACGCACGATCTTCGAGGTACGGATGCAGCGCAAATAGCGGCCGCTATTGGGATTTTTCGATATAGCGTTCATAATATTTCTCTCGAGTTAACGGCGGCGATCGATCTATAGCGTTCAGCTCGCTTATTGACGGGGGGGAATATTCTGGCATGCCGGTAAGTCCAAATCTAAACTGGGCCGGCGTCGGGTTTCCATGATCTGGTCCCCGGCAGATATGCCCCAAACGCCGGGATTGGGATCGAGAAGCGAAAAATGGACGCCTTATCTGACGTGCTGCGCGTCGCGCACTTGACCGGCGGCGTGTTTCTTCAGGCCGATTTCTTCGAGCCCTGGTGTATCGCGACGCAGGTGCGCCCCGAGCATTGCGCGCCCTATCTCGGCCGCCCGATGGCGCACATGATTTCCTTCCACTACGTCATCGAGGGCAGCTTCCAGGCCCGGGTCGAGGGCGGGGAGGTGTTCGAGCTCGCCGCCGGCGAGATCGTGCTGTTCCCGCGCAACGACATGCATTTCCTCGGCAGCCACCTCGATCTGCCGCCGGTGCTGGCGAGCGACGTCATGGTGCCGGCGACGGATGGCGGGCTGAGCGCCATCCGCCTCGGCGGCAACGGCGCCCCGGCCCGGATCATCTGCGGCTTCCTCGGCTGCGACGGCATGGAGGGCAATCCGCTGATATCCACGCTACCGCCGGTCCTGCACCTCGATGTCGGCGAGGCCGGCGCCGCGGAATGGGTTCGCTCCACCTTCCAATATGCCGCCCGGGAGATGTCGTCCGGCCGTCCGGGGTCGGAGACCCTGCTGGCGAAGCTGTCCGAGCTGCTGTTCGTCCAGGCGATGCGCCGCTATGTCGACACGCTGCCGCCCGAGCGGACCGGCTGGCTGGCCGGCCTCCGCGACCCGCATGTCGCCCGCTCGCTGGCGCTGTTCCACGGCGACATCGCCCGCGCCTGGACGGTCGACGATCTCGGGCGCGCGGTCGGGCTGTCCCGCTCCGCGCTCGCCGACCGTTTCACCCGCCTCGTCGGGCAGGCGCCGATGCATTATCTGTCCAACTGGCGCATGCAGGTCGCCGCCCACCATCTCCGCAACACCAGCGCCTCGTTGACGCAGGTGGCGGAACGCATCGGCTACGATTCCGAGGCGGCGTTCTCGCGGGCGTTCAAGCGGGCGTTCGGGGCGGCACCGGCGACGTGGCGGCGGCGGGGGAATGGGCTGTCCGGGGGGCGTCGGGCCTTCTGAGGTATCGGCCCCGATCGGGCGGGATACGTTGTTGCCCGCGCGATCGGCGGGCGCCTGAGCGTGACCACGCCGCCGACCGCCTTGTCCGGTTCGAATAGCGCGAGATTAATCCCGTCGCTCACCGAGCTACGGTAAACGACACCGTCAAAGCCACTTTTCTTGATGAATTCACACAGATACTGGCTCGGGATGTAGTCAATCGCGGCCCCCGAGGGTAGCACTGGCCGGGTAAGCTCTTCACCGAGGCGCTCCAGAAACGGGAGGTCGGCGCGCAACTGGCCGATAGCGCGCTCGCATCCGCAAGGATGAACGGCGACACCAGTTTGCGTGGGTTCCGTAGGTCGACCGCCCGAATCTCTGGGACTGTGAAGTCGGCAACGCAGGCGACTTCGCCAGTATGCGGCCTGATCTCGGCGGCTGCGGTTTCGGGTTTCGAGCCCAGATAAAGATAGGGAATCCCCGCAGGGTTTGCGCGGCCATGCGATGCCAGCCGCTTGGGCGGGGCTCCCATCTTGTCGATCGCGTAGGTCTCGTCGCTCGATCGAATTCGCGCGCGATACCAGGTGCGCGGAAGTTCAGCGGCCGGCAGATGGAGATGGTCAAGCAACTGGCGGAGTCGGTCGGTATCGAGGCTCATGTCTAGGAACCAGCGATTCCGATACATCATCTCGTCGCGCAGCGTCTCCCACTGCACAAGACCCTCACTCTTATAACTGGGTGACGGAATGAAGGATGTTCGCACGATCTCACCATCATCGAGAATGTCGGCGAGCAACTCCTTAGTATGCGCAATATCCATCGATGTATGCGAGAAAAGCTGCCAATCCTCTTTCATCCATTCAGCAAGCGATTGGCCCTGATCACTCGGCTCATAGACATTGGCGACCAGCTCGAAATAGGGCGCCAACGTCCGAGGTTCGAGAAGGTCAACGTCGCGGGTGGCGCAATAGGTGCACGTGCCGCGCTCAGGCCCGAGGAACGGGAATATTTTCTCACGCAAACCCCGATCGTCGAAACATTCTGGGCAGCACAATCGCTTTGGCATAGCGCTCAGCTCAGATAGTCGATCAATGTCTCGATATGATGCTTCATCGAGAGTTTCTTCACATAACCAAGGCCCGGGAAATGGCCTTTGGCATGGAGGGCACGGAATTCCTTGATCGCGTCGGATTCGAACAACTTCGAGGTGCCGCTGTCGAGCTTTTGAATGAGCTTCTTGAGCGCCTGCGCAAATTTGCCCGCAGGGTCGGTCGGTGTGTCGTTCGTTGTCGAGACGAAGTGATAAATGAACATCACATCGTCTTGGTCAGGATCGATGAAGGTTAGGTGGATAGCGACCGCATAAGCCGGGCCGCCGCCCTCGGAATATCCATCGCCGACGATCAGAAAATCGCCAAACCCGTCCATGTTCATGTCGCCATAGGTGAGGTGTAGCTCGGAGAATTCCTCGAAGGGAATCCTCGCATATTCGGAGTTCTGTCGTCGCTTGAACCCATCCCGTACGAGGATGCGGGTGCTACCCTCGTAGTGCTTACGATAGAGCGTGTTGGCGTGCTGTTCGATGAAAACGTGTTGCGACGTTGGCAGATTAGCGCCCAGGTAGTCCGCAAGTCCCTTCTGGGCGGTGAAGCCGGCATGGACAAAGGTCGGATTGTGATTCTTGTGCGCCTCAAAGGCGGCTGTCACCGCCGCGAGGCTATTTTCCTCGCGAAGCAGGATGCCAGCCGAGATTGCATCGTTGCCGATATATCCAGTCTGGAGCAGGTTGGTGATGCTAGCACCATCTTCCTGATGATCCCCATGATAAGGATTGACGATTACGATTGCGCGACCGCCAGCATCGCAGATCACCTTCAAAGTCTTTTCTAGGCTACCCAGCGCTTCCTTCACCGGTTCGATAATCGGCACGAAGCCCGCGCCCGCTATCAGCGCCGCAGTCTCACGAATCGTGATGAGTTCGAACTGCTTACCGCGAAAATAGGGATGGTACATCGCGTTACCCCCAGGCCATCGCCGCTCCGAGCGGCGTCACGACAGCCTCGACAAGCCGGCTATGATCGGCGCGGTGTACCGGGACAGACAGCGCCGCAGCATGAAGGGACGCCGGCAACTGATCGACGAGAGCACTCAGCGGCGCGAGACTGCGAGTTCGCTTTAGTGTCCGTACGAACTCGCGATGGAGCGCAACCGGCTCAAGGTCGGCAAACAGCTTACGCAGTGCCCCATGGCGCTGCGTGTTCGGCAACGTGGGGATGGCGACACCGAGCGCCTTTAGAATGGCGGTGGCCTCGGCCGACCGCAGGGATGCGAAGACCGTCACTGGGCAGATGCGTTCAGGGTAGTCTAGCGCATCCCGCATCACTGAGATCCGATGCCGCTTGGACAAGCATAAGATGCCGACGTCATCCGGCACGACCTGCCGAACGTTCTCGATATGGTTTTCGCTGACGATGACGTTCACCGACGCAAACACGCGCTTATAATTCTCAACCTGATTGACGAGCCGCGCGAGCGAGTCCCGCTCGGACTTGATCTCGTAGACCGTGGCGGTTCCGTTGAGGATGACGAGGTCGGCCTTGCACGAACCCGCCCGAAACTCATTGAGCATCGAGGCAGTGTGCAACGTATGCTTACCCATTAGGATCTTTTTGGTGACCGCGGAACGGTAGATATATTCGTCGCGCAGCCCGACAATCTGCAGCTCTTTGAATGCCGATTCGAACGCGTCGCCGACAGTCGCATCCGCGTCGCACCGTCCCACGAGCCCGGTCTGCTCTAGCAAGCGCTTGAACAGCGCGGAGCGGCCCTTCTTGGCCATTTCCTGGAAAACAGCCGAAGAAAACAGGCGCGTTAGCGCTGATAGTTCAGACGCACTCGGTGTCAACTGATCCCCCTGCGCGCTGCTCGTCTGAGACCGCGCTGACGCTTGCATGCTTAGCGCAAATGGCGCTGTGAGGGAATCTAACTGTGCAGGGATTTCGCATTTGTCATGTTCTCAGCTCGATCCGTTCGTTTTCGGATGTCGCTCGACCGCTGCAGTATCGCAGGCCTGTCGGCTACGCTCCAAAGATATCGCTGCTGACTTTCGAGAGCGAAGTTGTCAGGCCTCGGAAGACGTGAGGGTTCTCATTTCGAAGGTTACTCGGATTATCGCCGTCAACTGTTTTCAATCTCTCTGCAGAGCGGGGTGTCATTTATCAGGTCCGCCCAGGCTTTAAGCCGATTGTTCGCTATTGGAATTCAACGCCCGAGAGCGGATCGGAAGACCTCCACCTAAAGCAGCCCCCGCTAACCGTCCTCCCACCCCAGCCGCCTTCACCCACCCTCCCCAAGCCCCCCCGCCGCGCGAATCCGCGCAATCGTCCCCGTCGTGCTCTGCCCCTGCTCCAGCGGCACCAGAAAAATCCGCCCGCCATAGGACTGCACGATCTCGGCGCCCACCACCTGCTCGACCGTGTAGTCCGCGCCCTTGATCAGCACCTCCGGCCGGATCGCCTCGATCAGGCGGATCGGCGTGTCCTCGGCGAAGGGGAGGACGAGGTCGACGGCGGCGATCGAGGCCATCACGGTCGCGCGCGCCATCTCGTTCTGGATCGGCCGGTTCTCGCCTTTGAGGCGCTTGATCGAGCTGTCGGTGTTGAGCCCGACGACGAGCCGGTCGCAGGCGGCGCGGGCGCGGGCGAGCAGCGAGACATGGCCCGGATGGATGAGGTCGAAGCAGCCATTGGTGAATCCCACCTTGAGGCCGCGCGCGCGCCATTCGGCGACTCTCGCGAGCGCGCCGTCGAGCGCCATGATCTTGCGGTCGGTGGCGAGCAGATCGTCGAGATGCAGCGCCTCCGCCAGCTCGTCGCGGCTGACCGTGGCCGTGCCCGGCTTGCCGACGGCGACGCCGGCCGCGGCATTGGCGAGGCGGGCGGCCGTGCCGAAATCGGCGCCGCCGGCCAGCGCCACGGCGAAGGTCGCGACCACCGTGTCGCCGGCGCCGGTATCGTCGAACACCTCCTGCGCCCGCGTCGGCAGATGCAGCGCCGGCCCGTCGCGCTCGATCACCGACAATCCCTGCTCGTCGCGCGTCACCAGGATCGCCTCGGCGCCGGTCAATTCCAGCGCGCGGCGGCCGGCGGCTTCGGTCGCCGCCTCGTCGACGCAGTCGATGCCGGTGGCGCGCCCGGCCTCGACGCGGTTGGGCTTCAGGACCGAGACGCCGTGATAGCGGGCGAAATCCGAGCTTTTGGGATCGACCAGGATGCGCTTGCCGGCCTGCCGCGCCGCCTCGATCGCGCCGCGCAGCACGCGGTCGCTGAGCACGCCCTTGGCGTAGTTGGACAGCACGACGATCTCGCATTCGCCGAGGGCGGCGCGGAACCGCTCCAGCACGGCCTCCGCCGTCACGTCGTCGAGCGGCTTCGACGTCTCCTCGTCGACGCGGAGCAGCGGCTGGGCATTGGCGACATAGCGGGTCTTCACCGTCGTCGTCCGCTCGGCGGTCGCGACCAGCCGCGGCTCGATCAGCGGGTTGGCCCGGGCGAGTTCGGCGAGGTCGCGGCCGGCGGGATCGGTGCCGGTGACGCCGATCAGGATGGCGCGGCTGCCCAGCGCCGCCACATTCTGGGCGACATTGCTGGCGCCGCCCAAGGTCTGCTGCCGGCGCGTGATGCGCAGCACCGGGATCGGCGCCTCCTGGGCGATCCGGCTGACATCGCCATAGACCCAGGAATCGAGCATGACATCGCCCAGCACCAGGATCGTGCGCTTCGACAGATCGATCAGCAAATCGGCGAGCCCGCCATCACTGCGGCCCATGCCCGGAACTCCGTTCATCACTCATCAACATAGGGCCTCTATACACATTCGCCTCCGCGTCAGCTAGACTGCGATGACATTAGGTCGAACCGACCTAATGTCTGAATCGCCGTCTAGTTTATTGGGGGTGGAGACTGATTCAGACATTAAGTCGGACCGACTTAATGTCATCAGGCTCCGGCGTCGGTCCATTATGCTGCCCAGCACCGGAGAGGAGAGGCCTGGAATGTCGAGCGTTTCTCTGATCCGCCACGGGTTCGCCGCCCTCGGCATGGCGATGGCGGCAGGTGCCGCGCAGGCGGCCGATCCGCCCTATCCGCCTTATCCTTCGTCGGTCGAGCATGCGCTGTCGGTCGCGATCGCGGCCGACGATCCGCGCGCCGTCGCCGCCATCGTCGGCGCCAATCCGCAATATGCCGCCCAGATCGTCGCCGTCGCCGTGACCGCCCATCCGAACGAGGCCGCCACGATCGCGCATTATGCGTCCGAGGCGGCACCGCAGGTGGCGGCCCAGATCGACCACGCCGCCGCCATCGCCCGGCCGCAGCCGGCGCCCGCCGCTGCCGCCCCGCCGGCGCCGATGCAGGGAAATCCGCCGCTCAAGGCGAACGCGAAGCCGCAATAGGGTCGGGGGCGCGCGCCAGTCTTGTATCGCGCCCCGATTCTTTCCTAAGCTTGCCCGGTCCATTCCGGAACCGAGGAGGCGTCGCGCTGTCGGCCGTCACTCACACCGCTACCGAGGAGGCCGGCATCGAGCCGGCCCAGCCGGCGCCCGCACCGTGCGGCAATTGCGGCGAAACGGTCGCCTCTCGCTATTGCGGCGCCTGCGGCCAGTCGCGCCACGATCACAGCCGCTCGATCCTGCATATGGCGCACGAGTTGATCGAGCATCACCTGCTGCTCGATTCCAAGACCGTCCGCACGCTCGCTCTGCTGATGCTCAGGCCCGGCCGCCTCACCCGCGCCTATATCGAGGGCAGGCGCGTGCGCTACGTTTCGCCCTTGCGCCTCTACATGTTCTCCTCGATCGCCTTCTTCCTGGCGCTGTGGCTGTCGGGGCTGGCGCTGCTGCAGCTGCGCGAGGTAACGCTGTCGGCCGCGGACCAGCCCGTCTTCGAGCTGAATGGCTGGCGGGCGCAGCCGCTGGGTCTCGTCTTTCTGGCCCCGCCCCAGGCCGGCGACGAGGCGGCCGCCGCCGCCGTGCCGAGCGTCAAGGCGCCCGGACTGCCGGCGCCGCTGGAAAGTTTCGTCGACCGTCTGATGCACGGCTATGCCCAGATGCGGACCCATCCGCTGATCCTGAACGGCATCTTCGACGAATGGCTGCCGCGGCTGATGATCCTGCTGCTGCCGATGGCGACGCTGCTGCTGGCGCTGTTCGGCCTCGGGCGCGGCCTCTTCCTGGTCGATCATCTGGCCTTCGCGCTGCATGGCCAGACCATGGCCTTCATGCTGGCGATCCTGGCGATCCCCATCCGCATGCTGGCGCCCGGGGCGCCGCTGACCTGGCCGATGGCGGCGATCGTGCTGCTCTGGACCCTGCTCGCCTATCGCGCGGTCTACCGCAGCGGCTGGATCGGCACCGTCCTCAAGGTCGGCATTGTCGGCACGCTCTATGTCGGCGCATTGTGGATCGGCCTGGTGGCGCTGGTGCTGTGGGGCCTCGCCAATGTCGGCGGTGGATAGGGGGCAGGGCGCCTTCGGATAGGGATCAGGGCGCCTCGTCGAGCATCTTCAGCCGGTAGCCGACGCCGGTCTCGGTCACGACATAGATCGGCCGGTCCGGCTGCGGCTCGATCTTCTGCCGCAGCAGCCGGATGAAGGCGCGCAGATACTGAACATCCTCGGCATTGGCGGTGCCCCAGACCTGCTGCAGGATGAACCGGTGGGTCAGCACCTTGCCGGCGTGGGTGGCGAGCAGGCGCAGGATGTCGAATTCCTTGGGCGACAGCTTGATCGGCTCGCCGCCGCGCGAGATCAGCCGCTGCACCAGATCGATCTTGAGATCGCCGGTCACGATCGCCGCCGCGACACCCTGCTCCTGCAGCCGGTGGCGGAGCGCGGCGCGGACGCGCGCGGTCAGCTCCTCCATGCCGAACGGCTTGGTGATGTAGTCGTCGGCGCCGAGATCGAGGGCCTCGACCTTGACGAGCTCGTCGTCCCGGCTCGACAGCACGATGATCGGCAGCGCCGAATTCTCGCGGATGCGCCGGATCACCTCCAGCCCGTCGATGTCGGGCAGGCCCAGATCGAGGATCATGAGCTCCGGCTTCTCGCGCTTGGCGCCGTCGAGCGCCTCCTGCCCGGTCTCGGCCTCGAGCACCTGGTAATCCTGTGCGCTCAGGCTGGTGCGCAGGAAGCGGCGGATCTGCGGCTCGTCATCGACGACCAGGATCTTGGTCGGCTTATTGGGCATGATGGGCTCCGACCAGGGTCTCGGCCTCGATGCCGAGCTCGACCGGGAAGCTGACGCGCAGGATGGCGCCGGATCCGTCCGTGCGGTTGTGCGCGATGATCCGCCCGCCCAGCGCCTCGACGAAGCCGCGGCAGATGGCGAGGCCGAGGCCGGTGCCGGCCCGCTGCCGGTCGGTTGCGCGCACGCGGTAGAATTTATCGAAGATACGCTCCAAAGCATTTTCCGGGATGCCCGGTCCCTCGTCGATTACGTCGAGCTGTATGTCCTGGTCGTCGCGATAGACGTTGAGCTGGATCAGCGAGCCGGGCGGCGCGTATTTCGCGGCATTGTCCAGGAGATTGACCAGCACCTGCTCCATCAGCACCGCGTCCAGGCTCAACATCGGCAGATCCTGCGAGATGTCGAGCTTGACGCGGTGGCGATGCAGGATCTTGGCGACCCGGTCGAGCGCCGTGCCGACGACCTCGCCCAGATCGAGATATTCGCGCTTAGGTTCGAGCGCGCCGGATTCGAGCCGCGTCATGTCGAGCAGATTGCCGACGAAGCGGTTCAAGCGCTCGGCCTCGTCCTGCACCGTCGCCATCAGCTCGCTGCGCGCATCGGCATCGTAGCTGTCGCCATAGGTCCTGAGGCTGGTGATGGCGCCGATGATCGAGGCGAGCGGCGTGCGCAGATCGTGCGAGATCGAGGTGAGCAGCGCCGAGCGCAGCCTTTCCGTCTCGGCCAGCAGCCGGGCCTCGTCGATATCCTCGGCGAGCCGGGTGCGCTCGACCGCGATCGCCGCCTGGTCGGCGAGCGCGTCGAGCAGCCGCCGCTCCTCCGGCGAGAGCACCGCGCCTTCGCGGTCGCGATCGATGCCGATGACGCCGACGGCGCCGCGGCCGGTCCGGAGCGGCAGGAACAGGCGCTTGCCGCCGGGCAGCGTGTCGGCGCCGCGGCCGGCGGCGTGGTTATGGTCCCAGGTCCAGCGCGCGGCGGCGAGATCGGCCTCGTCGATCTCGTCCTCCGGCGGATAGCCCGCGCGCACCTCGAGCCGCCCGGATTCGTCGGGCAGCAGGGTCACGACCCGGACCTTGAGCATGAAGGCGACCTGATAGGCGGTCGCCCACAGCACGTCGTCGAGCGTCGCCGTGCCGGCGAGCTTGCGCGAGAAGGCGTAGAGCTCGGCCGTGGTGTTGGCGCGGGCGCTCGCCGTCAGCGCCTGCTCGCGCGTGCGGGCGGCGAGGTTCGAGGTGATGATCGCGACCACGAAGAAGATGATCAGCGCCAGCACGTTGGCCGGGTCGGCGATGGTGAAGCTGTAGAGCGGCGGCAGGAAGAAGAAATTATAGGCGAGCACGCTCAGCAGCGCCGACAGCAGCGACGGCCACAATCCCCAGGCGACCGCGCTGAACAGCACGGCGGTGAGGAAGATCAGCGAGATGTTCGGCAGCTGGACGAAATAGGAGACGAGCTCGCCGATGCCGACCGCGCCGACGACGGACAGCGCCGCGTACCAATAGGGATTGCCCGCGCCGGTGCCTTCCTCGGCCTGGGTCGCGATCTGCTCCTCGACCGGCTCCTCGATGGCGCCGCCGGCCATGACATGGATCGAGATGTTGCCGGCCTTGCGCACGAGATCATGGACGACCGAGCCGTGCAGGATCTCGAACCAGCGCGAGCGGCCGGACTTGCCGATGACGATCTGGGTGATGTTGTTGGATTTGGAATATTGCACCAGCATGTCGGCGATCGGGCCGCCGGGCACGACCGCGACATTGGCGCCGAGCTTCTCGGCGAGCCGCATCGCGTCGGCGATCCGGTCGCGCTGCGCCTCGTTCAGCCGGGCGAAGCGCGGCCCCTCGACATAGACCGCCGTCCATTTGCATTTCAGGCGATCGGCCAGCCGCTTGCCGTAGCGGATGAGGCCGGGCGTGTTCGGCAGCTCGCTCAGGCAGACCAGCACGCGCTCGCCCGCGGCCCACGGGCCGCTGATCGCGTGCTCCTGCATATAGGAGAGCATCTGATCGTCGACCCGCTCGGCCGTGCGCCGAAGCGCCAGCTCGCGCAGCGCCGTCAGGTTGCCGGGCGAGAAATAATGCCGGAGCGCCCGCTGCGCCTGGTCGCGGACATAGACCTTGCCCTCGTTCAGGCGCTCGATCAGATCCTCGGGCGTGAGGTCGATGACCTCGATCTCGTCGGCGCGGTCGATGACCAGGTCCGGCACCGTCTCGCGCACCCGGATGCGGGTGATCTGGGCGACGACGTCGTTCAGGCTCTCGATATGCTGGATGTTGATGGTGGTATAGACATCGATGCCGGCCGCCAGCAGCTCCTCGATGTCGAGATAGCGCTTGGCATGGCGGCTGCCTGGCGCGTTGCTGTGCGCCAGCTCGTCGACCAGCACCAGCTTCGGCCGCCGCGCGAGGATCCCGTCCAGATCCATCTCGTAGAGCGTGCGGCCGCGATACTCGATCGACTGGCGCGGGATGACCTCCAGCCCTTCGACCAGGCTTTCGGTCTCCTTGCGGCCATGGGTCTCGATGATGCCGATGACGACATCGACGCCTTCCTGCCGGCGCTTCTGCGACTGGCGCAGCATCTCGTAGGTCTTGCCGACGCCGGGGGCGGCGCCCAGGAAGATCTTGAGTCGGCCGCGCCCTTCCTTCTCGGCGGCGGCGAGGAGCGCCTCCGGCGATGGTCGCTGGTCGCGATCGGCAAGGTCGTTCATGGACATGGGAAGCTAGCTTAGCCGATCGCGCAAGGGCCGGCTATCCGGCGCGGCGTCACTTATGAGGTCGCGCCCCCATGAAAATGCGATAGGCGATGTCGCGTCCCGGTATAAAAATCCCATAAAACCCGGTTGGGTCACTGATCGTCGCGGTCGCCGGCGCGCTGGCGCTGCGGGCGCGGCGCCACCTTCACGGTGATGTTCATGGCATGGCCTTGCCGGTCGATATTCAGGTTGAGCTGCTGATTGACCCGCGACAGGCCGATGCGGTTGAGCAATTGCTGCCAGCTATGCACCGGCGCGCCGTCGATCTCGATCACCAGATCGCCGGGCTTGAGCCCGGCCTGATCCGCGGGCGAGCCCTGCTGCACCTCCGAGATCACCGCCCCGTCCGACCGGCTGGTCTGCAGCCCCTGCATCAGGTCCGGCGTGATGTCCTGGCCGCCGACGCCGATCCAGCCGCGATCGACATGGCCGTAGCGCACGAGCTGGTCCATGACGCTGCGCGCCATGTTGATCGGCACGGCGAAGCCCACGCCGACATTGCCGCCCGACGGCGCCAGGATCGCCGTGTTGATGCCGATGAGCTTGCCGTTCAAATCGACCAGCGCGCCGCCCGAATTGCCGGGATTGATCGGCGCGTCGGTCTGGATGAAATCCTCATAGCCCTCGATGCCGAGGCCCGAGCGCCCGACGGCGCTGACGATGCCCGAGGTCACGGTCTGGCCGAGGCCGAACGGATTGCCGATCGCCAGCACGAAATCGCCGACCTCCGACTTGTCGCTGTCGCCCATCGGCACGGCGACGAGATTATCGGTCGGGATCTTCAGCACGGCGACATCGGTCGCCTCGTCGCGCCCGACCAGCTTCGCCTTCAACCGCCTTTTGTCGCGCAGCGTCACCTCGATCAGATCGGCATTCTCGACCACATGGTTGTTGGTCAGGATATAGCCGTTCTGCGCATCGACGATGACGCCCGAGCCGCTCGCCTGCGTCTCGCGCTCGATCGGCGTGTTCGGGATGTTGAAGAAGCGCCGGAAGAACGGATCGGCCAAGAGCGGGTTGTTGACGCGCACCCGGCCCTTGACCGCGATATTGACCACGCCCGGCGTCACCTTCTTCAGCACCGGCGACACGCTCGGCGCGCCGTTCTGGTTTTCCAGCGGAAAGGCGGCGGAGGCGGGCAGGGAGGCCACGGCGAGACCGATCAGCAGGAGCGAGGCGGGGCGGCGCATGGGCAAGGGTTCCAGGTTGACGGACGATCGAGCGGCAAGGTCTCGTCCAGCGTGCGCGCCGCGTCAAGGGGCAGCAGCGGCCGGCACAAATTGCCGGAACCGCCACCTCTGCCCGGCAAGTTCCGTCCGCGTACCGTCGCGCCGATCGGGAACGGATCGAATTTATCCATCGATATCAATGGCCTGAAAACCGGCCCTGAGACGGCGCGGAACTTGCGCTGTTGGCCTCGGGCACCGCATTTCGGCGGATGGCTCGAGCGAACTGAATGGATGAAGGCCGCAGCACATGACCTCGATGATCGAACCCACCATCGACCAGAGCCTGATGATCGCGCATCGGCACGCGCCTGTGGGCGATGTTGCCCATGGTCTGCTGACGGCGCTCCGCCGCGTGCGCGTCGCGGTCGAGGATGTCGGCGGCTATGCGATGGTCTCGATGCTCGACGGCGCCATCCGCGACCGGCTGATCATCCGCCGCCTGCGCCAGGACTGGCCCGCCGGCGGCGCCGTCGCCGCCGCCGCGATGCCGTGCCCCGGCGCGCACTCGCCCATCGCCGACATGATCCTGATCAACGCGGCCGAGACCTGCCTCATCTATGCCGCCCAGCATGCCGACACCAGCGAGCTGCTGCTCACCGTGTTCGTGCTGCTCGATCGCCTGATCGAGACCTTGCACAGCGCCATCGATTGCGGCGATCTTCTGGCCTGGCTCAGGGCCGAGGACGACAAGGCCGACGCGCTGATCGGCACCGGCATCGAAACCCACGGCGCCGCCATCTCCATCCACTGACCAAAGAGGCCCGATGACCCACGCCGACCCGCTCGCCGTTCCGACGCAATGGGTCCGGCGCTGGGCGCATCTGGTGCCGGCCAAGGGCCCGGTGCTGGACCTGGCATCCGGCGGCGGCCGCCACGCCCGCTTCTTCGCCGGGCGTGGCCATCCGGTGACCGCCGTCGATATCCGGCTGGATGCGATGGCGGACCTCGCGGGGGATGGAAGGTTCGAGCTGGTCCAGGCCGATCTCGAAACCGCGCCCTGGCCGCTGGGTGGGCGACGCTTCGCCGGCATCGTCGTGGTAAATTACCTGCACCGGCCGCTCTGGCCGCATCTGATCGACAGCCTGGATGAAGGCGGGGTGCTGATCTACGAGACCTTCGCCCAAGGCCAGGCCGATTTCGGCCGGCCGAGCAATCCGGATTTCCTGCTGGCGCCGAATGAGCTCGTCGAGCGGGTGGGGCCGGATCTCACGATTGTCGCGTATGAACACGGGGTTGATCATACGCCGAACCCGGCGGCACGGCAGCGCGTGGCGGCGGTTCGGGGTAGGGCCCTGTCGCCGCTCTGAGGGCTCGGATTCTGGGCCGGCATGGTCGTGGGACATGTAATCCACAGCGCGTTTGGAGATGAAAATCCGTTAGCGAGGACTGCTTCGGGTGGGTTTCTGCCGGTCGGCTTACAGACGACGATCGGTCAACCCGGACATTCATCTTCCGGTAGGATGGGGCGATTAGATGTCGATTTGAAGTTCGTTCGTAGCGCAGTTAAATAAATTAACCTCGCCAAACGGCTCAAATACGCCACTCTGTATTCCAATAGCAGTAATTAATGGACCCCAGCAACGCGAGCCAAAGAACGTCGGATCGTCAATTGCGATAAGTAATATCGTACCGCGTTCATATTTTTTTGCACACTTTTTCTTAAACAGTTCTATGATGGCGGTGGCAAGTCGATTCGACTCCTGCTCTGCAGTCTCAAGGGTTTGTGTCGCAAATATCTTTCGGGTCACCTTGTCTCGGAAAATTCTACCAACCGCCGGGGTTGAGCCCGTTGTCCAAAGTAACTCCCGACGTAAGGCTTCTTCGTATGAATGAACGTAGGTAACCTCAACATGGAACTCGGACTGTCTATTGCCCGAGAAGCAAAATACTCCGTCTAGTGGACCGTCATCTTCGAAGGCTTTGACCTCAAGCTCGGTTCCAGGATGTTTACAATGGAGAGCAAAGCGGCTTAGCGGATAAAGCTCTTCTATGAGGCGCTTTGCCCGACCCCCCCGACGATAAATTTCTTCGCGAGTCAGTTGCGCAATCTGTCGATCGACCTCCGCGGCAAAGTCAAATACAGAAGCGCGCAGCACGGCGGTATCTCCAAGACAACGATTGCGACCGAATCGGTCCAAAGCCTAACAGACTGAGGAAAAACTCGCCACGCTGATGACGGGATACAATATTTTCCCGCCGGTACGATTGCTGGGCAACGCTCCGCTTCAGAGGCGGCCAGCAGGCCTCTCGGCGGCCGACATGAGTCGATAGCGGTCGCTAGAACCCAAGCTGGTATTTGGCCAAAGCCATGTTCGAAGCATAGTCGACTTTGAGCGGGGCAAAGTCGTTCGCGATCTCGGTTTTGAGTACGTTGCTGTCGTTCAGATATTCGCGAGTGTTGGAGGAAAGAAATACGATCGGGGCGGTCAAGCCTTCGGTTCGCAGCATGTCTGCGCACTTGAGATAGGTCTCGAAGACGATACAGTCTTTCGAGCTGTCCTTGCCTCGTCGAGCTGGTGCGATATTACCATTCATGCGCGCGATGGCCCTCTCAAGAACGTTAGCGTCGGGCTTGAAAAGGAGGAGCTGCGTCAGCCAGCGGCCAACAATTTTGCGGGTTCGGGCGACATGATCGTCGAGATGGGTAAGATCGAGCTGTCCGGGGGCACCCAAGATCGCGGAAAGCAGGTTCACGCGGCCGATCTGGCCACGAAGGTTTTTCAACGCGCGGTTCGCTTCGTCCTGCACCGACTGGTCATGCTCGGCGAATTCGAGGGCGACCTGCTGCGCGACGGCACCGATCAATGTCCCGCCTTCGGCTGCCGCCAGCAAATCGAGCCCGGCCTGGCGCTCATGAAGGCGCGGCGTCTCACGTGTCGGATCACGCATAACGTCGAGGATCGAGCAGGTGTCGATCAGGAGGACGGGCTTGCCTGCCGTGGCGATCGCTTTCGCATCCACGCCCCGGTTAACGCTCGTCATAGCGCTTGAGCAGGCTAAGCGCGGTCTCATATTGGCCCGCGAGCTTATGGGCGCTCTCCTCATCCCACCCATCGACCTTGTAAAGCCAGCGGACGAGATGGTCAGTGCCGATCGTTTTCTGACTCTCGTGGACAGCGATGATGAAGTCGAACCAACGGCGCTGGTCCAGCGGATGGCTTGCGCCGGTCGATTTGTTGGCCGCCGCCGAGAAGGCCCGAAGCTTCCGGGCGGCATCCGCCGAGGTCCAGTCCCCGAGATCTTGACGCGCCGCGGTGGCGTCGATCTGATAGTCGAACTGGGGTGCGACCGGGCGGACGACGCGTTCGAGGAAGTCAGTAAGGATGTCGTTATATTGAGCGATGCTGAGTTCGCCGAATTCGATCGGGACGATATTTGGCACATAATAGCCGTCGTCCCGACTCCAGAGCGTGAGTTCTGCTGCCTGGAGATCATCGGACGCCTTGCGACCGAATGCCAAAATATCCGCGTCGGTGTCGGTCACGTTGCGGCTGATCGCAGCAGAGCGATCGGGGTCATAATACCAAGGGTCAACGGCTGCAGCGACTAGCGCCTGGCGGAGGTCGGAGCGCCGAGCGACGGGGCCGCGCAAATACAGGTCGCGAAAAACTTCTATCGACTCGGCCATAACCATCCCTCGCATTAAGTCCATTGCGACTATGCCGCTTACGCGGTTCGTTAAACGGCGCCTATAAGAGGCACGCGGACAAAACATTGAACGACCGCGTTCGAGATGCCAAGTGGCCGGGCGGAATGACCGGATGGGACGCTCTACCGCCCTCACATCTGATCGCCGAACGGCGGCTTCCAGAATCGCACGCTCGACCGTTACATCGGGCCGCTTGCACAGCCCGCTCATCCTCTCGCCGCACGACCCACGCGGCCCCGGCCATAACCCGTAACCCCACCCCGCTTCGTAAACGCCGCCACCAATTCCACATGGTGAGACCACGCAAACTGATCGACCACCCGCACGCTATCGAGCCGGTACCCCCCATCGACCAGGATGCGCGCGTCGCGGGCGAAGGTCGCCGGGTTGCAGGACACGCCCACCAGCAGCGGCGTCCGGCTCGAGGCGAGCATTCTCGCCTGCTCCTGCGCGCCGGCGCGCGGCGGGTCGAACACGATGGCGTCGTAGCGGTTGGCTTCGTCGCGGCGCAGCGGATTGAGGAAGAGGTCGCGGCGGATGGCCCGGAGCGGCCGCGTGCCCCTTGCCTTGTCGAGGGCGCGGACGGCGGGGCCTACGCTCTCATAGGCGTCGACGGCGCCGCGTTCCAGCATCGCCCCGGTGAAGGTGCCGCAGCCGGAAAACAGATCGGCGAATTTGCCGGTGCGCGGCAGCAGCTCCATGACGGCGGCGACCAGCGCATCCTCGCCGGCCTGCGTCGGCTGCAGGAAGGCGAGCGGCGGCAGGATCACGTCGAGCGCGCCGAAGCGGGCGCGCGGCGGGCTGATCTCGGCGATGATCTCGGCCGTGTTGTCCGGGCCGGCGCGCCACGAGATGCGGTTGGCGTTGGTGTCGCGGGCGAGCTTGGCGAGGGCGTCGCGAATCTGCGGATCGGGGTGGCCCTTCTTGCCGACAGGGCCGGTGATGACCAGGTCGAGCTGGCCGTTCACGGCCTGGATGAAGGCCATGGCGGGCTTGCCCTCCTGTAGGATCGGCGCCAGCGCCGTCGTCAGCTTGCCGCGCATCTCCATGATCGCGGGATCGGCGACGAGGCAATGGGCGATGTCGGTCACCTGGTGCGCGCGGCGCCGGTAATGGCCGAGAATGACGGTGTCGCCCTTCTTGTGCGCGGCGAAGGTGGCGCGGCGGCGGTCGCCGGCGGCGAGGAAGATCGGCTCGCGCCAGACCCTCGGCTTTAAGCCCCTGCCGCGCAAGGCCTCGCGGACGAGGTCGATTTTCCAGTGCCGATAGAATTCGTCCTTGGCGTGCTGGAGCGTGCAGCTGCCGCAGACAGCGTAGTTCGGGCAGGGCGGGTTGACGCGATGGGGCGAGGCTTTGACCAGCTTGAGCAGGTCGCCGCGCAGGATGCCGTCGATGTCGCGGCGGACCGTGGCCTGGACCCGGTCGCCCGGCAGCGCGCGATCGACATAGACGATCCCGCCTTGCGAGCGATGCACGCCGTCGCCCTTGGGGCCGAGTTCATGGATGAGAAGATCGCCGGGCATGCTTTTGGTGATGGCTGCGGAAGGGGGCTTTGGGCGAGCGGGGGCGAAGCGGGCGGGCGCCGAATGTCCGGTTCCGGATGCGCTCAAGGGACGAGCCTCTACCACGATGGGCGGAAAGCTGCCAATCGTGTTTCGGCTCTCATGGCAATCCGCTCTTGACTCCTGGGGCATTTTTCGTTCATGTTTCGTTCCATGAACATCGGTCACGATTCCACTGCCACGGCGCACACGAACGAAGCCGACCCCGCCGGGGCTCGGGCGGAGTGGTGTGCCTATCCGGCGCCGGAGGCGGGGGAGGATCGGGCCGAGCGGCATCTGCGCCTGCTCAAGGATCTGGCCGACATCGGCATGAACATCGCGCGGGCGGTCGAGCGGCAGGCGCTGGAGCGCGCCGCCGCCGAGCCGGTCCAGGCGTCGGGCCAGGCCGAGCCCGGCACCGATATCGGTCTCACCTTCCAGCGCGTCGCCAAGGCGATCCGCCAGACCGTGGCGCTCGAAGCCAAGCTCTCGGCCGATCGCGAGGAGGGGCTGCGGCTGGCGGCGGAGACGGAAGAGGCGCGGGCTGAGGGGCGCCAGCGGGAGGCTCGGCGGGCGCGGCTGCATCAGCGGCGGCGCGATGTGTCGCGCGCGGTCAGGAAGGCGATCGACAATACCGACTACGGCGACAAGGAGGATCTGCTGGCCGATCTCGCCGAGCGGCTGGAGGATGAGGATATCGAGGCCGATCTCCATGACCGGCCGCTGAGCGAGATCATCACCCAGATCTGCAAGGATCTCGGCATCGATGCCAATTGGATGCTCTGGGAAGGCGAGCCCTGGGAGCGCGAGGAAACGGCGGCCGCGCACGACGCCTGGCGCGCCAAGCAGGCGGCCGAGGCGCCGCCCCCGCCCGAGCCGCGCGGCACCGTCCGCTGGATCTTCGGCGCCGGCATCGTCCGGCCGCCGGGGGACGACCCGCCGCTCGTCATCGAAGGCAGCAGCGATCCGCCGTGACCGGCCGGGTCGGGGCGGGGCTGAAGCATCAGGCAAACCGGGCCGGCCGGCGGGAAATGTTCCCGCCGGGGCGCCGGCGTTCGCGCGTGGGTCTCGCGCCTTGCCTTGCCTAAAGCGGCCTATTCCCCCGCCGCCCGGAACGCCGGCTCGGCGAGCTTGGGCGCGTTCCACGGCCGGTCATGGCCGAGCGAGGGCACCATGCGGCGGGCCTCGTCGATCTTGGCGAGATCGAGCTCGGCGGTGACGAAGCCCACTTCCTCGCCGCCGTCGGCGAGGATCTCGCCCCAGGGATCGACGATGAGCGAATGGCCGTAGGTCTTGCGGCCTTCCGTGTGCGTGCCGGTCTGGGCCGGGGCCAGCACGAAGCAGCCGGTCTCGATCGCCCGCGCGCGCAGCAGCGTGTGCCAATGGGCGCGGCCGGTCGGCACCGTGAAGGCCGAGGGGATGCTGATCAGCCGCGCGCCGGCCTGGGCGAGCGCGCGGTAGAGTGCCGGAAAGCGCAGATCGTAGCAGATGGTCATGCCCAGCACGCCCCAGGGCGTCCGGGCCAGCACGGCCTGGTCGCCGGGGCGGAACTGCGCGGATTCCCGATAGGATTCGCCATTGGCCAGGCTGACATCGAACATATGGATCTTGTCGTAGCGCGCGGCGATCCGGCCTTCGGGGTCGAAGAGATAGGATCGGTTGGCGAGCCGGTCGTCCTCGGCGGCGCGCAGGCCGGGCTTGACCGCGAGCGATCCGGCCATCAGCCAGGCGCCGGTCTCGCGCGCCAGCTCCTGGAAGGCGGTGATGGCGAACGGGTTCGCCTCATCCTCGGCCTTGGCGAATTTGGGCGCGCGCTTGGGCTCGATCATGACGACGTTTTCCGGCGTCAGGATGAATTCCGCGCCGTCGTCGCGGGCGCGGCGGACGAGCTCGCCGACCGAAGCGATGTTAGGGGCCGGATCGGGGCCGGCCGAGACCTGGATGCAGGCGACTTTCACTCGGCCGGTCATGGCTGCTCTCCCGTTACGAAGCGAGCTTGAGCTTGGCGTCGAGCCCGCCGGCCCGGTCGAGCGCATGGAGGTCGTCGGACCCGCCGATATGCTCGCCATCGATGAAGATCTGCGGCACCGAGGTGCGGCCGCCGGACCGCTGCACCATCTCGGGGCGCCGGTCGGGATGATCGAGAATGTCGATCGTCTCGTAGGCGGCGCCCTTGCGGTCGAGCAGCGCCTTGGCGCGGGCGCAATAGGGGCAATAAGGCGTGGAATAGACTTCGATACGGCTCACAGTCGCGCGCTCCGTGGTGGTGCGGGGTGTGACCGATATAAGACGCGGAAGCACCGGTTCCAATCAAGCAGATATGCGGACGGCGCGGGCCAGGGTCAGCACGTCGATGCGGGCGGCACCGGCGCGGCGCAGGATCTTGGCGCATTCCTCGACCGTGGCGCCCGAGGTCAGCACATCGTCGATCAGCACGATCTTCTTGCCTTCGATCGCCTCGGGCCGGCGCAGCGCGAAGGCGCCCCGGACATTCTCCGCCCGCTGGGTCCGCGTCCGCCGTCCCTGGATCGGCGTGCGCCGCCGGCGATAGAGCAGGTCCGGCGTCACCGTCGGGCCGCTCGCCATCGCGGCCGCGACCGCGTGCGCCAGCAGCGCCGACTGGTTGTAGCGCCGGCGCCAGAGCCGGGTCCAATGCAGCGGCACCGGCATGATGAGGTCGGCATCCTCAAGCAGCGGCGCGCCCGCGCGCGCCAGCCATTGGCCGAAGGCCGGCACGCCGTGCAGCCGGTCGGCATGCTTCAGCGCCAGCACCAGCCGGCGCGAGCGGTCGTCATAGGCGAAGACGCTGCGCGCCCGGTCGAAGCGCGGCGGCTCGGCGATGCAGCCGGCGCAGAGCGCGCCGGCGCCGGCATCGTAGGGAAAGGGCAGGCCGCACTTGGCGCAGCAGGGCTCGCCGAGGAAGGTGATCTGGCGCCAGCATTCCGCGCACAGCGTGCCGTTGACCTCGACCGTCCGGCTGCATTGGATGCAGCGCGGCGGCAGCAGGATGTCGGCGAGCGCCGAGAGGGCGCGGCCGAGATGCCGGATCAGGGTCAAGAGCTGCCGATCAGGATGCCGGTCGCGAACACCAGCGCGCCGCCGACCGCGACCTGGAAGGTCGCCGACAGCCAGGGCGTGTCCATATAGCGATGGCGGACCCAAGAGATGACGCCCAACTCCAGCACGACGACGCCGACGGCGATCATGGTGGCGAGGTTGAAGGCCGGGATGAGGAAGGGCAGCGTGTGGCCCAAACCGCCCAGCGTCGTCATCAGCCCGCAGACGATACCGCGCAGCAGCGGCTTGCCGCGTCCGGTGAGCGAGCCATTGTCGCTCAGCGCCTCGGCGAAGCCCATGGAGATGCCGGCGCCGACCGAGGCGGCGAGCCCGACCTGGAACGTGTTCCAGCTCTGATGCGTGGCGAAGGCGGCGGCGAACAGCGGCGCCAGGGTCGAGACCGAGCCGTCCATGAGCCCGGCGAGGCCCGGCTGGACGATCTGCAGCACGAACAGCCGCCGGCTCGCCTCGTCCTCGCGATCGCGCTCCTCGATCGGCAGGCGGCTGTCGGTCAGCTTCTCGGCCAGCCGCTCGTGCCGCCGCTCCTCGGTCGCGAGATCATCGAGCAGCTGCCGGACCGCGGCATCGGTCGCGCGCCTGGCGGCGCTGCGGTAGAAGCGCTGCGTCTCCAGCTCCATGATCTCGGCCTGCTCGCGCACGGTATCGAGGCCGAGCGGCCGGGTCAGCCAGACCGGCCGGCGCTTGACGAAGCCGCTCACATCCTCGCGGCGGATGAGCGGGATATGCTCGCCGAACTTCTGGCGATAGAGCTCGATCAGCCGGTGGCGATGGCCCGCCTCCTCCTTGGCCATATCCTGGAAGATGCTGGCCGAGGCCGGGAACTGCTCGTGCAGCCCGTCGACGAAATTATCGTAGATACGCTCGTCTTCCTCTTCGAGCGAGATGGCGAGCGCCAGGATCTCCCGCTCGGTCAGTTCGTTGAAGTGCTTCAAGGGCGTCTCCTGTCTCCGACTGGGACTGCACCCTATCTCGGCCGCTTGCGCAAGCCGCTGGCTCGTCCCGGCGCGCGTCGGCATAGTGGCGGCATGAGCGACGACATCATCATCTTCGATCGCGCGGCCTGCCGGGCCCATCGCCGGCGCGCGGCCGGGCTGCCGGCCGAGGCGCGGTTCCTCTATCGGGAAGTCCAGGCCCGGCTGATCGATCGACTCGACGACATCAATATGCGCTTCGAGCGCGTGCTCGATCTCGGCAGCGGCGACGGCGGCCTCGCCGCTGCCCTGGCCGAGACCGGGCGGCGGCCTTGGCTGGTTTCGCTCGACAGCGCCGAAGCCTATGCCGCGCGCGGCCCACTGCCCGTCGTCGGCGAGGAGGAGGCGCTGCCCTTCGCCGATGGCGGCTTCGATCTGATCATGAGCACGCTCGGCCTGCATTGGACCAACGATCTGCCCGGCGCGCTGCTGCAGATCCGCCGCATCCTGCGGCCGGATGGGCTGCTGCTCGCCGGCATGTTCGGCGGCGAGACGCTGCGCGAGCTTCGGGAATCGCTGCTGCTGGCCGAGCTCGAGACCGCGTCGGGCGCCGCGCCCCGCGTCTCGCCCTTCGCCGATCTGCGCGAGGCGGCTGGCCTGCTGCAGCGGGCCGGCTTCGCGCTCCCGGTCGCCGATGGCGAGATCCTGACCGTGACCTATCCCGACGCCATCGCGCTGATGCGCGACCTGCGCGCCATGGGCGAGACCAATGCGGTGCTGCAGCGGCCGCGCCATTTCACCCCGCGCACGCTGCTGCTGCGGGCGGCGGCGATCTATGCCGAACGCTTCGGCCTGCCCGACGGCCGCATCCCGGCGACGTTCCAGCTCCTGACGCTTACCGGCTGGAGCCCGGCCGACACCCAGCAGAAGCCGCTGGCGCCGGGCAGCGCCCGCACCAAGCTGGCCGAGGCGCTGGGAGCGGTCGAGCAATCGGCGGGCGACAAGACCCCGCGCCGCTGATCAGTCCGCCGCGATCGGGGCGGGGAGCGCGGGGCTGCCCTTGGCCTGCCGCAGCAGCGGCAAGGTGATGACGGCGCGCAGGCCCGGCGCATTGTCCTCCAGGCGAATGTCGCCGCCATGCAGCCGGATGACCGCGCGCGCCAGGCTGAGGCCGAGGCCGTTGCCCGGCGTGGTGCGGCTGGCTTCGAGGCGGTAGAAGCGGTCGAAGACCCGCTCGCGCGCTTCCTCGGGCACGCCGGGGCCGCTGTCGGCGACGACTATACGCACGGTCTCGCCCTCGGTCGTGGCGGCGACGGTGATGCCGCCCTCGGGCGTATATTTGATCGCGTTCTCGATCAGATTGGCGAGCGCCCGCGACAGAAGATGACGGTTGCCGCGCAGCTCCAGCGGCATGGCGGTGATGCGGGCGGCGAAGCTCAGGCCCTTTTCCTCGGCAACCGGCTCGTAGAGGTCGGCCAGATCGCGCAGGAGTGCCCCCAGATCGAGCTCGCTCATGGCGGCTCTCGGCGTGCCCGCCTGCGCCTCGGCGATGTCGAGCAGCGCGTTGAAGGTCGCCATCAGATGGTCGGCCTCGTCGATCGTCTCTTCCAGCACGGCGCGATAATCGGTGCCCTCCCGGTCGAGCAGGGCCGCCTCGATCCGGCTGCGCAGGCGGCTCAGCGGCGAGCGCAGATCGTGGGCGATATTGTCGGTGACCTGGCGCATGCCCTCCATCAGCCGCTCGATCCGGTCGAGCATGAGGTTCAGGTTCTGCGCGAGGCGATCGAACTCGTCCCCCGTGCCGCGCACCGGAATACGGCGGCTGAACTCGCCCTCCATCACCCGGTCGCTCGCGCGGTTGATCGCCTCGATGCGCGCCAGCACGCCGCGGCTCATGACCAGCCCGCCCAGCAGGCCGAGCGCCATGGTAAGGCCGCCGGCCCAGAGCAGGGCCTCGACGATGCGGCCCTGGAAATTGGTGCGCTCGGCCAGGTCGCGCCCGACCAGGAGCTGATAGCCGCCGGTGAGGAGGAAGCTCGTCGCCTGGGCCACATGCCGGCGCCCGTTGGTGCCGACCGGCTCGAGCGAGAAGCGCATCCAGCCGTCGGGGCCGACCGTGGCGTCGGGCCAGCCGGAAAGGTTGCCGGCGAGCGGCCGTTGCTGCCGATCGGTCAGGAGGTAGAGGGTGCTGCCGCCATGGCCCGGATCGCTGCGCTCCTGGATGACGGTGATGAGGCCGCTCAGGCCGCGCTGGCGGTATTGCTCGGCGAGGCCGGTGATCTCGGCGTCGATCGTCTCGTCGAGCTGCTGATCGGCATAGACGACGGTGTCGTAGTAGATCAGCCCCAGCAGGGCCAGGACGGAGATGGCGAAGAGGCCGAAATAGCTGAGCGCCAGCCGGAAGGTGCTGGTGCGGAAGAGCTCAATCAACGGGCCTCAGGCAATAGCCCGCTCCCCGCACCGTATGCAGGATCGGCCGGTCGAAGCCCTTGTCGATCTTCTGCCGCAGACGGCTCACATGCACGTCGATGACGTTGGTCTGCGGGTCGAAATGATAGTCCCAGACCTCTTCGAGCAGCATGGTCCGGGTCACGACGTGGCCGACATGACGGGCCAGCACTTCGAGCAGTCGGAATTCGCGCGGCAAGAGCTCGATCTCGCGGCCGGCGCGCTTGACGCTGCGGGCGAGCAGATCGATCTCCAGATCGCCGACGGCGAGGCGCGTCTCGGCCTTGCCGCCGGTGTTGCGCCGGGTCAGCGCCTCGAGCCGGGCCAGCAATTCCGAGAAGGCATAGGGCTTCGCCAGATAATCGTCGCCGCCGGCCTTGAGGCCGCGCACCCGGTCGTCGACCGCGTCGAGCGCCGACAGGATCAGCACTGGCGTCTGATTGTCGGAGGCTCTCAAGGCCGCGATGATGGCGAGCCCGTCCATGCCGGGCAGCATGCGGTCGATGATCATGGCATCGAACCGCTCGCTGGTGGCGAGGAACATGCCCTGCCTGCCGTCGCCGGCATGATCGACGGTGTGGCCGCTTTCCTTCAGCCCCTTGACGAGGAAGGCGGCGGCCTCGCGATCATCCTCGATGACGAGCAGCTTCATGGTCGAAAGGTCCTGCGGTATCCGGCCGGGCGGTCGGCCCGGCCGGGCGTCCGGTCAGCCGTTCTTGTCGTCGGGCGTCAGCGGCACGAACAGGTTGGTGCCGTGCCGGTTGACCAGCAGCAGGATCGATTTGGCGTCGGGCTTCGCCTTCACCCGCTCGGACACTTCTTCCGGCTTCGACACCTTCTCGCCATTGACCTGGACGATCACGTCGCCGGCCTGAATGCCGCGGTCGGCGGCGGGGCTGCCTTCCTTGACGCGCGAGATCAGCACGCCGTCGACATCCTTGCCGATGCCGAGCCGCTTGCGCGCATCGGCATTGAGGCTCGACAGCGACAGGCCGAGCGAGGCCATGCGGTTCGGCTTTCCATCGTCGCCGGGGCCGGTCTGGGCACTGGCGGTCTTGGTATCATCGAACTGGCCGACCGTGGTCGAGACGGTGAGCGTCTTGCCCTGGCGGAAGAGCGTAATGTCGACTTTCCGGCCGATGCCGGTCTCGGCCACGATACGCGGCAGGTCGCGCATCTTGTCGACCGGCTTGCCGTCGAACTTCTGGATGATGTCGCCGACCTTGACGCCGGCCTTGTCGGCGGGCGAGCCGTCATTCACCTGGGCGACCAGCGCACCGGTCGGGTGGTTGGCGTCGAGCCCGAGCGAGGAGGCGATGTCGGACGTCACTTCTTGCACTTGCACGCCGAGGAAGCCGCGATCGACATGGCCGGTGTTGCGCAGTTGGTCGAGCACGATCATCGCGGCGTTGGACGGGATGGCGAAGCCGATGCCGACCGAGCCGCCGTTGGGCGAATAGATCACGGTGTTGATGCCGATGACATTGCCGTCGAGATCGAAGGTCGGGCCGCCGGAATTGCCGCGGTTGATCGAGGCGTCGACCTGCAGGAAGTCGAGATAGTTGCCTTCCTCGACCGAGCGGCCGCGGGCCGAGATGATGCCCTTGGTGACGGTGCCGCCGAGGCCGAAGGGATTGCCGACGGCGAACACCCAATCGCCGACCCGCGCCTTGTCGCTGTCGCCGAACTTGACGCTGGGCAGCGGCTGCGGCGCGTCGATCTTCAGGAGCGCCAGATCGGTCTTGGCGTCCTTGCCGACGATCTTGGCCGGATGGCGGGAATCGTCCTGGAAGATCACCGTGACCTTGTCGGCGCTGCCGACGACATGGTTGTTGGTGACGACGTAGCCGGCCGGGTCGATGATGAAGCCGGAACCGAGCGCCGTGATCTTGCGGCTCGGCATCGGCACGCCGCCGCCATGGCGGCCCTGCTGCTGCTGCTCGAAGAAGCGGCGCAGCAGCTCGTCGAACGGCGTCTGACCATTGGGACCGGGGCCCTGCGGGCCCTGATCCTGGTCCTGGTCGTCATTCTCGTCGCCGTCGTCATTCTGGTCCGGCTGCGATTGCTGTGCCTGATCGGCGCCGGCCTGCTGGACCACGGAGATGTTGACCACGGCCGGCAGCACCCGCTCGACGATCGGGGCGAGGCTAGGCAGTCGCTCGTTGAGCGAGCCCGAGGGCGGGGCGCTGTCGGCGAAGGCCGGGGCCAAGGGCCCGGTCGCCAAGCTGGTGCCGAAGCCGAGCGCCAAGGCGAGATGGGCGATACGGCGCCCGTTCGCCGGCCGGCCCAGTCGCCGCTCACCGGAAGTGGTATTGAAATTCATCGAACGATCGCCTCCTCGGAAACCTGTCGAACCGCCTGCGTCGTATCCCCTCGGCAAACGATCCAGAGTGAAGATGGTCTCGGCTAGCTGAAACCGTGCCGAGGAAAACATTAAATCTTTGTCATGCTGCCATACGGTCAGCCGCGCCAGCCGGGTTCCCCGGCATCCAGCAGGCGCTTCAACGCTTCGAAATGTCGCGTCGCATAGAGCGTCTTGTCGCGCTCGAAATCGTCCCGCGTTCGTAGCGCCACCGCTTCGTCGATCAGGCGCAGCTTCCGCCCTGTCGACATCGCCAGGATCTGCGCCTCCGCCGTCCGCTCGATATAATAGAGATCGTCGAACGCCTCGGCAACCGTGCGTCCGGTCACGATCACGCCGTGATTGCCGAGGAACAGCACGCGCCGGTCGCCCAGGCATTCGACCATCCGATCGCCCTCGGCGTCGTCGAGCGCCAAGCCGTTATAGCGATCGTCATAGGCGATCCGTTCATGGAAGAGGAGCGCGTTCTGGTGGCAGGCTTCGAGCCGCCCACCCTCGATCATCGTGAGCGCCGTGGCATAGGGCATATGGGTGTGCAGCACGCAGGCCGCTTCGACGCGCGCCCGATGCAGCCGGGAATGGATGAAGAAGGCGGTCGCCTCGACCGTGCCGGCGCCGTCCAGCACCTTGCCCGCGCCATCGACCACCACCAGGTCGTGGGGCCGGATCTCGCCGAAATGCCGGCCGAACGGGTTGATCAGATACCGCCCGTCATGGCCGGGCAGCACCGCGCTGAAGTGATTGCAGGTGCCCTCGTGAAAGCCCATTCGGGCGGCCAGGCGAAAGGCGGCGGCCAGATCGACGCGCTGCTCGGCGGCCGGGCCGCCAGCCGTGAATTCATAGTCGGAACGCAACGCCGTGCTGAACATCCGGGCCTCGCATGCAATCGTCTTGCGGCTTGATAACGCCCGACTTTACGGAAACATCGCGGCTGAATCGAGATCGCCGCTTGAAATGACACCAATTTATAAGGATCTATGGGTCTATTGGCTCGGAAGTCCGGGATGGGGTTCCGGGCCCGATGCGGCAGTGTGCGGGAGACGTCGGTCCTAATGGCTGAGATTCAGCGGCTCGTTCATGAGTACCGCGAGTGGTTCTACCTGATCACCATCGCATGGACGTTCTTCGAGGGCGAAACCTTCGTCCTGCTCGCCGGCACGGCTTGCGCCAGCGGCCTGATCGATCCGGTCTGGCTGGTCGCGTCCGCCTGGCTCGGCAGCTATCTGGGCGATCAGTGCTGGTTCTTCCTTGGCCGGAAATGCGGTCCCCTGCTGCTGCGCCGGTTTCCGGACTGGCGGCACGGCATCGACATGGTGCATCGATGGCTGGAGCGATGGGATACCATCTTCATCCTGACCTTCCGCTTCATCTATGGCATCCGTAATTTCTCGTCGGTGGCGATGGGGTTGAGCGATCTCAACGTCTTCCGCTTCATGATCCTGAATTTCATCGCCGCCGGGATCTGGGCCGTCACCTTCGTCGGCGCCGGCTATCTCTTCGGCCATGAGATGTCTCATCTTCTGGGCAATTGGGGCGAAGGGATCGAGCTGGTCGCGCTCGGCATCTTCCTGACAGTGGTGATCACCGTCCTGCTGGTGTCGCGGTGGCGGGCGCGCCGGGCCAAGCGCGCGGCGCTCATCACCGCGGAACGCTGGCCGACGAGCTGAGCGGCCCTTGATCTATCTGGTCCGCCACGGTCAAACCGCGTTCAATGCCGAACATCGCCTGCAGGGGCGCCTCGATTCCCCGCTGACCGCGCTCGGCATCGCCCAGGCCGGAAAGATCGGCGCCAAGTTGGCCGAATTCCAGCCGGATGCGAAGGATTGGCCGATCGAGGCGAGTCCGCAGGGCAGGGCGGTCGCCACCGCCGAGATCATCGGAGCGACCCTGGGCGCGAGCCGCCCGATCAGGACCGATGCGCGATTGCGGGAAGTTTCCATGGGATCGTGGGACGGCCTCACCCGCGACGAGATCAATGCCGGCTGGCCCGGCGCCTACGAGAAATCGGCCCGGATCGCTTGGTTTCGGCATTGCCCGGACGGCGAAACCTTCGACGCCGCCATGGCCCGCGTCGCCGACTGGCTGGGTTCCATCCCGGACGACAATCCCAGGATCGTCGTCAGCCACGGCGTCACGGGCAGCCTGATCCGCGGCTGCTACGCGAAGCTCTCGCCGATGGAAATGCTGACACTGCCGACGCCGCAGGACGCGTTCTTCATCCTCGCCGACGGCCGGATCGAGAGCGTCCAGGCAGCTTAGACCGCGATGACTTTAGGTCGATCCGACCCAAAGTCTGAATCGCTGTCTAGTCACGAAGTTCTAAGGCCGCTCCGCCAGCTCGATCAGGTGATTGGCAAGGGTCGCGGCCGACATCGACTTCAGCCCGTAGGCGAAGTTCGGCGTTACGCTGGCGCCCGCGAGCGCCATGCCGGCATGGGCGGCGGCGAGCGGGCCGCCCAGGCGCTTCGCCATGTCCAACCTTGTGACCAGCAGCTTGCGGACACCGATCGCCATTGCCGCGCGCGCGAAGGAGGTGGCTTCGTCGCCGTCGATGAGAGCCGGCAGGACGAGCACGGGCTCGACCGCCAGAAGTGCCGCGAGTCGTCCGAGCTTGGCCAATCCCGCTTCGTCGCCGGCATCCGTTCCCGCCGTGTCGATCAGCAGCGGTCCCGGCCGGCCGGCGCCCGGGACCGGCGCGTCCGGATCGAGGCGCGCCGTGTCGATGCCGAGGATGCTCATGCTGTCGGCGAGTTGCTCGAGCCCGCCCGGCCGTGCCCAATCGGTCGAGAATACCGTCGCTGTCGGGGTGCTTCCCCGTGCCGCGAGCTTGCCCATGAGCGTGGTCTTGCCGGCGGCCGGCGGCCCGATCAGCATCAGCCGGACCCGGTCGGCGCGCGGCAGGCGCGCGAAGCTCAGCGCCGCGCGCAAGCCCGTGGCCAGCAGGCGGCGCGGGTCGGCCTGCGGCTTGCGGCCCTCGAGCGCGCGCTGGACGAGCTCGCGCGGCGCGCCGTGATAATGCAGTACCGTCTCGACATGCTCGGCTACGTCGATGTCGCGCGGTCCCGCCCCTTCACCCACGAGTGAGGCGAACGGACGGTCGGCCCCGCCGCCGGCGCCTTCGACCAGAATGGCACTGGGACCGAGTGCGCCGGCGGCCAGGAAGGCGGCTTCGCGCTGGTTCTCGGCATCAAAAAATTTTAGGCGCATTGTTCGGATCGCGGCCTTTTAGGTGGGGCTTCCGGGGGATGGCATTGTCGGCGCGACAGGCTTAACAAACCCTCACCGGCTGGCGGCCTTGGAGCATTTCGTGGCGCACCGTCGCGAACCGTCCGATTTTGTCCTATACCGGGAACTTCTAGAGCCTGATCGCATTGGCTGGAAACGGCCAATGCGATCAGGCTCTAGGGAACGGCAACGCGAACGGGCAGGGCATGGCTGTCGATATTCCAAATTACCGCGCCGGGATGCGCCGCTTGGCGGCCGGCGTTTCGTTGATCACGACCTTGGGCGAGGACGGGGTGCGGCGCGGGCTTACCGCGACCGCGGTCTGCTCGGTCTCGCTGGCGCCGCCGACCTTGCTCTGCTGCGTCAATCGCAGCAGCTCGGCGCATGACACGATCCATGCCGGAGGCATCCTGGGCGTCAATATCCTGGCGTCCGGCGATCGGGCGCTCGCCGACAGCTTCGGCGGCTCGGAGGCGCCCGAATCGCGCTTCGAGGTCGGGAGCTGGAGCAGTCTCGTGACCGGAGCGCCGATCCTCGACACCGCCATCGCCGCGTTCGATTGCCGGGTCACGGTGGTGCTCGATGCCGGTACCCACAGCGTGTTCCTGGCCGAAGTGCTGGATGTGAGGCTGTCGCATGGCGGCGAGCCGCTCATCTATCTGGCAGGCGCTTACGGCCACTTCTCGGGATTGGATCAGGCGTGACCGATTAGGGGTTGGCGTGGCGCTGTGTCCGCCCATATGAGGGGGCGGGCCGCTTCCTGGCCGGATTCGCATTTAGGCTCATGCTTTCAGCCCCTTGGATCGATCTCGCCCAGCTTAGCGCCTTCGTCCAGGTTGTCCTGATCGACATCACCCTTGCCGGTGACAATGCGATCGTCGTCGGCATGGCCGCGGCAGGGTTGCAGGCGGCCGACCGCAGGCGGGCGATCCTCATGGGGATCGCCATCGCGACCGTGCTGCGCATCGGCTTCGCTCTTGCCGCGACCGAATTCCTGGCGGTCATCGGTCTCACCCTTGCCGGCGGATTGCTGCTGCTCTGGGTCGCGTGGAAGATGCTGCGCGAGATCATCCAGGAGCGCCGCCTGGCCCACTGCGGCGACAAGGCTTGCGCCGCCGCGGCGACGGTCGCACCCAAATCCATGCGTCAGGCGCTCATTCAGATCGTCGTCGCCGACGTCTCGATGTCGCTCGACAATGTGCTGGCGGTGGCCGGCACCGCGCGTTTCCATGTGTGGGTCCTGGTCGCCGGCCTCGCTCTGTCCGTGGCCCTCATGGGCGCCGCCTCGACCCTGGTGACGCGGCTGCTGCACCGGTATCCCTGGATCATCTGGCTCGGCCTCGGGATCGTCACCTATGTGGCGATGGCCATGATCTATGATGGCTGGCGCGAGGTGCACGCCCATCTGGCAGGCTTGTAGCCGGCTCGACCCGAGTCGGCGCCCTCAGGCGATGATGTCCGGCAGCAGCATGCTTTCCAGCCGGGCCATGATGTCCTTGAGCGCGAGCTTCCGCTTCTTCAAACGCTGAATTTGAAGCTGATCGGCCATGCCTGATTCAGCGAGTTGTTGAATCACATCGTCGAGGTCGCGATGCTCGCTCCTCAAGGTTGCGAGTTTTTGCTTTATGGCGTCGTTGTCGAGATCCATGGGCGTCATGATCGGTAGCGGCTCGCGAGGGCCGGGACTATAGCAAAAACTCCGGAAAAGTGTTGGAGGGCTTCGGACGATGACAATGGCCGGTGAACATGGCGATTTCTGGCGGTTTACCTTGGAAATCTACGGCCGGTCCCAAGTTTCCCCGCGGCTGATCGAGTTGCAGGATCGCGATGGGAGGGATGTCAATATTCTGCTCTACTGCCTCTATGCCGGTCTGGTGCTCGGCCGCCGGCTCGGCCGCGGCGACATCGCCCTCCTGGAGCAGGCCGTGGCCGGCTGGAACATGATGGTGACGCACAAGCTGCGCACCATCCGGCGCGACCTGAAACCGCTCGCGGGCGACCCCCAGATCGCGGAGCTGCGCCGGGCCGTGCAGGCGGCCGAGCTCGACGGCGAAAGGCTGGCCCAGGCGCGGCTCCAGGCAGCCCTGCCGGAGCGGGCGGCCGAGACGCCCGGTCCGGCGCTCGCGCGCGCCAATCTCATGGCCTATGCCGGCGAGTCGACGCACATACTGGCCGATATCGTCCTGAGCTAGACGCTGCGGGTGGATTTCACGCCGCGGTGATGAAGCTGCGGAAGGTCATCGGGTCGCCGATGTTGCGGATCGGTTCGAAGGTACCGCCGGTGCCGCGCAGGATGATCGTGCCGAAGCCGAAGATCCGGCCGGCGATGCTCTGCTCGACATCGACACTTTCGACCTTGCTGCGGTTCATCTCGGCGGTATGGCGGGATAATATGCCGGTCTTGTAGATCACCCGATGATCGGTCACGGCGAGTTCCGTGGCCTTCCGCCGGATCGCCGCGCCGAGCAAGGACAGCAGGCCGACCAGCGCGAAGATCCCTGCCGCCGCCAGGATCGGCTGGAGGTACTCGGGCGGCGCGAACTGGCTGCCGACGGCGATCACGCCGGCGACGACGAGGATCAGAAACCCGCGCAGATAAATGAAGGCATGAATCTTGGCGGTGCAGAGGAGGTTTTCGTCCGGCTGCAGGACTTTTCGGACATAGCTCATCAACGCCTCCTCTGAGCGCCCGATCCGACGGTCGGGTCGCTTGCCGATACTACCGGGAAAACACCATCGGCGTGTGCAGGTTCACGGGCATGAGCAGCTGTTCGGCGCTAATCCGGCCGGCGGCGCTGTGCGGCATCCCAGCGCCGGACCGTCTTGGCATCGAGGTCGAACAGATCCAGCAGCCGGCCCAGCGTGTGGTCGACCATATCCTCGAGCGTCTCCGGCCGGGCATAGAAGGCCGGCACCGGCGGCGCGATGATCGCGCCCATTTCCGAGAGCTGGGTCATGGTCCGCAGATGACCGGTATGGAGCGGTGTCTCACGGACCATGAGCACGAGGCGGCGGCGCTCCTTGAGCGCGACATCGGCGGCGCGGGTGACGAGGCTCGATGTGACCCCGGTCGCGATCTCGGACATGCTGCGCACCGAGCAGGGGGCGATGATCATGCCGATCGTGCGGAACGAGCCCGAGGAGATGGCGGCCGCCATGTCGCTCGCCGGATAGCAATGATCGGCCAGCGCCTGCACCTCGGCGATCTTGCAATCGGTCTCGCAGGCGATCGTAATCTCGGCCGTGCGCGACATGACGAGATGGCTCTCGACCGGCAGATCGCGCAGCAATTCCAGCAGCCTGATGCCGTAGCGCACCCCGGAGGCACCGGTGATGCCGACGACGAGACGGCGCGGTTCGGTCATGGCGTTCACCCTTCGCCCACGCTTTTGCCCCATCGTGGGGCTTGGAGCGAGGCGTCGATAGGATTACCGTTTTGTGGCGCATATCGCACGAATTGTTCCAGGAGAGCGATACATGGCTGTTGAAGACCGCATCCGGAGTCTCCGAGACAAGCATGCCGATCTTGACCGCGCGATCTTGAAGGAGTCATCGCGCGCTCTCCCAGACAAGCTCAAGGTGAGCGAGTGGAAACGCGAGAAGCTTCGAATTAAGGACACGATCACGGAGCTGTCGAGGCAAGCCGCCATCTGACGGCCGACACCGCGATCGATAGAGAACGGGCCGCCCCTTCGGGCGGCCCTTGTCGTTTCCGGGAGTAGCTGGAGGGCGGGCTCAGCGATGGCCGCCGCCGCCCCAATGGCCACCGCCACCGCCACCGCCCCAATGTCCGCCGCCGCCCCAATGGCCGCCACCACCCCAGTGTCCCGCATGGGCGAAGCCGCCATGGAAGCCGCCGCGGCCGAAACGGTTGAAATGGTGGAAGCCGCCGAAGCCGAAACCGAAGCTGCCGTCGATGAACACGGGATCGTAGCCGTAGCCGTACCAGCCCGGATCGTAGCCGTAGCCGTAGGCATAACCGTACGCCGGCGCGTATCCATAGTAGTAGGGATAGCCATAGGCCGTTTGCACGCCTTGCTGCTGGCCTTGCTCCGCTTCCTGCAGCGCCTGCTGCTGATCGGAGGTCGGGGGGCCCCAGGAGCCGTCGGGCTGCAGGCAGGACAAGGTCATCGCCTGCTCCTGCTTGCCGTCGATCGTCACCGTCTGGTTCACATCACGGCATTGGGGGGCGGGGCCCCCCTGCTGCGCCGCGGCATAGGGCGGCGGCCCTGCCACATAGCCGGGCGGCGGCCCATAATAGCAACCGGAGAGCGCCAGCACCGCGCCACAGCTAAGGATAGGTAGCATACGCATAATAAAGGCCTTTTTGAGCTTGCGGCGATTAATACACAGATAGGTCGGTTACGGACGGCCCCCAAGCTGCGTCACGACGCCACGTTTATTATTTCGGTTCGCCGTCGATCCGCGACAAGAGGCGTTCCAAAATGATGTCGAGCCGGTCGCGGTCCCTGATCGTGAAGGCGCGCCCGGGGACGGCCGTCGACGGGCCATAATCGGCCATGAAACCCAGGCAGCAGATCGCGACATAGAGCCAGAACCCGGCATCGGCACGTCCGCCGGACAGCACCAGCCACGCCTCGGCATAGCCGGTCGGCAAGCCCTCGTTCAGCAGCGACATGGCGGTGCGCGCCGGCGCGTAGCGCGGATCGCCCCAGCACAGCCGATCGATATCGACGAGTCCGGAAAAACTGCCATCCTCGCCCACGATGACGTTGCGCGTCGTCGTGTCCGGCAGGAACGGGACCGACGGGACGCGGTCGAGCTGCGGCGCCATCCGGGCGAAGCGGCGCTCCACCTCGTCGACGGCGCTCTCATCCATGAGCCCGGCATGGCGGATGGCGCTCCGGCTCTGTGCCAGCGATTGGGCCAGCACGTCGGACCAGCGGACATAGGGGGCGAGGGCCGCCTCGGTCGCATAGCCGAAGCGGCCCTCGCTCGGCAGCCGGGCGGCAAGCGTCTGAAGGGCGGCGATGGTGCCGGCGATCTGACCCAGCGCCGGCAGGGGCAGCCTGGCGATGGCATGGCGCAGATCCGTGCCCCAGAGCCGTTCCAGGATCAGGAACGGAAAGGCCGACTCGAGGTCTCGCGCCAGGATCGCGGGCAGCGGGAAGCCCATGGGCCGCAGCCGGTCCGACCAGGCGGCCGCGGCAGCGATCGCCTCGCGCTGCTCGGGCAGCCCCAGCCGCACGACGGCGCGGCGCCCGTCGGTCAGCTGCACGTCATAGACGAAATGCCGGATGCTGGTCTCGAAGCGCGTCACCGAGGCGATGGCGCCGCCCATCGCGGCCTCGACCGAGGCGGCGGCCAGCGTCTCGTCGGGGCCGACGCCGAGGCGCCGCCGCTGTTCCGTCGCCATCAAACCTTCTCCGGCAGGGCGGCCACGCGCTGGCGCAGGACGTATTTCTGGATCTTGCCGGTCGAGGTCTTGGGCAGCGTGCCGAAAATCACAGTCTTGGGTACCTTGAAATGGGCGAGATGGGCGCGGCAGAAGGCGATGAGCTCGGCCTCGTCGGCGCTCATTCCGTCCTTGAGGGTGATGAAGGCGGCCGGCGTCTCGCCCCATTTCGCATCGGGCCGGGCGACCACGGCCGCTTCCAGCACGGCCGCGTGGCGGTAGAGCACGCTCTCGACCTCGATGGTCGAGATGTTCTCGCCGCCGGAGATGATGATGTCCTTGGACCGGTCCTTGAGCTCGATGTAGCCGTCCGGATGCATGACGCCGAGATCGCCGGTATGGAACCAGCCGCCGGCGAAGGCGGCCTCGGTCGATTTCGGGTTCTTGAGATAGCCCTTCATGACGACGTTGCCGCGCATGAACACCTCGCCCATGGTGGCACCGTCGGCCGGCACCGGCTCCAGCGTCTCGGGATGCGCCACCATCAGATGCTCCAGCACCGGATAGCGCACGCCTTGCCTCGCCTTCAGCCGCGCCTTCTCGGCCGCGTCGAGCCCGTCCCATTCCTCGTGCCAGGCGCAGATCACCGCCGGCCCGTAGCATTCGGTCAGCCCGTAGACATGGGTGATCCGGACGCCGAGCCGCTCCATCCCCTCGATGATCGCGGCGGGCGGCGGGGCCGCGGCCGTCATCATCTGCAGGCGCCTGCCGCCCGTGGCGATCGGCCGGCCGGCATTGAGCAGCATGGTCATGATGATGGGAGCGCCGCAGAAATGGGTGACATGCTCATGCTCGATCGCCTGGAGCACGGCATTGACCTCGACCTTGCGCAGGCAGACATGCGTGCCGGCGAGCGCCGTGATCGTCCAGGGAAAGCACCAGCCGTTGCAATGGAACATCGGCAGGGTCCAGAGATAGACGGGATGCCCCGCCATGCCCCAGACGACGATATTGCCGATCGCCGTCAGATAGGCGCCGCGATGGTGATAGACCACGCCCTTGGGATCGCCGGTGGTACCGCTGGTATAATTGAGCGCGATCGCCTGCCATTCATCTTCGACCGGCCGGCCGCGCTCGTCGGGATCGCCGCCGGCGATGAAGGCCTCGTAGCTGGTGTCGCCCAAAAGCTCGCCGCCTTCGGCCAGCGGATCGTCGATGTCGATCACACAGGGGCGAGGGCCGTCGAGCAGTTCGAGCGCCTTGCCGATCACGGGCGAGAATTCGCGATCGGTGATCAGCACCTTGGCGCCGCCATGCTTCAGCATGAAGGCGATGGTCTCGGCGTCGAGCCGGATATTGAGGGCGTTCAGCACCGCGCCGGCCATCGGCACGCCGAAATGCGCCTCGAACATCTCGGGCACGTTGGGCGCCATGATCGCGACCGTGTCGCCCCGGCCGACACCGTGCCGCATCAAGGCCGAGGCGAGGCGCCGGCAGCGCTCGGCGGTTTGGCGCCAGCTATAGCGTCGATCGCCATGCACGACCGCCGGCCGGTCCGGATGGACGGCGGCGGCGCGATCGAGAAAGCCCAGCGGCGTCAGCGGCTGGTGGTTGGCCGGATTGCGGTCGAGATCGCGTTCGAAGGGCGAGATTTCCGTCATGACGCGCCGCCGTCTTCCTCGGCGAAGGGGCAGGACCGCGGAGCGGTAGGGCGCATGCAGGATCTCCTTTCGGACGATTTTAACCCCGATCTTCCGAACCTGCCAAGAACCCGCTGAAAAAACGGGCGGAAGCGGTTAGGCTGGCGAGCCGGGTTCAAGGAGATCGCTTATGAGCGGCGGGGATTCGACCTATCAACGGGCGCGCGATCGCGCCTTGGCCGAGCCCGATGCATTCTGGGGCGAGGCGGCGGCGGCGCTCGATTGGCGCCGCCCGTTCGAGCGCGTGCTCGACGATCACGATCCGCCCTTTTATCGCTGGTTCTCCGGCGGCGGCATCAATATCTGCGACAACGCGCTCGACCGCCATGTCCGCGAGGGCAATGGCGGCCGGACCGCGCTCATCTATGACAGCCCCGTCACGGGCACGGTACGGCGCTTCACCTATGCCGAGCTGACCGATCTGGTCGCGCGCTGCGCCGGCGCGCTGGCCCGGCTGGGCGTCGTCCATGGCGACCGGGTCGTGATCTACATGCCGATGGTGCCCGAGGCGGTCATCGCCATGCTCGCCTGCGCGCGCATCGGCGCCGTCCATTCCGTCGTCTTCGGCGGGTTTGCGGCACCCGAGCTGGCGGCGCGCATCGACGATGCCAAGCCCAAGGCGATCATCTCGGCCTCCTGCGGCATAGAGCCGACCCGGCTCGTGCCGTACAAGCCGCTGCTCGACCGCGCGATCGAGCTCGCGGCGCATAAGCCCGAGCATTGCATCATCCTGCAGCGCCCGCAGCTCGCGGCCGAGCTCGTGCCCGGGCGCGACACCGGCTGGGACGAGGTGATGGCGCGGGCGGCGCCGGTGCCGTGCGCCGATACCGAGGCGACCGACCCGCTCTATATCCTCTATACCTCCGGCACCACCGGCCTGCCCAAGGGCGTCGTGCGCGACCATGGCGGCTATGCGGTGGCGCTCCGCTGGAGCATGACGAACATCTATGGTGTCGGGCCGGGCGAGGTGATGTTCACCGCGTCCGATGTCGGCTGGGTCGTCGGCCACTCCTACATCGTCTATGCCCCGCTCCTGGCCGGGGCGACGAGCGTGCTCTACGAGGGCAAGCCGGTCGGCACGCCCGATGCCGGCGCCTTCTGGCGCGTCATCCGCGAGTATGGCGTCAACGTCATGTTCACGGCACCGACGGCGTTCCGCGCGCTGCGCCGCGAAGACCCGGACGGGCATTTCGTCACCGCGGCGCCGCTCGGCAATTTCCGCGCTTTGTTCCTCGCCGGCGAGCGTTGCGATCCGCCCAGCCTCGATTGGGCCGAGCGCCTGCTCGGCCGTCCGGTCATCGATCATTGGTGGCAGACCGAGACGGGTTGGCCGATCTGCGCCAATTGCCTGGGGCTGGAGCTGTTGCCGGTGAAGCCGGGCTCGGCCACCGTGCCGGTGCCGGGCTGGGACGTTCGGATTCTCGACGAGGCGGGGATGCCGGTGAAGCCGGGCGAGATCGGCAATCTCGTCATCAAGCTGCCGCTGCCGCCCGGCGCGCTGCCCTCCCTATGGCGGCAGGATGAGCGCTATGTCGAATCCTACCTCTCGGCCTTTCCGGGTTACTACCAGACCGGCGATGCCGGCTTCATCGACGAGGACGGCTATGTCTTCGTCATGACCCGCACCGACGACATCATCAATGTCGCGGCCCACCGGCTGTCGACCGGCGGGATCGAGGAGGTGGTGGGCGCCCATCCCGATGTCACGGAATGCGCGGTCATCGGCGTCGCCGATGCGATGAAGGGGCAAGTGCCGGTGGGCTTCGTCGTGCTCAAATCCGGCTGCACCCGCGACCATGCCGAGATCGAGCGCGAGATCGTGGCGCTCGTGCGCGACCGGATCGGCCCGGTCGCGAGCTTCCGCCGCGCGCTGGTCGTCGACCGGCTGCCCAAGACCCGTTCGGGCAAGATCCTGCGCCAGACCATGCGCGGCCTCGCCGACGGCCGGGAAGTGACGGTGCCGGCCACGATCGAGGATCCGGCGGCATTGGACGAGATCGCCCGCCACCTCCAGGCGGCGGGGTTCGCGGGAGAAGGCTGAGCGGCCTACTCGGTCTCGGCGCCGATTTCCTCTTCCTCGCCCGCCTCGATCACCGGGGCCACGCCGCCGGTATGGCGCCGCGCCTGGAACACGGCGGCTTCCAGATCGGCCTGCGAGCAAAGCCCGATCGCGACCGGGTTGCGCGGCTTGATGTTGGGCGAGTTCCAATGGGTGCGGTCGCGCACGGCGGCGATCGTGGGCTTGGTCGTGCCGATCAGCCGCGAGATCTGCGCGTCGCTCAGCTCCGGATGATTCTTCAGGATCCAGGAAATGGCGTCGGGCTTGTCCTGGCGCTTGGAGATCGGCGTGTATTTCGGTCCCTTGGAACGGGAGGGGGCGGCTGGATGGGCATGGTCCGAAATCTTCAGCCTGAGCTTCGGATCGGTCTCGCAGCGCTCGATCTCTTCCTTGGTGATCTGGCCGTTCGCGATCGGGTCCAGCCCCTGCATCATGGTCGCGACCTCGCCGTCGGCGATCGCCTGGACTTCGAGGGCGTGCAGCCCGCAGAAGGCGGCGACCTGCTCGAAGGTCAGCGATGTATGCTCGACCAGCCACACTGCGGTGGCCTTGGGCATCAGAGGCAGGACCATGCTTCTCGACTCCTGGTAACGACGGTCGCGCCGGGCCGGCGGTACCGCCGGCTGTTCCGGAGGTTTTTGACCGGAAGATGAACGTGATGAGCGTCTATATAGACGACGGACCCCAGCGATGGAAGCATGGCCGGATAAGCGGCGGCATTTCGCCGATCAGGTCGTCAATATGATCTTGCCGATATGGTTCGAGCTTTCCATGAGCCGGTGCGCCTCCGACGCCTGGGCCAATGGAAAGGTCTGATGCACGACCGGCTTGATCAGGCCGCGCTCGATCAGTGGCCAGATCCGCTTGTGCAGCGCGCGGGCGAGCATGCCCTTTTCCTCGACCGAGCGCGGTCGAAGCGTCGAGCCGGTCAGGGTCAGGCGCTTGCGCATGACCTGGCTGAGATCGACCTCGACCCGGGCGCCGTGCAGGAAGGCGATATTGACGATGCGCCCGTCGATGGCGGCGCAGGCGACGTTGCGCTGGACATAGTCGCCGCCGACCATGTCGAGGATGATGTCGGCGCCGTGGCCGCCGGTCGCGGTCTTGACGATCTCGACGAAATCCTCGAGCCGGTAGTTGATGCCGCGCTCGGCGCCGAGCCGTTCGCAGGCGTGGGTCTTGTCGAAGCTGCCGGCGGTGGCGAAGACGCGGGCCCCCAGTGCCCGTGCCATCTGGATGGCGGTGACGCCGATGCCGCTGGTGCCGCCATGGATCAGCACGACATCGCCGGATTCGAGGCCGCCGCGCTCGACGAGGTTGGTATAGACCGTGAAGCAGGTCTCGGGCAGGCCGGCCGCCTCGATCAGCGAGATCCCCGCCGGCACCGGCAGGCATTGCACGGCCGGCACCGCCGCATATTCGGCATAGCCGCCGCCGGCGAGGAGCGCGCAGATCTCGGCGCCCGGCTCGAAGCCGTGGGCGCCGAGACCGATCGCGACCACCGTGCCGGCAATCTCGAGGCCGGGCAGGTCCGAGGCGCCGGGCGGCGGCGGATAGGCACCCAGGCGCTGCAGCAGGTCGGGGCGGTTGATGCCGGCGGCGGCCACCTTGACCAGCACCTCGCCCATGCCCGGGCGGGGCATCGGGCGGCTGACGGGAACCAGCACCTCCGGTCCGCCCGGCGTCGCGATCTCGATCGCGGTCATCGTTTCCGGCAATGCAGTCATGTGAGCCCTCTCGGATGCGAAACGGAACAAGCTGGGGCGCTTATCGGTTGATAGAACACTAGCCGACGCCTTGGCGGGCTGGCAATCTCGGGCCTGCGAACGCTCCTCACGCTTGCTAACGCGGGGTCTCAAAAATGCTCGCCGGTCGTGCTTGACGCACCACCTCCGTCGCCGTATAACCGCCCACCCCGTTGACAGATTCGTTGCACGAGAGCGCGTCCCCTAATGGCCAACCATAAGTCTGCTGAGAAGCGTCACCGTCAAACCCTGCGCCGGACCGAGGTCAATCGGGCCCGCGTCAGCCGCCTCCGCACCTTCCTGAAGAAGGTCGAGATGGCGATCGAGTCGGGCAACAAGGACGACGCGGCTCAGGCCTACGCGGCAGTGCAGCCCGAGCTCCATCGGGGCATCGGCAAGGGCATCGTTCACCGCAATACGGTGGCGCGGAAATTGTCGCGCCTGAGCGCGCGTATCAGCGCGCTCTAATCGCTCAGGTTCCGGCCGGCCCGTGCGGCCGGCAGTTCCGGCAAGAAAAACCTCGACTGAAGTACAGTCGAAGCAAGTGTCGGATGCGCCCTGAGTAATCCTCATCGGTATTCGAAAAATATTCGCCGTTCCGGTTTCGGACCGGTTGTCAGTCCGCTCGGTCCCGGTTAGTCTTCGGTATCGACTTGAGCCCGCATTTGTTGATACGGGTGAGGGCTCAGTAGTGTCGAATACGAGCGTGCTGGGTATCGTAAAGGCCCGAGGCGGGGTTTTGGGCCGAATCCGGGTTTTATCATCCTTCCAGGCTTTCGTGCGCCCGTTCGGCGCCGACGCCGGATTTGGGTCCGATCGGTCCCAGGCCGGTTGGTTTCTGCGATATCGGGATAGAGCGGTGATTTTGGTGGCTCGCAGCACGCAAGGCGAAATGGTTTCGGGCTCCGGCACGGCCGGTCGGCATCCCGGCGGGGCGCGCCCATGATGACCGTCGAGACGCCGGAGTCGGCCGCCACCCCATCCGTCCAATGGCAGCGTATCCGCCGCCGCTTGCGCCAGGAGTTCGGCGAGGCCGCTCACCGCTCCTGGTTGTCCTCCCTCAGCCTCGGCGAGATCTGCGACAGCGCCGTCAAGATCGAGGTGCCGACCCGGTTTCTGCGCGACTGGGTCATGGCCCATTATGTCGAGCGCATCCGCGCGCTGTGGATCGCGGAAAACCGCGCCATTCACAAGGTCGACATCGTCGTCGCGGCCTTGCCGGCCAATCCGGCGCCGCCCGATCCCGACGAGCCGCCGATGCCCGCCGATATCGCGCTCCCGGCCAATGCCGAGGGCGACGCCGAGCGCGAGATCAGCGGGCCGCTCGACGCGCGCTTCACCTTCGAGAATTTCGTCGTCGGCAAGCCGAACGAGCTGGCTCATGCGGCAGCCCGCCGAGTCGCCGAGTCGGCGGTGAGCGGCGATCACGCCGCCCCTTTCAATCCGCTTTTTCTCTATGGTGGCGTCGGGCTCGGCAAGACCCATCTCATGCATGCCATCGCCTGGCATATCAGGCGTCATGATCCGAGCCGGAAGATCATCTATCTGTCGGCCGAAAAGTTCATGTACCAGTTCATCAAGGCGCTGCGCTTCAAGGACACGATGGCGTTCAAGGAGCAGTTCCGCTCGGTCGACGTGCTGATGATCGATGACGTCCAGTTCATCAGCGGCAAGGATTCGACCCAGGAAGAATTCTTCCATACCTTCAACGCGCTGGTCGACCAGAACCGGCAGGTCGTGATCTCCGCCGACAAGTCGCCCTCCGATCTCGAGGGCATCGAGGAGCGGATGAAGTCGCGGCTCGGCTGGGGGCTGGTGGCGGATCTGCACCCGACCACCTACGAGCTCCGGCTCGGCATTCTCCAGGCCAAGGCCGAGCAGCGCCAGGCGCAGGTGCCGCCCAAGGTGCTGGAGTTCCTCGCGCATAAGATCACCTCCAACGTCCGGGAGCTCGAAGGGGCCCTCACCCGCATCACTGCGCACGCGCAGCTGATCGGTCGCTCGATCACGCTCGAAAGCGCCCAGGACGTGCTGCATGATTTGCTGCGCGCCAACGACCGGCGGCTGACCATCGACGAGATCCAGAAGAAGGTCGCCGAGCATTTCAACATTCGGCTGGCCGACATGCATTCGGCCAGGCGCTCGCGCAACATCGCCCGGCCGCGCCAGGTGGCGATGTATCTGTGCAAGCAGCTGACGCCGCGCTCGCTGCCCGAGATCGGCCGGAAATTCGGCGGACGCGACCACACGACCGTGCTTCATGCCGTGCGCAAGGTCGAGGAACTGCTGGCCAGCGACGGCGCGCTCGCCGAGGATATCGAGCTTCTTCGCCGCATGATGGAGAGCTGACGGGCTCACGGCCGGCGATCCCGCCGGAACCGCAGCAAAACCGTGCGTTCGCCTTAGAACCTATGCTATAGAATTCGTCCGTGGCGACGCCGGCCCGTGCCGCGCTCGGCGGGTCGGTTCGAGAGGTCCGGCTATTGTCCTTCTTGCCAATATGGCGCGGCTTGGTACGATCCCAGATATCATGAAGATCACCATCGAACGCGCAGCGCTGCTGCGTGCGCTCGGCCATGTTCAGAGCGTCGTCGAGCGCCGGAATACCATTCCGATCCTGTCCAACGTGCTGCTCAAGGCCGAGAACGGCCGGCTGAGTCTGAGCGCCACCGACATGGATCTCGAGATCGTCGAGGTCGTGCAGGCGCAGCTCGCCGGCGAGGGCAAGACGACAGCGCCCGCCCACACGCTCTACGACATCGTGCGCAAGCTGCGCGACGGCGCGCAGGTCGAGCTCGAGGCGACGGGCGATCGCGGCGCCATGACGCTGCGCTCGGGCCGCTCCACCTTCACGCTCGCCTGCCTGCCGCCGGAGGATTATCCGGTGATGAGCGGCAGTCCGCTGTCGCACGAGTTTCTGCTCTCTTCGCAGGATCTGAAGAGCCTGATCGACCGCACGCGCTTCGCGATCTCGACCGAGGAGACGCGCTATTACCTGAACGGCATCTATCTGCACGCCGCCAAGAGCGGTGAGGTGCTGGTGCTGCGCGCGGTCGCGACCGACGGCCATCGCCTGGCCCGCGTCGAGCTGCCTCTGCCCGACGGCGCGGAGGGCATGCCCGGCGTGATCGTGCCGCGCAAGACCGTGCAGGAGCTCCGGAAGCTGCTCGACGAGACCGACCAGAGCGTCCGGGTCGAGCTGTCCGACACCAAGATTCGCTTCGATTTCGGCGACGGCGTGCTGACCTCCAAGCTGATCGACGGCACCTTCCCGGATTATGACCGGGTCATCCCGGTCGGCAACGACAAGATCCTCGAGGTCGACAACAAGCTGTTCGCCGAAGCGGTGGACCGAGTCTCGACCATCTCGACCGAGAAGAGCCGGGCGGTGAAGCTCAAGGTCGAGCGCGGCCTGGTCGAGCTTTCGGCGACCAGCCCGGAGAATGGCACGGCGATCGAGGAGATCGAGGTTAGCTACAATGCCGCCCCGATCGAGATCGGCTTCAATTCGCGCTACCTGCTCGATATCGCGCAGCAGATCGAAGGCGAAGGCGTGCAGTTCGCGATGGCCGATGCCGGTGCGCCGACCGTCGTGCGCGATGTCGGCGATCACTCGGCGCTCTATGTCCTGATGCCCATGCGCGTTTGACGGCCGAACGCATGGCGGCAAGTGGGGCGGTGGTGGCGATGCCGGTGGAAGCGGCCTCGGTCGCGGTGGTTCGGCTCGACCTGTCCGATTTTCGCAATTATCGACAGGTTCGGCTCGAAACCGACGGTCGGCCGATCGTGCTGACCGGCGCCAACGGCGCCGGCAAGACCAATCTCCTGGAAGCGGTTTCGTTCCTGGCGCCGGGCCGCGGCATGCGCCGGGCGCGCCTGGCCGAGATCGACCGGCAGCCGGCCGAGGCGGGGCAGGGCGCCTGGGCGGTGGCAGCCCGGCTCGCGGCCCCCGCAGGCGAGGTCGTGATCGGCACCGGCCGTGACGGCGCGTCGGAAACGGGCGACCGTCGCCTCGTCCGCATCGACGGCCAACCGGTCAAGGGCCAGGCCGCCTTGGCGCAGCATCTCAATCTCGTCTGGCTGACACCGCAGATGGACCGGCTGTTCCAGGAAGGGGCGTCGCCGCGGCGCCGTTTCCTCGATCGGCTGGTGTTCGGCTACGATCCAGACCATGCGGCGAGACTCGCCGCCTATGAGCAGGCGTTGCGCGAGCGCGCCCGGCTCCTGCGCCAGGGCGGTGCCGATCCGGCCTGGCTCGGCGTGCTGGAGGATACGATGGCGCGCGAAGGCGTCGCCATCGCCGCCGCCCGGCGCGATATCGTCCAGCGGCTCGACCGGGCCGCGGCCGAGGCCGGCGACGGCGTCTTCCCGGTGCCGAATCTGACGCTTGTCGGCGCCGTCGAAGAGTGGCTGACCGACAGTCCCGCGCTCGCGGCCGAGGAGCGCTTGCGCGCGGCCTTGGGCGCCGCGCGCCGGATCGATGCCGAGGCCGGGGGTGCTACGGTCGGGCCGCATCGCTCGGATTTCGCCGTCAGACATGCCGGCAAGGGCGTCGCCGCCGTGCTCTGCTCGACCGGCGAGCAGAAGGCGCTGCTGATCTCGATCGTGCTCGCCCATGCCCGGCTGCAGGCGGCGTTGCGCGGCCTGGCGCCGGTGCTGCTGCTCGACGAGATCGCGGCCCATCTCGATCAACAGAGGCGCGCGGCGCTGTTCGAAACTCTGCTATCCTTGGGTTGCCAGGCTTGGCTCACCGGCACCGATGCCGTGCTGTTTGCCGAACTCGGGCGGAATGCCCATTTCTTCACCGTGGCCGAGGGCGGCGTGGTCGCCGCGCCCCAGGGCCGCGCTTAGAGCAAAGAGAGTGCATGATGAGTACCGATCCCGCTTCCTCCCTGGACCAAGCCGCCGAGGATTACGGTGCTAGCTCGATCAAGGTGCTGCGCGGGCTCGATGCCGTGCGCAAGCGGCCGGGCATGTATATCGGCGACACCGATGACGGCTCGGGCCTGCATCACATGATCTACGAGGTCGTCGACAACGCCATCGACGAATCGCTCGCCGGATATTGCGATACGGTCACGGTGACGCTGAACGCCGACGGCTCCGCCACCATCACCGACAATGGCCGCGGCATCCCGGTCGATCTGCACGAGGAGGAAGGCATCTCGGCGGCCGAGGTCATCATGACCCAGCTCCATGCCGGCGGGAAGTTCGACCAGAATTCCTACAAGGTCTCGGGCGGGCTGCACGGCGTCGGCGTCTCGGTCGTGAATGCGCTGAGCTCGGTGCTCGATCTCAAGATCTGGCGCGCCGGCCGCGAGTACCAGATGCGCTTCATCCATGGCGAGGCCGAGGCGCCGCTGGCGGAGACCGGGCCGGCGCCGGCGCTGCCGCCGGGCGGCAACCGCACCGGCCATCGCACCGGCACGGAAGTGACCTTCCTGCCCTCGACCGGAACCTTCACCAAGGTCGAGTTCGATTTCGCCACGCTGGAGCACCGGCTGCGCGAGCTCGCCTTCCTCAATTCCGGCGTGACGATGGTGCTGACCGATGCCCGGTTGAGCGATCCCAAGGAATTGGTGCTGCACTACGATGGCGGCCTCGAAGCCTTCGTCCAGTATCTCGACCGCTCGAAGCAGGCGCTGCACCAGCCGGCGATCACCATGCAGGTCGAGCGCGACGGCATCGTGGTCGAGGTCGCGATGCAATGGACCGACAGCTATCACGAGACGATGCTGTGCTTCACCAACAACATCCCGCAGAAGGATGGCGGGACGCATCTGGCGGGCTTCCGCGGCGCGCTCACCCGCGCCGTCAACCAGTATATGAACGAAAGCGGCATCGCCAAGCGCGAGAAGATCGCCATTACCGGCGACGATGCGCGCGAGGGCCTGACCTGCGTGCTGTCGGTCAAAGTGCCGGACCCGAAATTCTCGTCCCAGACGAAAGATAAGCTCGTTTCGTCCGAGGTCCGGCCGGTGGTCGAGAACGTCGTCAATGAAAAGCTGCAGCAATGGTTCGAGGAGCATCCGGCCGATGCCAAGCGGGTCATGGCCAAGGCGGTCGAGGCGGCGTCCGCGCGCGAGGCCGCGCGTCGCGCGCGCGAGCTGACGCGGCGCAAGGGCGCGCTCGACATCGCCAACCTGCCGGGCAAGCTCGCGGACTGCCAGGAACGCGACCCGTCCAAATCCGAGATCTTCCTGGTCGAGGGTGATTCCGCCGGCGGCTCGGCCAAGCAGGGGCGCGACCGGCGCTTCCAGGCGATCCTGCCGCTCCGCGGCAAGATCCTCAATGTCGAGCGTGCGCGCTTCGACAAGATGCTGGGCTCGCAGGAGATCGGCACCTTGATCGCGGCGCTGGGCACCGGCATCGGGCCTGAGGATTTCGAGGCGACGAAATCGCGCTACCACAAGATCATCATCATGACCGACGCCGACGTCGACGGCAGTCATATCCGCACGCTACTGCTGACCTTCTTTTACCGGCAGATGCGGTCGCTGATCGATCTCGGCTACCTCTATATCGCCCAGCCGCCGCTCTATCGTGCCAAGAAGGGGGCGAGCCAGGCGGTCTATCTCAAGGACGACGCCGCCCTCGACGAATATTCGATCAGCTCCGGCCTGCAGAACGCCGTGCTGATCCAGCATGACGGGACCCAACGCGCCGGCAACGATCTGCGCGACCTGGTCGACCGGGCGCGGCAATGGCGCAATTGGGCCGACCCCCTGGCGCGCAAGATCGGCTCGACCGACGTGGTCGAGCAATCCGTGTTCGCCGGCCTCTTCGCGCCGGGCATCTTCACCGATCCCGAGCGCGCGGCGGCGGCCATCCAGGCCGCGGCCGCCCGTCTCGACGGCATCGGCGAGGTCGGTGAGCCCTGGCAGTCGGGCGTGGTCGAGGGCGAGGGGGCGAGCCTGTCGCGCACGCTGCGCGGCATCCAGCAGCGCCACACGATCGACCCGATCTCGGCCCGCAGCCAGGAGGCCCGCCGCCTCGACGAAGCGCGCGAGGCGCTGCAGCCGGTCTTCGATCGTCCGGCCAAGCTCATCATCAAGGAGACCGAGCACGTCATCGCCGGGCCGAGCGGCCTCATCGAGCTGGTGATCGAGACCGGCCGCAAGGGCGTCGAGGTTCAGCGCTACAAAGGGCTGGGCGAGATGAATCCCGACCAGCTCTGGGAAACCACGCTCGACCCGGATGCCCGCGCGCTGCTCCAGGTCAAGGTCAGCCACGCCGACCTGGCCGAGGAAACCTTCTCGACCCTCATGGGCGACGTGGTCGAGCCGAGGCGGGACTTCATCCAGACCAACGCGCTGAACGTGGCGAATCTGGATGTTTGAAGAACACGTGCGCGGACTCGGTTAGCTCGACAAGAACAGAGCGCCTGCCGGCAGGGAAAGGCGCTCCGGCCGTCCTGCGGCTGCCCGCCTTCCCCTATCCGTAGCGACCTGAGGAATCCGGGTCCGGACTATCGAGCCCACAGCAAGGCGATCGGATACTGCTTGATTTGTCCGTGAGCGGTGACGAAGACGAGCTGGGTCCGAGCACAAAAGAGGTGGAGACCCGCAGGCTGAAACGGCTCGCGGGTCTCCGACGAGCGCCGCGGTGACGTCAATCGGGCTTGACGTTTTTCTCGTCGAACATATCCAAGGTGAAGCCGGCGTCCCCCGCGAAGGAAATGTCGGCATGCTTGATAATATCCTCAAGCGCCGATCGCGCGCGGTCCGGCGCGACCGCGAGCAGCCGCTTGGCCGCATAGAGGCGCACGGCCGGATCCTCGTGATCGAGCAGCCTGAGCAGCTTGCTGCGGGCCTCGACGCCGCGAGCCTTCAGCTCTTCATACACTTCATCCCGCTTACGATAAGCTTGAGTTGCTGCGGCTGTATCGAATTCGAGCAGAGCTTGCCCCTGCTCATATGCCCATTTCTCAAAGAGATCGACGAGGGCATCGTCCGTCAAATCTTCCAATTTCTGCGTCATTTCAGCACCCCGAATTTCCGTAAGATGCGCAGGCCGAATTCGTACTGTTCTTCCCAACTCTTGCCGCCAATCGCCCAAACCAGCCTTTTCAAGAAATTGCCCGATCGCTTGGTTCTTATTGAGGGTTCCGGCACGAATCTGACGATCCAATCGTCGCGTAAGCGCACTTCCGCGACTATTAATCTCGCGCTTCGTCGGAGGACGGCCTTCCGGTAGTTCCGGCAGGTCGCCAGCGTCTGTCGGCGGCCCGCCATTGCGGCCTACGCTGGGGGGCGATTTTTGTTCGTCCGATATCCATCGCAGAGGTGAGCCGCGTTCGCTTTTAGCTTGTGCGACTTTGCCGATGGAGAACTGCGTGGGGCCTAGCTCCGAGTTATATGGGCTCGATGTGGAAGCATTCGATAACGCCGTCGCCTTGGCCGCGACCGCCTGCAATAAGCCAGACCAACGCCCGATCCCAATCGCTTGAACGGCGGCGGCAAGGCTTCTTGATGCCTCAGCCATCTCCCCGTTGTTTGACGCGTTAGCCGCTCTTTCGATGGCTTGGCGCAGTAGACGAGAGGACATGAGATCGACACCATGCCCGAGATAATGCTCGCGGAATGCTTCATCGCTCAGCGAAGCGGCGTCGCTCCAGCGATCAATCAAATTGGCTAGATATCCACTTGTTGCTCGCTCAATTTGAAGAGATCTCTGCCGCAAATGTCTTGGGAGGGAGAGAAATGTGTGCTGCATCAACGCGGCCGCCCGCCCCAACTTGCTCTTGTCGTAGAGTGGCTTAATCCGCCATGCCGAGTTCAATCCAAATTTTGTTTGACCATCGCCGGAAACCCAGCGGCCATGTTCCCACCCGGCGTTCCAATTCCAAAATCTGACACTACGACACCTCATAATGGCTTCCTTTGGATGTTCCTATTATGTTCTAGCTATCTTTGATAGGGTCGGCAAAAAGTTATCCACAGGAAGAAGCCTCATGATCGACCACGGTGTCGTTAAGACGGAAGTGTCGACGACCACCGCCGACCAACTGTATCTTCTTGATTTCCAAAGCATGTCATTTCGTGGGCCGGCACCCTATCGCAGCCAAATCCGCTATATTTTGCGGAACGAGACACCCGACGTCTCGTTTCCCTGCGAGACGTTCATTGCTCGAAGGAGGCTACGGAATGCGCAGAAACATGAAGGCCCTCGTCCTCGGTCTTGCCGTCATCGGCGGCGCGCTGGCGACGCAGGTGCCTGCCAGGGCGGCGGATGTGACGGTCGGTATCGGCGGGGGCGGCATCGCCTTCGGATTCGCCGACGGCTATTGGGATCGCGGGCACAATTGGCACGCCTGGCAGAATAAGGAGGAGGCCGACCGCTTCCGGGCCGAGAACCACGATCATTACTATGCCTACAAGCATGATCGGGACAAGGACCAGGGCTGGCACGAGGGCGATCATTATTGGGAACATCACTGATCCCGGTTTGACCGGATAAGCCCGGGGACTTCCCGGGCTTATCGATGACTCGGGTGATCAGGCCGGCGGGCCGGGTATAATTCTCGCGGCAATCGGAAGCTGGAGATGCGACAATGACCCCAAGCTCGGATCACGACCTGCCTGAAACGCTCAAGACCGTCCGCACGCGCCCTCTCTTCGTCCTGCGCCTCGAGGTGCCGGGCATCCAGATGGTGGGCGCCACCCCCGGCGCCGATCGCCGGGTCGCCGCCATCGCCGGCGGTTCCTTCGCGGGCGAGCGCCTGTCCGGCACGGTGCTGGAGGGCGGCAGCGACTGGCTGACCGCGCGCCGCGACGGCGCCACGACGCTGAATGTGCGCCTTGTCCTCAGGACCGACGACGATGCCCTGATCTGCATGACCTATCAGGGGCTGCGTCACGGCCCGGCCGAGATCATGCAGAAGATCGCGAAGGGCGAGGCTGTCGATCCGGCCGCCTATTATTTCCGGGTGGCGCCCTTCTTCGAGACCGCCGCGCCGAAATACGACTGGATCAACCGCATCCTCGCGATCGGCATCGGACATCGCGAGGCCGCCGGGCCGATCTACAGCGTCTTCGAGGTGCTGTAGGTCGAGGGTCGGCACCGGCCTAACGCGGCTGGCGCGGCCGGTCCCGCATGGGTTCGGGATACATGGCCTCGATGGTCTGCGGGTCGATGCCGGGCGTCACCATCGTGGATGAGGGGCCGGTCCCGGGCGGGGCCTTGATTTCCGTTGTCGCCAACGCCGCCGGATCGGCGCCGGGCAACGCGTTCATGCCGAGGCTCCGCACGCATCCGATGGCGGGAGGCACCAAATCGGGCATGTCCTGCTGTCCGGTCGCACTGCCGGCGGTTTGGGCCAAGGCCGGGCTTCCGGCCGCCAGAGACGACGCAGCGGCAAAGGCCGCCATCAGCAACATCCTCATTTCGCTGTCCTTTCGAAATCGTAGGCGATCAGCAACGAGCGCGGGCCACGGCCCTGACGCACGTCACGGTCCGCAGATCGCGACGGCGCAAGCCTCCGCCAGGCTGGATGCCCCTTCGGGCGCCAGCAGGATGGCGCAGATGCCCAGCAGCACCCAAAAGATCAGCGCCGCGTACGGTGGAATGATGTCGGCGTCCGGGGTCGGCTTCCGGCGCGAATATTTTGCCAGCCCAATTACCGTCGTGATGTCCGTCATGGTTGGTGCTCCCGCCCAATGGTGCTTCTGCGTGCAATGTTCTGATGGGCCATATTCGCCGATCGGCCGGGATGGCGTCCTTTAGGAATGCTGAATTTCTCTAAAATCTTATCAGCGAAATTCAGAGAACGGTCGGCTCTGGTATGAATCAGGTTGGGATAACGAAGATTTCAGACTTGCGAATACTTATCGGTCTCTTGCTCGTAGGGGTGGCAACGTCGGCCGCGGCGGCGCGATCCGTCTGCGCCCGCGGCAGGCAGCCGGCATGGCCGTACGGCCAGAGCCTCGGCCGCAGGCGCGCCGACTTCGTATCTTTACTCTTGAGGGAGGCCGGACCGTCTCTATTCAGATAGACGATCCGGCCGTCGTCGCCCTTACGAAAATCCGTAGAGCTTCGCCGGATTCGTAACCAGCACGCGTTCCTGCAACGCCTTGTCCGGCGCCGATTGCATCAGCAGGTCGAACAGCAGCGCGTCGTCGGGCTTGTCGTCCGGCTTCTCGGTCGGGTGCGGCCAGTCGCTGCCCCAGACGAGCTGGCCCGGGGCCGCGTCGAGATAGGCCTTGGCGATCACGGCCCGGTCCGCATAGGGCGGCCCCGCCTTCGAATCGATATAGAGGCCGCTGAGCTTGACCCAGCCCTTGCCCTTCTTCAGCAAACCGACGATGACGGCGAACGCCGGATGCTGGAGGTCCTGGGGTTCGGGCAGATGGCCCAGATGGTCGAACACGGAGGGGCAGGGGATGCTGTCCCAGAGGGCGGCATTGGCGGCGATCTGGTCGGCGGTCATGTTGAGTTGGATGTGCCAGCCGCGCGGCCCGATCCGCTTCGCCAGCGGCTCGATCATCTCGACGGCGGTGGCGCCGCCGGGGTTGGCGAGGTTGAAGCGGATGCCGCGCACGCCGGCGGCATGAAGCTTTTCGAGCTCGGCATCGGTGACCTTGTCGTTGACCACGGCGACGCCGCGGGTCGTCTTCAGCCCGAACTCGCCCAGCACCTCGACCAGGCCGGTATTGTCGACCCCATAGGCCGAGGGCTGCACGACGACATGCCGGGTCGTGCCGATGCGTTTCTGCAGCAGCCGGTATTCGGCCACGGTCGCGTCGGGCGGCCGGATCGTCGAGTTCGGGTCGATCGGCCAGCGATGGTCGTAGATGTGGTGGTGGCAGTCGGTCGCGTCCGCCGGCGCCTTGGCCTTCGGCAACTCGGTCCCGCGCGACCAGGGCACGGCATCCTCGGCACGCGCGTCGGTCGAGCCGACGCCGAGCATGCCGGCGGCGGCACTGCCGGCCATGAGGCCCAGAACCGAGCGGCGCTGATACAGCTTGGTCTCCATCTTTCCTCCCCTTGCGCTTTTAGTTAGAATATCCAGCCCGCAGATTGCCGGACAATGCAGGGCCAACCTATAGCCATAATTGCCGTGGGGACTTGCATCGGCCTGCAATGGGCTGCATGCCGTCGCCGGCGAAAAATCCAGAGCCGGATCGGAATTGGTAGAATCCGCTCGTTGCGTGAATCGGTCTCTATTCAAACAATTAAAGCACGACCTACCTATAGGCTGGGTTCCCCATACGATCGTGTTTTTGAGAGGAGACAGCAATGCTTGAAGCCAACGGCGTGTCGTTGGAGATCGTCCCGCTCGCCACGGGCAAGTTCGAGGTCCGCGCGATCGGCGGTGCGAGGCTCGGCCAGGTATACGGCGTGTTCGACACCCGCCCCGAGGCGGAGGCTTGGATTCTGCAGCGCTCGATGATCGACGACGAGGCCGGCTTCACCACCGGCATCATCAAGCCCGGCGACGGCGAAGGCGTCGCTTGAGCGAGACGACGGAACAGCCCGCGTTGCGAAGTGTTGTACAGGACAATCCAAACAGGAGAGTCGCTATGGATGAGAACACGATTATGGGCGGCGCGAAGCGCATCGTGGGCGCCGTCGAAGGCAAGGTCGGCTCGATGACCGGCGACACGGTCACGGAATTGAGCGGACGGGCTCGCCAGTTCGGCGGCAAGGCCCAGCAAGCCTACGGCGAAGCCACGGATGCCCTGCGCAACGTTGCCGTCAACCAACCCTTGACCAGCCTGCTCGCGGCCGGTGCCGTCGGCCTGGCGATCGGCATGCTGGTCGCCCGCCGATAGGCGCGGCGCCGAGGTCACGATAAGGGCGGGACTTACAACCCGCCCGTTTCGATGAAAAGATGTGGCTTGGCCGCCCGCGTTCCCGGGCGGCCGGCGCGGTGCCGGCAATCCGGTCGCGGCTTGTTTCGCCAGGGGTGACTAGCGTGCCAAGGGGGACAACCGTGCCGGAAACCGCATCCAACTTCCCCCGCGCTGACGCCACCGCCCTTGCCGCCCAGATCGGTGCGCCCGTCTCGGAACGTCCCTCGCATCAGATGACGTTGTCGGTGGCGGTCGTCGTGGTCGCGGCTCTGTATTTCGGCCGCGATATCCTCATGCCGCTGACCATGGCGGTTCTGCTGTCGATCCTGTTGGCGCCGCTGGTGTCCGTTCTGCGCCGGATCCGGATGGGCCGGGTGCCTTCGGTCCTGCTGGCGGTTCTGTTCGCGGTCGGCATCATCGTCGCGGCCGGCGGGGTCATCGGCACGCAGCTCGCCGATCTGATGGAGGATGTGCCGAGCTATGCGCGGACGGTGCGCGACAAGGTCGCCGCCGTGCGCGGCTATGCGCTGGGCGAAATCGGTCACGTCGCCGGCAGCCTCGGCTACGACATCGCGCCGCCGGAGCCGGCACCCCCAGTTCCGGCGACCGCGCCGACGCGGCGCGGTGCCGCACCGTCGTCACCCCCTCCGCCGCTCGGCGCCCTGCCGGGCGAGCCGCAGAAGCCGATCCCGGTCGAGGTGCATCAGCCCGATCCCACGCCGTTCGAGCTGGCCGAGCGCTATCTTTCACCCGTGCTCTCGCCGATCGGCACGGCGGGCATCGTCTTCATCGTCACCATCTTCATCCTGCTGCAGCAGGATGATCTGCGCGACCGGCTGATCCGGCTGTTCGGCTCGAGCGATCTGCGCCGGACCACCGTGGCGCTCGATGATGGCGGCCGGCGATTGAGCCGCTATTTCGTCACCCAGCTCGCCATCAATGCCGGCTTCGGCGCGGTCATCGCGATCGGCCTCTTCCTGATCGGGTTGCCGAGCCCGGTGCTCTGGGGCGTGCTCGGGGCGTTGCTGCGGTTCGTGCCCTATATCGGCGCCCCGGTCTCGGCGCTGTTTTCGATGGGGCTGGCGGCCGCGATCGATCCCGGCTGGTCCAAGGCGCTCTGGGTCTTCGGCCTCTATCTCGTCGTCGAGGGTTCGATCGGCCAGTTGATCGAGCCGCTCGTCTATGGCCGCAGCACCGGGCTTTCGCCGGTTTCGGTCATCGTGGCCGCGATCTTCTGGTCGTGGCTGTGGGGGCCGCTCGGCCTCATCCTGTCGACGCCCTTGACGCTCTGTCTGCTGGTGCTCGGCCGCCATGTCGACCGGCTGGAGTTTCTCGATGTTCTCCTGGGCGACACGCCGGCGCTGACGCCGATCGAAAGCTTCTATCAGCGCATGCTGTCCGGCGATCAGGACGAGGCGCGCTATTACGCCGAGCAGGTGCTGAAGGAGCGCTCGCTCCTGTCCTTCTATGACGAGGTGGCGCTGCCCGGGCTGGAGCTGGCGGCGATCGACGCCCGGCGCGGCCTGCTCAATCTGCAGCAGCTCGAACGGGTGAAGGAGACGATCACGGAGCTGGTCGCCGATCTCGACGATTACGAGGATCGTGCCGCCGCCCCCAAGCTCGCGGTCACCAAGGAAGCGATCGTTACGCGCGACGAGCGGATGCTGCCCGAACCGGCCCTGCCCGAACCGGGGGTGCTCGACAAATCGGTCCTGCCGGCGAGCTGGCAGACCGAGGCGCCCGTTCTGTGCGTCGCCGGCCGCGGCCCGCTCGACGAGGCCGCGGCCTCTATGCTCTGCCAGCTTTTGAGTAAGCACGGCATCGGCGCCCGTATCGCGCATTACGACCAGGCGAGCCGCGGCAATATCAATCTGCTCGACATCGAGGGGGTCGAGATGGTCTGCGTCTCCTACCTCGACATCACTGGCAAGCAGGCGCATCTGAAATATCTGCTGCAGCGGCTTCGTCACCGGATCCCTGCGGCACCGCTCCTGGTCGGGCTGTGGCCCGCGCGCGACCCGGTCCTGCGGGATCGCCAGGCGCAGGCCCTGCTCGGCGCCGACATCTATGCCCGCACGCTCGCCGAAGCGGTGGCGGCCTGTCTACGCATGGCGACGGCGGAGCAGCCTTCCGTCGCCGCGGCGTCCTGACGCGCGCCGGTGTCTGGCCGCCGCCGCCGAAGGCGCTATCATCGCGCGATCCCGCATCGATCGATCTGAAGGAGAGTGCCATGCCGTCTCATCCCGCCTTGTCCGCCGGCCGCGTCGCCGTCATTACCGGGGCGGCGAGCGGCATCGGCCTCGCCGCCGCGCACAAGCTCGCCGCCCTCGGCATGAAGCTCTGCCTGGCGGATGTGAACGAGGAAGCGCTGCACAAGGCGACCGACAGCCTGCCGAAGGGTGCGGAGGTGCTGGCGATCAAGACCGATGTCAGCCGCAGCGACGAGGTCAAGCATCTCAAGACCGCCGCCTATGACCGGTTCGGCGATGTCGCCTTCCTGCTCAGCAATGCCGGCATCGAGGGCGGCGGCAAATTGTTCGGATCGCCCGAGCGCTGGCAGCAGATCCTCGGCGTCAATCTCTGGGGCGCCATCCATTGCATCCAGCATTTCGCGCCGGCGATGATGGGGCAGCGGGCGCCGGGCGCCATCGTCACCACCGGTTCCAAGCAAGGCATCACCTGCCCGCCGGGCGACACCGCCTACAATGTCAGCAAGGCCGGGCTCAAGGCGCTGACCGAGGCGCTGGCCCACGCGCTGCGCAATGAAGATTGCCAGGTCTCGGCGCATCTGCTGATCCCGGGCTTCACTTATACCGGCCTCACCCGTGCGCGCGGGGTCGACGAGAAGCCGGCCGCCGCCTGGACGTCCGAGCAGGTCGTCGATTTCATGATCGAGGGCATGGCGGCGGGCGATTTCTATATCCTCTGCCCCGACAACGACGTGCCGCGCGCCACCGACGAGAAGCGGATCGCCTGGGCGGCCGGCGACATCATCGAGAACCGCCCGGCGCTCTCGCGCTGGCATCCGGACTTTAAGGACGCGTTCGACAAATATATGAAGTCCTGATCGTGCTGCGCTGCCTGTCGGTGCTCATGGCGCTCCTGCTCGCGAGCGCGGCGATGGCGGCGGAGCCTTCGTACGGGCCGGAGCTGGAAGGCTTCGACTATCCCTATCCGGTCCGGCAATTCGCCTTCGCCTCGCAGGGCGAAGAGCTCCACATGGCCTATATGGATGTCGGCACCGCGACGCGGGGCACGGTGGTGCTCCTTCACGGCAAGAATTTCTGTGCGGCGACCTGGGAGGCCACGATCAAGGTGCTGGTGGGCGCCGGCTACCGAGTGGTGGCGCCCGATCAGGTGGGCTTCTGCAAATCGAGCAAGCCTGAGCGCTATCAATACAGCTTCCAGCAGCTTGCCCGGAACACCGAGGCGCTGCTGGCCTCCCTCGGCATCCGGCAGGCCATCATCCTGGGCCACTCCACCGGCGGCATGCTCGCCATCCGCTATGCGCTCATGTATCCGCAGCAGGTCCGGCAGCTCGTGCTGGTCGATCCGATCGGCCTCGAGGATTGGAAGGCCGAAGGGGTGCCGCCGCTGAGCGTCGATCAGTGGTACGCGCGCGAGCTCAAGATTTCCGCCGACGGCATCCGCCGCTACGAGCAGGCGACATATTATGCCGGCGGATGGCAGCCCGAATACGAAAGATGGGTCGATATGCTGGCCGGCCTCAATGCCGGGCCGGGGCACGAGATCGTCGCCTGGAACTCGGCCCTGATCTACGACATGATCTATACCCAGCCGGTCTATTACGAGTTCGAGCGGCTTGCTGTGCCGACCCTGCTGTTCATCGGCGACAAGGATGTGACGGCGATCGGCAAGGAGGCGGCGCCGCCCGAAATCCAAGCCAAGCTCGGCCACTATCCCGAATTGGGCAAGCGCGCGGCCGCCCGCATTCCCGGTGCCAAGCTCGTCGAATTTCCCGACCTCGGCCACGCGCCGCAGATGCAGGATCCGGATGCCTTCCACAAGGCGCTGCTCGCCAACCTACAGGGTATGTGAGGGGACATCCGAAGCAGGTTGGCCCCGTGCGGAATATGCAGGCGTATTCTCGGCCGGAATGCGCTACAAGGTTTTTCGCTCACCTGATTGAGCAGCGTTTCCATGCGGGAACACTTTCCGCGTTGTCCGAAGAAATTTGCCAGATATGACATCGAGAATTCCTCCGTCGGAATGGGACGCCATTGCCGCGCGGCGCGAAAAGGGTGAGTCCGTCACCTTCATCGCACGAACCTATGACGCGAGCCCGGCCACGATCTACGGCATCCTGAAGAAGGTGGCCGAGGCGCGCGGCGATCGCGAGGCCGAAGCGCCGGAGCCCGCAACGGCAGCGCCCGAGCCCGAACCGGCGGAACCAGAGCCGGTCCCGGCGCGCGCGCCCGAGCCGGTCATCGTGCCGATCGTCGCCGCACCGCCGGTGACATCGGGCGTGCTGGCACCGGCCCAGCCGCGGCCGGCACCGCAGATGCAAAGAGCGGATCGCCCGCCCCAGCAGCATCAGCCGGCCCAGCAGCCTCCGTCTCCGCAGCAGCAGCAGCCTCAGCCGCCGCGCGAGCCGTTCCGCTTCACCTACGAGAACCGGCATGTCGAGCCGCCGCCGCGCCAGCCGCGGCCGGCCGAGCCGCCGCGCCCCTTCCCAGAGCCCGAGCTCAAGGCGCCGCTGATCGCCGAGCTCGATGCCGAGCTGCGCGCCCAGGCCGATGCCGCCATCGTCAAGTTCCAGACGGCATTCGAGACCATCCTGGGGCAGGAGACGGCCGAGTCGCGCAAGGAGCTGCGTCAGGCCGCGTCCGATCTGATGCGGGTGGCCGCCCGCACGACGATCGCGCTCGAGCGCAAGGAAGCGATCGTCCATCGCATGGCGATGCCGGTCCCGCAGCGCCGGCCCGAACCGCCTGGCGGTCAGAACCAGAACCAGAACCATTTCCAAGGCCGCCGGCCGCGGGATTAAGTCCAGACCGCTCCGGGCTCTAAGCTCGGAGCGATCTCGTTCCGGTTCAAGCCGCTCAAAAAACAACGCCCTGGATTGAATCAATCGGGGCGTGAAACCGGCGCGGTTTCGATTAGGCTTGGGGTCCGTGCCCTCGTCCCGAGGGGTGCTCTTCAACATTCAGAGATCGCTCCGGCCATCGGGCCGGATCGGCCTGATCGCATCGGGCTCCAGGAGTTTCATGACGGCTGTTGCATTCCCGGCCGCCAGCCCGCATCCCGGGATGGGGTTCCGGCAATTCGTGGCGCTCATCGCGGCGATCATGGCGGTGAACGCCTTCGCCATCGATTCCATGCTGCCTGCCCTGGCCGCGATCGGCGACTCGCTCCATATCGGCTCCGAGAACGGCCGGCAATGGATCATCACCGCCTATCTGCTCGGCTTCGGCGGGGCGCAGATCGTCTATGGCCCGCTCGCCGATCATTTCGGGCGCAAGCCCGTCCTGCTGGTCGGCCTCTCGCTCTATACCCTGTTCGCGGCGGTCGCGGCCTGCTCGACCTCGTTCGAGACGATGATCGCGGCACGCGCGCTCGAGGGTGTCGGGGCCGCGAGCTCGCGCGTGCTCGCCGTGTCGATCGTCAGGGATTGCTACGCCGGGCGCTCGATGGCGCGCGTCATGTCCGTGGCCTTCATCGTCTTCATGGCGGTGCCGGTGCTGGCGCCCTCGATCGGCCAGGCGATCGTGCTCGTCGCCCCCTGGTCCATGATCTTCGTCGTCCAGGCATTGTTCGGCGCCGTCACCATGCTCTGGACGCTCCGCCTGCCCGAGACGCTTCATCCCGAGGACCGCAACCCGTTCGAGCCCCGGCGCGTGCTCGCGGCCTTTAGGATCAGCCTCTCCAGCCGCATCGCGGTCGGCTATATGCTTGCCATGACCATGATGCTGGGCAGCCTGTTCGGCTTCATCAATTCGGCCCAGCAGCTCTTCTTCGACGTATTCCAGGCGCCGCGGCTCTTCCCGCTCGTCTTCGCCGGGGTCGCGTCCTTCATGGCCGTCTCGTCCCTGCTCAATTCCCGCATCGTCGAGCGGCTCGGCATGCGGCTGCTGTCGCATACGGCGCTCATGGGCTACATCACGGCGGCCTCGATCCATGCGGCGATCGCGTTTACCGGCCATGAGACGATCTGGACCTTCGCCGTGCTGCAATCCTGCATGATGTTCTGCTTCGGCATGGTCGGCTCCAATTTCGGCGCGATGGCGATGGAGCCGCTGGGGCACGTCGCCGGCACGGCTTCCTCGGTCCAGGGCGTCGTCACCACGGTCGGCGGGGCGCTGATCGGCTTCTTCATCGGGCAGCATTTCGACGGCACGGCGGTTCCGCTGACGCTGGGCTTCGCCGGTTGCGGGCTCAGCGCCTTCCTGATCGTGCTCGTGACCGAGCGGGGCCGGCTGTTCCGTCCCCCTGTCGGGCGACGCTGAGGATCTTCACCAATAGCGGCCGGTGGCGCCGATCACAGCCGTGAGCAGCCCGAGCACGAGATTGATCCCGACGATCCTTCGAATCTGGGCGAGCTGAGCGGCGGCCTGCGTGAAATCCTCGGCATCGACCGCCCGCCGAAAGCGCTTCCATGGCGCGAAATAGAGGTGGAAGAACAGCAGCATCATGAGGATGCCGGTACCCTGCATGATATGAATATGCAGGCCGAGATGCTCGAACCCGCCGAAATAGGCATAGACGATGCCCCAGCCGGTGACGAGCAGCGTCACGATCGCGAGCCAGACCCAGCGAAAGAAGCGCTCGAGCGTGTGCCGCCAGATCGGCAGGCGGATGGCGGGGTCGACCGGGCCGAGGGCCGGTCTCAGCGCCTGATGCGCGAAGAACATGCCGCCGACCCAGATGATGGCGGCGAGGATATGGAGGGCGAGACCGAGGATCACCGGAATTTGCTCCTGTTTCGGACAGCTATAGGGGAAGCAGGGAAACCGGGCCGGGTCAATCGCGGATAGGTGCAAAAGAAACGGGCCGCCCGCGATGAATGCGAGCGGCCCGCTGGCTCAGGTCAGGCTTGTTTGATTAGGACTGGGCGTTGGGGCCCAGCTCGATCGTGGCGCGGCGGTTCTGCGCCTCGCGCACGCCGTCGCCGGTCGGAACCAGCAGATCGGCCTTGCCGACGCCCTTGGTCGCGATCTCCGAATCCTGCACGCCGTCGGCGATCAGCTCCTGCTTGACCGCATTGGCGCGGCGTTCGGACAGGCCCTGATTGTACTTGGCCGAGCCGACCGTGTCGGTATGGCCGGTGACGACCAGATGGACATAGTTGCCGGACTTGGCGTTGCTCGCCGCGGCCTGGATCACCTGGCGGGCGGCCGAGGTGATGTCCGACTTATTGAAGTCGAAGAACACCTGGAACGCGCGCTGCGGCTCGGGCTTCTGAGCGACCGGGGCCGGCGGCGGCGTGTAGGGCGGCGGTGCCGCGGCCGGGGCCGGCGGCGGGGCTAGATCGCCGAACTCGTAACGGATGCCGAGCACCACGGCCTGGTCCGAGAAGGAGGTGTTGGCGTTGACGATGCCGCCGGCACCCGGGTTGACGTGGAACCCGCCGCCGTTCGTGCCTACATAATGATAGTCGAGGGATACTTTGAAGTGCGGGGCGACCGGGTAGTCGACACCGGCGATGCCCTGATAGGCAAACAAATCCTGATGGCCGCTGACGGTGCTGCCGTTGAAGAGGCCGGCGTGATCGAAACGCGCTCCGGCCCAGCCGGCGCCGACGCCGACATGCGGGATGAAGCCGTAGGAGGGCACACCCATGCGCTCCAGATCGATGTCGTAGAGGCCGTTGACGAACACGGTGTACATGCCGAGCGCGCCGGTCGCCGATCCCGGCGCGCCATTGCGGACGCCCCGCACGTCGCTGCGCCGGTAGCCGCCTTCGAGCTCGGCCCGGAAGCCGTTGCCGAAGTTCCAACCGGCCGTGCCTAACCCGACATAGCTGTTGTTGAACTGAGCCTTTTCGTCTGCGCCGGCACCGCGCGGGCTGACGTCGTTAAAGAAGCTGCCGCCGCCGCCGATCCCTACATAGGGGCCGACCGGATCGATCGTGGCGTTGCCGTCGCTCAGATCCAAGAAATTCTGAGCATGGGCCATGCCGCCGCTTGCCGCGAGGGCCATGGCGCAACCGACAATAGCGCCGAAACGATGTCGCATTCTAAACTCCCGATATTATATGCCTGGGCCGTTGCCAGGCGGCTAACACACGTACGAGTCAGGGGTTCCCTGCAAAGGCTGAGATCAAATTCTCACTGTTGCTTAAGTGGTACACTTATTCCCCTGACCCCATGTTTCGAGAAATTCTTCTCAAACCGAGACCTAAGTGGTGATCATTCATGCGAGTTCCAGACGAGTCCTTGAGTTTTATCGCGACAAAATGTCAGGGGGTTGTCGATTGAGCGGGGCTGATCTGCGTACCCACCCATCCGGCTGATGCAAAAAGGGATAATCGCCGCCCATATGCAGCGTTCCTGAAACTCGGAGCGCGCCATGACTGAGATCCTGTTCGCCCTTGCCGATCATCTCTCCCGCATGGCCGAGAAGAGCCGAAGCCAGGTTGCGGTCCAGGCCGGTCAGGCCGCTTCGATCAGCGGCATCCATTGGCGTCCGGGTCTGGTCGTCACCGCGGAGGAGCGGCTGGAGCGCGACGAGGAGATCTTCGTCACCGATCCGGCCGGCCATCGGATCGCCGCCACCCTGGTCGGGCGGGATCCCAGCACTGATATCGCGCTGCTGCGGCTAGCCGGCGCGCCAGATCCGGCGCTGGCGGTCGCCGAGCGGGCGGAGGCGGGCCTGCCCCGCGCCGGAACACCTATTCTCGCACTCGGATGGCAGGATGGCCCGATCGCCGCTTTCGGCATCGTCGGTTTCGTCGGCGGCGCCTGGCGCAGCATCCGCGGCGGCATCATCGACAGTCTGGTGCGGCTCGACCTGTCGCTCGACCCCGCGGCCGAGGGCGGGGCGCTGGTCGACCTCCAGGGCAAGGTGCTGGGCATGACCGTCTATGGTCCCCGCCGGCGCACGCTGGTGATCCCGGCCGCGACCATCGACCGTGTCGTCGACCGGCTGCTGGAAAAGGGCCATGTCGCGCGCGGCTATCTGGGCGCCGGCCTGCAGAGCGTCCGGTTGGGCGCCGGTGCCGGGCTGCTGGTGGTCAGCCTCGATCCGGCCGGGCCGGCCGCTCGCGCCGGGCTCTTGATCGGCGATATCCTTCTGATCTGGAACGGCAGGCCGGTGTCGCGGGTCGGCGACATCATGAGCGCGCTCGGTCCCGACAGTGTCGCGACCGCGATCGAGCTCGACCTGATGCGAGGCGGCGCCAGGCTGCCGCTCAAGCTCACGATCGGTGAGCGGGTACCGGACTGACATGGCGGCATCCGACAGCGCGCCGATTTCGATCGCGATCCTGGCGGCCGAGCCCGATCTCCGGCAGCGGCTCGGAGGCATGATCACGTCCCAGCCGGGTCTGGTGCTCGCCGGCTCGGCGGCCGAGCCTGCCGCTCTGGCCGAGCTCATCGACCGCGACCGCATCGACCTCGTGCTGGCGACGCCGGCGCCGACGCCGCTCGGGATGGCCGTCTGGTTCGCCGACCACCGGCGCGTGCCGTTCCTGGCCCTGATCGACGAGACGGACCCGGACCGGGCGCTCGATGCGCTTCAGGCCGGTGCCGGCGGCGCGCTGCCGCTTTCGGCCGCGGCCGAGGATATCGCGGCGGCGGCGGGGATGGCGCGGCACGGGATGAGCGTGCTGCCCGGCGAGGTGCTGCGCGTGCTGCTGAGGCCGGGCGGCGGCACCGATATCTCCGGCAACGGCCTATCCCGGCCGGAGCTCACCCAGCGCGAGCTGGATGTGCTCACCGCCCTTGCCGACGGTGCGTCCAACAAGGCGATCGCCCGGCGGCTCGGCATCTCCTTTCATACGGTCAAGTTTCACGTCGCGGCCATCCTCGCCAAGCTCGGCGCGGAGAGCCGGACCGAGGCGGTGGCTCAGGCCGCACGGCGCGGCCTGGTCATGCTCTGACGTGGTCAGAGGACAGAACATGAATGCGATTTCGACCCTGGAACGGGCGGACGAGAGCGACGATCCCGATGAGAGGCGGCCGGCCGAGCACGGCTTGTTCGATGCCTATTCGCGTGCGGTCATCGGTGCCGTCGAGCGCGTCGGGCCGGCGGTGCTGCATCTTCAGGTCGAGGGTGCCGACGGCAGGGGCGGGGCGGGCTCGGGCGTGGTGTTCACGCCGGACGGTTACGTGCTCACCAACAGCCATGTCGTCGGCGGCGCCAAGCGCGTGACGGCGAGCTTCTCGGACGGCAGGTCGATGAAGGCGGCCCTGGTCGGCGACGATCCCGATACCGACCTGGCCGTGCTGAGGCTCGAGGGCGAGGCGCCCGCCTTCGCCCGGCTGGGCGATGCCCGCCGGTTGGCGGTCGGACAGCTCGTCATCGCCATCGGCAACCCTTTCGGTTTCCAGGCGACGGTCACGGCCGGCGTGATCAGCGCGCTCGGCCGCTCCTTGCGCGCGCGCTCCGGGCGCCTCATCGACGGCGTGATCCAGACCGATGCCGCCCTCAATCCGGGCAATTCCGGCGGCCCGCTCGTCAGTTCCGCGGGCGAGGTGATCGGCATCAACACGGCGATCATCGCCGGCGCGCAGGGGATCTGCTTCTCGATCTCGGCCAACACGGTCGAGTTCGTGGCCTCGCGCCTGATCCGCGAGGGCCGCGTGCGGCGCTCCTATATCGGGCTGTCCGGCCAGAATATCGCCCTGCCTCGGCGGGTCGTGCGTTTCCACGGCCTTGCCGGCGAGGGTGGTGTTCGGGTCGAGGCGACGCTGCCGGGCGGTGCCGCCCAGCGGGCCGGCATCCTGTCGGGCGACATTCTGGTCGGATTTGGCGGCGAGCCGGTCGGCACGGTCGATGATCTGCATCGCTTGCTGACCGCGGAGCGGGCCGGCCAAGCCACGCCGCTTACCGTGCTGCGCCGCGCGGAACGGCGCGACCTCGTCATCACCCCGCTCGAAGCGGAGCAGCGGAAGTGATGACGCGGCCTCCTGGCTGAAGAGGTGGAAGGTTTTAAATTATCTTTTAATTGACCCGCGATGGGCGGCATCGAATAAAATTAGTCTGGAAGAATTAGGAGGTCCGTTTCATTCGATCTGGACTGGTGAGGGTTCGATGACGTACAGCACGGCGGTGAACGAGCTTCGTTTCATCTTGGATAATCCATCCGTTCCGCCGGAAGTCTTGGCGAGCGCCGCCCGTTTCGTCGATCGGCTCGACCAATGCATGGTGGTCGTGCCGGAGCAGCCCTCTACTTCAACGGCAAGTGACTATGCCGTCCGGCTGGAGCCGTCGCCGCTCTTCAGCCGCTACCTCGATGCCGCCCGTTCGGGCAAATGGCCGTTGCTGCTGGCCCTCGAAGCCGAGACTACCCCCGATCGCATGACGGGGTGGTGCGACTAAACCGCATAGCACAGGCAGGCGAACGCACAGTACTATTCAATTTAACGGTGCGGCCTCTCCCGGCGGAAACCAGCGTCGATATATAAACGTCATAATCCTGCAAGAGATCGCTGAAGGAGGTCGGGTCTCCGGAGCGGTGATGTTTGACGTCCCGCCCGCGTCGACATGACGCAGGGGCGTTTGGCGGCGGTGTGCGGTGACGACCATTTCGAATGCCAATCGTGCGGCTTCGGCGAACATGACGGCGCAAATTCTGGTGATCGAGGATGATTCCGGGATCGCCGATGAGATCGTGCGTGAATTGTCCGATCGCGGCTATCTCGTCACTCATTCCGCCAGCGGCGTTCGCGGCCTGCAACTCGCGCACGACAATGTCTTCGATCTGCTGATCGTCGATCGCATGCTGCCCGAGATGGACGGGTTGCGCCTGATCGAGACGCTGCGCCGCGATGGTGTCAGCACGCCGGCTCTGGTGCTGAGCGCGCTCGATTCCGTGCAGGAGCGCGTTCGCGGGCTCGAGGCGGGCGGCGACGACTACCTCACCAAGCCCTTCGCTCTGGTCGAGCTCGGCGCGCGCGTCCAGGCGCTGCTCCGTCGGCCGGTCCAGGCGCGCGAGACCGTCTTGCGGATCGGACCGCTGGAGCTCGATCTGATCGAGCGCCGGGCCCGGCGCAAGGCTCGGGAGATCGAGCTGCTGCCGCGCGAGTTCAAGCTGCTCGAATATCTCATGCGCCGGCCCTCGACCGTGGTGACGCGCGACATGCTGCTGGAGGAGGTCTGGAATTACGGCCTGGCGCCCCAGACCAACCTCGTCGATGTGCATATCGGCAAGCTTCGGCGCAAGATCGACAGCGACGGCGAGATCCCGCTGATCCACAATGTCCGCGGCGTCGGTTTCGTTCTTCGTGTTCCGGACTGACCTCCTCAAGACGACCCGATTTCGTCAGACGGCGGCGCTCGCTTCCGTCTTCGCCTTGTCGACCCTGCTGCTGCTCGGCGGCATCAGCTGGCGGGCGGCGAGCGGCGAGGCGCGCCGTATCGACGCGCTCGTCGCGGAGGAGGCGGAGACGATGGCGTCTCAGCCGCTCGACACCCTGCGCGTCACGGTCGACAATCGGATCAACGGCGATATCAACCGGCTGCACTATGCCGGCCTGTTCGACCGCGACGGCCGCCGGTTGGCCGGCAATCTGTCAAGGCCGCCCGCCGATCTGCCGCTCGGCGGCTGGGTGCGGCCCGCCGCCTGCCCGACGCTGGCCGGCGAGCCGCCGACGCCGCAGCTTCAGGCCTGCCGGGCGGTCGCGCGCCTGCGCCCCGACGGTGTTCTGCTGGTCATCGCCCGCAAGGGCGAGGATTACGCGCCGCTTCGGGCCGAGATCCTGGCCGCGATCGAGTACGGCCTGACGCCGGCCATCCTGCTAGCGCTCGTGGCCGGGGCGGTCATGGGCTGGCATCTGCAGCAGCGCGCCAAGGCAGCGCATTTGGCGGCGGAGCGGATCAGCCAGGGCGATCTCAATCTGCGCCTGCCGGTCCGTGGCGGCCGCGACGAGCTCGATCTGCTGTCCGATGGCGTCAACGACATGATCGACGGCTTGGCCCGGCTGCTGGACGACACCAAGGCGACCAGCCAGGAGATCGCGCACGATTTGCGCACGCCGCTCACCCGGGTCAGGCTGCGCCTGGAGCGGGCGCGCCGCTCGACCGGCACGCGCGAGGATCTCGAGGACGCGATCGATACGGCGGTGGACGGGCTGGACAGGGCGCTGGCGATCATGTCGGCGCTGCTGCGCGCGCGCGAGCTCGAAGCGGATCGCCGCCGCGCCGGTTTCGGCCGAGTCGATCTCCAGGAGGTGATCGAGACGATCTTTGACTTTTACGAGCCGATCGCGGAGGAGAAGAATATCTTGCTCCGCCTGGAGAAGCGGCCGGTGCAGCCGATCGTGGGCGACCGGGATCTGCTGATCGAGGCGATCGGCAATCTCGTTCACAACGCCATCAAATTCACCCCGCCGGGGGGGATCGTGACCCTGTCGCTGATCCTCGCGCAGGAGCGCCCGGTCATCCGGGTCGCCGATAACGGTCCCGGTATTCCGCCGCAGGAGCGCGCGGTCGCCTTCACCCGCTTCTATCGCTCGCCGCAGCAAGCGGCACTTGAAGGCTATGGCATCGGCCTCAACCTCGTCGCGGCCATCAGCAAGCTTCATGATATCGAGATCGCCCTCAACGACAATAATCCCGGCTGCGTGATCGATCTCCGCTTCGATGGACAGCGAGATTGGAGCCAGGTTGGCGGTAGCGGCGGCTGAGGCGATAACCGCTCTCTTCCGGTGGCTGTGAATACCCTCCCAGGACACCAAAGATAATAACGATCGGAGAAGCATTCGCCCTGACCGGATCTTGCGGCATGGAAAGATATTGACTGTGGCTTTTCTCTGTGACGCAGCGGTAGCGGCGTAAATTATTACCGCGTTGTTTCAAATCATAAATTTTATTTTATAAAATAAAATTATTTTTAATGGACGCTTTTCGGCGAGCGGCCAATAGTCGCACCACTCAGAGGCTGCAATTTAGTCTCTGCGGTTCAACTGCGATTGGTCATTCGCGGCATTTCTAAATTGCGGCATTTCTAAATTTACGTGTGCAAGTCTGTTTAGGGGGGCGAAATGGATCTTACAGGCGCGGGGCGCGTAACGCGTCACGGGTTGCGCGTTAGGCTGCTCACGGCGGGCGGCATGGGGTTGGCTCTGACGGCCATGCCGCACCAGGCGGTCTACGCGGCGGACGGCAATGCGACGCTGAAGGCGCAGATCGATGCGCTGTCGGCGCAGGTCAAGGCATTGGCCGCGCACGACCAGGCGCAGGGGGCGGAGATCAAGGCGCTCACGGATCAGC